>Ga0163163_10000054_pt1 | contig 126041 bp, 93 predicted proteins | sample S65metaG_FD_119766 | JGI IMG/M metagenome (GOLD analysis project Ga0163163, IMG submission 119766) | Switchgrass rhizosphere microbial communities from Kellogg Biological Station, Michigan, USA - S6-5 metaG | ecosystem: Host-associated > Plants > Roots > Rhizosphere > Soil | place: USA...
CCAAGCCCAACTCAATACGATCGCCCGTCAACTCAACACGCGCCCGCGGAAGACCCTCGGCTACAAGACACCAGCTGCTACACTGGCCGCCTGCGTTGCATCGACCACTTGAATCGGCCCATGGAGACTCATAAAGGACGCATGAAGGCCGGCGTCGATCTGACCGGCCGCCTTCGGCGGCCTGACGGTTGGTCGTGACGACCGAAAACAAGAGCGCTATTTCACTGCCCGGCGCTCTTGTTTTCGATCGTCGCGACCAACCGAGCCCGGCGGAGCCGGGCGGTCAGAACCGACGCCGGCAATCGCATGCGCTTCGGTTCTTCGCAGACGTCGTCAGTTCAAGACCGAGATCCAGCGTCCACTCCGGATCTTCATGCGTCCTTCATGAGTCTCCGTGCCTTCATGTTGAGACAAGGATGTTCATGCGTAACGACGAGCACAGGATGCTTAATCCCTATTGGATCTTTCTGCCTTTGGTTTCCGGAATGAAGATCCAGAAAAACATCGCGGCCACGAACGCCGCGGCGGCGATCGCGAGCGCCGCGGGATAGCCGTGCGTGCGCGCGACGGTTCCGGCCACGGCGGGCGCGAACGCGCTGGCCACGCGGCCGATGTTGTAGGTGAACCCCTGCGCGGTCGCGCGTACTGCGGTGGGATAGATCTCGGCGGTGACCGCGCCAAAGCCGCTGAAGAAGCCCGTCGCGAAGAACGCCGTGATCGGCCCGAGCGCCAGCAACACCCAGAGGTTGCTCGTCGACGTGTAGGCCAGGACGAACACGGCCGCCAGCGCGAGGTAGGTGAGGTAGCTGCGCTTGCGTCCCCACACGTCGCTCACCATGCCGAACGACACGTAGCCAAACCACATCCCGATGTTGTTCACGACGACGAAGCCGCTCATCATCGCGTTGCTGAGGCCGGGCCCGCCGCTCGACGCCGGCGCGCGGAGAAACGACGGCACCCACGTGTTGAATCCCCAGTAACCGAAGAGGGCACACGCATTCATCAGCGCCAGGGCCGTCGTCAGGCCGAGCATCGGGCCGCCGAGGGCCTTTCGCAGCGACACCGGCTTCGTGGTAGCCCGCGTGCGGCGCCACATCTCGGGCTCTTCGACGCCGCGGCGGACCCACAGCGTGAAGAGCGCCGGCAGCACGCCGACGAAGAACACCGCCCGCCAATCGAGTCCAAACACGTCCTGCACGAGCCAGTTGACGATGGCCGCGAGCACGAAGCCAATGGCCCACGAACTTTGCATGAGGCCGAGCGCTTTGCCGCGATGCTCGTCCGGCCACGTCTCGGAGACGAGCGCCGCGCCGCTCGCCCACTCGCCGCCCATGCCGAGGCCCAGCAGAATGCGGAACACGGCCAGCTGCACCGCGCTCTGCGCCAGGCCGCACGCCGCGGTGAAGATCGAATAGAGCAGCACGCTCAGCATCAACGCGCGCACGCGGCCCCAGCGGTCGGCCAGCACGCCGAACGCGATGCCGCCCACAGCGGCCGCGAGCAGCATCATTGACTGGAGCGATCCGGATGTCGTCTGGTCGAGCGACAGCGCCTTCATCAACGGCGGCAGGACGAGCGCGTAGAGGTTGATGTCGAAGGAATCGAGCATCCAGCCGAGCCCGCCGGCAAGGAGCGCCCGCTTGGCCGTGCGATCGGCGTCGCGCCACCATTTCATTCGGCGGTTCCATATCCGCCGCCGCCCGGCGACTCGATCCGGAGTCGATCGCCGGCACGAAGCTGAAGCTGGATCTTCCCCGGCAGCGGCTGCTCTTTGCCGTCGCGCACGAGCGTGTTGCGCCCGAGGCCGCCGGGTTTGCCGCCCACCGCGCCATACGGCGGCAGCCGGCGGCGATCGGACAGGATCGTCGCCGACGTATCGGCGAGCGTTTCGTATTCGCGGACGATCCCCTGGCCGCCGGGTGCGGCGCCTTCGCCGGAGCTGTCGCGACGCAGGCGGTACTGACGAATCCGCACCGGGAGGTAGTGTTCGATCGCCTCGACGGGAGTGTTGCGCGTGTTGCTCATGTGGCAGTGGACGCCGCTCAGGCCAGCCATGCCCCGGCGACCGCCCATTCCGCCGCCGATCGTCTCGTAGTAGGCGAATCGCCGGCCGGTTCGCGGGTCCGTCCCCCCGAGCGTGACGTTGTTCATCGTCCCCTGACTGGCGGCCGGGAGCCGGTCCGGGAGCGCCTGACCGAGCGCGCCGAGCACGACGTCGGTGATGCGCTGCGAGGTCTCGACGTTGCCGCCGGCGACCGCCGATGGCCGGAGAGCATTGACGATCGAACCTGGCGGCGCAATGACAGTGAGCGGGCGGCCGACGCCGGCGTTGTAGAGCACGTCCTCGCCCACCAGACAGCGGAACGCGTAGAGGCACGCGGAGAGCGTGATCGCGAAGTTCGCGTTGACGCTGCCCTCGACCTGCGCGTCCGATCCCGTGAAATCGATGACCGCGCGGTCGCCCTTGATATCGATGGCGGCGCGAATCTTCACCGGCGTCTCTCGAAACCCGTCGTCGTCGAGCGCGTCTTCGAATTCGTAGCGGCCGTCGGGGATGTCGCGGATCGCGGCGCGCACGACGCGCTCGGTGTAGTCCTGCAGCGCCGCGCCGTAGGCGAGCGTCGCGGTCCGTCCGTACCGCTTCACGGTTTCCTTGAGGCGGGTCTCGGCGACGCGATTGGCCGCCACCTGGCCGGTCAGGTCGCCTTCGCGCTCGTCCGGCGTGCGCACGTTGGCGAGGATGAGCGCGAAGAGATCGCGCTCCAGGCGGCCGCGCCGCAGGATCCGCACGGGCGGAATGATCAGGCCCTCCTGAAAAATCTCGCGCGCGACGGGCATCGATCCCGGGCTCATCCCGCCGACGTCGGAGTGATGCGCGCGATTGGCGACGTAAAACGCCGGCTTCGACTCGCGTCCGAGGAACACCGGCGAGACAATCGTGATGTCGGGCAGGTGCGTGCCGCCCTGGAACGGATCGTTCAAGAGCACGGCGTCGCCTGGCGCCATCTTCACGGCGTCGATCGCCGCGCGCACCGACAACGGCATCGCGCCCAGGTGCACGGGCATGTGGTCGCCCTGCGCGATCGTCTCGCCGTCCGCGTCGTAGACGGCGCACGAGTAGTCGAGCCGCTCTTTGATGTTGGGCGAGAAGCCCGTGCGGCACAGCGTGACGCCCATCTCCTCGGCGATGGACAGGAACAGATTCTTGAACACTTCGAAATCGACGGGATGAACTTTCACATTCGCTCCAAGGGCGTCAGGCACTGGGCATCAGGCATTAGGCACTGGCCTGGCCCGCACTCGCTGGTGCCCAGTGCCTTGGTTTTCTTGCCTAGTGCCTGATCACCACGTTGCCAAACCCATCAACGTTGAACGTGAATCTCGGCGGCACCACGATCGACGCTTCGCCGCCGGTGATGACGGCCGGTCCCGTGGCACGCGCGCCGGGCTCGAGTGCCTCCCAGCGATAGAACGCCATCGATACCGGGCGTCCGTCGAATCGTCCCGGCCGGCGTGTGGCTGGACGAGGACGACTTGCGCGCCTGGGCTTCACGAACGGCAGCGTCGGTTTGGCGGTGAGGCCCGCGGCGGTGACACGGACGTTCACGACTTCCGTCGGCCGCTTCGGATCCATGTAGCCGTACCGCTGACCGTGACGCTTGTCAAAGTCCTGGCGATAGTCGCGTCCGAACGGTACCGTAATCTCGTACGATTGGCCGACGTAGCGGACGTCGAGGTGCGCGTCGATCACGCGCGCGGGTTTGCGGAATCCTTCCGCCTCGAGCTCTCGAGACGCGCGTGCGACGAGCGGCGCGAGGTGGCGCTCGAGCTCGGCAAACGACACCTGGCGGCTCGAGGTGAGCACGCTCGCCGAGTAGTCCCGGACGACATCCGCGACGAGCATGCCGAGGGCCGAGAGCACGCCGGCGTGCCGGGGCACGATGACGGTCCGGATGTCGAGCCGGGCGGCGATCTCGCAGGCGTGCATCCCCCCGGCGCCGCCGAAGGCGACGAGCGCGAAATCGCGCGGATCGTGCCCGCGCTCCACGGAGACCACGCGAATCGCGCGCTCCATGTTGGCGTTGGCCACGCGAATGATCCCCTCGGCGAGGGCCGGCACGCCGATGCGCATCTGTTTGGCGACGTCGTCGGCCACGCGGCGCACGCGATTGACGTCGAGCGTCATGCGGCCGCCGAGAAAATACTCGACGTCGAGCCGGCCGAGCAGGACGTTGGCGTCGGTGACCGTGAGCTCCGTGCCCGTCCCGTAGCACACCGGACCAGGCACGGCGCCGGCGCTCCGTGGCCCCACGCGAAGTGCGCCGCCGCTGTCGACGTGCGCGATCGACCCGCCGCCAGCCCCGACCGTGTGGATGTCAATCACCGGCAAACGCACGGGAAAATCGCCGATCTTCGCGTCCGTCGTCGTCCCGATGGCCCCGTCGATGAGGCTGACATCGGTCGACGTACCGCCCATGTCGTACGAAATCACCCGCGGAAAGCCTGCGGCCTCGGCAACGGCACGCGCGCCGACGACGCCGGCCGCGGGCCCCGACAACACCGTACGCACGGCGTGGGCGCGCGCGGCGGTGGCGGAGATCGAGCCGCCGTTTGATTGCATGATCGACAGGCGCGAGTCGCCGAGCTTCGATTCGAGTGCGCCGAGATAGCGATCGATGAGCGGCGTGACGTAGGCGTTCACGACCGTGGTGCTCCACCGCTCGTACTCGCGATACTCCGGCAGCACGTCGGACGAAGTCGAGACGCGCCAGCCGGCGGCACGGAGGCGATCGGCGACCCGCTGCTCGTGCGCCGGATTGGCGTAGGAGTGCAGCAGACACACCGCCACGATGTCCGGACTCCGGTCGCGGAATGTCGCGGCCACACGATCTACCGTGGCGTCGTCGACCTCGACGAGGACCTGTCCTGAGGCGTCGAGCCGCTCCGAAATACCAAAAGTGAGATCGGGCTCGACGATCGGCCGAGGCACCGGGACAAAGATGTTGTACAGCTCGGGTCGCGTCTGCCGGCCGATGCGGATGACATCCTCGAAGCCTTCGGTAACGACCAGTGCGACACGCGCGCCGCGCCGCTCGAGCACCGCGTTGGTCGCCACGGTCGAGCCATGGACAACCTCGTAATCTGTTTCGTGCTCCGTGAGTTGCGCGACGCCGTCGAGAATCGCGCGCGACGGATCGTCCGGCGTCGATCGCAGCTTGAACACCACGAGTCCGCGCGGTCCGAGACGGACGAAATCAGTGAAGGTGCCCCCAGTATCGACGCCCAGCCGAAGTGACACGGGCAGATTGTAGTGGTGATTGCGTGTTGGCCGAAGGTCGCACACCTACGACACTAAAGTCGTACGTACAAAAAAAGGCCCGCGGTGTTCGCGGGCCTTCACGGGCAACCTGGCTCCCCAGCTCTTCACGGCACATGCCGCAAATTCAGGCTACCCGCGCGAAGATGTACGCAAGCGTCGTGCCTACTGCCAAATGTGATCTGTCGCGTGTTTCTCGACGACCCTCTAGACCCGCCGCGTAACTCCTACTCGATTGTGTTCACGCTTACGAAAATGCTTCACACCTGCGCCGCGCGTGCGATGCGCGAATAGCAGTCACGAAAGTGTGACGATGATCACTAATGATCACTTCTAGACCATGGCGCCTTCGGGGTACTGCAGCGCGAGGCGGAGCTCTTTGGAGAGTTGATCGACCGTGGACCCTGACCGCTTCCAGGCACCATCGGTCTCGAAGCGGAGGTCGCCGATGCGGCGGCCCCATGGGGCGATGACGCGGCCGATCGCCCGGAAGTCCGCGCGGTCCGAGTGGGTCTGGTCGAGCCGCTTGACGATGTCCGGCGCGACGCGGATGAAGGCGCGAAGCGCCGGCGCGGTGCGGATGCTGTATTTGCGGCCGTTCCACGCGGCGCCGAAGACCACCGCGACCTGACGGAAATAGTTCACGAAGAACTTCTTCGCGTCTTCGCGGAACTCGTCGCCCTTGCGGCCGGGACCAAACGCTTCGCTCGCGAACAGCTTCTTCAACTCCTGCGCGAGCGGCGCCTGCGCGACGCGGCCATGACCGACGCCGAGCAACTTGATCTCGCCATGCAGCGGCGACTCCTCGCGCTCGCTGAGCGCGCGGACGACGTCGTGCGCGGCGGCGAGGTTCTCGTCGCGATACAACTGGCGGCCCGACAGCGACACCAGATGCGACGCGTTCAACCGCGTGTGCTTCGCGTTGATCGTCACGAACATCTGCACGACGTGATCTTCCGGCAGCCGATCGAAGATCACCGCCGGCACGTTGAACGGCTCGTCGCCGAACTGCTCGATGTCCGCGTGCAGGGCGAGCAGACGATGCTGGCCGTCGATCGCGCGCAGAATGCCCTCGCGCTCGGGAACCTTCAGGATGCCGAGCGACGGCTCGCCGGGCATCGCTTCGAACTTCAACGGCTCATCGCTCGAGATGATGACCGCGCCCGAAATCGATGGCAGATCGCGCGCCTGCCGACACTGCTCGTAGTACTGGACGAGCTCGTCGATTTTCTTTCGGATGATCTGGCGCTGGTAGGCTTTCTCGCTCGACGCGATGCGCCGTTCGAGCAGATCCCATCGCACCTTCGACTGCCTCGCGCTACCGCGGACACCTGGAGCGGTGCCCTGCTCGCCGTAGCTCAAGACCTCGAAGCGAACCAGTTTGTCGATGTCCTTGGCGGTCAGGGAAGCCTGATAGAATTGCACGCCAAATTGCTGCATCCGAAGTGCGGCGACGCTAATCATAGATACCAGGGGCCCCTTTTCGCGCCCCCTCCGAACGGCTCGGGCAGCGCGGCGTAGCCCGCGATTGTATGTGCCAGCGATGCTCAATCTCAAGCTCTCGCGGTGGGTTTTCGCCCAAAATCCGTAGAACGGCCGTGGCGGTCGAATTACAAGCTAAGACGTTGTGCGTCAAGGAGTTAATGTGATGAAGTCGACGAGATCGTCGCGCCGTACATTGGCCTTTGGGACAGGGTTGACCCTCTTTCTCCTGGCCGTCGCCTCCCTGCCGGCCCAACAGATGGTCACCGAGACGCGGGACGCGAAGCAGACTCAGGACGAAGAGTTCGCGAAGCTCTACAAGGAATGGACCGGCGATTCGCACTACGGCAGTCCGCTCGTCGACCATCTGCCGCTCGTCAAAGGCATCCCGACGCCGAAGGACATCCTCGGCTACTACATCGGCGCGCCAAACACGCTGACCTACTACGCCGACATCCTCAAGTACTACCGCGCGCTCGAAAAAGCGACACCGCGCGTGAAGGTGGAGATCATCGGCAAGACCGACGAAGGCCGCGACATGGTCGCCGTCTACGTCTCGTCGGACGAGAACATCAAGAATCTCTCGCAAAACACCGCGAACCTGCAGAAGCTCGCCGATCCCCGCGGACTGCCTCCTCAACAGATCGAACAGCTCATCGCGACCACCAAGCCGCAGTACCACTTGATGGGCGGACTGCACAGCGGTGAAACGGGCCCGTCCGAGATGCTGATGGAGCTGGTCTATCGCCTCGCGACGGAAACCTCGCCGCTCATCACGCAGATCCGCAACAACGTGATCGTGTCCGTAACGCCGGCGGCCGAGCCTGATGGACGCGACCGCAACGTCGACTGGTTTTATCGAAATCAAGCCGACGCGCAAGCGGCGGGAGCGGGCGGTGGTGGCCGCGGTGGCGGGCAGCTGCCCTACTGGGGCAAGTACGCATTTCACGACAACAACCGCGACTTCAACGTGTCGTTGATGACGATGCGCGCGCTGTTCGACTGGTACATGCGATCGAAAGCCCCAATCGTTCACGACCTGCACGAAGCGCAGCCGCTGCTGTACACCTACAGCGGCAACGCGCCGCAGAATCCGAACCTCGACCCGATCCTCTGGTTCGAGCTGCCCTTCTTCTCGAACTTCGAAGTCGCGCAGATGACCAAGTGGGGCATGCCGGGCGTGTGGACGCACAACTTCATGGACGGCTGGTCGCCGGGCTACCTTGGCTCGATGGCCTACAACCACAACGCGATGATGAAGATGTACGAAACCCAGTCGGGTGTGGACACCGGCCGGGGCGGCGGCCGAGGGGCGGCAGGCACCGCGGCTGCAGCTACCCCTCCGGCGACGGCTGACGCTGGCCGGGCGGCGGGCGCCGGAGCGGCGGCTGGAGCCGGTGTCGGCGGAGGCCGTGGGGGCGGAGGCCGGGGTGGCGGCGGGGGCGGTCGGGGGGGCGGCGGCGGCGCGGCGGGAGCCGGGGCCGGCGGCGCGGGAGCGGCCGGAAATGCTGGGGAATTAGGCGGCGCCGGGACGCAACAGGCTGCCGTGGCGATTCAGCAGTTCCAGGGGGGCGGACGTCCAGGCGGTCCAGGCGGCGCCGGCGCGAACAGCGTCCCGGCCGGGACCCCGGGCGGATTCGGCCGAGGCCCGTCCAACCCGAACACGCGCCAGTGGTACCAGGGTCTGCCGGTGCCTCCGGGCGCGACAGCGAACTTCTCGCGCCGCGACAACACGAACTACATGGAGACCGGAGTCCTCTCCGCGCTCCAGCTCACCTCGACCTTCCCGAACCTGGTGGTCGAAAACTTCTATCGGAAGACCCAGAACTCGATCGACCTGGGCAAGACCGATCCGCCGTTCGCGTTCGTGCTGATGCCGAATCGCGACATGACGAAGCTCGAAACGCTCATCGGCATCCTGCGGATGCAGGGCATCGAGGTCGGACGGATTTCAGCGGAGCTCAAGGTCGGCGCGGAGACGTATCCGGCCGGGTCGTTCATCGTGAAGACAGATCAACCGTACGGCCGGCTCGCGCGGACGCTGCTGAGAAGACAGGTCTATCCGGACGCCACGCTCACGACGTACGACGACAGCGGCTGGACGCAGGGCCTCGCCACGCTCGTGGACGTCAAGGAAGTGACCGACAAGACAATCCTCGACGCCAAGGCGCCGCTCTTGCCGGAGTTCAAGGCTAAGGGGTCGGTCGCGGGATCGGGCAGCGCCGGCCTCGCCGTCGCGCACTACGGCTCGAACAACATGATTTCGTTCCGCTACCAGCTCAAGAGCGTCGCGATGAAGATCGCGGAGAAGAGCTTCACGGCGAACGGCGTCGAGTTCCCGGCGGGATCGTTCGTGATTCCCGGGGCGGTCGGCGCCGACGCGCGCGCGGCGGTCGAAAAGTACGGCCTCACCGCGGTCGCGCTCTCCGAGCTGCCTTCGGTGCCGATGCACGACGGTGACGCACCGCGGATCGCGATCTACTCCTCGTGGAACAACACGCAGGATCTCGGCTGGTACCGCTTCTCGTTCGACAAGCTCGGGATTCCGTACGACTTGATCTTCAAGGAGCAGGTCACGCCCGGCAATCTCCGCAGCAAGTACGACGTGATCATCATGGCGGCGCAGAGCCTCGGCCGGACGGCGTCACTGCAAGCGCCGGCGTCCCGGCCCGTGCCGTACGAGAAGACCGAGAAGTACCAGTATCTCGGCATGTACGGATCGTCGCCCGACATCTCCGGCGGGATGGGCCAGAAAGCGGTCGACGAGTTCGCGAAGTTCCTCGATCAGGGCGGCACGCTCATCACGGCCGGCCAGGCGGTCAGCTTCGCGACGGAGTTCGGCTTCGCGCACACGATCGACTCGTGGTCGGATCGCACGTCGCAGAACTTCTACGCGCCGCGGCCGATCATCGAGAGCGAGATCGTCCGTCCGGAGCATCCGGTCTTCTACGGCTACGCGGATAAAATGCTGCCGGTGAAATACCTCGGCGGCCCGCTGCTGCGCGTGGGCGTGCCGGATCAAAACACCGTCCTCGCGCGGTACGTCGGCGGCGCCGATTCGGTGCTGAGCGGCATGATGCGCAGCCCGGACGAAATCAAGAACCAGGCGTTCGCCATCGACATCCCCGAGGCGTACCACGGCCATGGCCGCGTGCTCCTCTTCTCGAGCAACCCCGTCTATCGGTGGCAGAACTTCGGCGAGTTCAACATGATGTTCAACTCGATCATGAATTGGAATGATGTGCCGGCAGCGGCAACAGGATCAGGGACCAGGCATTAGGCCCAAGGCCCCAGGCGGAGCGACACCAGTCCCGCTCTGTCTGGGGCCTGAGGCCTCGAGCCTGGGGCCGGCCTCAGGCTTTCTTCGTCTTCCCAACGAGAATGATCGGTGTCGTCGGCTGAGCCGATCCCGCCGCCGGCTCGACGGTGATCGCGAACGCGTCGGCGGCCGCGAAGGTGGGCGGCGGCGAGACGACCGTCACGAGCCCGGCCTGATCGACGCGGAAGAGACCGGCCGGAAGCGGCGCGGCGCCCGGGCCCGGCGGCACGGCCCACAACTCGAACACGCGGTCGCGGTCGATCGCCGGCAGGTTGCTGGCGTGCATGAACAGCAACCCGCGCGTCGCGCTCCAGTAGACCTGCGCGGACGCGATCGTCAGATCGCCCTGCCCTTTCAACTCAACGCGGACAACATCGGCCGCGCCGAGGATGCCCAGCATCTGCGCCATCCTGGCGGATTCCTGCCGCGACCCGACGAGCTCGGCGCGCAGCCGATCGCCTTGCGACGTCGCTTGCGCCGCGACCTGCTGGATCGAAGTCAGCTGCGATCGCAGCGACCACGCGTAGACGCCCAGGCCAATCGCCACCGCGAGGCCCGCGGCGGCCGCGAGCCAGGCGAGCGAGGTCGAGGCGCGCGGCGCCGGCGCGTGCACGATCGCCACCGGCGGGGCCTGCGCGGCCGTCTCTCGCGTTCTCTTCACTTGAGGCTGTCCGGTCGCGCGCGCGATCGTCCGCGCCTTCAGATCCGCAGGGGGAGCGACTCGTTCGACCGACATGGCCAGTCCTGTCGTCACACGACGCAGCTCGGCCAGCTCGGCCGCGCACTTCGGGCAGGTCGCGAGGTGCGCCTCGAACGCACGACGCTCGTCCGCGTCGAGCGCGCCGAGCGCGTAGGCCGCCACCGACTCTTCGAAGAGTGTGTGTGTCATGCCGAAAGCACCAGGCGCAGCGACGCCACCGCGGTGCGCAAACGGGTCTTGACCGTGCCGAGCGGGACGCCCGTCTGCCCGGCAATTTCAGAATGCGTCAGCCCTTGAAAATACGCCAACTCGACGAGCGTCTTGAGCGAGTCGGGCAGCGCGTCGAACGCCGCGCGCACCTTCGACGACGCCTCCCGCGAAATCACGGCGTGTTCCGGATCCTGGCCCGCAGCCACGAGCGGCGGCGCCTGCGCCGGTTCGATCCCGTCCTGCTGGTCGGGACGCGCGCGCCGCGCGCGCAATCGATCGATGGCGCGGGTCCGCGCCAGCACCATGATCCAGCCGGCCACGCTCGCCCGGCTCGGGTCGTACCGGGGCGCATCCCGCCAGACCTGCGCGAACACGTCCTGCACGATCTCCTCCGCATCCTCCTGACGGGTCAGGATGCGCTTGGCCAGGCCAAATACCGTCCCGGCGTGGCGGTCGTACAGCGTGCCCAGCGCGTCGGCGGACCCCTCCGCCACGGCGCGAACAAGCGTCGGATCGACCTCGGTGCTCACGTCTGTCGTCACAATCCGGCGGGGTTGTCCCGCTAGGAGGGTACTACGGGGCAGGGGGGAAAGCAGATTGGATCAAGTTTGAAGTTCGAAGTCAGGAGTGTGAAGTTCAGAGGGCCCGCAGGTCACTCTGAAAACTTCGAACTTCGCACTTCGAACTTCGCACTTCGAACTTCTAAGTTGACGGTTTCTTTACATCAAACGTCGTCTCGAGCTTCACGTCTTCCCTGAGCGTGTTCCACACCGAGCAGTACTTCGTCCGCGACAGTTCGATCGCGCGCTCGACGACGTGATCGGCGACGACGCCCGTGATGGCGAAGTGCATGCGCATGGAGATGAACCGGCGCGGATGTTCGGCCGCGCGCTCGCCCTCGAACGCGATCGACATCGCGCGCAGAGTGTGGCGTCCCTTCTGAATGGTGTGCACGACGTCCATCGCCATGCAGGCCATCGTGGCGTAGGCGAGCGCCTGCGGGGGCGACGTGATTCCTGGGCTGGAGCTGTGCAGGTCGATCGCGGGCGATCCCGCGCTGTTCTTGAAGTGCATCTCGCCCAGCCAGTCGAGGGACAGGGTCGTCATGACCTCATCTTAGGGGAAGGCCGCGTCGCTTCGCCCGGACGGGCAGCCATGGTACCCTTCGGGCACCGTGGATCAGGATCGGCGGAAGCACAAACGGGTTTCCCGCCCGTTCGAGGGCAGCTGGCGCGGCGCGTCCGGCGCGAGCAGTTGCCGGATCGGCGACGTGAGCCTCGGCGGGTGTTTCGTCCAGACGCTCGCGACGCCGACCGCGGGCGACGACACCCAGGTGACGATCACGTTCGGCAAGGACGTCTCGATAACGTTTGCCGGGAAGGTGATCTACGTCGAGCCCACGATGGGCTTCGCGGTGAAGTTCAACGAGTTGAACGGCGAGGGCTCGGAAGAAGTCCGCCGCCTGCTCGACGCGCTCGTCGGCCGCGACAGCAAGGCCTGACGCGCGTCAGCGCGCGGACATCTGCGGACGTCGCTGAAACAGGTTCGCGACCAGTAGCCAGCCCATCGGCAACACCACCAGCAAGTACGTCAACACGTGACCGTAGCGGCCGTCCGGCCCGTACGGCTCCGTGAGTTCGTGGAGCACTTGCGCGTTCGGAATGCCGATATTGGCTTCCGTCAGCTCGTGGAAGCCGTAGATCACGAGCTGCACGACGAAGACGATGAGAAACACCGCCGTGACCTGGAAGAATCGCGCGAGGTTGACGCGCTGTCCGTAGCGCGACCAGAGCCACGCAACGAAGGCGGCCGCGGCCGTGCCGACGAGCGCGCCGGCCAGGACGTCAATCTGCTTCACCTGAAAGAGCAGCGTCACCATCAAGAGCGCGGTCTCCATGCCCTCGCGCGTGATCATGAGCACGGTGAAGCCCATCACGCCGGCAAATGCGGCCCATCCGGCGCGCGAGGCCGAGAGCTCCAGACGGCCTTCGATCTCGCGCCTCATCCGCTTGCCTGCCCGCCACATGTAGACGACGAGCGATCCGACGAGCGCGGCCGCGATGAGCGCGAGCACCGCTTCCCATCGCGCCTGATTGTTGCCGCGCATGAGATACAACCCCAGACCGAGGCTCATCGCCACGGCCACGACGATGCCGAGCTGAACGGCCGGAATCAGGCCCTGGCGCCCGGTTTTCCTGAGATACGCCACGCTGATCGCAACGATGAGAAAGGCCTCGAGGCCTTCGCGGAGCGTGATGATGAATGCGGGGATCATGATGGCTGTGACCGTGGTCGGGGGCGGCGTGTTAAATGAGACGCGTCTCGATTAGAGGCGACCACGATAGCCTGACAAATCCGACCAGTCAAGTCCGCTTTTAAGGCCTGTCAAAGCCGCAGATCGGACCTCGCGGGAACCGATTTCCCAGGTGTTTCGTAATTGACTACAATGAAGTCATGAAGACGCCTGCCCCATACCTCGGCGAGCTCGAACAGCTCATCCTCCTCGCGATTCTGCAGTGTGGCGACGATGCGTACACGGTGCCGATTCGGCACGTGCTCGCCGAGCGCAGCCGCCGGCGCGTTGCGCGCGGTGCGCTGTACACGTCGCTCGACCGGCTCGAGGGCAAAGGCCTGGTGAGCTCGCGGCTCGGCGACTCGATCGCCGCGCGCGGCGGCCGCGCGCGGCGCTACTTCACGGTCACGCCCGGCGGACTGGACGCGCTCCGCGACGCGCGGGCGAACCTCGCGCAGCTCTCGAACGGCCTCGAGTCGCTCCTGGAGCGGTCGTGAGCTCGCCCTCCGGGCCGCCTCGTCTCGGCGAGTGGCTGATTAGTCGGATCACCCGACACGATGTGTGGGCGGACGTCACGACGGGCGACTTGCGCGAAGAACATGCGGCGCTTGAAGGTCGACGCGGCCGCGCGATCGCTAACGCGTGGTACTGGCTCCAGGTGCTCGCGCTGATTGGCGATCGCGCCCGCGACGGTCTGGCCGGCAGCGTGTCCGCGCTCCGCGCCTTCTTCTCACTCGGGGATCGTCCCATGTTCACCGTCCGCCGCGAAATCGGTCGCGCCCTGCGCGTGCATGCCAGACAGCCGCTCGTCGCCGCGGCGATCGTGTCAACGCTCGCGCTCGGCCTGGGCGTCAACGCCGCCGCGTTTCAGCTCGTGAACGCGTTCATCCTGCATCCGCTGCCCGGCTTGAACGTCGACGGGCTCGTGATGATCTCCGAGCAGCCGCCCGGTGCCATGTACAGCCAGGGGTCGGTCGCGCCCGCGAACTTCTACGAATGGCGGCGCGAGGCGAAGAGCGTCGACAAGCTCGCCGTCTTCGACTGGTGGGAAGTGAATCTCGCCGGCGGCAGCGAGCCGGAGCGCGTGCTCGGGTTCCAGGTCACCGGCGATTTCTTCGATATGTTCGGCCTCGTCCCCGCGGCGGGCCGGTTTCTTGCCGAGACCGACGAAGCTCCCGGCGCAACGCGCGTCGTCGTCATGAGCAACCGGCTCTGGAAACGCCGGTTCGGCGCGCGATCCGACGTCGTCGGTCAGCCGCTCCGCATCGCGGGCGAGAACTACACGGTGGTCGGCGTCGCGCCCGAAGGTTTTGACTTCCCCAACACCGCGGAGGTGTGGGCGCCCTATCCGCACACCGCGGAAAACGCGGCCAATCGCAAGGATCGATCGCTCACGGCCTTCGGCCGGCTGGCGCCGGGCGTGCCGATCGCGCAGGCGCGCCAGGAAGTGCAGGCGCTCTACACCCGCATGCGTGCGACGTATCCGCACGACAACGACGGGCTCGCGGCGAATGTCCGGACGCTCGCCGAGGGCATACGCGACGACGGCTCGCCGCAAGTGGTCGCGATGATTCAGGTCGCGGCGCTGCTGGTGCTGCTCATCGGCGGCACGAACATCGCGAACCTGCTGATCGCGCGCGGCTGGGATCGCCAGCGCGAAACGGCGGTGCGGCTCGCCATCGGGGCGAATCGCAGCCATGTGCTCCGGCAATTTGCCGTCGAGAGCCTCGTCCTCGGCGTGCCGGCGGTTCCGCTCGCGCTGGGCATGGCGTGGGTCTCACTGCACGCGATGCGCGCGGCGATGCCGGCGCGAATCGAGCGGTTCATTCCCGGGTGGAGTCAGATTGCCGTCGACTGGCGGCTCGCGGTCGTCACGCTCGTCGCGGCGCTCGTCGCGGCCCTGCTCTTCAGCGTGGTGCCGGCGCTGCAGACGTCCCGCCCCGCGCTCTCGCACGCGCTCGGACAGGGCGGCCGCACGACGACCGGCGGCGCGCGCCGCCAGCGGTTCCGCCGCGCGCTCGTGATCACGGAGATCGCCCTTGCGCTGCCGCTGCTCGTTGCCGCGGGCCTCTCGACGCTTGCCGCAAGACGACTCGCGACCGGCCCGCAGGGCTTCGATCCCTCAGGCGTGATCGTGGTGCGCACGCAGCTGCCGGACGCCGGCTTCGCCGATCCGATCGCGAGGCGCGACTTCAACGATCGATTGCTCGCGAAGGTGTCCGCGGTGCCAGGCGTACGGGCGGCGGGCACGGTCAACCATCTGCCGTCGAGCGACTCGAGCAGCTCGCGGCCGATCGTCATCGAGGGCACGACGCTCGCGCCGAATCAGCCGCCGCCCATGGTCGTCTATCGCGTCATCTCGCCGGGCTACCTCGAGACGATGCGGATTCCGATTCAGCGCGGGCGCGATTTCACGACCGTCGATCGCGAGAACGCGCAGCCCGTGGCGATCGTCAGCGCAGCGATGAGTCATCAGTTCTGGCCCGACGCGGATCCGATCGGGCGTCGTCTTCAGCTCACGGACGTGCCGGACTCGCCGTGGTACACGGTCGTCGGGATCGCCGGCAACATCATCGACGACTGGTTCGATCGGCGGAACGCCGCGACGGTCTACCTGCCAATGGCCCAGCGGCCGCAGTACGCCGTGGAGCTCGCGGCACGCACGACGGGCGATCCGTCGCGTCTCGCGCCGGACCTCCGGCGCGCGCTCCGCGCGGTCGATCCGTTCCAGCCGGCGGAGCTCCTGACGATGAGCACGCTCGTCGCGGACCGGACGGTTGGGCTGCGCATGATCGGCGCGATCATGGCGATGCTTGGCGCGCTCGCGCTCGTGCTGGCGGCGATCGGCATCTACGCCTTGATGGCGTACTACGTCGCGCAGCGCCGGCAGGAGATCGGCGTCCGGCTCGCGCTCGGCGCGTCGCGCGCCTCGGTCGTGCGCATGACGGTCTCGGGCGCCGGGCGGCTCGCGCTGGCCGGGCTGTCCGTCGGGCTGGTGCTCGCGGTCGCGCTCTCGCGCGTCATGGAAAGCGCGCTCTTCGGCACCGTGACCGCCGAACCGGCGCTGTTCATCACGATCACGGCAATCCTCGCGGCCACGTCCCTCGTCGCGAGCCTGGTCCCCGCGCGGCATGCGGCGTCGGTCGATCCGGCGCAGGCACTCAGGACAGAGTGACGCGGAACCTGCCGACCCCGTCGAACCCGCCGAACCCCATATAATCCGTTTCATGAGGCGCGCGCTCGCGATGTTCGCCGTCCTGGCCTGCGCTCTTCCTGTCACCCTGATGTCACGGACACAGCCCACGGACAAGGCGCTCGAGCGCGCGAAGAAGCTGTTGCGCGAGTCGCCGGTGATCGACGGCCACAACGACTACCCGATGGCCGTGCGCGAGAAAGCCGAGGGCGATCTCAACAAGCTCGACATCCGCGCGTCGCAGCCGACGATCATGACCGACATCCCGCGGCTCATCGCGGGCGGCGTCGGCGCGCAGTTCTGGTCGGTGTACGTCCCGCCGCCCGCGGCGGGCCAGGATCCGGCGACAGCCGTCACCGCGACGCTCGACCAAATCGACATCGTTTATCGGATGGTCGAGAAGTATCCGAAGACGTTCGCGATCGCGCTCACTGCCGACGACGTCGAGCGGATCCACAAGCAGGACAAGATCGCGTCGCTCATCGGCATGGAGGGCGGACACTCGATCAACTCGTCGCTCGGCGTGCTGCGGCGGATGTACCAGCTTGGCGCGCGCTACATGACGCTCACCCACTCGCTGAACACGCCGTGGGCTGACTCGGCGACCGACACGCCCAAGTCGAACGGCCTGTCGAAGTTCGGTGAGGACGTCGTGCGCGAAATGAACCGGCTCGGCATGATGGTCGATCTCAGCCACACGTCGCCGGCGACGATGGCCGCCGCGCTGCGCGTGACGGCCGCGCCAGTGATCTTCTCGCACTCGTCCGCGCGCGCCCTGACGGACGTGCCTCGCAACGTGCCGGACGAGATCCTGCGCCAGGTCAAGACGAACGACGGCATCGTGATGGTCACGTTCGTGCCCGGTTTCGTCTCGCAGGAAGTCGCTGACTACAACAAGAAGGAAACGGACCAGCGCGCGCGCCTGCTCACCGCGCTCAACAACAACGAGAGCGCCGTGAACGCGGCGATGGTCGACTGGCGCCGGCTGAACCCGCCGCCGCGGGCGTCGCTCCTGCAGGTCGCGGATCACATCGACCACATCAAGAAGATCGCGGGCATTGAGCACATCGGATTTGGTGGAGACTTCGACGGCATCACGGCGGTGGTCGTCGGGCTCGAGGACGTGTCCTGCTACCCGCAGCTGGTCGCCGAGCTCCTCCGCCGCGGCTACAGCGACGACGACATCCGGAAGATCACCAACCGCAACATCCTGCGCGTGATGCGCGAGGTGGAAGGCACCGCCGCGCGTCTCCAGGGCAGCACGAGCAAGTCGGTCCACTGAACGTGGCGCCTGTCGTCATCGTCGCCCTGGGGGACTCGACGACGGCCGGCACGCCGCTCTTCGAATCGCCGCTCGAGGCGCCTCCAGACGGCCGTGGTGACGAGCGCAGCCAGTACGCGTACTGGCTGATGGCGCGACATCCGGACTGGCGTGTGCTCAATCGTGGCGTCAACGGCGAGCGCAGCGATCAGATCGCCGCGCGCTTCGATCGCGACGTCGTCAACACGCAGCCGGCCGCCGTCGTGATCATCGCCGGCGTGAACGACATCTATCAGGGCAAGCCGGCCGCGGCCGTGACCGCTCAGCTGCGCGCAATCTTCGACCGCGCCGCAACCGAGAAGATTCCGGTCGTCGCCGGATCGATCCTCCCGTACAACACGGCCACCGGGCCGCAGAATGAGGCGATGCACGCTGTCAACGCGTGGATCGCCGCAGAGGCCGCGCGGGATCCGCGGATTCGATTCGTCGACACGCGCGCGGCAGTGGCCGCCGCGGGCGACCTCGACCGGCTGTCAGGATCCCCCGACGGTTTGCACCCGGACGTCGACGCGTACCACCGCATGGCCGACGCGATCGAGCCGGTCCTGCGCGATCTGCTCGCCCGCCGAGACGTGTCGCCACTTCATCCATGACCGCACGGATTGCGCGTCTCGTCTCGGTGGCGCTCATGTGCATCGCGCGGGTCGCCATGGCGCAGACCCCGCCACCGGCGCCGCCGGCGTCATCCGACGATGTCTCGGCGAACCCCGCGCGTCCGACGGTTTCGACGCCGGCGACCCTCACACCCGTGGGCTACCTGCAGTTCGAGCAGGGCGTGTTGAGTGGTTTCCATTCCGGAGAGTTCGACACGCGGATCGGCCTGAACCAGGTCACGAAGCTGACGGTGCGCCCGCGGTTGCAGTTCATCGTGTCCACGGAGCCCGTGGTCTGGTCGCACGGCGCCGGCGAGCCGTTCGAAGTGCATGCGGGTGGTGTCGCGGCCGGCGTCCAGATCGTGGTGCACCAGGGGCAGGGCGCCGAACCCACGCTCGCCGCGAGCTTTCTCGGGAGCGTGTACTCGGGCGGCGCGCCGAATCTTGACCTTGGCTCTTCGCAGGAATCGCTGCTCCTGATGTTCAGCAACGACCTCGGCGCGTTCCACGTGGACGCCAATTTCATTTTCAATGACGAGACGGACACGCGGCATCACGCGCAGTACGCGCAGACGCTGTCGATCTCGCGTCCGGTCGGACCCGTCGGCCTCGTCGGCGAGATCTGGTTTTACACACAACCGACGTTGCCGGGAGAGGCGATCGGCACGCTCTGGGCGGTGTCATACGCGCCGTCCAAGCGGCTGGTCTTCGACGTGGGCTTCGATCACGGCCTGACGGACACCTCGACACGCTGGGAGGCGTTCGCGGGCTTCACGTATCTGCTGCCGCACAGGCTCTGGAAGTGACTTACCCCGCCGGCAGCCACGATTGACAGTAGTATTTCGCTTGGAGGATCTCATGCGTTCCACGCTCATCCCAGTGGGGCGCGTTGTCGCGCTCCTTGCGCTCTGTGCCGGCGCGGCAACCGTTATCACCCACGCCACCTCTCAGTCGTCGCAGTCGCCGACTTCTCCGGAAGGCGCCGCACTTGCGAGCCTTCGCTGGCGAAGCATCGGGCCGGCGAATCCCGGCGGCCGTATCACGGTGGTTGCGGGCATACCCGGCAAGCCGGACGTCTTCTATGTGGCAGGCGCCGCAGGCGGCATCATCAAGACGACGAACGGCGGCGTGACGTTCAACCCGATCTTCGACGATCAGCCGGTCGCGTCGATCGGCGAGATCGCGATCGCGCCCTCCAACGAGAACGTCGTCTGGGTCGGGACCGGCGAGGGCGATCCGCGCAACAGCACGTCATTCGGTAACGGCGTCTACCGCTCGACCAACGCGGGACAGAGCTGGACGCATGTCGGCCTCGACGACAGCGAGCGCATCAAGCGCATCGCCGTGCACCCGACCAACCCCGACATCGCCTACGTCTGCGCGCTCGGCCACGCGTGGGGACCGAACGAAGAGCGCGGCGTGTTCCGCACGACGAACGCCGGTCAGTCCTGGCAGAAAGTGCTCTACAAGAATCAGGACACCGGGTGCTCCGATATCGCGATGGACCCGTCGGACCCGCGCACGCTGTACGCCGGCATGTACACGTTCCGGCGGAAGCCCTGGCGGTTCGACAGCGGCGGCGGCGAGACCGCGCTGTACAAGTCGACCGACGGCGGCGACAACTGGCAGAAGCTGACGAGCGGGCTGCCGACCGAGCCGATGGATCGTCCGGGCGTCGCGGTCGCGGCGAGCAACCCGAGCGTCGTGTACCTGATTACCGAGACAAAAACGCAAGGCACGCTTTTCCGATCTGCGGACAAAGGCGCGTCGTGGACGAAGGTCAGCGACAGCACGGTTATCAGCTTCCGGCCGTTCTACTACGACGATCTTCGCGTCGATCCCGCGAATCCCGATCGGCTCTTCGCGCTGGCGGGCCAGCTGCAGCTCTCCGAAGATGGCGGGCGCAACTTCCGCAACGCCGGCAACGGCCTGCACGGCGATCACCAGGCCATGTGGATCGATCCGAAGAACCCGAAGCGGATCATCGAAGGCTGCGACGGCGGCTTCCAGATCTCGTACGACGGCGGCGTGACGTGGGAAGTCATCAACAATTTCCCGTTCACGCAGTTCTATCGCGTCGAGATCGACAACCAGGATCCGTACACGATGTGCGGCGGGCTGCAGGACAACGGCGTCTGGTGCGGACCGAGCATGGTCACCTCGCGCGAAGGCATCCGCAAGCGAGACTGGGTGACGGTGAGCGGCGGCGACGGCTTCTCCGGCGTGCAGAACATCAGCGAGCCGTGGATCGTCTACTCGACCTCGCAAGGCGGGCCGATCTACGCGACCAATCTCCGGACGAACACCAGCCGCGCCGTCGCGCCGTACCCGAAGGACATCGGTTCAACGGGCAACCCGATCGCGCCCTACAAGTACCGGTTCAACTGGAACTCGCCCATCGTCCGCTCGCCGCACGACCCGAAAGTGATCTACTACGGCGGCAACGTGCTCTTCCGCACGACGAATCACGGGCTGTCGTGGGAAACGATCAGCCCGGACCTGACCACGAACGACAAGAGCAAGCAGCAGTCGTCGGGCGGCGAGATCGTCGTCGACAACACCGCCGCGGAGTTCCACTGCACGATCATGGCGATTTCTGAATCGCCAGCGCAGAAGGGCGTGATCTGGGTCGGCACCGATGACGGCAACATCCAGGTGACGCGTGACAACGGCGCTCACTGGACGAACGTCGTCGGCAACATCAAGGGTTTGCCGCCCAACGCCTGGGTGCCGGCCATCGACGCGTCCCCGTTCGACGCGGGCACGGCGTATGTGGCGGTCGACCGCCACCGCGACAACGACTTCGCGCCTCACGCCTACAAGACCACGGATTTCGGCCAGACGTGGACGCCGATCGTCGGCAACCTGCCGGCCAAAGGGTACGTGCACGTCGTGCGCGAGGATCCCAAGGTCAAGGGCCTGCTCTTCCTCGGCACGGAGCTCGGCATCTTCACGTCACTGAATGACGGCGCATCCTGGATCGATCTGCGAAACGGCATGGCCGCCGCGCCGGTGCCGGAGCTTCGCGTCCATCCGCGCGACGGCGACCTGATCATCGCGACGCATGGCCGCGGGATCTACATCCTCGACGACATCGCGCCGATTCGGCAACTCGCGCAGGCGATGAAGGCCGACGCGTTTTTGTTCGACGTCCGGCCGGCGATCCGCTGGCAGACGTGGAATCGGGACAATCCGCTCGGCAACAAGGAGTGGGCCGGTCAGAATCCGCCGCTTGGCGCGATCGTGAGTTACTACGTGAAAACGGGCGGACCGGTGACCCTGACCATCGCGAAGTCGGGCGGCGAGGTCGTTCGCACGATGAGCGCGACGGCGACGCCCGGCGTCAACCGCCTGGTGTGGGACATGCGCTATGACGCGGCGACGGGCGGCACGCCAGGCGGCCGCGGCGGCCCGGGCGCAGTCGGCGCCGGACGCGGAGCGCCGGGCGGACGCGGCGATCAAGGCGCGGCACTCGCCGAGGGCGGCGGAGGTGGCGGCGGGCGCGGAGGCGGCGGCTCCCCGCTCGTGCTGCCGGGCGACTACAACGTGACGTTCAAGGCCGGCAGTCAGACGCTCACGCGTCCCGTGAAGATCGCGATGGATCCGCGCATCACGGTCTCCAACGCCGACCTGCAGGATCAGCTTTCGGCCGGGTTGTCGCTGCGCGACATGTCGTCGCGCAGCAACGGGATGATCCAGCAGGCCGACGATCTCATCGGCGAGCTGCAGTCGACCGTCGCGCGCGGGGACGCGAGTTCGGCACGCGCCAGGACGCTGCTCGACCAGGCCAAAGACTTCCGGTTCCGCATGGGGCGCCTGCCGGGCGAGCAGGGCTACCGCATTCAGGGCCGGCTGCGCGAAGACATCCAGGCGCTGGCCGGATCCACGGGCGCCAATCCCGGTCCGCTCACCGCCGGCGAGAGGCAGCGGCTGGGCGAGGTGAAAGGCGAGCTCGACAAGATGAACAACGACTGGGCGGCGTTCATGAAGACGGTCCGATAGTCGGCCGTCGGACCTCGGACCTCGGACCCTGGACGACGTTGTTCAGTAAGTCTTTCTCGCGATCCACTCGCGTGTGAGCGAGTCGACGACGACGTAGCGGCCGTCCTCTTCGCGGGCGACGAGGTCGAGCCGGATGAGCGCGGCGAGCGCCGTCTGCACGCTCGACGGGCCGCCGAGCCGGTGGCGCGCGCGCGTGTCGGCGCTCAGCATCTCGAGGCCGCGCGCGAGCACCACCGTGCGCAGCACGGCGCGCTGGACCAGCGTCAGCCGCTCCCACATCGCTTCGAACAGCGTCTCCTGCTCGGCCAGGAGCCGGCGCAGCGTCGCATGGAGATCGTCGAGCCCGGCTTTGCGCCGCTTGACGGCCGTCACGTCGTCCCACGTTTCGTGCGCGAGGCGCTGGACGTCGTACGGCAGGTTGCCGCCGAGATCGACGACCGCGGCGCCCAGTCCGGGCTCGGCGGCCACGCCGGATCGGCGGAAGCGATCCTCGATCGCCTGTGCGAACAGATCGGGCGGAATCTTCTGCAGGCGCATGACCGGCCCGGCCTTGTAGAAGGGCCGGCGCGGTCCAATCATCTGCTCCATCAGGCTCGGCTCCGAGCCGGCGAACACGTAGCCGACCTGGCGCTGCTGCTGGACGGCGGCGCGCAAGGCCTGTTCGACGCTGCCGCCGTCGAATGCGGCGATCGCCTGAAACTCATCGAGGGCGATCACGAGCGGGCGGCCGAGGCGCGCCGCCAGGCGGGCGGGCAGCGCGAAAACGTCCTCGGCGAGGCGGGCCGCATCGCGGGCCGTGCGGACGCCGGGGAACGAGACCGCGAGCCGCCCCGCCGGCGCGCCGGCTTCGATGCGCAGCTCGGGCGTGACGCCGCGGAAGAAATCGCGCAGCCAGAGGCGCAGCCGGCCGCTCTGCGTGTCCAGGCTGATGAGCGCGCGCGCGTAGCCCTCGAGAAAGGCGACGTACGAGCTGAAGCTGCTCACCGTCATCTCGAGCGTCACGACGCGCCGCCGCCCGAGCGTCCGGAGCGCCTGCCGGATCAGCGAGGACTTCCCGTACCGGCGGGGCGAGATCAGAAAGACCTTCTGGCAGGCCGCCAGATCGGCGACCAGGCGCTCCCGCTCGACCTCGCGGTCGACGAACGCCCAGGCCGGCACGATTTCACCGTAGACGAAGGGGTTGCTGTCGGTCATGGCTCACATTACGTCGAATGACGTAACCATGACGTAGATTAACGTAATCCCCCGGCGCCGGCAAGGCCGCGGCGCGATCAGGCGCCGGCCGGCGGCGTCAGGAACCGGGCGATCGCCGCGCCGACGTCCGCGGGGGTCGCGGCGACGTCCGTGCCGACGGCCATCGCCTGCGGGTCGAGCCGGCCGAACCCGTACCGCGCCACGCACATCCGCACGCCGGCGTGCCGCGCCGTGAGCACGTCGATCGTCGAGTCGCCGACCAGGAGCGTCCGGCCGGCCGCCGCCTGCGCCTCCGCCATCAGGAACACCACGGCCGCCGGATCGGGCTTGCGGGGAAACGGCCCGTCGCCTCCGACGACCCAGCGGAACCACCGCGACAGATCGAACTCCTCGAGCAGCCGCCGCGACGGCGCCTCCGGCTTGTTGCTGAGCACGGCCAGCGCCGCGCCCGCCGCCGCGTCGCGCACGACCACGTCGATGCCGGGATACGGGCGGGTGTGCTCGAACAGCCGCCGATCGTAGATGGCGCGGAATCGATCGAGCGCCTCGGGCGCGCCCGGATCGAGGCCGGCCGCCGCGAGCGCGCGCTCGACCAGCACCTTCGCGCCCTCACCCACCATCGCCGCGACCTCGTCGATCGGCCGCGCCGCCGCGCCGTACGACGCGAGCATCTCGTTCGTACTCTCCGCGAGGTCGCGACGCGAATCGATGAGCGTGCCGTCGAGATCGAAGATCACCAACGCCGACATACCGCGCGGGACTATACCAATCCGCGCGGCCAGCACGCCGCCCTTGACCACCTACGACGTCTGGTAGTAGTAAGGTCTGGCCCTGTAACGTCTCGATGTCCGTCGCGAGGAGCACGACCGTATACGATGCCTGCGATTTTTTTCGCGACCTACGCCGCCGTCTTCATCGCGGAAATCGTCGGAGACAAACTCCTCTATACGACCGGCGTGCTGGCCACGCGGTACCGCTGGGGTGCCGTCGTCATCGGCATGGGGCTCGCCTTCTGCTGCAAGATGGCCGCGGCCGTCGCCATCGGCGCCGCGGTCGCGACGCTCCTGGAACACTACCGCTGGGTCGTCGCGCTGCTGACCGCCATGAGCTTCGTCCTGCTCGCCCTGACGATGTGGCGCAAGTCGGACGTTCGTCAGCCCAAGGAGAAGGACACGCGTATCTTGCAGGGCTCGATGGTCGCGTTCGCGACGATCTTCTTCTCCGAATGGTTCGACGTCGGCATGCAGGCGGCCGGCACGATGGCCGCCGTGTTCGTCTGGTCGTCGAAGCGACCGGGCGACGTCAGCGTGACTGCCGCGGCCCTCATCGTGTGGCTCGGCGCCGTTGCCGCCATGATCACCAAGGGCGCGCTCGCCGTCGCGTTTGGCGCGAGCGTCCGGAACTGGATCGCGCAGCGGGTCGAGCCCAAGAAAGTGCGCTATGCGGCCGTCACGGCCATCGTCGTGATCGGCGTGCTGGCGACGCTCGAGACCCTCGGGATCATCGCCGACTGAGGTGGACCTCGGCGACCGGCGGCCGGTTGCGCCACGTCCTCAGCGCGCCCCCGAACCGATACCTCAGCAGGTTCACGAAGAACTCGACGCACGCCGACGCCCGCACGTGGCTGAGCCCGTTCGATCTCATCCGCGCGAACACATTCATCTCGAGCACGCGGACGCCCAGATAGTGCGCCTTGATCATCATCTCGGGATCGATGAACCAGTCCGTTGATTGCAGGTCCATCGCGGCGATCACGTCGCGATGCACGATTTTCGGGCTGCCGTTGATGTCGATCGAGCCGAGGCGCGGCCACAGCACGAAGACGAGGCCGTTGTAGAGCACGGACACGATCTTGCGCGTGAGCCCGTCGAGACGAAAACGCCGCCGGACTTTGCCGAGCGCCATGGGATCGCGGTGCTTGAGCGCATCGAAGAGGCGCGCGGCGTCCTCGGCGTCGACTTGTCCGTCAGCATGGATGATGCCGATCCACGGCGCCGTGCACACGGGAATCGCCTGCAGAATGCCCTGACCGTACCCCTGATTCTGCTCGACGCGGTGATACACGACCGGCAACCCGCGCGCGACGAACGATCGGATGATCTCACCGGTGCGATCCTGCGATCCGTTGTCGCAGGCGACGAGCTCGAGCCGGTGTCCGGCTTTCTCGAAGGCCTCGACGAGCTGAGGTATCGTATACACGACCACCTCTTCCTCGTTGTAACAAGGCATGATGAGTGAAATCTCCGGCGCGCGGCCGCGCTCCGTCATGGATGTGAGCCTAGCATGGGTTCATCGCGCTGGCTGATTCGAGCCTCGCTCATCGTCGTGGTCGGCGTGTTCGTGGCGCGCCTTTCGGCGATCGTCGAGCCCCTCGGCCCCGACCAGGGCGTCTACGCGACGATCGGGTGGGCGATGCAGCACGGTTTCGCGCTCTATCGCGACCTGTTCGAAATGAAACCCCCGGGGCTCTACGTGACCTACCGGATGGGATTTGCGATCTTCGGCACCAACGCGCACGCGATTTTCTGGATGGACTACGCGGCGGCGCTCCTGACGATGATCGCCGTGTTCGATCTGTGCAGGCGAATCGTCGGCCTCCGGTTCGCCGCGCTGGCGGCCGCCGTGTTCGCGCTGGGAACGTGGCCGGCCGCCAGGCACGCCTACGGCGGCTTTCTCGAGCGAACGATCAACGAGACGTTCATCTCCCTCTTCGCCGCGGCGGCGATGTGGGCGGCGGCCATCGCGATGCCGCAAGCGCGAAAAGGATGGGCCGGCGCTTCCGGCGTGTTCATCGGGCTGGCGGCCGTCTTCAAGCCGATGGCGATCGTGTACTGGCCGGCGTCGGTGGCCTGGGTCTGGTTTTACACCGATCTCGTGCGGACCCGTCAGTTCGCCGCGTACTCGGCGGCAGGGGCCGTCATCGCGCCGGTGATTGCTCTCACCTGGATGTGGGGCACGGGCATCATGCACGACGCGTGGCTCGCGCTCGCCGTGTACAACGGCGCCTACCTGACGCTCGGCGACGTCGGCGTCTTCGACCTGGTGAACCGGTTCGCGCACGAGGTCTTTCGCCGCATGAAAACCGACGAGGTGTGGGCGCTCGGCACCGTGGCCGCCGCGGTGGCGGTGGCCGCCTGGCGGTGGCGAAAGACGAAACCCGCGCTGGTGGCCGCGCTGGGCGTGTTCTGGCTGGGCGCGGCGCTCCTGGCGATCGTGCTCAACGGCCCACGCATGTTCCAGACCTATTTCATGCCGGCGTTGGTGCCGCTGTGCCTGCTCAGCGCCTGGCTCCTCGACCAGGCGTTCGCGCCCGCACGACGCTGGCGCCTGGCGACCGCCGCGCTCGTCGTTGCGCTGATCGCGATCATGCTGGTGCGATCCGGGTCGCCGAGACGGGTCGCGGACATCACGCGCGCCGACACGCTCCAGCTCTTCGGATCGACCGAGCGGCAGGACTACCTGCGCCGCTTTCAATCCCGATCGACGCAGGCGTTTTCCGCCGCCGACGCGGAAACACTCGCCGACTATCTGCGCACGAGGACCGAACCGGACGAGCGCGTGTTCATCTTTGGCATGACCGCGAGCGCCTATTTTCTCAGCGGGCGGTTGCCTGCGAGCCGGTTCCTTTTCGTCTATCCCGCGGTCTCGAACATGGCCGACCGGCCGGAGTTCCGCGTCGAAACGCTCGCGGCCGAGCTCTCGCGAAGCGCGCCGCGCTACATCGTGCTGCAACGGCACAATCGCGACAGCTTCTCCGGCTGGCGTGCCGACGTCTCGTTTGCGGCGCCGCCCATGGCCGCGCTGCTTCAGGACTACCGGCAGGAAACCGAGATCGGAGACTACGCCGTGTACCGCCGGAACTGACCCCTCCGGGCATCTGGATGCCCTCAGCGGCTCGAGGAGAGGACAGTGCCGGGCTGAGGGCGTCCGGGGCGGTTTCGGCGACGGAGCCCCCCTCGCCAGCTTCTTCGGAGCGGCGGATGCATCTGCCTCACGAACAAGGAGATCGCGCGCGCACTGCTCCGGAGGTTCCCATGCCAGGTGGCGCGCCGGTCTGCCTGGCCTGATCCCGGCACGGTCTTTTTCTTGCAGACAGATGGTCGCGGCAATGTTGTTATAGAAAGTGATGATGCGCCTTTTCGCTCCCGTAGCTCTGGCTGTGCTGTGCCTCGTCTCCTCGCCAGCCGCGCAGCAGACGACCTTTCGCGGCGGCACGCAGACCGTGCCGATCTACGCGACGGTCATCGACTCCAGTGGCCGGCTTGTTCCGGACCTCGAGCGGCAGCACTTCGAGGTCTTCGACGATCTCAAGCCGCAGGAGCTGACGCTGTTCAAGAGCGACGTGCAGCCGGTCACCGTCGTCGTGATGCTCGACACGAGCGGCAGCATGACGTTCAACCTCGATCTGCTCAAGCTCGCCGCGGAGCAGTTCGTGCTGCGCTTGTTGCCGGATGACAAGGCGCGCATCGGCAGCTTCTCGGACAAGATCATCATCAGCCCGACGTTCACGAACAATCGCGACGAGCTCGTGCGCATCCTGCACAACGACATCCAGTTCGGCAATCCGACATTTCTGTGGGACGCGATCGACGAGAGCATGACCGCGCTCAAGGACGAGACGGGACGGCGCGTCGTGCTGATCTTCACGGACGGCGACGACGAGACGAGCCGGCGCACGACGCTGCCAACCGACATCGCGCGCGCGCAGACCGAGGAGTTCATGATCTACGCGATCGGCCTGCACAGCCAGATCATGGGACACACGACGAAGCCTGCGCCCGGGCTGCGGAAACTCGCGGAGGAAACCGGCGGCGGCTACTTCGAGCTCACGCGGACGGCCGACCTCGGGCCGACGTTCACGCGCGTCGCCGACGAGCTCCATCGACAGTACGTGCTCGGGTTCACGCCGCAGACGCTTGACGGCCGGATGCACAAGCTCGACGTCAAGGTGAAGCTGCCGGGCATGCAGGTGCGCGCGCGAAAGAGCTACCTGGCCTCGAAGGGTGGATAGGGTTCGGACGTGCGCAACGCATGGATCGCGGCCGCCGTGCTGACAGCGAGCGTCGTGCTCGACGCGCAGCAGGTGACGGTGTTTCGGTCGGCCACGCAGCTCGTGCCGGTCTACGTGACGGTGATTGACGAGAGCAGCGGGCACCTGGTCACCGATCTGACGCGCGACGACTTCGAGATCCTCGACAACGGCCGGCCCCAGACGATCACGCAGTTCAGCAGCGCCATCCAGCCGATCAGCATCGTCGTCATGCTCGACATGAGCGGCAGCATGATCGGCAATCTGCCGACGCTCAGAAACGCGGCGGTGCAGATGTTCACGCGGCTGCTGCCGGACGACAAGGCGCGCGTCGGCAGCTTCGGCGATCGGATCACGCTCAGCGACAAGTTCACGAACGATCAGAACGAGCTGATTCGCGCGTTGTGGCTCGACCTCACGCCCGGCGGCGCGACGCCGCTCTGGGGCGCGGTCAACGTCGCGATGACGGCGCTCGGCCATCTCGAAGGACGCCGCGTCGTGCTCGTCTTGACCGACGGCAAGGACACGGGCTCCTTCTGGGCTGGCCCCGGCGGCCGCGCGGGGACGACGCTCCCGGAGGTCGTCAAGCGCGCACAGATCGAGGAGTTCCTGCTCTACGCCATCGGCATGCGCAGCCGCGGGCTGGGCGGCCGCAGCGTCACCTTCGGCGACGAACCGGATCCCGGGCTGCGCGAGCTGGCAGCCGAGACGGGCGGCGGGTATTTCGAGCTGCACGAGGCCGACGCGATGGGGCCGACGTTCGCGCGGGTGGCCGACGAGTTGCATCGGCAGTACCTGCTGGGTTTTCTCGCGCCCGACGCGGACGGCAGGTTGCACCAGATCACCGTCAACGTGAAGCGCGCCGGCGCGGTCTCGCGCGCGCGGCGGAACTATCTGGCGCCGAAGAAGGTCGAGGGACGCTGACGGCATGCGCGCGCGACCGCTGCTTCGTGTGGCCGTGATGGCGACGCTCGCGGCCGGCGCCCTCGCCGCGGGTCGGCAGTCGCCGCCCCCACCGGTCCAGACGCCGCCGTCCCAGCAGCAGCCGGTGTTCCGCACGGGTGTCGAGACCGTCGCGATCTACGCGACCGTGCTCGACCAGTACGACGAGCTCGTCAAGAACCTCACGCCGGCCGACTTCGAGATCCTCGACGATGGCAAGCCGCAGGAAGTGACGATCTTCGAAGCCGGCCTCCAGCCGATCACGGCGATCCTGATGATCGACACGAGCGAGAGCATGTCGCTCAACGTTGAGCTCGCGCGCTACGCGGCGGAACAATTCGTCATCCGCATGCTGCCGGGCGACAAGGTTCGCGTCGGCAGCTTCAGCGACGCAATAACGATCAGTCCGGAGTTCACGAGCGACCGCGACCTGCTGCTCAACGACATTCGAGAGCGGCTGCACATCGGCAATCCCACGCGGCTCTGGGACGCCGTCGATCAGACGATGACCGACCTGGCGCCGCTGGGCGGCCGGCGGATCCTCGTGCTCTTTACCGACGGCGACGACACCTACAGCAAGCGCGCGGCCGTCACGGTGTTCGATCGCGCGCGATCGGACGAGCTCATGGTGTACACCGTGCAGTTCCGCACCACGCCGTTCGCGCGCCGGCAGGAGATCGCCTCGATGAAGATGCCCACGCTGAAAGAGGCGTTCCTGTACGACCCGGGCCGGAATCCTCCACCGGGCGAGGGCCTGCGGCGCATCTCGAGCCAGACAGGGGGCGGCAACTTCGTGCTGGGCCAGAACGACAACGTCGGCGCGACCTTCACGCGCATCGCCGAAGAGCTGCACTTTCAGTACGTCATCGGCTTCTCGCCGCAGAAGCTCGACGGCAGGATCCACGAGCTCGAGGTCAAGCCGAAGAAGAAGAATCTGACGGTGCGCGCGCGCAAGAGCTACTACGCGACGCCCAAGGCACAGAGCGCCGGAGGACGATGATGGCCCGCGTGTCACCTGGCGCCGTGATGTTCCTGCTGGCCATCGCGGCCGCGACGGTGACGGCGCAGCAGACGCCGCCGAAGCCGCAACCGACACCGCCGCAACAGACGTTCCGCGGCGGCGTGCGCGCGGTGCCCGTCTACGCGGCCGTCACCGACGGCGCGGGCGGCTTCGTGACCGACCTCACGAAAGACGACTTCGAGATCAAGGACAACGGCAAGGTCCAGACGATCACGAGCTTCACCACGGATCTCCAGCCAATCACGACGATGATCGTGCTCGACGGCAGCGGCAGCATGTTGTCGTCGTTCAACGCGGTGATCGACGGCGCGAATGCGTTCATCATCCGCATGCTGCCGGACGATCGCACGCGCATTTCGAGCTTCGCGGATCAGATTCGCCTGAGCCCGGGCTACACGAACGACCGCGACGCGCTGCTCGAGTTCCTGCGGAATCAATTCAACCTGCGGATGGGCAACGAGACGCGGCTCTGGGACGCGGTCGATCAGGCCGTGCTCGACCTCGGAAAGCAGGAGGGCCGCCGCATCGTGCTGGTCTTCAGCGACGGCTACGACACGGCCAGCATGCTCGGCGCGGGCAGCGTGCAGTCCGACGCGTTGCCCCACGACGTGACCGTCTATGCGCTTTCGATGTGGACGGGCCGCGGCTCGGCCGCCACACGGCCGAGCGGATCGCTCGAGCGGCTCGCGCAGGAAACCGGCGGCGGGTTCTACGAGCTGCACGAGACCGACGAGATGAACTCGACGTTTACGAAGATCGCGCTCGAGCTGCACCAGCAGTACCTGCTCGCGTTCGAGCCGCAGGCGCTCGACGGCAAGGTGCACAAGCTGGAGGTTCGGGTGAAGACGCCGGGCGCCAAGGTCCGGGCACGCCGCAGCTACCTGGCCGAGGGCGCCAAATGAGAGCCGCCGTGTCGCTGGCCGCCGTCGCCGCGAGCCTGAGCGTGCTCGCCGCGCAGGAACAGCCGCACCCCTACCGCGGTGGCACGGACGTCGTGGCCGTGTACGCGACGGTGACCGACGCGTCGGGCCATCTCGTGCCCAATCTGCAAAAGAGCGACTTCACCGTCAGCGACAACGGCAAGAAGCAGCCGATCGCCGTCTTCAGCAACGACGTTCAGCCGATCACGATCGTCATCATGCTCGACCGCAGCGGCAGCATGGCGGAGAATTTCGATCTCGTGCGCGACTCGACGGCGGAGTTCATCGCCAAGCTGCTGCCGGCCGACAAGGCGCGCATCGGCAGTCTCAGCCACGACATCGTCATCCGGCCGGAGCAGTTCACCGACGACAAGAGCGCGCTAATGGCGATCGTGCGGTACGGCCTGCAGGACATCGGCCCGTCACCGATTTGGACGGCGGTCGATCGGAGCATCACGGCGCTCCTGCCGGAAGGCGGCCGGCGCGTCGTGCTGCTGTTTTCCGACGGACACGACAGCCCGGAGCGAGGGCAGGTCCACACCGACGTCAAGGACATCATGTGGCGGTCGAAGGTGGACGAGATCATGGTCTACTGCATCGGGCTGACGAGCGAGAGCTTCCGGCCCGGCGGGCTGATCTATCTGCCGCGGCCGCGGCCCGGCTATCCGCCGCCGGTCGCGAGCTCGAGCTGGTCGAAGAAGGTCGAGCCGCCGGATCCCGCGTTGAAGGATCTCGCGGCGCAGAGCGGCGGGGGCTACTTCGAGATGGACGGCACGCTGGATTTGAAAGCGACGTTCGCGCGAGTCGCCGACGAACTGCATCACCAGTACGTGCTGGGGTTCGCGCCCACGAAGCTCGACAGCAAGGAGCACAAGATCGAGGTGAAGCTCTTGCGTGAGGATCTGACGGTGCGCGCCCGCAAGAGCTACGTCGCATTGCCGCCGCTCAAGTGATTCCGCGATGCGTCGTCTGCCAGTTGCCGCCGGTCTGCTGACTTCGGCCCTCGGCCTGATGCCCCTCGCGCTTTCCGCGCAGCAACCGCAGCAGACGCCGCCGCCTCAGCCTCAGCAGCCGACCTTTCGATCGACCGGCCGCGTCGTGCCGGTCTACACGACCGTCACCGACGAGTCGGGCCAGATCGTGCTGGATCTGACGCAGGAGGACTTCGAGATCCGCGACAACGGCAAGCCGCAGGAGATCACCCAGTTCAGCATGAAGCTCGCGCCGATGACGGGCACGATCCTCATCGACGGCAGCCAGAGCATCGTGCGCGATTTCGATCTGCTGATTGGCGCGGCCGATGCGTTCATCGTGCGCATGATGCCGGGCGATCGCGTGCGGCTCGGCAGTTTCGCGGACGACGTGCGGCTCGGCCCGGCGCCGACCGACGACCGCGACGAGCTCATCCGCTTTCTGCGCAATCCGTTCAGCCTGCGCATGGGCATACACACGCGGCTCTGGGACGCGATCGATCTCGCGATCGAGTCGCTGCCGCCCGCAGAGTCCCGCCGCGTCGTGCTCGTGCTCACCGACGGACAGGACACGTCCAGCGTCAAGCGGCAGTCGGACGTGATCTCGCGCGCGATGCGCAACGACGTGATGGTGTACGCGATCCGCGTGCCCCCGTCGACGTTCGAGCCAAAGGACCAGGACGACGCGAACCGCGCGAAGCTGCGCGCGGCTTACATGGGCACGGACAAGATCCCGCCGCGGCCATCCGACGGGCTACTGAACGAGGTCGTCTCGGATACTGGGGGAGGCTTCTTCGAGATCGATCAACTGAGCGAGCTCAACTCGATCGCGACGCAGATCGCGCTCGAGCTCCACAGTCAGTACGTCCTCGGCTTCACACCTGAGAAGCTGGACAACAAGGTCCACAAGATCGAGGTGCGCGTCAAGAAGCACGGCTTCAACGCGCGGGCGCGCCGGAGCTATCTGGCGTCGCCCGAGGCTAAACCAGGCGGATGAAGGCCAGGGCGATGGCCGCGAGGAGCATCAGCGCGGTGGCCGGTTCGGCCGTGTTCGAGAAGTTCCAGTCGGAGCGAATCAGGCGTCTCATGGTCTCACTTCCGCGATTTCTTCCGGGTTCTCTGGATTAGACGGCGGCCCTCCCGAAAAGTTAGACAGCCCGCACGCCTTTACCCACGTTTTACGTTTGCCCCGCCCGGTCCCCAACAGGTAGTGTGAACGTCCATCGGAGGACACCATGCGGGTCGGACGGCGAACGTTTTTGAACACGGCGGCGGTCGGAGCAGGTGCGGTCGCGATTGGGTGCGCGGGCGGCGGTGAGCCGGCGAGCACCGCGTCCGCACAATCCAGCGGTGCGGCCGGTTCCGCACAGGCAAACGGGCTGCATCCCGCGATCGCGGCGCTGACGCCGATGACCGCCGGCGTCGTCCCGATCTCGGACGATGAGCGGAAAGCGCGGATCGCGAAAGCACAGAAGCTCATGACCGACCAGAAGATGGACGCCATCTTCATGGAAGGGACGACGAGCTGCTTCTACTACGTCGGCATGCGCTGGGGCCAGAGCGAGCGCACGTTCGGCGTCGTCATTCCCGCGAAAGGCCCGATCGCGTACGTGTGTCCCGGGTTCGAGGAAGATCGCGCGCGCGAGCTGATCAAGCCGGCATTTGGCGACGAAGTGCGCGTCTGGCAGGAAGACGAGAGCCCGTACGCCGCGATCGCCAACATCGTGAAGGACCGCGGCGTGCAGTTTCACCGGATCGGCATCGAGGAGCGCGTGCGCTTCTTCATCGCCGACGGCGTGCGGAAGGCATTCACGGGCGGCGAGATCGCGGACGCGACGCCGGTCACGGCGGGTTGCCGCGTGATCAAGTCGAATGCAGAAATCGCGCTCATGCAGCACGCGAACAACGTCACGCTCGCGGCCTACAAGGCCGGGCTCCAGACGCTGCGCGAGGGCATGTCGCAGGACGAGCTCAACAACAACATCAACACGGCGTACCGCCGCCTCGGCTACAACGGCGCGATCGCCGCGCAGTTCGGCAAATGGACCGCGCTGCCGCACGGCAGCTCGACGCCGCAGAAACTGCGCGAAGGCGACGTCGTCATGATCGACGACGGGATTTCCGTCGAAGGCTACGCGTCGGACATCACACGGACGGTCGTCTTCGGCAAGCCGACGCAGCGGCAGAAGGACGTGTGGGAGACCGAGCTGCGCGCGCAGACGGCCGCGTTCAACGCGATCAAGATCGGCGTCGCGTGCGAGGACGTCGACGCCGCCGCGCGTAAAGTCATCACCGACGCCGGCTTCGGCCCCGGCTACAAGGTGCCGGGCCTGCCCCACCGCACCGGCCACGGCATGGGCCTCGACGGCCACGAGTGGACGAACTTCGTGAAGGGCAACAAGACGCCGATTGCCGTCGGCATGTGCTTCAGCGACGAGCCGATGATCGCGATCCCCGGCGAGTTCGGCATCCGGCTCGAGGACGACGTGTACATCGCGGAGGACGGCGCGCACTTCTTCACGAAGCAGAGCAAGGCGATCGACCAGCCGTTTGGGGACTAGGCGAACCGTGGACTGAGAAGTCCGGGGATTCACGTCGGACCCGCCCACGCCGCGGCCGCGCGGTCGTGAGCAAACCGTGAGATTTCCGTGAATCGCGCGGGCGGACGAGCGAGTCCGTCATCCGCCGGTATACTTTTAAGCTCGGACATGCGATTCGGCCCCTCGCCACCTGCCCTTCGCCTGCTCGCCGCCAGCCTGACCGCGTTCACGCTTGCCGGCTGCGGCGCGATCAAGAAGAGCGCGATCAACAACGTCGCGGGCACGCTCTCGTCGAGCGGTGACGTCTTCACGCGAGACGACGACCCGGAGCTCGTGCGCCAGGCGCTGCCGTTCGCGTTGAAGCTGTACGAGTCGCTCCTCGAGTCCGTCCCCAAGAACGAAGATCTGCTCATCGCAACGTGCAGCGCGTTCACGCAGTACGGCTACGCGTTTGTCGAGACCGACGCGGACGTGCTCGGCGAGGCGCACCACGACGAGGCGAAGGCGCTGCGCGACCGCGCGCTGAAGCTGTACATCCGCGCCAAGGGTTACTGCCTGCGCGGGATGGAAGTGCGCTTCCCCGGCATCACGCCGAAGCTGCTCGCCAACCCGGAGACCGCGCTCAAGAAGGCCGAGAAGAAAGACGTCCCGCTCCTCTACTGGACCGCGGCGTCCTGGGGCGCCGCGATCTCGCTCGGTCTCGACAAGCCCGATCTCGTCGTCGATCATCCGACGGTGCGCGCGCTGGCCGAACGCGCGCTCGCGCTCGATCCGACGTGGAACAACGGCGCGATCCACGAGGCGCTGATCACGCTCGACAGTCTGCCCGAGGCGCTGGGCGGGTCCGTGGTCCGCGCGCGCGAGCACTTCACCAAAGCCGTTGAGATCCAGAAAGGCCTGTCGCCCGGCCCGCACGTCGCGCTGGCCGTGGGCGTGTCCGTCCCGGCCCAGGACAAGGCCGAGTTCACGCGCTTGCTCAACGAGGCGCTGGCGATCGATCCTGAGAAGAACCCGAGCATGCGCCTGGTGACCCTGATTACCCAGCGGCGCGCGCGCGCTCTGCTCGACCAGGTCAACACCCTGTTCGCGAAATAGCTCACACGAAGGAGCTCGAATGTCTGCGCTGAAGCGTCTCGCTGTCCTCACTCTGGTCATCGCCGCGGCCGCCCCGCTGCTCGCGGCGCCCGTCACGGTCAAGCTCGCCACGCAGGCGCCGGCCAACACGACGTGGCACAAGGCGCTGACCGACATGGGCGAGGCGTGGAACAAGAGCACGTCCGGCCGCGTGACGCTTCAGGTCTACGCCGGCGGCACGCAGGGCGACGAGCCGACGACGATCCGCATGATGCGGCCGGCGATTGGCACGCTCCAGGCCGCGCTCCTCACCGCGGGCGGGCTCTCGCAGGTCGACGAGGCCTTCAACGTCTTCGCGATCCCGTTCTTCTTCGAAGCTGACGACGAGCAGCTTGCGGTGCAGCAGAAGCTGTCGCCGATTCTCGAGCAGAAGCTGGAGGCCAAGGGCTTCCACCTGCTGTGCTGGGGCACGGGCGGGTGGGTCGAGCTGTTCTCGAAGAAGCCGCTGAAGACGCTGGGCGACGTCAAGAGCGCCAAGCTCTACACGAGCAAGGGCGACGACAAGACGTATCAGTGGTACGCATCGAACGGCTTCCACCCGGTCGCGCTGCTGCCCGCGGACATCCCGGCGCAGCTGAAGCTCGGCACGGGGCTGATCGACTCGGCGCCGAGCACGCCGTATCTGGCGCTCACGTTGCAGATCTTCCGCGATGCGAAGTACATGCTGCAGCTGCACGTGGCCCCGCTCGTCGGCGCGACGATCATCTCGAACGACACGTGGAACAAGATCTCCGCCGAGGATCGCGCGAAGGTGACCGAGGCCGCGGCCGCGATGGAAACGCGCATTCGCGCGGACGCGCCCAAACAGGACGCCGACTCGATCACCGCGATGACCGGGCGCGGGCTCGAGGTGATCAAACTCGACGCGAAGGCCGCCGCCGAATTCCGCGCCGCCGCCGGCCAACTGGCCTCGACGATGCGCGGCAACATGGTGCCGGCCGACATCTATGACATGGCCGTCAAGGAGCGCGACGCCTTTCGTAAGTCCAAGGGCCGTTGATGGCGCTCAAGACTGCCGCCGTCCGCGCTGAAAACCTGCTCGCGACGCTCGCACTCGGCGGCATCATGGTGCTGCCGCTGTCCGAGATCATTTCGCGCAAGTTTTTCGGGACGGGCATCGCCGGCTCGGGACCGTTCGCGCAGAATCTCACGCTCTGGCTGGGGCTCTTCGGCGCGGCGATCGCGGCGCGCGAAGGCAAGCTGCTGACGCTCGCCACCGGCGAGTTCCTGCCGAAAGGCCCGATCGGCGACATCGCACACATCATCTCCGGAGCGGGCGGCGCGATGGTCGCGACACTGCTCGCGCTCGGCGGGCTCGTGCTCGTCCAGAGCGACAAAGCGGCCGGCGACGTCATCGCGATCGGCGTGCCGGTCTGGATCGCCGACCTGGCGTTGCCGATTGGCTTCGGCCTGATCGCGCTGCGCCTGGTGTGGCGCGCGTCGCCGACATGGATCGGCCGCGCGGTCGCCGCGATCGGCATCGTCGCGGGCCTGGCAATTCACGAGTACCGCGCGTCGTTCGAGGGCCTGTCCCTCATGCCGTGGCTCGCGCTGATTCTCGTCACGGGCATTCTCGGCGCACCGATTTTCGCGCTGCTCGGCGGTATCGCCATCTTCGCGTCGCTCGTCCACGGCAATCCGCCGGTCGTGCTGCTCGTCAAGGCGTATGAGGAGCTCACGACGTCGACCGGCCTCGCCGCGATTCCGCTGTTCACGCTGGCCGGGTTTCTGCTCGCAGAGGGCAAGTCCTCCGAGCGCCTGCTGCGCGTGTTCCGCGCGTGGTTCGGCTGGGCGCCGGGCGGGACCGCGGTCGCGGCCGCGACGCTCTGCGCGTTCTTCACGCTCTTCACCGGCGGATCGGGCGTGACGATCCTGGTGCTTGGCGGGCTGCTTCTGCCCGCCCTCGTCGCGGATCGCTATCGCGAACGCTTTTCGATCGGGCTGCTCACCGCGTCGGGATCGCTCGGCTTGCTGTTTCCACTCTCGCTGCCGCTGATGCTGTACGGCATCGTCTCGCAGAAGGCGTCGATCGAAGATCTCTTCATCGGCGGGCTGTTGCCCGGGCTGCTGATGCTCGGCCTGCTTGCGGCGCTCGGCGTCCGCGAAGGTCTCGTCACGCGCGCGGGCCGGGAGCCGTTCCGGATCGGCGAGGCGATGGGCTCGCTCTGGGAAGCGAAGTGGGAGCTGCTGCTTCCTGTCTTCGTGCTCGGCTCGTTTCTCGGCGGCATCGCGACGCTCGTCGAGTCCGCGCCGATCGCCGCGCTCTACACGCTCATCGTCCAACGCTTCATCCATCGCGACCTGCCGACCTGGAAGGACGTGCTGCGCGTGATGAGCGACTGCGTGGCGCTCGTCGGCGGCGTGCTCGTCATCCTCGCCGTCGCCGCGGGTCTCACCAACTATCTCGTCGACGCGCAGGTGCCCACGAAGCTCATCGAGTGGACGCAGGCGAACATCCACTCGAAGATTCTGTTCCTGCTCTGCCTCAACGTGTTCCTGCTGCTCGTCGGGACGTTGATGGATATCTTCTCGGCGATCGTCGTCGTCGTGCCGCTCATCATTCCGCTGGCTGAGGTCTTCGGCATCAACCCCGTGCACCTCGGCATCATCTTCGTCGCGAATCTGGAGCTCGGCTTTCTTCATCCGCCGCTCGGCCTCAATTTGCTGCTCGCGTCGGTTCGCTTCAAGAAGCCGGTGCTGGAGGTCACGTGGGCCACGCTGCCCATGCTGGGCATCCTGGCGCTGGGGGTGCTGCTCATCACGTATGTGCCCTGGCTCACGCTCGGACTGCTGCAGTGGTTCGGCCGGGGCGGGTAGGAGTAAAGTCTCGCCATGAAGATCAGGACCCGGCTCCTCGCGCTCGTTTCCCTGCTCGTCGTCACGTTCGCCGTCGCCTCGACGGCCACCCACGCGGCCGCACCGCCGCCGCCGCTCGACGATCTGCTGAACACGTTCACCTTCAGGAACATCGGCGCGTTTCGTACAGGGGCCTGGGTTACGGCGATCGCGGTGCCGGAGACGCCGGTGCACGATCACCTCTACACGATCTACGCCGCGACGCGGAGCGGCGGCTTGTGGAAGACGGTGAACGGCGGCATCACGTGGGACAACGTGACGGACAGCGTGGACATCGCCGCGACCGGCGCCGTCGCCATCGCACCGTCCAATCCGAACATCGTGTGGGTCGGCTCCGGGGATCAGGCGAATGCTCGCAGCTCGCTCTCGGGCAAAGGCGTGTTCAAGTCCACGGACGCGGGCAAGACGTGGCAGTCGATGGGCCTGCCGGATTCGCATCACATCGCGCGCATCGTGATCGACCCGAAGAACCCGGACAACGTGTGGGTCGCGGCGATGGGGCATCTCTTCTCGAAGAACGAAGAGCGCGGCGTGTTCAAGACGACCGATGGCGGCCAGCACTGGAAGAAGGTGCTCTACATCAACGACGGCGTCGGCGCGATCGACCTCGTCATCAACCGCAAGACGCCAACGACGCTGTACGCCGCGATGTATGACAAAGATCGCAAGCCGTGGCAGATCGTCGAGAGCGGGCCGGAGACCGGGATCTTCAGGAGCGACGATGGCGGCGAGAAGTGGACCAAGCTGACCGGCGGCCTGCCAACGGGCAAGATCGGCCGAATCGGGCTCGATCTCTATCAGAAGAATCCGTCGATCCTCTACGCACTGCTGGAGAATCAAAATCCTGCGAGTGGTGCACCTGATCAACCGGGACGCGGCGCAGGTCGCGGTGCGGCGGGTGGCGGTGCCGGCGGCGCGGCGGGCGCGGGCCGGGCCGGCGCGGCCGGCGGCGTGAGCGCAACGGCACCGCTCGCACAAGGGATCATCGGCAACGAGCTCTATCGCACCGACGACGGCGGCAAGACGTGGGTGAAGACGGGCCCGACGAACGTCGCCGGCGGCAAGGCGCCGTACTCGTTCAACCAGATCAAGATCGATCCGAACAACGACCAGGTCGTCATCGCCAACAGCGACAACATGTACGTCACGCGCGACGGCGGCAGGACCTGGCTGCCGCCGGGCTTTTTCCGCGGCGCGTTCGGCGACTTCCGCTGCATGTGGTGGGATCCGGACGACTCGGACCGCCTGATCATCGGCAGCGACGGCGGCGTGCAGTTTTCGAACGACGGCGGCCGGACGACGGACTACGCGCCGAATCTCCGCGTCGGCGAGGTCTACGCGATCGGTGTCGACATGGACGATCCGTACAATGTCTACGGCGGCCTCCAGGATCACGACTCGTGGAAAGGCCCGAGCAATGGCAAGAGCGGCATCATCACGGTCGAAGACTGGGTGACGGTCGGCCCGGGCGACGGAATGTACAACGTCGTCGATCCGACAGACAGCCGCTGGGTCTACAACACGCGCGAGCTGAACGTGATGGGCCGGATGGATCAGAAGACGGGCGTGCGCACGGACATCAGTCCCGGCCGCGCAGGTTCAGGCGATCCACGGCTGCGCTACAACTGGATCGCGCCGATCGCGCTCTCGCCGCACAACCCGCAGATCGTCTACGCGGGCGCGCAGCTGCTCTTCCGCTCGCTCGACCGCGGCGATCACTGGGAGAAGATCAGCGCGGATCTAACGACGAACGATCCCGACAAGATTGGGCACAACGTGCCGTTCTGCACGATCACGACAATCTCGGAATCGCCGCTCAAGGCCGGCACGATCTGGGTCGGCACCGACGACGGCAAGGTGCAGGTGACGACCAATCACGGCGGCACGTGGACGGACGCGACTCCGGCGCTCGTCGCCGCGGGCGCGCCGGTGGACCGCTGGGTGAGCCGCGTGTTCGCGTCGCCGTTCGACGCCAACACCGCGTTCGTCTCGAAGACCGGCTACCGCAACGACGACTTCGCGCCGTACCTCTACCGCACGACCGACGGCGGCAAGACGTGGACGTCGATCAGCGCGAACCTGCCGAAGGCCGGGATCAACGTCGTCGTCCAGGATCGCAAGAACAAGAACCTGCTCGTCGTCGGCAACGACATTGGCGTGTTCGTGTCGATCGACTCGGGCGCGAACTGGTCGCGGCTCAAGGCCAATCTGCCGACCGTGTCGGTGACGGACCTCGTCATCCACCCGCGCGAGGGCGATCTCGTGCTCGGCACCTACGGACGTGGATTCTGGACGGGCGACATCACGCCGCTGCAGGAGCTCACGCCTGAGGTGCTCGATCACACCGTGCATTTGTTCGACGTCGAGCCGCGCCCGCGCTACGGCTTCGGCGGCCAGGGCATGAACTACCACCTGTTCGGCGACCGGTTCATCGAAGTCCCGAACGAGCGCGACGCGCTTTCGATCAACTACTACTTGAAGGCGGCGGATCCAGCGGGCGCGCACGTGACGATCACGGACATGCTCGGCAAGCCAATCGCGCAGCTGACTGGACCGGCGAGGGCGGGTCTCAACTGCGCCGAATGGACGATGCAGGTGATGGCGCCGGTGCCGGCCGGTGCACAACCGCCATCTGCGGGTTGCGGCGCCGGCGGGGGCCGCGGCTTTGGCGGCGGGGGCCGCGGTGGACAGGTCACACCTGCGCCCGTCGGCGACTACCTCGTGACGGTTGAGGTTGGTGGTCAGAAGCTGACAAAGGTCGGTAAGATTCGCGAGCGCATTCGCTGAAATGCGCGGAGGCACTCATGCATCGACGGTTCTTGATCGGCAGTCTCGTCCTCGTCGTCACGGCGGCGTGCGGCGGGAGTAGTCAGAAGGCAACGGAAACGAAACCGGCGGACGCGAAGTCGCAGCCGGCGACCGCGGCCGCCGGTCAAGCGGCAGGCGGCGGCACCGCGGCGGCCGGTCAGGCCCAGGCGACTCCGGGCACGCAGCAGGCCATGCAGGGTCTGCAGCAGCTGGCGCAGGGGCTGCAGCAGATGTCGAAGAACACGGCCAAACCCGTGGACTTCGAGGAGCTGAAAGCGCTCTTGCCCGACATCGCCGGCTGGACCAAGAGTGACATCCACGGCGAGCAGCAGACGGTCATGGGCATGTCGCAGTCGAACGCCAAGGCGAGGTACACGAAGGGCGAGAGCACGATCCAGATCGAGATCACCGACAGCACGATGAACCAGATCCTGCTGGCGCCGATGGCGATGTTCATCACCTCCGGGTACGAAGAGAAGTCGGACGACGGCTACAAGAAGGCCGTGCAGGTCGGCGGCTTTCCCGGCTTCGAGGAGTGGGAGAAGGGCGCGAAGCACGGCCAGACGACCGCCGTCGTCGCGAACCGTTTCATCGTCGCCGCCGACGCCCACTCCGTTGAGGGCCCGGACGTCGCGCGGAAGGCCGTCGAATCCGTCAATCTGGCGAAGCTTGCGGGGCTGAAGTGAGACACGGGGTCGTCGCGAGCGTCGCGGCGGCCCTCGTCGCGACCTCGGCGGCGTGCGGGCACTCGCCCGACGTCGCACGCGAGGGTGCTGGGACCGTCGCGCCAGCCACGACCGCGGCGGCAGCGATCTCAGCGCCGCCGTCGGCGGCCACTGTGGGACACACGCGGCTCGAAGCGTTCGTGCCGACGGTGACCGGCTGGCAGCTCCAGCACTCGATGGGCGCAGACGTGCAGCTGCCGGCGCCGGCCGCGCACGTGCGGGCGACGTTCAAGCAGGGCGCGACTGAGATCGAGCTCGAGCTCACCGACACCGGCGGCGACGCGACGTACCTGCAGGCACTCTCGAACGTCGCCGGCGGCACGTTCCATCAAGAAGCGCCGAATGGCTACATGAAGGGCGCGGAGATCGGCGGGTTCCCGGCGATCGAGTCCTACAACCGCGACGACAAGCTCGGCGACGTCACGGTCCTCATCAAGCGCCGGTTCATCGTGCATGCGAGCGCGACGGGCGTCGCGAGCGTCGAGCCCGTGCGCGACTTCGTGTCGCGCGTCGATCTGACCGGCATCAGCGCGTTAAGCAGGTAGTAATCAGGTACGACCGGTGCTTTAGATTCTAAATCCTTTCGCCAGCGGATCGTCCGGATCCACGAGAAACGTGTGCTCGCCCGTGATCCACGCCGAGCCCGAGAGCTCGGGCACTATGGCCGCGAGATCGCCGACGGTCGTGCGATCGACGACGCGCGCGTCGAACGTCGTGCCGATCAGGCTTTCGTGAACGAAGGGGCGTGACGGATCGACGAGACCCATCGCGTCGAGCACCGCGAGGACCGCGCACGTGCCGGTGCCGCACGGCGATCGATCGACCTCGTGGTCGGCGAAGATCGTCACGTTCTTGAGATCGGCGCCTGGCGCCGCCGGCGGCCCGGTTAAGATCGTGCCGTAGATGCCGGTGAGTCCGGGCTCGCTGGGATGGACGACGGTGATCGCGCGCTCGACGGCGCGCGCGATCACCATGCCGGTCTCGCGCAGCGCGGGCAGGCGATCTGGCGTCACGGCGAGGCCCGTGGATTCGGCGTCGACGATCGCGTAAAACGCGCCGCCGAACGCGACATCGACCGAAACGCGCCGGCCGTTGCACTCGATCGGGAGCGCGGCCGCGAGGACGAACGACGGCACGTTGATGAAGGACACGCGCTCGACGCGCGGGCGGCCGCCGTTGGCCGAACAATGCGCGCGTGCGCGGATTTGGCCGGCGGGCGCGTCGAGCGTCAGCGCGTCGCCGCGGGTCGTGATCAGCCCGCGCTCGATCGCGATCGTCACGACCGCAATGATGCCGTGGCCGCACATCGTGCTGAAGCCCTCGTTGTGCATGAAGAGCACACCGGCGTCCGAGTCGGCGCGCTCGGGCTCGGTCAGGAGCGCGCCGTACATGTCGGCGTGGCCGCGGGGCTCGAACATCACAGCGCGCCGGAGCGCGTCCTGCTTCGCCCGCGCCCACGCGCGCCGCTCCAGCATCGTCGCGCCCTTCGGCGCCGGCCACCCTTCTGTAATCAACCTCAGCGGCTCGCCCGCAGTGTGAGCATCGAGTGTGCGTATGATGAGGGGGTCAGATCTGTTTTCCACAGTTTGTGCGCCTCAGGTGCCAGGTCTCCACCAGAGAGACCTGGCACCAATCTCGCACAAACTGTGGAAAACAGATCTGACCCCCTATGCCTGTCATCCTCACCGAGCACGATGTTCAGCAAGTGCTGCCGATGCCCGACCTGATTGAGGTCATGGGGCGGGCGTTGAGCGAGTTTTCGGCCGGCCGCGTGGCGCAGCCGGTTCGCTCGGTCCTCGAAGTCGGCCCTGAGAAGGCCTATTTCGGCGTCATGCCGGCGGCGCTCGGCAGCCCGGCAGCGGTCGGCGCCAAGCTGGTCACCGTCTACAACAACAACAATGCGCGCGGCCTGCCATCCCACCTGGCGACCATCGTTCTGCTGGAGCCGGAAACCGGCGAGCTCGTCGCGATCCTCGACGGCCGGTACATCACCGAGGCCCGCACGGCGGCCGTCTCGGCCGTCTCGGTCAAGCTTCTCGCGAGCCGCGGCGCCAGCGTGCTCGCGCTCATCGGCAGCGGCGTGCAGGCCAGGAGCCATCTCGAAGCCATCCGTCACGTGGCCAACCTCACCGACGTACGCATCTGGAGCCCGAACGCGTTCCACCGCGATCAGTTCGCGAAAGACGCCTCGGCCGCGACGTCACTGAAGGTTCGCGCCGTCGCCGATGCCCGCACCGCGGTGCGCGGGGCCGACATCGTCGTGCTTGCAACATCGTCGCGCGAGCCGGTCATCGCGAACGATGACATCGGACCGGGCACGCACATCTGCGGCATCGGCGCCTGCCGGCCGGATCAGCGCGAGATGCCGTCGGCACTCGTCGCGCGGGCGCGCGTGTACGTCGATTCGCGCGCTGGCGCGCTCAAGGAATCTGGTGATCTGTTGCTCCCCATCCGCGAAGGCGCGATCAACGATCGGCATATCGTCGCGGAACTGGGCGAGCTCGTCGCCGGCAAGGCCGCCGGACGCATCGCCGCGTCCGGCGTCACGATCTTCAAATCGCTGGGCATGGCCGTCGAGGACGTCGTCGCCGCGCAGCTCGCGGTCGACCGTGCGCGCGCCGCCGGTCTCGGCCGGACGATCGACTTGCGATGAAGTTCACGCGGCGGCTTGCCTGTGCCGGCCTCGTCGCGACGACGATCGCGACGGGCGGAGCAAGCCGTGCCGGCTCACCCCGACAGACGCCCGCGGCGATCGGAGCGGCCCCGGCCGGGCCGGTCGACCGTGCGTACGCGGCAGCGTACAACCTCGATCACGACGAGGCGGTCGCTCTCGCGAGGCAGGCGATCGCCCTCAGCCCGAACGATCCGGACACGCATCGCGCGCTCGCGGCGATCCTCTGGCTCAACATTCTCTTTCGACGCGGCGCGGTCACCGTCGATCACTTCATGGGCGGCGTCGCGAAATCGCTCGGCACGCTGCCCAAGCCGCCGCCGGAGCTCGACACCGAATTTCACCGCGAGCTCGACACCGCGATCCGCCTCGCGGAGGCGAGGCTCGCGACGTCTCCGAAGGACATCGACGCCAGCTACGGGCTCGGATCGGCGTACGGCCTGCAGGCATCGTACGCGGCCGCGGTCGAAGGCAGCCTGCTTTCGGCGTTCAAGTCCGCCAGGCGCGCGTACGACGTCGAGGAAGACGTGCTCGAGCGCGACCCGAAGCGCGCCGAAGCCGCGATCATCGTCGGCACCTATCGCTACATCGTCTCGACGCTCGCCATGCCATCCCGCTGGATGGCGTATATGGTCGGCTTCGGCGGCGGCAAGGAAAAGGGTATCTCGCTCGTCGAGACGGCGCTCAAGGATCCCCAGGCGCACGTCGACGCGTCGGCCGCGCTGATTCTGATTTACACGCGCGAAGGCCGGCACGACGATGCGCTTGGCCTCCTGCGCGAGCTCGAGAAGGAATTTCCGCGCAACCGGCTGTTCCTGCTCGAGCGCGCGGGCGCGGCGATTCGCGCGGGGCACCCATCGGAAGCGGACGCGGCGCTCACGCAGGGGCTGTCCCAATTCGAACGGGACACGCGGCCCAAGATTCCCGGCGAGCGCGCCTTCTGGCTGTACAAGCGCGGCATGGCGCGCGTCCTCTTGAAGCGCGCGCCCGACGCCGAGGCGGACCTGCGCGCCGCGCTCGAGAACCAGCCCGTCGAGTGGGTGCGCGGCCGGATTCATCTCGAGCTCGGGAAGGTGGCGGATCTGCAGGGAAAGCGCGCGGTCGCGCTCGGCGAGTACCGTCAGGCCCGGACGATCGCCGACGCGAACGACGACGCGCTCGCCGAAGGGGCCGCGAGCCGCTTCGAGCGGCGCCCGTACGGCGGCTGAGCCGGAAGGCCGTAAACTACAGCCAGATGGCGTCCAAGAAAACTTGGATCTGGATCATCGTCACCGTCATCGGGCTCTGCGTGCTGGCGCTCTTCGTCCTGGCCGGCGCCGGCATGTATTTCGTGAGCCGCCACATCACCGCGACCAAATCGAGCAGCGCCAACGCACTCGAGCAGTTCGATCGCGCGCGCGCCCCGTTCAAAGATCAGCATCCGCTCATCGAGATCGACGAGTACGAGCGCTCGCGCGCGACGCGGCCCGTCTCCGAGCTGCCGACGTCGCCGACCCGGCCCAACCAGTTGTGGATCCTCGCGTGGAACCCGAACGAGGAGCCGGCCAGACTCGTGAAGGTGTCGGTGCCGTTCTGGATCATGCGGCTGGGACGCCGCAAGTTCGACGTGATCAACGGCGATCCGGGCTTCGACTTCGATCGGCTCAAGATCGACGTCAACGAGCTCGAGCGCATCGGTCCGACGCTCGTCCTGGACTTCCGGCGCTCGTCCGGCGAGCGCGTGCTGATCTGGACGCAGTAGGCCCTAAGTCAGTCCGAAAAACTTGCGCATGCGATGGACGAGTGATGTGTGCTCCACCGCGTGCGGCGTGGCCGCCGCGCGCGATTGATCGAGCGTCCGTCGCCGCGCGGCCGCCGCTTCGGCCAGGTGATCGATGACGTCCGGCCGGCTCTGCACGTAGGCGCGGAATGCGTCGGCGGTGATCTCGAGCACGGTGCAGTCGCCGCGCGCGATGACCGTCGCCGTCCGCGGATCGCCCGTGAGCAGCGACATCTCGCCAAAATACCCGCCGGCCTCGGTGACCGCGACCTCACGACGATCGGCGCCCACCGTCACCACCACGCGACCCCGCCGGACGATGAACATCGAGCCGCCGGCCTCACCTTCGCGGACGATCGCTTCCCCGTCGGCGAACAGCCGCTCGGTCGCGCCGTCCGCCAGGGCCTCATGTGCGTCGGCCGGCAGCGCGGCAAACACCGCCACGTTCGCCATTGCGGCCGCCAGCGCCTGCCGCCGCGCCGCGGGGTCCGGCACGTGCTCCTGCCGCTCGACCTGGATCTGAATCGGCCACGGGATCTCGATCCCGCGGCGATGGAACTCGTAGTAGATCGCGCTGCGCACGTCGTGGCGGATGCTCTCGTCGAGCTCGAACTCGTCGAGCCAGAACCGCGCGCGGTACACGATCGCCGAGCCGCCGAAATCCGACATCACGACGTCGGCCGGCGGGCTCTTCAGAATGCGCGGCACCCGCGCCATGGCCGCCACGAGCGCGTCGCGCACGTCGTTGGGCGGGGCTGCATACGTCGCGCCGACCTCGACGTACTGCCGCGTCGGCGCGGTCGGCTCGGAGTAGTTGGTGATCGCCTCCCGGCCGACGGTGTTGTTGGGAATGATCACGAGGTTGCCAGCCTTCGTACGGATCTTCGTCGCGCGCCATGTGACCTCGACGACGCGCCCTTCATAGTTGGTGAGCGAGATCCAGTGGCCGACGCGAAACGGCCGTTCGAGTTGGATCGCGAGGCCCGCGAAGAAATTGCCGAGCTGGTCCTGCAAGCCGAGCGCCAGCGCGGCGGCCGCACCGAGCGACGGGCCGATTATCTTGTCGCCGAACACGTAGGTCGCCACGCCGCCGATGAGCGCGACGACGAGCACGTCCTGGATGATCGACGGCGCGCGATCGCGTCCGGGCTGGCCGACCCACGGATTGAAGACGAGCGTGACGATCGTGTTCGTGACCGCGAGCGCGAGCAGCATCGCCTCGAGGCTCTCGATGAGCGCCCGATGCGTGGCGCCGACCAGCGGGAAGGCGACCATCGCGCCGTGCAGCGCGAGAAAGCCGAGGCTGGCGAACAGCGTGAAGCGCAGGCGCCGGCGCGTGAGCGCGTCACGCGCGACGATCATGAGGGCTGCCGCGACCGCGGCGAGCGCCAGGCCCCACAGCGCGTGGGGCATCCAGAGCGGATGCGCGGTCGCGTCCATCAACGCGTCAGCCGGCGATGCCCTTCTTGAACTCGGTGATCTCGGCTGCGGTCACGGTGACGACGACGGGCGTCTTGATCGGCCCGCCCTTGGCATCGCGGTCCGGATTGACCCCGCGCGATCCTGCGGACGACACCGTCTGATTGCTCGATTTCTCATTGCCGATCGCGTTGAGCGAGCCCAGCCCGAACTTGCTGCCGCCGCTCGACGCCGGCTTCGCCGGCTCGGGCGACGCCGCAATGCCATCAATCGCGGCCGGCTTGAACGCCACCGACGCGTGATACCGCGCGGCCACTGTCGCCGACGCCGTCATCTTGAGCGCGGGCACCAGCTTGCCCAGGTTCGCCAGCCGATCCTGGGTATCCGGGTGCGAGGCAAACAGCCCGCTCGGCTCCTTCAAGTCCTTGTCGCGTGCCGCGAGCCGCGTGAGAAAGTCGCCCAGCCCCGCGGGCGAGTACCCCGCCTGGCTCGCGAGCGTCACGCCGAGCCGATCGGCGTCCTTCTCCTGGGTCCGGTCGTACTTGTTCTCGAGCACGTTCGAGTAGGCCGCGTTCGCGAGGTTGCGCAGCGCGTCGTTCCTGGTGGCAGCCTGCGTGAAAAAGCTCACGCCCTTTTCCTTCTTGATCGCGTTGATCGTGTGCTTCTCGGTCACGTGCGAGATCTCGTGGGCGAGTACATCCGCGAGCTCCGCCTCGTTCTGAATCATCGCGAGCGCGCCGCGCGTGATGTGGATGAAGCCGCCCGGCGCCGCGAACGCGTTGACGCCGTCCGTGTCGAGCACGATGAACGTCCACTTGAGCGTCGACCGGCTGCTCTGTGACGCGAGGACCGTGCCCACGAGCGTCACATACTTGTGCACCGCGGGATCCTGCACGACGCCGTACTTGTCGCGCAGCTTCGCGCTGATGTCCGCGCCAATCTGACGCTCCTCGTCGTCGGTGATCGTCAGGTCCTTCTGCGCTTCCTGACCTTTCTGCAGAGCCTTGCCGATCTGACCGAGTTGCGCCGCGGACGCGGTGGCGAGCGCGAGGTTGAGAACGACGGCAATGGCAACAATCGATTTCATCATGCACTCCTGCGAACTTCGTACACGACCACGGGCTGCTTGCGGCCCTTGACGGTCACTTCACCCACCAGCCGCGTCGTCACCGGCCGAGTCAGCCGATCCTTCGTCGCCTGGCTGATGAGGAGGCGGGTGCCATAGTCCTTGTTCAGCGACTCCAGCCGCGACCCCAGGTTCACCGCATCGCCGATCACGGTGTAGCTCATGATCGCGCTCGACCCGATGTTACCGGCAATCATCTCTCCGGAGTTGATGCCGATGCCGATATCGAGCACCGGCCGGCCCTCTGCCTGCCAGGCGGCGTTCAGCCGGTCGAGCTCGACGGACATCTCGAGCGCCGCGGCCACGGCATGGTCGGCGTGCTGTGCATCGGGCAGCGGCGCGCCAAACAGCCCCATCACCATGTCGCCCACAAACTTATCGAGCGTTCCCTGGTGCCGGAACAGCACGTCCACCATCACCCCGAAATACTCGTTCAGCTGGGCAACGATGGCCTCCGGCGTGCCGCGCTCGGAGGCGGAGGTGAACCCGCGGATGTCGGAAAACAGCACCGTCATGTCGCGCCGCTCGCCGCCCAGGCGGGCCAGCGCCGGATTCGACATCAATTGATCAATGACCGCCGGCGAGACGTACCGCCCGAACAACTGCTTGACCTGGCGCTTGGCGCGGCCCTCGACGAAATACTGCCACGCGACGCCGCCAAAGAGCGCGAGGGCGAGCGCCGCCCCGGGCATCACCACGGCCATCCACAACCCGGCACCCACCTCGCGCGTCAGCCAATACCCGAGCGCAACCGCGATCAGACCGACGGCCGGCGTGGCCCATGCGACCGGCAGGAACGTCGCGACGAAGGCGACGAGGAGCCCAAGGCCGAACGTCAATGCCAGCTCCGCCCCGCGGGAGGCGCGCCGCATGAATCGATTCGAAAGAACGCTGTCGGCGACCGTCGCCTGAATCTGGACACCCGGCACGCCCGCGCCACCGAGCGGCGAACTGAAGATGTCCTGCAACCCGGCGGCGCTCGTACCGACGAACACGACCTTGTCGCGGAACACCGCCGGGTCGATCGGCGGCGTCTGGCTGGAGGACAAACGATCTTCGGACAGCAGCACGTCGAAGAACGAGTACACCGGAAACATCGAGACCTTGCCGTCCGGCATCTGCGCCGCGCGCCGGAAGCTCAGCAGCAATTGCTTCGACGGCGTCGGTGGATCGCCCAGCCGATCCGGCGGCGCCGGTTCTTCGAGGAGCGGCAGCGTGTGCGCGCCAACGCGAAGCGCGTTGCTCCGCTCGAGGCGCACCGCGTCAGCCGGCACGCGCTCGACCGCGAGCGCCGCCGCCAATCCCAGCGACGGCACGGTGGTCTGGTGGTACTCGATGAACGGGAGATGTCGCCGCGCGGATCCGTCCGGGTCCTTGATCAGGACGGTATGTCCGACGCCCGCGGCGGCGTTCTTCAAGTCGTCGAACGGCAGGTCGAGCACGGGTCGTTCCTGAAACCCCGGGCCCGGACGGTAAACGACGCCGGGAAGCGCGGGCGCGCTCGTGTCCTGGCTCGCCGGGTTGATCAGGCCTTCAGACGACGCCGGGACGCCGAGGATGACGTTGCCGGCGTGGCGGACCGACTCGACGAGCGCGCCGTCCGACTGACTGCCGCTCATGCGGCTCGATCCGACGGCGAAGTCGCCGCGCGTGTCGCGCTCGAGAAACAGCACGTCGTACACGATCGCGCGCGCGCCGGCGCGCGTCAGAAAGTCGATGACGCCCGCATGCACCACGCGCGGCCAGGGCCAGCGGCCGAAGGTCCCTTCGAGCGCCTTCAGCGACGAGTCGTTGATCTCGACCATCGCGATGCTGGACTGCTGATCGGACAGCGGCGCGGACCACGCGAGCCGTGCGTCGTACGTCTGATTCTCAAATGCGCGGGCCAGCGGCGTGGTCGAGACGAGCGACGCGATGGCGGCCGCGGCAATGCCGAGCCCGAGTGCGAAGGCGGCGCGCTTCATTGTGCCGGTGGGATTATGGCCGAGGTCGGCCCGCCGCGAGCCCGACCGGCCCCAGGAACTCGCGATCCGATCGACCCTCTACGGTCTCGACTCGCGTCGACGCGATCGACCAAAAGCGGCGCCCGCCAGCCCGAGGGCGACGAGAGTCAACGTGGCGGGTTCCGGTACCGGTCCCAGCTGGCCGCGGATCTCGCCGGTGGGAAACCCGGCGTCGGGCATGTCCAGGTACGCAAGACCTCCGATCATTCCGGCAATGAGCGCCGCTTCTGCACCGGCCGCGGTGCCGCCTCCCAGAGTGTTGCGAAAGTTCGCCACGTAGATGGCCGGATCGGTCATGTCGAACATGTGGGTGTACGACCCTGAGGTTGCGAGAGGAAACCCCGGAAACGTGATGGCGAGCAATCCGGCGCTTACGGGCGGCGCACAGCAGTGCAGGTGGCCCGCGGTCGCCGAGCCGCCTGTCAGGCCGCTCCAAGTGAGTGACATCAGGAGGGAATCGCCGTCGACCGTTACGTCGGCGCTGCCGACTGCTGGCGACGCGTTCGGCGGCACGACGTTGCTGGCGAGCATCGTCGTGTGAATGGTGAAAGGCGCGGCGTGGGCCGACGTGCTGAGTAGCAACACGCACGCGAGCGGACTGAGTATCGCTGCAACCCGCCGGGGAGAGGTGAGCATCGTCACTCCTTGGCACCCAAATGGTGAGCCACCGTTTGTATCAGCCCTGGCGCAGGCGACGTAGCTACATGGGCAGGTAGGTCAGATACGCGTCAGATCGACTGAAAGGCGCTGGAGCCGACGTGCGCCGCCGCGTGAACGATTGGCGAGGGCATCACGTTCGCCTCGGCCGGCCAGATCTATCAGTTCCGCGGCGAAGCCTCGTTAGCTCGTCGCGAGCGAGCTGTGCGAGCGAGCCGCGCGAACGGAGTGCGACTTGCCTACGTGCCTGTCATTGGAGGCGAGTCGCACCGAGTGAAGCGCGCTAGGGGGTCCGGCGGGACGAAGTCCCCCGGACGAATATTGGTACCGGTACGGGGATTCGAACCCCGGTCCCGTGGCTGAGAACCACGTGTCCTGACCCCTAGACGATACCGGCACGAAGGTCGAACCTCGCAAAGTAGCATCCTGGCGCGCGAGGGTCAAGTCGGTCATAATTCATGCGGTCACGTTGTCGTCCGCCAGGTTGGCTCGGAAGCGTTTCATGTCCACACAATTCGCTCGGCTCCCCCGAATCGTCTCGTCCCTCGTCCTCGTGTCGTTCAGCGTCGTGGCCGCGTGCGGCGGCAAAGACGCCGCGCCGCCGGCGGCGACGGCCAAGCCCGGCAAGCCGGTTGACGCCGCCACGGCCGGCAGTGTGTCCGGCAAGGTCGTGTTCAACGGTACGCCGCCGCCCGTCCAAATGATCCGGATGAACACGGATCCGAAGTGCGCGGAGTCTGGCGCCTCGTCGCCAAGCGAGGCCGCGATCGTCGGCGGCACCGGCGGGATCGCAAACGTGTTCGTCTACGTGAAGGACGGTCTCGATCCCGCGTACTCGTTCGACGTGCCGACCACCGCGGTCGTGCTGGATCAGAAGGGCTGCAAGTACACGCCGCACGTCGCGGGCGTCCGCGTCGGCCAGCCCATCAACATCGTCAACAGCGACGACACGCTGCATAACGTGCACGCGATGCCCATGACCAATCAGGAGTTCAATCAAGGCCAGCCGCTGAAGGGCCTCGTCATGACGAAGACATTCACCGCACCCGAAGTCATGGTGCGGTTCGTCTGCAACGTGCACGGTTGGATGCGCGCGTGGATCGGCGTGATGGCGCATCCCTATTTCGCGGTGACCGATGCCGACGGCGCGTTCAAGATTCCCAATCTCCCGCCGGGCACGTACACGATCGGCCTCTGGCACGAGACGTTCGGCGCGCAGGAGCAGAAGGTGACGATCGCGGAGAAGCAGGACGCGACGCTGTCGCTGAGCTACGCCGCGAAATAGGCGCGGCTTCGCGTTGTGATCTGGCTCCATCGGTACGCCCGGCTGCTCGTCGCGGCCACGCTTCTGCTCGTCGCCGCCGGGGGCATGGTGACGAGCACGAACTCGGGGCTCTCCGTCCCGGACTGGCCGACGTCTTACGGCTATTCGATGTTCTCGTTTCCGCTGAGCAAGATGGTCGGCGGCATCTTCTACGAACACGGCCATCGACTGATCGCGTCCGGCGTGGGCGTGCTGACGATCGGCCTCGTGATCTTTATCTGGCGCGTCGATCCGCGCGCGTGGATGAAGCGGCTCAGCCTCGTCGGTCTCGCGGCGGTGATCCTCCAGGGCGTGCTGGGCGGACTCACCGTGCGCTTCATGCTGCCGGCGCCGATTTCCATCGGCCACGCCGGGCTCGCCCAGTTGTTCTTCTGCCTGACGGTCGGCATCGCGCTTTTCACGTCCCGCACCTGGATCGTGCCCGCTGCGCCGCCCGTCGATGACGCGCGCCTGCGATCGCGCGCGCTCGGCTTGACCGCACTGATCTACGTGCAGATTCTCATCGGCGCGACGATGAGGCATTTGGGCGCGGGGCTGGCGATTCCTGACTTCCCGCTGGCGTTCGGACATCTCGTGCCGCCGACGTGGTCCACGCAAATCGCCGTGCACTTCACGCATCGTGTGGTGGCGCTGATCGTGATCGCGGGGATCCTCGCGAACGCCGGGTGGATCCGCGCCAGCTACCGCGGCCGGCCTGAGCTCGTGCGGCCCTCGACCTGGCTGATCCTCGCCGTGCTCGTCCAGGGGACACTCGGGGCGCTCGTCGTCCTCACCGCCAAACAGCCTGTGGTCAACACGTTGCACGTCGCGACCGGCGCCATCGTGCTGGCGACGTCTTTGATCGTCACGCTGCGGGCATTTCGAGTACGCTTTCCCCTGCCGGCCCGCGTCTCATGAAACCTGAAGCAATTGCCGTGTCCCCCGCCTCGTCGCGCCTCTCGGACCTGTTCGTCCTGACGAAGGTGCGGCTCAACGCGCTCGTCGTCGCGACCGCGGTGGGAGGGTATTACCTGGCGGCGCCTGACGGCGTCTCGCCGCTTGCGATTGTGATCGCCGGGGTCGGCACCGCGCTGGTGGCCATGGGCGCGGCCGCACTCAATCAGGTCTCCGAACGCGACATCGACGGGCAGATGGAGCGGACGCGTCAGCGGCCGCTTCCCGAAGGCCGGATGTCGACGACCGAAGGCCTCATCACCGGCGTCGCGCTCGCGGCGTTCGGCATCGTGCTTCTGTGGCTGGGCGCGAATGCGCTGGCGGCCGCGATTGCCTTCGCGACGCTCGCGATCTACGTGTGGGTCTACACGCCGCTCAAGCGCCGCTCGTCCCTTGCCACGATCGTCGGCGCGGTGCCGGGCGCGCTGCCGCCCCTCATCGGTTGGGCGGCCGCGCGTGATTCGATCTCCGGCGTCGCGCCGTGGACGCTCTTCCTCCTGATGTTTTTGTGGCAGCTGCCGCACTTCCTGGCGATCTCGTGGCTCTGCCGCGACGACTACCGGCAGGCCAGCCTCCCGATGCTCTCGGTGATCGATCGCGACGGCAGCATGACCGGCCGGCAAGTTGCGCTCTGGACCGCGACGTTGATTCCGTTCAGCGTGCTGCCCTTCCTCGTGCTGGCGCACTCGAGCTACGCGATCGGCGCGCTCCTGCTCGGCGCGGCTTTCCTCGTTGCCGCGATCAAGTTCGCCGTGGACCGCACCGACGCCAACGCACGGCTGCTCTTCTTCGGATCGATCACGTACCTGCCGCTGCTCTGGGCGCTGCTCTGCTTCGCCAGGGCGTGACGTGGATCTTCCGGCGCTCAACGCGACGTTGAACGCGACGTCGGCCGTGCTCCTCACGACCGGCTGGTTCCTCATCAAGTCCCACCGGATTCAGGCACACCGGCTGTGCATGATCTCGGCGTTCGTCACATCCGCGTTGTTTCTGATCTCCTACACCGTCTATCACCTGCAGGCCGGGGCAAAGACGAAGCTCTTCCCGGGGACGGGGTTCGTTCGGTACCTGTATTTCTCGATTCTGATCCCGCACATCGCGCTGGCCGCCGTCGTGCTGCCGCTTGCGATCATCACGCTCCGCCGCGGGCTGCGCCGAGACGACGCCCGGCACCGCCGCCTGGCGCGCTGGACGCTGCCGATCTGGCTCTTCGTGTCGGTGACGGGCGTGATTGTGTACGTCATGCTGTATCAGCTTTACTAGAGGTGAGGGAACCCATGGCTGAACAGCGCGGCGACGAATCCGTCCTCGGCAAGATTCGACAGCTCGTCCACGAAGAACAGGCGATCTACGGCAAGAGCGACGTGAGCGATCACGATCAGGTGCAGCTGCAGAAGATCCAGGTCGAGCTCGATCAGTGCTGGGACCTGCTGCGGCAGCGGCGCGCGAAGCGCGAGTTCGGGAAGGACCCGAACGAGGCGCACGTGCGGCCGGCGTCGGTCGTCGAGAAGTACGAGCAGTAGATCAGCGCACGCGATAGAGATCGCGTCCGTCGCTGGCCGCGAGCAGATCGAGGCGGAGCGCGCTCTGGACGTATGCCTGCAGCTCGGGCGAGGTCTTGTCGCGATCGACGACGAGATAGCGGCAGGGCTGCGGCCCGGTCGCGTCGGGCACCGCCGGCCGGCCGCTCGATAACCTCAGCAGATTGCCGACCACGGGCATGCGCTCATATGCATCAGCCACGCCCGGCGGCATGCGTCCGATGTACCCGCCGACGAGCGGGTGGCCGTGGATCGTCGCGTAGTACAGCACGCGCCGCTCCTGGCTCCCGACGCCCTCACTCAGCCCGTCGCCAATGCCAAACGGCACCTCGCACACCGCCCCGTCATCTCGAATCTCGGCGAGTTGCTGGTAGACCGCCGGGGCCGCAAGCTCCGTCAACGGAATAGGCGCGCCGAGGAACTCGACGAACACGGCGGCAACGATGGCCCACTGCCAGCCGGGCTGACGCCATCGCCCGGTGAGCGCCGGCAGGCGCAGCGCGCCCAGCACACCGAGGGCTAAGTACGTGACGACTACGGCCCGGCCGGGCACGCGCGCGTTGGACACGATCGGCAGGAAGCGCATCAGCGTTTCGGGCAGCGGGAGGCCGACGTCCTGGCCGGCGACGACCACGAACGGCCCGAGGGCCCAGATCATCGCGGCGGCGAGCACGGCCAGCCAGCAACGCGCTTCCGGCGCGTCCCGCCAGCGGCCACGTGGCCCGAACAGAAGAACGAGCGGGACGATCCCGAGCCACGCGGCGTTCTCGATCCGATCGATTCCGAACGCGTGGTAGATCCGCGCGACTGCCTGGGCCGTGGCGGGATGAAAGGGAGGGCCCGCCACGAGCGTCACGAGATCGACGCCGCGCGGCGCGCTGCGCCAGAAGTACGTCTGGCTCACGTACCGGCCGGCGCGCGCCAGCCGCACGGCCTGGACGACCAGCGGCGCGGTCAACACGGAAAAGACGACGGCCAGCACCGCCGCGGTGCGCGCGAGACCCCGCACCTTGCCGGCCGGCGGCGATTGAATGCGCACCGGCAGACGCCACCAGGTGAGCAGCGTCAGCCCGCCCAGCACCCACGCGACGGTCAACGGGTTGCGCACGCCGCGCACGGACACCTCGACACCGGCGACGCTGAACGATCCACCGTCCGCGGCCAGCAGCCACGCGATGAGCGCCGCATCGAGCACGAGGAGGGTCACGAGCACCGCGCGCGCCGCGGCGATTGCGCGCGAGTGCGTCCGACGCTCGATCGGGCACGACACCGTCTCCGACCACGCGAGTGCGTACGCGAGCGCCATCAGGCCGATGTACACGACGAAGTAGTACGCGGAGTACGCGGCCACGGCGAGCGCCGCGCCGCAGCCGGCGGCAGCGAGCGTCGATCCGGTTCTCAGTCCGCGCCGCAGGCACAGCGCGAACAGCGGGATTGGCCACGCCGTGAGCAAATCGAAATGCCCGAGGAGATGCGCGAACACGAACGGCGATCCGCCGAACATCACCGCGGCGAACATGCCCGCGCGCCGCTCGTGCGTGATGTCCACCGCGAGCGCGTACGCCGTCGCGGCGTTGAGAAAGATCGAGACCAGCAGGTAGACGTTCTCCGCCTGGATGATCGAGAGCCTCGCCAGGACCGTCGCGCCGATCGCGCCCTGGAGCGCCGTGTGCGGGTGGTTGATGAGATCCACGCCGAACGGCGCGAAGAGAAACGTCGAGTGGAAGAAGCCTGCGCCGTGCGCGACCACGTGTCGCATCCACCACAGATTCCAGAGAAAGCTGTAGTTGTCGCCCGGCAACCCCGTGACGTGCGTGGACAGGTGGCGCGCGAGCGGCCACGTCCAGACGATCGCGAGCCCGGCCATTAGTGCGAGCGGCCCCAGATGGTCGCGAACGCCGCGCCTCATTGGGCAGCCAAGGCCTCGAGCGTCGCCGCCGCGCAAATCGCTTGACCGGGCTTGCGCTCCGTCGCGCGGCCGTCGGTGAATTGAATCCACGCGCGCTGCGGCGCGGCCGCTACGGCCTCGGTGTACGGCTGATACCGCGGGCTCACGTCCGGATTGACGATCACGCGCTCATCCGTCAGAAACGTCATGCGGTAGGCAATCCAGTAGTCGGCGGTCGCCGCCCGGATGCCCCGCGCTTCCAGACACGCGGCGATCTCCCGATCGGAGGCGTCGACGTGGAAAGTGGCATACCAGCGGGCGTTCATGTACGCAAACGCGCCGAGACAGACAATGAGGAAGCACGCCGCGCTGAGGCGCGATCGTCCCGCCATGAATCGGATGGTAGATGCCGCCGACAGGGCCATCAATCCGTAGTACGGCATCACGTACCGGTACGAATGAATGTCGTTGAACGCGCCGCCGGGCCCGAGCAGGAGAAAGAGGCAGGACGCCACGTAGACGGCCAGCACATCTGCGGGCCGGTGCGCGCTCCGAATCAGGCGAAACCATTCGGGCGAGGTCGCCATGGCGTAGCCTGCGAGCAGGACGAGGAACGGCACGGTCGTCCACCACGACACGAGCGGGCCGACGTCGGCGGCACGCACCCCAAGCATCATTGGCGCAGCTTCGAGCAGGAGCACCTTGAACAACGCCGGCGCGTCTGTGATCGCATGCACGGAGATGATCGACCCGGGCGCGCCGCCACGAGCAATGTAGAAGAACACGGGCAGCAGCCCGATGGCGAACCAGCCCAACGCTCTGAGCGCCCGTCCGCGCGCGACGACGTCGCCGACGAACGCGTGCACGACGACGGTGAGCGCCATCGCGATCGCGAGCATGCGGAAGACTTTCTGCGGATGCGCCGCGGTCGCGACGCCGACGTTCAGGCGAAACCCGAGATACGTCCACACGAACGCCGCGATCTCGCACGCGACGATGACGTGCAGCGTCACGATGAGCACGCGTGTGACGCCGCTGACGCGGCGTCCGAGTATGAGATCGCCCAGCCCGGCCCATCCGCGCTCGCGCCACCGGCGGCTCCGCAGCGCAGCCGTGATCGCCAGCCCGCCGATGAACGCGGCCGCGATCGGATGCACCCATAACGCGGCGCCACAGCCGATCATCACGATCGGACTGACCGGGCGCCCGGGATCGTCAACCGACCGCTGATACGCCAGGAGCACGCCGGAAAAGATCAGCGTCAGCCACGCAACCTCAGCACTGCCGCTGAGACTCCAGTACACGACCGATGGCGGTCCAAGGACGAGCATGGCGCCTGTCACGGTGCCGCCGATGTCGCCGTACCAGCGCTGCCCGAGCCGCGTCGACACCGCGACCGCGCCGCACCAGATCGCCATCGTCACGGCCTTGAGTTGCACGACGCCGGCGCCGAAGATCGCGAACGCGGTCGCCGACAGATACACCTCCGGGACGCCCTTGTAGCCCTGGCCCCAGAAGAAGATCGGCAGCTCGCGGATGTGCCTGGCCATCAAGCCCTCGAGCGCCTCGTCTGAGTTGAAGAACGCTTCGCTCTGGCCCAGAAAAGGCAGACGAACGAGCACAGACGCCGCGGCCATGATCAGGGGCAGCCACCGCGACAGCCGCGTCACTAGAACTCTCGCTTCGGCGGCGTCTGATCCGGGCCGAGACGCCCGATTTCGATGTCGGCCCTGAAGTAGTTCTCGCCTTTCACCGGCGAGCCCGCGAGCCGCCTGAGCATGCCGATCTGACCGACGTGGGTAAGCGCGTCGGCAATCGGGCCTTGAAAGAGTTTTTCCGGCGTGCACGCGAGCGGAGCGCCCGAAGCCAGATACGCGTCGAACGCCGCCAAGCCCGCGTGAAACCGCGCGACGTCCGCTTCCCACGCCTGCGGCGCGGAGTCCTGCCAGCGCTGCTGGCCCTGCGCGAGCGACAAGCCCCAGTCGAGCAGGTCGCCGATGTGCGCGAGGATCTGGCCCGCGGTGCGCGACGATGGCCCCGCGTGATAACTCGAGAATTCCGCCGGCGCGTTGCGGACGGTCTTGCCGCCACGATAGGCGAGGGTCGCGAGGGCGTGTCGAAGGAATGGCTGCATTGTGTGTGTTCTCGAGGTCGCTTGCCTCACCATGAAGCCATGAAGCCCACGAAGGTTTCATGAAGGCCGGCGTCGATCTGACCGCCCGGCTGCGCCGGGCTCGGTTCAGTCACGCTTCATCCGAGCTTCATGAGCTTCATGGCTACATGTGGATCATTTCTCCAGGTCCTTCACGATCTGCCTCCTCAGTACAACAAGTACTTCGCGCGAAGCAATCGCCAGCGCGCTTCGTCGGCGGCCCACGTGGCGGCGATCGCGGCCGGATCCTCGCCGGCCTTGATGCGCGTGAGGCCGTCGGTCGATCCGAAGAGCCTCAGCGCCGAGTCGATCCGAAACTGTGTCGGGAACAGCCTGGAGAGCGCGGACGCGATCTCCACGCCGAGCCGCACGGGCCGCAGCGCCGCCCGGTCCGTGATCACAAGGAACACGCCCTGGCACTCCTGATTCGCGAACGGATCGGACGAGGGTGTGAAGCGGACGGGATAAAATCGGATGCCGGCGATCCGCCGTGCGTTGAGCGCGTCAGACAGACGCTGGCCGTCGATCCACGGCGCGCCGATCTGCTGGAAGGGCGTGTCGGTGCCGCGCCCGACCGAGATGTTTGTCGTCTCGAACGCGCCGAGCCCCGGGTACGCCGTCGCCGCATACAGCGTGCGCATGTTCGGCGACGGGTTCACCCATGCCAGCCCGGTCTCGTCGAACCACTCGTCGCGGCGCCAGTTCTTCATCGCGACGACCGTCAGATCCGCGCCGATCTTCTTCTCGCCGTTGAAGAGCCTCGCCAGCTCGCCCATCGTCAAGCCGTGGCGAATCGGCATCGACGGAAGGTAACTGGTGAACGCAGCGGCCGGCGGCGCCATTGCCGGGCCTTCGATCTGCACACCGCCAATCGGGTTGGGCCGGTCGAGCACGAAGACCTTGATCTTGCGCGCCGACGCCTCCTCCATGACGTAGGCCATCGTCGTCATGTAGGTGTAGAAGCGCGCGCCGATGTCCTGCAGGTCGATGACGACCGCGTCCAGACCGGCGAGCATCTCGTTCGTGGGGCGCTCGGTCGCACCGTAGAGCGAATGAATCGGCTTCCCGGTTTTCTCATCCGTTTCGGACGGCACGCGCGCGTCGAGGATGCCGCGGATACCGTGCTCGGGGCTGAACAGGGAGACGAGCGTCACGCCGGAGGCGGCGGCAAGCAGATCGATCGTCGCCGCACCGTCGCGCGCGCGGCCGGTGTGGTTGGTGACGAGCCCGACCCGGAGGCCCTTGAGCGCGGCAAACCCGCTCGCGCGGAGCACGTCGATGCCGGCTTGCGCGGGCGCGGCCGGCGGCTCGGCGACCGCGGGCACCTGCGACGCGAACGTCTGGCGACTGAACGCGAGCGCCCGCACCGCGTCGCTCGTCACGCCCGTGAGCGACGAGGCGACGATCGTCGCGACGCGCGCGCGCAATGGCGTGACGTCGCCGGTGCCATCCGGGTGCACGCGGTTCGACAGAAAGACGATGAACACGTGCGTCGCCGGATCGATCCAGATCGACGTGCCGGTAAATCCGGTGTGACCGTACGACCCGAGCGGCAGCAGTTCACCGCGATTGGCCGAGTACGACGAGTCGAGATCCCAGCCCAGCCCGCGCACATTCGGATCGCCGGCAGGCGAGGCGGGCGACGTCATGCGCGCGACCGTGAGCGGAGCGAGGATGCGCGTCTGCCCCACCGCCCCACCGCCGAGCAGCGCTCGACAATAGATGGCGAGGTCCGCCGCGGTACTGAACAAACCTGCATGACCGGCGACCCCGCCCATGCGGCGCGCCGTCGGATCGTGCACGACGCCGCGCAGCATCGGCTGGCCGGCGCACGACTTGTCGGCGGCCGCGCACGTCTGCGTCGGTGCGATTCTCGGCACGAGCGCGGCCGGCGGCTTGAACATCGTCTCGCGCATGCCGAGCGGTGCGAAGATCTGCGTCTTCACGAACTCGTCGAACGGCTGCTTGCTGACGCGCGCGACGATCTCGGCGAGGAGCAGGAAGTTGATATCGCTGTAGACGAACCGACGATCCGACAACACTTCGTCGGCGGCCAGCTTGACGCCGGTGTCGTAGCCCGACCAGTCATCGCCGAGGTCAAGGTCGGGCCGCAACCCGGACGCGTGCGTCAGCAGATCGCGGACCGTCACGCGGTCCTTGCCGTACTTGCCGAACTCGGGAATGAACGACGCGACGGGATCGGTGAGCCGAATCTTCCCGTCCTCCACCAGCTTCATTACCGCCGGCGTCGTCGCGACGACCTTCGTCAGCGACGCCATGTCGAAGATCGTGTCGAGCGTCATCGGCTCCGGCGACGGCTGCACCGCGCGCTCGCCGTACGCCTTGCGCCAGACGATCGTGTCGCCCCGCCCGACGACGACGACGGCGCCGGGCAGTTTCTTCGCGGCAATCGCTTCGCGGACGACGTCGTCGATGCGCGCGAGGCGGGCGAGATCGAAACCGGAGGTCGCGGCGGGCGGCGCCGTCGAGCGCGCGGGCGTCTGCGCGAAAGGACGGAGCACGGCCGCGAACAGTACGCTCGCGATGATCAGGACCGCCCAACGCCAGCCCGGCCGCATAGCGGTGGATTCTAGACTCGGAACCCGGTCTAGTCGAGTCTCGCGAAGTTTTGTGCAGTCTTGACCACAAGATCCAGAGAGCACATCCACTGACAAACCCAAGAGCGCGTTGCAGCTGGAGTCACCGCCATGAAGATCTGCCCATTCTGCGCTGAATAGATCCACGACGCGGCTTAATGATCGCGGACGATGCGATTTCGTCGCGAAAACATGAGGAAGGTGCCATCTCCATGAAACAACTCATCGTAATTGCGACGCCCGGGACAACGGCTTCGCCCTCTCGCAGGCGCGGTACAGCTTCTCATCTGCCGCAAAGTCGGAGATCTTTGCGGCCGCTTGAAAGGAGGAATTGCTGCGGTTCCCGCGTGATTCGGCAGGGCAACCGCATGGTTGAACCTCCTAACGTCGGCGCTGCATCGCGTTGCTCACGGGCGTGAGCTGGAACCGGTTGTGATCCGAGTAGCACGAGGTCACGGGCTTCGTCGGCGATCCACTTGACGCGGGATCGAACTCGAGGAACCCGCCCCACAGCTGGGCGTCGAACCCGCCGGACGAAGCGAGCGCGTACACGTATCCCCAAATCGCCAGAAGGTGTCCTGACGACACTCGCTCCACGACGTCCGGTCGGCCGACGGTGTTGACGGTGTAGTAGTAGTCGCCGCCGGTATTCCTGAGCGAAAAGTTGACGTAGCCATTGCTGATGTTTCCGAAGAACTGATTGCCCAGGCCGTTCTGGATGGCGAAGTCCGCGCCGCTGAGCGTCACGGTCACGTTCGCGCCGCTCTGGGTGACGATCGCGGCGTACGTTCGCTGCAGCTCGCTGGCAGGCGGGCGCGGCATGCCGGCCGGATACGGCGCGCAGTCAGCGCCGGCGGTGATCGTCAGTGCATACGTTCCGGCGATCTTCGGCAGGCCCACCACGGTGAAGTCTGAGATGTCGAACACGTCGTCGTGATCGACCGTGACCTGATGGGTCACAGTCGTGTAGCTCTGCCGCGTGACGGTGAGCTCGACCTCTCCCGCGACGCCGTAGAGCACGTACTGGCCGACGGAGCTCGTGGTCATGGATGCGCCGGTGCCTTGTCCCGAAGTCACCCTGACGGTCGCTCCCGCGACGGGCTGGTCCGCGTCGCGGACGGTGCCTGCGAGGCGATAGGTTCCAGTCGGCACCACCATGACGGAGATCGACGCGGTGGCCCCACCGGACGACGCGGTGATGATCGTCTCGCCGTTGGCTTTGGTCGTCGCCAGACCGGCAGGAGAGAGGGTCAGTACGGAGCCAGACGAGGTCCGCCAGATCGCTTTGGTCGAGATGTCCTGCGAGGTGGCATCGGCCATCCGGCCCGTCGCGGTGTACTGTGCGGTGGCGCCCGGAGCGATCCGCGCCGGCCCGCTGATTGTCAGCGAGCTCGTCGTGTCATGAAGGGGATGGAAGCTGCCTGGCTTCGTCGGACTCGACGAATTGCACGACACGACGACGAGTGACGCGACGGCGAGGATGGATGTCCGAGCCATTGGAGCCTCCGTAAGAGTGCGATGTGATCACTCTGACGGCGGTCCTGACGCTGAGTCTTGACGGTTTGCTGAGGGTTTTCTGAAGTTTCCCTTCGGTCCGATCGCTAGCTAGCTGTCCGTCGCGCCGGACCTGGCCAGGAAACTGAGCCACAGAAGACCCGCCGCTCCCGCTGTCAGCGACGCGACGAGAATCGCCATCTTCGAGGCGTTGACGGCGTCCGGCTGGCCGGCAAAAGCAAGATTGGCAATGAATATCGACATCGTAAATCCGATGCCGCCAAGAATCCCCGCGCCGGCCATATGTCGCCAGTTCAGGTCAGGCGGCAGGCGGCAGAGGCCGCTGGCGACGGCGACATAGGAAAGTAACGTCACCCCCAACGGCTTGCCCAGGATCAAACCTGCGGTGATGCCAATGCTATTCGCGCTGGTGAGACTGTGCGTCCAATCCGGGCCGACAACGACCGCCGTATTGGCCAGTGCGAAAATCGGCAGGATGATGAACGCGACCGGTCTGTGCAGGAAATGTTCAAGCCGCTGTGAGGGCGATTCCATGTCGTCGTCTTTTGACGAGTGCGGGATCGCGAAAGCCAACATCACGCCGGCCACCGTGGCGTGAACGCCAGACTTGAGCGTCAGAAACCACATCACCGCTCCGCCCAGCAGGTACGGGGCAAGGGACATCACTCGAAGGCGACGATTCAGCCAATAGAGAAGGAGCCACACGGCGATGGCAGCGGCGAGATAGCCAACCGCTATTTGCGCAGCATAGAACGCGGCAATGATCACGATCGCGCCGAGATCATCGATGACTGCGAACGCCACGACAAACACCTTCAGGGACGCGGGAATTCGGTTCCCAAGAATCGCCAGAACGCCAAGGGCGAACGCGATGTCCGTTGCCATTGGAATCCCGACGCCTGATTGCGTCGGCGTCCCTGCATTGAGCGAGAAATGGACCAGGGCAGGCGCGATGATCCCGCCGACGGCCGCGACGAATGGAAGAAGGGCGCTCTGAACGCTGGACAGTTCGCCGCTGTGAAGCTCGCGTTCGAGTTCCAATCCGATGAGCAGGAAGAAGATCGCCATGAGCCCATCGTTGATCCAATGCTCGAGGCTAAGACCTGCAGCCCGCGTGTGCCACCAGTTCAAATAATCGGTGCCGCCCGGAGAATTCGCGATCGAGAGCGAGATCAGCGTACACGCAATCAGCAGGATCCCGCTGGACTTCTCCGAGTTGACGAAGGCCTGGAACGTCTTCGACAAATACTGGGAAGAGTCCATGATCTGGGAGCGGAATCAGCCCAAGATCTCCACGACTCCGGTGGCCAGATCGTACATGGCGCCAGCGATCTTGATCGTCCCTTTCTGTTCCAGGGCTTCGAGGACCGGACTGCGTCGACGGATCTCGGCGACGGTCAGCACGACATTCGTTCGCGCAACGGCATCCACATAGCTCGCGTTCTTGCTCGATCGATCGCCGTCAAACTTCGTCCCGGAAATCGCGGGCTTGATCCGCGCCAGCAGACCAGTCAGATTGCCTAACACGACGTTGTCGATCGCCCCTTTGATCGCCCCGCACGCGGTATGTCCGACCACCAGCACGAGCTTGGAGCCCGACGCCGCACAGCCAAACTCCATGCTGCCCAGCATGTCGTCGTTGACGACGTTGCCCGCGACACGCCCGGTGAAAATATCGCCGATGCCTGCATCGAAGACGATTTCGGCCGGCACGCGGGAATCAAGACATCCAAGGACCACCGCCGCGGGGTATTGCGCAGCCGCGCTCGATCGTTTCTCCGCGAGATAATCGCGAGGAGCCATCTTCCCTGCGCGGAATCGTTCATTCCCCTTCTTCAATTCGTCGAGGACCTGCGACGGCGTCATGCTGTCACGTTCGGCCTTGGTCAAAGACCGACTCATGTCGGGCGCCAGCTGCAGAGCTGATACGCCAAGGGGAAGGCACATGGAACAGGCGCCGAGAGCCGCGCCGAGAAATCTGCGACGGTCGACCGCACCGTGGTTCAGGAATTCGTCAGAGGTTCTGTTCATCGCCATCTTCCCTTTCGCATGCTCGTCACTCGGCGGCGTTCGTCTCCGATACTGCCGCGCCCTTGTCACCATCCTACGCCTCGTCAGAAGGGCCGTGACAGGAAGGTTTCGCATTCAAGAACGTTGGTGCGTCCCGTGTGATTCGGCCGGGCAATCGATCGCGGTGGACTATACTGACCGCGTCCGCACTTTCTCGCGTGCCGATGGCTCGACCGCCGCGCTCCTCGCGCTCTCAACCCCGTTCGAGCCCGCCCCTGCTGCCGGCCCGGCCGCGCCGTGCGCCGTTTGCCATCGCCATCGTCGTGCTCGTCGCCGGGGTGGTCGCCGTCGCGTGGCAGTACCTTCGGCCCGTGCCACCGGGCGCGGTCGTGTTGATCTCGATCGATACGCTTCGCGCCGACCATCTGCCCGTGTACGGGTACACGAAGGGTCGGACGCCGGTCCTCGACGCACTCGCGAAAGAAAGTGTCGTGTTCGATCGCGCCTACAGCCACGCGCCGCAGACGCTGCCGGCGCACACGTCGATGCTCACGGGCCTGCTGCCGTTCGAGCACGGCGTGCGCGACAACCTCGGCTTCACGCTCGCGGCTGACAAGACGACGCTCGCGGAGCGATTCCATCAGGCGGGCTACACAACCGCCGGATTCATCTCCGCGTACGTCCTGCGGCCGGAGACAGGCATCAGCCGAGGCTTCGACGTCTACAACGCCGATCTGCCGGCCGTCGCGTCCGATCTTTCGCCGGGGCAGGTCCAGCGGCCGGGCGAGCAGACGCTGGCCGCCGCCGAGTCCTGGCTGAACACGCTCGCCCGCGATCGGTTCTTCCTGTTCTTTCACATCTACGAGCCGCACACGCCGTACGCGCCACCCGAGCGGTTCTCGTCGCTCGCGCCGTACGACGGCGAGATCGCGTTTGCGGACGAGATCGTCGGCAAGCTCATCGCGGATTTGAAACGCCGCGGCGCGTACGACGCGGCGACGATCGTCGTGCTGTCGGATCATGGCGAAGGACTCGGCGACCACGGCGAGCTCGAGCACGGGCTGTTCGTGTACGACGAGACGATCCACGTGCCCTGGATCATGAAGCTGCCCGGCGCGAAGTCCGCCGGGCGCCGCGTCGCCGATCCGATTCAGCACATCGACCTCGTGCCGACAATCGCCGCGCTCTCGAAGCTCGGACCGGTGGCCGGGCTGCGCGGCCGCGATCTCTCGCCGCTGCTCGACGCCACGGGACGGCCGGCGCCCCAAGGCATCTACTCGGAGGCGCTCTATCCTCGCTACCACTTCGGGTGGAGCGAGCTCCTGGCGCTCACCGACGAGCGCTACAAGTTCATCAAGGCGCCGCACGACGAGCTCTACGACCTGCAGAACGACCCGCACGAGCGCGCGAACATCGTCGCCACCCGGAACGAAGTGGGATCGGCGATGCGGACCGCGATCGACGGCCTCGTGGCCGGGCGCGACATCGACGCACCATCCGCGGTGTCAGCCGAAGATCGCGAGCGGCTGGCGGCACTCGGGTACGTCGGCACGCAGTTTTCCGCGAAGTCGAGTGGGCCGGGCAACGGCTTGCCCGATCCCAAGGACAAGGCGCAGGTGCTCAAGCAGTACCGGGAAGCGATCACGCTGCTCGAGCAACATCAGTTGCCGGCCGCGGCCGACAGGCTGCGCGATCTGCTTCAGGCCAATCCGGACATGACGGACGTCTGGGTGCAGTACGCACAAGTGCTGACGCGGCTCGGACGCCAACCCGAAGCGCTCGAGGCGTACAAACGCGTGGTGCGTCTCAAACCGCAGGAACCGAGCGGCTTGCTGGGCGCGGCTACGGCGCTGCTGGCGCTCGGCAAATACGACGAGGCGCGCGCGCATGCCGAGCTCGCGATCGCGCACGCGCCGAGCACCGCGCACCAGGCGCTCGCGAGCATCGCGCTGGCGAAGAAAGACTACCCGGAAGCGCAGAAGCAGGCGGATCTCGCCGCGCAGGCCGACCCGACGCTGCCGATGCCGCTCTACGTTCGCGGGATGATCGCGTACAGCCAGCAGCGCTATGCCGAGGCGCTGCCGCTCCTCGAGCAGGCGCGCGACAAGTGGGAGGTGCGGACGATGCAGCCGCCGGACTTACGGTTCTACATCGGCGACACATTCGCGCGACTCGAGCGCTATCCGGAAGCCGAGCGCGCCTTCAGGGAGGAGCTCGGCCTCTACCCGAGCAGCGTGCGCGCGCACTCGGGGCTCGCGATGCTCTACGCCTCGACGAATCGGCCCGACGAGGTCGAGAAGATCATCGCGGATCTGCTCCGCGTCTCGCCGTCCCCGTCGGCGTATCAGACGGCCGCGCAGTTGTGGGACATGTTCGGACAGGCGGATCGTGCCGCGGCCGTGCGGGCGGACGCGCGCGCGAAGTTTGGGCGCTAGCGATGTCGAAGCGGAACACGCCGACGCCAGCACGGACGCCCATGCCGCCGTCTCGGCGCGGCCTCTCCGGCGTGATCGCCGCGCTCGTGGTTCTCATCGCCGCCGGTTGGTGGTGGACGCGCACGGCGGGTCTCACCATCGAGCCCCGCGCCGATCGCAACGTCCTGTTGATCTCGATCGACACGCTCCGCGCGGACGCCCTCGGCGCGTACGGCGGGAGGGCGATCACGCCCAACCTCGATCGGCTCGCTGCCCACGGCGCGCGGTTCACGTTCGCGCACGCGCAGGCCGTCGTCACGCGCACGTCGCACGCGAGTATCCTGACCGGCCGGTATCCGTACGAGCACGGCGTCCGCGACAACACGGGCTATCAGCTCCCACCCGGCGCGCCGACGACGGCGACACGGCTCAAGGCGCTTGGCTTTGCCACGGGCGGGTTCATCGGCGGGTTTCCGGTCAGCCGGCGCTCGGGCCTCGGCCAGGGGTTCGACGTGTACGACGACAACGTCGGAGAGATCGGATCGCAGGTCGATTTCGTGCTGCCGGAACGGCGGGCCGACGAGGTCGTCCGTCCCGCGCTCGCGTGGATCCAGCAGCAGACCGGCAAGTGGTTCGCGTTCGTCCACTGCTACGATCCGCACGCGCCGTACCGCCCGCCGGCCGACTGGCTGGCGCGCTTCCCGACTGAGCCCTATCTGGGCGAAGTGTCGTGGACCGACGCCGCGCTCGGGCCGCTGCTCGACGCGCTCGCCGCTCAGCCGCGCCCGACGCTCGTCATCGTCACGGCCGATCACGGCGAGGGCCTCGGCGATCACGGCGAGCTCACGCACAGTCTGTTCGCCTACGAATCCACGCTGCGCGTCCCGCTCATCGTCGCCGAGATCCGTGGCGCGGCCCGTGCGACGAGCGGCGTCGTGATCGATGCGCCGGCGCGCCACGTCGATCTCCTGCCGACAATCCTCGACCTGGTCGCGGCGCCGGCGGACGCGACGCTGCCGGGCGCGTCGTTGCGCGAGGTGATCGCGACGCGACGCGGGGCGGACCGGCCGTCGTACTTCGAAGCGATGACTGCGAACATCGTCCGCGGTTGGGCGCCACTGCGCGGCGTCATCGCCGGGCGCGACAAGTACATCGACCTGCCCATCGCCGAGCTCTATGACCTCGGCACCGATCCACGAGAGCTGCAGAATGTGCTCTCCGCGCAGGCGAACCGCGGACAGGTCCTGCGTCAGACACTCGCGAGCTTCAACGTCGCGCCGCCCGGGCGGCCCACCGCCGAGACGTCCGACGTGATCGAGAAGATGCGGGCGCTTGGCTACATCACCGGCGCCGCGGGACCGCGGGAGCGCTACACGGACGCCGACGATCCGAAGCAGCTCGTCGATCTGGAGCAGGCGATGCACCGGGCCGTGGAGGCGTTCGAGCAAGGGCGCCTCGACGCGGCCATCGCGGAGTACACGACTGTTCTTACGCGGCGTCCCGACATGGAGGACGCCTACCGGTACCTCGCGTTTCTGCACTGGCAGGCGGGACGACCCGGCGTCGCGATCCAGACGCTCGAAGACGCGCTCAAGCGAGGCCTCACCGCGCCCGAGCTCCGCATCAAGCTCGCCGAGTACCTTTCGGAAACCGGTCAGGCGCCGCGCGCGATCAAGGTGCTCGAAGGCAGCACGGGCGACGATCCGGACGCGCTGCTCGCGCTGGGCATCGCCTATGGAACGGCCGGGCGGGCGCAGGACGCCATGCGCACGTTCAGACACGTGCTCGACGTCAGCCCGACGAGCGGGCTCGCCTACCAGAACATCGCGACGCTCCAGGAGACCGCCGGCGATCACCGCGCGGCCGAGGCGTCTCTACGGCAGGCGCTCGCACTCGACCCGAAGCTGCCGGGCGCGTACACGACGCTCGGTGTGGTCCTCTCGCGGACAGGGCGCACGCCGGAGGCCATCGAGGCCTGGAAGCAGGCGGTAGCACTTGACCGCACGGAGTTTTCCGCGCTCTACGACCTCACGCTCGAGCTGGCGCGGGCGGGCCGCATGGACGAAGCCCGCACGTACGGCCGCCAATACGTCGACACGGCCCCGCCGGCGCTGTACCAGCAGGAGATCGCCGCCGTCCGGCGCTTTCTCGACGGTGGTAGATTATGAGCAGGGTGCGTGGTGCTGATTTCTGGGTGCTCCGTGCTTGTGCGGGTGCTGGTGCGAAGTGCGATGTGCGCAGCCGCCCTGCTGCTCACTGAGTCCCTGCTCGCCCGCCAGGCGCCGACCACGCTCCCAGCCACGCAATCTGATCGCCCCATTTTCCGCGCCGGCGTCGACGTCGTCCGCATCGACGTTCGCGCGGTGGACGCAACGGGCAAGCCCGTCTCCGACCTTCGACCTGAAGAAGTCGAGATCATCGACAATGGCGCCAAGCAGCCGATCGTGCTGTTCCAGCACATCGCGGCATCCGGGCGCACGCATAGCGAATCGGTGCTGCGAACGGTCGCGTCTGAAATCTCGACCAATCAGGGCGCGCCGCGCGGACAGCTCTACGTGCTGGTGTTCGACCAGGGCCACATCACGAGCGGCGCCGAGCAGCGCGTACGACAGGCGGCGGAAGCGTTTCTTCGCAAGCGGTTCCGGCCCGACGATCGCGTCGCGGTGTTCGGCTTGCCCGGACCCGGACCGTCACAGACCTTCACGTCGAATCTGAGCGCCGCGCTGGCGCAGCTGCGGTTCGTCCGCGGGGATCTCCAACGCACACTGACGCCCGGTGACCGGGACATGACCGTCAACGAAGCCTACGAGATCATGCGCGGCAATGACGCGGTGCTCACGCGCTTCATGACGAACACGAGCGGCGAGCCGAGCCGGACCGGCGTGCTGCCGGACGTCACCGGAAAGACGCGCGGAGCCGATCAGGGCTCGATGCGCGATCTCGTGAAGGATCAGGCGAACACGATCGTCCATAGCGCGGACGCGGATTCGCGGCGATTCCTCGACATGATGTCGCAGATGCTTCGCACATTCCGTGGGGTCGACGGTCGAAAGACCATCATTCTGTTCTCGGAGGGCTTCCACAGCGACAACGTGAGCCGAGAGATCGGCGACGTCGCCGCCGCGGCCGCCGAGACCTATTCCGTCGTCTACGCCTTTGATCTGAATCGCCGCATAGACGGCCTGAACGCCTCGTCGCCAGCCGGCACCGACACCCAGACGGAAATCTCGAGCCGGCTGGAGCCGCTGGGAACGTTATCGGTGGACACCAACGGTCAACTCGTCAAGGACGCCATGAGTAGGCTCGACGACGCGCTCGATTCGCTGGGCGCGGCGGAACCCGACTACTACGTCCTCGGCTTCCCGGCTCCGTCCGCCGCTCTGGCCGCTCGAAATGAGTACCGGCACGTCACCGTGCGCGTCACTCGTCCGGGCGTTCGCGTGAGCGCGCGCACCGGATATGTCGCGGGCCCGCCACCATCGGCGTCCGACCGGCAGCGTGCGATCAACGCCGCGCTCGCCGCGCCCTTCGGCCACCAGGGCTTGCGCGTCGAGTACACGACATACCTCGGCCAGTCTGAGCATTCCGGACTCCAGGGCGTGGCCGTCAGCCTCGAATCGGAATTGCCTGTCGGCACCTCGGCCACCGACGCGTTTGCGGATGTCGTCTTCGTCGTCCGGGACTACACGACGGGGCAGGTCGTCCAGAGCGGCAGCGACCGTCTCGCTTTGCCGCGCGAACCGGCGCCGGGATCGGCCGCCGGCCAGGGCGTATGGCGGACCCGCTTCGAATTGGCGGCGGGTACATACCTCATGCGGTGCATCGTTCGCGAGCCAGGCGGCCTGATCGGCAGCGCCGACCGGCAGTTTACGGTGCGGGCGCTCGCGGGTCCGGACGCGTCGACGAGCGACCTGATCCTGGGCATCCCGGGCGAGCAGCTGCCGGTCCGCACCCTGGCTTACACGAATGAGCTCATGAGCGGTGCCGTGCGTGCGTACGGCCGGAGCGAGGCGCAGCTCGGCGGACTCTCGGCCACGCTCGATCTGGTCAGCCTCGCAGTCGCTCTAGGCGCCGATCTGGAGCATCCGGTTCGCTCGATCAGCGGCGGCATCGGACCGCCGACCGTCAACGCGCAAGGTGTCGTGCGCGACGTTTCGTTCTCGGTCCCGCTGTCGGATCTCCCTGCGGGTGATTACGTCGCGCACGTCCTCGTCAGAGCCGGGGGCGAGGCCATCGGCGATCTGCGACGACAAGTGACCGTCGTGGACGGCAGCAGACCCGCCGCGGCATCCGCGACGCCGGCAACGAGCGCCAGAACCGCGACGTCGCAACGCCCCCGCGACGTTCTGCGGGGCAACATCGTCAAACAGATGGTGGAGCACGCCGCGAAGAGCGACGTGGCTCCGGTCAAGCAGGCCGCCGAGGAAGCGGCCGGCGGGCGCTGGGCGCGGGCTCTGGTCATACTGGGCGCTGCTCCGGCCGCCGATCCGGACGCTGAGCGGCTGCGGGCGCTGGCGCGCCTGGACAGCGAGGACTACGCGGGGGCGTCGGTCGAATTCGAACGCCTGCTGGACGCGCAGCCGTCCGACGCCGGTGTCGCGTTCGTCCTCGGTTGGGCGAGAATCGGAACCGGCAGTCAGGTCGCAGCGGCCTCGGCGTTCCGGAGCGCTGCCTACCTCGATCCGACGCTCGTGCCGGCACACCTCGCGCTCGCCGAGACCTACTTGAAGCTCAACGAGCCGGCCCTGGCGACCCAGGCCCTGCAGGCAGGACTCGCGCGGATGCCGCAATCGGTGGAATTGAAGCGGATGCTCGACAGCATCAAGAAGTAGAGGAAGGGTCAATGAAATCTGCGCTCCTGGTCCTCTCGGCGGCCGTCGCGGCGCAGTCCGCGCCGGCGACGCAAGTGAAGATCGTCCCGGCCGAGGTCGCGAAGGTCGATCTCGGCAAGCTCAAAGGCGGAATGGCGAGTCAGCTTGCCTGGTCACCGGACGGGAAGCAGCTCTACTTGCAGACACTCACCGAGGACAAACAGGCCCTGCCGAAGGACTACTACCACTTCGTCATCCCCGCTGAGGGCGGCACGTTCGAGAAGGTGGAGACGCCGCCGGAGTGGGCCCTCGCCTACTGGGCATGGAAGCAGGCGAAGACCGCGCCGGACGACAAGGCGTTTGCGATCGACATCGGCCAGGACAAGCGCGTCGCGTCCGCGACGGCGATTCCGATGGGCGGAGAGCTGGCGAAGGGCGGAACGAACCCGGGCACGGGCGGCGCGACGGGCGACTCCATGATGGCGGCCGCGATGTCGTCGAGCAACGCGACGATCTACACGATGCTGCTGAAGGGCGAGACCATCGGCGAGTGGATCAACCATCGCATCATGCCCGGCGTCACGTTCGGCTGGGGTCCGGCGGGATCTCACCTTATCGCGTTCTCGGAGAAGCAGACGGGCCGCCTCGTGATCATGGACTCGACGGGTGCGAAGCAGAAGATTGAGGGCACGCATGGCGTGGTGCTGCCGGCATGGTCGGCGGACGGCGCCAGGCTCGCGTATCTCGAGGGCCGCGGCCGCAACCAGTACGCGTTGATCGTCGCTACCGTTGCCGCGAAGTAGCCCTGGCGCTCGAGCCGTGCCCCGATCCGCGATTCTCCTGCCCGCCGCTCTGATCGCGGTGGCGAGCCTGCACGCGGCGCAACAGACGCCGCCGGCGCAGCCGCAGACACCGCCGGCACGTCCTCAGTTCGCTGCGGGCATCGACCTCGTCGAAGTCGATGTGGCCGTCACGGACAAGAACGGACAGCCGATCACGGATCTCACCGCCGCGGATTTCGAGATCCGCGAGGACGGACAGTTCCAGACGATTCAGGCGCTTTACCTGACCTCGCGCGACGTGGCCGTGCTGCGGACGACGCCGCCGATGCCGGCCGCGCCGGACGTGCTCGTGCCGGACCGGCGGCCGATGAAACAGCGCGTGTTCGTCTTCGTGCTCGACATGTGGCACCTGTCGGCCGGCGGCTTCACGCGCAGCCGCGACGCGGTCGAAGGCTTCCTCAAAGATCAGCTCCAATCAGGCGATCTCATCGGCGTCGTGGTCAACGGGCAGATGCTCGGCAACCGGATCGGATCGGACCGTGAAGCGCTGCTGAAAGCGCTCGCCGACGTCAAGAATCCCAACCTCTCTCGCTACAACGACATGCGCACCTTTCCGCGTATCATCGACGACGAGGAAGCCGCGCGGATCGCGAAGAACGAACCGCGCGTCCTCGACAACGCGGTGGCGCGCGCGTGCCGCGAGCAGCCGGGTGAATGCCGCGTCGCCGACGAGATGGTGCGCCAGCAGATCGAGCAGAAGGCGTCGCGCATCGCTGCCGAGACGAATCGCGACACGTCGCTCTCGCTCACGGCGCTCCAGTCGCTCACCAACGGCCTCGCGCGGCTGCCGGGGCCGAAGCAGGTGGTGGTGTTTTCCGAGGGCTTCTATTCGCAGGACACGACCGACTGGCTCAAGAACGTCGTCGCGCAGGCCGCCAGGAGCGGCGTGCATTTTTCGACGTTCGACGCACGGGGCACCGGCAGGGATCTGCGCTCGCAGAATTTTCTCGATGCGGCGCCCGTGACATCGACGGGCGATCTGTCGTCGATCGATTCCGACCAGCACGCCGACGTGCTCACGAGCCTGGCGTTGGACACCGGCGGCGATCGCGTCTTCAACTTCAACAATTTCAAGGAGCCGCTCGAGAAGCTCGTCCGCGAGACCAGCACGTACTACGTCATTGGCTACCGGCCCGCGAAGGTGTTCGACGGGTCGTACCGGAAGCTCGAGGTCACGGTGACTCGCCCGGGCGTCGTCGTGCGGGCCCGAAAGGGCTACGTCGCGTCCCGGGCGGCGCAGGCGCCGGCCCTGGACGCTGCTGGACCGGCAACGGGGGCCGCGTCAGGGACACCCGCGGCTCCGGCGGCGCCCTCGCTCAACCTGGCCACCGGGCGAGCGGCCATTGGCGCGGCAACCAGGCCAGACGACGCCGGTCTCTTCAGTCGGCCGAACAGCGTCAATCTGGTGTCCGAGCTCGCCGCGTCGAAGACGGGCGCCGGCACGGCGTCGCCGGGAGAGGCCGATCGGATCGCCCACGAGGGGTGGCAGCTCTACGCGAAGGGCAAGGTCGACGAGGCGCGCCAGCAGCTCGTGGCCGCGGCCGCGAGCGCACCCAATGTGCCCTGGATTCAGTACGCGCTCGGTCAGACGGAATTCACGCTGCAGCACATGGAGGCTGCGGTCGCGGCCTTCGAAAAGGTCCGCCGTGAGGTGCCGGGATACGAGCCGGTCTACTTCGACCTGGCGGACAGCTACCTGCAGCTCGGCCGGGCGGTCGAAGCGCTCGCGGTGCTTCGTGACGCCGAACGGCGCTGGCCGAACGACAGCGAAACGCACAACGCCGCGGGCTGCGTGCTCGTGCGCCGGGGCGCCTTGGACGATGCCGCCAACGCGTTCGAGCGTGCGATCGCGGCGGCCCCGCGTGACGGCGACGCGTATTTCAACCTCGCGCGCACGTATCACTTGCAGTTCATTCGCATGCTCCGCAGCACGTCTTCGAGCGCAACGGCCGCGAGCATGCTGGCCGATCGCAACCGCGAGCGCGCGATCGACGCCTACAAGAAGTACCTGACGATTGGCGGCCCGCAAGAGAAAGACGCGCGGGAGGCGCTCGCGGCGCTTCAGTGGAAATGAATTCATTCGTGATTGGTGATGTGAGATTGGTGATTGGCATTGGGCATTGAGCAATGAGTGATCGCAATGCCGCATTGGGGGATTGAGTCATGGGCGGGATCATCGCTCCGTCCGCAGTCCGCGCCGTCGCGCAGGCCGGCACTGTCGACGATTCGCTTCCTCACGCGCCATTGCGGTCGCGGACGATTTTCCGAAGATCTTGGCCAGTTGCTCGGCTTCGTTCAATAACGGTGCGACCGCGTCTGGACGGACGAAGCCACAGTCACGCAGGTGCTGCAGCCAGTACAGCGCTTCGTCTGCCTCCTCGGACACCAGCGCAATCTTGGCCGTAAAGGCCGCGTGCGTTTGGGCGTGACATGCTGCCCGGTAGTTCGAAGCGGCTGACGAACTGGCCCTGGTGAGGTGGTCTGCCGCATTCTCGGTCTGCCGTTGCTCAAACAGCGGCCCGGCGAGAAGCGCGGCGTCACGTGCGAAGACGGCGGCTCTCGCTCGCAATTCTTCTGGGGTCATGGGCGAGTCGTTCGCACGATCCGCGCCATCCCCCAACGGCGCGAAGGCCACGGGAAGCGCGGCGGTTTCATTGCTGATCGCAAAATCTGCAACCTGGGGCGGGCAGGCAGTCGCAGAAAACACGCATCTGCTTCAACGGACCAATAGCGCCATAACGCATTGCGATCGCTCATTGACGCCCCGCGCATTGACCATCGGCAATCACGAATCTCACATCACGAATGAAAAAGGGCGCGGCCTTTCGGCCGCGCCCTTTGCTTTCACGCCAAGTGTTCCGTTTACTTGAACGACACCCGGAAGCCGATCCGGAGGATGCGTGGGTTCACGATCTCCAGGACCTTGTTGAAGTTCGACGCCGTCACGTCGTACTGCTTGCCGAGCGTCGTCGCGGTGTTGAACAGGTTGAAGACGTCGAAGTCGATGTTGGCCGTGTAGTTCTTGTAGTTCAGCGCCTTGCTGACGCGGCCATCCACCGAATGCACGTTCGGCAAACGATAGCTATCGACATCCGAAATCACGACGACGTTCCGGCCGCCAGACGCGAGGATCGGGTCAGCCGTCAGATCGGGATCGCTGTTGTAGTACGGCTCGGCGTACCCCTGCCGGAACAGGTAGTTGAAGCCGAAGTTGATGTCCCACTTCATGGTGTAGGCAAACGTCGTCACGAACTGGTACTTCGGCAGCACGATGAAGATGTTGCTCTTTCCGCTGCCGGCCGTCTGCGTGATCACCACGCCGCCGTTCTGGTTCGGCGAACCGAGCGTCCATTCGGCCGTGCCGGGGAGCGTCGGCGTCGGGTCAGCCTTGGCGTCGATGTTGTCGAAGTACTCGCGGTTCGCACCGCCCGACCAGGACATGCGCAGCATCCAGTTGTTGGACATGCGTTTGGTCGCCACGATTTCGAGCCCCTTGTAGGTCTGGTGATAGCCCGGACGGCCCTCGAAGGTGAAGCCCAGGTCCGCCGGCTCGTTCCCGGGGATGACCGTGTAGATCGGGACCGAGTACGGGCCGACCGGCGCGATATTGCCGGTGAGCGTGCTCGTCTGGACGTAATCGCTGCCCGTGACGCCACGGAAGTGATCCCAGTCCTGATCGCTCCGCCGCCGCCACGTCCAGGATCCGCTGATCCCGAAGTTCGTCATCAGTTCGTGGTCGGCGCCGATGACGATTTCATCGGTCTTCGGCACTTTATAGTCGCCAGCCTGGGCCAACGGAATGTTCGGTCCGAGGAACGTCGCCAGCTCGTTCTTCTGCGCCTGATGGTCGCCATTCAGATCCGCCGCGAAGTAATACGCGTAGGAGTAGTACGGCAACCCGGCCATGGAGAGCGTGAAGGGCAGGTTTGAATCGAGCTGATCGGCAAAGCGCGAGTAGCTCGCGCGAAGCAGCGTCTTCCGGTCCTTGCCCAGGGCGTACGTAAAGCCCAAGCGCGGCGTGAACGAGTTGTATACGACGACGTCGTTCCTGCCGGCCTGGTTGTTCGCCGGGAGCGTGATCGGGTCCAGCGGGTTGGCGGGCACATTCGTCGCCTCACTCGATGCCCCCTGGCGATCCCAACGGACGCCGACGTTGAACGTGTAGCGGTCCTTCGTGATCGTGTCGCCGATGTAGCCGTTCCAGTAGGTGGAGTGGCCGTTGTACAAGGCCGGACGCGCGAGAATGGCGAGCACCCTGGGCGTTCCAGCAGGGAACGTCCCGCCATTGATCAGAGACCCCCCACTCGAAAACGGGCTTTGCGCCAGCGAGCGGAGGCCGCCGGGCCAGGACGAATCCGAGCTCACCGACGACTTACGCCAGCCAAACCCGAACTTCAGCTCGTGCATGCCCTTGAAGGAATTGCCCTCGAGCTGAACCGTGTCCTGCGGCCGGTTGGTGTCATAGCTCAGGTACGTGCCGTGATACACACGCGCGGAGTCGCGCCACGTGGTCACCGAGCCGTCAGTCGGTCCGATGGGCGTCAGCGAGAAGCCACCCGAGATGTGGGCATACCGCGCCGTCAGGAACAGGTCGTTGGAAACCGTCCGGTTGAGCTCGGCCTTGTACATCTTCGTCGGGCCGGTCTGGTTCCAGGTGGTCTCGGCCGGCCGGGTCGGGCCCGCGCTGCGTCCAAACTTCTGCTTGTTGCCTTCGAAGAAGGTGAACGACGCGCGCGTCGCGGAGTTGAAATCCCCGTTCAGCTTGAGCGACGTGTTCTTGAGGACCGTGCAATCCCGCGCTGTCACGTTGTAGCTCTGTGGCGCCGCGATGCTCGTCGTGCCAAGCTGCGAGCACTTGGAGTCCGTGCCCTGGTTGAAGATCGTGTCGCCGCCATTTGCCGAGAACGTATAAATCCGGAGACGCGGATTCGTGTAGCCGTACGCGCCCCAGATCCACAGCTTGTCCTTGACGATCGGACCGCCGAGTTCAAAGCCCGTGTCCGTGTACTTCTGCATGCGGTTGTAGCTGGTGATCTGGTTCGTCAACGCGGACGACAGGTTGTCGGCCTGCATGCCGTCGGTCTCGAAGTAGTACCGGGTGGACCCGCGCCACCGGTTGGTCCCGCTTCGGAGCACGAAGTTCATGCCGACGCCAGGTGTGACCGTCGTCACGTCTGCGCCGCCGGTCGTGACCTGCATTTCCTGGAACATGTCGAAGTCGTAGTAGGTCGGGGAAGAACCGAGCGCCGCCATATCGGTGATGGCGATGCCGTCCATGTTCCACGTGTTGTCCTGGCCGCGGGCGCCCTTGGCCTGGAAGTTCGACTGCTGACCCGACTCCGCGCCGCCGACGTTCACGCGGTCGACGACGACGCCAGGCACCGATTGCAGCACGACCCACGGATCGCGCGAGGTCGGGATGTTCTGGAGCTCATCGAGCGTGATGTTCGTCGAGATCGCGACCTTCTTGGTCTCGAGCACCGGCGTCTCAGCCTTGACCTCGACCGACGTGGCGACGTTGCCGACGGTGAGCGTGACCGCGAGTGGAACCACGGATCCGGCCCCGACGGGCACGTCGTCGTTCTTGTAGTTGTTGAAGCCCGAGAGCTTCGCGGTGACGGTGTATTTGCCCGGCGGGAGGTTCAGGAAGTGCGCTTCCCCACGGCTGTCCGTCACGGCACTCCCCGCTTGCAGGCCCGCCAGCTCTACCGTAACCCCTGGCAGGACGGCACCGGTGCCGTCTTTCGCCGTCACGTCGAGGCGCCCGGTGAAGACCTGGGCAGATGCCCGACCGGCGAACGAGAACAGGCACAAGGCCAGGACGGCCAGTTGTACCAGTCGTTTCCTCATGAGTTCCCTCCATCTCCCTCGACCTTTGGATCTGTCGAACGGGCAGACCTCGCGGGACGAGGATCGTTAGCGTTGGAACACGAGATGCAAGATTTCACCCACATTTTGCGTGGATGTCAAGCAACCGTAACTTATTGATGGATAAGGGCTGGGCGTCTCACCGCAGGGTTCCCAAGGGCTGTTGAATCCAAGCCCTTGGATAACCCGGGTTCGGTCCGTTGGGGTACGAGCGGGACTTACTTCGCGAAGCGGTCGAAGATGTCGACCAGTTCGGTCAGCTGCTTGCGACGCTCCGGCTCGCCCTTCGAGACGCCGTCGGTCACGCAGCTGTCGACGTGATGCTTGAAGACCGCGAGACTGATGCGATTGAGCGCGGCTTCGGCGGCCGCCAGTTGCTGGAGGATCTCAATACACAAGCGGGGTTCCTGAACCATGCGGCGAATTCCGCGAATCTGACCCTCGATCCGGTTCAGGCGGGTGACGAGGGCTTGCTGTTCTGAGGCTCCCAACATATAGCTACCACCAGTGCCCGTCCGATCCCCAAGGCAGGCGCAGGGGCCGGGGACGGCTCGAGCTATCAGGTCAATACGACACCCCCCTATCGCGCCGTTGCACCTCCCATGCAGTACCTCGGAACGTTGGTCCAAAGATCAGGATCGTCCACGCCGTGGTCTTCGGCCGGGCTTGACAGGAGGGCGGGTTTGGCTTATTGAATGAATGTTCATTCATTTCAGACCGTGAGCGCTCCCGCCCGCCGCCGCCGTCACTCGCCCGCTCGCCAGGCCGCCCTCGCCGCCCGGGCCTCGAAGCGCGATGCGATCCTCGACGCCGCGACCCGCGTCTTCGCGGAGCGCGGGTTTTTCGGCGCGCAAGTGGCCGACGTCGCCCGCCGCGCCGGCGTCGCCGCCGGCACCGTCTACCTGTACTTCAAAAATAAAGACGATCTCCTCATCTCCGTCTTCAACCGGACGATGCGCGAGGCCATCGAAGAGGGCCGCGATCTGCTGACGACCGTGTCGGACCCCGTCGCCCGGCTTCAGCGCTTCGCCGAACTGCACCTCGGCCGCCTCGGGCGTGACCGCGCCCTCGCCATCGTCTTTCAGGTCGAGCTGCGGCAGTCGACGAAGTTCATGGCCGAGTTCTCCACGACCCGGCTGCGCGAGTACCTGGGCTTGATCCGTGACACGATCGCCTTGGGCCAGGCCCGCGGCGATTTCCGCACGGACGTCAGCCCGACGCTCTGCGCCAAGCTGCTGTTTGGCGCGCTCGACGAGATGGCCACCAACTGGATCCTGACCGATCGCGGCTACGCGCTCGAGTCCGACGCCGCGCGGGTCGTCGATCTCTTCGTGCATGGAGTGCGGCGGCGGTGAGGGTATGACACGAGCGAGCGGACGCGAGCGAGTCGCGCGAACGGAGCGGGGATCGCGGGGCCCCGCGAGTGAGCGCGTTGGGGGGTCCGCGGGGGCGAAGCCCCCCGGATTGATGACGTCGGACGCCGCGCGGGTCGTCGATCTCTTCGTGCATGGCGTGCAACGGCCGTCGGGATCGCGGACGTGATGGGTACCCCGACAATTCGCTCCGCCGCCGTGCTGGGTGCCGGGACGATGGGCGCGCAACTGGCCGCGCATCTGACCAACGCCGGCGTGCCCGTCACGCTCTTCGATCTCACCGCCGACGCGGCGCGTCAGGGACTGGATCGGCTGAAGTCCGTGCGGCCGGAGCCATTTTTCACGCCTGACGGCCGGCGGCTGATCCAGACCGCCGGCTTCGACGATCTCGCGCGCCTCGCTCCCGCGGACTGGATCATCGAGGCGGTCATCGAGGACCTCGGCGTCAAGCAGGATCTCCTCGGCCGCGTCGGTATACACGCGTCCCCGAACGCCGTGGTGTCGTCGAACACGTCCGCGATTCCGATTCACGCCATTGCCGAAGGCCTGCCGCCCGCCTTGCGGAATCGCGTGGTCGGTACGCACTTCTTCAATCCACCGCGCTACCTCAGCCTCGTCGAAGTGATCGCGACACCCGGGACCGACGCCAGCGTCGCGCCGTTGGTCTCGGAGTTCCTCGATCATCGCCTCGGCAAAGGCGTGGTTCGCGCGCACGACACGCCGGGATTCATCGCGAACCGGCTCGGCATGTTCGGCGCGTGCCGCACGCTCGAGGTGCTCGCGGCCGGCGAATTCAGCATCGAGGAAATCGACGCGATCACGGGGCCGCCGATCGGCCGGCCGAAGAGCGCGACGTTTCGGACGCTCGACCTCGCTGGGCTCGACATCTTTGCGGCTGTCGCGCGCGATCTGTCGCAGCGGCTGACCGGCGCCGATCGCGCCGCGTTCGTGGCGCCGCCGTTCATCGCCGCGATGCTCGAGCGCGGGCAGGTCGGCGTCAAGACCGGCCGCGGCTTCTACATGCGATCCAAGGACGAGCCGTCGAAGATCCTCGCGCTCGACATCTCGACGCTCGAGTACCGCGAGCCGGCGCCCGCGCGGCTGGCCGCGCTCGAGGGGAAAACGAGCGCGCCACTGGCCGAACGCGTCCGCGCGCTGTTTCTCGGCCGCGACCGCATCGGCGAGCTGCTGCGGCGCACCCTGGGCGCGACGCTCATCTACGCGGCGACGATCGCCGAGGAGATTGCCGATTCGATCGACGACGTCGATCGTGCCATGCGCTGGGGATTTGGTTGGGAGCTCGGGCCGTTTGAAACGTGGGACGCCGTCGGCCTCCGAGCGGTCCTCGACGCGTGCGCGGTCACCGATCCGCCGGCGCTCGTTCGCCGCGCGCTCGACGCTGGCCGGGATCGCCTTCGTGACGCGGCACTCCCGCCCGCGGCGCCGGGTCGCCTCGTCCTGTCGTCCGCGAAAGCCGCGCGCGGCGTCATCAGGAAGAACGCGGGCGCGAGCCTCATCGATCTCGGCGACGGCGTCGTCGCCGTCGAGTTGCACTCGAAGATGAACACGATCGGCGGCGACACAATCGAGATGGTGCACGCCGGGCTCACCGAGGCCTCAAAACAGACCGCCCTCGTGATCGGCGGCGAGTCCGACCTGTTCTCCGCGGGCGCCAACGTCATGTTGCTGCTGCTCGAAGCGCAGGAAGGCAACTGGGACGAGATCGACCGCATGGTGCGCGCGTTCCAGGGCATGACGATGGCGCTCAAGACCGCGCCGGTGCCGGTGGTCGCCGCACCGAGTGGGCTGGCGCTTGGCGGCGGCTGCGAGATCTGCCTGCACGCCGATCGCGTGCAGGCCGGGGCCGAAACGTACATGGGACTCGTTGAGGTGGGCGTGGGCCTCGTTCCCGCGGGCGGCGGCACGAAGGAGATGCTGCTCCGCGTAATCGACCGGTCGTCGGGGGCCGATCCCCTGCCGCTTCTCCGTGCGGCGTTCGAGACGATGGCCTTGGGCAAGGTGTCGAGCAGCGCCCCGGACGCGAGGCGGCTCGGCTACCTGCGCGACCTCGACGGCATCACCATGAACCGGGAGCGCGTGATGAGCGATGCGAAAGCGTGCGCGCTCGAGCGTGCGCGCGACTACCAGCCACTGTCGCGTCGGACGGCCATCCCGGTGGGAGGTGCTGATGTGTACGCAATGCTCTCGGTGGGCGTCCACCTGGCGTGGCGCGCCGGGCACGCGACCGATCACGACGCACTCGTCGGCCGCGCACTCGCGCGCATCCTCGCGGGCGGCGACCTCCCGCATCGGACGACGGTGAGCGAAGACTACCTGCTCGACCTCGAGCGCGAGGCGTTCCTGAGCCTCTGCGGCGAGCGCAAGACTCTGGAGCGAATCGGCTATACCCTCAAGACAGGAAAGACTTTGAGGAACTGAGAACGCCGAGATGAGTTGGGGTCGGGTCTTGAATGGCGTAAGCCAGACCCGACCCCCTTCGCAAGTTCGAAGCAGCGCGTGAGTGTGATGGATATGAGTTGGGGTCGGGTCTTGATGGCGTAAGCCAGACCCGACCCCCTTCGCAAGTTCGAAGCAGAACGTTGATTGAGATCTCACCGAGATGATCGACACCGGACAGGGCTCACCGATCGTGCTGATTCCCGGCCTGCAGGGTCGCTGGGAGTGGATGACGCCGACCGTCGAAGCGCTGAGCGCGCACCACCGGACGTTCAGCTTCTCGCTCGACGACGTCGACGCCGTGAAAGCGCCGGAGCGTGCATTTGACGCGTGGGTGGCGGAGATCGATCGTCTGCTCGATCGCGCGGGCGAGAAGCAGGCCGCAATCGCGGGCGTGTCGTTTGGGGGCCTGGTCGCCGCGTATTACGCCGCGCGCCGGCCGGACCGCGCCTCGGCGCTGGTGTTGATCTCCGCCCCGGCGCCGCGCTGGCGCTGGGACCACCCGATGGCGAAGTACATCAGCCGCCCACGTCTCGCGTTCCCGATCTTCATGGCGCGCGCGGCGGGCCGCCTTCTTCCGGAGTTCCGGGCGCTGGACGCGCGTCCAGGACTGAGGATCCGGTTTCTGACCCAGCATCTGGGCCGCGTGATGCGATTCCCGGCGTCACCGACGTTCATGGCCGCGTGCGTCCGCGCCTGGGCCGCCACGGACATTACCGCGGAGTGCCGCCGCATCACCGCGCCCACGCTCGTCATCACAGGCGAGCCCGATCTCGATCGTGTGGTGCCGGTCGGCGCGACGCTCGAGTACCAGACGCTCATTCGCGGCGCTCGCCACATGACGCTCGAGCGCACGGGTCATCTGGGCGTAATCTCGCGGCCGCACGAGCTGGCGGCGCTCGTCACGCAGTTCGTCGAGGGCAGCGAGCGGGCGACCACGCCCTCCGCGGTCGACAAGGTAGGCTGACGTGCGCGACTCCATCCCCGGTCCGGCCGGGCCACTCGAGATGATGATCGACGGCCACAGCGCGTCGCCGCGTGCGGCCGTCGTCTTTGCGCACCCGCACCCGCAGCAGGGCGGGACGATGCACACCAAAGCGGTGTTCCAGGGCGCGAAGGGTCTCACGCGCATCGGCTGCGCGGTGATGCGCTTCAATTTTCGCGGCGTGGGCGCGAGCGCCGGCGTGTTCGACCAGGGCGTCGGCGAGCAGGCCGATTTCCGCGCGGCCCTCGACGACATGCACGCGCGCTATCCGGCGGCGCCGCTCTGGGCCGCGGGGTTTTCGTTCGGATCGTGGATCGCCATGGAGACCGGCGCGGAGGATCCGCGCGTGTCGGTGCTCATCGGCATCGCGCCGCCGGTCGCGCGTGACGGGTACTCGTTCGCGAAGACGCTCGAAACAACCAAGCCGAAGTTCATCGTGCAGGGTAGCCTCGACGAGCTCTGCCCCATCAAAGCCATGTGGGAGTTCTACGCGAAGCTCAAGGAGCCCAAAGAGCTCGTCGTGATCGACGGCGCAAGCCATCTGTTCGAAGGACACACGAAGGAAGTGGGCGAAGCGCTGGAAGACTTGTTGGGAGACTTTGAATAGAAACGCTTAGCTGAGTTGGGGTCGGGTCTTGATTGGCGAGAGCCAGACCCGACCCCCTTCGCAAGTTCGATGCAGAACGTTATGAGAGAGCCACTATCACGCGACGCCGTCATCGTCTCGGCCGTGCGCACGCCTATCGGCAAGGCGCCGAACGGGACCCTGCGTGCGACGAGGCCGGATGATCTCGCGGCGCTCGTGTTGACCGAGGCGCTTAGGCGCGCGCCCGGAGTCGAGGCGGCGGAAGTCGACGACGTCGTGATCGGCTGCGCGATGCCGGAGGCGGAGCAAGGACTGAACGTCGCGAGGATTGCGAGCCTGCGCGCCGGTTTGCCCGTCAGCGCGTCGGCCGTCACCGTCAATCGCTTCTGCGCATCTGGCTTGGAGGCCGTCGCGGCTGGCGCCGATCGCGTCCTGCTCGGCCGCGCGGAGGTTGTGCTCGCCGGCGGTACTGAGTCGATGAGCCTCGTGCCGATGGGCGGCCACCACGTCGCCCCCAACCCGCATCTGGTCGAGAGCTACCCCGATGCGTACCTCACCACGGGGCTCGTCGCCGAAAACCACGCGCGCGAGAGCCGGATTTCACGGGAGGCGCAGGACGCCTTCGCGCTCACCAGCCATCAGCGCGCAATCGCGGCGATCGACCAGGGCCGATTCGCGGACGAGATCGTTCCTGTGGACGTCGAGGTCATTGACCCGTCGGCCAACGGACGGCCCGCAGTACGGCGCGTGCGCTTCGACACCGACGAAGGACCGCGCCGGGATACGTCCGCCGACGCGCTGGCCAGGCTCAAGGCGGTGTTCCATGCGGCGGGCAGCGTCACGGCCGGCAACTCGTCACAAACGAGTGACGGCGCCGCCGCCGTGCTCGTGATGTCGTCCGACCGAGCCAAGGCGCTCCGGCTCGCGCCGCTCGCGCGGGTCGTCGGCTATGCCACCGCGGGCGTCAAACCCGAGCTCTTCGGCATCGGGCCCGTGCCGGCGATTCGCAAGGTGCTCGCGCAGACCGGGCTGTCGCTCGCCGACATCGATCTCGTCGAGCTCAACGAAGCGTTTGCCGTGCAGGTGCTCGCGTGCCTCGCGGAGCTGCCGATCGATCCCGATCGATTGAACGTGAACGGCGGCGCGATCGCGCTCGGGCACCCGCTCGGCTGCTCTGGAGCGCGGCTGATCACGACGCTCGTGCACGAGATGAAGCGCCGCCGTGCGCGCTACGGCCTGGCGTCGCTCTGCGTCGGCGGCGGCATGGGCGCCGCGATGATTGTCGAAAGCCAATTATGACCACTGTCACTTCACACAAAGGCGGCGAGTGGCTGACGAGCGACGTGTCGGCCGACGAGGTCTTCACGCTGGAGCGCTTGAGCGATGAGCACCGGCTCGTCGGCCAGACGGCCACCGAGTTCGTCGAGAAGGAGGTGCTGCCGCAGCTGGCGCAGCTCGAGACGAAAGACTGGACGCTCGCGCGCACGCTGATTCGCCGTGCGGGCGATCTCGGGCTGCTGGGCACGGACGTGCCGGAGGCATTCGGCGGCGTCGCGCTCGACAAGGCCGCATCGATCGTCGTCGGCGAAGCGATCGGCGTGTCCGCGTCGTTTGCGACGACGTTCGGCGCGCAGACGGGGCTCGCAATCATTCCGATCCTGTGCTTCGGTACCGAGGCACAGCAGAAACATTACCTGCCGCGCATCGTGACCGGCGAGATCATCGGCGCGTACTGCATGAGCGAGTCGGCGTCCGGATCGGATGCGCTCGGCGCGCGCGCCCGAGCGACGCGGCAGCCGGACGGATCCTGGCGGCTCAACGGCGAGAAGCTCTGGATCACCAATGGCGGCTTCGCCGACATGTTCATCGTCTTCGCCAAAGTCGACGGCGAGCAGTTCTCCGCGTTCATCGTCGAGCGCGGGTTCAAAGGCGTCGCCCACGGCAAAGAAGAGCACAAGATGGGCCTGCACGGATCGTCGACAACGCCGATCGTGCTGAGCGACGCGGAAGTGCCGGCGGGGAATCTGCTGGGCGAGGTCGGCAAGGGCCACAAGATCGCGTTCAACGTGCTCAACTACGGTCGGTTCAAGCTGGCCGGCATGTGCACGGGCGGCGCCAAGGCGTGCATCGCCGAGGCCGTTACGTACGCCTCGGCGCGGCGGCAGTTTGGTCAGCCGATCGCATCGTTCGGCGCGATTCGCCACAAGCTCGCCGAGATGACGCTGCGGACCTTCGCGGTGGAGAGCGCCCTCTTCCGGACCGCGGGCCTCATCGACGCGGCGATCGAGAGCGGTGCCGGCCTCGCGGCGGCGCTGGAGGAGTTTGCCGTCGAGTCGTCGGTGCTCAAGGTCGCGTCCAGCGAGATGATCGGCTACGTCGTCGATGAAAACGTGCAGATCCATGGCGGCAACGGCTTCGTCGCGGACTACCCGGCAGAACGGCATTACCGCGACGCGCGCATCAATCGCATTTTCGAAGGCACGAACGAGATCAACCGGCTGCTCGTGCCGGGCATGCTCGTCAAGCGGTCGGCCAAGGGATTGTTGCCGATCATCTCGGCGGCCAAGCAACTGCAGGATGAACTGCTCGGCCCGCCCGCGCCGGCGCCGGAAAGCGACGACGCGCTCGTAAACGCACGGCGAACGGTCTCGGCGATGAAGAAGACGGCGCTCATGGCGATTGGACTTTCGCTCCAGGCGCATGGGGAGAAGCTCCAGGACGAACAGGAGACGCTGATGAGCCTGGCGGACGTCATCATCGATGTGTTCGTCGCGGAGAGCGCCGTGCTTCGAGCCGAGCAGGCGGCGGGGGCGCGCGCGACGACGGCCGCGCTTCAGGCAGACGCGGCGTCCGTCTACGCGCACGACGCCGGACTGCGCGTCGAGACGAGCGTGCGGACGCTGCTGGCCGCGCTGGGCGAAGGCGACGCGCTTCGTACGACGCTGGCGGCCTTGCGGCGGCTGATGAAGGTGCCGCCCGTCAACACCGTCGCCGCGCGGCGCAGGATCGCGGACGCGGTCATCGCCAAGCGAGCGTACTTGTTTGCTTGACGTGAAGATCGTGAAGGGAATAAGGGGCGTGGAGTTCGGAATCCACCATGAAGCCATGGAGACTCATGAAGACGCATGAAGTCGGCAGCGTCCTGCGAGCGCCGTCGATCTGACGCCCGGCTCTGCCGGGCTCGGCAGGTTCGGGAGAACGAAAACAAGAACGCCTCACGATCGATGGGCGCTCTTGTTTTCGTTCTCTCGAACCTGCCGATGGGCCGCCTGCGGCGGCCGTCAGATCGACGGCGCTCTTCATGCCCTTCATTTTCTTCATGCCCTTCACGCCGAAGGCATAATGGAGGCAATGTCCGGACGAGGACGATCATGGCTCGTGGTGCTGGCCTTCGCGGCGGGCGCGTGCTCGTCCGGACCCGGCCCGGCCAACTCGGCGTCCTCCGACCAGGACATCGCGACGTCTCGCGCCGAAAAGGACGCGTACTTCCGCACGAACAAGGACTCGCCGATCCCGGAGGCGGAGCGGGCGACGTTTCCCGGTCTGGTCTACTACCCGATCGATCCGGCGTACCACCTGCCCGCGTCGCTCACCCAGGAACCGAGTGGCACGCCCGTGATCATCGAGCTCCAGATGTCGCAGAACGACCGCGAAAAGATGCGCCGGGTCGGCACCCTGACGTTCACACTCGGCGACTCCACCTACAAGCTGACGGTGTTCACCGAGCTTACCGATCGCGCAATCGATCATCTCTTTCTGCCGTTCGCCGATCTGACGAGCGGCTCGGAGACGTACAAGGGCGGGCGCTTTCTGAACCTCACGCGGACGACGACGGGTCTGTACGACCTCGACTTCAACCGCGCCTATCACCCGTTCTGCGTGTACAACGTGAGCTGGGACTGCCCGGTCCCGCCGAAAGAGAATCATCTGCCGGTAGCGATCCGCGCAGGCGAACGCCTGCCCGCAGGCAAGTAGCGCCGGAAGACGCTGACGCCGGCGGGCGGACGGGGCCTGTGGCAGCAGGCCCTGTATGCAGGCTGACTGCACGTTGCCGAACGTCGAGCTGTCTTCCGGCTCTCAGCAGTTAGACACCATTCACAAGGAAACGGGTTCGTTGGGTTGCGGAGACGCCGGCGCTGAGAGCCAACTATTCCGCGTGTTCTCCGTCCAATCCGTATACGCTATGTTCTCCAATACATAGCAGTCCTATATGTCACCCGCCCCTGACGAACGCCCGGCCATCGCCGAAGCCAAGAAAGGCAGCGCCGAGATCCTCATCCTGGCTCTGGTCGAAGAACAGGACCGGCACGGGTACGACATCGCGCGGCTGATTGAGGAGCGGTCCGGCGGCACGCTCACGTTCACGCTGGCGTCGCTATATGCGTCGCTGTACCGGCTGGAAGCGCGCGGGTGGATTCGCGGGCGCTGGATCGAGCGGCCGGGCACGCGGCGGCGGCGGTACTACCGCATCACCGATGCCGGCCGCCGGGTGCTCGCGGCCCAGCGCGAGGACTGGGGCCGGTTCGTCACGGCGCTGCGCGAAGTGGCTGGCGTGAAATTCGCCTGATGGCTCCGAGCGACATGACGCCACATCCGGACTGGAAAGCGCTCGTCATCGAGCACGCGCGCCGCGCCGGCGCGAATCTGCCGCCGGCCACGATCGACGAACTGGCCGCCCACCTCGACGATCTGTACCTCGCGACGCGCGCGGACGGCGCGTCCCCGGACGTCGCGCGACGCCGCGCGATGCGGGCGCTCGAAGAATCGGCGCTTGGCTCGCTGCCTGCGCCGGCAGATCGTCGCCTTTCGTACGCCCGCGCCGCGGACGACCGATCCCGCGCGGCCCGATCCAGGAGTCTCTTTGTGTTCTACGACCTGCGCATGGCGCTCCGCCAGTTCCGGCACCATCCCGCGTTCGCGTTGCTGACAGTGATCGTCCTCGGGCTCGGCATCGGAGCGGCCGCCGCCGTGTACACGATCGTCGACGGCGTCGTGCTCAAGCCGCTGCCGTTCACAGCGCCCGATCGGCTCGTCGCGATCTGGGACACCAACTACGAGCAGGGTCTCAAGCAGGAGCGCCTCTCGCCGGTCAATTTCATGGACGTGCGCGCGCTCGCCGGCACGTACCAGGACGCCGCGGCGTGGTGGCGGCCCGACGTCAACCTCACTGACGACGATCTCGAGCCGGTCCGCATCAAGACGATTGAAGTCAGCGCAAATCTGTTCCTGCTGCTCGGCGTGAGCCCGCAGGTCGGACCTGGCTTCCCGAAGGACGGCCCGTTCTACGATCGACCGCTGATCTGCGTCATCAGCGATCGCCTGTGGCGCGCGCGGTACAACGCCGATCCGGGCCTCATCGGAAAGCAGATCAAGCTGAACGACACGCCGTACACCGTCGCGGGCATCATGCCAGCGCGCTTCAGCTTCCCGGGCGACGTGGACATCTGGGAGCGACTGCAGTGGGACCTGACGCAGCACAGCCGCGGCGCGCACTTCATGGAGGCGATCGCCCGTCTCGCGCCGGGCGTCGATCTCGCGCAGGCCAACCGCGACACCAACGCGCTCGCGGCCAGGCTCGCGACGCAATTCCCGGCGAGCAACCGCGCGTGGAGCCAGCGGCTGATTCCGCTGCTCGAAAACCAGCTCGGGTTCTACCGGCCCGCGCTCCTCGTGCTGCTGGGCGCGGTGTCGCTCCTGATGCTCATCGGCGCGTTCAACGTCGCCGGTCTGCTGCTCACGCGATCGCTCGATCGGCGGCGGGAGCTCGCGGTGCGCGTCGCGCTCGGCGCCTCCCCGCTCCGCCTCGTGCAGGAGCTCGTGGCGGAAAGCGCGGTGTTGTCGGCCGCGGGCGGCCTCGTCGGCGTCGCGCTCGCGTGGAGCCTCGTACGCATCTTGATCGCGACGATGCCCGTGGCGATTCCACGGCTGGAGGACGTCTCGCTCGATTGGCACGCCGCCGTGCTGATCCTCGCGATCATCACGGCCATGACGGCCGGTTTCGGCCTCCTGCCGTCCCTGCTCATGCTCCGCAAGCGGAACACCGCCGCGCTTCGTGATGGCGACCGGACGTCGACATCGAGCGGACGGCTCGCGCATCGATCGCTGGTCATCGCGGAGGTCGCGCTGGCGTGCGCGCTGGTCACGGCGTCGGCGCTGCTCGTCAAGAGCGTCACGGCGCTCGTCTCGATTCCGAGCGGCGTCTCGTCGAAGGGCGTGCTCACGGCCAATCTTCAGCTCACCGGTGCGACATACTGCGATTGGGCGCAGGTCGACGCCTTCTATTCGACGCTGCTCGATCGCCTGCGACTGAAATCCGGCGTCACCGCCGCCGGCGCGACGACGTTCCTGCCGTTCGAGCCGGGCTGGCGGATTCCGTTCGAGATCGTCGGTCGGCCGCCGGCGCGGCCGGAAGACGCGCCGCGCGTGCAGCATTTCTCCGTGACCGACGGCTATCTCGAGTCGCTCGGCGTGCCGCTCGTGGACGGGCGCGTCTTCACGACGCACGACTCGTCGGCCAGCCAGGGCGTCGTCGTTGTCAACAGTGCGTTCGCGAAGCAGTTCTTCCCGGGCGAGCGGGCCGTCGGCCAGCGCATTCAATCGCGTGTCACGGTCATCGGCCCGATGGGGCGCAACCTGCTGGCCGCGCTGCCGTTCGAGATCGTCGGAGTGGTCGGCGATTTCGCCAATACGGCGCCCGGCCAGGCGATCGAGCCGGCGCTCTTTCACACCGCACGGCAGTTCCCGTACACGGCGATGTTCCTCACCGTGCGCGGGAACGATCCCGTGGCGCTGCAGGCGGCGCTGCGATCCGCGCTGCACGAGACCAACACGAGGCTGCCGGTCGATCACGTCGAGCTGCTGGACACGCGCTTCGGACAGCAGAGCGCGCAGTCCCGCCTGCTCATGCGGCTGCTGATCGCGTTCGGCGCGCTCGCCGCGGTCCTGGCCGTGGTGGGCATCTACGGCCTGCTCTCGTGGACGGTCACGTCACGCCAGCGCGAGCTGGCGGTGCGGTTGAGCCTGGGCGCACGTCCCATCGACGTCGGCCGGCTGGTATTGCTGCAAGGCCTCGCGCTCGCGACCGCCGGCCTGTTCGGCGGCTGGCTGCTCGTCTCGGCCGCCAGCCCGCTGCTGTCGCGCGTGTTGTTTCAGGTGTCGCCGCTCTCCGTGGCGCCAATGATTGCGGGGGGACTCGCGATTCTCGCGTGCGCGGCGATCTCGTGCCTCATTCCCGCGGTACGGGCGTCCCGGACAGATCCGGTTACCGTGTTGAAGAGCGAGTGAAAACACAAAGGGCGGCGCATATTCGCGCCGCCCTCAGTGTGCCTTCCGAACTTCGAACTTCGTCCTTCGAACTTCCTACTTGATAAAGAGCATTTCCCGGTACGTCGGCAACGGCCATGTCTCGTGCGGCATCAGGAGCTCGATGCGATCGCCGGTCTCACGCAGAGCGGCCATCGCCGGCACGACCTGATCGCGGACGACCTTCGCGTGCTTCTCCGCGCTGGAGGCGTGCTCATCGAGCAGTTTCGCGAGCTTGTCGGCGCCGATTCGAAGCTCGTCGACGAACGACGCCACGCGATCGAGCAGCTTCTTCGCTTCCTTCGTCGATCCGCCCGCCTCGCGCACGGCTTTGACCGAGTCGGCGACGTCCTTCTGGTACTTCAGCGCCGACGGCAGGATGTACCGGTTGGCCATCAGCACCATCAGCTGCGCCTCGACGTTGACGGTCTTCACATAGGTCTCGAGCGCGATCTCGTAGCGCGCGTGCAGCTCACGCGCGTTGAGCACCTTGTGCTTCTCGAACGCCTTGATCACGTCGGGCTTCACGATCTGCGGCAGCGCGTCGACGGTGTTGGTCAGGTTGAGCAGGCCGCGCTTGCCCGCGTCCTTCGGCCACTCGTCGGAGTAGCCATTGCCGTTGAAGATAATCCGCTTGTTGTCCTTGATCAGCTTCGGCAAGAGCTCCTTGACGGCCTTCTCGATCGACTTACCCTTCTTGACCGCGGCTTCGAGCTCGTTCGCCACCTCGTCGAGCGCGTCGGCGGCGGCCACGTTGAGCGCGATGTTCGGGAACGCAATGCTCTGGTTGGACGACACGGCGCGGAACTCGAACTTGTTGCCGGTGAACGCGAACGGGCTCGTGCGGTTGCGGTCGCCCGCATCGCGCGGCAGCTTCGGCAGCACCGACACGCCCGTGTCGAGAATCCCGCCTTCCTTCGTCTTCTTCGCGCCGCCCTTTTCGATCTGCTCGAAGATGTCCGTAAGCATGTCGCCGAGGAAGATGGAAATAATCGCCGGCGGCGCTTCGTTCGCGCCAAGGCGATGATCGTTGCCAGCGCTTGCGATCGACATGCGGAGCAAGCCCTGCCACTTGTTTACGGCGCGCAGCATGGCCGCGCAGAACACCAGGAACTGGATGTTGTCGTGCGGGGTGTCGCCGGGGTTGAGCAGGTTGTTGCCCTGATCGTCGCTCATGCTCCAGTTGAGGTGCTTGCCGCTGCCGTTGACGCCGGCGAAGGGCTTCTCGTGGAACAGGCAGGCCAGCCCGTACTTCGGCGCGATCCGTCGCATCGTCTCCATCGTCATCATTTGATGATCGGTGGCGACGTTGGCCATCTCGAAGATCGGCGCGAGCTCGTACTGGCTCGGCGCGACTTCGTTGTGGCGCGTCTTGACGGGCACGCCGACTTTGTAGAGCTCGGTCTCGACCTCGTGCATGAAGGCGAGGACGCGCTCCGGAATGTGGCCGAAGTACTGATCTTCGAGCTCCTGCCCCTTCGGCGGACGCGCCCCGAAGAGCGTGCGTCCCGCGTTGATGAGGTCCGGCCGCGCGAAGTAGAAGTGCCGATCGATCAGGAAGTACTCCTGCTCCGGCCCGCACGTCGTCGCGACGCGCTCGGCTTTCGAGCCGAAGAGCCGCAGGATGCGGACGGCCTGCTTCGACAGCGCTTCGATCGATCGGAGGAGCGGCGTCTTGGTGTCGAGCGACTCGCCGGTCCAGCTCACGAACGCAGTCGGAATCACGAGCGTCGTCCCGTTCTGGCCGACCAGGAGCCACGGCGGACTCGTCGGATCCCACGCCGTGTATCCGCGCGCCTCGAACGTGGAGCGCATGCCGCCGGACGGAAAGCTCGAGGCGTCGGGCTCGCCCTTGATCAGCTCCTTGCCGGCGAACTCCGCGACCGCGCGGCCTTCAGGCGACGGCGCGATGAACGAGTCGTGCTTCTCGGCCGTGATGCCGGTGAGGGGCTGGAACCAGTGCGTGTAGTGGGTCGCGCCATACTCGATCGCCCAGTCTTTCATCGCGGTGGCGATGACGTCGGCGATCGACGGATCGAGCGGCTGTCCCTGGGTGATGGTGCGGCGAAGCGCTTTGTAGGCGTCACGCGGCAGCCGGCGACGCTGGATGTCGTCGTTGAACGTCAGCGATCCGAAGATCTCGGTGGCCTTCGTCCGCGGCTGCGCGGTCTTGGCGCTGTTTTTTCCCCAATCGATGATGCCTTGTGTCGCGTCGTGGAGCGCTGACGAACCCATTGCTTCCTCCAGAAAACAGTCATCAACAATGTCGCAGGCGGCCGGCGAGGTAATGAAAAACACGAAACACGACCACCGTCTCGCTACGGCGCTCGTCGATCGCTTCTCGTTTGGCTTCGGCCTGGTCCCGAGCCGGGATCCGGCAGGCGGGACTTCTTATTTTCCACACAAAAAGAAAAAACTCAAGAAGGCACGGAGCAGTCCAATCAGGGATTAGAAGTCCAATTGAACTGGGAAGTCCGGCGAACTGAGAAGTCCCCGTGAACTAAGAAGTCCAGGCGAATTGAGAAGTCCGAGGTGAACTGAGAAGTCCGAGGTGAACTGAGAAGTCCGGCCGGTGTGCTGAATCTGCGAGGTCGACGGATCGGCAACAGCGCAGAAATGGCAAACCGCGATCGATTTCCTGCTGTTTTTTCGAGAAAGCCTGGCCCGTGGATTGCGTTGCCTGGCGCCATGGGGTTCGGCCGCTTAGAAGATATCGTTGCGCATCAGTTCGCGGAGGAGTTCAAGCTGGAGGTCTATGCACTGATCAACACCTCGCCGGGCGCGAGGCGTGATTTCAAGTTCAACGATCAGCTCCGCAGGGCGGCATCCGGCATTGGCCCAGCAATAGCCGAAGGCTTCGGGCGCGACAAGGCGGCAGAGTTCGTCACCTTCCTACGATACGCGCTCGCTTCGCTTGCCGAGGCCGGAACTCACTTGAAGGACGGCATCGATCGGGGTCATTTCGCGGAGGCCGACTGCCGGCTGGCGTTCACGTGGGCACGACGCTGTCGGCCCGTGCTCCGCAACCTGCTCGCCAGCCAGCAGAGACTCGCCGCCGCCGACAAGGCCGCCAAGTCACGACGTCGCCGACGCGGAAGCTCATAGGACACTCGGGACTTCTCAGTTCACCCGGACCTCTTAGGTCCACGGACTTCTTAGGTCCACGGACTTCTCAATTCACCGGACTTCTCAATTCACCGGACTTCGCGGTTCACCGGACCTCTCCTCCCCGGGACTTCTCATCTCACCCGGACTTGTCTATCCTTGTGGACCTCCCAGAGGTCCGTATGAAACTCGTTCTCGTGGCCGGTGCGTGTGTTTGGCTTGCGAGCGCCTTTATGCCCGCGCAGGCGTCGACGGCCGTCCGCTTCGGCACGCTCGTCGATGGAACCGGCCGAACGGTGAAGGACGCCGTCGTGGTCGTCGTCAGCGACCGAATCACGGCCATTGGATCAGGCGACGCCGCCGTGCCTGCTGGCGCAACGGTGCTCGACCTGCGTAAGTACACCGCGATTCCCGGGCTCATCGACGCCCACACGCACATCACGTACTACTGGGATGGCGCGGCGGGCACGCGGCCGCGCCAGCGGCCAGCCTCGCCCGTCACCGTCGACGACGTTTACAACAATGGCCGGCGGACGCTCGAGACCGGCGTCACGACCGTGCGCGACCTGGGGGCGTCGCGCGGGTTGGATTACGCGGCTCGCGATGCGATCAACGCCGGCACCGCCGTGGGCCCGCGGATGTTCGTCGCGGGTCAGGGCATTTCCGCCGGCCGCGGCGGGCCCAATCCCGATGCGATGCGCCAGCAGGTCGAGGCGCGCATCGCCGCGGGCTCAGACTGGGTCAAGGTGTACGGATCGCGAGGCAGCTTCGAGAGCGTTGACACGACACAGACGGTCACCTTCGAAGAGATGCAGGCGATCGTCGATCGCGCACACGCGCTCGGCCATAAGGTCGCGATCCACTCGTACGGCCCGTCAGGCGTGAAAGACGCCGTGCGCGCCGGCGCCGACTCGGTCGAGCACGGCATCGATCTCGACGAGGAGACGATCGCCGAGATGGTCAAGCGCGGCACCGTGTGGGTCCCCACGATCGACCACAACCGGTACTACGTCGACGCGAAAGACGAGTACGGCTTCGCGCCGGAGACGATCGCGCCGCTGCAGGACTACATCGCGAAGAACCTCGAGTCGACGAAGCGCGCCGTGGCCGCCGGCGTGAAGATCGCGATGGGATCGGACGCCGTGTACTCGATGTTCGGCCAGAACACGCGCGAGCTCGGCTGGATGGTCAAGGCCGGCATGACGCCCGCCAAGGCGCTCGAGACCGCCACGACGATCCCCGCCGCGCTGCTCGGCCACGCGAGCGATCTCGGCCGGATCACTCCCGGCGCCTTCGCCGACATCGTCGCGGTCGACGGCGACCCGCTCGCGGACATCGACGTCGTCATCAATCACGTGGTCTGGGTCATGAAAGGCGGAACGGTCGTCATCGACAAGCGGTAGCGCGGCTGGATCATTGGGTTATTGGGCTATTGGGTCATTGAGGGGCGTGGCCCGGTGGCGTCCTGCATGATGCGATGGGCGAAGCTAGACCGCACGACCGCAATAGCCCAATAGCCCAATAGCCCAATGCCACTCATCTGATCCAGATACAGTCCTCCTCTGCTCGCAGGTAGCTGAACGGTGGCTCGCCAATCGGCGCGCCGGGCGGCGTGCCCGGAGGCGTCACGCGGCGGGCGGGCTCGGCGGGCCGCTTGAGAAAGCGATCGACATCGCTCGCGATGAGCTGCAGCGTGGCGAGGTCGGCGCCGGCGAGGGCCGGCCGGCTCGCGCGTGCCTGAATGGCCTTCAGCTTCTGCATGGCAATCGCGCGCACCTGCGACATCGGCGCCGTCTCGGCGAGATCGATCAGGCGATTGACGACCACCTGTTCGACCGAGCGCTTGATCTCCGATGTGTACGACGAGTTCGTGACCCCGTCGAATGCCGTCGCGATGATGCGATCGATGACGTCGTCGAGGCCGGGAAGCGTGGCGTCGACTGCGTGCTGCGAAACCATGCGCGCCGCGCGCGCGTTCGTGAGAATGAAGCCGACCGTGAGATCCGAGGCGACCACCGCCGGCGAGAGCGGATCGAAGGCGCCGCCGGTGTTGCGCGGAAACAGCTCGCGCGTGCGATCGTAGCCGTCTGGCCGCGGCGGAATCTTCGACAACACTGCGCGTGACAGCGCGAGTTCCGACGGCTTGAGCGTTTCCATCAGCGCGTCGAGCGCCGCCTTCTGCGCCGCGGCGCTCACCCACGCGACGGGCTGCCGGCCGTCGCCGCGCATCGCGTAGATGTAGTCCTGACCGCCGATCGCCGATGCCGCGGCCTCGACCGCGTAGCGATGGTGCAGGTACAGCGGGACGAGCACGTCCTCGATCATCGCCATCGGCCAGTCTTGCTGAATCGCGGTCTCGCCGAATCGCTCCATCCCGGCGCGGCGAATGTTCATGATCCGCTTGAGCTCGGCCGCGACGTCCGTGCCGTTGTTCCACTGATCGACCTTCGGGTTGACGTCGGTGTCCTGATTCGTCAGGAAGCGCAGATCCTTGTCCCACGCCGTGTCGAGCACCCTCTTGAGCTCGGCCGCCTCGGTCGCCGTCGGAAACACGCCGTAGCCGTACCGAATCGCCACCTTGTCCCATTCGCCGATGCCGACGGCGTAGGCATCGGCGAGGTCCATCGTGCCGTCCGCCTTGAGATTCACGAGCGGATGCGGGTAGTCCATCACCGAGATTCGTCCCATCGCGCTGTCGTAGTAGTTGTGCGAGAGCCCGAGCGTGTGCCCGGTCTCGTGCGCGGCGAGCTGCTTGAGCCGGCCGACGACGGCCGCGGTGATCTGTTGCGGACGCTCGGTGCCGGTCGTGTACGGCGAGAGCAGCCCTTCGAAGATCAGGTAGTCCTGTTGCGCGCGCAGCGAGCCGAGCGAGACGTGGCCTTGCATGATCTCGCCCGTGCGCGGATCGGCGATCGACGCGCCGTAGCTCCAGCCACGCGTCGATCGATGCACCCAGTTGATGACGTTGTAGCGCACGTCCATCGGATCGGCGCCCTCGGGCATCAGCTCGACGCGAAAGCCGTTGCGGAATCCCGCGGCGTCGAACGCCTGGCTCCACCAGCCGGCGCCCTCGAGCAGCGCGGATCGAATCGGCTCGGGCGCGCCGCGATCGACGTAGTAGACGATCGGCTTGACGGGCTCGCTCACCGCGGCGTTCGGATCGCGCTTCTCGAGCCGATGGCGGCTGATGAAGCGCTGACGGACGTCGTTGCCGAACGGCTGCGAGAAGTCCACGTAGTTGACGCCGAAGTAGCCGGCGCGCGCGTCGAACTTCCGCATCTTGAAGTTGGCGTCTGGCAACTCAATGAAGGAGTGATGCTGGCGGACGGTCATGGCCTCGGTTGACGGCACGACGTCGCCAATGCGGCCGCCGATCTGGCCTGGCCCCTGGCCGCCGCGCCCGCCACCGCCTTCCGTCACGAGCGTCGTCGTGACTTCGATTTCCGTGTTCTTCGGAAAGGCTTTCGTGTTTGGCATGTAGACGGCGCTGCGCGTGCGGTCGAAGCGATACGCCGCGGGTTGCAGGCGCGCGCCGAGGCCCGTCGCGTCGCGCATGAGGAAGTCGCTCAGATCGACGAGCACGCGCCCGTCGCTCTCGGCCGCGACGGTGAAGCCCCAGATCACGGACTTCGCGAACGCGTCTTCGACCGCCTTGCGCTCGTCGGCGTTGTCGCTGACCGCGCGGTAGTCGTAGTTGGGCTGCACCATCAGCACCTTCGGGCCGACGCGCTCGAAGCTCACCACGCGCGTGCCGACGAGCAGGCCGCGGTCGAGGCCGATGTCATTCGATCCCATGCCCGCGCCGATGCCAGTCTGATAAAGGACCTCGGTGTTGAGCCGCGGAATCTCGAGATACAGCGTGCCGGCGGGCTCATCCCAGTACATCGGGAAGAAGCCGTCCAGCTTCTGCATGCCGGCGGTCCGGTCCGCGATCGACGCGGCCCGCTGGCCGCGCGCCGGATTCTGGGGGTCGCCGCCCTGACGGCCGCCCTGGGCCTGAGGTACCGCGCCGGCGCCGACATAGAGCGCCAGCACGGCGACGATTGACGCAAACCACACTCGACGCATGGGAACCTCCACGGGAAGACAGAGGCCACATTATGGAGTGGGCTCGGCCGGTTCGACAGGTTCGACGGTCGGACTTGTCGAACAATTTGATCCCGGACCCCGTCAGAGTCCTGCATGAAGTCGCTCTTCCCCGACCTCCGCTACGCGTTCCGGCTGCTGGTCCGCCATCGCGGCTTCACCGCCGCCGCGGCGCTCGTCCTGGCGCTCGGGATTGGCGCCAACATCACGGTCTTCGCGATCGCCGACGCGCTCATGTTCAAGCCGCTCACGGGTCGCACGGAGTCCGCGGTGGTCGGCGTGTACACGCGCGACAAGACGCAGCCCAACTCGTATCGCGCGTTTTCCTACCCGGAGTACCAAGATCTGCGCGCGCGGACGGATCTTTTCGCCTCGCTCACAGCCCACAACATGACGCTGGCCGGCCTCACCGAAGGCAACAGCACGCGCCGCGTGCTCGCCGACATCGTCACGGCCAACTTCTTTGACACGTTCGGCGCGCCGATTGCGATCGGCCGCGCATTCACGGCCGAGGAAGAACGCCCCGGCGCGAACGTCGCGGTCACGATCCTCAGTGACGGCGCGTGGCGCCGGATGGGTGCCAGCGCGGACGTCATCGGGCAGTCGATCCGGCTCAGCGGCCGGCCGTTTACCGTCGTCGGCGTCGCCCAGCGCGGCTTCGGCGGATCGCTGGCGTTCGTGACGCCGGAGCTCTGGGTACCGACGGGCGTCTACGACACGATCACTGAAGACATGATGCGCGCGGGCACCGGCACGCTCGCCGATCGACGGATGCCCACCATGATCGTGCTCGCGCGCCTGAAGCCCGGCGCGACGATCGCGTCGGTCACACCGGCGCTGCAGGCGTTCGGCGTCGAGATGGCAAGCGCTCATCCGTCCGAGAGTCGCGACCACGAGCTGTCGCTCGAGCCGCTCGCGCGATTCTCCGTCAGCACACGGCCCACGACGGACAGCGAGCTGACGGGATTCACGGTCGCGCTCGTGTCGATGGCGGCGGTCGTGCTGCTCATCGCGTCCTTCAACCTCGCGAACATGCTCCTGGCTCGCGGCGGCGCGCGCCGGAAGGAATTCGCCATCCGCCTCGCCATTGGCGGAAGCCGCGCGCGCATCGTGCGTCAGCTCGTCATCGAGGGCTTCGCACTGTCGCTGGTCGGCGGTGCCCTCGGCCTGCTCGTCGCATCGCTGGCCGTGCGGTCGCTTCTAGCTGTCATCGCGCCCGTCTCGCCCGTCGCGCTGAGCTTCGACTGGACGCCCGACGTCCGCATGCTCGTGGCCACGCTCGCGAGCTGCGTGATCGCGACGCTCGTCTTCGGCCTGCTGCCCGCGTGGAAGATGGCGCGCACCGACGCCGTGCCCGAGCTCAAAGATCAGGCCGGCGAGATCGCGGGCGGGCGCGGCCGGTTGTCGACGTCCAATCTGCTCGTCACGACGCAGCTCGCGTTCTCGCTCGTGATGCTGACGATGGCCGCCATGGCGCTCCGTGGCGCCCTGGAGTCCGCGAAGGCCGATCCCGGCTTCAGCTTCGACCGCGGGATCCTCGTCGAGATGGACTCCAGCCTCGCGGGCTACGACGAGCCTCGCTCCCGGGACCTGTACTCGCGCATCCTGGCCGACGTCCGGTCGCGGCCCAACGTCGCGGCCGCCAGCCTCGCGTCGCTGATGCCGTACGGCGAGTTCTCGGAGAGCGCGAGCGTCCAGAAAGCGGGGGCGCGGATCCTGCCCGGCGATGCTGCGGCGTCGACCGGTCTCGTGAGCGCGACCTGCGTGATCGCCTCGGCCGACTACTTCGCGTCGCTCGGACTGAGGATGATCGCCGGCCGCGAATTCGGTCCGGCCGAAGACCTCCAGGCGAGCGCGCGCCGGGTGGCCGTGATCGACGAACCGCTCGCACGCCGGCTGTTCGGTGCGTCCAACGTGGTGGGACAGTCCGTCCAGTACTCGCCTCGCGACGACGCCAAGGAGCCGCCGGTCGTCCTCGAGGTCGTCGGTGTGGCGCCGGGTCTTCGCGACAATCTTTCAGACGACGAGCTGCAGCCGCACCTCTACGTCACGTACGGCCAGCAGTTCCGGACGAACGCTTACCTGCATCTCCGGACGACCACAGCGAGCGCCGGGGCTGAAGCGGCGCTTTTGCCGGGGCTTCGCAGCGAGCTCGCCGCGATCGACAGCGCCCTGCCGGTGCTCTCGATGCAGACGCTGTCCGATTGGCGTGCGACGAACCCCGTCTTTACGTTGACACGTGTCTTCGCCGCAATCCTCGGCGCCTTCGGCGGTTCGGCGTTGTTACTCGCGACGATCGGGCTCTACGGACTCAAGGCGTACATCGTCTCGCGGCGCACGCGGGAGATCGGCATCCGCGTCGCGCTCGGCGCGACGCCCTCGAATGTGATCTGGCTCATCGTCCGCGAAGGGTTGACGTGGTCGGCGATTGGCCTCGTTCTCGGGGCCGCGTTGGCGTTCGGCGCGGGCCTGGGCCTACGGTCGCTGGTCTATCAGGGCCGCAGCGCGGATCCGCTGATTCTCACGATAGTCACCGCCGTGCTCGCGTCTGCGGGACTCGTGGCGAGCTGGCTTCCGGCGCGGCGCGCCGCGCGCATCGCGCCGGTTCAGGCGATGCGCAGCAGTTAAAAGCAATCGTATTGGGCTATTGGGTTATTGGGAAATTGGGTTATTGGAAGGCCTCAAACCGCCGCGTTTTGGAGAACCTTCGGTCGACCAATAGCCCAATAGCCCAATAGCCCAGTATCTCGATACGCGCGTCTGTCGTCTCACTCCGACCGTAGCGCTCGCAGCGGGTCGACGCGCGTCGCTCGCCGCGCCGGCGCGAGACAGGCGATCGTGCCTGCGAGCAGGACGAAGCCTGCGACGGCGACGTAGACGGCCGGCTCGGTCGGCCTCGTGTTGAACAGGTACTGCGCGAGCGCGCGGCTGAACGCGACCGCGCCGATGGCGCCGAGGGCGAGGCCCACGACGAGCAGCCACACCGCCTGGCGAAGCACCATGTTCAGCACCGACGAGCGGCTGGCGCCAAGGGCCATGCGCACGCCGAACTCGCGCGTGCGCTGGCTCACCGACGTCGCGATGACCGCGCCGACTCCGGCCAGCGTGATGACGAGCGCGAGCGCGGCGAACACACCCAGCAGCGCGGTCGTGAGGATCGGCGATTGCAGCTGACCGAGCCGCAAGTCCTCGAGCGTCTGAACGTCCTCAACCGGCGTCGCGTCGTCCATCTTGCGCACGACCGCTTTCAACGCCGTTGTCATTTTCAGCGGATCGCCCTGAGTGCGAAGGAGCACCGCGGGTCCGTAGTTGCCACCAGCCTGCAACGTCGGGAAATAGAACTGCGCGATCGGCCCCTGTGTGACCTCATATTGGTGCATGTCGGCCACGACGCCGACGACGCGGAAGGTGCGACCTTGGGCGTTCGTCCCGAGTGGCACCGTGAACTCGTTGCCGATCGGATCGCGCAGATTCCACAGCTTTTCCATCGTCTGGTTGATGACGGCCACCGGCACAGACTCGGCCGTGTCGAGCGAGTTGAACGCGCGGCCTCGGACGATGGAGAGACCCAGTACCGAAAAGTAGTCGCTGCTCGCGACGTTGGCATCGACCGTTGGCGGCAAGCCCGTGGGCTCCGCCTGGCCGGCGATCGTCACGGGGAGTGCCCCCGGCGCACTGGTGAGCGGCACCGCGTTCGTCATCGCCGCGGCGATCACACCGGGTGTCTCCGTGAGTCCGTCGAGCACGCCCGTTTCGAATCGATAGAAGTCTTGCGGGGTCGTCAGGCGCGAGAAGTTGCCGTGGAGCTGCGCGGTCAGCACGTGTTCGGCGTCGCGATAGCCGAGATCGACGGACGACAGCCGTCGAAGGCTCTCGAGGAAAAGGCCGGCGCCGACGACGAGCGCGAAGCAAATCGTGACCTGCGCGACGACCAGTCCCGACCGGATTCGTTGACGCGCCGGGGCTTCTCCAGTCTGCGTGCCGTCCTTCAGCGACGTGACCACGGTTCGACGTCCCGCGAGCGCCGGGGCGACACCGAAGACCAGGCCCGTCAGCAACGCGACACCGAGCGTGAAGCCAAGGACGACGCCGTCGATCGACGCGTCGATGGCGCGAGGTGTGAACCGGCTCGCAAAGGCCGCGAGCATCTTGGCGGTGGGCCAGGCGATGGCGAGCCCCAGCGCGGCGCCCGCGAGCGCCACGATCATGCTCTCGGTCAGGAGCTGCCGGACGAGCCGCAGGCGGCTGGCGCCCAGCGCTGATCGCAACGCGAGCTCGCGACTGCGCCGCAGCGTACGAGAGAGCGACAGGTTCGCGACGTTCGCGCACGCGATCAGCAGCACCAGCACCGTTGTCCCGACGAGCGCGAACAGCATCGGACGCGCATTGCGCGTGATCTCGTCGTCGAGCGAGATCGCCGACGTCGTGAAGCCCGTCTGGCTCGGCCGATAGCGGTCCGAATACTGCTGTGTCCATGACCGGCCTTCTGCTTGCGCGTCAGCGCTCACTTGCGACACGGTCGCGCCCGGCTTCATACGCCCGAAGGCCAGCAGGATTGAGAACTGCCGGTGGTTGCTGTGACTGCCGGGCTCGGCGCCGGCCCGGGACGGGCACGCCGAGGTCGGCATGTACACGTCGTCGTCGTTTGGATACTGGCCGATCGCCGGCAGCACACCGACGATCGTGTGGGCGTGGTCGTTCATCTGCACGACCCTGCCGACGATCTGCGGGTCCGATCCGAACTGCTTCTGCCAGTAGCCGTGGCTGAGAATGAGGACGGGCTCCGCGCCAAGGACGTCGTCCGAAGGCGTGAACGTCCGGCCGAGCGCCGGTCGGATCCCGAAGACCTCGAAGTACTGCGACGATACGACGCCCGTGTTCACGCGGTGCGGCTCGCCCTGATTGAGCAGCACGAAATGCATGTGGTGATACTCGACGAACGACTCGAGCGCGCCGAGACGCTGGCGCAGGTCGCGCGTCTCGGCGATCGAGACGCCGACGTCCTGGCGATTGGCCAGTGGAGCGTCGTTGCGAATGCGGATCAGCCTAGAACTGTCGCGGTACGGCAGCGGATGCAGGAGCGTGCCGTTGATGACGCTGAACATCGCGGAGTTGGCGCCGATCCCGAGCCCGAGCGTGAGAATCGCGGCGAAGGCGTAACCGGGTGACCGCCTGAGCGTGCGCGCGCCAAATCGCAGGTCCTGCGTCAGGTTGTCCCAGAACGTCAGGCCGCGAACGTCGCGCACTTCCTCTTCCGCAACGTCCACGCGGCCGAATTCGCGCAGCGCGGCCCGACGCGCGTCCTCGGGCAGCGCTCCCGCCGCCACACGATGGTCGATCTCCATCTGCAGATGCGCATCGATCTCCCGGTGGATGTCGTCGTTCATCCGGTTGCCGCGGGTGACGAACCGCAGGCCCTGCCGAAGTCGCGTCCACATGGTCGGCTCCTTCTTGCGCTAGGTGGCTTGGAGGATGCGCGCAACCGCCGACGAGACCTGCTCCCAGCTCGCAGCCTCGCGCGCCAGCTGGCGCTCGCCCGCGCGGGTCAGGCGATAGAACTTCGCCTGTCGATTGGTCTCGGAGGTGCCCCACTCGGACGCAATCCAGCCTTGTTCTTCGAGGCGATGGAGCGCCGGATAGAGCGAGCCCTGATTGACCTGCAGGACCTCCTGCGACATCTGCTTGATGCGCTGGGCAATCCCCCACCCGTGCTGGGATCCGAGGGCGAGGGTCTTGAGAATCAGCAGGTCGAGCGTGCCCTGCAGCAGGTCGCTTTTCGGCGGTCGAGCCATCATTCCTCCACGTGTAGACGTTCGACAAGGCTAACAGGTTCCCTTGTCGTTTGTCTACAAGAGCGAAGAACCCGCTATGACGCCATGTAGCTCATGAGGGGCGAAGCGGGGCGGTCAGATCGACGCCAGCCTTCATGGAACCTTCGTGAGCTTCTTGCTTTCATGGTGAGGTTGAGAGACCCGTCCGGACGCGGACTGTCCGCCTTACTTCCGGAGCAGCGCGAGATTCTCGCGCCGCGGCGTGACGGCGCGGGCGGCGAGGACGAAGAGCGGCCAGGCGAGGAGGAAGGAAAACGCGAGCCAGCCGCTCATCAAGAGGGGCACGAGCGCCGGACGTTGCAACCAGTATTCCCCAATGAAGACGAACAGCGCCGGTGGCACCGAGAGCGCCATCACCGTGAGCGTGCCGGCGAGCATGGCGAGGGGATGCGGGTTGCCGCCGCTGCCGGTTTTGCTCAGATCGGCCGGCACGGGAAAGAGGGCCGACGCCCAGACCGCGACTGGCCCGAGCAGCGTGCAGATCGACGCCATGCCGATCGGCACGCTGATCCAGGTCCACGGTGATCCGGACGGCGCGACGATGACCGACACGACGAGACAGAGCGACATCGCCGTGCCCAGCAACAGTCCGCACCCGAGCACCTTGCCGCGGACGAGCGTGAGGTCGCTGAGCGGCTGCAGGAACAGCAGTGTCAGGCCCGCGCGGTCGGTGCCGAACAGGTTCATCGTGAACGGCTGCAGCGCGTGGAGCGCGAGGACCGATCCGGCGGCAAACACGAGCCCGCCGTGATTGAGCACGGCCACGATCGGCGCGGGCGCCTCGGGCATCCGGCGGAACAGCACCGACAGCGCCAGCAACAGCGGTCCAGGCAGAAGGATCGACAACCGGCCGCGGACCGAGCGCAATCCCGTCCGCAGCGATGCCAGCGCGACGGCAGACGACCAGGCGCCGACGAACGGCAACTGCCAGCCGCCGAGCGGCTTTGCGGCGCGCCGATGCCGCTCGTGTTCGTTCTCGAGTGACACGATCAGACGCCCGTGGACCGCCGACGAGGCCGCGAAGATCACGGCGCCTTCGAACCCGAGCATCAGCACGGCGAGCCAGGCGATTCCAGGCTCGTGGCGAGCCGCAGCGCCAATCGCCGTGCCGTATAGCTCGGACGGCAACGCGCCAGCCCAGCGCGGAAGCGACGCATCGAACTGCGCGACTGAAAATGGCTCGCGCCGCGGTCGCCCCTGCGACTGCCGCGCCTTCCGCTGCGCGTCGCGATTCGACGAGACGAGCCCCGGCACGATCGACACCATCGAGAGCCCGAGCACGAACACCAGCGTGAACATTTCCCCGCGCCGCCGGCTGCGCAGCAGCCACCCGAGCAGGAAGCTCACCAGCGCGGCAAGCGAGATGAGCACGAACACGACCGCGACGCCCGCCGCCGCGACGACGACCGCCATGCCGAGACGCCCGCCGACCGTGAGGCCGATCGCGAAGGTAAAGAGTCCCGGGACGACGACGGTGATCCACGGGTCCGTGAGATTGGCGACGACCTCGACCAGGTGCAGCGACGCCCGTGGAATCGGCAACAGCAGCAGCCGGTTGTAGCTGGACATGATCGTCTGCATCGGCGCGAGGACCGTCATCAAGAGGACGAGCGCGAAGAGCACGCCGAGGACGACTCGGACGACGAACACGACGGCGACCGGATCGAGCAGGCCGCTCGCGGTGGCGCGCCCGCCGACGAACCCGAGGATGCTGATCGCGACCAGCGATCCGAACGACATCACCAGCAAGAGGATCGGCGCCATCACCGCGAGCGTCCGCGACACGCGCTCGAGCGTGTCGCGCCGCTCGCTGCCGCGAATGGCGTTGACGAGCAGGTGCCATCGCAGCCACATGAACGCCCGAAGCGATCGGATCATCGCGAGAGCCAGTCGAGCGCGGGTACGGACGCGCGATCGGCGCCGACCAGCTCGAAGAATCGCTCCTCGAGCGTCTGGCTCCCGGACGAGCCGCGCAGCTCGGCGATCGGGCCCTGCGCCACGAGCCGGCCGCGGTTGATGACGCCGATGTGATCGCACAACCGATCGACGATCTCGAGGATGTGCGTCGTGAGAAACACCGTGCCGCCGTTCTTCACGAACTGCGCGAGCAGGTCGCGAATCTGGCGGGACGCCACCGCGTCGACGCCCTCGAACGGCTCATCGAGGAAGAGCAGCCGCGGCGCCGGCAGCAGCGCCGTCGCGAGCGCAATCTTCTTGCGCATGCCGTGCGAGTAGTCCGCGACGAGATCGTTCTGCGCCCGCGTGAGGTCCATCAGCGTGAGCAGCTCCGACGACCGCTCGCGAATCTTCGCCGCGTCGAGATCGTGCACCTGGCCGACGAACGCCAGCGTCTCGGCGCCCGTCAGCCGATCGAAGAGCGCGAGATCCTCCGGCACGACGCCGATGCGCCGCTTGACCTCGACCGGCTCGGCCACCGGGTCCACGTCGAGAATCCTGTACGTGCCGCCGCTCGGCCGCACGAGACCGGTCAGGCACTTGATCGTCGTGGACTTGCCCGCGCCGTTGGGCCCGAGAAAGCCATAGAAGCTGCCGCGCGGGACGGCGAGATTGATGCCGTCGACGGCGACGAGATCGCCGAACACCTTGCGAAGGCCGACCGACTCAATCGCGAGCGACATCAGCGGCCGTCACTCTTCATCACGATGTACCGTATCGGGCGAAAAGGCCGGCAGGCACACAGCGATGTACCGCGCACCGCCCTTGAGCGGGCTGCTATACCGGATCCATTCGCCGGGGTGCGCCACGATCGCCTGGCCGGCTTTGACGTCGATCGTGCCGCCGGCATGCTCGACGCGCAGCATGCCCCGGAGCACGACCGTGATCTCTTCGAACTCGGGCCGTTGCCCCGGCTCGACCCAACCCTCGGGTGACGCCATCTGGGCCACGCTCACGCCGGCGTGCCCGGAATTCACACGGCCGGCGAATTCCTTGATGCTCTTCGGTTTGTTGCCCGCGGCTTTGATGACGGTCGGGCGTGCAATGAGCGTCGGCATGGGTTACACCGTGTTGGGGGGGAGCGGGGTCTGCCATCGCGTCTGCGCCGCGAGCAGCGCCTGGCGAATGTCCGCGGGCGCCGTGAGATCCTCGAGGTCGAACCGATGCTCGCGGCCGTCGCGCGCGATGACGTAGGCCTGCGCCGCGCTGACCTGAATCTCCGCGATGTCGGGCCAACGCACCGCGAAGCGCCGGAAGAACTTCTTGCCCACCGTGATGCCGTCGTCGGTGACGCGCAACGCGCGGCGGCGCGAAGCTCTCGTGATCAGCCAGCCGTGCAGGAGTCCCAGAACGATCAGGGTGGCGCCCAGGAGGAGCGTCGGCCGCTGGATGCGTCCGGTCTCGTGGTAGTGAACGAGGACTTCGACCAACACCATGACGCCAAGGAAGATGTCGATCCAGTCGATGCCGTGCGCGTGGTGAGCGTGAGTCGACGGCTTGCGCTGGTCGCGAATGGCCCGGACGAGCGCAACAATCACCACGGCGCTCGCGCCCACTTCCGCGACGCCAAGCGCCGTGCTCCAGGGCGCACCGTGATCGGTGAGCCGGTTCAGTCCGTCGCCGATCAGCACCGGCGCCGGCACCGCGTGCTGCACCTTCTGAAACAGCTGCACGCGCTGGGCCCGCCGCGAAACCAGGGGTACGGTGATCTCGGTCACGGCGCGGAGATGCTATCAGCGCTTGGCCGCGACCGCCACCGCTTGACGAGATCACGCGCAGCGTCCGGCCAGACGGGCCACGAGAATACAAATCCGTGATCGCGCAGCCGCGTGGAGACGACGCGCCGGCTCTTGAGCACGAGCTCGGTCTCGGTGCGCATGAACAACGCCCCAATTTCGAGGAGCCACGCGGGCGCAGGCAGACCAAGCGATGTGCCCCACGCGTGGCGAAGGGCGCGCATGAAATCGGCGTTCGGCAAGGGTGTCGGCGCGGCGAGATTCACGACGCCAGAGATGTCGGTCCGATCCAGGAGCCACTGCACAGCTCGAACAAAGTCTTCGTCGTGGATCCACGACACGAATTGCCGTCCGTCGCCGCTGGTGCCGCCGAGCCCGCGCCGGACGAGCTGCATCAGCACGTCGAACGGGCCGTCGCGCTCGGGGACTCATGACGATCGCCGATCGCATCGCGACCTTGCGCGTGCCTGGCGTGGACGCGCGGAACTCGCGCTCCCACTTCGTCGCGACGTCGATGCTGAAGTTCCAGGTCTCCGGCACGTCAGGCTCCGTGCCGCCGAGCACGCCGGTCGCCTCGTCATTGGCCGCGTCGTAGCGATGCGCGTAGATCGTCGCCGTGCTCGACTGCAGCCACACGCGCGGCGGACGAGCGGCGCGCGCGACAGCGTCGCCGAGGACGCGCGTGGACATGATGCGCGAGTCGAGGATCTCCCGGCGATGGGCGGGCGTGTACCGGCAGTTCACACTGCGGCCCACCAGATTGATCAGCACATCCGCCTGTTCCAGCTCCGCGGTCCACGCGCCGAGCGACACCGCGTCCCACTCGACGACTCGCCACGGCACGGCCGTTCGGCGCCGGCTTAGAATGACGACGTCGTGCCCGTCTCGTGCGAACGATCGCGCCAACAGGCGTCCCAGGTGGCCCGACCCGCCGGGAATGACGACTTTCACCAGCGACACCATAGATGAAGGCCATCGAAATCCCTAACCCGGGCCCGCCTGAGGTCTTGCGTCTGACGGATCGGCCGGCGCCTTCGCCTGGTCCGGGGGAGGTGCTGATCGCGGTCGAAGCCGCGGGCGTCAATCGGCCGGATCTCATGCAGCGCGAAGGCCGCTATCCCCCGCCGCCCGGCACGACCGACATCCCGGGCATGGAGGTGGCGGGCCGGATTTCCGCGATCGGCCCGGCGGGCCCTGACGGCGATGCGAAGTCGGCGTCCGGCCGGACGTGGCGCGTGGGCGACGAAGTCTGCGCGCTTGTCGCCGGCGGCGGCTACGCGGAGCTCTGCGTGGCGCCCGGGGTGCAGTGTCTGCCGGTGCCGGCAGGCTTGCCGATGATCGACGCGGCCGCGGTGCCGGAAACATTTTTCACGGTGTGGACGAACGTCTTTCAACGCGGGCGACTCGCGGCCGGTGAGTGGCTGCTCGTCCACGGCGGGACGAGCGGCATCGGCTCGACGGCGATTCAACTCGCCGTGGCGCGTGGCGCGAAGGTGCTCGCCACGGCGGGCACGAAGGCGAAGTGCGAGGCAGTGGAGCGGCTCGGTGCGACACGAGGGATCAACCATCGATCCGAGGACTTTCTCGAGGTGGTGAAAGACGTCACCGCCAAGCGCGGCGTCGACGTCGTCCTCGACATCATCGGCGGCGCGTACGCTCAGCGGAATCTCGAGTGTCTGGCCCGCGACGGGCGGCTGGTCCAGGTCGGCGTGATGGGCGGATCGAGCGCTGAAGTACAGCTGCGCACGATCATGCTGAAGCGGCTGACGCTCACCGGATCGACGCTGCGGATCCGCACGCCGGCGGAAAAAGGCGCGATCGCGCTCGAGCTCGAGCGCGAGGTCTGGCCGTTGCTCGAGTCTGGTCGCGTGCGGCCCGTGATCGACGAGACGTTCCCGATCGCCGACGCCGCGGCCGCCCACCGCAAGCTCGAGCAAGGCGACGTCGTCGGCAAAGTCGTGCTGCGCGTGCGCTAGCGCAAGCGCATGTCAGCCCGGATAGAACCGGCGGCTCTTGTCGCTCCAACGAAACGTACAGCCCGGGGCGGAGGCTTGAAAATTGACAACGATCCCGACGCGCTGGAACGCTTCCTTGACGCTGTTGCGGAAGATGTAAGCGCCCTGGGTCGAGTCGGGCAGATCGATGAGCGCGACGTCGGCGCAGGCGCGGATACGATCGTCCTGAGCCGCGGCGCGCATGACCTCATCGCGAATCGCCGCGGCCGCGCGCCAGGGGCGGAGGTGCAGCATCGTGCCGGCGACGTTCAGGGCCACCAACATCCAGGCGAGCACGCGTGCGAGCCGCGCGAAGCCGGGGCGCGGCGCGGACGCCAACGCCACGACGACCATCGCCCAACCGACGGTCGACAGGTACAGATAGCGTGATCCCTGAAGGTCGGGCGCGAGCACGAAGATCGGCAGCACGACGGCCACGGGCATGACGATCCAGACGAGGCCTTCGATCGACGCGCGCCAATTGCGCGCCGGCCCTGAGGCAAGCGTGAAGCGCAGCACCAGCACGATGACCGCCAATGACGAGACGGCCGGCAACCACGGCCATTCAAGAAACACGGCCGCGCTGAAGGGGGCCACGAGCCCACCGATCGTCCCGGATGTCACGCCCTCGATCAGATTCAGGCCCAGCGGAGCCTCGTTGACGTGGGGCGATCCGATCCAGCGTGTGATCCCGAACGCCAGAATGACGGCGGTCAGTGCGGCCAGATCACAGGCAAGCGCGCGCGGCAGCGATCGCCGCCGCCACGCGTTCGCGGCCACGAGCACGACGACGGTCGCGGCGGTCTCTTTCGAGAGCACCGCCGCCACTCCGAGAGCGAGAAACTGCAGGCGCCTGAGCGTACGTGTGCTGGAGTCGTACGACTGCGCTGTCAGAACGCAGGCAAGCACAAGCGTCGCGGCCAGAACGTCGAAAACTCCCGCGCACCACGCGACGACTTCCGGCGCGAGCGGCGCCGACAACATCAGCATTCCAGCCAGCGCCGCCCACGACCGGTGCGGCGCCCAGCCGGCCACCAGCCGCGCCGTGAGATACGCGACCGTGCCATGCAGCACGACATTCACGAGATGAAGAGCAACGGGTCCGGCCCCGGCGTGCAGCAGCACGCCCCAGACCGCGAGAGGAAGCGGGCGAAAGAAGATCGGACTGATGGGCGACACGTTCCAAGTCGCCGCGCGATCGACCAGACCGAAATCGTCTGACAGCCATCCGATCGACAGACTTGGTGCGAACAGCGCGATGGCCGCCACAGAAAACATGGGCCACCACCATCGGGGGATATCGGCCACCGCGGCTTTCATCGGCGCCGTGGATGCCGCGGGCGTGAGCCTCACCAGCCGGATGACGAGGGCCGCGACGACGAACATCAGCGCGGCGGTTTCGAGGTGATGACCGTGCACATCGCCCGTGCCCGCGGCGAACATGACGACGAGGACGGCCAGACGCACGGCCAGAGCGATAACGACAAGCGAGAGCGCGATCGCGCGCCAGGACCCCATTCGGCGGCCGTAGCATCACGGATTGCCGCCGGCGCGTCAACCGACAAACCGGGCGCGCGCGCTTTACGTCGAATGGATGTCGATATATCGTATATCCACATATTGCCCGCATGACAAGGATTGGCCGGCGATGAACTGGGCGAACGAAGTGCGGTCGAGGCTGGCGCGGCACACCGCGGCGCCGGACGAGGACGTGGTGCTCGAGATCGCGCAGCACGCCGAAGCGGCCTGGAGCGAGCGCGTGGCCGACGAGGTGCCGGCCGACCAGGCGGCCGCCGAGGTACGCGCGCTCGTCGAGAGCTGGTGTCGGAATCCGGCGCTGGCGCGACGCCCGCGTCGCCCCGCGGCCATCGAACCGCCACGCAACGAGTCGCGCACCGCCATCGGTCTGCTACACGACGTTCGCTATGGGCTTCGCATGCTTCGCCGGCAGCCTGGCGGCGCGGCGCTCGGAATCCTGGTCACCGCGCTCGGAATTGGCGCGGCCGCGACTCTCTTCAGCCTCGTCTACGGTGTGTTACTCCGGCCGCTGCCATGGCCCGACGCCGATCGGCTCGCGCTCGTGACCGAAACGCGCGAGGGCCAAACGCGCGTCATCCCGAACGTTACCTCGAACGCGACGTACCTCGCGTGGCTTGATCAACCGGCAACCGTCGACAGCCTGGCGGCGTTCACCCAAGGGTCCGCCACGGTCACCGGCGGCGGCGACGCGGAGCGCGTGTCGGTCGTCAACACGACGGCGAGTCTCTTCGCGACCCTCCGCGCCGTGCCCCTCATGGGCGCGGTCTTCGCCACGGAGGACGAGGTGCCCTCGAATCCGCGCGTGCTCGTGATCTCGTACGGCCTCTGGCAGCGCCGCTTCGGCAGCCGCCAGGACATCATCGGGCAATCGATGGATCTCGACGGCGTGCCATACCGAATCGTCGGCGTGATGCCGAACGGCTTCTACTTTCCGGATCCCTCCGGCATGGCGTGGCGCCCGTTCTACATCACGCCCGTGCTCGGCAAGGATCCCAACTCCCGAGCGCTCTCGCTTTTCGGCGCGATCGCACGGCTGCGGCCCGGCGCCACGGTCGAGCAGGCCGCGGCGGAAGGCACGGCGCGGAGCCGCACGGCGCCCGAGCTGAACATGGTTGGCATCGCCGTCTTTGGCACGAAGGGCCCGGCGACCGTGCGCGCGACGCCGTATCTCGCGGCGATCACCGCGGACGTCAAGTCGGCGCTGCTGATCCTGTTCGCGGCCGTCGGCCTGCTGCTCGCGGGCGCCGTCGCCAACGTCGCCGGCATGCAGCTCGCGCGCGCCGTGGCGCGACGCCGCGAGGTCGCGATTCGATCGGCGCTTGGCGCGAGTGCGGGCCGGCTCGCCCGGCAGCTCCTGATCGAAAATCTGATCGTCGGGATCGCCGGCGGGCTTGCTGGCCTGCTGCTGACGTCGGCGCTCCACCGCGTGCTGCCGTCGATCCTGCCGGCCGATTTTCCGCGGCTGCAAGACGTCGCCGTCGACTGGCGCGTCGCCACGCTCGCACTCGCGGGTGCCGTCACGGCGAGCCTGCTCTTCGGCTCGCTGCCCGCGTCGCTCGCCCGCCGATTGAATCTCGTCGAAGCGTTGACCGAAGACAGCCTCGCGCCCGTCGGCGCCAGCCTGCGCACACGCGTCAGCCGGACGCGGTCGATCATCATGGCCGGCCAGGTCGCCGTCGCCGCACTGCTGCTGGTCGGCGCCGCCCTGCTCACGCGCAGCTTCATCAGCCTGCTCGTCGTCGATCGGGGCTTCACGCCGCAGAATCTGCTCACCGCGCAGTTGCCGCTGCCGGGCCGGATGTTCACGAGCCAGCGGCGCGCGGCGCTCCTCGATCAACTGCTCGATCGGTTGAGGACCGTCCCCGGGGTCACGCACGCCGCGGCCACCAGCGTGCTGCCACTGGTTTCCGGCGACATGATGATGGGCATGCAACTTCAGCCGGCGCCGGGCATCCGCGACGGCGTGACAGGCGTGCAAGCGAACGTGCGCGTCGTGAGTCCCGACTACCTCGACGCGCTGGGTGTCCGCCTCGTCGAAGGCCGCGGCTTTCAGTCGACGGACTCGGTCGCCTCTGAGCGCGTCGCGATCGTCAACCGTACGTTCGAGCAGAAGTACTTGAGCGGGTCGCCGTTCTCCGTGCAGTTGCCGCTCGACAACGATCACACGTACCGGATCGTTGGCGTGGCTGACGACGTCCGCACGTCGCGCGTGACCGATCCGCCGCAGCCGGAGGTCTACATGACCTATCGTCAGGTGGACGCCGGCTTCGACGCGTCAACGCCCTCGATCGTCGTCCGCACGACCGGCGACCCGTCGGACCTCACGCAGACGCTGCGCTCGCTCGTCCGCGAGCAGGATCCGTCGCTCGCCGTGCAATCGGTGATGACGATGGAGGCGAGGATCGGCACGAGCCTGGCGCGGCCGCGGCTCTACTCGGTGCTGCTCGGCGCGTTTGCGGGCTTCGCGCTGCTCGTGTCGGGGATTGGGATCTTCGGTGTGCTGTCCTATAGCGTCGCGCAGCGCACGCGCGAGATCGGCGTCCGGTCCGCGCTCGGCGCCTCGTCACGCAACATCACCGCGCTGGTCGTCAGACAGGGCCTTGGCGTGACGGTGTGGGGAATCGTGATCGGCCTCGGCGCGGCGTTCGTCCTGGCGCGTCAGGCCGGCAGCCTGCTGTACGGGGTGACGGCCAGCGATCCGTTGAGCTTCGCGGTCGTGCCGATCGTGCTGATGGCAGTCGCGGCCGTCGCGTGCTACGCGCCGGCGCGCCGCGCGGCGCGGGTCGATCCCCTGTCAGTGCTGAAGGGCACCTAGTCACCCAACCTTCGGTCGCCCCCTTGCTGGCCGTTTTTCAGACGCTCGCCCTCGGCTCGCTCGCGGTCGGGCGAATCCGAAGCACGACACGCAACTCGAAAATGCGCTAGCGCGGCCGCTGTCCCCGCGGCAGCGCGATGACCCTGAGCGTCACGCGGGTGACGTCCGCGTCGCCGAGGTCAATCGCGCCATCCGGAAGCTCACGGCCATCGAGGATGACGATCGGATCGCTGGACCGCCGTCTATACCAATTGGTCTTGGCGCCGGAGCACCCAAACGGCGCCGAGCGCGTAGACCCAATACGCCAGCACCAACGGCCAGCGATAAGTCGGGTCAAGATCGGTCGGCGTCAGCCGCCATCCGATCTCGAGGGTGGAGAGCACGGCCGACACGAGCACCACCCATCGCGCTAGCGGCAACGCCGACGGACGCATGCCCGCGAGCCCCCACCCGGTCGTGAGCTGCATCGCGCCGACGACGCCGCGCGCGAGGATGAGCGCGACGGATGATTTGTCGCGCCAGCCGAGGGACGACAACAGCTGCGTCAACCACATCAGCGTCCACACGCCTTCAGCGATCAGCAGAAGCGCGACTACTCTGCGCATTGCCCCAATGCCTCATTGCCCCATTTCTGAATTGCCCCTATCGTAGTCCGCGATGACGCGGCGCGAGTTCCTGGCGACAACGGCGCTGGCGGCGGCGAGCCGGCGGGCGTGGCTTCGCGCGACGGCGATGCGTCCAACGCCGAGTCCGTTTCAGCTGGCGTGGCAGCAGGACGAGCTTGCGCTGTTCCTGCACTTCGGCGTCAACACTTTCACCGATCGCGAATGGGGTGACGGGCACGAAGAGCCGGCGATCTTCGCGCCGGCGCGGCTCGACGCGCGGCAATGGGCGCGCGCGGCGAAGGCCGGCGGTTTTCGCGCGATGATTCTCACCGCCAAGCACCACGACGGCTTCTGCCTCTGGCCCACGAAGACAACGACGCATTCCGTGGCGTCGAGTCCGTTTCGAAGCGGGCGCGGCGACGTCGTCGGCGAGTTCGTGAAAGCCTGCCGCGCGGAGGGCCTCAAGACCGGCCTCTACCTGTCGCCGTGGGACCGCTATGAGCCGCGCTACGGGGACTCACCCCGCTACAACGACTTCTATTGCGACCAGCTCACCGAGCTGCTCACGCAGTACGGACCGATTAACGAGGTCTGGTTCGACGGCGCGAACGGCGAAGGCCCAAACGGCAAGAAGCAGGAGTACGACTGGGCGCGCACGTGGGCGCTCGTACGGAAGCTTCAACCGAAGGCCGTCATGTTCTCGGATGCCGGTCCGGACGTGCGGTGGATCGGCAACGAGCGCGGCGTGGCTGGCGAGACGAACTGGTCAACGGTGGATCCGGCCGTCGTGTCGTTCCCCGGCCAGAGCGGCCCGGGCGTCAACGCAATGCTCCAGCACGGCGATCCCGCGGGATCGGTGTGGCGGCCAGGCGAGACCGACGTCTCGATCCGGCCCGGCTGGTTCCATCATCCGGCCGAAGACGCGCGCGTGAAGTCGATCGAGGATCTCGTCTCGCTGTACTTCACTTCGGTGGGCCGCAACTCGAAGCTGCTCCTCAACGTGCCGCCAACGCGCGACGGGCTGCTGCACGACACCGACGTCGCCCGACTGGCGGGGATGCGCGAGCGGCTCGCGCAACTCCTCGCGCACGATCTCGCGTCCGGCCGATCGGTGCGCTGGCAGACGACCGGGGATCGCACGGCCACTGCCGAGCTCGACCTCGGCCGCATCGCGCAGGTTTCCATCGTCGATCTTCGCGAGGATGTCTCGCGCGGCCAGGTCGTGGCGCGTTACAGCGTCGAGGGCCGTGCGGAGACCGGCGAGTGGCAGACGATCAGTCAGGGCACGACGATCGGCTACCGCAAGCTCGATCGCTTCCAACCTGTGGCCGTCAGGTACGTGCGGCTGCGAATTGAAGACGCGCTCGCCGCGCCAACCAATTTGCGGATGCTGCTGTATTGAAGGGTTGAACTCGGTCAGCGGCAAGCATCGACCGAACGAACGGAGTCGGGTCTGGCTCTCGCCAGCAAGACCCGACCCCATCTCATCTCCGCGTTACTGACCGCCGCCCCGGCCGCCAAGAGCCGCGGCCGGCTTCACGTTCGGCTGCGGATTCTTGACGTACTTGTCGAGCCACGCGGCCCAGCGCGCCCACAGGTCGAGCAGCGTCTCGCGCGCCGCAGGACCGTGATCTTCCAGCGGATACCGGTACATCGCCGTCGTCTTGCCGAGCTCGTTGAGCGCCTGGAACAGCCGCTCGGAATTGATCGGGTCGGTCCCGACGTTCTGATCGGCCAGGCCGTGATACATCAGCAGCGCGCCGCTGAGATGGTCGGCGCGCAGGAACGGCGACATGTCGAAGTACACGCTGGGCGCTTCCCACAGCGTGCGGCGCTCGCTCTGGAAGCCGAACGGCGTCAGCGTGCGGTTGTAGGCGCCGTCGCCGGCGATGCCGGCCTTGAAGAACGGCGTGTTGACCATCGCATTCACCGTCGAAAACGCGCCGTAGCTGTGGCCGCCGATCGCGAGCCGCGTGCGATCGATCAGCCCGCGGCGATCGAGCTCGTCGATCGCCGATGCCAGGTCGTTGCGAAGGTCGTTCACGTAGTTGTTGTTCCACTGGCCCTGCGGGCCGACGACGGGAATGCCGGCGGTGCCGCTGCGGCCGGTCGTGTCGGTGATGACCGCGTAGCCCAGCCGCACGAAGAACTGCATCGACCGCGTGCCGAAGTTCGGAAACGCGTTCTTGTTGAAGCTGCGATCCGGCGCGTCGTACGACGTCTGCGTGTCGTACTCCGACGGGTAGATCCAGAAGATCGCCGGCGGCTTGGTGCCCGGCGGCAGATTCGGCGGCGACATCACGCTCAGCTGGAACTGGAAGCCGTCCGGCCGCGTGATCTCGACCGTCTGGCGCGGTGCGTGCGTGAGATCAGGCGCGATGTCCTCGTTGTTCGTCAGCTGCTTACGGTTGCTGCCGTCGAGCAGAATGTTCTGCGGCGGGGTCGTCGGACCCTCACGCAACAGCACGAACTTCTTCGTGTCCGGATCGAGGATCGTCGTCACGCGCTCGAACGTGTCCTTGTTCTCGCTCTCGTAGATGCGCGTCTTCTCGCCGGTCTTGATGATGACCTTGTCGATGAACGTCTTCGGGCCGTTCAGATCGGCGTTCTTGTCGTAAACCGTGCCTTGATAGAAGACGCTCGTGCCGTCGGCCGAGAGCAGCACCGGCCCGTTGCCCGCACTGCAGCCGCCTCCGCCGCCGCGTCCACCGCCCGCGCCGCCTCCGCCACCGCCGCGTCCACCGGCACCGCCCGCGCGCGCGCCGACGAGCGCGCCGGGATTGCTGTAGAACTCGCTGGCCGTGCACTTCATCACGGCGTAGCGCTGCGCGGGGTCGCTCAGATACACGGCGTAGTCGGTCGTCGCCGTGCCGGCGGTCTCCGTGTAGAAGATCGTCTGCATGTCCGGCGTGAAGCGCACGCCGGTCATTCGCGTGCTGTTCTCGTAGATCAGCTTGGTGCTCGTCGCGTCGAACGGCGCCAGCCAGCGCATCAGCCGATCGGGCCGCGGCGGGCCTTGCGTACCGCCGCCGGTACCGCGTCCGCCGGCGCGTCCGCCCGCACCGCCGCCCGCCGCACGACCGCCGCCGCCAGCGGCAGTGGCGTCGCCACCCGCCGCGTTGGCGTTGGCCGTGTTGGCTGGCGCAGGCTGCTGCTCGAGATAGGTCATGCCCTGGCCATCCGCCGCCCACGCGAGCTCGCGCTTGCCGGTCTGGTTCGCGCCGCCGCCGCGCCCGCCCCCGCCGCCGCCGCCCTGGCCGGCATTCGGATCGTTCGGGTCGTCAGGAATCGCACCAAGGTTGATCGGGCGCTCGGAAATCTTGGCGAGCGCCTTCCCCGTCGTGTCCCAGATCTCTTCGATCTGCCCGAAGCTCGAGACCGGAACGATGTAGGAGAAGGGCTTGGCCATGCGCGTGACGCGAATGTCCTGGCCGTTCGGCGAGAGATCGATCGCGCGAATCATCGCGGGCGTGCCGATCTTCTTCACCGCGCGCGTCGCGACGTCGATGATCGCGACCTGTCCCGTCGCGTGCCATTCGAGCAGCGCGAAGTCGTGCGGGTTGTGCATGAGGCTCGGGAACGTACGCAGGCTGCTGCGGCCGCCGAGCGCGACCTTGACTTCCGGGCCCGTCGGAATCGTGGCCTCGGCCGGCGGCATCGCGGGACGATTGTCCGGGACGAGCACCGCCGCGATCTGCTTGCCGTCCGACGTGAAGTCGAAGTTCGACACGAGCGTCGCGAGCACCGGCGTCGTCGTGACCTGCTTCGAGACGCCGGTCGCGATGTCGGCCAGGTAGATGTGGGTCGCGCTCTCGGACATGCCGAAGTACGCGACGCTCTTGCTGTCGGGCGACCACACGGCGCCGCGCACGCGCAAGCCCGCGGGCACCTGCAGCTTCTTCCGGGTGCCATCGGTCGCCGAGATGATCTGGATGCCCGCGTTGTTCTGAATCGTGAACGACCGCGCGCGGTTTCCCTGGAAATCGATGAAGACGCCGCCGAGCTCGTGGAAGGGCTTTGCGAACGTGTTCATCGGCACCGGGCCGTCACCGATTTCGTCGAGGAACCACTTCTTGTCCGGGCTCGCATTCGTGAGCGAGACGTTCGTGTAGCGCGGCGCAAGGACGGCGTCGGCCAGCTCCTTCTGCGGCGTCTGATACCCCTCGGCTTTGATGACTTGATCGGCCCACGAGGTCGCCGGGTTGGCCTGCGGCGGCGCGGCTCCTCGTTGTGCGACGAGCGTGAGCGGCACCAAAGCGAGTGCAACGACGACGGCAACGGGCCCGAGGCGCCACACGCGCCGCGGCAGGGGCAAGCGGGGATTCATACAACCTCCAGGAGCAGGGACGGGGGATTATTGCATGGGATCCTGCCCGTCGAACTTGTCGAGCCCGGGCGCGGCCGCTAAGCGTCGTCGAGCGGCCGCACTTCGACGGATCCGTGCCCGAAATTCGGCATCCGCTTCGCCCACTCGATCGCCTCGTCCATCGAGTGACACTCGATCAAGTAATAGCCGCCCATGGCCTCGCGCGCATCGGCGAACGGCCCGTGGATGAGGATGCGCTCGTCGGTCGAGAGGTTGCGGAGCGTGCGCGCTTCGCGGCGGGGCCGCAGGCGGACGGCTTCGATCAGCTTTCCTCTCGCCGTGAGCTCGCGTTCGATCGCGTCGTACTGCTCGCGCACGCGATCGCCCTGCCCCGGCGGCGCGTGCTCCCATGCGTCCTCGACCTGCGTGAGGATGAGGAGATATCTCATCGTGGCCATAGCCACCCGAACGTGCCCGCCGTGAGCGAGGCATAGAGGAGCCCGTCGAACATCGATCGCAGCGTCGTGACCCAGTTACGCCGGTACCAGATGGAGAACTGCGGCAGCGCCATGGCGTAGCCCATGAACGCCGTCGTGCCGACGAACCGGAACACCATCAGGTAGTCGGCGCCCGGACCAACGGCGCGGCTCGCGACGTACGAAGAAAACACGCTGATCACGACCGAATACACAAACCACTGCGCGAGTTGTGCGCCCGTTTCAAACGGGCCGGGCCGCAGGACCGTCATGAACACGGCCGGCCCGCGCTTCATCTTCTCGATGAAGGCCGGGCTCCCCATGTCCTTCATCGAGGCCGGCTTCGGCATGCCGTAGTCGCCCGGCGGGATGTTGAACGGCCGCAGCGCGGCCATGACCTCGTCCTCCTTCGGCAAGGCAAGCAGATCGTTCTTGTGATAGCCCAGCACCATATGGATCACAGAGCTCGCAACGAACACGATGACTGCGGACAACAAGATCGGCAACCACAGCGACGTAATAGGCACCATGGACCCCCTCCGAGGTATTAGGAACGGAGCATCCTAGCGCAGATTGACAGTGGTCAGCGGACGTTCCAGCCGGCGATCTTGACGGCCGGGCGGGCGGCGCCGAGATCCGCGAGCCGGTAGGTGGCCCGCAGTTCGCGACGCTCGCCAGGCATGAGAGTGACGTAGTTGTCTTCCCACAGGACGGGCAGGATCTCGTCGCCGGCCGCGCCTTTCGTGACCTGCAGCCGGACGAAGAACGCGATCCCCGTGCCGGTGTTCGTAAGCGTGACGCGCGTCTCGCCCTCCGCGCCGCTTCGCCGGTGTTCGACCACGGACGTGACCGTGGCCGGTCGCAGATCCTTCAGCGAGGTGAGGTCGGCGTAGCTTTTCACCGGCGTGCCGTACCACGTGGACTTCGTCCAATCGAGCTCGTCGGTTTTCGTGCTCAGCCAGTAGACGTTCGTGCTGATCGCCCGGCCAGCCGCCGTCGTGAGCCGCAGGTCCAGGAAGTACACGGGCGACAGCGTCGCGATCTCCGGCAACGTGAACACGCGCGGGCTGGTGTCCGGCGCCGCGTCGATCGTGACTGGTTTCGACAGCCGCACCGCGCCATCGAGATTCCGCACGGTGATCAGCACCGTGCCCGCGACGCGCTCGCCCGTGTTGTTCACAACGACAATCGAGCGGTCATCGTACGAGTACTGCACGTGCACCGGCTCGCACGCCTTCTTCGTGCCGAAGTAGCCGCCGCCCGGCCGCAGATAGTAGTCGTACAGGTGCCAGATCATCGACGGCCACGCGTTGTTGAGCATCCACTGGATCACGCCCGTCGAGGCGAACTGATTGCGCGCGTAGCCTTCGAACATCGCGCGCTCGCCTTCGTACGTCATGACCTGCGCCTTGAGCGCGTAGTCGTCGATGCTCGTGGCCGCACCGTAGCGCGCGGTGAGCGCATCCGTGAACGTCTGAATCGTCCTGAACTGTCCCCCGCCCGCGTGGTAATTCCACACGTCGTCGATCGGCCAGAGGTGATCGGCGGGCAGCATGCGCTTGAGCGATTCAACGGGCGGCACCGCAGCGCCGGGACTGATCTCCGTCGCAAAACCATGCGCGCCGCCGCGCGAGTCGTCCGCGAGCCAGTAGTTGGGCGGCACCCAGTCGTACGGGCCGTTCATCTTCACGCCGGTGTCGCCGGTGACCGTGGTCTTCTTCGCCGTCGCGGACGAGACGTACGGATTCGGAAAGTTCAGGCGCTTGAGAATGTCGACGTACACGCGCTCGACGTCGGGCGGCGGCGGATTGTCGCTGCCGTTCATCCACGCGAGCACGCTCGGGTGACTGCGCAGCCGGCAGATTTGATCGTGCTGCGACGCCGCGGCAATCGCGTGCGTATCGTCAGTCCACTGATTCCACTGCTCCCAGCGATCGCAGCAACACCAGCCGGCGAGCACGAGGATGCCGTACTGGTCCGCGAGGTCGAAGAAGTGCTCGTCCTCGAGCTTGCCTTCGAGCCGAATCGTGTTGAGGCCCATGTCGCGCACGTAGCGCAGCTCGGCTTCCTGCCGATCGGGATTGGGCCGCAAGAGCATGTCGGGCGCCCAGCCGCCCCCGCGAATCAAGATCGGCCGCCCGTTGATCTTGAACAGCCGGCCGCCCGTTGGCGTGAGCTCGGACGTGATCTCGCGCACGCCGAATTTCATCGACGCGCGATCGGACACGCTGCCGTTGACGCTGGCCTCGAGAGTCAAGTCGTAGCGATTAGGCACGCCCATCTGCGCCGGCCACCAGAGGCGCGGATTCGCGAGATGCAACTCGTTGAACACCGCCGGCGAGAATTCGACGACGCGCGTCTCGTTCGGCGCAAGCGTCACGCGCTGGCTGAACGCGATCGTGCCGATGTGCCCGGTGAGCGTCGCGGATCGGCCTGCGGCCGAGAGGTTCGTGAGCTCGGCCGAGACCGTCAGATCCGCGCTCGCGCGCGCTGGGGAAACGATCGAGACCACGTGCGGACGGCGTATCGTGACGTCGCCGCTCATCGTGATCGTCACCGGCCGCCAGAGACCCATGTTCTTGTCGGGCGGCGCGGGATTCCAGTCCACCCATGTCCACGCGAGATCGCCCGGCTCCGGCGGAAACACCTCGACGGCCAGCACGTTCGGTCGGCCGGAGCGGATGGCGCCCGTCACGTCGATCTCGAAGAGCCGGAACGTGCCCGCGAGGTCGGTCGCGCGGCCAATCTGGCGGCCGTTGAGCCAGACGTTCGCGCGATAGTTCAGCCCGTCGAAATGGAGCGCAACGTGCGAGCCGGGCGCGGCCGGACCGGGCGTGAACTCCGTGCGGTACCACCACGACACGCGGAACGGACTCTCGGGAGGCATCGGCAGCGCGGAGAAGTTCCGGCCGATCGGATACGTCGTGCCCGGGATCGATCTCAGGTTCATCCCGAAAAACGGATCGGGATAGACGTTGTTCGCCACCAGAGCGGCGAGCACGGTGGACGGTACGCTCGTCGGGTACCAGCCCGCGGGCTGGAACGCGGGCATCGAGATCGTCGCGCCCGCGTCTTTGACCACGGCCGATGACTGCACCCGCCAATTCCGCGCGAGCGCCAGCGTCGTCGTTGGCTGCGCGGCCGCGGGAACGGCGAGGGTCAACGCGAGGAGTCCCGCCAACCAGGCGGTCATGCGCCTCATGCGAGCTTCCTGGCAAAGGGCCATTGCTGCAGGTGCCGCGACCATACCAGAAAACTCCCCACGCCGATCGCGAGAAGCCCGAGGCTGAAGAGGATGACGAGCCCGCCGGTCGTCGCGAAGATGAAGAGCCAGCCGGCGAGCGCGACCAGCGCCGGCACGGGATACAGCCACATGCGGTACGGCCGCGGCAGATCCGGCCGCCGGCGTCGCAGCAGGACAAGGCCGCCGATTTGCCCGACGAACTGGACCAGGATGCGGGTCGCGATGAGCGCGTCGATCACTGTGCCGAGCGAGAGCGCGCTCGCGAGAATCGAGAGCGCGCCCAGGACGATCAGCGAGACGTGTGGGAAGCCGCCCGTGGGATGGAGCTTTGCGAACGCGCGAAAGAAGTAACCGTCGCGCGCGGCGGCGTAGGGAATCCGCGAGTACCCGAAGAGCAGCGCGAACACGGACGCGAAGGCCGTCCACAGAACGAGCACAGTGAACACGCGCGCGACGAGCGGTCCGTGCGCGCGCTCCATGAACAGGGACACGACGAAATCGGAGCCGGGGTGCGCATCGGCCGGCACGAACTCTCGCCAGGGCACGACGCCGACGATCGAGAGGTTCATCGCGAAGTAGATCCCGGCAACCGCCAGCGTGCTGATCAGAATCGACTTCGGAATGACGCGGCCGGGATCCTTCACCTCGTCGCCGACGTAGCAGACGTCGTAGTAGCCGAGGTAGTCGTAGACGCCGATGCGGGAGGCCGCGCCGAGGCCGAGCAGGAAGCCGAGCGAGAACTGAAAGGCGCCGGGCGGCACGTCGAACGCCACGCGTGCGTCGAAGTGCGTGGCGCCAGTGGCTACGACCGCGATCGTCGCTACCAGGACGCCGATCCAGAGCGCGATCGTGAGCCGTGCGATCGATCCGATCCGCCGATAGAGCACCGCGACGTTGATCAGGCCCACGACGCCCGCGATCAGAAACACGCGCGTCGCGGTCGAGCCGCTCCACAGATACGAGACGTACTTCGCGAAGCCGATGTAGCCGGAGGCGATTTCGAGCGGGCCGCTCAACACGAACTGCCAGACGAAGAGAAACGCCATCAACCGGCCGAACGTCTCCGGGCCGAACGCCTCGCGCAGGTAGCCGAACGAGCCGCCGGATCCCGGCATCGCCGCACCGAGCTCGCTCCACACCATGCCGTCGGCTACGACGATCACGAGCGCCACGATCCAGCCGAGCATCGCCTGCGGCCCGCCGAGCGCGGTCATCAACAAGGGGATCGTGATGAACGGGCCGATCCCGATCATGTTGATCATGTTGAGCGCGGTGGCTTCGACGAGACCAAAACGGCGAGTCAAGGACATGGGGTTCCGAGGGGTTCCCGGAGGTTCCTCGTGGTTCCTGAGGGTTCCCAAAGGTTCCTTGAGGTTCCGGGTGGCTCCCGAACCCCAGGGAACCCCTGGGAACCCTGAGGAACCTTTAGAGCGCGTTTCAAAACTCTCTGAGGGCGGTCTTGTACCAAGACGCGCGGCTTGGTACGGTCGGGCATGTCTCATGCCCTCATCGATGACGCGATCTGGGCCCGGCTCGAACCGCTGA
>Ga0163163_10000055_pt1 | contig 125341 bp, 101 predicted proteins | sample S65metaG_FD_119766 | JGI IMG/M metagenome (GOLD analysis project Ga0163163, IMG submission 119766) | Switchgrass rhizosphere microbial communities from Kellogg Biological Station, Michigan, USA - S6-5 metaG | ecosystem: Host-associated > Plants > Roots > Rhizosphere > Soil | place: USA...
CCCCAGCCGCGCTTCAGCAATTGGCGGTTGGAGGTTTCGGTGGGCGGTCCCAGCACCAGGCACATCTCGCTGCCGGGAATATGCAGGATGGGATCGGGCCCGTTCAGCGCAAAGCGCGGTGTCAAAGTCCCACCGCCGACGATCACAGGCACCTTTTTGCCCTTGGTTGCGGCAGGCGTCACGATGTCGGCCGGAATGCTGACCTTGATCGCGGGATAGGCGGCGTTGTCCACCTCACCCACCACATGCTTGACGATGGCATCAATCCCGTCGACCGGCCTGGTGGTGACGCTTTCGACCCGCCAGGTGACATGGGGAATATGGGTGGGATATTTTCCGTACACATTCTCGTCGAACAGAGCCTTCAACTCCGCGCGCCGCCTGTTCCATTGCGCCAGGTTGGCAACTTTGGTTCCATCCTTGAGCATCAAAAGCCGGGGCAGATCCGGATAAGGATTGGCTTTGGCTTCATCATAGTTGGCGAAATCAGGCCGGCCCGGATGTACCGCTTCCTTGGGCTGGCGCAATGCCGCGATTCCCAGCAACTGCATTTCCCGTTGCAACTCGCGGGTGGACGCGTCCAGGATCGCTTGGGCTTCAGGCGTACGCTTGCGCGCGGCGGCATCGGACGGAATCGCCGGCGCCTTGGTCTGGGAAAAAGCGGAGGTGGGAAGTGCCGCGGCGACCAACATGCCCGCGACAAAAATATGGTGTCCTTTCATGACCCCTCCCCGTGCAAAAAGACGCCACCTGTTTCGGTCCTGCCACAGTAGAAACGAAGCAGGCCGCCAAAGCCAGGACCGCCCGTTTCACCAAAACTTCGCATGGCCGCTGGCAAGTTCCTGGCGCCCGGTCCCTTTCCTCTTGCGCTGCGGGTTGGCACACTCGCCCCCGATGTCAGCAGGACGAATCCCCGGACTGGCGGCAGCGTTGGTTTTCGTTCTTCTGGCGGGGCCGGTGCGTGCTGCGGACCCGCAGGCCTATACTGTGGAGATTTCCGGCGCCCCCTCGGCTGAGGCGGATGCAGCCCTGCGCGCTACCTCCCAGCTTGTGACCCTGCAGGGCGCGGGCGCCGTGCCACCCTTTGCACTGGCGCTGCGGGCCCGCGATGATGTCGCCCGGCTGCAGACCGCGCTGGACAGTTTCGGTTTTTACCAGAACAAGGTCGCCGTCACGGTCGCGGGGCTCAGTCCCGAGGATCCTGCTTTGCCCACCAGGTTGGATGCCCTCACCCAAGGGGCCTCCGCCCCCGTTAGGATCGCGGTCACGCCGGGACCGCTCTATCACATCGGCAGGGTGCGCTTGCGGGGCGATGTGCCGGAGCGGGATCGCGCCGCGCTGGGCGTCAGCAGCGGCGATCCCGCTATCGCGGGCGTGGTGCTGGACGCCCAGAACCGCTTGCTGGCCGCACTGCAGGAAGACGGCTATGCCCTGGCCAAGGTGGAAAGCCCGGATGCCACTGCCGACGACCAGGCCCACACCATCGATGTCAGCTACAAGGTTGAAACCGGCGCCCAGGTCGCGGTGGGCGAGATCACCTTCAAGGGCCTGAAGGATGTGCACGAATCCTTCGCCCGCCGTGCACTGACCGTCCATCCGGGCGAGCGCTACCGCCCCAGCCGTATCGAGGCAGCGCGCCAGGCCTTGGCAAGCCTGGGCGTTTTTTCCGGCGTCAGCGTGCGCGCCGCCGATCACCTTTCGCCCGATGGCCGCATTCCCCTGGTGTTCGACGTGCAGGAACGGCCGGCGCATGCCGTGACCATCTCGGGCAATTATTCCACCGACCTGGGCATCAGCCTTTCCACAACCTGGTCGCACCGCAACCTGTTCGGCAGTGCCGAGCAACTCAATCTCACCGCCGCCGGTACGGGGCTGGGCAGCGCCAGCACCGGGTTGGGCTATGACCTGCGCGCGCAATATATCCAGCCGCTGTTCCTGACCCAGAGCCAGGTGCTGGAATTCGATCTCAGCGGGGTCAAGCAACAGCTGGAGGCCTATGACCAGACGGCGCAGACCATCGCCGGATTCCTGCGCCGCAAATTCTCCACCCTGTGGTCCGGCAGTGCCGGCCTGTCGCTCACCCATGACCAGATCGTCCAGGAAGGCACCTCGCAACTTTATGAACTGCTGGCAGCGCCGGTATCGGTCACCTATGACAGCACCGGCATCGCCGATGCCCTGCGCGATCCGGTGACCGGCCTGCGCGCGTCGGGGACCTTCACGCCCACTCATGCCTTCGGCGGAAACAATGTCAGCTTCCTGGTGACGCAAGTCACCGCTTCCTCCTATTTCGATTTGTCCGGCGACGGCCGTTCTGTGGCAGCGGTGCGAGGGCTGGCAGCCACGATCTTCGGCGGTACCAATCTCGGCCTGCCGCCGGATCAGCGGCTTTATGCCGGTGGCAGCGCCACGGTGCGCGGGTACGCTTATCAATCGCTGGGCCCGCAGTTCGCCGATCAGCGGCCGGTGGGCGCCAAGTCGGTGGATGCCGGTAGCCTGGAATTCCGCCAGCGCATCGGCGAGGTATGGGGCGCTGCCGCTTTTGTGGATGCGGGCCAGGCCAGCACCGGCGCACCTTTCACAGGCCAGATTTTTGCGGGCGCCGGTCTTGGCGCACGCTATTACACGCCGATCGGCGCGGTGCGCGTGGACGTGGCGGTCCCGCTGGTACACCTGCCGGGCGGCGATTCTTTTGAGCTCTATATCGGACTGGGACAGGCCTTCTGATGCAGAACCTGCCGCGCAGCATCAAATGGATCGGGCCGGTGTTCGGCGCCCTGATGCTGGCTGCGCTTGCGCTTTTCTACACGCCGCCGGGCCTTTCGCTGGTGGCGAGGCTGGTGACATCGCTGAGCGGCGGCACGGTGCGGCTGGTGGAACTGGGCGGCTTCTTCCCCAACCGTCTCCACGTCGCGCAGCTGGAGATCGCAGACCGCAAAGGTGTGTGGTTGCGCGCCGAGCAGGTTTCACTGCGCTGGTCGGCGCTGGCCATGCTCGCGAACCACCTGGTGGTGGATGAAGTGGCGGCGTCGGACATTCGGGTCCTGCGCCGGCCTATACCTTCCGGGAAGGCCGGAGGTGAAACACCCCGTATCGACATAGAGAAGCTCGACCTGCCGCGCATCGAGATCGCGCCGGCGGTAATCGGGCATGCCGCCATCCTGTCCGCCTCAGGGCGGCTGCATTACACCTCCTTGCACGAACTGGACGCCGATCTTCTGGTCGCGCGTGTTGAGACCAGCGATAGCTATCGCATCGCGGGCGGCATCTCAGCCGATGTGGCACGCGGCACCATCACCATCCACGAAAGCGCCGATGGCGTTCTGGGCAAGCTGGCGGGCCTGCCGGGCCTGGGACCGGTGAATCTTACGGCGCAGGCGGACGGCGACACACGCGCCAACCGGCTGTCGCTCTCCCTGTCCGCCGGACCGCTGACGGCCCGGGGGCAAGGCCTGATCCAGTTGGCATCACGACAAGCCGACATTGATCTCACCCTGGCGAGTCCGGCCATGGCGCTGCGCCCGGACATCGCATGGCAGACCCTGTCCGGCGAAGTTCATTTCCACGGAAGCTTCGAGGCGCCCGCATTGCAGGCGCACCTGCTGCTTGCGGACGGAAAAATCGCCGGTGTCGCGGTGCGCGCCTTGACCTTGGATGCCCAAGGCAATGGCGGCACTGCGCGGCTGGACGGCAGCGCTGAAGGTGTCGTGCTGCTGGCCGATCATCCCGATCTGTTCGCCAAGGCGCCGGTCAGGTTCCAGGCCCGGGCGGAGTTGAAAGCCGCTGCGTTGCCGGTGACATTCTCTTTGTCCCATCCGTTGGCGACTATGCAAGGCAATGCCCAACTGCGGGGCGGTCTCAAGCTTTCCGCCGATCTTGCCGTGCCATCGCTGGCGCCCCTCGCCGCGTTGCAGAAGCTGGAGCTGCCAGGCAAGGCCAATCTGCACATCACCGCCGCGCAAACGGGCCAGCAAACAACAATCGCACTGGAAGGCAAGCTGGATGCGGAAGGAAATGCCCTACCGGCGCGGCTTTTGGGCCGCAACGCCAGCATTGCGCTCAATGCTGCGTTGACCGGCGCCGATGTCACCCAGTCGCGCCTGCAACTGCATGGCGCCACACTCACCGCCGACGTCCAGGGCAGCTTGCGCAAGAGCGTGCTCAATTATCGCCTGGCGCTGGATTTGAGCGACCTTTCGCGCCTGACAAAGACATTGCAGGGAACCCTCTCATTACGCGGCAGCCTGAATGGTCTATCCCAGAAGGCGGCGCTGTCGGTCAGCGGCTCGACCGTCCTGGCCACCAAGGGCTTTGCCCGCCAGCGCGTCAATATCGAACTGCGGGCCGCCAATCTGCCGGCGCTACATGATGCACACCTCGCCCTGGACGGCCGGCTGGACGGAGCGCCACTGCGTTTGGATGCGACGCTCACAGGCGAGAAAGCACGCCAAGCCAGCCTCACCGCGCACTGGCGCTCATTGGATGCCAAGGCCGATCTGACGGTGGCGGAAAATTCCGCCCTTTCCGGCAAAGCGCGGTTCTCGCTGCAGAAGCTGGCCGATATCGGCGCCTTCGCCGGCACCACCATCGGCGGCTCCGGCAATGCCACGGTGACCCTCAAGCCGCGCGGCGGAAAGACAGACGCGCTGCTGGAAGCAACCCTCAAGGACCTGAAGCTGGAGGCCATCAGTGCCAAAACCATCGCCTTGCATGGCGCGGTCGGCGACCTGACCGGCAAGCCGCTTATTGGTCTGGCCGGCAGGATCCAGGATGTGTCGGCGCAAGGTTTTCAGGGTGGCCTGCAAGCAAAACTCGATGGTCCGCCCGACAGGCTGGTCATCGGCCTGGATGCCGACCTCAAGGACAGTGGCGGCACACCGTTGAAGGCCCGTGCGAGCGCGGCGCTGGACGCCAGCGGCAAGCGCTTCACCGTGACGGCGCTGGACGCCACCTCGCACGGCGTGCCGCTGAAACTGGACGCGCCGGCAGCGGTCGATTTCGCCAATGGATTGGCCGTGGATCGCCTGACCGCCCATCTGGGCAAAGGCCGGATCACTGCCGCCGGTCGGCTGATGCCCGAACTGGCCTTGACGGCCTCCGCTGACGCCATCGCCCTGGAAGATTTCAGGACTTTCCTGCCGCAAGGCGGCGGACAAGGCACGATTTCCGGCCGCGCCGAATTGCGCGGCACTCTGGCCGCGCCGCAAGGCACGTTTTCGCTGCAGGGACGCGGGCTGCGCGCCAGCTTCTCCAGCGGCGCCGTGCCTCCGGCCGCTTTCGATGCGCGGGCGGAGCTGGCGGGCAACCATGCCACCCTCAATGCCTCCGTCACCGCGGGCAACAATGCGCATCTGAACCTGGAGGGCAGTGCACCGCTGACGCCCGCAGGCACATTGGCGCTGCATGCCAGCGGCACGGCCGATCTCTCTTTGCTCGATCCCTTCCTGATGGCGGAGGGACGGCGCCTGCGCGGCGTCCTGACGCTTGATACCCGCATCGCCGGCACGCTGGCCGCGCCGCGCATCAGCGGTACCGGCAAACTGACGGGCGGGGAATTCCAGGATTATGCACGCGGCATTCGGCTGCGCGAGATAACCGCATCAGTGGAAGCGGATGGCGGCCGCATCCGGCTGACCCAAGTCACCGCCCGGGCGGGCAGCGGCAGCCTGACCGCCAGCGGCAGCATCGATCTGACCACCACCGGCATGCCGGTCGACATCAGCCTGGAAGCGAAAGACGCAGAACCGGTCTCCAGCAACCTGATCACCGCAACCGTGTCCGGCGAAGCCAAACTCTCCGGCCATCTCAGGACCCTGACGACCCTGTCGGGCCAACTGCAGGTGATGCGCGGCGAAATCAACCTGCCGCAGAATTTCCCACCGGAAGTCGCCATCCTCAATGTGCGGAGGCGGGGCCAGCCCCGGCTGCCGCCGCCACCGCCGCAAGGCCGCATGGCCCTGGATCTGCAGCTGCGGGCCGCCGGGCCGATCTTTGTGCGCGGCAACGGCATGGATGCGGACATGGGTGGCGGAATCCATATCGGCGGCACCAGCGCGGCCCCGGTGATGACCGGAGAATTCCGCATGAACCGCGGCAGCTACAGCCTGGCGGGCCAGACCTTGAACTTCACCACCGGCCGCGTCCGCTTCGACGGTGTGGGGGTGCGCGGCCGCCTGGATCCCACCCTGGATTTCGTGGCGCAAACCATCTCCAGCGGCGTCACCGCCGTGTTGGCGGTCGGCGGTTATGCCTCGTCACCCAAGATCACCCTGTCCAGCACGCCGGTCCTGCCTCAGGATGAAGTGGTGGCGCATCTGTTGTTCCAGCAGAGCGTGAAACAGCTGACCCCGCTGCAACTGGCCAGTATCGCCCAGGCGGTGGCCGCCATCGGCGGCGTGGGCGGCGGCTTCAATCCGCTCGGCACGGTGCGGCGTACCCTGGGACTGGACCGGTTGTCGGTGGCCAGCGCCAACGGCGGCGCCACCGGCAGCCAGAGCCAGACGGCGGTGGAGGCCGGCCGCTATGTCGCGCGCAATGTCTATGTCGGCGTCAAGCAGAACCTGTCCGGCGGCACTCAGACGCAGGTACAGGTCGACATCACCCGCCGCCTCAAGGCCCAGGCGACCTTGAGCACCGGCGCCAGTGCAACGGCACCCCAGAGCACAGCGTTGCAAGACAATGGCAGCAGCATCGGGCTGAGCTACCAGTTCGAATATTGAGGGTGCATGAGGCACCGGATCACCATTGCCGCTTTTCTTGCGTTTCTGGCGCCGGTGCTGGCCTACAGCGCGCCGGCGCCGGAACCGCCGTCACTTCTATATGGTGATCTTTACCAGGCCGTGGAAATGGCCGGCCTGTTTGCCGACCAGAAGACTTTCGCCGATGCCGTGCCGCGCGAACCCGCCGCCGCGATCCGGGCCGACTATGCGCAAGCCAGGAAAGATGCGGATTTTTCGCTGCGGGAGTTTGTGTCCCGGCATTTCACCCTGCCCCAGCGCAAGCTGCCGAAGGTCACGCGGCAAACCAACCAGGATGTGCGCACCTATATCCGCGAAATGTGGGCTGTGCTGCGCCACCATCCGGACGAAGCCGAGCCGGGCTCCTCGCTGCTGCCCCTGCCCCATCCCTATATCGTGCCGGGCGGACGCTTCAGCGAGATTTATTACTGGGACAGTTACTTCACCATGCAGGGTTTGATGCAGGACGGCCAATATGATCTGGCGCGCGACATGCTGGCCAATATCGCCGCCCTGATAGACCGCCATGGCCATATGCCCAACGGCAACCGCAGCTATTATCTCAGCCGCTCGCAGCCGCCTTTCTTTGCCGCCATGGTCGACCTGGTTGCCGGTCATGACGGCGACGGCGTCTACCGCCAATATCTGCCGCAGTTGCAGCGAGAATATGATTATTGGATGGAAGGAAGCGAGGCACTGGCGCCCGGCGCGGCCCATCGCCATGTGGTTCGGCTCAGCGACGGCACTTTGTTGAACCGCTATTGGGATGACCGCGATACTCCGCGCGATGAATCCTGGCGCCAGGATGTCGCCACGGCGCGACAATCCAACCGCACCGCCGCCGGGATCTATCGCGAGCTTCGCGCGGGTGCGGAATCGGGATGGGACTATAGTTCGCGCTGGCTTGCCGATGGCCGCCGCCTCGCCACCATCCGCACCACCAAGATCGCACCGGTCGATCTCAACAGCCTGATGCAGCATCTGGAGCAGGTGCTGGGCAAGGCCTACGGCCTCGCAGGGGACAAGGACAAGGCAAGGCTGTATGCCGCAAAAGCCCAGGCCCGCACCGCCGCGATCCGCCGCCTGATGTGGAACAGCGACAAAGGAATCTACGCTGATTATCTGTGGCAGGACGGGCGCCAAAGTTCCGATTTGTCCGCTGCCACCGTTTACCCGCTCTATTTCGGCATCGCCACGCGAGAAGAAGCCCATGCCATCGCCGGTCGACTGCGCCGCGATTTTCTCAAACCGGGCGGGCTTGCAACCACACAGCAGATCACCGGCCAGCAATGGGACCGCCCCAATGGCTGGGCGCCGCTGCAATATCTCGGGGTGGAAGGATTGAAGCGGTGCGGCGAAGGCGATTTGGCCGGTGAGATCGCCCGCCGCTGGATCAATACAGTCCTGCGCGCCTATGCGATAACCGGCGTGCTGCAGGAAAAATACGATATCGAGGCCGCCAAGCCCGAGCCCGCCAAGGGCGGCGAATATGCGCTTCAAATCGGGTTCGGCTGGACCAATGGCGTGCAGGCGCGGCTGATGGCGGAATATCCCTGATGGATATCTATGGCCAGCCTCTATCTGCTAAGGAGGACAGACAAGCCGGTGACGGACATGATCGAGCTTTCGGCCGTATCCAAGACCTATCCGCAAGCCGCCGCGCCATCCGTGAAGGATGTGACGCTGAGCGTGGCGCAGCATGAATTCCTGGCGCTGATCGGGCCGTCCGGCTGTGGCAAGACCACCACCCTCAATATGCTGAACCGGCTGGTCGAACCTGATAGCGGCAGCATCCGCATCGATGGCCGTGATATCGCCAGTACCGATCCGGTGCAACTGCGCCGGGGCATCGGTTATGTCTTCCAGGAAGCGGGCCTGTTCCCCCATATGACGGTGGCGCAGAACATCGCCATCACGCCGCGCCTGTTGGGCTGGAGCGAAACCGACAGGGCGCAGCGCGTGGAAGAATTGCTGGAGCTGGTGCAGCTTGCCGGTTTCGGCGGCCGCGATGTGCGGCAACTGTCCGGCGGTCAGCGCCAGCGGGTGGCCCTGGCCCGTGCGCTGGCGGCTCGCCCCGCCATCATGCTGCTGGATGAGCCCTTCGGGGCGTTGGATCCCCTCACCCGCGACGAAATCGCCCAGCAATACCGGCGCATTCATGATCAACTTCATCTGACCACCGTGATGGTGACCCATGACATGACCGAGGCCCTTCTGCTGGCCGACCGGATCGGCGTGATGCGCATGGGGACCCTGGTGCAGGTGGACACGCCGCAAGTCCTGCTGGCACATCCCGTGGACGATTTCGTGACCGAGCTGGTTGAAACGCCCAAACGGCGCGCCGCCCAGTTGGCGGCGGCACTGCACGGCGCATGAGCGAGAATTTCACCGCCGCGCTGGAATTGCTGCCCGACTATCTGGGCCAGCATCTGCTGCTGAGCATTTCAGCGATTATGCTTGGAACGGCGATCAGCCTGCCGCTGGCGATCATCGGCGCGCGGCGGCCAGGTTTGCGCGGACCCCTGCTGGGATTTGCGAGCATCGTCCAGACCATTCCCGCGCTGGCGTTGCTCGCATTGTTTTATCCCATTCTTCTGGCGCTTTCGCTTTTGGCGCAGGATTTGCTGGGCGTAAGCGTGCCGGCACTGGGCTGGCTGCCGTCGCTTCTGGCTTTGACGCTCTATTCCATGCTGCCGGTGCTGCGGAACACGGTGACCGCGCTCACCGGCATCGATCCCGCGGTCCTGATGGCGGCCAAGGGCGTCGGCATGACGCCGCGCCAGTCGCTGGTGATGGTGGAATTGCCCCTCGCCGCGCCCATCATCATGGCCGGCATCCGCACCGCCTCGGTATGGGTGGTGGGCACCGCCACCTTGTCCACGCCGGTCGGCCAGACCAGCCTGGGAAATTACATTTTCACCGGCCTGCAGACCGAGAACTGGGTCTTTGTCCTGTTCGGCTGCATCAGCGCCGCGCTGCTGGCGCTGGTACTGGACGGGTTGCTGGCTTTGGCGGCATCGGGCCTGGCGCAGCAAAAGCGAATGCATCTGGTTGTGGCGGGCGCAGGCCTTGCCGCCATCGTCCTGGCCGGCCTGGCGCCGCTCGCCTCCGCCCCCGGCCAGACCATCACCGTGGGCGCCAAGAATTTCTCGGAGCAATATATTCTGGCCGACCTGATCAAGGACCGGCTGGGGCGCGCCGGAATCGCCACCAGTCTCAAAAGCGATCTGGGATCGACCATCGCCTTTCATGCCCTGACATCCAACACGATCGATGTCTATGTCGATTATTCTGGAACCCTGTGGGGCTATGAAATGCACCGCACCGACATGCCGGGACGGCAGGCCATGCTGCAACAACTCGGCGGTTGGCTGCGTAAGACCCACGGCGTCGAGATGTTAGGCTCGCTGGGTTTCGAGAACGCCTATGTCTTCGCCATGCGCAGCGACCGCGCCCAGGCCCTGCATATCCGCAGCCTGGCCGATCTGGCAGCGCAGGCGCCGCATCTCAAGATCGGCGGCGACTTTGAGATATTTTCCCGCCCCGAATGGAAAGCCGTGACAAAAGCCTATGGGTTGGATTTCGGCGTCCGGCGGCAATACCAGCCGGACTTCCTCTATCGCGCCGCCGCGGGTGGCGATGTCGACGTAATTTCGGCCTTTTCCAGTGACGGCCGCATCGCCCGCTATGGCCTCACGATCCTGGCGGACCCCAAGTCGGCCTTGCCGCCTTATGATGCGATCCTGCTGCTAGCGCCGCGCCATGCGAGCCGGCTGCGGCCTTTGCTGCAGCCCTTGATCGGCACCATTCCGCTCACCGCCATGCAACAGGCCAACCTGCTGGTGGACCGCGATCACAAAACCCCGGCCCAGGCCGCCGATTGGCTGGCCCGTCTCAAGCCTTCTTCGCCTCCGCCGTGAAGAGCAGGAAAATGCTGACACCGGCGCCGGCACAGGCCGCCGCGCAAGCCAGCGATGCGATATGGAAACCCTGAACCAGCTCCGGCCCCGTCATGGCCAGAATATTTCCCAACAGCGCGGTCGCGATCATGCCGGCGATGCGCGCGACAGCGCTGTTCAGCCCGGACGCAGAGCCGGTATGGCTGCCATCGACCGATGACAGCACCGCCGTGGTCAGCGGCGATACGGCACACGCCATCCCGGCGGCCATCACCACAATCGCGGGAAACAACGCCGTCCAGTAATTGCTTTGCTGATCCACCCGCAACAGCAACAGAAATCCCGCTGCCACCACCAAAGGTCCGCAAATCAACAACCAGCGCGATCCGATGCGCCCGGCCAGCGCGCCAATCCTGGGCGATGCAATTGCCAGGATCACGGCAAAAGGTAGAAGCGCCGAACCCGCCTGGGTACCGGAATAGCCTGCCGCCCGGATCAGCAGATAGGGAACCAGCACCATCAGGGCACCCAGCGCCCCGTAAAGCAGCAAGGTCAGCAAGGTGAGACCGACAAAGGGCGGCGAGCCGAACATGTTCAGGGGAATCATCGCACGGCTTCCACGCGATTTTTCTATCCATAGGAACGACAGCATCAGGATCACGCCCGCTGCCAGCAGCCCATCCGCCATCAGGGTCCAACCGGCGGGACCAGAACCGATAGTCAGACCCCAAGTGAGCGTGCCCAGCCCCACCGTCGCCAGCACGCCGCCCGTCACATCCAGGGGCGGCGCCTCCCGTTCCGGCAAAACCTCGCGCACGAAAAGTAAGCCAAACACAATGGCGCCCAGCGCCAGCGGCAGGTTGATGAGAAAGATCGAGCGCCAGCCCACCGTGTCGATCAGCCATCCGCCCAGCACCGGACCGATGGCTGCCATCGCAGCCCCGACCGAAGCCCAGATCCCGACGGCGCGGCCCTTGGCTTCACCTTCAAAGGACGCGCCCAGGATGGCCAGGCTGTTGGGCATCAAGATCGCCGAGCCGACACCTTGAACGAACCGCGCCGACAACAGCCAGGGCAGACTGGGCGCAAGCACACAGCCGATCGACGCGGCTGCAAACAGCGCAGTGCCCCATACCAGCAAATAGCGGCGTCCAAAACGATCCCCGGCGGCACCGCCCAGCAAAAGCAGAGCGCCCAACGGCAGTAGATAGGCGTTGATCACCCATTGCAGATCGCCGGCACTGCCATGAAAGTCCGCACCGATGGCGGCCAATCCCACATTCACCACCGATCCATCGACGAAGGCCAGGCTGGAGGCAAGAATGCAGGTTGCCATCACCCAATGGGGATGGGGCTGGCTGCCGGCGGATTGGCGCGTATCGCGGCTGGCACTCATGGTGAGCTTTTACAGGCTGATAGAGGCTTGCGTCTGCACCAATATGCAAAAGTCGCAGCTGGAGGTTCCCGGCTGCAATTTGCTACAACAGCTTCGATCGGCGAAGAATGGATCGGCTTCCTTGACCACACTGCTTGTGACCCATCCCGATTGTATCGCCCATGATCCGGGCGCCGGTCATCCCGAATGTCCCGCCCGTCTGTCCGCTGTCCTGAAGGCGCTGGCGGAGCCGCAGTTCCGTGGGCTGGTGAAACGCGAAGCGCCGCTGGGCGATAAAGCCGACATAGCGCGTATCCATGGCGAAGAGTTTGCGGATGCCGTCCTCTCCTGCATTCCGGAAAGCGGCCGCGTGGCATTGGACCCGGATACCATCGTGTCGAACAAATCAGGCGAGGCAGCGCTTAGGGCCGTGGGCGCGGTGAGCTCGGCGGTTGACGCGGTGATGGCAGGCGAAGCGAGCAACGCCTTCTGTGCCGTGCGCCCGCCGGGCCATCACGCCGAGCCGGACCGGGTGATGGGTTTCTGTCTTTTCAATTCCATTGCCATCGCGGCCCGGCATGCCCAGGCGGTGCATGGCCTTCGCCGTGTGGCGATCGTGGATTTCGATGTTCATCACGGCAATGGCACCCAAGCGGTGGCCGAAACGGACGCGACCTTGTTTTTCGCCTCCAGCCATCAATTTCCTTTTTATCCCGGCAGCGGTGCGGCCGATGAAACCGGGCTGGGCAATGTGGTGAATGCGCCGCTTGCATCCGGCACCGGCGGCCCGGCCTTCCGCCGCGCCTTCGAGACTAGAATTTTACCCGCCCTGGACGCCTTCGCGCCCGAGCTGCTGCTGGTTTCGGCGGGATTTGACGCCCATCGCGCCGATCCCATGGCGGGACTGGAATTGGAAGAAAGCGATTTTGCCTGGGTCACGGCCAGACTTCTGGAAACCGCACGGCGCCATGCCGGGGGCCGCCTGGTCTCGGTGCTGGAGGGCGGCTACGACCTCAAGGCGTTGGCCGGATCGGCGGCGGCCCACGTCCAGGCTCTGATGGAACAGGATTAGCGGCCGACGCTCACAAAGGCGATCTTGTTCACCCCGCTGCAGGCAAGCCACAGATTGCCGTCCGGCGTATGCACCATGTTGCGCACCACCCCGCCCCCGGAAGGAATCGGCCAAGTCTGGAATTTATGGGTCTTGGTGTCGAACCGCACCAGACTGTTCGGCTCGGTATTGGACTCGCTGTACCAGATGGCGTCGCCCACTGCGGTGATGCCATAGGGCTGCGACCGTGGCCCGCCGGGCGATGGGTATTCCGTGACCTGGCCGGTCTTGGGATCGAGACGCCCCAGGAAGCCCCGCGCATAATCGGAATACCAGATGATGTCGTCATGGGTGATGGCGACCCGGCGCGGCCGCGCCTGCGGATTTGGCAAGGCGAATTCCCGGATTTCCAAACTGTCGGGATCGATGCGCGCCACCTTGTTGCTGCCGAATTCCACAAAGTAGGGCACGCCATGGGAATCGATCACCATCCCGTAAGGGTTGGAGCGCGGCGTCGGCGATGAAGCCAGCTTGACCTCGCCCGTGCGGGGATCGAGCCGCCCCACCATATTGGCGCCCTGCGCCGTGAAATAGATGTTGCCGTTGGGCGCTTGCAGCAGTGTGTGGGGATCGCGCGCCGCCGGATCGGGCATTGCATATTCGGTGATCTGGCCTGTCTTGGGATCAAGCTTGCCGATATACGCCTTGAAGTTCGCGGTGAACCAGACATTGCCGTCTCGGTCGGCAATCAGGCCATGCGGGCCGGAGCCCGGCGTTTTGAGATGATATTCCTTGAACTGCTGGGTTTGGGGATCGAACCGGCCCAGCACATTGGCCATCTGGCCGGTGTACCAGACCGACCCGTCGGGGGCGAACATGGGATCATGCGGGCGTGAGCCCGGCGTGGGCACGTCCCACTCCTTGATCGTGACCTTGACATTGCCGGAAACCGCGGCGGCAGCCGGCAGCTTCTTGGGCGGAAAATTCTTCGCCAGATAGTCCAGCACCACGGGAAACTGGCCGGACGGGACTTGCGCGCCATTGTTGACCATCATGTGCAGCACCGTCTCCCAATCGGCACGGCTGTGCCCGGCATTGGTGATGTTGGTGAGTGCGTGACAGGCGGCACAGGCTTGTTCCACCGTGGCCTTGCCGGGGCCTTCGGGAAGCAGCGCCTGGGTGCTTTGGGCGAGTGCCGCCGAGGCCAGCAAAAGCGTGGCGCCGGCGGGAAGGACGATTTTCTGCAGCATCACGACCTCATGTCCAAAGCTGTTAACCGCGTGGAACAGGACCGGCCGGCCGACAGAAAAATAGGCGGGCCGATTTCCAGGGTCAATCTGGGCCACAAAGTACTGCCCGGCCATCAAATTGGGTCTGCTGCAGCGCATTAACCTTCGTCCAGCGCCGTGATAGGATTGGATTTCAAAGTGCTTAGGATACCTAGTGTCGTGGTTTTGAAGTTCGCCATATCATCGATATCAGGCTCCGAGCGAACTTCGAAACCATAACGACACTAGGAATCAATAAGTTGCTAGTGTCCTTCGATTCCGAAATTCGCCCAGTGCCGGATATAAAGACCGGGCGAATTTCGGAATCGGGACACTAGTCCAAAGGCGGGGTCATCAGGTGGCGGCAGACGAGCCGGAAATATCTCAGGTCCAATCCGGTTCCGGCGATACGGACATCGCCGGCAACGAGGAACGCTGGCAAACCTATCTCCATTACGACCTGGCCGTGCAACAGGCGGTACGGCGCCTGAGCGCCCTGTCCAACGAGAATGTCGAGGCGTTCCGCGATCTGCTGCTCAAGGGGCGCGATCGCACACGCGTCAAGGACTACGAAGCCGAAAGCATCCGGAATCTGCAGGGCGAGGCTTTTGTCGGCGACGAGGAATTACAGCGGACTCTGATCGTCCTGAATGCCGAAGATCCGCGCCTGGGCAAAGAATTCAAGAAGCTCGTTGACAAGACCGGCAGGCCCGCGAACCTGGATCAAGCCGTGGCATCCTTGCGCGCGCCAGCCGAAACTCCTCCGGCACCGAAAACGGCAAAGGTCGTCCCAATCACGGCGCGGCGCGAAGCCGAGCCGGTGCCGCAGTCATCCCCCTCGGCCGAACCGGACGCGCCAAAGGCCCCCGTTGTGACGCCGCTTCGGGAAACGGAGCTGGCGCCCAAGCCGCTGCGGTCCACAGAACCGGACCAGCCGCGCTCAAAGCGTTTCGCCCTTGCGGCTGCAGTTATCGGCATTGCCGTCATCGGCTTCGCGGTCTTCCAATTTGTTCCCCATGGCGCTTCTCCGCCTTCGACTCCTGCGATTTCCGCGGCGCGCGTTGCGGCCTCCGCGCCTCCCGCGGCAGCTCCGCCTGTTCCGGCCGCCGTGCCGGCACAGGATCCGGCGGCCGTACCGGCACCGAACCCAGCGGCCGCGCCCACCCAGGATAATGAGACGAGATCCTCACCGGCCGCCTTGCGGCCTGCCGACAACCAGCCCGAGAAGCTTGCCGAGCCGGAGAAGCTTCCGGAAAGCACGGATGGGTCAAGCATAGAGCATCCGATGTCGAAGCCCGCACCGGGCTCCTACTACCGGGCGGTACGGGGAGACATGCTCACCCGCATCGCATTGGCGGTCTATAACGACCCGTTCAAATACGTCGTGATCCAGAAGGCCAATCCCGCGCTTCGCGACTCACCCAACCTGGTGCTGGTGAACCAGGTGATCTACATCCCGCCGCATTGATTCCTGAGTGCCTCAGCGCACATCTGCGCCCGCCCACAGCACCACGCGCAAGGTCTGCATCATGATCTTGAAATCGAGCAGGATGCTGCAGTTCTTCACATAATACAGGTCGTAGCTCAGCTTGGAACGGGCGTCGTCCAGCGAGGCGCCGTAAGGATAATTGACCTGTGCCCAGCCGGTGAGCCCCGCCTTCACGGCATGGCGCTCATGATAGAGCGGCAGTTGCCGGGCCAGATTCTCGATGAACTCCGGACGTTCCGGACGCGGCCCCACCAGCGACATCTCGCCGGCCAGCACATTGAAAAGTTGCGGCAGCTCGTCGATGCGGCTGCGGCGCAGGATTTTGCCCACCGGGGTGACACGGTTGTCGCCGGCGGCGGCCCATACCGCCCCCTTCGCTTCCGCATCGGTGCGCATGGTGCGCAATTTCAGGATCCGGAATTTCTGGCCGCCCAGGGTGACGCGTTCCTGCCGGTAGAATACGGGGCCGCGGTCATACAGCCAGATCGCCACCATCGCTCCCAGCAGGATGAGCGCGAAAGGGATCAGGATCATCAGGCTCACCACGATATCGAAAGCCCGCTTCAGTCCGCGGCCGACCGGACTGACCTGGAAGCCGTCGGAATAGAGCATCCACGCCATGTCCAGACGCTTGATGTCGATGCGCGAGATCTCCTTTTCCAGGAAGCTCATATACTGGGAAACGGGATAGCCGTTCGCCCGGCAACTGATCAGCGAATCCAGTGCCATGCCGCGCCGTTCATCGGGGGCGACGACAATCTGGTCGGCCCGCACCCGCCCTGCCAGTTCCATCAGATTGCCGGTTGCGGTGACGATGCGGTTGCCCGGATCGTCCGCCAGGCGCTGGTCGATGGGACCGAAGCCGTCCTCATGCACGAAGGTCAGGTCGTATTGCAGATGCCGCCCCTGGGCGCGCAGCATTTGCAGCAAGTCCCAGGCACGTTTGCCTGCACCGATTACCAGCAGGCGCGAGCGGAACAGGGAATGCCGCCGAAGTGCCATGAAGATGGCGCGGGCAAGAGCACCACAGGCGAGGAAACTGCCCATCGCGGCGATGCATAATTCCGGCGAGATGGTCCAGCGCAGCAGAGCGGACAGGAAACTGGATGCCGCGACGGACAGGATCGCCACCAGCGGAAGACGCCTCAGCGCCTTGTCGATCTCGCAGATGCATTCTTTCCGGTACATCCCCAAGGCATACAGAAATGCCAATTGCACGAATGCAAATGTGACCGCCTGCAGATGGAGGACGCTCCCCCCAGGGCTGACCGACACCAGATAGCTGATCAACGGCCAGAAGACCGCGATCACCAGCGCGTCGATCAGAAACAAACCAAAACCGGCAGTCATAACGGCCCTCAGGCGATCTCGAGCGACCGGGCCTGGGCTTGCGCGCCTCACATGGTGGGCGCCGGTAAGGCGCGCGCAATCCGTGAGCGAAACGGCAAACCGGCTGCCCTGGGTCTCAAGGATTGTGCGGGAAACGATATGAAGGACCGGTAAAGGATACAGCCGGTGGCCGCCTATTGTGCGGATAAGCCTGGGGAAAATGCCCTTTTCAAACCCCTGCCGGCCCTTCAGCCGCCGGGTGGATGCCTGGCGCCCGCCTGCCAGTCATGAATGACCTGCATCGGCGCCCAGTGGGCCGGTACCAGCAAACCCAGCACATTGAGGCTGAGATTGTCGCGAATGGCGCTGGCGGTGAAAATCTCCAACCCCAGCGCCAAGGCGATGACGGTGCGGGCCTTAAGCCGCGACGCCAGGAAAAAACCGCTGGACATCATGAAAGTGTCGGAGACGGAGTTGAGGATGCTGTCGCCGACATAGCCCACCGCCAGCGCTTGCTGGCGGTAATGCTGGATGACGGCAGGCGTGTTCTCGGTGATTTCCCAGCCGATCTCGATCCCCATCGCGATCAGCAGCCGTGCCGCCAACGGCAATCGCGGCATGGTGAGCCGGAGCAGTCCGAAAAAGATGAAACCGTGAATGATGTGGGAGAAGCTGTACCAATCGGACAGTTGCTGCGACGTGTCGGGGCTTAAGGGATCGCCGACCCACAACAGGATCCTGCCGCTCGCCGCGATCCAGGGCTGGCCGAAAGCATGGAGTACGGCAAGCTGGAGCCCGATCAGTCCGGCTGCCGCGGCGGCATATCCCCAGACCGGCATCGCAGCCAGCGGGCCGGCTGGCGTGGCGGACGGCGCAGTACTTGTCATAGATGGCCCCCTTCCCCGCACCCTGTTTAGATTTTTCCCCGCCGCCGGGGAATAGCCGGACGCAATAGGCTGACACCAGAGTCTGGCACCAGAGTTTCAAGACATTGTGAAAATGGCCTTTCCGGCTGCCGGGGGCGGGACTAAGCTCCGCGCCAAGTCAGGACTTCAGAACAGCCATCCCCGCCATGGAGGTTCGCCATGACATACAAGCACGCGATCGGCGCCGTCCTTCTGCTTGGTATTGCCACCGTCCTGGCGACCTGGCGCGGCGATGCGCAAACCAGAAATGCCGCGCCCGACGCGCATAGCATTGCCGGCACCGTCACCAGTCCCCATGGCCCGGAAGCCGGCGTATGGGTGATCGCCGAGACCGGCGACCTTCCCACCAAATATACCAAGATCGTTGTGACGGATGATGCCGGCCGTTATGTCCTGCCCGATCTGCCGGCCGCCGGTTATTCGATCTGGGTGCGCGGCTATGGCCTGGTCGATTCCGCGAAAGTTCAGGGACGGCCGGGGCAAAACCTCGACCTGAAAGCGGTACCGGCACCCGATGCCAAGGCTGCGGCGCAATATTATCCTGCGATCTATTGGTATTCGATGCTGCGGATTCCCGCCAAAAGCGAATTCCCCGGCACCGGTCCCAAGCCGGGCGGCAATGGCATGGCCACCAAGATGCAAAGCCAGCAGCAATGGTTGGACGTGGTGAAGACGGACGGTTGTTATACCTGCCATCAGCTGGGCGATCCGGCGACACGCAATATCGAAAAATCGCTGGGTAAGTTCGATTCCTCCGCAGAAGCCTGGGAGCATCGCATCCAGGTCGGCCAAGCCGCCAATGGCATGATCGGCTCGATCGGGCGGCTGGATACGCAGAGAGCCTTCGCTCTGTTCGGCGATTGGACCGACCGCGTCGCCAAAGGGGAACTGCCTTTCGCCAAGCCGCAGCGCCCGCAAGGCAAGGAACGCAATGTGGTCCTGACCCTGTGGGACTGGAACACGCCCAAAGCCTATCTGCACGACGAGAATTCAACCGACCGGCGCAATCCCACCGTCAACGCCTATGGCAAGATTTACGGTTCACCGGAAGAAAGCACCGACATGATCCCGGTGCTGGACCCGATGACCCACACCAGAAGCCAGGTCAAGGCGCTGGTGCGCGATGACGACACGCCGTCCAGCAAGGACAATGACATTCCCAATGCCTCGCCCTATTGGGGCCGCGAAGCGATCTGGGACAGCAAGACCACCATCCACAATCCCATGTTCGACCAGAAAGGACGTATCTGGTTCACCACGCGCGTGCGCGCGCCCGAGAATGAAGCGGCCTTCTGCAAGCAAGGGTCCAATCATCCATCGGCCAAGGCTTTCCCCATGGACCGGTCCGGCCGCCAGTTGGGAGTCTATGATCCCAAGAGCAAGATATTCACGCCGATCGACACCTGTTACGGCACCCACCATTTGCAGTTCGACAGCCAGGACAGACTCTGGACCAGCGGCGGCGGCCCCGTGCTGGGCTGGTTCGACATGAAAATCTGGGACGCCACCCATGACGAACAGAAAGCGCAGGGCTGGACTGCGCTGGTGGTCGACACCAACGGCAATGGCAAGCGCGACGCCTATACCGAACCGGGCGACGCGCAAGACCCCAAAAAGGACATGCGCCTGGCCGGCGGCTTTTATGGCGTGTCGCCCAACCCTGCGGATGGCTCGATCTGGGGCTCGTCGGTGGGTTTCCCGGGCGCGATTTTCCGGGTTGTGCCCGGGTCCAACCCTTCGGTGGCGTTGACCGAAATATACCAGCCGCCGCTCGATGACCCAAAGGCGAAGACCCATGGTTATTCGCCGCGCGGCATGGACATCGACAGCAATGGCGTGGTGTGGGCAAGCCTGGCCAGCGGCCATTTCGCCAGCTTCGACCGCCGCAAATGCAAAGGCCCCCTCAACGGACCGAATGCGACCGGCAAGCAATGCCCGGAAGGCTGGACGCTTTATCCGTTCCCCGGTCCGCAATTCCGCGACGTCAAGGATTCCGGCAGCGCAGAAGCCAGCTATTATTCCTGGGTCGATCAGCACAACACGTTCGGCCTGGGCAACAACATTCCCATCGCCACCGGTAATGCGTCGGATGCGTTGTTCGCGGTGGTCAATGGCAAGTTCGTGACCCTGCGCGTGCCCTATCCCATGGGCTTCTATGCCAAGGGGCTGGACGGGCGGATCGATGATCCCAAGGCCGGTTGGAAAGGCCGCGGTCTCTGGAGCACCTATGCGACCCGCACCCCCTTTCACATGGAGGGCGGCAAGGGCATGACCAGCAAGGTGGTGCACATCCAGCTCAGGCCCGATCCCTTGGCGCACTGACAGGGAAAGTTCCCAAAGTTCCCGAAATTCCCCTGTGAATAAAAGCGCTTAGATCAATTCGCGGTATCTCGGTTAAGGAAGAAGTAACCAACGTCAGCCAGAGTTGTGGCGGGCTGGAGAGCGGTCATGCAGGGCATATGACCGGGCTTGTAGGGGGCGGTTCGGAAGTAAACCGGAGACGCCGATGCCGACAGTTATTCGATTTAACAACAAGCGCTATCTGGCGTCCGGCGTAAACCTGACCGAGCTGTTCGAGCAGATTCCGGAACCGATCGCCTATTTCGACTCCGAAAACCGCCTCAGCGCCTGCAATCAAAGCTTCCGCGCCCATTTTCCCATTGTGGTCGAATCGGACTTCCTCAAGCGCGCCGAAGCAGCCAACCCTGCTCCTCAGCCGCCCCGTCCCCAGTTGCCGGATGCGCGGACATCCAGTTCCTCGACCCATCTGCCGGCTCTGGCGGGGGCCTTGCGCAGCGAACTTGCACCAGAGGTCCGCAAGACGCCCGATGGCGGCACTCTGCTGACCTATCGCGACCTGTCGGCGCTCAAGCGGATGGAAGATGCCTATACCCGCGAGATCGACGCTTTGCAGTCGGAGCTGGCCGCGGTGCGCCACGCCCGGCAGGAGGCGGTGGGGATTGCCCAGGCCCGCAAAGAGTTCCTGATCTCGACCACCCATGAACTCAGGACGCCGCTCAACGCCATCATGGGATTCTCGGAGATGATTTCCCGGGAGATGTTCGGGCCGCTGGAGAATGAGCGTTATCGCCAATATGCCCAGAACATCCATGACAGCGGCAAGCATGTGCTGGCGCTGGTGAACGACCTGCTGGATCTCTCCAAGCTGGATGCGGGCAAACTCGAGCTGCATGTCGAGCCGGTCGAAATCCTCAAGGTGATCATCGATTGCGTCCGCTGCGTCGAGACCCAGGCCGCCCGCGACCAGATCGGTATCGCCGTCCAGGTCTATGACGGCGTCGACCGGCTTTGCGGCGACAGCAGGCGCCTGCGTCAGATGCTGCTGAACCTGTTGTCCAACGCGTTGAAATTCACGCCCGTGGGCGGCGAGATTTCGATCGAAGTCTTCCGCCGCGGCACCGACGTGGCCATTGCGGTGTCGGACTCCGGCATCGGCATCAAGGCGGAGGATATCCCCAAGGTGCTGGAGCCCTTTGGCCAGGTGGACAGCGAGATGAACCAGAAACATCCCGGCAGCGGCCTTGGCCTGCCTTTGACCAAGGAACTGGCCGAGCTGCATGGCGGGTCGCTGACCATGGAAAGCAATGTGGATGTGGGGACCACGGTCACCATCACCTTGCCGCCCGACCCCAAGACCACAGCGGCCTAACAAGGCCGTTTCGCAGCTGCAACCAACTCCGCTCACGGCTTCGTCCTTGCTGTTTGACCATTGCGCATGACCATTGCGCATGACCATTGCGCATGACCATTGCTCTGGGGCGCCCCCTGGATGAAACTGGCGGAAAATACCGGGGGCTCAGCATGCGTCCATTCCGCCTGGTTTTGTTCGGCCTGGTTCTAGGCCTTTCATCGGGCCTGTCCGCCCAAGCCGAGATGCTGCAATTCTCCACCCCGGACGGCATCAAATCCTGGCCCAAATTGCCCGACATTCCGGACTGGCATCAGGACCAGGAATCCAGCCTGAAACTGGCAGCCAATTCCCTGATTCCCGACGGCATGGACCCGGCCAATGCCGAGGTCACCATCCAGGCGCGCGGCTTTCCCCGCACGGGCGGCGTCATCAGCGCGTCGCAGATGGTGGAAAGCGACCGCGCCGCCGCGCCCGCCGGCACCGAAGTGAAACAATTGTCCACCGTCGCCGACAAGGATGGCACGCCTTTCAATGTTTATTCCTTCGCGCCCGCGGGCGGCTCGGGCTGGAAAGCGGTCGCCTATTCCGAGGAGGGCGAGTATCTGCTGGCCTTCACTTTGAGCGCCCGCACCAAGACTGCCTATGAGAGCAACCTTCCGGTATTCGTGGCCCTGATCCAGAAATACGCCAAAGATATTCCCTGGTAACGGGCCCTTGCCGGTTCGCGCAAAATTGATACCGTCGCCGCATTCAACAAGAACCAGAAAACCGAAACTAGGGGAAAACCATGACACGCCTGAAATCCATCTCGCGCCGGAATATGCTGCAAACATCGGCGGCATTGCTGGGCGCCGCTGCAGCGGCGCCGGCCATGGCGCAGCTGCCGTCACAAGGGCCGAACGCACCCTATTCGCCCACGCCCAACAAGCGCATCGGCCAGCCGCAGGAAGGCCCCGATACGCCCAAGCTCACCATATATATGGACAACATGCTGGACGAAGCGGAGGCCATCCGCATCAAGCAGCTTGGCATCAATTGGGTCGACGCCCAGGCAGTGCCGGAACAGCCCTGGGGCATGGACTATCTGCAGCCGCGGGTCGACGCGCTCAAGAAACACGAAATGCATATCGGCATCATGATGATCCGCTGGTCCTACCAGGGCGGCATGGATCCCGAAATGAACAAGATCGTGCGCGGCCTGCCCGGCCGCGACGAGGAGATCGGCAAGATCAAGCAGACCATCGTGAATATGGGAAAGCTGGGCATTCCGGTTTTGGAATGGAATTTCTACAACCATCGCGCCACGGACGGTTACAAGCAGGTGCCCGGCCGCGGCGGCGCCGGTTATTCCGAATTCAAGTACGAGCGGATGAAGGATCTGCCGGCATTGCCCGCAGACGGCGCCCCCCAAAATTATGAAGACACCTGGAAGAACATGACCTACTTCCTCAAGGAAGTGATACCGGTGGCAGAAAAGAACAATGTGGTGATGTCGGTCCATCCCAACGATCCGCCGCCGCCCATGAGCCGCGGCTCGGCCCAAGTGCTGAACAGCTTCAACGACTGGAAGCGGCTGGTGGAGACGGTGAATTCCCCCTCCAACTGCATGACCTGGGATTGCGGCGTCACCCGCGAGTTGGGCGAAGACCCGATCGTGGTGGGCAACTGGCTCGCCTCGCGCAACCGCATCGGCCAGGTGCATTTTCGCAATGTCGTCATGCGCAAGCCACGCGAGGACTATACCGAGGTCTTCCCGGATGATGGCGACAATGACATGTTCGAAGTGATGAAGCTGCTGGTGAAAAACAACTACAAGCGCCTGATCTTCCCCGAACATCCGCGCAGCCTGAATACCGACAAGTTGCTTCCCAAAGAGGCTCAGACCACGAATTCCGGCTGGGCCTATGATGTGGGTCATTGCAAGGCGATGCTGCAGATCGCCTTGCGGCAAGTGCGGGGCCTTTAGGCCACGCACCATAAGTCAAGCGCGCGGCCTCTGATCGCCGTCCTATCGGCAAAGGAAAAAGCCCCGCATCCTGTGATGCGGGACTTTTCATTTGTGCAGCCGGCCGGTCCCGTCCAGGGTAGATGAGAGCCAGCCGGCCACAATCACAGACTGGCGCGCAGGCCAATCGTGAAATACCGCCCCATGATGTCGGCGCCCGTACCACCGCCGGAACCGCCCGGAACGGGATAGAAGATGCCCGGTGCACCGGATGTTGTCGGATAGAGGGGAGCCAAATCGTTGAAAAGATTTTGGACGGTCACATAGGCGCTGTAGTCGGCGCCATCGACATTGAACTTACGTGTGATGTTGAGGTCCACATAGTTCTGAGACCGGATATAGGGCAATGCATAGATGATGGTGGGCTGGCTGGCCTGCTTGAAGTTGCTGATCCAGCGGTCTTCCAGACCGAAGCTCCAATTGCCGAGGTCATAGTTGACGAAGGTGGTGATATGGCCCCTTGAGATGATTGAGCGGGTGATGGCTGCTCCGGGGAATGTCTGGGAGCGATTGACGGGCTGGTAGTTGGCGAGGACGCGCAGGTTCAAGCTTCCAGGCAAAGATTGCTCAACATCGGCCAGATCGAAATGATAATCCGCCTCCACGTCCGCGCCTTCGATCATGGAGTTGGCGGTATTGAGGGACTGTTGCAGCACCGAGGTGGGATAGTTGGCGACGGTATGATCGCTGAACGGCAGAGGCCGGATGAAGAGCGTGCAATAAGGCGAGGTGCCGTTTGATTGTTCGCAGAGATTTTGGATCTGCACATTGCTGGCGCTGATGTTGGCGATCGCGTTCTTCACGTTGATGTGATAGTAATCGTAGGACAGCGTCAGGTTTGGAATGAAGCTGGGCGTGAAGACGACGCCCGCGGTATAGGTGCGGGCCACCTCAGGCACCAAGTTCGGATTGCCCTGGCTGGAGATGAACAGACTGCCATTGGTATTGGTGTGGATGTCGGTAAAGCCCGTCACCGAATTCTGCACCGGTGAGAACAAGTCGTTCAGCGTGGGCGCGCGAATGTCGACCGAGTTCGTGGCCCGCAGGCGCACATCGTCATTGATGTGATAGTCCAGGCCGATCTTCCAGGTCTGGACCGAGCCGGAGGTGCTATAGTCGGTATAGCGGCCCGCCAGGTTGGCATCCAGGCTCTGGACCAGCGGCAGATCCTTGAGCAACGGAACAACGGCTTCGCCGGCGAACTCCCACACATTGTTGGAGGCATGGGCATTGGCAACGGTATTCTGCGCCCATATCACATTCTGATTGCTGCAAAGGCGCAGGCCTGTGCAATCGACCTTGTCGGTGGGCTGGGCATTGCTGTTGACGTCATAGGTGTTCCAGCGCGCTTCGCCGGACAGCGCCACCTTGACCGGCCCGGCCCAGTCCTCGAACAGGGTGCCCGCAAGGCTGCCGCTCACATTGTCCATGATGTTGGTCATGATGTAGCGCGTGTCGCCGCTGATATAGTCATAGGCCGACTGGGAGATCGCGGTCGGTCCAAAGGGGTTTAGCGGCACGCAGCCCGGATAGAGGCTGGCAAATTGGGTGGTGGAGACGTAGCAGACTGTCGAGCCGTTGGGCCCTGCGACTGCGTCTGAAGCGGCATAAATTTTGGCATTGTTGCGGTTGCGGGTATTGGTGATGCTTTGCCGCGCTTCGCCGTGACCGTAATAAAGGTCCCAGTCGAACTTACCCAACAAGTTGCCATCCAGGCCCACAGCGACGCTGAGATAGCGATTGAGATTGCGGGTGCCCGGCGCTTCGCCCAGGCCGAACTTGGTAAGATACTCCGTCAGCTGGAAGGTATTGTCGTTTGGGCCGCCGACGTTTGAGGTGCCATTGTTGGCCAAAGCGGCCTGCACGGAGGCGGGCAGGAAGGCATTGTTCTTGAAAAAAACGTTGGTTTGATTGGCGCCCGGATTCAGCAGCATGGGATACCAGGTGCCGGACGCAAAGGATTCCGAGCCCGTAGCCTGGACATAAAAGCTTGTCGTGTCGTCGAGATTGTAGCTGAACCGGCCAAAGGCGTTGTTGGTGCGGAAATAGGTGAGCGCCTGCCCAAACGGGTCATAAGCGCCGTCACCGCCCGACTCCACATTGGCGGTCCCGGTCGGAGCGCCATGGGTAAAGGGCCCCACAATGCCGTCGGCCACGAATTGCTGGCCATTGAGGCTGCAAGGCGCCGCGCATGCGATCAGGCCGCCGAAGGTGTGGGTGGGAACGCGGGTGTTTTGCACGAAGGCGAACGGATTTGAAGCCGTTCCGGCACCGGCCAAGGTCCAATATCCCGGGCCATAGGGACGGTCGATGATCGGCACGCCATCCTGGTTGAAATGCTCGATCGACATCTCAAAATGGCCGCGGCCACCGAACAAGTCCATGCCGGCCGCCGCCGCCACCTTGTAGCTGAAGCCGTCGCCATAATTGGAGATGCCGGAATTGAGGTTGAATTTGAGTCCGGTGAAATTCTTGTCCAGGACAAAATTGACCACCCCGGTCACCGCATCGGAGCCATAAACGGCGGAAGCGCCGCCGGTCACCACATCCACCCGGCTCATCAGCATCTGGGGCAGGACATCGACGTTCACGGTCCCATTGGCATTGTCAGGCGCGACCCGGTGGCTGTCGAACAGCACCAGCGTGCGTTGCGTTCCAAACTGACGAAGCGCCAGAACATTCTGCCCGCTGCCGCTGCCGCCATTGCCCGCCGACCGCGGCTGCTGTGAACCCAAGAATACCGGCAGCTTGTTCAGCGCGTCTGGGATGTTGGTGGGTGTGGTGGCCTGAAGCTGTTCGGCGGAAACCACCGTCAAAGGGGTGGGCGAGTTGACGGCACTGGAAATGACCCGTGAACCGGTCACCACAATTTGCTCGACCGACGCGCCTGGAGAACCCGCCGCAGCGTCATCTGCGGCGGCTGCCACGTTTTTTGGTTTGGGTGCCAGGACGATCGTGCGTCCATCATCCGCCGCAATCCTGAGATCGGTCCCCATGAGCATGCTGCCCAGGGCGCCCCGGACTTCATATTCACCCTTGACCGCTGGTGTCACCACGCCATGCAAGGCCTGGCCGGGTGCGATGATCTGCACCCCGGCCTGTCGCGCCAATTCCGGTATCGACTTGCCGGCGTCCTCGGCGGGTATGTCGATGGGTTTTGCCTGGGCCCAAGCGCCGATCGAACATGTCAGGGCGGCACAAGCCACGCTTCCAAACAGCGCGGCTTTTGAGAACTTCCAGGTCATCAACTCCCCCTTGTGTTTTTCAGCCGCTTGGCGCGGGTTGCGGGTGTTGACGAACGAAAGTTTGAAATCCCTATTCGTTCCGTTACATTTTAGCGACGCAACATGTTAGCGGCTGATGCGGACCTCGCGATTGGCCACTTCCACATGCAGGTTCAGAGAGATTGCCGCGGCGCGGGCAAATCCTACAGGATCGTTGGAGACGAACAGGCCGGTAACGGTCTGGCTTTCAAGCTCGGGCGACACGCGAATCTGTATATCGCTGTAACGTTCAAACTCCCGCGCGGCATTGGCCAGGGTCTCATTGTCAAATGCTATGCGGCCCTCGCGCCAAGCGAGGTCGCGCGAGACCTGTATACGGGGCACGGTTTCGGTCGAGATCGGCGCCTCGGGTGGCGCCACCGCCACCGTATTGGCCACCAGCCGAACCGGCGGCGCCTCCGGCACCTGCGGCCGCTTGATTTCCACCACGCCTTCACGCACCAGCACCTGGACCGGCTGCTGGGGCAATAATTTCACCGTGAAGCTGGTGCCCACGGCACGCACCTGTGTATCGCCCGCCACCACAATGAAGGGCCGTTTCTTGTTCTTGGCGACGTCGAATAAGGCCTCGCCTTGCAGCAGCCGGACATGGCGCTGCGTCTTGTTGTAGTGAACCTGGAGCTTGGAATTGGTGTTGAGCGTGACTAGGGAACCGTCGGAAAGAACAATTTCCCTGGTTTCGCCGATGTTGGTGGAATAGCTCTCCTGCTCCAGGAAATGCGTCAACCAAGCCGCACAGCCCGCCGCGACGGTAGGCAGGTGCATGAACCAGGATGCACCACCCGCGACGGCAAGTCCCGCCGCCGTAGCGCCCGCCAGTACCGTCCTGCGCTTGAAAGCGCTGCCAACCGGGACCGGCATGTCCGTCATCCGCAAGGCGCCCGGACCGGCGGCGCTGACCCGATCCAACTGCGCCAACACAGCTTCCGCCTTGGCGTAAGCGCCCACATGGCGCGGGTCGCAAGCCAGCCAAGCGTCGAAGCGCGCTTCCTCGTCCGGTGTCGCGCCGGCGTCGCGCCGTGCCGCCCATTCCGCGGCGGCGCGGTCAATCTCTGGAGGGTCGTATCTTGTAGTCATGATCATCGGAATCAGTTTGCTTGGGTGTAGACGGGTAAACGGAGGATTTCCCCCCTCGGCCGAACAAGGCCATCAGCGCGGCTACTCCCTGAGCCATATGTTTTTCTACGGTTTTGGTACTCACGCCCAGGCGGTCGGCCGTTTCCCGTTGGGATAGGCCCTCGACGCGGCGCAGGATAAGAACTTCCCGGGTTCTTTCCGGCAGTTGCGCCAGCGAACGGGCGACGGCGGCTATTTCCTCCCGGAATTCCAGTTGCTGTTCCGGCGAGGCATCCGGCGCCGAAATCTCAAGCTGTTCCAGCGAACCGGCCGCATTGATGGAAATGACCCGCGAGCGGCGCATGGAGTCGATGATGATCGCCGTCGCGGTCTGGATGGCGTATTGCCTCGGATATTTGATGGTCTCCAGCGACGGCAGGGACACGATGCGGGCATACATTTCCTGGATGACATCATCGACTTCCAGGCCATAGGTGTACATGCGCCGCAGCCGCGACCTGAGCATCGGCTCATGCGGCAGGATATGACGCGCGAGCCAGCGCGCTCTCTCCCGGAAATCAATCCCCATGGCCGCAGCAAAACACCAACTGGCGCGTTTTCAAGGGCTTTTGGGCCTTTGATTCAAAAAGTTGGCGGACCCCAAGAATTTATGCGCCAAACCGTAGGGATTTTGGCGAGGTGCTCGTCTAACATCTTTCGAACAAAGCAATGGCCGCCCGTTCGCCCCGCGGCTTGATCATCTGAAATGAAAAAAGCCCCCGCATCGAAGATGCGGAGGCTTTGTTGCTGTCGGCGTTACTGCTTGACGATCTGGCCGTCCGGCAGGCGGACTTCGCCCCAGCCGCCATTCATCGGATCGGTGCGGTTGAAGGGGTGTTTGGCCGCGGCCGCCTCGTTGACCTCGATGCCCCAGCCCGGCTTGTCGTTGGCATAGAGGTAGCCGCCCTTCATCTCCGGCAGGCCGGGGAAGATTTCCTTGGTTGCGTCGTTGAACTCCGAATATTCCTGGATGCCGAAATTGGTGATGTTGAGATCCAGATGTGTCATCGCCATATGGCCGATGGGCGAGACGTCGCCGGGTCCGTGCCAGGCGGTGCGGACATTGAATATCTCGCCGAACGCCGCCACCTTGCGCGCCGGGGTCAACCCGCCCATCTGCGAAATATGCATGCGCATATAGTCGATCAGCCGGTCCTTGATCAGTGGCGTCCATTCATGAGGTGAGTTGAACAATTCGCCCATCGCCAGAGGAGTCGTGGTCTGGCTGCGGATATTGGAGAACCACATGATGTCTTCCGGCGACAACGGGTCTTCCAGGAAGAACAGACGATACTGTTCCAATTCCTTGCACAACTGAACCGCCTCACTCGGGGTGTAGCGCTCATGGGCGTCGTGCAGCAGCTCGATCTCCGGGCCCAATTCCTTGCGCGCCGCCTCAAACAACGCCAAGGCACGGCGCTTGGCGCCTTCGCGCTCAAACACCGGGGCATTGTGCAGCGAGGGAATGCGCGAACCGCCGGCGCGAGAGCCATAGCCAGCCATGCCGGGCACGCCCACCTGGATGCGGACATGGCGAAAACCCTGCGCGATATATTTCTTGGCGCTGTCGAGACATTCCGAGATCTCGCTCCCCGAGGCGTGGCCATAGGTGTCCACCGCCTCGCGCGCCTTGCCGCCCAACAGTTGATAGACCGGCATCCCGGCCATGCGGCCCTTGATGTCCCACAAGGCCTGGTCCACGCCGCTGATGCCGTTGTTGAGAACCGGCCCGTTGCGCCAGTAGGACGAATTGTAAAGCATTTGCCAGGTGTCTTCGATCCGGTCCGCAGGCTTACCGACGAGGAACGGCTTGATGTATTTTTCCACCGCCGGCTTCACCAGATCGGCGCGCTGGGTGAAGGTGGCGCAGCCATAGCCATACAGGCCGGCCTGGTCGGTGGTGATCTTCACCACCGTCAGCCGCACGCCCTGGGGCGCGCATTCGATCACCGAAACGTCCTTGATCTTGGGCGACGGCATGCCACGGGCAGCTCGAGCGGATGCCTCCTGGGCGCCTGCTTCCTTGGTCGCCAGCAAGGCCGCAGCCGCGCCACTCGCCATCGCCGCACCGAACAATTCACGTCTACGCATGGAAACTCCCCTTGGTGGTGATTGGATTTGGACTGTTTTTACCTGGCTATTTTCTTTTGAGGCGACCGTAAGTGGGGGACGAGCAAACGGCAAGTTTCCCCCCACTACCTATTGTCGCGCCCCCTTTTGTCGCGCTTTCCGACAAGCGTGGTGCGCCGCAACAAGTGCTTAGTTGCAGGTCCCTGCCGACGGCGTGTGCGGCAACGGCCGCCCCGCGGTCGCTCCCGTCGGCTTGCCATTGTCGACGGCGGCAACACCATTGACGAACAGCGTCTGCACGCCTTCCGACAACACGGCGGGATGGACGTAATCCGCCTTGGGCACATAGCGACCGGGATCGAACACCAGCACATCGGCGAAATAGCCAGGCTTCAGATAGCCGCGCCGATCCAGCTTGAAGATATCGGCAGTCAAGCCGCTCGAATGACGGATGAAGAAGCCGGTGTCGATCACATGTTTCTGTTTCACATAGACGGCGTATTTGGTCTGGAAGGTCGCATATTCGCGGGGATGACCGGGTCCGCCGTCGGAGCTGGTCACCGTCCAGGACTGCTTCATGAAATTTTCCAGGTCGGGCTCGGAGATGTTGAATGACACGATCGAGGCCTTGCCCCCCGTTTCGCGCAGGATGCGGATGGCCGCATCCAATGGGTCAACCTTCCATTCCTTGGCGATGTCGGACAGATATTTGCCCGTCCAGGGTTTCGGCGGCGCGTCCCTGGCCGTCCCGCCTTCGGCTTCGCCGCTGGTGAGCAGGATGGTCTGGGCGCCACCGCGCCGCTTCAAATTCTCCACCATCTCCGATTTGATTTTTTTCATCAACGCAGGATCGTCGAACCGCTTGATCATGGCGGCATCGCCGCCATCCGAGGCCCAGCGCGGGATCAACGCCGCATCCAATCCGGTATGGGAAGCAAGCCAGGGATAATGGTTGGCGGTGACATTCTGACCCGAAGCACGAGCATCATTGATCAGCTTGATGACTTCGGCGGACTTGCCCCACACAACAGGACCCAATGCCTTGATATGGGAGAAATGCACCGGAAGCCCGCCTTCGCGGCCGATTTGCAGCACTTCCTTGGTCGAGTTGATCAGACCGATGGAATAGGAAGTTTCATCGCGCTGGTGGGTGTCATAGATTCCGCCGCGCCTGCCCGCCTCTTTCGCCAGAGCAATCACCTCGTCGGTCTTGGCAAAGTTCTGGGGCGCATAGAACAGGCCGGCGGAAAGCCCTATCGCGCCTTCGCACATGCCTTTGACCACCAGCGACTTTTCTTTTTCCAGCTCCGCCGGCGTCGGCGCTCTCGCCGCATCGCCGATCACCGCCTGGCGGATGGCGCCGAAGCCCACATAGGACACGACATTGGGGCCGATGCCCTGGGCGCTGTAGCGCGCAAACTTGGCCTTGAGATCGGGCGTGCCGTTGCCGTCGATCCCGATGAAGACGGTCGAAACCCCCTGCATGGTCCAGGCCGGATCGGAACGTTGGGCCTTGTCGGCCGAATCCAGGAAATGATCGGTATGGGTATGGGCATCGATCAGTCCCGGCGACACGATCATGCCATGGGCATCGATGGTCCGTTTGGCGGTGACATTGGCCTTGGGGCCGACATAGGTGATCTTGTCCCCGGTGATTGCCACATCGCCGGTGAAGGACTTAGCGGTCGAGCCGTCATAAATCGTGCCGCCGGTGATCAGCACATCGGCCTTTTGCCCTTGACCGGAGGCCGAGTCTGCCAAAATCCCCGTCAGTGCCGACGACAAAAGCAGCGCCACCGCAAGACGCGATTTCATTCCAGCCTGCATGATTTTCCCCTTAGCGGTTGTTGGCGTCGCTCTTTTTGTTTTGTGGAAAGTCTAAGCGCTTCCGGCAAGGAGGGATAGGCGGATGGCGCGCGCGCCGCTAAGGTGCGCAAAAATCCGCGGCCCCGGCAGGCGGCGGACGGGGAGAATATGCAAGGGCATGATTTCATTGATGTTTTTCCGGCGACGCCCGAAGCCGGATATGCCCCTAGGAACAAGAAGGACGTGACATGAAACTCGATACCGGCGCCACAGGCGTCTATTCCATCGCTCCCACGCCTTTCAACGAGGACGGCAGCATCGATTGGACTTCGGTCGACCGCATGACCGACTTTTATTTCGAGTCCGGTTGCAACGGCTTCACCATCCTGGGCGTGCTGGGTGAAGCGCCCAAGCTGGATGCGGAGGAAGCGCTGGCGCTGGCCTCGCGGGTGATCAAGCGCGCCCAAGGCAAGCCGATCATCGTGGGCGTGTCGGCGCCGGGTTTTGCCGCCATGCGGTCCTTGACCCGCAAGGTGATGGACATGGGCGCGGCGGGTGTGATGGTGGCGCCGGGCGCAGGCCTCAAGACGGACGACCAGATCGCCGCTTATTTCCGCAATGCCGTGGAAGCCATCGGCGCCGATGTGCCCTGGGTGCTGCAGGACTATCCCCATTCGACCGGCGTCACCATGTCCAACGGCCTGGTCAAACGGGTGGTGACGGAGCATCCGTCCCTGGTGATCCTCAAGCATGAGGATTGGCCCGGCTTGGACAAGATCACCACCTTGCGCGGCTGGGAGAAAGACGGCTCGATGCGCAAGATCTCCATCCTGGTGGGCAACAACGGGTTGTTCCTGGACTTCGAGCTGGACCGCGGCGTGGATGGCGCCAATACCGGTTACGCCTTTCCTGACGTGCTAGTGGAGGCGGTGAAACTCAGCAAGGCCGGCAAGCGCGACGAGATGCACGACCTGTTCGATGTCCATCTGCCGCTGTTGCGCTATGACCATCAGCCCGGTGTCGGCCTCGCGGTGCGCAAATATGTTCTGATGCGCCGCGGCATTCTTCGCACGGCAACCATCCGCAAGCCCGCGCCCGTTTTCTCTGCCGAGACGCGCGCCGAGGTGGATTATCTGCTGGCGCGCCTGGCCAAACACGATCCGCGCGCCAGGGTTTGAGAAAAAATCTCGAGCGCCGCATTTCGCGGCGCGACCACCAGCACGTACCAGATTTCTTCCCCCGCGAGCGGAGCGACGAGCGGGGGAGTGAGCGAGGCGGCCAGCCCCGCGAACGGGGCAACGAGGTGTTTGCGGAACGCAAACCCGAGTTGCGACAGATGGGGGCATGATAAACTAACGAATCCGACGAACTTTGTAGAAACGGGTCTCGCCCGCCACCGTCAGGGTGAAGGTTCGCATGGCGTCCGGTTTGATCGTGACCAGCATCTCCGGCGCCTGCTTGCGCCAGCGGGCGGGATGATAGACAGCGTCTTCTTCCGACTGTCTCCACACCTGGCCATCGGTCAGGGTGACAGTGAAGATGCCCTGTTTGTCCATGTCGAAGGACCGCATCGGCATGTTGCGGACAATGGGCTTGGAGTTCTCGAGCAAGCCGGTGAACAGTCCGCCCCTGCGCGGCATGGGCGGCGGCCCGGCTGGTGCGGGCCGCGGCGCGGCTGAAGCAAGTTGTGGCGCCGGCACCGGAATTGGGACAGGCGCCGGATTGGATTTTCCCACCGCCTGTGGCGCCGACAGGCCCAATTGCACCCGCATCGGCTGGGCGGCGGCATAATAGCAATCCAGCCAGGGCCGGTCGCCGCCTGCGCGAATGCAGCCGGCCGCCGCCGACATCACTTCATCACGCACCGCTTCATCGCGCGGCGTACCTCCGGCCGGCGGGACGGCAGCCAACTTGATCTGCGCGGCAAGCGCCGGCGGCATGCCCAGCGCGGCGCGCACCGGCTGGGCGGAGCCGTAATAACAATCCAGCCACCCCCTCGAATCCGCGATTGCTGCGCAGCGAAAGGCGTTGGATAGCGCGTCGTCGCGGGGGCGCGCATGGGCGGGGGCGGCAACAACCGCGATTGCAGGCCCCAGAAGCCACCAGAATTGACGCATAAAATGCCCCTTTTGCGGTTCTGTGCCGCGTTCCGGCAATTGAAACAAAAACCTCCCGCCGGAGCAACCCGTTCAATCCGGAACGGAAAAGCTTTCCGGCACCCGGCCGGCGCGTGAGATTTCCATCATCTTCCCATAGGCCGCTTCGATGGAATGGCGGAACCGGTCGGTATCATACAGCGGCGTGGTGCGGAGATTTCCGGCCAGTTGTGCACGAATTGCCGACAGCCTCTCCGGATCGCGCGCCAACGCCAGAGCCAAGGCTTCATAGGCCTGCATATCTTCGGTCACCAGTTCGGGGAGGCCAATCGTCCCCAGCAGGCTCGCCGCCACCCGGCCATCGAACTGCCTGCCCAGGCAGGTGAGAAGCGGAAGCCCCGCCCATAGTGCATCGCTTGCCGTGGTATGGGCATTGTAAGGCAAGGTGTCCAGGAAGAGGTCCGCCAGCCGGTGCCGCGCCAGATGCGCCGCGGACGGTATGCGCGGCGCAAATATCAACCGCGCAGCGTCCAGGCCGTGCGATACGGCGGCCGCCTTGAGATTGCGCTTGGCCGTTTCGTTGTCGTCCAGAAGCCAAAGTACACTACCGGGGACCGACGCCAGCAGGCGCATCCAGACATCGACCATCGCCGGGGTGATCTTCCAGGCGGCGTTGAAGCAGCAAAAGACGAAGCCCTCCGCAGGAAGTCCGGCTTCATCGCGGCTTGGCGTCTTGCCGATTGCCCGCATGACATCATTGACCTGATAGCAGTGCGGCAGATGGACGATTTTCTCGCTGTAGAAGGGCTGATGGTCGAAGGGCAGCACCCGGGCGTCCGCCAATATGTAATCCAGCCAGGGCGCACCGATGGTTCCGGGGTAACCCAGATAGTTGACCTGCACCGGACAGGGGCGATGCGCGAGAATTCCCGGGCGGGACTCTTCCGTGTGACCCTTGAGGTCCACGGCAATGTCGAACTCCTGCTCCATAAGCCATTGCGCGATTTCCGCATCGCTCTTCAGGCGCACATCCTCAAAGCGGTCGAAGGCTTGGACCAGCCGCATCCGCATGGCGCTGCCGTCATCCCGGCCGAAGGAGACGCCAGAGATCTCAAATCGCGCGCGGTCATGGCGTTCGATCAACCCGGCAATCAGATCGGCGGTGGCATGCTGGCGAAAATCCGCCGACAGATAGGCGACGCGGATACGGGCATGTCCATACTGTTCGCCCTTCCACAGCGGCGCGGCCGGTTGCGGCACGCGGTCGGCGACGAAGAGTTCGCTGCAGCGGCGCCGCAACGCTCCGTCATCGCAGAAGGACAGGAAGTCCAGCGGGATGACCGCCGCCTCCACTCTTCGGACCGCGTCCACCACCAATGCCTGATATGAATTCCAGCGCGTCAGGTCGCAGCCGCCCAGCACCGCGCCCACCGCGCCCATCACGGCATAGGGGTTGTCCGGCGCGAGTTCTCGCGCTCTTTCAAAGGCGGCGAAAGCCTCGTCATAGCGGTGCAGCTTGAGCAGCGCCGTGCCGCTGTTGAAGGCGGCACTGAAACGGCCGGGATTGCATTCCAGCGCCTGGCGATAGCTGGCAAGCGCCTCATCGGCTTGTTCCATCAGCCAGAGCGTGGTGCCGCGGCGAAACCAGGCTTCGTCATAACGGGGCGCCGCTTGCAGCAGGCGGTCGTAGCTTTCCAGCGCCTGCGCGAGCAGACCTTTCTCCGCCAGGACATTCCCCCGGAACAGCAAGAGAAGAACATTGGCCGGATTGAGTGCCAGGGCCAGGTCGAAATCGGCCAGGGCCTCGTCGCGGCGCCCCAGATCCTGCAGCGCCAGGCCGCGATGCATGCGCAAATCGGAATTGGCGGGCGCCTCGATCACCAATGGCTCAATCAACACAAGGGCATCCGCAGCGCGGTCCTGCTGCAAGCTGACAACCGCGATCATGTGACGGGCGTGAAAATCGGCGCGATGCAAATCCAGGATGCGGCGATAGAGTTTCTCCGCCTCGTCCAGATTCCCCGCGCCATGCAGGGCGCCGGCTTTGGCGCGCAGCTCTTCAACCTTGGCGGTGTTGCTCATCGTCCATCGCGAACAGCAGAGGCATCATTCCAGGATCAACTTGGCATTGAAGGCGATACAGATACGCGTGCCTTCGCCTTGGAACGCCGAGACGGAATGTTCCAGCCAGGAAGGAAACAGGTACATGTCGCCCGGCACCGGCGCGACGCGATGGCGCGTTGCCTGATAGGGAAGCTGGGCCATGGTGGCGCGCGACCTGGGATCGTAGAAGGAGATCTTGCCGGCATCGCCCGGCTCCAAAGCGGCCCGGGGGGCACTGACATAATAGACGCCGCTGACATTGGCGTTGGGATGAACATGGAGGCCCTGGGTGTGCCCAGCCCGATAGATCACCGCCCAACCCCACAACACGAAGTCGATCTTCTGCGGCGGCCGCGTCAATTCCTGGCGAAGGCTATGGGCGGCATATTCCTGGACGGCATTGAAGATATGGGGCTTCAGCGCGGCGATGCCGGGATTGTCGCGCTGGAACAGGTCTTCCTTGGTTTGGAATCCGCCTTCGGTTGTGGTGCCGGTGGTGGAATTGGGTTCACTGGCGGCGATCTCCATCACCAGCGCTTCCAACTGCCGGTTGGCCTCTTCCATGCCTTCCAGATGGCGCTGCAGGATGGTTGTGGGAAAAACCGAAAGAATTCTGTCAGCCACGCCGAGTCCTTGTTGTTATGAGGCCGTGCTTGGGCCGGATGATAAAGCCTTTTCGTTATCTCTGCGACCAGCCCGGATCAGTCATATCCAGCCGCCGCTTGAGTGCCTCCAGATATAAAGCCGATTGCTGGCGTTCCCGGGCATGCTGCTGCGCGGTCTGGGCCGCAATCTCGTCCGGCACGATGCGCAGCATGCCGCCGGTCGACTGCGCCAGCACCTGTACCATGGCGGCGCGCTCCAGGTAATAAAGGTCGTCAAAGACATTGGCGATGCTGTCGCCGCAGACCAATACGCCGTGATTGGCCATCAACAGCACATCGGCCCGGGCCAGGCCGGCACAGATACGGTCGCCCTCCGCATCGTCGAGCGCCAGGCCGTTATAAACCTCGTCATAGGCGGTGCGTCCGTAAAAGCGCAGAGCATTCTGGCTGCACCATTCCAGGCGCCCCTTCGCCAACAGGCACAGTGCCGTGGCATAGGGCATGTGCGCATGCATGATGCAGCGGGCCGATGGCTTGGCGCGATGAATGCGGCTGTGGATGAAAAAGGCGGTTGGTTCTACCGCGCGGTTGCCGGCAATACGGTTTCCCGCCGCGTCCACCGTCACAATGTCGGACGGGACCAGTTCCAGCCAGTGAATGCCTTGCGGGTTTATCAGGAAGGTCTGGCTATCCACCGCATAGCTGAAATGGTTGCAGACACCCTCGTGCAGGCCCATCTCGGCCGCCGAGCGCAAGGCGCAGGTCAGGTCGATCTTGTCCTGTTCGATGCCCATCAATATTCGACCTAGTATTCGCCCTGAACGATGTTTAGCAGTTTCTGCCCTTGCGCAAAACGCTGCGCCTGTTCGGCGGCAAAGGCAAAGGCGCGAGCGGAGAAGCGTGGCGTGTCGGTGGCGACATGCGGGGTAATCAGGAGATTTGGCGCCCGCCACAAGGGATGGTCCGGCGGCAGCGGCTCAGGATCGGTGACATCCAGGGCCGCGCGGATACGCCCTTCCGTCAGGGCCACGACCAGGGCACCGGTATCCACGAGTGCGCCGCGAGCCGCATTTACCAGCAGGGCGCCGCGTTTCATGTTGCCGATACGCCCGGCGTTCATCATGCCGCGGGTTTCGCTGGTCAGCGGCGTTGTGAGTATCACGATATCCGCCTGGGGCAACACCCCGTCCAGCGACCCGATGGGTGACACATCGGGCCGCGCCGACCGCGCCACCCGCAGGATATGGCAGCCGAAAGGCCTCAGCCGCGCTTCCACCGCCGCGCCGATCGAGCCATAGCCCACGATCAGAACGGTTTTTTCGCACAGCTCTTCCACCAGCACGGGGCAATCGGGATCGCGTTTTGCGCCTTTCGACAACAGATATATGTCTTCCGCCTTGTCCTTGCCGGCCCAGTCGGCGCGGCGCTGCAGGTCGGCATAGAAAGGCAGGTTTTTCTGCATCGCCAGCACGGCAGTGACAGCCCACTCCGCGGTAGGAGCGTCATGCACGCCTCGCGCGCTGCACAGGATCACATCCGCCGGCACCAGGGGTCTCAGCGCATCCACCCCGGCCCAAAGGCCCTGAACTACCTGCACGCCTTTGAGGTGTGGCCATTGCCGCCGCGAGGTGGCCGGCGCCAGCGAGGCGATCCAGAAATCCACTGCAACGTCTTCCACCGGCTCCGCAGGAAGCCGGACCAATTCCAGCCCCGCAAAGCTGCCCAGCAAGGCAGCATCGATCGAGGCTTCAATGCCGACGCGCATCAGGAGACAGCCTTCCGGCCTGCGGCGCGAAAGGCGAAATAGACCGGCACCCCGATCAGCACAATCACAACACCGGGGATGGTGGTGGCGGGCCGATAAAGGAACAGGACCGCCAGAATGACCACGGCAGCGACAATGTAGAGCGCAGGCACCAGCGGATAACCCCAGGCGCGATAGGGCCTGGGCACATCCGGCTTGGTGCGGCGCAGGCGGAAAAGACCGGCAATGGTGAGGATGTAGAAGATCAGCGCCGCCGACACCACATAATCCAGCAGATTGCTGTAGAGATTGCCGTAGGTACCCTTGACCGGATCGTAGGTCCGGGCCAGCACCAGAACCGCCACCCACAAGGCCTGCATCTTCAGCGCCGAGGACGGCACTTTGGCGTCGTTGAGGTCGGCGGCACGCTTGAAGAACAAGCCGTCCAGCGCCATGGCGAAATAGGCCCGCGCACCGGCCAGGATCATGCCGTTCATGCAGCCGAAAGCCGAGATCATGATCGCCACCGCGATCAGGGTGGCGCCGATGCCCGGAAAGATCACTTCAAACACCGCCGCCGCAACACGGTCGGAGGGCGCGTTCTGGATCTGGGCGAAAGGCAGCACCACGGTATAAGCGAAATTGGCCAGGATATAGAGCGCGATCACCATCACCGTTCCCAGTGCCAGCGACAGCGGCACATTGCGTGCCGGATTGCGCACTTCGCCGGCAGTGAAGGTGATGTTGTTCCAGGCATCGGCCGCGAACAGCGAGCCGATCTGGGCGGTGCACAGCCCGATGAAGATGCCCAGGGCGCCAAGCGGCGAAATGCCCGCCGCCGGCGGCAGCACGCCAACCGGCGTCCAGGCCTGGCCGAAATTGCCGTGCACCACGGCCGCGTTCCAGCCCAGCAGGCACCCGATCACGATCACACCCACCAGAGTGCCGATCTTCATGCTGGTGAAGACGTTCTGCATGCCCTTGCCATATTTGAGGCCCCGGCTGTTGGTCCAGGTCACGAAGGCCACCAAAGACAGCGACACCACCTGGGCGGTGGAAAGCGACAGGGCATAGCGAGGCAGGATGCGGATGGGCGCGATCAGGTAATGATTTTCGGAAATGAAAGGCACCAGCACGCCCAGGTAGCGGGCAAAGCCGACGGAGGACGCCGCGATGGTGCCGGTCTGGATTACCAGGAACAGGGTCCAGCCATAAAGAAACCCCCAGAGCGGCGAAAACGCCTCGCGCAGATAGACATATTGTCCGCCTGCGCGCGGCATCATCGCCGCCAGCTCGCCATAGGACAAAGCCGCCGCCAGGGTCAGTACCCCCGCAATCACCCAGGCCAGCAGCATCCAGCCGGCGGCGCCGGTCTGGCGTGCCATATCGGCCGCCACGATGAAGATGCCCGAGCCGATCATAGACCCGGCCACGATCATGGTGGAATCGAACAGCCCCAGCCCGCGCTTCAGCGTGTGTTCGGCGTCGGGATGCAGCGAGTCCATGTCAGCTCCGGTCCGGTCTGGGCAAAGGATCAGTCAGGAAGGCGTGCACAAGGTCGTTGAATTCGCCGGCATAGCGTATGTGAATATTGTGCTTGCCGCTGGGGAAAATATGCAGCCGCGACCCGGCAATGCCGCGATGGATCGCCTCGGCATGGAAGGCGGGCACCAGCGGGTCCAGCGCGCCATGCAGCACAAAGGTAGGACACCTTATCCGGGACAGCTGCTCCCGGTACAGATTGCCGCCTGCCTCGAACAGCGCCACCTGCCCGTCGATATAGTGGTCCCACAACCCGTCCAACGCATCGCCATAGATTGCCCGCATCGCCTCGGCGGCCCGCGGCGACCAGGCGGAAATCTTGCGAATGGCATTGAAGGCAGCGATTTCTTCGGCCGTGAGGAAAGACTGGCCACCGAAGACAACCAACCTCGCTACGCGGCTTGGATTCTCTGCCGCCATGATGGCGGCAACATTGGCGCCATCGCTCCAGCCCATGACGTCGAACCGCTGATGGCCCAATGCGACCATCAGGGCAAACATGTCGGCAGCGTCGCGGTGGTAAAAGTCGAGCGGATAGTCGCGCTCCGGTGGCCGCGACCGGCCATAGCCGCGGGGATCGGGCGCGATAGCGTCAAAGCCACGTTGCGCGAACCAGCCTATCTGGGCCGGGAAATCCCCTGCCCCTGTGCCCAGTGCGCCGGGGATCATCAGTAGCGGCGCGCCTTTGCCGGCCTGTTCACAATGCATCGTCAGGCCGGGAAGAGCGACTGCCACCACGTTCAGTGCTGCTTGGGCAGAGCGAAGACGTAACCTGCCTGGCCGGTCTGGGACCGGTTCACTTGCGAGGCTTCGCCACGCCCGGCGGTCTGGTGCATCTGGATATAGGCCGCCTCGATCGCGCTGCGGAACCTGTCCGTATCGAACAGGGGTGCGGTCTTGCGCCCCTCGGCCAGCCGCGTCCGGAAAGAGGCAAGCAATGCCGGTTCCTGGACCAGCCGCAGGGCAAGGGCTTCATAATCCTCCATGCTTTCGGCGATCAATTCCGGCAGACCGGCCGCCTGCAATTGGCTGGCAGCGACCCGGCCGGGAAAAGTCCGGCCCCGACAGGTCACCAGGGGTAAGCCGGCCCACAGGGCATCGGCCGCGGTGGCGTGGGCGTTATAGGGCAAAGTATCGAGGAACAAGTCTGCAAGGCTGTGGCGGGCCAGATGGACGTCGGCCGGCGCATTTCCGGCAAACACAAGCCGGGAGGGGTCTACGCCCCGCACGGAGGCCTCCCGGCACAGATTCGCCATCGCCCCGCCATGGGACGCCTTCAGCCACAACACGCTGCCCGGCACGGCCGAAACCAGCCGCATCCAGACATCGAAGACAGCCGAGGTAATCTTCCTGTTGTTGTTGAAGCAGCAGAAAACAAAGCCGTCCTCCGGCAGGTTTTCCTCGCGGCGCGAGGGCGCGGTTCCAACCGCTCGCCTGGTGTCGCAGGTCCAATAGCCGTCCGGCAGATGCACGATCTTCTCGCTGAAGAACGGCTGTTGATCGAAAGGCAGCACCGTCGCATCGGCCAGGATATAGTCCATGAAATCCGTGCCCATGGTCCCGGGATATCCCATGTACTGAACCTGGACGGGCGCCGGACGCCGGCTGAGAATCCCCGGCCGCGCCCCCAGGGTATGACCGTTGAGATCGACAAGGATGTCGATGCCCAGACCGCCCAGGAATTTCGCCGCGTCGGCATCACTGACCGCGCCGAGTTCTTCAAACCGGTCGACGGCGCTGGTGATGCGGGCGCGGATTTCGCTTCCGTCATCTCCGCCGGTGGAAATACCCGTGATCTCAAAGCGCGACCGGTCGTGGCGCTCGAACAGTTCCGTCACCACCGAGGCGATCGGGTGGATGCGGAAATCCGAAGACATATAGGCGACGCGGATTTTGCCGTTCCGCCGTGGGGGCTCGCTCCGTACTGCAAGAGGTGGAGCGGAAATTTCACCTGCATAGGCCTGAGCGCATTTGGCTTGCAGCTCCGGCCCCCAGTCATAGAAGAGCCCTAGCAGGGGCTGCACCTTTTGCTCACGCTTTCCCAAATCCGCCCTGATCCGCTCCCCGAAAGCAGCCGCGTTCGGCCAGTCGCAAAGACTGAGCGCGGCATGCGCGGCCCCTGCAACAGCTCCGGGGAAATCCGGATCCAGCGCCAGGACCTGTTGATGGCATACCAAAGCTTCGTCGAAACGGTGCAAGTCCGAAAGCACTTCACCGCGGCTGTTCAGCGTCTTGCCGTAGTTGGGATCGATTGCGAGAGCCTCGTCATAACTCGCCAGCGCCTCCGGCAGACAGCCCATCTCCCGCAGCGTATGTCCGCGATTGCTTAATGCCTCCACCAGCCCGGGCGCGATCGCCAAGGCCTTTGCATAACTGGCAAGCGCCTCCTTGAAGCGTTTCAGATGTGAAAGCGCTATGCCGCGATTGCTGAGCGTTTCGGGATTGTCGGGTTCAAGGCTCAAGGCTTTGTCAAAATTGGCCAGCGCCCGCTCGGATTGCCTCAAAGCCTGCAACGCACTGCCCCGGTTTATCAACACGGAGGGCGAATTCGGCATGATCGCCAAGGCCCTGTCGTAGCAGGCCAGGGCATCCTCATAGCGCCCCAATCCCGACAGGGCCGCGCCGCGATTGTTCAGGGCCTCTGCCGAATCCGGTTTGACGGCAAGTGCCTGGTCGCAGTTGGCCAATGCCTCGTCGAAACGTTTCAGATACCGCAACACATTGGCGCTGCCGACAAGCGCTTCCAGAAGGTTCGGCTTGAGGCGCAGCGCCGCTTGGTAACCGTCAAGCGCCTCCTGCGGACGCTTCAGTCTGAACAATATGTTTGCACGATTGGTCAGCGTCTCGGCATAGGGCGGCCCAACCGCAACAGCCCTGTCAAAGGCCGCCAACGCCTCCTTGAGACGGCCAAGGATGGTGAGGACATTGCCATAGTTCGACAATGCTTCGGTCGAACCTGGGCTGATCTTCACCGCGGCGCCAATCAGCTCCAGCGCTTCGTCATTTCGGCCCTGCTGCGAACGCAATATGCCCAACATGTGGCAGGCGAAAAAATTGCGGGGATCTATCTGGAGGATCTGCCGGTACAGGCGCTCGGCTTCTCCGAACTGCCCCCTCTGATGACATCCGGCCGCCTGATTGCAGAGTGTTTGCAGATTCATCCCGGTCATTCGTATTGGGCCAGCCAGCCTGCCGCATGAGACACCGCTGCGCTAGACCCCATATCGGACGGAAGCAGCCGCAAAAGAAAATGGCGGCCATCCGTCAGGATGGCCGCCACAAATCTTCATCACGGCAATCAGTGGTTTAGGCGGAAACCGATGTGGTAGAACCGGCCTATCGTATCATACAGCGCCGGATTCAGCGGATAGGACTGGTTCGCCTGTCCGTAAGCATTGGCATTGCCGGGATTCTGGTTCGTCAGGTTGTCGACCTTGAAATACAGCGAGGAATGTTCGCTGAGGTCGTAATGACCGCCGATATCGAAATAGAGTTCCCCGGGCATGTAATTGCTGCTGACCGTGGGATGGTTCTGGTCCACCGGCACCGGGCAGGCGGTCGTGCAGGCCACCCAGGTGCGGCTGATCTGGCCTTCGCTGAACCAGCGCTCGTTGACGAAGAAGCCCCAATTGTCGGTGTCGTAGCCTTGGTTGAAGAAGATTTTCCAATGCGGCGTCGCGACGCCGCTATTGGCGTTGTTACCAGCCACATCTTGTATCACGCCGCCAACGATGCCGGGGTTCTGGACGAATTTCATCACATTGGTGGCCAGCAGCCGGAGGGTCACATCACCGCCCAGGCCCCAGTCGATCGCGTCATCCGCTGCGAAGCGATAGCTCGCCTCATAGTCGATGCCCTCGGTAACCCAGGACGCGATATTGACCTGAGGTGTGGTTTGTGAGGTCGGCTTGGTCAAGGTCGCGGCGGTGTTGATCACGCCGTTGACCGCCCATGGCACGCCGTTGCTGCTGAGGAACGAACATTGCAGCGCATTGCCGGCAAAGCAGAGGTCCATATTCTGCTGCTGGCTGAGCTGGGTGATGATGCTCTTGACGCCGACACGATAGTAGGTGGCCGAAAGATTCAGCCCCGGCACATTGGAGGGCGACCACACCAGGCCCAATTCCGTCGTCTGACCCTTTTCCGGCTTCAGGTTCGGGTTGGCGGTGATGGGGTTGGGCAGCGGACTGATGGACTGACCCGCGACACCCGGGAGCGCGCAATCATTACACTTGAACTGGTCGGTCACCGAACCATTGTTGACGCGGGCGCCGGCGTATAGTTCCGCCAGGTTGGGAGCGCGAACGTCACGCGATTGCAGAGCACGCACACGCAACCCGTCCAGCGGCGTGTCCCAGGTTCCACCCACCTTCCAGGTCTCGACATCGCCTGAGGTGGTGTAGTGGGTATAGCGGCCAGCCAGGTTGATGTTGATCCGGCCCCATTCCGGTGTGTCCAGCAGCGGGACGTTGGTTTCCAGGAAGGCTTCCCATTCATGGAATGTACCGTGCGCCGGCTGGAAATTGCCCGCATACCAGTTGGGGAGTGCGGGCGGCAGGACGCCGGGCTGGGCCGATGCGTTCAACAGCGGATTGCCGGCAGGACCGTAGGTCACGCCGCCGAAGGTTTCGTTGGCGCAATTGCCGCGCGAGGCGCAATCCGTCGCGGCGCTGAAGGATTCTTCGCGATACTGGAAACCAGTGGCGACTGAAACCTTGCCGGCCCAGTTTTCAAACACATCGCCGCTCATGCCATAGTCAAAGACTTCCTGGCGCTGGTTGACGATCTGCCATGGGAAGCGGCCATTGGCACCAGGATTGCTGCCGTCCTGATTGATGCCTTGAACAAAAGAACGCCCCGCCGGCGAAGCGCCGTTGGTGCCAATGATATTCAGCGGCACGCAGCCGACCGAACGGGCGGCCACGGAACGGCAGATCACACTGCCGACCGGCACACCGGGGAAAGCAGCCTGGTTGTTGGAAGTGACCTGCACCGCATCGATCGCCGCGTCGTAATACGGCGTGATCAGGATGTTTTCGAGGGTGTTGTGATAATCGACTTCGCCATGCTGGAGGTAAGCCTTGAAGGTCCAGTCGATGTCGAACAGGTTGAACACGCCGTCCGCGCCCACCACATAGCGGCGCATGGTGCGGTTGTTATAGTTCTCGACATTGGCCAGCACCGAATTCTGGGCGCCGTAAGCCATCGAGCCGGCGGTGAAGCCATTGACGAAGCCGTTATTGACCGGAGAGCCGGCGGCACCGAGGACACCAAGCGTGGCGGGATTCAGCGACGTAATGTCGATGTTCGGCGCGGGCGCGTAGGTGCTGCCGCCCAGGCCCGAAATACCGCCCGCCGGCTGGGAGATGCTGGTGAACTGGCTGTTGTAAGCCGCGGTCTGACCATTGTTGGCCAGGCAGGCCTGCGCGATCGAACTGGGCAGGAACGGGTTGTCGCAACCGATATGGAGATTATCCGACTTGAAGAAGGACTGGGTCGGCTTGTCCCAGGTTACCACCTCGCTGTAGATCGCGTTGGCATAGATCTCGATATTGGGGGTGAGATCATAAGAGACGCGGGCAAAGGTGTTGCCGCGCACCAGCCGCGCCACGATCGAGGCATAGCCGGTCTGATTGCCGGCGAGATCGCCGCCGACGCAATAGCCGCCGGCGGAGCAGCCATTGATCGCGTTGGTGGTATTGCGGGCCGGTGTGGCGGGCAGACCGCCGGCGCCGAAGCCATAATCAAACTGGGACGGCTGGCCATTGGCGCCGAATTGCGTGCCCTGCAGCGCGCCGCGGGTGATCAAGCCGCCATAGGAAAATTGCGCGAACTTGCCGCCGTTGACATTGTACCACATCGGCCCACCGGCCGCGAGGCCCGCGGTCGCGTTGGCGGGGCAGCCACTGGGCTGGCACTGCGCGGCGGTGAACATCTGCAACTGCTGCGGATTCGTATACCAGCGGCGCGGTCCGACCAGGCTGTTGATACCCGCTTCACTGGTGAATTCGCCCGAGAATTCGAAATGGGCGCGGCCGCCCAGGAAGCTGGTGCCCGCGGCGAACTGGATCTGGGCCTGCGGATCGTCGGCATAATTGGTGATGCCGCCGTTGAGGTTCATCTTGAAGCCCTCGAACTTCTTGTCGAGGATGAAGTTGACCACGCCGGATACGGCGTCAGAACCCCAGGATGCGGACGCACCGCCGGTCACCACATCGACCCGATTGATCAGCATCGAGGGGAACTGGCTGATATCCACCACGCCTTGCGAAGACGTCGGGATGACGCGTTCGCCATCGATCATGATCAAGTTGCGCTGGGTGCCGAGGCCGCGGATGTTCAGGGCGCTCAGACCGTTGACGCCGTTGGATGAGCCGCCATTGCCGACCGTGGTGCCCGTGCTGCCCATCAGGGACGGCAACTGGGCGACAGTGGTGAAGATGTTGGTGTTGGCCTGCTTGGTCAACTCGTCGGAGTTGATCACCGTGGTTGGCGTCGGAGCATCGAAGCCCGCGCTCATGATGCGCGAGGAGGAGACCGTCACCGACTCCACGCCCTGCTCCTGGGCCGGTTGCGCAAAGGCTGGAGCGGAGATCAGCATAGCCAGGACGGCGGTGCTGCTGGACAGTGCCAGGCGGCGCTTCGCGCAGCCTGCATTCGCGTAAGAATGCATGTGATTTTTCCCCTGTGGCGTCGTCGGCGTCTCTATTATTTTTCGAGACTTTCCCTTGACTCAAGCCTAACGCGGCAGGGCAAATATCGCAATAGTGTCACCGAATATGGGCCGACCCTCCCGCTTCATCTGGGTCTCCTGGCTGTGGCAGCCGCTGGCGCCAATGGCCAGGTATTGCACGCCCTTGACGCGGTAGGTGATGGGCGGGGTGCAGACGCCGATGCCCATGTGATAAGACCAAAGCTTCTCACCGCTTTTGGCGTCAAACGCCATGACGTTACCGTTGACCTCGCCGGCGAAGACCAGGTTGCTGGCTGTGGCCAGGACGCCCCCGAACATCAGGTGATCGCTGGGGTATTGCCAGGCGATCTTGCCGGTATTGACGTCTATCGCCGATAAATTGCCCGAGTTCGGAATCATTTGCGATTCCAGAGCTTTACGTTCCGCGTCGGTCGGTATCGCGTTGCCGAATTGCTGGCCCACTTCCGGCGTGCCCGGCACCCAGGGCTTGGAGGGCTTCACCTTGTAGATGTGTGGCTCATTTATCGCCATCGTATAAAAATAGTGGGTCAACGGCGAAAAAGCCGGCGGCTGCCACATCGCTCCGCCGTGATTGGCCGGGTAATAGACCCGCGCTGTGTCGTCCGGCGGGATCATTTTTTTGATCGATTCGCTCTGCGGCACGAAGGCGTCGGACTTGCGGATCAGCTTTCCCGTGTCGCGATTGACGATATAGAGATGGCCGTTCTTGTTGGCTTCGGCGGCCGCCTCGACCATCTTGCCGTTCTTGTCGAGCGCGCTGAACAGTACGGTGGGCGCGGCGGAGTCCAGATCCCAAACGTCATGCGGTATCTGCTGGTAATACCAGGCCAGCTTGCCGGTCTTGGCATGCACCGCCACCATCGAGACGGTGTAGAGATTGTTGCCCTTACGGAAGTCACCATAAAGGTCCGGGTTGGGATTGCCGGTGGCGAAAAACATCAGGTCGCGCTTGGGATCGACCGCCACAGCGTCCCACATCGAACCGCCGCCGATCTTCCAGGAATCACCTTCCCAGGCACCCTTGAAGTTGGGATCGTCCGGGCCCGCAGTGAGATTGAAGCGCCACACCAGCTTGCCGGTTTCGGCATCCAACGCCTCGACAAAGCCGCGGGTCGGCCATTCCGCGCCGCCATTGCCCACCACTACCAGCCCGTTATAGACCTGCGGCGCGCCCGTGAAAGTGTACCAGTGATAGGGCTGGGGCAGGATGTCTTCGCGGCGGGTCTTCCAGATCACCTCGCCCGTCTTGGCGTCCAGCGCCACCACATGGCCGTCCACTTGCGCGACATAGACCTTGCCATTGGCCACCGCCACACCGCGCGCCTGCGGACCGCAGCACATGCTGGCGAATTCCAGCACGGGATTGAAGGACCAAAGCTCCTCGCCGGTGACCGCGTCATAGGCCTGGACCACATTGCCGGCGGTCTCCACGAACAAGACACCGTCGATCTCGAGCGGTGTCGCTTCCATGGAGTTGGCGACGCCCGTCTGGATCAATGCGACCGGCTTCAGCTGCTTCACATTGGAAGCATTGATCTCGGTCAGCGGCGAAAAACGCTGATTGTCATAGGTGCGGCCATGCAGGCGCCAATTGTCCTGGTCGGCGTCCGCATTGATACGCTGCTCATCGGTATTGGAAAGATCGGCCGTCACCGGCCGCATCTGATAGGAAAGTTTGTTCGCCGGCACGGGAGGCTGGGCGGCGGTGCCGCCCTCTTCCTGGCCCAAGGCCAGACCCGCCGAAACCAGGGCCAGACCCAAGACGCCGCAAACCGTCCGGTACGAGCGCAACCAAGACCGCCGTCCCATACTCAACTCCCAACCCGGCAATGCCAACCTGGCAATGTAAGACGTTAGCCCGAAATCCCGGCATTTCCGCGGCGCAAATCTGCAGCACGCCGGACCGGGCTGCCAGAACGGCCGCCCGCTGGGATCGGCCGGTCAGACGGTGGCGGTGGTAACGGCCAGCGGCGGGTTCGATTGCAACGTGCTGCCATTGGAGCTTGACGCGACACCGATCGCGATCGCGGTAATCGCGCCGGCCCCCAAAAGCACCCAGGTGGTGGTGCTCATCTCCATCTGTGCGTGCTTGACGCCGGCCGGTTTGCCGGGCGCAAGCGGAGTGACGTCCGCCGCCAGGGCGCTGGAAACGAGCAAGGTGGATGACAAGGCTATGGCTATCAAAGCGCGCATAATTTTCCCCTCAGTGTGTTTGTTTTTTTGCAACTATACACCAAAGCACAACCGGTACAACGCGGTAGCAGCCGGCAGCTTGCCAAATGCGGCTTGCCAATGGCTGCTTGTCAGCTCAGCTCTATACGGAAAATCCAGCCCACACCCGGTCCGTCCTTGTCCGGCCATCCGGGATGGTGGCCGGCATCGCAGCCGACAAAGGCGCCCTTATAGAAGCCCAAGCCGTGGGGATCGCAGGAGCCCGGCTCAAGGGTCACCTGCTCCAGCACTTCGCCGGTTTTGGGATCGTATTTCGACAGGCCTTGCACGCCTTCAGCATAGCTTTTGCTGTTGTTGGCCGTGGCGAGCCAGATGAAGCCCTGGTCGTCGAAGGTCATGTCATGACTGCGCATCGTGTCCGGGGTGTCGTTGCGGATGCGGATGGCATAATCGCAGGTCCAGCTATCGGGATCGACCCGGATCATGCAATTGAGCCGGCTGGCGATGATCCACAGCTTACCGTCATGCCATTGCGCACCATGGGTGCCGCCGCCGCCCAGGGGAATGGGCTTCACCCAGCGCGTCTTGCCGGTCTTCACATCCAGATTGTGCACGCCGGTATAGGGCGGCGGGTAGTCCGTCTCATTGTTGGCGATGACATAGAGCGCGCTGTCGCTGACCGCCAGCCCGCTGGTCACCTGCGAGGCGCTGGCATAGGTCTTGAGCAGCTTGCCGTTCCAGTCCATCAGCCAGACCTGGTCGGGGCCCGGCTGCTCCGGCACGCCCGAGCCCTGGGCCTGGATGCCTTTCAGCTTCTGCTGCCCGATCCAGATGCCCGCATCGCTGTGTTCGGGAATGGCGAGGCAATTGGGATAGAATTCCGGAGCCTTGAACAGTTTGGTGGTTTTGGCCCGGCGCTGGAGGACCTGTTTGCGCCCCGGCGGAGTGGGAGAGTGAATCTGGGCGAGCGCCGATGATGTCACCATCACGCCCAGCCCCGTCAAGAATTGCCGCTTGCCGATCATCTGCTGCTTTCCCTGTCGCCGCGCTTCAGCGCGCCGCCCGTTCCTGTCCATCATAGAAATAGTTCATGCTTTTGGGCACGGCACAGCGCCCCGTCATCTTGCCAACCACTTCCGCCCGTGCCGCGATCAGGGATTGTGTGGCCAGGGCCTGGGTGCGAAGTCTCGCCACTTCCGCGGAGCTAAACGGTCTGGCCCCTTTCGGCGCGCTGTTACCGCCCAGGCCGAAGACGACAAAGTTCATCATGTCGGCCAGCTCCTGGTTATCGGTGATGGCCGAATAGGCGACATTGGGCAGCCGGATCAGATAGTCGCGCCCTTCCCTGGTGCACATGAAATAACCCACCCGGCCGCGCAGCACGGGAATCTCCGCAGGCGCGCTGTCGCCCTGCATGCCGTGGCAGCCGCTGCAATGTTCGACATAGTCGGATTGGGCCACAGTCAAATTGGGCAAACCTGCCAATTCCGGCAGAGGCGGCGCGGCATAGGCGGCAGACGCAGAGAGCAAGAGCGCCGCAACAACGCCGGCCGGTTTCACGGCACGATCTTCTTGGCGCTAAGCGCCGCATGCTCCGCCGCCACATCGGTGGGAGACATTCTGGATTGCGCCCGCGCATCGGCAATTTCGCGTGCCGTGAAAGTGACCGGCGCATGGTCGATGGCGGACAGATAAGTCAGCACAGCCGCCATATCCTCATCGGACATGCTGTCGAAGGCCGGCATGATGCCCAAGACCGGCTCATTGTCCGCGACAATGCTGCCGCTCATGCCGTTCAGCAGCACCTTGGGAAGAAAAGCCTTGCCTTCGGGCGTGGAGGCAATGGCGCCCAGCCGTCCCGCCAGGCGCGGGAACTGGCCGGGCACGCCGACACCGCCGGCCTGATGGCAGAAGGCGCAACTCTTGTCGAAGATTTCGGCGCCATCTGCCAGGGCGGCATTGTTTGCCGCCGCCAGCAGCAGGACGGCCAGGAACGCGCGTTTCACTGCACCGCGCCCACCAGCGCCGCCGTCGAGCAGTGATACTGCATATTGTCCAGGCCGAAGCACCAGATGATGTCGTTGTTGGTTTGCGGCACATAAAGCTGGGTGTCGCGATCCTGGTTGTCGCAATGGCATTGGCCGCAGCCCGGCTTGCCGCAACAGTCGCGATAGGCGATCAGATAGGTCTTGTTGTCGTCGGGATTGACACAGGTCCCCACCCAGGAGGTGGTGGAAGCCACAGCGCCGGCCGGACAGGTATGAGTGCCACCGCCGCAGCAAGCGCAGAGATTGCCGTCGACGCCGCAATAGCGCCAGTAATCGCACTTGGTCTCGTCCTTGGTCTGGGAATTCATGGTGAAATGGGTGCGCGCCTTCTCGCCGCGATCCGGCTTGCCTTGCGCCTGCGCCCGGCTGACGGGCAACACGGGAAAGACCGGCGCGGCGGCCAGGGCCAGGCCCAGCCGCGAAAGAATCCCGCGCCGGGAGGTGTGGCCCGCCAGCCGCCGCACCAGCTTTTCCCCCATCCGGTCAATGCTGATTGTCTTCATGGCTAGGCGACCTTGGGTTTGGAAGCGGGCGATTTGGACGATTTGGCGAGATAGTCCTGCACCGACACCACGCCCATCTCATGGGCGGTGACCAGACTTTCCAGATGCTCGCGGCTGTTGACCAGTCCCTTGGACAGCACCATGCCGTCGTCACCGATCAGGACCGCGTGCGGCAGCCGGTCGACATGGAAGATGCGGCCCACAATGGAAGAATTGACGAAGGGCAGTCCGCCCATGTCCAGGCGTGCGATCATGGCGTGCTGTTCGTTCACATCGTCATCGCCGATAAACACGATATCCAGCTTCTCGGTCCGGGCGAAATTCCGCGCGACAGGGATCAGGTCCTTGCACAGGGGACAATGCGGCGACACGAAGAGCAGAAGCTGCATGCGGCCCTTGGCCAGCTTCTTTCCGATCCAGAGCTGCGCTCCGTCCAGGGTGGTCGCGTCCAGTACGGGAGCCGCCTCACCCACCACCGGACCCTTGCCGGTCAAAAGCGCGCCGGCCGGCGCCAGCCGGACATGCAAGACCCCGACCTGCCGCGCCAGTGCCAGCAGCGCCAGACCCAGTCCCAGGATCACGATCCAGGAAAGGACTTGGGAGACGATCAGGACCGTGAGCATGGCATGTCCTTTCAGGCCGTCCTTTCCGGCAGGGCGGCGAGCGTGTTGTGAAGGCTGTACAGCAGGACGAAGCAAAGGCCGGCGCCGGCACCCGTCAGCAACAACGGCATCGAAACAATCATCACTGACCCAAAGGACGGCAACAATAGCGCCGCCAGTACCGCATTGCGCGCCACCAAGCTCCAGCGCAGGGTCTGTTTCAGGAAAGGCCGGCCGCAGCCGCAATCGATATGTGCGCGGCCCCGGCGTAGATTGACCGCCATGGCGGCGGCGAACAAGATCAGCAGACCAATGGCGGTAAGCTCGGCAAAGGGGCTGAGCTGCGCGGACAAGACCAGGACGCCGACAATCATCTCCACCAGCGGCAGCACTACGGCAACGGGCAGGACCATGGCGCGCGGGAGCAAGCGATAATTGGCGATCACGCCGGGCAACAGGCGCCAATGCGCGGCTTTCTGCATGGCCGCCAACAGGAAGACCAGGCCGACACAGACCCGCCCTGCCATCGCAAAAGCCGTCAGCAGTTCCTGCCCCACCTCAGCCATCAGGGCTGCACCGTATAAAGAATTCCGCCACCGGAATTATCCCAGCTGCGCTTCTTTTCCATGGTCTGGGGGTCCAGCACAAAGGTGTTGCCGCTGCCGTCGCTGGCATAAAGTTGCGGATTGCCGTCCTGGCTGACGGCGATGTTGCTCAACTTGCCTTTCAGCTCCCCTCCCAGGGCATGGCGGCGGATCAGCTTGTGCGTATTACCATCCAGCACCCAGATTTCCTGGGCCGGCTCATATTCACTCCAATATTCGCCCATATGCATCAGCACATAGATGCGCCCGGTGGCGTGATGCACGGCGATCGGCTGGCGCCCGCCCGGCATCCAGTTCACATCCATCGGCGTATAGGTGCCCTTGCGCATGAAAGCAGCCTGCTGCAGCGACCAGGGCGTGCCGATCTGGGGCGTGGCGCCCAAGGTGACCGGCGTGATCATCCCGCTATAGCTCAGCAAGGTCGCTTTGCCGGTCTTGGGATCGATAATGGAGGTGTCGAAGATGGGGTCTTCCGTGGCCGAGAAGAAAGGCGCCGAGCGGGTGATTGTCGGTTTGGCGCCATCCATCGCCACGGTCGCCAGCGTGCCGTTGGAGCAGAGCGCCGAAAAACCGTTGATGGTGTTGGTGAACATGGTGGCGCAGCCCGGCAGTTCGATCTTCTGCTCGAAGGCCTTCTTCTCCAGGTCCACGACATTGACCGAGGAAGACGGCTGCATGTTGTAGATCAGTGCCTTCTTGCCATCGCTGGTGATCACCAGATTGTGGGTGCGGTTGCCGATCAGCATGCGGCCGGGGATGGGGACCTCCGCCACCAGCTTGAGGCTGCGCACGTCATAGGCCAGCAGCATGTCCTGACGGGTGCCGCGATCCAGCTTCGACCAGATGGTCTGGGCGACATAGAAATTCCTGCCCAGGGGATCGAAAGAGAAGCTGTCCTGGCCATACATATTGACCATGCCTCTCATCTTGCCGGAGTCGCCGTCGAAGATGCGGGTGCCGTCCTGGCCGTTGCCGCGATTGACGAACACCCAATGGGGTTGCACCGGATCCAGGGTGCTCACACTGGGCACTTCCGCCTGTGGGATGGTCACCGCGCCGGTGGGCGAGACATGCTGTAAGGGCGACGCGATGCCATTGGTCTGCGCCCGATTCTGAGATTGAGTTTGGCCGTGCGCGGCCACAGGCAGCGCCAGGGCCAAAACAGCGAGCCGGAAAGCCGTCCTTGCCGAAAGCATGATGGTCCCCCTTGGCCCATTCGGGCTTTTGCATGAGCTTTGGCCCGGACGGGCCGGGAGTCAACGCGAAAGAGCAAAAGGCAGCGCTTGCCCAATCGGGTACCGCGCTGGCGAAAGGGTATTGTCCAAAGGAAAGGCGGCCTGCCTGCTATTTCCGCAGGTCCATCAACGCCGCCTGCATCATTGCCCGGGCATAGCCGACATTATAGACCCAGCCGGTATAGCCGCCGTTCTTCTGGTCCTTGTCGTTTTCCATGCTGCGCGGATGCTCCGGCATGATCAGGCGCCGGTAGTTGTTTTCGATCAGCTCCTTCATCACCGCCAGCATATTGTCGTCGCCTTCATCGTTCCAGACTTCGACATATTTTTCGTTGGGCTTGGTCAGCTTGACGTTGCGGAAATGGCAGTGGTTGATGCGGTCGCGGCTGGCGAAATAGCGCGCCACTTCCACCGGATCCTCACCCAGTTCGCGAGTAACGCCGCAATCGAAGGTCAGCCCGTTGGACGGAGAATTGACGGTCTCGATCAACCGCTTCCAGTCCTTCAGCGTGTTGAGGATCTGGCCGGAGCCACGACTCATTTTGGGCGGCGGATCGTTGGGATGCACGCAAAGCCGCACGCCGGCCTTTTCCGCCACCGGCACCAGTTCCTTCAGGAAATAAGTGAGATTTTCCCACACCTGGTCGTAAGAGACCGCGCCTTCGGACGGGATGGGCGGCAGGTCCTTCATGCGATCATAATCGAAGGTCAACAGGCCCGAACCACCGCGGCCGGTGAAGACCTCCTTGTAGCCTTCGTTGGCGCGATGCGGAAAGAAGTCATATTCGACCACCGGCAGGCCGGCTTTGCCGGCGGCGACGATGGAAGCCTTGAGCTTGTTGATCATCTCGTCGCGGCCGGGCTTACCGTGCACGACTTTCAGGAATTCCGGCTCCATGACGCCGTTCTTGAACCACGGCACCATCACGATGCCCAGCTTCAAGCCCTGAGTGGCGAGCAGATCCATGCGCTTGCGGAACCAGTCCTCGGTCCAGGGCGGCGGCGGCATGTCGGGCATGTCCACGATGTTCACGCCGATCTGCTTGATCTTCTTCATCTCCGACTCGGTAGGATCGGCGGAGATGTACATGGTGAGCTTCGGTGTGTTGGGGCCTTCCTGCGGCATGCCGCTCACGTTGGACACCGCCGCCTGCGCGCCTTTAAAACCTGCCGCGCCGGCGAGCAGCGCCGCTCCCGAACTTGCCAGCACTCCGCGGCGTGAAAATTGATCCTTGATCATGTTGCTTCCCCTATAGACCGGCTTGTTCTGCCGTTTCTTGCGCCAAGCCTAAGCGCAAATGGCGACATCAAGCAAACGGATCAGGCGGCGGGTTTGCGAAGCTCCGCCGCCGCCGCCAGCAAGGGCGCGGCAAGGCTGGCCAGCATGAACGGCACATAGAAAAGAAAATGGCCCAGATTGTATTGACTGGGCTTGGGATGGATCACCGGCATCACGAAGTCGCGCCCGAAAGCGATCAGGATGTAATTCATGCCCACCAGCCTTATGCTGCGCCACAGGGTGGGATTGAGCGTTTTCGCAGCGCCGAAAGACAGGCCCGCCAGCAGATAGATAAAGAACAGTCCGACGGCAAAAAATACGAACAGGCCCGGCGGCAGCACCGGCCGGGGGGCCAGGATGCGCGACAGCCAGATCACCAGCGCGACATGCACCAGATGGGCGGATGCGAAGGCAAGGCCGAATTCCCGGCCCCGGCCCGCCAGGGCTTGCAGACCGAACAACCGGGCCGTGGCCGTGCCTGCATAAGCCAGCCAGAACAGGACGAAGGACCAGCGGGCCGTCCATTCCAGGGCAAGCCGGATACCGGGATTGCCGGTGCCGGCCAGTACAAGGATCAAGGCGGCAAGCACCAGCGCGATCCCGAAAGCTGCGCCCATCCAGGCAACCGTATTGCGCATCTCCGCCCGCCTCCCGCCATCAGCTTATGCCTGCGAGGTTGACAAGCAAAGGCGCTCACGCCGCTAATGACCCGCTCGCAAAAAACAAGAAGCGCAGGGGAACGGGATGGGGAAGGCGCCGGCACTTATGGCCTTGGTGGTCGGGATATTTTTGGGTCCGGCCCAGGCCGCCAACCAGAACGACAAAGTCCTGATCGACGCCGCAGCCAATCTGGCAACCGCGAATTGGAAAGTTGCTTCAACGGAATGGGGCGGCACAGGCAACTGGAGCGTCGAACTGCGCACCTTGCATGGCGGCCGCCAGGAAGGCGTCCAGGTCATCGAGGTGAACAATGGCGCCATGAGCTTCACCATCGTGCCCACGCGCGGCTTCGAAGTCTGGAAGGCGCAGGCAGGGAAACTCCGGCTGGGGTGGGATTCTCCGGTGCAGGAGATCATCCATCCCTCCTACATTCGGCTTACCGACAATGGCGGCCAGGGCTGGGTGGCGGGCTTTGGCGGGCTGATGGTGCGCGGCGGGCTGGCCTCCTTCGGCTCACCGGTGCAGGACGGCGCGCAACAACTCACCCTGCATGGGCATGTCGATTACATCCCCGCGCACTATGTCAGCGTGCGCTATGAGGCGGCGCCGGTGCCGCGGTTGGTCTTCCGTGGCATCGTCGACGATGTCCAGACTTTCGGCCCACAACTGCGCCTGACCTCCGAGATCTCAACCGTGATCGGCAAACCGGAAATCGTCTTCGACGACCAGATCACCAACCTGTCCGACGTGCCCCAGGAAATGCAGCTTCTCTATCACACCAATTTCGGCACGCCTTTGCTGGGCGCGGGCGCGCAATTCATCGCGCCGGTCAAGCAGGTGGCGCCGATGAATCCGGCTTCGGCCAAGGATGGTATGACGGACTGGAATCGCTACAGCGGGCCACATCAGCCGCCTTACACCGCCAAGGTGTTCAACCTGCAGCTTCAGGCCGATACGAGCGGACAGACCAAGGCGATGCTGAAATCACCCGATGGTGCCAATGGCGTGCTGATGACATTCGACACCAAGGGACTGCCCTACATGTCGCTTTGGAAGAACGAGATCAGCCCCAAGGCCGGCTATGTCACCGGACTGGAACCCGGTACAGGTTTTCCCAATCCTCGCCCGGTGGAACGCGCCGCGGGGCGCGTGCCCAAACTCAAGGGCGGCGAAACCTATCGCGTGCATCTGGCGATCGCGGCCCTGACCGGCAAAGACCAAGTGGACCAGGCGGCCAAGGCCATTAAAGCCCTGGCGGCCTCGCCGCCTGTGGTCTCAACCAAGCCGACCGGACCCTGAAGCGCCGATCAGGTCTTGGGGGCGGGTGCCGGCTTTTCCTTGACCACGTCGAACTTGCCCAACAGGCAGGTCTGGCCGGAGCGCAGCACCTTCAGGCTTTGCTGGTTTTCGCAAATGTCTTCATTGCCGCGAAGGACCCATTCAAAACCCTCAAAACGCAAATCGGAACAGACGCCCTGCAGGTGGTTCACCAGCACGCGGCCATCCTTCATCTTGAAGGTCAGCAGTTTGCCATCTTTGGAGTCGGTGCTTTGGATGTCACGTGATCGCACGCACATGGTGGCGGCGAGCACGGGCGAGGAAACAGCGCCGAGAAGGACAAGGGATATGATGATCGTTTTCATAAGATCTCCTGACTATGCCCTCACCAGGTGATTTTCCGCCAAATCCGCCATCCCCACAAGTGTTCCGGGGACCTTTTCAAGTTGCTGGCGAATGGGTTGGCAACGCGATAGATTTGGCTTCTTGCTTGGAAAAACGGGGTCATGGCGGACAGGCTTCAGGATCAGGTTGGCGCCATCTGGGCAAAAGCCCTGGGCGTCAAAAAAGTAAATCCGGACGATAATTTCTTCGCGCTCGGCGGCCATTCCCTGCTGGGCGTGAAAATGATCGCAGAAATCCAGGCGAAAACCGGGATGGAGGAAGAACTGAAGCTCTCCGATCTATTGGAATTCCCCACCCTGGCCGCCTTTTCCGGCCATCTGGAGAGCCTGGTGGCGCCTAGCGAAGAATCCGGAAGTATCTAGAAACTGACCACCGTCAGCATCAAGTCGCCTTCGACCGCATAGCGTCCCTGCAGGATTGGATGGCCTGACTGGCAGGCCGTAAAGATCTGACCTTCCTGCGTGACATGGATGTCCCGGAACACCAGGACAGGCTTTCCGCCCCAGGCCTTGAAGGCGGCCTCCTTGGCGCTGAAGAACAAGGTCGCCGCCACGGCCTTGGCGGCGACATCCAGGCCCGCCAGATAATCCCGCTCATCTTCATCAAACAGCCGCGGCCATAGGTCTTCAGTCACTCCGCCCACCCGCTCGGCATCCAAGCCGATGCCGGTGAATTGCTGCGCGGAGCCTGCCAGGGCCGCGGCGTAGCCGTCTGTGTGTGTGATGCTGCCGACAATGCCCCCAGGCCACAGCGGCGCGCCATGCTCCCCTTTTCCGATCGCGATCCCGCCCTGCCCCAGTCCGGCGAGCGCGGCGCGCGCACAAGCCCGGCCGAGCGCAAAATCGCGCCGACGTTTTTCCCCCGCCTGGGCTACCAGCCCCTCTTCTTGAGCAAACAGAGAGACCGGTTGGCCCCGGTCTTCGATCTCGGCGCCCAGAAGGCCCGGCACAAGCAGGCACGATACCAGGCCCATCAACCGGGGACCATTTCGGCAAACACCTGAAACAGCGCGGCGGTGAATTTGTCCTGGTCGGGCGGGCTCACCGCACCCTGATAGAAATGCAATGAGACGGCCGCCTCGTGGCCCATATCCATCACATGCAGGAAAAGCGGGGAGGAGCGGCGCGGCCAGTTCTGCGGCGGCAAGGTCGCCACCTCAGGCGGCCAGGGCAAAGCGGCGGTGGTGTCGGGCCCGGCCTTTTTCTCCGCCCGTTCGCGCGCCGTGCCCATCGAGTAATAGTTGAACACTGCGGGAATTTTGTTGGGATAATCGGGCGCCTCGATACCGGGCCGCACGCAATGCGGCGCCCAGAAATGCAGGGTTGGAATACGCAGGGCAAGGGACGCATCATATTCCGCCAATATCCCGCGCATGACGGTCTCGAAATCGGCGTTCGCCGGGGCGTTGATCTCCACGGCATCGGCGCAGAACATCAGTCCCACCGTGTTCGACAATCCCAGCGAGGTGCGCTTGTCGCCCAGAATCCGCACCGGAAAACGCTCCATGCGGGACCAGCGCGCCATGGCGATGGAGAAGATGGCGAGATAGACCAGGAAGGGCGTCACCTTCCAGCCATCCGCCAGCAGCCGCACCTTGTCCAGGATGCGGCCGGGAATGGTGAAATTCTTCACAATGCGGATGCCATTGCCCCAGAGCAAAGGCCGGCCGTCACCGGGCGCCATCATGGTGGGCTGGTCGTGATACCAGCGCCGCCAATGCTCGATCAGCAACGCGCCTTGCGGACCGGCAAGAAACTCCCGCTCCGCCAGCGAGTAGTCGTTATATATCGTGGAAGGTACGCCCCGCGGCCCGCCATGGTCCAATATGTCGTGCAGCTCATCAAAGATGATGTTGCGCGTGCCGGCGTCGGCGATCATGTGGGCTGAAGACAGGACAGCCAGACTTTCTCCTTCCGGCAGCGCAAAGACCTTGGCACGGGTCAGCCATTGCCCTTCAATCAGATTGACCTGGGATGCGAAGGCCTGGCCAGCGGATGCGGCGGCTTGTGCCGCTTCGGCAGCGTTCAGACCCCGCAAGTCCTGCTGTTCGATCTCAAAAGACTCAGGCGGATTGATGAAGGCGGCCAGGCCTTGCTCTCGCATCTCGAAACGCGCGCGCAGCGCATCATAGCGCGCGATCACCTGGCGAATGGCGGCGGTGACCGCCTGCGCATCATGGCGGAATCTGCCCATCATGGCGATATTGAGCGCGACGGGCTTGCCCTCGTCCCCGCCGCCGGCAAAGGCACGCCACATTTCCTGCGCCACGGACGGGGTGGGCGGGCCGCTGAGACCGGCGGCCGCGCGCAAAGCGCGGGCGGCTGCCCGGGCCTCGAGATACGCGATGATGTCGCCGCGGCGGGCGCGCAATGCGTCCTTATCGGAAGCGGTCAAGGCACCCTTGGGCGAGCGGTAGCGGATCTCGCCATCCGCCAGGGACAGCAAGATGTCCCGGCTTTCCAGCCCCGCGATCAGCCTGGCGACGGTCATGTGCCGGTTTGGGCGAGTGGAGGCGGAACGGGCACGGGGGCCGCGAGCACGCCGGGAGATTTGGACCAGCCGCGAAAAAGCAGCGAACCGCCCATGGCAGAAATCCTCAGAAGCCCCGGAAGTTATGCCACGGGCTTTGGGGATGGGGAATCGGTTTGACTATTGGCTAACGGCCTGAAGCGAAGAAATCTTGTTTTCCCAGGTCTGCTCGTCTTCAGACTGGCGTGGCGTGTAGTGACACAGCCCCATGACGAAAGTAGGTTCGTCACTGTCATTTGCCAGGGGAACGAACAGATTGTCCGCGTCCAGATATTCGCGGCCCTTGAGGTGGACCCGGCCTAGAAGCCGGAGGGGGCGTTCACTGGCCAGGACCAAATCGTAACACTTGACCCAGCGTTCGACGTGATCCGGCGGCAATGTTTCTTCAAAAGTTTTTCCCGTGTTGTCGCCAGCCATGCCGGTCAAATTAGTCCCGATCAGCCGCCAGCGATAATGCGAAGGATCCTGTGCGACCCGCTCGAACATCACGATATTGCGCAGGACATCTTTGAGATCGCGAGCCGTTATCTCCGATCGTCTTGGCACCGCGCGACCGGCCGCTTTGGTGCGCCAGAGCTTGAGAAGTGGGTCATGGAAAGAATCGCTGAATGCCAGCCCCGGATCGCAGTAATAGTACCACTTTTCCCGGGCAGCCCGCTGGTTAAACGCTTTTACGGCGCTGATGACATCCATGGGCCAATTTTTGGCTGAAAATCATAAATAGGCAGTAAAACAATCCTTAGCCATCCGGGACGATGGGCGTACAGGAGCGGGGAGGTGCACAACCCTTAGGTGCATTTACCAAAAAAACATCCACAAGTTTTGTAAAGCGGGTATTAATTAGTAAAATCAACCGAATCGCCAGGTGGGAACTTTCTGCCGCCCGCTCACCGGGCATGGATCGGTTGTTCACCATGGTCAGTAACCTCATCATCGGTTGGCGTTTCCCCTCACCGTCTGACGCCCCTATATCGTTAGAAAAGTCTTAAGAGCACGATAGGCAGATGGCACAGTCCCACAGAAGATTGGCTTCCGAAGAGCATGTCCGCAGAACACGACAGGAAAAGTATCGGCTTGACGAACTAGATCCCGCGCGCATTGCTGGAGATCTGGTGATGTTTGAACCGAATGAAGAGATAATCACCGACCTGGTAGCCAAGGCGCGGTTAAGCATCCCCGGCTTGGCTCTTACTTCGGAAGCGATAAAAGTCCAGCGCCATAATCCGAACTGCATAATGGCGCTGACACGCAAATCCAAATTTGATCCAGCGGCCCCGGCTGGCGAAGGCTTTATTGCCATCCTGCCCCTGAACAGCATCGGCATGGAGCTTCTCAGGTTGAACGCCCTCGAAGCCACCAAACCCAACGTCAAGTTTCTTGCCAGACCGGGCGAACGGCCCAAAGGCATCTACTTGTGGGCCATATTCGCACCAGGCTCGGGGGCGGCCGGCATGGCATTGTTGATGAGGAAACTTGCTTCGGAACAATATGCAGGTCTGGACATCTACACACGTCCTGTAACGCCGGAAGGGCGTAACTTCTTGCAGGTTTTGGGGTTCGCCGAAGACACGGAGATCGGGCACGCCCCCGATCTATGGGTGTTCCGACGCAGGCAGAAAACGCCTCTTTATGACACCTATATGCCAAATTCCGGCAAAAAAGACATCGGCGTTACCGTCGCCAGGACGTTCGATGACCTGATGCGCGTCGCCGCCATCCGGAATTCGGTTTATATCGGAGAGCAGGAATGTCCCTATGATGAGGAATATGACGGCAACGATCTGGCCGCCGTGCATCTTTTGGCTTACATCGGCGACGAGCCTGTGGGCTGCATGCGCCTGCGGTTCTTTGCCGATTTCGCCAAGTTCGAGCGAGTCGCCGTCCGCAAGGAATTCCGGAAATCCCGCGCGGCCATCAAGCTTATCCAAGCCGGGCTGAAATTCTGCCAGAAGAAGGGTTACCGGCGTGTCATCGGTCATGCCCAGACCCGATTGACAACCTTCTGGACCCGCTTCGGCTTTCGTCCCATGGAGGACCGAAAGCACTTTATCTTTTCCGATTATGACTATGTTGAAATGATTGCCGACCTGGAGCCGGATCCCGATGCGGTGATCCTGGGCGCCGACCCTTACCTGACGATCCGCCCCGAAGGCCGCTGGCATATTCCGGGCATTTTAGAGAATTCGGCATCCCGCGCCGCCACCCAACCCTCCACCGCAAAAAAAAGATAACGTTTGCTTCCCACCTCCCGAAACACCCCGTTCTACGCCCCGAGGTTGCCTGGAGATATCCGCTCCAGTAGCTTGTGGAGACGGGCGCCGGGGGGCCACCCGCTTTTCCCGGCAAAATGCGTGCTCACTGAGGGATGGAATGGAATTCCGTAACCTGATCGCTTCCCTGCCGGGGAAAAAAAGTGCGATCTACACTTTCGAGCGCGGCAAGGCCGTCCAACATCCTCATTCGGCCCTGCATGGCGACGTCGTGCGCGCGCGCGATGCCTTGCGTGGTTGGGGCGTCAGGGCCGGGACGCGCGTGGGCATCTATGCCCCCAATTCCTATAAGTGGCTGGTATATGACTTGGCGCTGATCGAACTCGGCGCCATCTCGGTGCCTTTCACCGACGACTTCGCGGGCAAGATCGACCAGCAACTGCTGGATAGGTACAACATCGCGCTGCTGCTGCTCTCGAAAAAGGACGCACAGCTTTTCCCGCAAAGACCGGCCCATGTCGCGTTTCTGGATGCCGACAACCAGGACGTCCGCGTTCTGGACCGCCAGCCGTCCGGCGAGCCCGACGAGGCCGATCAGCACAGTTTGGTGTTCTCCTCCGGCTCGGCCGGCGGGCTCAAAGGACTGGTGATCAGCCGCAAAGGGGTGGAATCCCTGCTGCCCTCGATCTTCGACGCCATCGGTTGGGAGGCCGGAGACCGGCTACAGTTGTTCCTGCCCATGTCGAATTTTCAGCAGCGCAACATGTGCTATGCCGCGCTGTGGTACGACTTCGACATCATCATCACCGATTACACCCAGCTCTTCGCCGCCATGCCGGCGCTCAGTCCCACCATCCTGATTGCGCCACCGGTACTGTTCCAGATGCTGCATGCCGAATACGAAAAATACCCGGCGTGGAAAAAATCGCTGTGGTCGGTGATGGCTACAGCCCTGTCATTACTGCCATCGGCGCCCGCACGGCAGGGACTCGCGCGCGTCCTGTTCCAGGATTTCTACAAGCATTTCGGCAATAGAATTCGCATGATGATCACCGGCATGGCGCCGATCCGGCGCGACATGGGAAAATTCTTCGCGCAAATGCAGCTGCCGCTGTGCGAGTCCTACGGCATGATGGAGGCGGGTTCTCTCACCTATCGCCCGCCGCACTCCAAGGAATACGGCTCGGTGGGTAAGCTGCTCAAGGGCGTCCAAATATCGTTTGAACCCGACGGAGAGATCATCGTCTGCCGCGACGCACCCATGACCTTGCGCTATTTCCAGTGCGCGGATGGTGAGAACGAGCGCACCTTCCTGGGTCCCGGCCGTATCGCCACCGGGGATATCGGGCGGCTGGATGCCGAGGGCAATCTCTTTCTGTTGGGGCGCAAGAAAGAACTCCTGGTCACCCCGGGCGGGCTTAAAGTGCATCCTGAAACGATCGAGCAGGAACTCAACACCTGTCCCGATGTCGCGCATTCGGTGATCTATCTGAAGCCCCATGCCACGCACCTGACCTGCGTGGTGGACCTGGTGCCGCCCGGCGGAGAGGAAGCCAGGGCGCGCGTGACCAAATTCGCCAACAATTTGCCGGCAGCAAAAAAAGCGGCCCAGTTCGTGGAAGTGATCTTCGCCGACGAGCCCTTCACCACCGGCAACGGCTTGCTGAGGCCCAACTTGAAGATCGACCGCAAGGCGATCGGCGTCCGTTATCTCTCGTCCCAATCCTAGTCGCCGAGCGGCGTGCCGTGCGGCCTGGCCTTATGGCACAGCCACACGATGACGATGGCCGCCAAGCATAACCAGGCCGAGACCGTAAACATGTCGAGCGATGCCAGCAGATAGGCCTGGCTCTCCATACTGCGCGTCACCGCCGCCTTGGCCCCCAGATCGGACAGGCCCAGGTCGCGCAGCGACAACAGGATATTGTTGAGGACCGGGGTGAAGCCCGAAGTGAGATCGGCCATATGGCTCTGGTGAAACGCCTCGCGGCGGTCCCAGAAGGTCGTGACCAGGGACACGGAAAATCCGGCGACAATGATGCGGGCGAAATTCGACAGGCTGGTGGCGGCAGGGATCTGACGCGGCGGCACGCTGTCGAGCAGGATGCTGACCGTGGCGATAAAGAAGGAGCCGGAGGAAATGCCTTGCACCATCAGCGGCACCGCGATCGCCATGAAACTCGCATCCGCGGTGAGGCTGGCACGCATGAAATAGGACAAAGCGGAGGCGGCGAACGCCATGGTGGCGACCCAGCGCGCGTCAAAGCGCGACATCATCCTGGCGGTCAGAGGTGTCATCAACACCGCGATGGCGCCGGTAGGCGCCGACACCAGGCCCGCCCAAGTCGCCGTATAGCCAAGCTGCGTCTGCAGCCAGAGCGGGATCAGCAGCATATTGGCCAGGAAGATGCCGTTACCCAAGCAGAACAGGATGGTGCCGAACGTGAAATTGCGGTCCTTGAAAAGCGACAGATCCACAATGGGGTGTTCTTCCGTGAGTTCCCACAGCAGGAAAGCGCCGAAACCGATCGCCGAAACAATCGCCAGCACAACGATCCAGCTCGATCCAAACCAGTCGTCATTCTTGCCGGTATCCAGCATCACCTGCAGCGCGCCGGCCCATACCACCAGAAGCGCCAGCCCCACCACATCAATGGGCAGTTTGCGGGTGGCGGTTTCACGCGTCTCCAGATTTGCCCAGCATAAGGCCGCCACCATCAGTCCCACCGGCACATTGATGAGGAATATCCAGCCCCAGTGCCAAGTATCGGAAATATAGCCGCCCAGGATGGGGCCGCAGATCGGTGCCACCAGAGTCGTGATGGACCATATGGCAAGCGCCGTGGTGCGCCGGTTATGGGGAAAGATCGACAGCATCAGGGCTTGCGATCCCGGAATGATCGGTCCGGAAAGCGCGCCCTGCAGGGTGCGGAAAAAAACCAGCGACTCCAGGCTCCAGGCGATGCCGCACAGGAAGGAGGCGATGGTAAATCCCAATATCGACAGCACAAAGACCTTCACCACGCCATAGCGGTTCATCAGCCATCCGGTCACCGGCACGCCGATGCCGTTGGCCACCACGAAAGAGGTGATGACCCAGGTCGACTGGTCGGTGGAGGCGCCCAGGTTGCCCGCAATGGTCGGCAATGAAACATTGGCGATGGTGGTGTCCAGAACCTGGGTGAAGGTCCCCATCGCCAGGGCGATGGCGGTCACGGCGAGCGCGGCACCCTGCAAAGGCGGCGGCGATGCCGGCCTGCTCTCGGCAGCCGCGCTCACTGTTTGGGCATGCTGTTGGCGGCCAGTATTTTCCTGACCAGCGCATCCACCTTGGCGCTGACATCTTCACCGGTATCGCCGCGCATCACCGAGGCCGGCGTCGTGCCGGCAACGCGCGGGCCGGACTGGTCATGGACATCGACCGAGGCGCTGACGCTGAGACCGATACGCAGCGGGTTCTCCTGCAGCTCGGCCGGATCGAGCGCAATACGCACCGGCACGCGCTGGACGATCTTGATCCAGTTGCCCGAGGCGTTCTGGGGCGGCAGAACGGCAAAGGCGCTTCCGGAACCGGCCCCCATCCCTGCAATATGCCCGTGATAGGCGACCTTGCTGCCATAAAGGTCGGTGGTGATCCTGACCGGCTGGCCGATGCGCATGCGCGCCAGTTGCACTTCCTTGAAATTCGCGTCCACCCAGACATTCGACAGCGGGACCACCGCCATCAGCGGCGCGCCGGCATTGACGCGCTGGCCGACCTGGACGGTGCGCTGTGCCACCACGCCGTCCACCGGCGCCACGATCTTCATATGGGCAAGCGCGATGGCGGCGGCACGCAATTGCGCTTCCGCCGCCAGCACGTCGGGATTGTGCGCCACATCCACGCCGGCGATCCCGGACTGGGCCTGGTCCAGGCCGCCACGCGCGGCGTTCACCGCCGCTTCCGCCGCCGCCACTGCATCGCGGGCATGGCCCAATTCCTCACCCGATACCGCGCCGGCCAAAGCCGATTGGCGGCGCTGATAATCGCTTTGGGCCTGGGCCAGGGTCACTTCCGCCTGCTGGAGCTGAGCGGAATAGGAATCGGCGCTGGCGAAAGTGCCGTGCACGGCCCGCACCGCCCGCGCCAGATTGGCTTCGGCCGCGCGCATGGTCACTTCCGCCACCTGCGGATCCATCTCGATCAACAGCTGACCGCGACGCACCGCCTGGGTGTTGTCGGCATAAAGTGCGATCACGGTTGCGTTCTCGCGGCTGGTCACCGCCACGATGTTTCCCGCAACATAGGCATCGTCGGTGACTTCGCTGAAACGGGCGGACAACAGCCACCATCCGCCATAGGGCAGAGCGGCGACGAGGATCACGGCGCCGAAAAGAACAAAGCCTTTGCGGCGGCGTTCCGCCTTCAGCAAGCGGGCATCGCTGATGTCGCTCATGGTGTGGCGTCCCGTTTGGCGTCCTTGTTGGCGGCTTGCTTGGAATCAGATCCCGAATTTTGGGGATTGTAACCGCCGCCCGCCGAAAGCAGCAGCGTGATGCGCTGGCTGACCGCCTGCGCCACCAGGGCGGACATCTGCTGGCGCGCTGTCAGCAAGGTCGCCTCGGCCGTCAGCATGGGAATCTGGCCCGACAGGCCCAGGCGATAACGCTCTTTCGCCAGGTCGAAGGCATTCTGGGCGCTGTCCAGCGCCAATTTCTGCTGCTGACGCTGGTCGGCGAGGCTGGCGACTTCGGTCAGGGCATCGGCGGTCTGGCGCACCGCGCTCACCACCGTGCCATTGTAATCGGCCACCGCGGCATCCAGGTCGGCGGTGGCGCGCGCATATTGGGCGCGGATCCTGCCGGCGTCGAATATCGGCAGATGAATGGCCGGACCTGCGCCCGCCACAAGTGCATCGCTGCTGAACAGGTTGGCAAGACCCACGGCCTGGAATCCGGCCGCCGCGGCAAGATCGATATTGGGATAGAAATCGGCATGGGCGGCGTCGCGTCCATACACGGCGGCGGTGATGCGGGCATGCGCCGCCAAAATATCGGGCCGCCGCGACAACAGGTCGGCCGGCAAATGCTGCGGCAGCGGCAAGGCATTTTCCATCGCGGCAGCCGGACGGGCGATGGCGGAATAAGCGTCGGCGCCACGGCCGGTCAGGGCGGCGATGGCATGAACCATGATGTCGCGCCGCGCCTCGGCGCGCCGCACATCGATCCTGGTCATCGCCAGCAGCGCCTTGGCCTGTTCCTGCGATGCCTGGTTTTCCAGACCGGCACTGACCCGGCTTTCGGTCAGCGCCAGAATGGTCTGCCGTTCCTCCAGGGTCAGATGCGCGATGTCGATATTCTGCCAGGCCAGGAACAACTCGATATAGGACTGGGCGAATATGCCCACCAGCGCAAGCCGCGCCGCGCCCGCATCCAGCGCCGCCGCCTGTTGCACACTGCGGGCCCGTTCGATCAGCGCCGATTGTTTGCCCCAGAAATCCAGCGACCAGCGAAAGCGGGCCTCCGCATCCCCCACCCACTGCCACGATCCGCCGAACGGCCTGGGATAGAGAAAATCATTGCTCAAAAGCTGACGCGTTTCCGAAGCATCGATATTGATGTTGGGATAACTCAGCGCGCGCGCCGCCGACACTTCCGCTTGCGCGGCGCGAATGCGCGCCAGCGCGCCCTGCAAGGTGGGATTGCCGGCCAACACCTGATCCACCAGGCGGTCGAATTGCGGATCCTGAAAGGCCTTCCACCAATCCGCATCGGCGGGAGGCGCCGGCTCCGCGGCAAGGCCGAGGGCTTGCGGAGCCAGTTCGGTCTGGGAAGGTGTGGTCGCAGGCACACCCAGGCAGGCCGCCAAAGGCAGCAGCAGAAGCAAGGCGGCAGCCTGGCTTGTTTTCAATCTTGTCCCCGGGGATGCATGAACCGCCAGCATCGCCTGATTCGTCTTTTCTCAAGGTTAGCGTTCGCGTCCGGCGAACGGTACGCCTCGAGTCGCGGGACCAAACCCGGCCGATACAAGGCCAGAATTCAATGTAATTACTTGAAAATAAACAGTTATTTTTGCTTGCGCAGCCGGTCGGCCACGGCAATGGCGGCAAAGATCACCACCAGGCAAAGCGGAATCAGAGCCACCGCCTTGAACGAGGCGGACGCCGCGGCGGTGAGGATATCGTGCAGCTGCTGGCCCTGCGCGTTCGCCGCCAGCTGGGCGTCGCCGTGCGCCGCCGCCAGTTTGGCGCGATCGGAAATCCCGCCCAGATAGGGCAGCACCACATAGGTCGATGCAGCGCCCGCCGCCCCCATCAGTCCGAACACCAGGGTGCCGCTGCGGGGATAACGTTCCGCCACTGTCGCCAGCATGGTGGGCCAGAAATAGCAGACGCCGAAACCCCAGGCGGTGGCCGCCACCAGCGCGCTGACCGGATCGTGCGCCGCGCTCAAGGCAAAAAGACCGGCGGTGGCGAAGACGGCCGAGAAGATCAGCAATCCAACATTGGACAGGCGCTTGACCAGCGGCCCGGCGAAATGGCGCATCACGAACATCAGCCCGCTGACATAGACCAGGAGCCAGATGCCGCGCATGCCCACGATCTGGGACAGCGCCACATCCACCCATTGGCCCGGCGCGAATTCGGTGGAAGCGGTGAACATCATCAGGATCACCCAGAGGAAAATCGTCGGGCTATGGAGGGTGGCCTTGATCATCTCGCCGGGTGTGACCGGCGCATCGGTGGAGGCGCTCACCGGCGGGAAGGTCTCGATCGAAGCCAGGCCGGCGAACGCCAGGCACAGGATCGACAACGCCACCAATTCCCAGCGCCACGGCATGGCCGCGCCGTCTATCGCCAGCCCCATCAGGGCGCCCGCCACCACACCGGCCGGATACCAGGCATGCAGGATAGAAAGCCGCGACACGCGGTCCTGGGCGTAAACCGCGCTGGTGAGGGGATTGATCACGGTTTCCACCAATCCCCAACCCAGGCCCTGTACCACCATGCCGATCAAAAGGCCTGTATAGGGCGAGACACCCAGCGAGCCGGCGAATGCCACCAGCACAAAGCCTGCGATCATCAGGGCGGCGGCGGCCAGCAAGGCGTTGCGGAAACCGATCCGGGCCAGCACGGCACTGACCAGAAGCAGGGTGATGGCAAAGCCGGCGAAGGCAGCGCCCAATACGGTCCCCAGCATCTCGCCGGCATTCAACTTGTCGATGGGATCGAGATATTCGCCGCGGATATGCACGGCGGTGGCAGCCCGCATCGAGACGGCGGCGCCGGCGGTGAACAGCGCCAGCAGCGCGACAACAAAAAGACGGCCCTTCCGCAGCGGCGGTGCGTCATTGAACATTTTTTATGTGACCGGCTTTCGCAGGCCCTCCCGTGCACGAAGCCTAGCACACGCGTTGCGGTTCCCGTAAAGTCGCGCCCCGTGCCGCTTCATCCTCAAGCCGCCCTTGCCATCCGGCAAGCGGGGGACCTGCCGACCGATCTGTCACCCGCCGACCTGCGCGTCGCTTATGAGCGCCAGCGCCTGACCTTGCTGCCGCAAAAACCCCCGGTAGCCGTCGCGTATCAACTTTCCATTCCCAGCGACTATGGCCCGATACCGGCTCGCTTCTATCGCGCCGACAAAGGCAAAACTCCCTGTCCGCTGCTGGTCTACTTTCACGGCGGCGGATTCATGCTGGGCACTTTGGCCTTGTACGACACGACCTGCCGCCGGCTCGCCGTGGCCGGAAATTGCGCTGTGATGTCGGTGGATTATCGCATGGCGCCGGAAACTCAATTTCCCGGTGCGGTCCAGGATGCCTATGCCGCGGTGCGCTGGGCCAGCGAGAAAGCGGACTTGCTGGGCATCGAGCGGTCAAAAATCGCCGTGGGCGGCGACAGTGCGGGCGGCAATCTTGCCGCCGTGGTGGCGCAGATGGCACAGGACTCCAAGGAATTCGCTGTCGCCTTGCAGGTGCTGATCTATCCCATGACCGACCAGAGCCGCGAATATCCCTCCTATGAGCGCAATGCCACGGGCTATATGCTGACCCGGGCGGCACTGCACTGGTTCATGGACAATTACATTCCCGATTCCGAAGACCGCAAAAGCCCGCTGGCTTCGCCCATGCTGCGCAAAAATCTTGAAGGCCTGCCCCCCGCGCTGGTGATCAGCGCCGAATTCGATCCCCTGGTGGATGAAAATGAAGCCTATGCGAAAAGATTGCAGGAGGCCGGCGTGCCGACCGACTATGTCTGCTTTCCCGGCATGATCCATCCTTTCTTTACTTTGGGCGGCGTGGTGGAAGATACCGCCAAAGCCGAAGCCCTGGTCGGGGCGGCGCTCGCAAAGCTGGCATGACATGAGATTCCGCTTCGTCCTTCTCGCCCTCCTGGTGGCGCTGCCGGCTGCGGCGCGCGACTTTTCCAGCACCATCACCGAAAGCGGCGAGGTCGCGCCGCTGAGGCCCGAATTCAAAATCCCCAACGAACCGAACCAGCTTTTCTATGTCCAGCGCTCGCCCAATTCCAACACTGTGGTCTATGCCGCCAGGCTGGACGGGCATGACAATTTCGATTCCCGCGCGCCGGTGGAGGCGTTCTGGCGCAAATTCAACATCGACGGCAGCAAGCAGCCGCTGAACTTTATCGAAGGGATGATGGCCTATGGCGTGAAGCTGCAGGCGCGCAAATCCGGCCAGCCGGTCACCTTCACCATCGCCGCTTTACCGCAACGCAAGCTCACGCTCGCCTTCGATGCCCAGCATCATCCGCAAGCCCTGATACAGATCGGCGCCCATACCGCGAAACTGGTTTATGTCTATCTGCAGGTGGTGGAAGGCGTCCTGATGCCCGATGTGCCCGCACTCGACATCCTGGGGATCGACACCGCCAGCGGCAAGGCGATCCACGAACATCTTATTCAGAAGTAGCCGAGGCGCGGGCCTCATCCGCAAAGTGCGGGGTATCTTCAAGCCTGACGCCCAGGCCGCGCTTCTTCTGGATCACGAACAAAGCGCGCGCGACACCGGCAATCAGCAGCAACGGCGCCAGCCAGCCCGCAAAAAAAGGCGCCATATAGCCGAACTCGCCCATCAGCAGGAAAGCCTTGGAGGCGAAATGGGCGAGGTAGCCCGCCAGCAGCACCGCCACCAGCGCAAACCAGCGCGTCTCATAGGCGAAATACAGCATCGACAGCGCCGCACCCAACAGCGCCATCAGGCAGGTGAACAGAACCTCGCCGAAAACAACCTGCAACCGCGTGCGATAGCCGTTGAGATCGCGCGACATGATGGTTGCACGGGCCAACTGCCTGAGTTCGCCCAGCCGTAGATATTGCGGCGACAGGCCCAGATTGCCCAGCCACAATTCGTCCAGTGTCATCGCCACGGTGCGGCGGACAAAAGGCACTTGCGTTTCCTCTCGCGTGGCGGTGCTCAAAACCGTGCCGCTGGACGCGGAACTGGCCTGCCAGGACTGCCCGTTTTCCAGCAACCAGCGATCCTTGGAGAGCGGGCGGGCCAGCGCCGCGGTATCGACTTCGGCCAGATGGCCGTCACTGTCCATTTTGTAGATGGTCACATTGTGCAGCTTCAGAGGCGGACCATATTCGATGTCAGCGCGCAACAGCCCATCCGGCAACGCGATCCAGTGGCTGCCGCCGCTCTGACTGCGGTCCAGGCGAAGGCCTTCGCGGCCCAGCTTTTCATCTATCTGCACATGAATCGCGGCAGGCCTCAGCCAGGCGTCCAGGGCGAACAGTGCCGCACCCATCATCAGCCCCGCCAGCAAAGCCGGTACCAGGCAAAAAAGCGGTGAACGGCCGCTGTTCCAGATCAACAGGCGCTCGCGCGACTCGGTGAAGGCGCTTTCACTCCACACAACGCCCAGAAAGGCCGCGAACGGCACAAAGGGCGGGAAGAGATCGGGCAGGCGCAGAAGCGCCAGCCAGGCGATCTTCGCCGTCACTTGCAGGGGATCGCCGCTGACCAGTTGTATTTGCGGCCACAGGTCGATGGTCAGGGCAATGGTCATCAGCGCCGCCGACACCATCATGGTGTGACGCAGATAGGCGCCCAGCATGTAGCGGGTATAGAGCCCACCAGGCGAAAGATAGACCGGACGGGCGCCGCGCCTGGTCATGAACGCGCCAGTTGCGGCCGCACGAAGTCGCCATGGCGCCAGATGATCAGGGTGAAGACGGCATAGGCGCAGGCGCCATAGAGCAGAAGCGGCGGCAACAGCGCACCCGAGACGCTGAGCGGGGCGACAGCGGTAATTACCGATTCGCACAACAGGTTCACCGCCATCAGCAAAAGACAGGACAGAGGCAAGGCGAACCAATTGGTCAGCCGGTTGGTCAATGCCACACCCAAAAGCGCCATCAGCGGCGCAAGGAAGGACAACAGGCTGCGGGAGAGTCGTTCGGCCAGCAATTTCATCTGCGCCGCGCGGGAATCGGCGCTGTGATAATCCGGCACAAAAAGCTGCTCGAAAACCGTCTGTTCCACGGTGTTGGTGGTCCGGGCCGTGAAGGGCAAAAGCTGATCCACCATCATCAACTGGCTCATGTCGCGCACCTTCATGCTGACCGGCGGCCCGTCCTTGAAGACATCGGTGCAATTGCCGCATTTCAGGGGATCGGGGCGGACGGCGTCGCCGGTGCTGGGCATGGGGTGAGCGTCGGCGAAGGTGTGCGAAGTAAAGTCATTGAGATTGAGCACGATCCTGCCGCTGCGGTCCGGACCGTCCAGCCGCGCCTGTGCCGCCGTGACCACGCGTGAGCTGTGCGGACCCACTTGCTGATAGACGAAAAGCGTCCGGTCCTTTCCCGGCGCCGGTTTGCCGCTGGCATCGATCACCGCGACCTTGCCGGGCGGCGGCGCGCCGCCTTCCACATGATCCATGGCGTAGGCGACATAGGAAGGAAAGAAATAGAACTCGTTCTTGGCCACACCCTTCTTCAGCGACCGCAGTTCGGAGCTGAACAGGATGGAACGCTGCGCATAATGCGACAAGGGATCGGCGACGCCGGAACCGATGATGCCCACCACCTGTCCCGCCAGTGCCACGATCAGGATCAGGGCGCCCAGTTGATAGGGTCCCAGGCCCGAAGCGAATAACACCAGCAGTTCACGGCTTTCACGCATCCTGAGCAGGGTGAGATACGATGCCATCAGAACCGCCACCGCCAGCGCCAGGTCGAAGATTTCGGTGGAGGTGCAGGCCAGCACCAGGGCAATGCCGGAAAGATCCGCCTCGTGGCGCACCGCGTCGCGGAACACCCAGGTGAAATGCTCGGCCAGGAAAATGGCCTCGATCAGGATGACCACCGCCAGCGCCTGGGAGAACAGGCGGGAGAAGAATCCGCGCGCATAATCGCCGCGCAGGAAATTGGACAGGGTGACACGCAGGCCCTGGGAAGCTGGCGCCGGGTCCACAGCAGAGACGGTCAAAGCCGGAATTCCTCGCCCAGATAGACGCGGCGCACATCCTGGTCGGCAATGATCTCCTCGACATTGCCTTCCGCCAATACGCGGCCGCTTTCGATCACATAGGCGCGATCGACGATCCCAAGCAACTCCCGCGCCTTGTGATCGGTGATCAGGACGCCGATGTCGCGGTCCGCCAAGTGGTGGATCATCTGCCCGATCTCGTCTGTGGCATGGGGATCCACACCCGCGAACGGTTCGTCCAGCATGGCGAAGCTGGGATCGCAGGCCAAGGTGATGGCGATCTCGCAACGGCGGCGCTGGCCGCCGGACAGGTCTCCGACCCGTTTCTTGCGGACCTCCTCCAGGCGGAATTCCTCGATCAGTTCGGCCATCTTTCTGTTGCGAGCCGCGAGATCGGAAAGCCGCGCTTCCAGCACCAAGGTGAGATTCTGTTCCACCGTCAGGCCGCGGGGCACGAAGGGTGCCTGGGGCAGATAGGCGATGCCGAAGCGGGCCCGGTCGTAGAAAGGCATAAGCGTGACGTTATGGCCATCCAGCGCGATCGCGCCCGCGTCCGGCGTCACCATTCCGGTCAGCATTTTGAAGGTGGTGGTTTTTCCCGCTCCGTTGGGACCCAGAAGACCCACCACCTCGCCGCGATGAAGTTCGAGCGTGACATTTTCAATCACCCGCCGTCCGGCGAAAGACTTCACCAGATGCTGCGCACAAAGCATGATTTGCTCTTCGGAAAACTTTGAGATGCCGCGGCCGCCTTATCATCATGACTGAAGCCGTCATGGCCGAATCAGGTCCGGCAGCACTTTTGGGCCTTTCGAGGATACTATGACGCAGCTTTTGGTCTGTACAGGCGCGCCCCGGAACCATGCCGGGCTTGAAGAAATGCTACCAATTGTTACGTGCTGATACCTTGTGAAACGGGGAAATATTGGCGTTTAAACGCGGGCATTCGTGAATTTGATTCGAAAAAGGACCCGAAAAGAAGCGGTTTTTGAGGGCAAATATAGGGACTTACCGTGATGGCGAAGGTTGTGGCATAAGGCTTTCTGGTTATGCTCCGTAATGCGGCCCTCCCGGCTGCGGGGCTGGTTTTTAGAGATTAGATCCGAGGGGCAATGACGACCCATTCTGCGGCCGCCGAACAAAAGGCCATTGTGGCCGAAACCGATCTGCCAGAACGCAAAAGCGTCGTTGACGACTTTGCCGGTTATCGTGCGCTGCGCCGCCGCGTCGATGACATGGAGAATGCCGGGCTCGACAACCCTTTCTTCCAGCCGCGTGACGGCGTCAGTCACAGCGTCATACGCCGCAATGAAAAAAGCCTGGTCAGTTTCTCGGGCTACAACTATCTGGGCTTGAACGGCCATCCTGCCGTCACTGCCGCCGCTAAGAACGCCATCGACAAATACGGGACCAGCGCATCGGCCAGCCGCATCGTCGCCGGCCAGATCGAGCTGCATGGCGAGTTGGAACGCAAGCTGGCCAACTTTCTGGGTACGGACGACGCGCTGATCTTCATCAGCGGTTATCTGACCAATGTGAGCGTTATCTCGCATCTCCTGGCCCGCCCCGATGCCGTAATCTACGACTCCGGCGCCCATAACAGCATCATCACCGGCGCGCGCCTGTCGGGCGCCAAGACCTTCACCTATCCCAATGGCGATTGGGACGGTCTGGATGCCTTGCTGGAAAAAGAACGAGCCGGCTTCCGCCGCGGACTCATCGTGGCCGAAGGCGTCTACAGCATGGACGGCCAGATCCTGGACCTGAAGCGCGCGGTGGAAACCAAGAAACGCCACGACATGCTGTTGATGGTGGATGAAGCCCATTCCTTCGGCATCGTCGGCAAGACCGGCCGCGGTGTCTGCGAGGCCGCCGGCATGCCGGTGGACAGCATCGATGTCTATATGGGCACGCTGAGCAAGACGCTGGCGTCCAGCGGCGGCTATATCGCCGGCGACCGTGGCCTGATCGAATATATGCGCTATCTCTGCCCCGGCCTGATCTTCAGCGTGGGGCTTTCGCCGGCGGACACCGCTGCCGCCATGGCGGCGCTGGATATCCTGGAGCGCGAACCGCACCGCCCCAAGCGCCTGCGCGAGCGCGCTCGTTTCTTTCGCCAGGTGGCGCGGGAAAGCGGCCTGGATATGTGTGGAGACGAGGAATCGCCGGTGGCGTCGCTGATCGTGGGTGACGACAAGCTGGCGATGATGTTGTCGCACAATCTTCTTGAGCACGGCATCGAGGTGCAGCCCATTGTGCGCCCCGCGGTTTCAGCGACCACGGCACGGCTGCGCTTCTTCCTGACCGCCAATCACACCGAAGAGCAGATTCAGGCAACCGTTCCGGTAGTGGCCCAGGAATTGGAAAAGCTGCGCCGCAGCGCCGGCTGACGGGATCGTGCATCCCGGCCGCCCATTGCGGGTTGCGCTGATAACCAGCTCGTACAATTTCATCGCCGATGGCGTCGCGCTCACCCTGAACCGGTTGGTCGGCTATCTGGAAAAGCAGGGCGTCGAAGTCCTGGTTTTTGCCCCTGTCGCCCGGCAGGCGGCCTTCGCGCATCAGGGTAGGCTGGTGGCGGTGCCGTCGATTCCCCTGCCCGGGCGTCCCGAATACCGTCTGGCCCTGGGCATGGCGGGATATCTCCAACGGCAGCTTCTGGATTTCGAACCCGACATCCTCCATCTCGCGGTGCCGGACCTGCTGGGACAGGCCGCGCTGGCGCTGGCGCAAAAGCACGGCATCCCCGCGGTCGCCTCCTACCACACCCGCTACGAAACTTATCTGAAGCACTATTGGTACCTGGCGCCGCTGGAAGGAAGGCTGAAGCGCACCTTGCGCGGCTTCTATGGACAGTGCCGCGAGGTCTATGTGCCGTCGGAGTCGGTGCGCCAGGCGCTCCTGGCCGACGGGCTCAAGGACAATTTCAAGCCCTGGCCGCGGGGCATCGATACGGCGCGCTTTACCCCAACAAAACGCAATGCGGCGTGGCGGGCGCGCTTTGGTGTCGAGCCGGACGAGCTGGTGATCCTGCATGTCTCCCGCCTGGTGCGGGAAAAGCGGCTGGACACGCTGACCGCGGCGCTCAACCAACTCACGATCCCGCACCGTGTGGTCATTGTTGGCGACGGGCCGGACCGCGCCTATGCCGAAAGCGAACTGCCGCGGGCCATCTTCGCCGGTTTCCTGGACGGCGACGACCTGGCGGCCGCCTATGCCTCATCTGACATTTTCGTTTTTCCCAGCGACAGCGAAAGCTTCGGCAATGTCACCCTGGAGGCCATGGCCTCGGGCCTGGCTTGCGTCTGTGCCGACGCCACCGGCAGCCGCTCGCTGGTGCTGGATGGCGAGACCGGCTTCCTGGCCCCGGCCGATGACGCGGAAGCCTTTGCCCGTCACATAATGGCGCTGGCGCGGGATTCCGGATTGCGGCATGACATGGGCCAGGCAGCGCGCCGGCGCAGCCTGAATTTTTCCTGGGAGGAGACGCTGGCGCGGATGCTGGGCTATTATCGCGCGCTGTCGTCCCCCAAAACCGGCAACGAGAATACTGGGCTGTGAAGATCGTAGACGTTTGCGAATTCTATTCGCCGACCGGTGGCGGCGTGCGGCGCTATATCAACCAGAAGCTGGCGCTGGCGGGCAAGTTCGGCCACGAACTCACCATCATCGCGCCGGGCGCGGAAACCCGCATGGAAGCGACCCGCGGCGGCACCATCGCCTGGATCAAGAGCCCCCATCTTCCCTTTGATCGCAACTACCGCATGTTCTGGAATCACCAGCAGGTGTGGCGGACCCTGGACCGGCTCCAGCCCGATCTGGTGGAAGGCTCGTCCCCCTGGCGCGGCGGCTGGCTGGCGGCCCGCTGGCCCGGCAAGGCGGTCAAGGTCTTCTTCATGCATGCCGATCCGGTGGCGGTCTATCCCCAGACCTTCCTGGGAGGCCTGTTGGGGCCGGAGCGCGTGGACCGCCTGTTCGGATTCTTCTGGCGCTATCTCAACAGCCTCAACAGCAAATACGACACCGCCATCGTCACCAACCCGGCCTTGAAGGAGCGGTTCGCCGGCTTCGGGCTGGAAAATATCCAGGTCGCGCCTTTCGGGGTGGAGCGGCGCAATTTCTCCCCGGACTATCGCGACCTCAGCGCACGCCGGGAAATGCTGGCGACCTGCGAGCTGGATGAGGACGCATCGCTGCTGATCGCGGTGGGGAGGCATCATCCCGAAAAGCGGCTGCGCACCATCATCAAGGCGGTCAGCCGGGCACAGAAGCAGCGCAAGATCGGGCTCTATATTGCCGGCGACGGCTTTCTGCGCGCCTCGGTGGAACGCTGGGCGCTCAATGCCCGCAATGTCTATGTCGCCGGCCAGATCAACGATGCCGACCAGCTTGCTACCATGATGGCCAGCGCCGACGCCCTGATCCACGGCTCGGCCGCCGAAACCTTCGGGCTGGTGCTGGCCGAAGCACTGTGCTCCGGCACGCCGCTGATCGTGCCTGATGCGGGGGCGTCGGCCACCTTTGCCGGGCCCGGTTACGCCGAGACCTATCGCGCCGGTGATGTCGCCGACGGCGCCGAAGCCATCCTGCGGCTGTTATCCGGCGACCGGGCCGCTCAGTCGGCTGCGGCGCTGGTAGCGGCAAATGCCCAGGTTTTCACGGTGGAACAGCATTTCGAGAGGCTGTTCCAGATCTATGAGCGGATCGTGGCCGACCGTTCGACACGGTAAAGCGTGTACCAGTAAAGCGGCAGCAGCTTGAGAAAAGAATGCCGGGCGGCGAAGGCGGTGTAACCGCGGATATAATCGGCGCCCGCCTGGCCATAGCCGAAGCGCGCCAGCGGGAATTCAGAATAGAGCAGAACAGCGCGGCTGTTTGCCGGGAGCGATGGCGGCACAGGCATTTGGGTCATCAGCAGAACCGCGCCCTGGTCGAGCAGCGCGTCCATCTGCGACGGGGTTTGCAATTTCTGCGCGCGATAATCCGGGGGGGGCCGGAACATCGGATAGGAGCGGAAAGGTTCCGTAAAGCTGTAGATGATGCCCGGACTGTGCCGGTAGAGATATTTCGCCATCGGCATGTGCGGCCGCACCCCGAAGGGATAGAGCGCGAAATAGGCCAAGCCCAGAGCTGAAATGGCGGTAACGCCTTTTGCCACCCAGGATTGGCGCCAATCCCAGATGCGGGCAAAAGTTTTGCGCCAGAGTCGCAGCCGCGGAGAAAAGCCCAGCACGGGAAAGGCCGTTGCCAGGATGGCCAGTGGAAACAGAAATCGCGCTTCCTTATGCGCAATCAGGCAATGCGCCAGCACGAAAGGCACCGTCGCCCAGGTGAGGGGGTGGCGCGGATTGCGCAGCCACATGGCCAGCGTGGCCGCCATCAGGACCAGAGTGATGGCGAAGAATATCTGGGCCGGCAACAGATACAGATAAGCGAGAGCAGGTTCGCGGCCGAAGCGGTGCGCCGCAACGCCCTGCACCAGATTGACATCGATATAGCCCAAAGGCGGGAAAACCCATTGGCCATAGCCCCAGCGATCGGCAAGGGCACCAACCACCAGCGCGGCCAGACCGCCGATCAGAAAGACGGCGAGCCCTCGCAGGCGGACGCGCCCGATCACCGCCAGCCAAAGAAACAGGCCCGCACTCAACAACGCGGTCTGATAGCGGCTTTCAAAGGCAAGCCCGCAGAACAGGCCGGCCAGGGCCAATCGTCCTGGTGATTTTTGGCCAGTGGCAACCGCAAGACCCAGCGCGATAAAGGCCGCCGAGAAACTTTCCGATGCCGTGCGCACGAACAGATAAGGCAGAAAGCCGAACCAGGGCAGATAGCGTATAAAGGCGCGCTTTTCCTCTTCGCCCTCGATGGTTGTCAGAACAGTGCGGGCGAACACCGCCAGCGCCGTTAGCGAGAACACACCCGTCGCCAACCGCAATATGAAGGCGATCACGAACATATCCTTGACGCCGGCGAGCATCGCGGGCTTGGCGATCAGGAAATAGACCAGCGGCTGGAACCAGGGCCGGATGCGGGCGGAAAATTCCCACGGCAATTCGGCGGCCGGCGTGATCCCCAGCTTGAACGCCATGAATTCCAGGATCTGGTAATGCTCGTCCGGAAAATAGAAGGTCTCGCTGAACCAGGCGGTGACAAACACCACGGCGCCAAGAATGGCGAGGCTGCGCCACAACGCCCTATCCATCCGCCATCAGCCGGTCGAACCAGTCCAGATAGGCCTGGGCGCAAGTCTGCGGCTCGAAAGGCGCCGTCAGCGCCTGCAGGGCTTCCAGAGAATGCGGCCGGTCGCACACCGCGGCCAGTGCGGAGGCCAGCGCCACCGGTTCGCGGGAGGACACGATCCTGCCCGCCTCCTCGATGCGCAACAGATCCTGCAACAGAAAGGAGCAGTCGGTTCCGACCACAGGCACGCCTTGCGCCAGCGCCTCCACCGCCACCGCGGGGCCCCCTTCATAGTGCGAGGTGATCAACAAGGCGTCGGCGGCAGCGAGATAAGGCTCGATCTCCGGCACATGGCCGACCAGCTGCACGCGGTCCGTCAGGTCAAGAGCGGCGATGCTGCGTTCGACCTTCCGCTGCAGAGAGCCTTCGCCCAGCATGGTGAGGAAATAATCTCCACCCAGCGCCGCCATGGTCTTGAGCGCCAGCAGAGGGTCCTTCTGCGGCTCCAGCCGCCCGATCCACAAAATCTCATGGGCGCGCGCTTGCGGCGGCTTGGCGGTGCCGGGACGGACATAGACCGGATCGTAGAGAGTGACGATATCGCGGCCGGGCAACAGCGCCTCCAACTGATGCGTCAACCCGGAATTCATCGCGGCGAATCCGCTCACCCCTCGGGTGGCGCGCCGGAACAGTTTTTCCCCGAAGGGAACGCCTTGCGGCAAAGGCGGATTGGAGATCTTGAGCCCAATGACGACCTGGGGATCGCCGGCGCGCAATCCATTTGCCAGCGGCGCATGATAGTTTCCCGGCAGGAAGATCGCGTCGGGACGCAGGGTCGTAAGCCGCTTGCCCATCGCCCGCCCCAGGCGCAACCGCGACAGAGGCCCGCGCTTGACCGGCGGATTGAGCTTGATGATCTTGACATGCCGGTCCACCGCGTCGCGCAATCCGCCTTCGCTGCTGCCGCAGAGTATGCTGACGGTCCGGCCGGCCGCGACCCACTGGGACGCCAGCCCGATGGCGACGCGCTCGGTGCCGCCGCGCGAGAAATCGTGCAGGCAAATCAGGATGCGCCGTGCCATCATGACGAACGCTCGAATATCCAGATGGTCTCTGCCAGACTGTCATGGATATGCACGGCTGGCCACAGTCCATCATAGTGGGCGGTGAGGGCCAGGCGGTAGCCGGCTTCGCCGTTCAGCAGGCGTGAGAAATAGTCACGCGCATCGCCATTGCGGAAATCCTCCTGCTGCAGCCGGGAATAAATATGGCCCTGGCCCAGCCGGATTTGCGGGCGCAAATAGCGTTCGGCCCATTTGGCATTGACCACGACAAAGCGGGCGCCGCGGGGAGCGCCAAAGGGCTCGCGGATTTCCCGGACCCCCGGCAAGGGATTGCGCACCTTCAAGTCCCCCTGCCCAACCCGGGTAACGGTGGCGCTTGCCGGAAAGCGCGGCAGGAAGCAGTTCTGGCCATAGGTCTCGATCGTCTCGCCCGGCCTTATCCGAGCAGCCATCCAGCTTTCGGCCTCATAGCGGGGGTCGAACAGGAAAGCGGCATTGATGGCCATCGCTTGATGTAGCGCGAACAAGGCGATCACCGTTAACGCAGCACGTCCCGTCATCTGCGCCCAGGGCCGGCCGGCGAAAGCCAGCATCTCTGCGGCAATCCCGATATAGGCGCAAGCCAACACAGACTGGGGCAGCAGGAAGCGGTCATCACTGCGCAGGGCGACGAAATTGAAGCAGAGCGTGAAGGACACAATCGCCAGCGCGGGCACGAGTCCCGCCGCCAGCACGGCACCACGGCTGCGCAAGACATGCGCGGCCAGGCCCAACACCGCCAAGGTGACGGCGACCAGACCATAGCTTTTGGAAAAGTAGGCGATCATATCGCCTAGCAAGGCCAGCCATCCGGCAGGGCCTTGCAGATATTCGGCATAGTCCCGGCTGGCGGGACCGGCGAGGAAGGCAACCCGCTGCACGAAACCGGACCAGTTGATCGGCGCGCCGTCCACCGCCAGCAACAGCAGCAACGCCACAGCCGCAGCAGCCAATCCGGTGACGGCGATTTCTAGCGCATGCGTGCGCGGCCAGGAATCGACAGTGAACCAGATCAGCAACAAGACCGGCACACTCAACAGGAACAGCGCATAGGCCTGGTCCTTGGTCGCCACCGCCGCGGCGGCAAACAAGGCGGCGCCCCAGAAACGGCGCGGCTGCGGTTCGGTGATGCCCTTCATCACCCAGAGCAGCGACAGCAACGCCCAGAAAAGATAGGGCACATCCAGATTGCTGACCTGGCCATAATAAGTGAGTCCGAAATTCAGGACACAGGCGCCTGCCGCCAACAGGCCGGCACGGCGTCCAGCGATCAGGCGGGTGATTTCGCCGACCGACCAGATGATCCCTAAGGACATCACAAGGCTCACCAGCCGCCCCATCACGGCAAAGAAAGTCATGGTGGCCGGCTTGGTGAATTCCGCGATCACATCGGCCTGGTGGAAGGAGGGCACATGCAACAGCGCAATGACGATGCCGGGCGCAGTCAACACGGCCATCACAAAGGCATGCAGCGGCGGATAGGTGAAATAGGAACCGTGCTTGTAGGTCAGCGCCAGCGCGGTGAGGAAATTGCGCGGGGCAAAACCGTCATCGTCCCAACCATCCGAGGCCGGCAGGCCCCAGAACAATCCGGCCAGCCGCAAACCTGCCGCCACCGCCAATATCCAGACCAGCGGATTGCGCCAAAGTCCGCGCATCATGCCGTCCTCTGGCGAAAATTCCAGGCCAGGGTTGCCACCGTTCCCGCCAGCACCAGATCGGCCGCCGTCAGGATCACCAGCACGGTCGCAACCGGGGTCACGGCGACATTGGTCACGCCGGCGGCGGCGATACCGGCGCCCATGAAGATCAGGTCCTTGTTGGGCACCAGGGGCAGCCGCGTCACCACCAGCCGCAGCGCCACGAACTGCAGGCAGGCCACCGCGGTCGGCAGCGCGCCGGACAATTCCCACAGCCCGAATTCCACCGCCAGCACCAGGACGGCCCGCAGGAAATGAACGGCGAAAGTGAAGGCGATATCGCGGCGGCTCAAGGTGGTGAGTTTGCGATGGCCCAGCACCAACACGGCACAAAGGATCAGCGGCACAGTCCCGACCAGCACATAGAGCCAGCCATGTGCGTTGAATTCGGCAGGGATCCGCAAGCCCCCCATCGCCAACAGCATCACCACCATGACATAGACCATGGTGAGGCCGGCGCCGCCCGACAGAAGATTGGAATCCTTGATGGCATGCACCAGCAGGCCGGGCCGAAGCTTCAGGTGGGCCTGTGCCCAGAAATAGAAAAAGGCCTCGCCGGAATAATCCAGCATGAAGGTGTTGAGCAGGCGCTTCCTCAGGATCACGGCCATGGGCGGGGTGTTCGCCCGGCCCCAGAGATTGCGATAGACCAGATAATCGCCGAAAGGCTGCAGGAAGAATTGCAGCACCAGTAGCAGATAGAATCCGGGATTGCCGGGCCGCGCAACCCAGATCTGATGCCAACCCAGTTGGGTGAGGCGGTGGCCGATGATCACCAGCAGCGCCAGCGGAATGCCCCAACGCAGCACCAGCACGCCAAGCCTGCCCAATCGGCTGGCCGCCAGCCGTTTCAGCAGGCCCGCCTCCGGACCAAGATCGGGCGCCGCCGTCATGCCCGCGACAGCACCCACCGCACCAAAGCGCGGGGCAGAAAATCGGTGACGGCGCGCATCACGCGGAACTGCCAGGGCACCACGATGGTGGTGGCGCCCGACGCGATCTTGCGGGCCATGATGACAGCAGCTTCATCGGCGCCGATCAGGAAAGGCTTTGGCTCGGTCAAGGACCGGCTCATCGGCGTATCGACAAAGCCCGGCGAGATCAATGTCACCGTCACGCGGTATCGCGCCATACGGATGCCCAGCGCTTCGGCGAACATTCTCAGTCCCGCCTTGGTGGCGGCATAGGTCGGCGCCATGGGCAGCGGATAAGATTCGCTCATCGAGCCCATCAGCACGATCTGTCCCCTGCCCCGGCGGGCCATGGCATCGGCCATCACCGTGGCGCCCATCAGCGGCGCGGTGAAGTTGACGGTCGCGACGGCCTGGGTGATTTCCGGGGCCTCGGCAAAGGCGTCTTTGGGAATGGTGCCGCCCATGCCGGCATTGAAGACGGCAAGATCGATCGGCGTGGCGGCATCGGCTGCCTTGAGCTGCGCCACAAACGCACCGGTGTCGCGGATATCCAGCGACTGGACAATAGTCTCAGCGCCCAATGCGCGGCATTGCGCAGCAGTTTCGTTCAACCGCGCTTCGTCCCGGCCCCACAGCAACAGCGCTATACCGGTGCGCGCATGCGCGCGCGCCAGGGCGGCGCCGATGCCGCTGGATGCGCCGGTAATCAGGATGATCTTCTGGTCCATGAACCCCGTGTCATGCCTACGGAAATGCGGCCCTGCTTACTATCAAATCGGCGTTGTCGAGGCTATGGTGCCGCGCTTTTTCACAGGAATATCCCGTGCCCGTCGAAATCGTCCCGGTACAGACCAAGCGGCAATGGCATGATTTTCATCACCTGCCCTTCAAGGTATATCGCGGCGATCCCAACTGGGTGGCGCCGCTTTTGCTGGAGCGTAAGTTTCATTTCCAGCCCGCGCACAATCCCTATTTCCAGCATGCCAAGGCGGCCTTCTTCCTGGCCTATCGCGATGGCGAACCGGTGGGGCGCATCACCGCCCAGATCGACCAACTGCATCTGGAGCGCTATCGCGATTCCACCGGCCATTTCGGCTTCATCGAAGCGATCGACGACAGGGAAGTTTTCGCCGCCCTGCTGAAGGCGGCCGAAGGCTGGCTGCGCGACCAGGGCATGACACGGGCGATCGGGCCGGTGAGTTTCTCGCTGTGGGACCAGCCGGGACTGCTGGTCGAAGGCTTCGACACCCCGCCCTCCGTGATGATGAACCATCACTTGCCCTATTATCAGGGCCATATCACTGCCAGCGGCTACCAGAAAGCGGAAGACCTGATCGCCTACCGCTACGGTCCCGACGCGCCCACCGCCACCCTGGAAAAACTGTTGGCCCGCGCCCTGCGCGGCGGCGAGGTGACCTTGCGCACCATCCGCATGGACAAGGAACATTTCCAATCCGAAGTCGCCATGCTGCTGGACATCATCAACGATGCCTGGTCCGACAATTGGGGCTATGTGCCCATGACCAAGGCGGAGATCGACGACCTTTCCGGAATCCTCAAACTGCTGCTGCGGCCGGGCGACGTGGCGATTGCGGAATATCAGGGCAAGCCCGCCGCCTTCGCCGCCATCTTCCCCAATCTCAATGAAGCCATCCGCGACATGAACGGCCGGCTGTTCCCGTTCAACTGGATCAAGCTGTTGTGGCGCATGAAAGTGAAACGCACCAAGACGGCGCGCATGCCCATGATGGGCGTGCGCAAGTCGCTGCAGGCTTCGCCGGTGGGCGCCGCGCTGGCCCTGTCGGTGATCCGCTCGGTGCGGGAATTCAATTTCTCGCGCGGCGTGGTGGACAGCGAACTGTCCTGGATCCTGGCGCGCAATACCCGCGTGCGCCATGTGATCGAGATGGTGGGCGGCGTGCCCTACAAGACCTACAGGGTTTTTGAAAAGCCGCTCTAAGAGAGTTCAGAAACTCTCAAGATCGAAGCCGTGGATGTCGCAGACCCGCTTCGCCAGCTTGCGGAATTTGGGATTGTGATGGCCGCGCGCCGTGCCGGTCTCGTCCTGGTAGAGATGGATCATCTCATGCGCCATGGTCGAGATCAGCAGATCGGTGGAACGCACCAGGCCCGCGGAAATCGCGATCTCACTGAAGCCGTCATCGCCCTGCGCCTTGCGATGACGTCCGCGGAAGTGGCCGAAACGGTCCTTGGCACCCAAAACGCGAAACATCACCTGATCCGCATGCGGCAAACCCCAACGGCAGAAAGGCGGACTGACGCGCAGATATTCGTACGCGCCTTCCAGCATTTCGGGGGTGAGGGTGAGCTTGGGCATGGGCGGAATTACATGTGCGAAAAGACCATAACGCAAGAGCCTGTCGGGGGTGCGCGGCGGGGCGTCGCGGCTCGAAAAAACCTTGATTTTCCTGCCTTTTGGGCTGCCATCCGTGTACGGAAACAAACGTTATAAGAGCGTCGCAAAATCCGCAGATCGGGCATGGAATTCGCCCGCGGCACGGGGCGTTCCACCCTGGTCATCAAGCAGTTGGGCCAGACCGGTCCCCCGGCCAAAGCGCTGGTGGAGAGAGGCCTCATGCCCCAAATCACCCTACGGATTTAGTGGCTTTAAGAGGCCATTTCGGCCAAGGCCGAAACCGTCATCAACGGCAGGGCCGCCCGGTCCTACCGGGGCCGCCTCCCAGGGGTCTCAGAACTTGAGAAGTCTTCCCGGCCCGATACCAAGCCCCTCCCCGAAAACCGGCAGTTTCGCGCGCAATTCCCGCTGCGGGAAGCGGTGAGCTTTCGGCTATCAGTCCCCAGGGCTTGAGGCTATAAGGGCGCCCGCAAAAACCGGCCGGAACGGCTCCAGGGAGACTATTGGATGAATCACGATCGTATGGCGGTGCTGCAGGCGATGACGAGCCAGGGCGTGATCCCGGTCTTTTTCCATCCCGACACCGAGGTCTGCCTCAAGGTGATCCAGGCCTGCGCCAATGGCGGCGCCAAATGCATCGAGTTCACCAACCGCGGCGACTTCGCCGCCCAGACTTTCCTGGAAGTCGCGCGCCATTTCGCCAAGGCCGACCCAAGCGTCATCATGGGCGTGGGTTCAATCGTGGATGCGCCGACGGCGGGCCTGTTCATTGCCAACGGCGCCAAGTTCGTGGTCGGACCGATCCTCAACGCCGATGTGGCCAAGGTCTGCAACCGCCGCAAAATCCCCTATAGCCCCGGCTGCGGCTCGGCCTCGGAAATCTCCGCCGCCGAGGAGTTGGGCTGCGAGATCGTCAAGGTGTTTCCCGGTTCCAGCGTCGGCGGTCCCGAATTCGTCAAGAATGTCCTGGGGCCGATGCCCTGGACCCGCATCATGCCCACCGGCGGCGTCGACACCTCGGAAGAATCTTTGAAGAAGTGGTTCGGCGCCGGCATCGTCGCCTGCGGCATCGGCTCGAACCTCATCACCAAGGAACTGCTGGCCGCCAAGGATTATGGCGGCATCGAGAAAAAGGTGGCCGAGACCGTCGCCCTCATCAAGCGCATCCGGGGAAAGTAAGCCATGACCGACGTGTTGAAGATCCGCCCCGCCGCCGACGTGAAATGGGACTGCGTCTCCTTCGGCGAAGTGATGCTGCGCTTCGATCCCGGCTTCGGCCGCGTGCGCACCGCCCGCCAGTTCCAGGTGTGGGAAGGCGGCGGCGAATACAATGTCGCCCGCGCCATGCGCAAATGCTGGGGCAAGCGCGCCAGCGTCGTCACCGCCCTGCCCAAGAATGACCTGGGCTGGCTGGTGGAGGATTTCATCTGCCAGGGCGGTGTCGACACCTCGCACATCATCTGGCGCGATTTCGACGGGTTGGGCCGCAACACCCGCGTCGGTCTCAACTTCACCGAGAAGGGCTTCGGCATCCGCGCCGCCTTGGGCTGCTCGGACCGCGGCCACAGCGCCGCCTCGCAGATCAGGCCCGGTGAAGTGAACTGGGAAAAGCTGTTCGGCGAGGAAGGCGTGCGCTGGTTCCATACCGGCGGCATTTTCGCGGCACTCGCCCCCAATACCTCTGAAGCGGTGATCGAGGCGGTGGAATGCGCGCGCAAGCACGGCACCGTGGTTTCCTACGACCTCAACTACCGCGCCAGCCTGTGGAAGAGCCAGGGCGGCAAGGAAGGGGCGCAGAAGATCAACCGCCACATCGCAAAATATGTCGATGTCATGATCGGCAATGAGGAAGACTTCACCGCCTGCCTGGGCTTTGAGGTCGAGGGCTTGGACGAACACATCTCGGCCATCGACCCGGCGAACTTCAAGAAGATGATCGCCACCGCGGTGAAGCAGTTCCCCAACTTCAAGGTCGCCGCCACCACCCTGCGCAACGCCAAGACCGCCAGCGTCAATGACTGGTCCGCCATCCTGTATGCCGGCGGGGAATTCTATCCCTCGATGATGCGCGAGAATCTGGAGATCTATGATCGCGTCGGCGGCGGCGACGGCTTCGCCAGCGGCCTCGCCTATGGCTTCCTGGAAGGCAAGGGGCCGCAGGCGGCGGTGGAATATGGCGCGGCGCACGGCGCGCTGGCCATGACCACGCCGGGCGACACTTCAATGGTCAATGTCGCGGAAGTCGAAGCGGTGATGAAGGGCAAGGGCGCGCGGGTTATCCGCTAACGCCGGCCGCTCGCCCAAGCTCGCGGCTTTCGTCGCTCGAAATAGTCCGCTGGACTATTTCGTCCGCCCTGCGGCGGACCGCTCCTCAACATACTTCACGATCGCCTTCTGTTTGACCTCGGCGCTGTAGACCGCGCCCTTGCCATCGGCCCAGATGCCTTCGCCCCCGCTGGTCGGAGAGGTTTCGGGATTGGGTTCGGTGTCGGGGATGAAATCGGTCACAACCCCGTCCTTCAGGCTGCCAATGCGCACACCGCGCTTGAAGCCGGGATGATGGCCATAGCCGGGTCCGTTCCGGGATTCGGAATCGGTGACATAGATCACGTCATTGCGGTCGATGGAGATGCCGCTGGGCCGTCCGAACTGGGTGAGTATGCCCAGCAGCTTGCCGTCCTGGGTGAAGACCTGGATGCGGTTGTTGTCGCGGTCACCGACATAAAGATTTCCTTTGGAATCCATCGCCAGGCAGTGCGGCATGCCGAATTGGCCTGGCGCCGCACCCGCCGAACCCCACTCCTTGATGAACTTGCCATGGGCGTCGAATTTGATGACGCGGGGGTGGCCCTTGTAGTCGCGGGTATGGCCCTCGGCGACGAAGATGCTGCCGTCCGGAGCAATCAGAACCGCATTGGGTTCGGTGAAAAGATTGGGGCCGCTGCCGGCCACACCCACCTTTCCCATGGTGCGCAGCAGCTTGCCGTTGCTGTCGAACTCCAGCACCACCTGTCCCTTGTTTCCCTTGCCGTCCGTCGGGACGTTGTCGGTGACCCAGAGGTGATCCTTGCTGTCGATGGTGAAGCCGTGCGCAAACTGCAGCAGGCCGGCGCCGAACGCCTTGACGAAATTACCCTTGGCATCGAACTGCATGATCGGATCGAGCTTGCTGCCCGTGCAATTGTTGGCGGCACAGCGGTCCACCACCCAGATATTGCCCTTGCTGTCGCCGGCGACCGCGCTGGAGGAGCCCATGCTGCGGCCCGCCGGCATTTTGAAGAAGCCCGGTACCTCCACATAGTGGTTGGCCTTGGGATTGGGCGCCGCCTTGGGCTGGTCGGCGGGCTGGGCGACCGCGGTAAGCGGCACGAACGCCATCACCGTCAACGCCATCCTGATTTTCATTTTCGTCTCCCTTTTTGGCAGGACGATAACAGGGCGTCGGACGATTCCCACTCTGCTTCAGCTTGGTATTATTGTAATTATAAATACACGAATTCCGCCTATTCTGACCCCCTATTTGCGAGTGGCTCGCAACTATAGTTGGTTTCAAAGCCAAAATCTGGAAAAGGCTTGCACCGGCAAAGTCGAAGCTTTCTAATCCAGCCAAATCCGCAAGCCCCTGTCGGGCCTATGTTTTTTCCTGGAAGGAAATACAATGAAGATCAACCCCCAAAAGTGCGTCGCCTGCGGCAACTGCACCTATGTCTGTCCGATGGGCGCGATCTATATCGATCCCGAACTCAAGCGCGCCACCATCAACCGCGACGAATGCGTGGAGTGCTATGCCTGCTACAACGGGCTTTCCAAGGAAGTGCTGCCGCCGTCCACGGTGCGGTTCGTGCGCCGGACCTTGGCAAACTTCCGCATCCGCTTCGAGCCGGAGCCCGATGTCTGCCCCACCACCGCCTTCGAGCCGGACAAGCTGGAATGGCCGCGGGTGGTGCGCCGCGCCTTCTCAGACCCGCGTGTGCCCCATGAATCGACCGGCGTCTCGGGGCGCGGCACCGAAGAGGTCAAGACCAACGACGTCACCGACCGCGTCGGCATCGGCCAGGTGGGCTTCACCATCGAACTGGGCCGGCCCGGCATCGGCGCCCGCTTCCGCGACTTCCAGGAAATGTCGCGCGAGCTGGCCAAGGCCGGCGTCTCGTTCGAGAAGAACAATCCCATCACCACCCTGATGAAAGACGTCGCCACCGGCGACATTCGCGACGACATCCTCAACGAAAAGGTGATGAGCGCCATCATCGAGATCAAGGTGCCGGTGGAGCGTACCGAAGAGATTCTCCGCATCATCTGGGCCGTCGAGAAGCGCATCAACACCCAGGTGGTGATCGGCGTTGGCGTGCGGTGCGACGAGGAAGGCGAGGAGAAGATCGTCCTGCCGATCCTGGAGAAGCTTGGGTACAACCCGCAGCGGGCCAAGACCAATATCGGCCTGGGCCGCAAGGTGATTCGTGATCTTACGAACGCCGCGCCCACCGCGATGGCGAAGGAAATGGTGAACGCATGACCAACACACTCCACCGCTACGGCAAGGCCGAGAGCTTTTTCGACGATTACATCGTCTTTTCGCTGCCCGCCAAGAGCAAGGCGGCCGGCCAGACCGGCGATGCGCTGGCGGCACAAAAGCGCTTCATGCAGATCGCGGCGGAATACAAGCCCGTCAGCCTGGGCGATGCGCTGCATGGCGGTACCTTGCGGCCCACCAAGAGCAAGAGCATCTTCGGCCATTGGGGCAAGCGCAACCGGCCGAATTTCAAGAAGGTGCTGGAAGGCATGAGCAAGGCGGGCACCATGGCGGCGGTGTTCGACAAGCGCGAAAACGCCGAAGCTTTCGTCAAGCGCATCAAGGAAGAGGATCTGGGCCTGTCGGTCAACATCTCCTCCTCGATCGAGAATGCCAAGAATGCCTGCGCCTTCGCCGGCATTCCCCGCCATTCCATCGCCTATTCCCTGGGCTTTGAGAATGTCGGCGACAATGTGCCATCGAAACAGGCGGTGCAACTTTCCACCATGTGCGGCCATGGCATGCTGTCCATCAACTTCGCCCAGAAGATGATGAGCTTTGTGAAAGAAAACCGCCGCACGCCGCAGGAAGCGGCCGAAGCCATGTCGCGTTTCTGCTCTTGCGGCATCTTCAACACGACGCGCGCCAAGCGCATCCTGGAAGACGTCCGGGTTGGCGTGAAATAGACCTGATCCTATTCGATTAAGGGAACGCCCCTGGACTAAGGGAACGCCCTGGACCGCCTCCCCCGCGCGCGTTAGCGCAGGCGGGGGGAGGTGGCCGTAGCAGCGCTTGCACGCGCGTAGGCGCGAGCCGGAGCGCGTCAAGCAAGCTGCGAAGGCCGGAGGGGGATCAAAAAAATCCGGCACGTTTTTCTTTGAGGCGCGCCGTTTACACCGGGCCGGCAGGAAACCGCGAATATAGCTCCTCGATCACCCGCACGGCGCGTTCCGATTCCGCGCGGTTCACGCTCTCGTCGCTGTTGTTGTAGCCCTTCATGTCGCCATATTCGAGCGCGATCACCATGATGCCGTCGCTCTTGGACAGAACCTGCACGCTGCGATAGGTCAGGCCGTACTGGACTTCCCGTTGCGGGATCAGCCATCCGGTCTGTCCCCGCACCGGCACCATGGCCTTGTCTTTCCACCAGTCGCGCGCGGCAAAACCGGGGCAATTGATCACCACCTTCTCCGGCAAATGCGCCAGTTCGGAGGGAGAATGGAAATCGCGCATCACGATCTTGCCGCCGGCGGCGAAAAACTGGCTGGTCAGCAGATGCCCATATTCGGTGAAGTTGAAGAACAGGGTGGTTCCCCGCCGGGCATATTTGACGGGGAACGGATTGACCTCGTCCGGCAAGGATTGCGTGCGCGGGGTCAGATCGCGGATACGGTCTTCGTAACGGGCAAAGTCGGCATTCTGGGTGGGGGCGCCGGTCCAGGTCGGTGGCGGTAGCGGCGGCACACCGGGACCCGGTGGCGCCACCTGTCCCTCGGGCAGGTCGGACAGATAATAATGATCCGAAAAGGCGATGGGGTTACCGGCCAGCCCGATATACTGGCGCAAATTTTTCCACGACATCCGCGCCATCTGTTCCCAGGTGTCGCCGAAATTGGCGGGCGCTTCCGATGTCAGGGCGATGCGCGAATCCGGCGTCCAACTGCCATTGGCGCGCACCGAGCGGGTGCGGGGCAAAAGCTCGCGGGTATAGATCGTCACCTGCGCGCCCGCCCGCTGGGCGGTGATGGCGGAGGTGAGGCCGATAATGCCGCTGCCGATCACGGCGATCCGGCGGGGACTCGAGGACATCGCCTTTTGCACCGCCATGTCGGCCGAGCCCCAGGACAGCGACCAGCCGCTGCCGCCATGGCCGTAATTGTGGATCACCGTGGCGGCGCCGATCTGCTCAACACCCAGATTGGGGCCCTTGGTGCGGAACGGTCTGAGACAGACCTTGATGTCAAACAGTCTGTCGGCATGAGCCCGGATCGGCGCCAGAACAGGCGGACGGTCCATCAGCGGGACAGTGGAACGCGGTTTGACGGGCTCAGGCGCCGTCGCCGGGGGCGCGGTGGTGCAACCGCCCAGGCCCACCATGCCGCCCAAGGCGAGAGAGTTCTTCAACAGATGCCGGCGATCCATAGTCTCACCCTTCCCCGCTGTCGCTGGATCCTAATGCAACTTGGTGGCTTCCGCTTACGCCACGATGCGCGCTGCATCGGCCGGCAGCATATAGCGCTTTGCCACCAAGACATCGGCCTGGGCCTTCACCTTGGCGACATAGGCGGCGTGACTGGGATAGCGCTCTTCCAGTGACGGGCGCGGATCGCCCTTGGCCATGCGTTCGGCACGGGTCGCGGCGAAGGGGATGTAGCCGCCAGTATTGTTGCAAAAGCGGCCCTTCTGGAAACCATTGGCAAAAACGTTCCAGCCGACATAAGTGCCCAAGGGCGCCGAAATCAGGGGTGAACGAATGCCGTCCAGCTCATTGCCGTCGGCATCGATGCGCGGCATCCGTTGCGGCACGGCCTTGATGATGCGCGGCGGCGCTATGGTTATGGCGCCCGTCAAATCGGCATAATCAAAGCTCTTACCCAGATCGTATTGATAGGTGGGGGAATAGGCCGGCCGGGGAACGCCGGCGATCTTCGGAAACGCTTTGTCATAGGCTGCCGGCGTGACCAGCGCCCCGGACGCAAGCGTCGGATAGATGCTGGGTGGCGGCTCAGTGCCCTTGGTCACCCAATCCACCAGGGCTGCGAAGACCGCCTTGTTGGTGTCGGAGGCCGGGTTAGGGTTGGAGATCAGCACACAGGCTTGCGTTACGGGCGTCACCAGATCAAAGCCGCCACGTCCACCATTGTGCGGGGCGCCCGCATTGTAATAACGGCGCACATTGGCCGGCAGCGGAATATCGGCTTTGGCGTCGGTGCCGACAAAATCCGGGCTGGCGTGCAGGTCCCAGAATTCCGTCGAGCCGAAGATCTCCGCAATCTTGGGACACGTCTTGTCCTTCTGGCAGCGGTCGAGCAGGCTGTGCTGTCCCTGCCCGCGCCCCGCGTCGTTATAGCTGCTCCACCAGTTGGGGCCATCGCTGCCCAGTTCGTAAAGGCTCACCAGACCGCCGGGCGTCGCAAAGCGGTGGTTGATGGAGAGCATGCGCGGACCGACGATTGCGTTAAGGCCTTCAAAGACGATGCGGCCATCCTCGGCCGTGTTGAATCCCAGATGGATATGGCTGCGCAGATAATTGCCCGACTGGGAAACGCCGCGGCCGATCGCCCAGCGCACCTTGCCGGCCAGTGGATTGGCGGCACCGCCGTCATAACGCAGGAAGGCGACCAGATCGCGGGTGGCGGCAAGGCCGATACCGAAAACCTTGGGATTTTTTGCGGAGAAGGCCAGGGTATAGGCCAGCGCCGGATTGAAGCCGCCCTTGACGCACAGCTTGGTCAGATCCGGTTTGCCGGGGAATGGCGTCGCAGAGCAGTCGGCAAAGGCCCAGTCGCTCTTGGGCACTTCCTTCTGATCGCCCGGCCGGTCATCGGAGACACCGGTATAGAGCCTTGCGCCATCGGCCGTCGCCACCTCGAAGCTGCGGCTGCCATACGTTCCCTGCGGCCCGTCCTTGACCAACATGGTGGTGGCGCCGGGCGGCATATCCATGAAGCGCACCGTGGCGGGGCCGGTGACCGGCGCCGAAGGCACATCGATGCGTTGGACACCGGGCTTGTCATCCAGGTCGCCCTGCCAGCCGCTGAGGACATTGATATGGCCCTCGCCGAGCGCGGTGGCAGCACCCCGGCCGCGATTGGACACGTCGTAGACCAGCACGCCGGAGGTAGCGCCGGTGGGCCGGGCGATGGCGAAAGTGGCGGTATATTCGACCCTGCCGGCGGTATTCTTCGGCGTCAGCTTGATGTCGTTGATTATGGCATTGTGCGGATCGTTGGGGTCCAGCGCGCCGGTGAAATGGCCTTCCAGCAGCTCATAGCCGCCTGCGAGCGGCGAAGTTTTTTCAACCGTCAGCCTGGTGACCGCCGCCGAAGCCGGTGTCGCCACAAGGCAGGCCAGCAGAACCGCTTTGATCTTCATGTGACCGGCCCTTTTTTTGGGGCGGTCCGGCTTTGCCTAACGCCCTCTTATTTTGGGGAGAGCATAACTTACCGGCGTTTGCGGTCCAGCGCCGCGAATTCCTCGTCCGTCAGGGAAAGAGAGGCGGCCGCGGCATTCTCCTCAAGATGCGCCACCTTCGAAGTGCCCGGGATGGGGAGCATCACGGGACTGCGCTTGAGCAGCCAAGCCAGCGCCACCTGCCCGGGGGTTGCGCCCTTGGCCTTGGCGATCTTGTCCAGCACCCCGCCGGGGCGGGTCAGTTCCCCATCACCGCCCAGGGGATAATAGGGAATGAAGCCGATGCCGTTGGCCTCGCAATAATCCACCACATCGTCGCTTTGCCGGTCGGCCAGGTTGTAGCTGTTCTGCACCGTGGCGACGCGGAACACTTCGGACGCCGCCTTGATGTCCCCCACAGAGACTTCCGACAGCCCCGCATGGCGGATCACCCCGTCATCCAGCAATTGCTTCACCGCGCCGAACTGTTCGGCGCGCGGCACGCGGGAGTCGATGCGATGCAGTTGCCACAGCCCGATCCGATCGATGCCCAGTTGGCGGCGGCTTTTATGGGCCTGCGCGATCAGATGTTCGGGCCGGCAATTGACATGCCAGCGGTTGGGCCCGCTGCGGGTGAAACCGGCCTTTGTCGCGATCAGCAGCCCGTCATAAGGATGCAGCGCCTCGTGGATCAGTTGCTCCGAGACGTCGGGGCCGTAGGAATCTGCGGTGTCGATGAAATTGATGCCAAGCTGCGGCAACCGCTTCAGCACCCGGATGGCTTCGGCGCGGTCGCGCGGCGGTCCCCACACGCCGGAACCGGTGATCTGCATGGCGCCGTATCCCAGCCGGTTGATGGTGATCTCGCCGCCGATCTGGAAGGTCTTCATGCTAGCTCCTCAGGAATTGAGCCCGCGCGGCTCCTTGATCACCTGGCGGGTGGACCAGGTGCGCGGGGTGTGGCCGCTGATCTCATGCCCCGCCTCATGCGAAAAGCGCCGATTCCAGATGGTGGCCGTCAAGGACACCGCCGCCACCGTCCAGAAGGCGGCGGTGAAATCGGTGAACAGCGGCTTGGAATGACCCCGCAGCACCATGGCGGCCTGCAGCGCCGCGGCGCCGGCGCAGATGCCCATCGACAGCATCAATTGCTGGAAGGTTGTGTAGAAGCTGGTGGCCGCGCCCATGCGCTGCTGGCTCACCTCGTCATAGGCGATGGTGTTGTAGCCGGTGAACTGGATGGACATGAAAAATCCGCTGATCACCATCACCACGAACATCAACGGCAAGGGCCAGCCGGGGCGAAACAAGCCGCAGATGGCATAGCCGGCGCTGGCAAAGATGCCGTTGACCATCAAGGTGTCGCGAAAGCCCCAACGGCGCAGCAGCGAGGGCGCCACCGGTTTGGCGGCGATGGAGCCCAGCGCGGTCGCCAAGGTCATCAGGCCCGACTGAAGCGCGGAAAGACCGAAGCCCAGCTGCATCATCAGCGGCAAGAGATAGGGATGGGCTCCTTGCGTCAGCCGGGTGATGGCGCCGGCGATCACAGATGTCCCAAACGTCGGGATTTTCATCAGCGAGATGTCAAGAATGGGATCGCGTGCGGTGCGGGCGTGATGGATATAGAGCGCGCCCAGCAGCGCCCCGATCGTCAGGAATGAGAGAGCCAAGCGCGTTTCACCGTCATGGCTGATCAGCTCAAAGCCGAACAGGAACAAGCCCAAGGACAGGCTGGATAGGAAGATACCTTTGTAGTCGGTCTTCTCCGGCACTTCGCCCTTGCTGTTGGAGATGTAAAGGCTGACCAGCACGATGCCGATCAGGCCGGTCGGCACATTGAGATAGAAGATCCAGCGCCAGGAATGCAGGTAGGTGACGATGAAGCCGCCCACCGGCGGCCCCAGGATGGGACCCACGACGGCGGGGATCAGCACCCAACTGGTGGCCTGAATCAGGTCGCGCTTTTCCACATTGCGCATCAGCACCAGGCGTCCCACCGGCATCATCAGCGCGCCGCCGATCCCTTCGAAAAACCGGGCAATGACCAGGGTGGCGACGTTGGGGGCATTGGCGCAGGTGATGGCGCCCAGAAGAAATATGACGATGGCGCTGCGGAACACATTGCGGGCGCCGAAGCGGTCGGCGATGCGGCCCGACACCGGGATGAAGATCGCCAGGCTGATCAGGTAGGAAGTCAGGGCGATGGACAGGCTGGGGGCCGACACCCCAAGGTCACGGGCCATGCTGGGCAGGGCCGTGGCCAGCACGGTGCCATCCAGCTGCTCCATGAACATGGCGGCGCCGACGATCAGGGCAATGGTGCGGAAATGGGGCTTCCCGGAGGGGGGCATGGCCCGTCCCGTTTAGGCTCCAGGCCTGCCCGGTGCAAGCCGGTTTTCCGGGATTTGGGCGCCATTTCACGCCAGGGCGCCCCCCGCTATAAGAACCGGCGATGGGCCTTGAGACACAATATGACCAGGCGGTGGCCGCCCACCGGCGCGGCGACCTGGGCGAGGCCGAGCGGCTCTATCGCCAGGTGCTGGAGGCGGCGCCGTCCAGCTTCGTCACCCGCCATATGCTGGGCGTGTTGCGGGCCCAGGCGGGCGCCACGGCGGAGGCCCTGGACTTGATCGGCTCAGCCCTGGCGCTGAAGCCGGATGCGCCCGATGCCCTGTTCAATTACGGCAATGTTCTCAAAAGCTGCGGCCGGCTGGAGGAAGCACTCGCCGCTTACGAGCGGGCGCTGGCTGCCAGGCCGGACTATCCGGCGGCGCAGGTGGCGCGCAGCGAGACCCTCAACGCCCTCGGCAACAGCCTGCGGGAAGCGGGACGGTCCGAGGAGGCGCTAGGCTGTTATGATCAGGCGCTGGCCGCCACACCGCATTATCCCGACGCCGTCAACAACCGCGCCGTGGCCTTGTGGAGCCTGAACCGCTTCGAAGAAGCACTGGCGGGTTTCGATGCCGCCCTGGCGCTCAAGCCCGACTATGTCGAAGCGCATTACAATCGCGGCAATGCCCTGCGCGATCTGCTGCGGCTGGACGAGGCCAAGGCCAGTTACGATCGCGCCATTGCGCTGGATGCCGGTTTCGCGCCCGCTTATCGCAACAAGGGATTCTGTGCGCTGCTGGAAGGCGATTTCGCGCTGGGCCTGCCGCTTTACGAATGGCGCAAACGGCTGAACCCGCCCATCGAATCCCGTCACTATGACAAGCCGCTATGGACGGGGCGCGAAGACATAAAGGGAAAAACACTTTTCCTGTATGTCGAACAGGGGCTGGGAGACACGATCCAGTTCTATCGTTTTGCCGCGCCGCTTCTGGCGCGGGGTGCCAAGGTCATCCTGTCGGCGCAGGACCGCTTGTTACGCCTGCTGAAGAGCGCGTATCCGGCTGTGCAGCTGGTCGGCAGCAACGTGATACCGGCGGATTTCGATTATCATATCCCGCTGATGAGCCTGCCCTTGGCCCTGGGGCTTACACCCCAATCCATTCCGGCACCCATTCCTTATTTGAAAGCCGAGCCGGAGCGGGTTGCGCTTTGGCGAGACCGTATCGGCAAAACGGGTTTCAAGATCGGCATCGCCTGGCAAGGGGCGCAAATCGGTCCTCCCGGCCGGACCATGACGCTTGCATGTTTTGACGGCCTCTCGCGTCTTGCCGGCGTGCGCCTGATCTCACTGCAAAAAGGACCGGGCGCCGAGCAGCTGGGCGATACCGCTGGTGTGGAATCGCTGGGGCCGGATTTCGACAAAGGCCCGGAGGCCTTCCTGGACAGCGCCGCGGTGATGGAAAGCCTGGATCTGGTCATCACCCTGGATTCGGCGCTGGCCCATCTGGCCGGCGCACTGGGCCGGCCGGTTTGGGTGGGTTTGAGACGGGTGCCGGACTGGCGCTGGTTTCTGGACCGCAGCGACAGCCCCTGGTATCCCAGCATGAGATTGTTCCGGCAAAAGACCGAAGGCGACTGGGCTGGCGTCTTTGCCGACATGCAATCACAGGTGCGCCGATGATCGCAGCTCCCCAAATACCAGTCTCCTGGGGAGAACTGATCGACAAGATCACCATCCTGGAGATCAAGACAGAGCGTTTGTCAGACGAGTCCGCCCGCGCCAACGCCGCGAAGGAATTGCGCCTGCTGCAGGACATTGCCGGCGAGGTGCTGGCCCGCAAGGAAATAGAAATCCCGATGGCGCGGCTGCGCGTGCTGAATCTTGCCCTGTGGGAAATAGAAGACAGTATCCGCGACCATGAGCGGGCAGGCGATTTCGGTCCCGCTTTTGTGGAACTGGCGCGGGCAGTTTACCGCCGCAACGACGAACGCGGCCAGGTGAAACGGGAGATCAATCTGGCGCTGGGCTCGGAGCTGGTCGAAGAGAAAAGCTATCGGCCCTATTAAAAAAGAGCCCCGGCGGGTGCCGGGGCTCTGCTTCTCGATCAGTAACCGTACCCGTAACGGCCATAATAGGCCGGCGGCGGGGGAGGAGGCGGCGGAGGGCCGTACTCGTAACGGTCATAATAACGGTCGTGAGACGAAGCGGCGGCGATGGCGCCCAGGGCGAACAGGCCGACCCCAAGCCCGATCAGGGCTCCGTCATTGCCGCGGCCATGCCAGCCGCGATCATGCCAGCCGCCATGGTATCCGCCGCCATGTCGATAAGGTTGGGCAGAGGCGGCGGTGGCCCCCACCAGCGACAGGGCCAGGGCACTGGCAGTCAGGGTGGTAATCAGGCGTTTCATGGCTTCGATCCTTTCGATCTGTGGCGCGAACACCGCGTCGTGAGGATCAAGATGACAGGACGGCCATGAACGGGTTCTGAGCCCGGTATTTATCTGCCGTTCAGGTTCCCTGTCCGGAAAACCCAATAAAACCAAAGAAAAAGGGCCCCCGTTGCCGGGAGCCCTGGTTCCTTGCCGTCTCGGCTTCGCCTAGTTGGTGAAGCGCACGCCGATGCGATACATGCGGCCGATCACGTCATACAGACGGTTGTTGGAGTTCTGCTCGCCGATATCCGGCGGACGGGTGTTGGCCACATTGTCGACCTTGCCATAGATGGAGGTCTTGTCGCTGACGTTCCAGTTGGCACCGAGGTCCACATACAGGATCGCATCGACCTTGTTGAAGTTGATGGTCGGCGTCTGGACCGTCGAGGTCGGGCAGGTACCGGGAGCGCAGACCAACGCATTGCGGTTGGTGAACACACCACCCGACAGCCAGCGTTCCGTCACGTCGAAGCCCCAGACATCGTTCTGATAGCTCTGGGTTTCCTGCAGCTTCCAGTTCAGCACGTTGAAGTTCGTGTTGTACTGGTTGCTGCCGCCGGCGCCGCCGGCGCCACCCGCCTGGCCACCAAGGCTGCCGGCGAGTTCGACATTGCGCTGTGTGCCGGGAATGCCGGAGTCGACGATGAACTTGCTGACATGGGTGATCAAGGACCGCAACATGAAGCTGCCCGGAACGTCATGTTCCTGCAGATCGAACTGATAGCTCGACTCCAGGTCGAAGCCATCGGTCACCTGACTGGCGAAGTTGAAGGCCTTGGAGTGAACCACGGTCAGGCCGGCGGGGCCCGCGAGGCCAATATTGCTGACACTCTGATTCACGCCATTGGCCGTCGTAATGGCGTCCTGCTGGCAGAAGGTCGCTGCGCTGGTCAGACCCTGGGTCTGGTTGTAGAAGCACAGATCTTCGACCGTCTGTACCCCCAGCGACACGATCGAGCCCTTCACGCCGATGCGCCAATAGTCGATCGAGGTCTGGAAGCCGGGGATGAAATCCGGCTGCCACACAAAGCCTAGCTGGGTGGTCTGCGCCCGTTCCGGCTTCAGCAACGCGTTGCCTTCGTTCAGCTGGCGAACCTGCTGGCCGTTGCAGGTGCTAGCGGTAATACCGGCATTCAGGCAGAAGCGGTTGTCGACTCCGCCGTTCAGGCCGGATGGCGGGAAGAACAGTTCCGACAGGTTCGGCGCCCGGATGTCGCGGGACTGCAGGGCGCGGAAGGTCAGGCCCGGGAGCGGGGTGTTCCAGACCACACCAACCTTCCAGGTGTTGGCGTCGCCCGCGGTGCTGTAGCGCGCGTGGCGGCCGGCAATGGTCAGGTCGGCCTTGCCCCAGAAGGCGTCGTCCAGCAAGGGAATGCCGGCTTCCAGGAACACTTCGTTCACATGGAAGGTACCGCGGCCATTGTGATAGTTGCCGGCATTCCAGGCGCCGAAGGTGCCGGTGCAGTCGACAAACGGATCGGTGCAAGGCTCGTTGGCGGTCGCGGGCGTCGAAGCCGAGAGGCCGGCCGAGTAGGGGTCGGCACGCTGGCTGAAATGCTCCTCGCGATATTCATAACCGGTGGCGATCGTGATCGGGCCGGCCCAGTCGTTGATCGGCGAACCATTCACCGCGAAGCTGAAGGCTTCCTGGCGCTGGGTCATGATCGCGTTGGGACCATTGGTGGTGCCGCCGGGGCCGTTCTGGCCGTCGAAATAGGCGATCTGGCCCGGGGTGGCGGTGCCGCCGAAGGGATTGAACGGCACGCAGCCATAGGCCTGGGCCAGGGTGTTGCGGCAGACGATCTGGCCGGAAGAGGTGAACACCGCATCCTGGGCCAGATTGAAGCGGCTGATCGATCCGCTGCCGCTGCCGCTGGTGCCGGGCGTGCCGTTCGCGTTAGGCGGGAACACGTTGCCCGACAGTGGCATGTTGTAGATCTTGATGCTGGTGTCGGTCTCGCCGTGGGTGAAATAGGAACTCCAGCTCCAGTCCTTGCCGAACAGGTCGAAGGTGCCGTCACCGCCCACTGCATAGCGGCGCAAGGTGCGCGTGAGGAACATCAGCTGGTCGGTGGGAATGTTGGCCCAGTCCGAACCATAGGTGAAAGACGTTCCCGCGGGATTGGCAGCACCCGTCAAGCCGGCCGCGACGATGGTTGCCGCTGTGGCAGGTACGGGATTGGTGGAGGTACCCGGCGACGATGTCGCAGACCTGTTGGCCTCGTTCGACATACCGACCTGAGAGCCGCAAGCCGCGGCGAAGGCTGCCGGCGTGGCGCCGCTGACACCAAAGGCGGTGCCGGAGAACGCCTGGTACAGATAGGCGTTATCGCAACGCATCGACATGCCGTTCTTGGACGAGTTGCCCTGGGCCGGAATATTCTCGGTGCGGGCCAGGCCGTAAGTCAGCGTGGCGTACACAGTCGTGGATGGGCTCAGATCATAGGACACGCGGGCATAGAGGCTGCCGCGGGTCAGGGGATCGTAGAGGCCCTGGGTGAACAGCTTGGTGCTGTTCTGATCGCCCGGATCGGACGGGGTGCCAACGCAGCTGCTGCCGATGCCGCCGCCGAGCGTGTTACCGCCCAGCGAGCTGCCGGTCGTATTCAGAGGGTTCTTGAAGCAGTTGCCCGCGAGATCGAAGGCAACCGGGCGGCCATTGGAATCGAAGGTGGTGAAGGCCAGCGGACCCGACTGGATCATACCGTAAGCGGCCGTCTGGGTCGGCTGAGTGATGTTGACGTAATTGTAGCGCGGCATCCCGGCGGGCGCGGAGCCGGCACCAGTGTCGGAACCATATGACAAGGTACCCGACTGCCGCGCCAGGGTGCGGCCACCGATATTGGGCTGAGCGGCGTGCTGCTGGCCGACCGGATAACGCGGCAACAGGCCGTCATTATAGTTGTACTCGCCGGCCATTTCGAAATGGCCGCGGCCACCGGCAAACGAGGTACCGGCTGCCGCCTGGAACACCACGTTACCGGCATCGCCATAGGTCGACAGACCGGCCTGGGCGTTCATCTTGAAGCCTTCGAACTTCTTTTCGAGCACGAAGTTCACCACGCCCGCGACGGCGTCCGAACCCCAGGAGGCCGATGCACCGCCGGTCACCACGTCGACGCGCTGAATCAGCATCTGCGGCATCTGGCTGACGTCGACGACGCCATTGAAGTTGCCGCCCACGACGCGCTGGCCGTCCATCAGGGTCAGGGTACGCAGCGGCGACAGGCCACGCAGGCCGAGCGCCGAAATACCGATCAGGCCGGTGGTGGTCGAACCGTTGTTGTAGCCCACACCGGTCGAGCCCTGCAGGGCGGGGAGCTGGGTGATGGCATCGAACACGTTGGGCTTGGCCTGGGCATTCAGGTCCGCGGCGCTCACGACCGTGGTCGGAGTCGGCGCGTCAAAACCCGCATTCTGCAGGCGGGTCGAAGACACGGTGACCTGCTCGACACCTTCCTGTGCCATGGCACCGGTGGCGGTTAACGCCAAAATGGCAGCACCACCCGCAAGACGCGCGCGAGTTTTGGTCAAACCATAATTCATTAGAATAGTCCCCCTGGACGGTTGTTCTGCCGGCAAGATGCCGGACTTCGCGGGTTGGATAACAACTCAAGCCGCCCAATAGCGAGTGAATTTTAGGCGCCGCCAAGCATCTAGTGACGGGAAGTCACATAATTGCAACGCTATTTGCTGCGCCGCAGCATTCTTCGGACGATTAGGCAAGCGCTTGTTTAGCGGCGTAGCGCCGAGATGAACAAAGGGTGCCCCGGTGCCTGTGAGCAGTTGCGAAAGAAACGGCCGTGAACGCTGCGCAGCTTTTCCCCGGTTTTGAATCCCGCGAATCAGTGCCCGCCACCGCAGTCTTCCCGCCTCCGTTGCGATAAGCAGCTGGAGCCCTTCGCGACTTGCGCGATGAAACTGCATACTGTTTGAGGAAGTCCCGAATTTTTCCGGAAATCATGGACCCCCGCGCTCTTCTCAGCCAGGCGATCGCCTTTCACCAAACCGGAAGGTTGATGGACGCCGAGCGGCTTTATCTCCAATTGATGGCGGCCGATCCCCGGGAGGCGACGGCCCCCCATATGCTGGGCGTGGTCCGGGCCCAGCAGGGACGCAACAGCGAGGCGCTGGAGCTGATGGGCACGGCCCTAAGTCTCCGACCCAATGCGCCCGAAATCCTCTCCAACCTGGGCAATGTGCTGAAGGCACAGGGACGGCTTGGCGAAGCCTTGAGCCGGTATGACCAGGCACTGGCGGCCAAGCCGGATTATGTCGCCGCCTGGAACAAGCGCGCGCTGGTGCTGCTGGACCAGGGGCGCCTTGAGGAGGCGCTGGAGAGTGCCGCCAAGGCGTTGGCGCTGCAGCCCAATCATCCCGAGGCGCTCAACACGCGCGGCATGCTTCTGGCGGGTTTGGGGCGGCAGGAGGACGCGCTGGCAAGTTATGACCGCGCCTTGGCGGTGGCTCCCGATTTTCCCGACATACTTAATAACCGTGCCCTGACCTTGAAGACGCTGCGGCGGCACGAACAGGCACTGGCCAGCGTGGAGCGCGCCCTTGCCATCCAGCCGGACTTTGCGGAAGCCTGGAACAATCGCGGCATCATCCTGTTCGAGCTCAAGCGCCTGGGCGACGCCCTGGCAAGCTATGACCGGGCGTTGGCGGCGAAGCCCGATTATGCCGAAGCATTCAACAATCGCGCCACCGCCTTGTTCAGCCTCAAGCGTTTCGCGGAGTCGCTGGCCGACTGCGACCGCGCCCTGGCCTTGCAAAGCGGCTTCGCGGACGCCTTGTACAATCGCGGCAATGCGCTGACCGAGCTGAACCGCCAAGAGGAGGCGCTGGCCAGTTACGAACAGGCGCTGGCGGTCGATCCGGCCCATCCCAATGCGCTGAGCGGACTGGCCAATGCCGCCATCACCGTCGGCGAATGGAAACGCACCGGCGAGATCTCGGAGAAACTCAAGACCGAGGTTCTGGCGGGCCGATCGGTGATCCAGCCTTTTGTGCTGATGGCCTATTGGGACGACAATGAGCTGCAACTGCGCTGCTCGCAGAATTACGTGCGCCAATCGGGACCCGGCCCGCTGCCGCCGCTATGGACCGGCGGGCGCTACGGCCATGACAAGATCCGGCTGGCCTATCTCTCCGCCGATTTTCACGAGCACGTCACGCCCACGCTTCTGGTGGAGATGTTCGAGTTGCATGACCGCGACCGTTTTGAAGTCACCGCCGTTTCTTTCGGCCCGGACGACAACAGCGCCATGCGGGTGCGGCTCATCAAGGCTTTCGACCGCTTCCATGACGCGCGCCAGCAGAGTGACCGTGAGGTGGCGCAATTGCTGCGCCAATGGGAGATCGACATCGCCGTCGATCTGGGGGGCTATACCAGCGGGGCCCGGCCCTGGGTGCTGGCGCACCGCCCCGCGCCGGTGCAGGCCAAATATATGGGCTATCCCGGCACCTCCGGCAGCGGCTTTATCGATACCATCGTTGCGGATGATCTGGTGGTACCGGCGGACCAGCGGAGCTTTTTCAGCGAGAAGCTGACCGCCTTGCCCGACACGCTGTGGGTGACCGACAGAAAACGCGCGCTTGCGGCAGCGCCTGCCCGTTCCGATTGGGGCCTGCCGGAGGACGCCTTTGTCTTCTGCTGTTTCAACCACAATTGGAAAATCACCCCGACCATTTTCGATATCTGGATGCGGCTGCTGAAAGAGGTGGACGGCAGCGTTTTGTGGCTGCTGGAAGGCAATGCCAGCATCCGCCGGAACCTGGCGCGGGAGGCCGAAGCCCGCGGCGTGGCCGCCGACAGGCTGATCTTTGCCGGCCGCACCGCGCCGGACCGGCATCTGGCGCGTCAGCAGTTGGCGGACCTGTTTCTGGATACCCTGCCCTACAATGCCCATACCACCGCCAGCGACGCGCTGTGGGTGGGCCTGCCGCTCGTCACCACACCGGGGCATTCTTTTCCTGCGCGGGTCGCCGCCAGCATCCTTAAGGCGGCAGATCTGCCCGAGCTGATCGCGGAGGATCTGATGGCTTATGAAAAGCTGGCGCTTCGACTGGCACAGGACAGCAATGAACTGGCGCGCATCCGCGAGAAGCTGAAGGCCAACAGGGACAGCATGGCCTTGTTCGACACCGCCCGTTTCACCCGCAACCTGGAAGCAGCCTATGCCGCCATGCTGAATGCGGCATGAGCGAGGCCGGCCAAAGCCTTTCGGCACCGATCCGGCTGTCGCTGGCCGCGCCCGCCTATAACGAGGCAGCCGGCATCGAGGCGGTGATCGCAGACTGGCATGGCTTCCTGTCTGCGCAGAACGGCCTTGCGGAATTCGAGATCGTGATCTGCAACGACGGCAGCAAGGACAGGACCGGAGACATCCTGGATCGTCTGACTTTGTCTTACCCAGGGCTTCGGGTGCTGCATTTTGAACAGAACCAGGGTGCGGCCGCAGCGCTGAACGCGGCCATCGCCGCCACCAGGGGCGATTGGGTGCTGCTGATGGATTCCGACGGACAGTTCGCGATTCAGAACCTCACCGACATGCTGGCAGCGCTTCGGGCCTCCGGTGCGCTGGCGGCTATCGGCATCCGCCAGAAGAAGGACGCTGCCTTCGCCCAGTTTGGCAGCTGGTCCAGCGGCCTGATATGCAATCTGATCCATGGCAGCGCGCTTGCGGACTTCAATTCCGCCTTCAAGCTGGTTTGGGGACCGACCTTGCGCAGACTGGGGCTGGAAGCGAAAGGCATGAACTATTCCACCGAGGTGACGTCCCGGTTGCTGGAATGCGGCATCGTGCCGGTGGAAGTACGGATCGAACATCGCCCCCGCGCCAGCGGCGTCAGCCACATGAAGCTGGTGCGCGGCGCGCTGCACCGTTTCCTGTTCGTGATCTATATCGCCTTGCGCCAGCTCTTGCTGCGGCTTGGCATTCTCATCCGGCCGCGGCCATGAGCGTCCGCATCGTCCTGTTCTGCGGCGGACGCGGCAGCGCCACCATCATCCGGGCTTTGCTGCGGCAAAGCGATGTGGACCTGACCCTGCTGGTCAATGCCTATGACGACGGCCTTTCCACCGGAGCGTTGCGCGATTTCATTCCCGGCATGCTGGGTCCGTCGGACTTCCGCAAGAACCTCTCCTATCTGTTCGGCAATTATTCCCAGGCGCAATACGCCCTGAAAAATCTGATGGAATACCGCCTGTCCGGGACAGAGATGGACGCACTGGCGCGCTTTGCCGCTGGTGGCGAGGCAAGGCTGCCGGACGAGCCCCTCGCCGCCTGGTTCGCGCAACTGCAGCCGGACAATCTGGGACGTCTGCGCGCGCTGCTGAATCGCTTCTTTAATCATGCATCCGGCAGGAATTTCGATTACCGCGACTGTTCGCTGGGCAATCTGGTGTTCGCAGGCGCCTATCTGGAGAAAGGCAGCGACTTCAATGCCGCCGCCGCCACGGTGGCGGAGCTGGTGGGCAGCCGCGCCCGGCTGCTGAACGTTGGCGAACAGCAGAACCGCGTGCTGGTTGGGCTGAAGCAAGACGGCACGCTTCTGGCCAGCGAGGCCGCCATTGTCGGCCCGCAATCGCCCAGCCCGATTGCCGGTGTTTATCTGCTGGAACGTCCGCTGACCGCAGAGGAGGTGGGCGAACTCGGCAGTTTGGACTTTGCCGGCAAACAGGCGCGGCTGGCGTCGCAGGACTCTGTGCCCAAACTGTCCAAGACGGCGGCGGAAGCGTTGGCAGGCGCCGATATCATCCTCTATGGCCCCGGCACCCAGCATTCCTCGCTGTTTCCCAGCTATCGCATCGCCCGCGCTGCGCTGGAGACTGCGCCGGCAAGCATCAAAGCTCTGGTGATGAACCTGGAAAGCGACCATGACATCCGCGCGCTCAGCGCCAGCGATATCGCCGATCGCGCGATGCACTACGGCGCGGCGCTTACGCATATTCTTGTCAACCAGGATACCGCGCTCGCGGCTGGCGGCTTGGCCGGCGACGCCTATCGCGGGGTTCAGATCGCGCGCGGGTCGCTTGCCGTGCCCAGCCGCCCTTCTGTCCACAACGGCACCGCCGTGACGGAGCTTGTACTGGGTCTGCGCAAGCGCCGTGCCGCGCCCAGCATGGAAATCTTCGTGGACATACTGGGCCGTTCCGTCGCCAGCGAAGAGTTGGTGGAGGAATTCCTGGAAACCGGTTGGGCCGGCGTCACCGCCCATCTCACCCTCAACCGCGGGACGCAGCCACAAGCCCTGGTGGCCAGTTCAAACCTGGGAGGACTGTTTCCGGAAATCGCTTTTTTTCGGGACTGGCTGAAGAACGGCACGTCCGACTATCTGGTGCTGATGACCGGCGATGGTGCCTACCGCTTTGCCGATGTCGAAGCCATGCTGCGCCTGCTGGAACGACAGCAATCGCTGGGCGCCGCCTTCGGCTCGCGCACCCAGAGCCGGCGGCAGTTCATCACTTCGATCCGTGCCGCTTATGGCGAGAACCGGCTGCTATATTGGCTGGGCAAGATGGCGGCCTTCCTGCTCAGCATGCTGTTTTATTTCCGCACCGGCATGATCGTCTCCGATCCGCTCACGGGCCTGCGTGTGTTTCGCCGCGAGGCGTTGGCCAATCTGAGCGAGGTCAAAGGCGAGGCGCCGCTGGCGATCGTGCGCCAGTTGATCCGCCAGGGTGTGGAGGTGGCGGAGCTGCCGGTCCTGTACCGCACCTTCTCCGGCTTCACCGATCCCAACTGGCGGATGCGGCGCGGCTTGCGCAATCTCGCGGCGCTGTTCTGACCATGCCCAAAGATGGCATGAAAATATGCGCCGTCATTCCCGCCGCAGGACAAGGCAGCCGGCTCGGCACCACGACGCCGAAGATTCTTACACCCCTGAACGAACATCACACCGTCTGGTCCATCCTGCAGGCCAAACTGGCGCCGCTGGTGGATCATATCCACCTGGTTCTTTCGCCTGAGGGCGCGGCAATGTTTCCGCCACTGCCGCCGTGCACCTCCTTCAGCATCCAGCAGAGACCCACGGGCATGGGAAACGCGATCTTCGGCGCCCGCACGGACTGGGCGGAATTCGATGCCATCCTGATTGTGTGGGGCGACCAGGTGTTCGTTTCGGTCGATACGCTGCGCCGGTCCCTTGGTGGGCTGACGATGGAACGGCAGTTGGTGTTGCCTGTCACTCGGATGACCACCCCCTATGTCGAATATGTTTTTGAAGGACCCAAGCTGACCAAGGTTCTCCAGACCCGCGAAGGCGACGCGACCGTGCCCGGCGGATATTCGGATGTGGGCACCTTCCTGCTCAGCACACCGGGGCTGGTGGAATGCTGGGACAGTTATCTGGCCCGGGCCGCGCGCGGCGGCGCGACCGGCGAAATCAATTTTCTGCCTTTCCTGCCTTTTCTCTCGGCGGCGGGATGGACCGTGACGGCGCTGGAAGTGTCCGATGCTACTGAAGCGCGCGGCATCAACACGCCGGACGATCTCGCCTTTTTCCAAAGCCTATATCAGGATGACCCATGACAAGCGTGCTGGTCACAGGCGGTGCGGGCTTTATCGGCAGCCATCTTTGCGAAGGCTTGCTGGCGCGCGGCTATAAAGTGCGGGTGCTGGACAGCCTGGTCTATGGCCGCCGCGAGTGGGTACCAGAGGCTTGCGAATTCCTGGAAGGCGACATCCGCGATCCCGACGCCTGCCGGCGCGCCGCTGCCGGCATGGACGGCGTGTTTCATTGCGCCGCCATGTCGCGTTCCGGCCCGTCGCAGGAGCAGATCAATGTCTGCACCCAGTCCAACATCACCGGCACCCAGAATATGCTGCTGGCGGCACGCGACGCCGGCGTGAAGCGCTTCATCTATAGCGGGTCTTCCACTTATTACGGCAACCGCCCGCCGCCACATCGCGAGAGCGATCCCGCGAATATTCTGAACATCTACGGCCTGACCAAGCGGGTGGGCGAGCAATATTGCCTGCTGTTCGACCAGAGTTTCGATCTTCCCTGCGTGGTGCTGCGCTATTTCAATGTCTATGGCCCGCGCCAGCCCGAAACCGGCGCCTATGCCCTGGTGTTGGGCATCTTCCTCAACCGTCATGCCCGGAACCAGGTTCTGGAAATTCATGGTGACGGCCGCCAGCGGCGTGACTTTGTGCATGTGCGCGATGTGGTAGCGGCCAATATCGCCGCCTTCGAGCGGGCCGATCAAAAGAACGTGCGCGGCGAAGTCTTCAATGTGGGCAGCGGAGAAAATATCTCGGTCCAGGAACTGGCCGACATGATTTCGCCCAGCCAAGTGCATGTCGAGGCGCGCAAGGGCGACTCCATGGCCACCCTGGCGGATATCGCCAAGATCAGGGCCGCCCTGGGCTGGGCGCCACAAATTTCCTTCGCCGAGGGACTGAAGGAATTGAAAACACTCGCGAACTAGGCGGCCGTTTTTCTGACACGCTGGTCTGCTAGCAATGCTGAGGTCTTGCCGTTATCCTCGCGGCAAAAGAAAACTCTAAGGGATCCTCATGCGCCGCTCGCTTCTGTTGTTCTCCGCCGCCGCTGCCTCGATCGCCGCCCTGCCGCATCTGGCGGGCGCTCAGGCAACCAAGCCCGCCCTTTTCACCGCCGACCAGGCGACCGCGGGCGCCGCGGTTTATGCCCAGTCCTGCGCCGCCTGCCACGGCCAGCAGCTGGAGGGCGTGGCCGCACCTGCCTTGAAAGGCTCGGTGTTCGGCGAAATGGCAACTGCGCAAAGCCTCACGGTGGATGCGTTGCTAGATGTCATCACCAACACCATGCCGCAGTCTGATCCGGGCTCGCTGAAGCCGGAAGATAATGCCGCGGTGACCGCCTACATCCTGCAGCAGAACGGCTATCCGGCCGGCAGCACGCCGCTGGCCAAGGGCGGCGCCGGCCTTAAGGATGCCAAGGTCACACCGTAAGAGCTTCCCCAAAATCGAAACCGGCAAGGGCGCGGCATGAAGCGATCCGCATTGGGCTGGCTGGCGGCATGCCTGCTGCTGAACATCGCTCTGCAAGACAGCGCGCTGGGACAGGCACCTGCTGCCGTGACACAGGCGCCGGCGGGCAGCGCCGGCGAGGCGGCGCTGCCGATTGCGGGCATGGGTCCCAACAGCGGCAGTTTCCAGAACCAGCCGGTAACGCAGAAGGTCGACATCACCGATGAGATGATGCTGGGCTCGGATCATTCCGACGACTGGATCCTGCACGGGCGCACTTACGACAATCAGCGCTTCTCGCCCTTCACCCAGATCAACGCCGCCAATGTGCGCCAGCTTCGGCCCACTGCCATCATCCAGACCGGCATCACCAAGACCCTGCAGATGACGGCGATCGAGGTGGACGGGGTGCTCTATCTGGAGAGCGCCGACAATCAGGTCCAGGCCTGGGACGCGCTGACCGGCAAACAGCTTTGGTCCTATATTCCTACCCTCGGCTATTCCAATCTCTGCTGCGGCCAGATCGCTCGCGGTGTCGCGGTCGCCTATGGCAAGGTGTTTGCCGCGCAGCTCGACGGCCATGTCGTGGCGCTGGATGCGCGCACCGGCAAGCTCCTGTGGAAGACCGATCACGCCAACGCCCTGCCCCAGCCGTCCTACTTCTATTCCTTCACCATCGCGCCCATCGTCTTTAACGGACTGGTGCTGGTGGGCAATGCCGGCGCGGAATGGCCAACGCGCGGCTTTCTGGAAGCGCTGGACGCCAATACCGGCAAGCTGGTCTGGCGCTTCAACACCACAGCGGCGCCCGACCAGCCCGGCGGCGATAGCTGGAGCGGCGACAGCTGGAAATTCGGGGGCGGCTCGGTATGGAATGCGCCCGCCATCGATCCCAAAAACAACCTGATCCTGTTCGCCGTCGGCAATCCCAATCCCGACCTGGACGGCACCAGCCGCAAGGGCGACAACGCCTATACCGACTCCATCGTCGCCATCGATTCCCGCACCGGGAAAATCCGCTGGTGGTACCAGCAGGTGGCGCACGATATCTGGGATTATGACGCCTGCGCCCCGGTGGTGCTGTTCGACACGGTGGACGAACACGGCAAGGTCGTGCCCGCCGCCGCCGAAGCCGGCAAGGTCGGCAGCGTCTTCATCGTCAATCGCCTCACCGGCAAGCTGATCCGCAAATCGCAGCCCTTCGTGCCGATCGGCCCCAATTTCATGAAGCCGCTGACCACCACGCCGATGTCCATCTGGCCGGGCAACAAGGGCGGCGCCATGTGGTCGCCGCCGGCCTATTCGCCCCAGACCAAATATTTCTACACCATGGGGGTGAACGAGGCGCATGACTATACCGCCAACAAGCCGCTGCCCGAGGTCTACAAACCGGGCACGCCGATCCGCGGCCAGTACAGCGGCGGCGACATGGCGCTGAACACCAGGGTCTTCCCTCCCAGCGGCACCTTCTCGGCGGTGGACACCACCACCGGCGCCATCGCCTGGCAGTACAAGTCCAAGCGGCCCATGTATGGCGGGGCGCTGGCGACGGCCAGCGGCCTGGTCTTTGCCGGCGACATGGACGGCGACTTCATCGCCTTTGATGCCAAGACCGGCAAGGAACTATGGCGCTATGCGATGGGCGCGGGCGTCTGCACCCCACCCATCACCTACCGTATCAAAGGCGTGCAATATGTCGCCGTGGGTGCCGGGGGTTGCCATGGCGGCGAAGTCCTGATGCATGATGAAGGGCGGCCGCTGTTCGGCGATGTCTTCGCCATCTTCGCGTTGCCAGAGAAAACTTAAGACAAAAAACTAAGGGGCCTGCCATGGACGCCAAAACCCGGGACATCCTGACCGGTATTTCCACCGCCACTATCACCACAGTGCTGCTCAAGAAAGGGTTGCGCAATGTCTGGCTGCGCGGCGCCTTTCCCAAACAGCCCGGCCAGAAGCGGGTGGCGGGGATTGCCTTCACCTTGCGCTTTGTTCCGGCGCGCGAGGACCTGGCGACCCCGGCGAGCTGGGCCTCGCCCATCTCCACCCGCGCCGCCATCGAGGCGATGGAAGAAGGCGTGATTGCGGTGGCCGATGCCATGGGCGTCACCGATGCCGGCATCTTCGGCGATATCCTCTGCGCCCGCATGGCCAAGCGCAACGTCGCGGCCTTGATCACCGACGGGGCGATGCGCGACATGGAAGGCGTGCTGGCCACCGGTCTGCCGGTATGGTGCGCGGGCGCGGCGGCGCCCGCCTCCGTCGCCAGCCTGACTTTCGTCAACTGGCAGGAACCCATCGCCTGCGGTGGCGTGGCGATTTTCCCCGGCGACACCATCGTGGCGGACGGCGACGGCGCAGTGGTGATCCCGCAAGCCATGCTGGCCGAAGTCGTCGAGATGGCGGTGGAACAGGAAGAACAGGAAGCCTGGATCATCAACGAAGTGCACAAGGGCGTGCCGCTGCCCGGCCTTTATCCGCCCAACGAAGAAACCAAGGCGCGATATCAAGCATGGCGGAAGGAGAATAAGAAGTAGGTCCCGCGCCCGGCCCTTCGCTTACGCTCAGGGCGTTTGTCCATACGCTGACGCTATGGACCTTTCGCAGTCACTGGACCCGCTCGTGCGCGTACCGCGCGCCGCTTCTCACTCCTTGATAAAATCCCGCAAACGCCCATAGCTCAACTCGATATGCCGGCGCATGGCGGCTTCGGCGCGGCCACCGTCGCGCGCTCGAATGGCGGCGATGATGGCATTGTGCTCATGCACCGCTTCCTCCGTGATCTCGCTGCGGAAGCAGGAGCGGAAGATATGGACATGGATGTGCAGCCGGGCGAGCGAATCCGCGATCAGGTGGTTCTGTGCCCCTTGCGCGATCAAGCGGTGGAATTCGGTGTCCATATCGGCAAAGGCGTCGTGCGACGGTGCGCTTTCGCCGCTGGCCAGCTGGCCCATGTCGCCGTCGCTCATCATTTCGGCGGCCTTGCGCGCAGCGTGCGGCTCGATCAACAGCCGGAATTCGAACAGCTCATCCAGTTGGGCGCGGTCCATGCGCGGGCTGGTGGCATAGCCGGCGAAGTGGCGCTTGCTGACCAGCCCGTTGGCTTCCAGCATGGAAAGCGCCTCGCGGATCGGGGTCTGCGACACCCCCAATTCCCGCGCCAGGCTGTCCACCGATACGCGCGTATCCGGCGGCAGCTTGAGCGACATGATGTCGGCCCGGATGCGGCGATAGACCTCCTCGGCCAAGCCGGAGGGCCTTGTGATGGGACGATCTTCAGTGACCACGGGCATCAGGAACTTTCCCACAACAAGGCTGGATTTTGCCATTGACCGGACGGAGCATAACCCATACGGTCCGCCGATCCTATAGGATATTTGATCTGTGCTGGTTTCTGTCGAGGACGTCCGCAAGCTGGCTGAGGGCATTCTGCTCGCCAATGGCGTGCCGGCCGACCATGCCCGGACCCAGGCAGGGCTGTTCATCGAAGCGGAAATGCGCGCTATCCCCAGCCACGGGCTTCTTCGCCTGCGGCGGGTGATCGAGCGCATTCATGCCGGGCTCTCGATGCCGGGTGCCACCGGCAAACAGACCTGGACGGCGCGCTGTTTCCTGAGTGTGGACGGCCAGCGCGGGCTGGGGCCCGTGGTGGCCATGGCCGCACTGGACGCCATCATTCCCCGCGCCAAGGAAGACGGCATCGCAATCGCCGCCATCCGCAACACCAATCACTTGGGCGCGCTGGCCTATTACGCCGAAGATGTCGCCAACAAGGGCCTGACCTGCATCGCGCTCACCATCTCCGAAGCGCTGGTGCATCCCTATGGCGGCCGCAGGGCGATGATCGGCACCAACCCCATCGCCATCGGCGTGCCGTCCTCGCCCCATCCCATGGTGCTCGACATGGCGACCGGCCTGGTCTCGATGGGCAAGATTCACGACCACGCCAATCGCGGCGCGCCGATCCCGCTTGGCTGGGCGCTGGACGAGAAGGGCGATCCCACCACCGATGCCTCGGCCGCCAAGAAAGGCGCCATCGCGCCGTTCGGCGGCGCCAAGGGCTATGCCCTGGGCATCGCCTTTGAAGTGCTGGTGGCAAGCCTCGCCGCATCGGCCATCGGCACCGATGTCAAAGGTACCCTGGACTCGGTCAACGTCTCCAACAAGGGCGATCTTTTCATCGTCATCGCCCCGCCCCATGCCGAAGCTGCCAAGGCGTTGGTGACCGACTATCTCGACAGCATCCGCGCTGCGGCCCCCGCCGATCCCGAACATCCCGTACTGGCGCCCGGCGACCGCGCCCATAAGGTCAGGTCGCAATCGGAAAAGCGCGGCGTCTATCTGGATGACGGACTGTGGAACGACCTGCAAGCGCTGGCGGCGGAATCACGAAAGGAAAAACTGTCATGAGTGGAATTTTCGGCGCCCTGCGCCTGCCCGCCTCGGTGATCTTCGGCTCCGGCCAGCGCGCCGCGATCGGAATGATGACGGCGCAGATCGGCAAGCGCGCCCTGGTCTGCACCGATGCGCGCATGGGCGGCGACGCCCAATTCAAGGCCATCGTGGCCGACATCCAAGCCAATGGCGTGCAGGTGAAGGTCTATGACCGCACCGAGGCCGACCTGCCGATGGAAGGCATTTCCGGCTGCGTCGAAGAATGTGCCGATTTCAAGCCGGATGTGGTCTTGGGCATTGGCGGCGGCTCCTGCATGGACATGGCCAAATGCGTGGCGGTGCTGCTGCAGCATGGCGGCACCTTGCGCGACTATTATGGCGAGAACAAAATTCCAGGACCGGTGGCACCGGTGATCGCGGTGCCCACCACGTCCGGTACCGGCTCGGAAGTGACGACGGTGGCGGTGATCGCCGACACCGAACGCGGCACCAAGGTGGGCATTTCCAGCCCCTATCTGATCCCGCGCGTGGCCGTGTGCGACCCCGAACTCACTCTCACCTGTCCGCCCGGCCTCACCGCAGTCAGCGGTGCCGACGCCCTGACCCACGCGATTGAAAGCTTCACCGCCGCGCATCGCGAGGTGACGCCCGAGCTGACGGTGAAGAATGTGTTCGTGGGCAAGAATGTGCTCAGCGACACTTTTGGCTTGCTGGCGCTGCAAAACATCTTCAAGGCGCTGCGCACCGCGGTGAAGGACGGCAAGAACATCGAAGCCCGCGAACAGATGATGCTAGCTTCGCTGGCGGCCGGCTGCGCCTTCGGCACCGCCGGCACCGCGGCGGCGCACGCCATCCAGTATCCGGTGGGCAATGAGACACACACCCCGCACGGCATGGGCGTGGCGCTGCTGATGCCCTATGTGATGGAATTCAATCGCCCCAGCTGTGTTGCGGCCTTCGCCCAGATCGCGCGTGCCATCGGCCTCAGCGGCACCGACGAGGAATTGTCCCGCAAGCTGATCGACGAAGTCGCGAAGCTGCTCAAGGATATCGGCATTCCGGTGACCCTGAAGGAACTGGGCCTGCCCGAAGACAAGCAGGACTGGACGGCGGAAAGCGCCATCGGCGCCGCCCGCCTGGTCAACAACAACCCCCGCAAGCTGGACGTGGACGCGATGAAGGCGATCACCCGCGCCGCCTTCAGTGGCGACCGCTCGGCGCTTGCTTCCTGATACCGCAATAGAATCCCCAAAATAGAGAGTTCAATGACCAACACCTTGACCATTCCCGCCCCCAACTCCGGTCCCAAGCCCTTCCCGATTCCCACCGATCTGTGGATCGGCGGCAAATGGGTGGAAGCCGCCAGCAAAAAGCGCGTCGATGTTTTCGATCCCTCAACCGGAAAGAAGATCACCGACGTCGCCGACTGCGACGCCAATGATGCCATGGCCGCGGTGGACGCCGCCGACAAGGCCGCCGCCGCCTGGGCCGCGACCACGCCGCGCCAGCGCGCCGAGATCCTGCGCAAATGCTATGAGAAGATCGTCGAGAATATCGAATGGCTGGCCTATCTGATCAGCCTGGAGAACGGCAAGGCGCTGCCCGACTCGCGCAGTGAAGTGCTCTATGCCGCCGAGTTTTATCGCTGGTATGCCGAGGAATGCTGCCATGTGCTGGGCGAGGTCGCGATGGCGCCGGCCAGCGGCGCGCGCATCGTGGTGGAATACCAGCCCATCGGTATCGCGTTGTTGATCACGCCCTGGAATTATCCGGCGGCGATGGCAACCCGCAAGATCGCGCCCGCCCTGGCGGCCGGCTGCACCGTGGTGCTGAAGCCCGCCACCGAGACCCCGCTCACCGCTTTTGCCGTCGCCCAGATCATGCATGATTGTGGCGTGCCGGCCGGCGTGGTGAATGTGGTCACCACCGCCAAGGCCAGTGCGCTGTCCAAGGCGGTGCTGCACGATTCCAGGGTGCGCAAAGTGTCCTTCACCGGCTCGACCCCGGTGGGCCGTGCCCTGCTGCACGAAGCGGCCGACCAGGTGATTTCCTGCGCCATGGAATTGGGCGGTAACGCGCCCTTCCTGGTCTGCAAGGACGCCAATCTCAACGACTCGCTGGACGGCGCCATGCTGGCCAAGATGCGCAACAGCGGTGAGGCCTGCACCGCCGCCAACCGTTTCTATGTCCACAAGGACCTCTACCAGCCTTTCACCGACGGCATCGTGAAGCGCATGTCGGAAATCAAGCTGGGCGAAGCCACCGACCCTGAATCCACTTTGGGCCCGATGGTGAACGAGAAGTCCGTCGCCAAGATCGCCGAACTGGTGGACGACGCCGTGGCCAAGGGCGCCAAGCTTCTCCTGGGCGGTCAGCGCCTGAACCGGCCGGGCTATTACTATCCGCCGACCGTTCTGGCGGATGTGCCCGACAGTGCCGACATGATGCGGGAAGAAATCTTCGGGCCTGTGGTCTCACTACAGTCATTCGAGGACGAAGCCGAAGCCATTCGCAAGGCCAATGACACCGAATATGGCCTGGCGGCTTATGTCTACACCCAGGACCTCAAGCGCGGCTTCAGGATCTGCGAGCAGATCGAAGCCGGCATGATCGCGCTCAATCGCGGTATCATGTCGGACCCGGCGGCGCCGTTCGGCGGCGTCAAGCAATCAGGCCTGGGCCGCGAAGGCTCCCACCACGGCCTGATCGAATTCTGCGAGGCGAAGTATATTTCGACGATTTGGTAAAGCGGTTCTACGACGAACAGCTCACTTCCAGATCGCACATTTCCGGAGGCGGTGGCGCGGCAAAGGCTTCGCCGCCGTCATGTTCATCAAAGGGTGACTGCAGTATCCGGAAGATGCGGTCCAGGACGGCGACATCGTCCTTGTCTTCGACCGCCCGGATCGCGGTTTCCGCCACCCAGTTGCGCAGCACGAATTTGGGATTGGTGCGGCTCAGTTCCGCCAAGTCCTCGTCTTCGGTGCGGGTGCGATAGCGCGACAGCCAGGCGGCCGCCTCGGTTTTCGCCGGCCCGAACAGCGCCAGCCAGTCCTCGTCGCGGTCCGTGAGCTTGCGGAACGACAGGGTATAATCGGCCCGCGCCTTGGCCATCAGCGCCAGGAGATCGCCGATCAGCCGGTCATCGCCTTCTTCCTCACGCGCCAGACCCAACTTGGCGCGCATCACGACACGGTATTTGGCGCTGAAATAGTCCTCATAGCCGGTCAGCTTTTCCAGCAGGCCGTCGGTGGAAATCATATCCGACAGGGTCAGCGCCAAGGCACGCAGATTCCACAACCCGATCGCCGGCTGGTTGATGAAGCTGTAGCGCCCCTGTTCGTCGGTGTGATTGCAGATGAATTGCGGATCATAGGCATCCATGAAGCCATAGGGCCCATAGTCCAGGGTCAGGCCCAGGATGGACATATTGTCCGTGTTCATCACGCCATGGGCGAAACCCACCGCCTGCCATTGCGCAATCGTCTCGGCGGTGCGCTTGACCACCTGCCCAAACCAGCCGGCGTAATCGCCCACGAACTCCGGAAAATATTCCGCGATCACATAGTCGGCCAGCCGGCGCACGTCATCATTCCGGCCGCGATGGAAGAAATGCTCAAAATGACCGAAACGGATATGGCTCTTGGCCAGCCGCGTCAGCACCGCGCCGGGCTCGCGCGTTTCCCGCCGTACCGTCTCGCCGGTGGCGACAATCGCCAGCGCCCGGCTGGTGGGAACGCCCAGAGCCGCCATGGCCTCACTGCAAAGATATTCGCGGATGGTGGAGCGCATCACCGCGCGTCCGTCGCCGAAGCGCGAATAGGGCGTCTTGCCGGCGCCCTTGAGCTGGATGTCCCACAATTCGCCTTTGCGGTTGCGCACCTGGCCGATCAAAAGCGCGCGGCCATCGCCCAATTGTCCGGCCCAGACCCCGAACTGGTGGCCCGAATAGACCATCGCCAAAGGCGAAAATCCTTCCAGCGGCCGATGACCTGCTGCGACTTCTATGAAGCGGGGATCGCGGAATACATCGGGGTCCAGGTCCAGCAGCGCCGCGGCGGCGGCATTGGCATGGATCAGGCGCGGCGCGGCGCCCACCTTTTCCGCCGGCATCTTGGTGTAGAAATCTTCCGGCAGCCGGGCGTAGTGGTTTTCAAGGTTAAGGCCAAAATCGGACATCGATACCTCTCGCGAGGCATTAGCTCGCGCGCTTCAGCGCCATAATACAATTTTCCAGTTCGCCCAGGAACCGTGAGCGGTCCTGTTTGCCGAAACCGGCATGATGCGTTTGTCCGCCGGCGGTCAGCTCGCGCAGGTGACGGCTGAGTTCCCGCATCCCCAGCGCCATGCCGACATTGTCCTGCGTGAATGGCTTGCCGTTGGGACCCAGCACGCGCGCGCCCTTGTCCAGGCAGCGCGCCGCCAGGGGAATATCGGCAGTGATGCAGATATCGCCCTGGACAATATGCTCGACAATCCAGTTGTCGGCGGCATCCGCTCCTTCGGCCACGGTGACATGGCGCAGGAGCGGATTGGGCGACGGCCGCAAACCGCCATTGCTGACGATGGTGACGGCCAAGCCGTGCCGGGCCGCCACTTTTTCCACTTCGGCCTTTACCGGGCAGGCGTCGCCGTCAACAAAGATTTGCAACAACCGACCAACTCCCCAGCCGCTCGCTCAAGCCGTTCGTACGCTGTCGCTACGAACCGTTCGGCGCTTTCGCAGGTCCACCGGACTGCTCACGCGCCGCTGGCGCGCCGCGCCGAACTGTCCTTTGACCGATGCCAGTGCGGCCGCGAGCCATTGCGCTTTTTGGGGGCGTGGGGATTGTGGCCATCGGCATGAGAGGCCGCCGCTTCGCGGTGACCGCCGCTGTGTCCGCCAGGCTTGTGCCCACCGGCCTTATGACCATGCGGCTTGCCATGGCGATGGCCGTGCGGCCGGCGCGGCTCTTCCTGCTGCTTGCGCTGTTCCTCGGTCAGTTCCGGCAACTCATGCGCCACCACCTCAATCTTCGTGCGGATCAGCCGCTCGATGTCGCGCAGGAAACCGCGCTCGGAAGCATCGCAGAAGCTGATGGCGATGCCGTCACCGCCGGCCCGCGCAGTGCGGCCGATGCGGTGGACATAGCTTTCCGGCTCGTTCGGCAGTTCGAAATTGACGACGTGGCTGATGTTGTCGACGTCAATGCCGCGAGCGGCGATGTCGGTCGCCACCAAGACCCGGGCCTTGCCGGTCTTGAACATGTCCAGCGCCCGTTGGCGGGCATTCTGCGACTTGTTGCCGTGAATGGCCTCGGCCACCACGCCGGTGCGCGACAGATGTTCGGCGACGCGATTGGCGCCATGCTTGGTGCGGGTGAAGACGATCACCCGGTTCATCGCCACATCCTTCAGCAATTCGCTGAGCATCTGGCGCTTCTGCGGCATGGGCACGATGTAGAGCTTCTGGGTGATGCGGTCGGCGGTCCGCCCTTGCGGCGCGATTTCGATCCGCTCGGGGGTACGCAGCATGTCGTGGGTCAGCTTGACGATGTCGTCCGGCATAGTGGCGGAAAACAGCATCGACTGGCGGTCACGCGGCAGCATCGCCACCAGCTTGCGCACATCGCGGATGAACCCCATGTCCAGCATGCGGTCGGCTTCATCGACGATGAAACTCGTCACCGCGTCCAGCCGCACATGTTTCTGCTGCACCAGGTCCAGCAGGCGGCCCGGTGTCGCCACCAGGATATCCACGCCCTTGGACATGTTGCGCACCTGGGTGTTCTGGTTCACGCCGCCCAGGATCACGGTCATCTTGAGATTGAGGAAGCGGCCATAGGTCCGCAAGGATTCCTCGATCTGCACCGCCAGTTCGCGGGTGGGCGCCAGGATCAGCGCCTTGGCCTGGCGGGCCTGGGGCGGAACATGGCCGATGGAGAGTTTCTGCAGCAAGGGAATGCCGAAGGCCGCGGTCTTGCCGGTACCGGTCTGGGCAATGCCCAACAGGTCCCGGCCCGATAGCAGTGCCGGGATGGCGCGGGTCTGGATGGGGGTGGGGATGGTGTAGTTCTCCGCCGCAAGGGCGCGGAGGATCGGCTCGGCAACGCCAAGCGATTCAAAAGTCACGTCAGTCACAAAAGTCCTTAAAAACCGTGGGAACGCGCCAAAGGGCGCGGGTTTACGGCTGGTTGCCGTCTTCCACGCACACTGGAGGGAACGGAGGTCAAAGCTGAGATCCGGCGATGCCGGCGCCCGGTATAAAATCTTGGGGCGCCATGTGCGGTCGCGGCGGATGGGGGTGTATCAGGGTATTCGGGGCCCATGTCAAGTCACATGCTGCGCCGCAGCATCACAAAAGCTAACATTTCTGCCGTTAACCCCGTTGCGGGTTGCAGGTTTCTGTAGTCATCATGTCGCAGTTGCCCTCGCGCGGCCGGGACGGGGGGCGGCGTGGGGTGTCCAAACCGGCAGGGGCGAGTGTCGTCGGTTCACAATGGCATATGGGAATGAGAAGTCCATTTCGCAGGCATCTGCGAAGGGCAAGGTGAAGTGGTTCAACGCCACCAAGGGTTACGGTTTCATCACACTCGACAATGGCGGTGATGCCTTCTGTCACGCCAGTGCGCTGCAGGCGACCGGTCACAGCGATGTGCCGCCCGGCACGACGATTGTGTGCGATCTCGCCGACAGCCAGCGCGGGTTGCAGGTTGTCAGTGTTCACAGCGTGGATGTCTCCACGGCCGAGGCGCCAAGCCGGGGCCCGCGCCGGGACTTTGGCGGTGGCGGAGACCGCTTCGGCGGCGGCGGTGGTTATGGCGGGCATCGCGATCACCATGCACCCTCCGGGCCCATGGTCGAAGGCAAGATCAAGTTCTTCAACGATCAGAAGGGCTTCGGATTTGTGATGCCCGATAATGGCAGCGGCGACATCTATCTGCACGCCAGTGCGCTCCGGCGCTCAGGGGTGCAGGCGGTGGAACCCGACCAGCGCATCCGTTACTCCACGCGCCAGGGCAACAAAGGCGTGGAAGTCGACCGGGTTGAGATCATTTAAGCGCGCCTTCGCGCCTCCTAAGGTGCTTCTGTGCTTGAGCTGCGCCCCAACTGCGAATGCTGCGACAAAGACCTGCCGCCCGCTGCGACAGATGCGATGATCTGCACTTATGAGTGCACCTTCTGCCGCGATTGTGTGGAAACCCGACTGAAAGGCATCTGCCCCAATTGCGGCGGCAATCTTGTGCCCAGACCGATCCGGCCGGCGAACAAACTGCTGAAAGACCCGCCCTCGGCCAGGCGCGTATTCAAGCCGGACTGCGCCAAAGACAACGCCGCCTAGACCGGTTCTTCCTTGGCGATGCCGGGCGCGACGTCGGGGTCGTTCTCGACTTCCTTCAACTTCTCGCGCGCGGCGGCGGCTTCACGCTGCTTGTTCCACATGGACGCATAGTGACCGCCCAGGGCCAGCAATTGGGAATGGCGCCCGCGCTCGATGATCTGGCCATGATCCAGCACCAGGATTTCATCGGCATCCACCACCGTGGAGAGGCGGTGCGCGATCACCAGCGAGGTGCGGTTGCGCGACACTTCGTTCAGCGCGCTCTGGATTTCCCGCTCGGTGCCGGTGTCCAGCGCACTGGTGGCTTCGTCCAGCAGCAGGATGGGTGGATTCTTGAGGATGGTGCGGGCGATCGCCACGCGCTGCTTCTCGCCGCCTGACAATTTCAGCCCGCGCTCACCCACCATGGACTCGTAGCCCAGCGGCAATTCCACAATGAATTTGTCGATCTGCGCCAGCCGCGCGGCTTCCTTGATATCGGCCTCATTGGCGCCGATGCGGCCATAGGCGATGTTGTACTTGACCGTATCGTTGAACAGCACCGTGTCCTGCGGCACGATGCCGATGACGGCGCGCAGGGACTCCTGCTTCACGTCGCGGATATCCTGGCCGTCGATGGTGACCTTGCCGCTGCGGATGTCATAGAAGCGGTACAGGATGCGGCTGATGGTGGATTTGCCCGCGCCCGACGGTCCCACGATCGCCACCGTCTTGCCGGCCGGCACGGTGAAGCTGATGCCCTTGAGCACAATGCGCTCGGGATCATAGGCGAACACCACATCCTCGAACCTGATCTCGCCCCCCGTAACCATCAACGGCTTGGCATCCGGCTTGTCCTGCACTTCCCGAGGCTGATTGAGCAGGCGGAACAAGGCTTCCATGTCCACCAGCCCCTGGGTGATCTCGCGATAGACAGTGCCCAGCAGGTTCAACGGCTGATAGAGCTGGATCAGGATGGCATTGCCGGCCACGAACAGGCCGATGGAGAACTGGCCATGGGCGATGCCCCAGGCCGTCAGCCCCATCACCGCCCCCAGCCCCAGCGCCATGATGGCCGCCTGGCCGGTGTTGAGGATGGACAAGGAAATCTGGGACTGGATGGAGGCCTTGGCATACTTCTCCATCGAAACGTCGAAACGCCGCGTCTCGTGCTTCTCATTGTTGAAATATTTGACGGTCTCGAAGTTCAGCAGGCTGTCCACCGCCTTGGTGTTGGCATCGGTGTCCGATTGGTTCATCTCGCGGCGGAAGGCGATGCGCCAGCGGGTGATCGCGAAAGTGAACCAGGTATAGGCGATCACCATGATGATGGTGGACAGAGCCACCCAGACATTCAGTTCCACCAGCAGAATGACACTGTAGAAGACCAGCAGCAGGATAGTTGGGAAGATACTGAACAGGGCAAAGGACAACAGCGTGTCGATGCCCTTGGTGCCGCGCTCGATCACACGGCTGAGGCCGCCGGTCTTGCGCTCCAGGTGAAAGCGCAGCGACAAGGTGTGGACATGGGCGAAGGTCTCCACCGCCACTTCGCGCATGGCGTGATATTGCACCTGGGCGAAAACGCCGTCACGCAACTGGGCGAAGGCCTGAAGCAGGATGCGCGATACCATGTAGGCGGCGATCAGCGACAGAACCGTGCCGATCGCGATGTTCGCCGGCGTGGGCCTGAGCTGGTCCACCGTCCAGCCATAGATCAGTGGCGAAACGCTGGTGAATCCGGTGGCCAGGATCAGAAAGAGGATGGAAACAACCACCCGCGCCCGCAAATCCGGCCGGCCCTTGGGCCAGAGATAAGGCATCAGCCGCCACAGGGGCCTGAAGGACGGCGCGCCGCTGCCTTCCTCGACTGGATGGGCCATGCGTTAACGCCCCATATTCCCGCCACCAAATGTGACAAATCCCGCAACCAAGGCGATCAGGGCCACGGCCCCCAAAATCAACAGCCAGCGCGGCATCATTTCTCCATTGGCGTCTGCAGCGAACCCGTCTAGATACGGTTTAGAAAGATGCTCGCGCGCGCGCAACCCTGTTGGCAATATGGACAAGCCCCAAAGTAAAAAAGACATCAAGAAAAGCGGCGCTGCGGTCTGCGTATTTTGCGGTTCCTCCTTCGGCAACGATCCCGCCTTTCGTGAGGCGGCACAGACCATCGGCGCCGGGATCGCCAAGATGGGCTTTTCCCTGGTGTTTGGAGGTGGCGGACTTGGCCTGATGGGCGAAGTCGCGCGTGCCGCGCTGGACGGCGGCAGCGAGATCCAGGGCATCATGCCGGGCTTCCTTCAGGCGCTGGAGCCCAGCGTTTCGCCCCAGGAAAAACTGATCGTCACCCCGCATCTGCAGGAACGCAAGAACCTGATGCTGCAGGTCTCGGACGCCTTCATCGTGCTCCCCGGGGGACTTGGAACCTTTGACGAATTTTTCGAGGTGGCGGTCGAAGCACAGTTGGGTGTGCACGCCAAGCCCATCATCGTGGTCAATGTGAAGGGCTATTACGACGCCCTGGACGCCATGCTGCAGGCCACGGTGAATGCCGGTTTCGCCAAGCGCGCGACCCTGAAACTCTATTACCTGGCCGACGGGCCGGAAGCGGCGCTGGAAATCCTGGAGGGCGCGCTCAACGCGCCGGCGCGGAGCTAAACCACCGCTCTATCGCGATGAAGTTTGTAGACGATCGAGTCGGTCAAAGCCTCAAACGAGGCATCCACGATATTCTCCGACACGCCCACCGTGGACCAGCGATTGCCTTTGCCGTCCGCCGATTCCACCGTCACCCGCGTCACCGCCTCGGTACCCGTGGTAAGGATGCGCACTTTATAATCGACAAGCCTAAGGTCGGCGAGAAAGGGCGAATATTTGCCCAGGTCCTTGCGCAGCGCCGCGTCCAGGGCGTTGACCGGACCATTGCCGGTGCCGCTGCTGGTGATGCGCTCGCCGGCCACAATCAGTTCCACTTCCGCCCGCGACTGGGACACCATCTGGTCATCCTCGTCGCGCACGCTTTCCACCGTGACGCTGTACTGCTCCACCGTGAAGTAGCGGGGCAGCTTCTTTTGCTGGCGCAGCGCCAGAAGTTCAAACGAGGCCTGGGCGTCGTCATAGCTATAGCCTTCAAATTCGCGATGCTTGACGTCGTGCAGCAACCGCGCCAGGTCCGGCTTTTCGCCCTGGCCTGTGAGGCCCGCCAACTGGACCGCGACATTGGCCCTTCCGGCCTGGGAAGAAACCGGCA
>Ga0163163_10000056_pt1 | contig 125232 bp, 138 predicted proteins | sample S65metaG_FD_119766 | JGI IMG/M metagenome (GOLD analysis project Ga0163163, IMG submission 119766) | Switchgrass rhizosphere microbial communities from Kellogg Biological Station, Michigan, USA - S6-5 metaG | ecosystem: Host-associated > Plants > Roots > Rhizosphere > Soil | place: USA...
ACAGCCAAGCCCAACTCAATACGATCGCCCGTCAACTCAACACGCGCCCGCGGAAGACCCTCGGCTACAAGACACCAGCTGCTACACTGGCCGCCTGCGTTGCATCGACCACTTGAATCGGCCTGACTTCATGGTGAGGCAAGGACGTTCACGATAAAGACATCACGGCGCGATGGCAGGTCCTCCCCGACTCGCGCCTACGTCGATCCTAGCCTCGCCAAAAGGACAAACGCGCCGATGAAGAGCAGCGCGATCACGATCGTCGTCACCGCGGCGATGACCATGACCTGAAAAAGTGAGCGGCTGGCTACTTTCGTCAGCAACACCGACGTCAGCACCATGAAGAGAAACGTTGCGGCGATCGCGGTCAGGAAGACGGGCCAGCCCGAGAGGTGCAGGAACCAGAGCTTCCAATCGAGCGCCAACAGCGGCACCCGCACCGTCACCTTCCTGCGTGCTTGAGCAGGTACTGGTGCCAGTCGTCGCGATCGCTCGTCATCTGGAGCGGCCGAAGCGCGAGCAGGCCCGTCGGTCCGATCTGATGCTGGAGGTACTCGCGCTCGGCGAGCCGTTCCTTGATCGACCCGTCGATCGGCAGCTCGAGGCCGGCCTCACGCGCCATCAGCATGCCCTTCGCGCGAATCGCGAGCTCGAGATCGAGCTGCAGCAGACAGAACATGTCGGCGACGACCGGACCAGGGAAGCGGGAGGTGAGCTCGTTGAGATACCGGCCGAGCCGCGTGCCGCCGAAATGCATCGAGCGCACGAGGCCGAGCAGCTCCACATCGAGGTCGAGGCCTTCGCCGACCCATTCGCGCGTCTTGCGCTCGCTTCGGCCGAACACGCTGATGACGACGATCGGCAGCACGAGCAGCAGCATCGCCGCGGCAAGCACCGGCGACACCAGCGCGTGGTTGAAGAGCGAGTGCAGCAGGATGGCGGCGATCCATCCCGGCACGATCACGAGCCAGCCGCGCTCAGGGAACCGATCGCCCAGCGACTTCGCGGCGATGGCGATGATGGCGGCCGTCGTTGCGTGCAGGACCGCGGTGCCGAATCCGCGGACGACCCAGACGAGGAACCGCACCTCACCGAGCGAGCGCAGGTAGTCGATGTTTTCGACCAGCGCGAAACCCGTGCCCACCGCGAAGCCGATGATCGCGGCGTCCACCAGGAAGCCGACCTCGCGACGCCGCAGCGGGTAGAGCAGACAGAACGTCTTGAGCGTCTCCTCAGTGACGGGCGCGACGTACTTCGAGAAGGCGGACGGCGTGAGGCCGGTGACGCTGAGCAGCCACGCGTGGAGGGGCAGCATCAGGAGCGCGGCCACCGAGCCCATGGCCAGCGCTCGCACCAGCATCAGCCTCGGCACCAGCTTGAAGCTGTCGAAGAGCACCAGCAACAGCAGGAATGCCGTGACCGGCAGCAGCGCCACGATGGCGGACACGGGGGCAGTTTACAGCCTGCTGCGTGCCCGGTGCGCTGTGCTCAGTGGCGGCACCGCCACCGCTCACTTCAGCACCGTCAGCGAAATCATGCCCTCGCTTCGCGACGGCACGCCGGGCTCCGTGCGCACCGCGCCGCCAAAGGACAGCGTCATGTCGAGCGCCGACAGCACGGTGAAGCGCAGATCGAGCTGGCCGCCGAACGACGCGGCTTTGCGGCGATCGGGCGTGCTGTCCATGTTGGTCACGAGCCCGCTCGCGAAGAGCGCCGGCCGGAGCCAGCTCAGGTACGCGCCCGGCGTACCCGCGCGCTTGAACCGCCACGGCGGCAGGTTCCACTCGAACATCGTCCGCGCGAAGTTGCGGCCGCCGATCTCGTTGAGCTCCGCGCCCGGGAAGCTGTAGTACTCGCGGTAGCGCTTCGTCTCGCCGTGGTCGACGTAGTTGTTGCCGAAGCCGCCGAAGAAGAAGTTCGCAAAGGGCTCCGTGCGATCCTGCGGCGAGAAGCCGGCGGCGCTGCGCACCCAGAAGGACGAATGGGGCAGTGGGACCGCGAGCCCGACGTCGTACGTCGCGTACATGCGTGCGAAGGCCTGCGAGTTCGCGTAGTCGGCCTCGATCGCGGCCGTCCACAGCCGTCCCTTCTCGTCGTCGACGTGCCCGAGTGACGACCGCAGGAACGAGTTCGTCAGCTTGGCGCCGGCCGAGATCAGCTGGTCGACCTTGACCGGGACGTTCTGATACTGCGGCAACTGATCGAGGTTGCCCGCGACGCGGCCCTTGACCTCGAGCGTCATGCGCCGCGGTTCGTCGAATATCAAGATGTTTGTGTGGCCAACGCCGACCGAATAGCCCTTACGGCTCACCTTGGTTGGCCCGAACAAATCGTAGAAGTCGGCATCGTTGTACGACGCGAGCAGGTCCCAGTCGTACCGCTGATATTGGGCGCGAAGATGCACTTTCTCGTTGTCCGGGAGGTCACCGTTGGTCGAGTAGGACGCCGACAGGTTTGCGCGATTGAAGCCCAGCGGATCCGAGAGGTTGTACCGAAGGCCGATCGCCGCGGTGTCCTTGTAGCCCTGCGCGATCGGATAGAACGACTCGCGCACGAGGTTGCCACCAAGCCGGTAGGTGCCTTCGGTCTTCGGCAGTGCGTCGTAGTCCACAGCAGCTCGCGCCGAGGCTGCCCACGTCTTGAGCTCGGGATGTTTTTCAATCGTCTGCTCGCCGAGGAACGTGATCGGATTCACATCCTGAATCGGCGTGCCCGTGATGCGTGCGGGCACCCAGCCCTGCCCGGTGTACCGAAACACGATGAGCTCGTCGCCGCCGAGCGGAATCGGACGGAAGAAGCCCGTCTCCGCGTTCGACACGGCTTCGATCTTCTTCGTCGCGAGCTCGTACCTGAAGATGTTCGACGCGCCCGTGTAGTACGAGCTGCCGTAGAGAAACTTGCCGTCTGGCGAGAAGACGAAGCTGTCGGGCACGCTTGGGCCGAAATCGAAGTCGTAGTCCGGCGTCGCATCGCCCGCACCGAGCTTCGCGGTCGAGATCACGCGCACGTTCTGCTTGCCGTTGATCTCGCCGAACGACGCAGACAGCAACGATCCGTCCGGCGAGACGTCGAGGTCATACACGGTCGTTCCGTACGGGAAGGTGACGACCTGCTTCCATTCGTTGTACGGCGGCGCAAGTGAAACCAACGTGCAAATCCCGTTGAGATGCCGCACGCCCCAGAGCCGCCGGTCCGAGCGCGAGAAGACGAGGTCGCCGATGCGCGCGTCCTTAATCAGTACGCGCTGCTTGCCGGTCTTCACGTCGAGCGCCATGATGTCCCGATAGGCCAGGTTGTCTGTCGTATAGAACAACGTCGGTCCGGCGGGATCCATCGCGATGGACGCCACCTGATAGATCTGCGGGCCCTTGATGTCCGTGAGATGCGTTGTCGCGCCCGTATCCACCGAGATCGATCCCACGTGCGCGACGACGCCGGGGTAGTTGAAGGCGGCGTAGATCGTCTTCGATGACGGGTCGTAGTGCCCGCGGGAGACCGATCCGAGCGCGCGCGGTGAGAGATCCTTGTACGGCGTGATCGGATACTTGCGAATCGCTTCGAGATTCGCCTGCTGGAACGTCTGCTCGAACTGCACCCACTCGGCCCACGCCTGCTCGAGCGACGCGCCGAATACGAGCTGGAACTGGCTCGCATAATAGGCCTTACTGCCGGGCTTGCGTCCCAGCCACTGCACGACCTGCGCCGGTGTGTAGTGATAGCCGAGCCATGTGACGAAGCGCGTGCCGTAGAGGTACGAGTTGGCCTCCGTCTGAAAGTCGATCTTCGTGCCTTCCGACGCCAAGCCGAGCGGGTCGTAGAAATGCGCGTGGTCCTTGACCATCGCGCGAAACACCATCTCGTCGTATCCGCCCTGCGCGCGGCCGATCCCGCCCGCCATCCAGGTGTCCACGAAGACCGCGCCGCCTTCGTGAAACCACCGCGGCGCCGCGACGCGCGGGGTCGTCAGATAGAAATACAGCACCGTCTCCGGCTGCTCGGCGATGGGCAGGACCTTGCCGCCGAAGAACCCACGGAAGAACCGGTCGCGCCCCGCCGCCTGGTCCATCGCGATCACGTGCACTGTCTCGTGGCTCATGATCATGTTCATGCGCTCGCTCGCCACGATCGTCTCGAACGTGAAGCTGAGCGGCGCGATCTGCACGCGCAGCGTGTCGTGCGGCAGGCTCGTCGCGCCGGCATTGCCTGAATCTGAGAAGTCGGTGAGCAGGATCGTGATCTTTTCGGCCGGCTTGTAGTCGAACAGCGTCTTCAGAAACGACACCGAGTTCATGAACGTGCGTCCGGCGTGCGGCGCGAGAAACGTCTCGTTCGGCGCGATGAAGACCAGCCGCATGTCCCCGCTTTCGATTTTCTGCAATTGCGCGGAGGCGGGGGTCGCGAAGACCAGCAGTAGGGCCAGGACCAGAGGGACGCGCCGCATAGACCGGCTCACTCTAAACGCAAAAGCGGCCCGGCGTTCAAGAAGAACGCCGGGCCGCGGGCGGACCGGGTGCGCCTACTTCTGCTTGTTCAGCGCCGCTTCGAAGGCTGGGGTGCCAAGAGAGTTGATGAACGCCGGGGTCGCCATTGCCTGGCTGAACGCGGGCTCGGCCACCGCGTTGACAAAGCCCGGCAGAATCAGGGCATTCCACAATGCGGGTTGGTTCATGACTTGTTGAACGCCGGGAGTAGTCAGCGCGTCGACGAACGCGCGGTTGGTCAACGCTTCCACGAACGCCGGCTGAGCCATCGCATTCAGGAATGCCGGCTTGGCGAGCGCCTCGACGAACGCGCGGTTGCTCAAGGCTTCCACGAACGCTGGTTTCATCATGGCCAGGCGCAACGCGGGCTGAGCGAGGACCTGCTGGAGCGCCGGCGAGAGTGACGGCTGGAGTTCCGGGTGGACCAGCGCTTCCTCGAAATTCTTGTCGGCCAACGCATTGATCATGGCCGGTTCGGCCATCGTCTTGATGAACGCCGGCTCGGCGAGGACCTGAGCGAGCCCAGGCTTGCTCAACGCCTCGGCGAACCCCGGCTTCGTCAAGAGCTCGCGAAGCGACTGCTCAGACATGGCCTCCGCGAATCTGGGCTTGGCAAGCATACTGACCAACGCGGGCTCGGCGAAGATCTGTCGCATCGCCGGACTGATCAGCAGGTCGCGGAACGCTTGGTCATGGGCGGCCTTTTGAAGGATCGCGCGCGTCGCGCTGTTGCGCATCAGCTTGTCGAACGTGTCGCTCTGCAGGAACTGCTGGACGTCCATGCTGCCGAGGGCCACGCTGTCGGCCTGCGGCGCAACGCTGCGCTTGGCGGCCCCGACCGTCGCTTCCGTGCCTGGTCCGACGGATGGCGAACCCAACCAGAGTGAAAGCACGAGGGCCACCGCGCCCACCGCCGCAATCGCCCAAAGCACCTTTTTCGTCACGACGACCCCCCCTCGGGCGAAGCGCCCCGTTCCGAATGTCCGTGTGTTACCAGATGGATCTACACCGTGAGCCGGCGAAAAGTTGGTGGCGGCCGATCGGGACCGGCGCCAGCGTCGAAACGCGGAAAATCCCGCGTCCACGGCGCTCACGCGGCGCATGATGGACGCGGCAAACCCGGGGGGCGGCGAAGGCTCGCGCTTGCGGGCCGCCGCAATGGCGCGGTCCAGGGCGTCATCCGCGTCCTGGTCGTGGCGATCGGGTTGGTCGGGCGACGTCATTTCTCAAGTCCTTCCCTGCTGCCGAGAAGCTCGGCGAGCCGCTTTCGGGCCGAAAATAGCCGGGATTTCACGGTCTTGTCCGGCACGCCGAGCGCCTCGCTGATTTCCTCGTACGACAAATCCGCAAAGTGCCGGAGCACCACCACCTCGCGGTACTCCGGCGTCAGAGCCATCAACGCCGCCTGAATCCGATCGTGCGCTTCGGCCGCCGCCACCGCATCGAACGCACCGCCTGGGGCCACGAACGTATCGGCCAGCGGCTCATTCGGGTGCCGGGCCCGCCTCAGATTCAGGCACTCATTGACGACGATCCGGTAGATCCAGCTGAAGAACTTGCGCGCCGGATCGAAGGTGTCGAGGTGCTCGTACGCGCGAACGAACGCGTTCTGCGTCGCGTCGCGGGCGTCTTCGTAGTCGCCCACGAGTCGAAGGGCGACGGAAAACAGCACGCGCTCGTACCGCGCCACGAGCGGCTCGAACGCCCCCTGGTCACCCTTGAGACAGCGGGACACCAGGCTGGCGTCGTCATGGGGCTCCAGCATGAAATACACGCCAACCCCGGGAAAGTTGGCGGGCGGGGACGTTTTACCACCAAACCCCAAGGAAATGTATGATTCGCGCCCGAGGCCTTATGACGGCGCATGAGACCGTCGCCGTGCCGGGCACGACGGCGGGGATCGGTCGCGCGGCGGCGGCGTTTGACGAGTTCTGTCGGGATCGCGCCGTGCCTCCGGATGCCCGCTGGCGCTTTCAGATCGCCCTCGACGAGATCCTCTCGAACATCGTCCGGCACGGCTACAAGCACGCCGCCGGCACGATCGCGCTGACGTTCGCGCACGATGGCCGCGTCGTGTCAGTGGAGGTCGTCGACAGCGGGCCGGCGTTCGACCCGCGGCAGGCACCGCCGCCCGACACCTCGTCGCCGCTCGAGGCAAGGCGGCCCGGTGGGCTCGGCATCGTCCTGGCGGAGGAGCTGCTCGACGAGTTGGCGTACGAGCGGCGCGGCGAGCACAATCACTTGAAGCTCACGTGGAAGATGCGCCGCGACGAGCCCGGACCTGAGAGGTAGGCCCCAGGTTCGAGAGCCCAGACTCAGGCCCCAGGCCCCATGCCCGAGGACCGAGGCCCCAGGACCGAGGATCAAGAACGACGAAGGAGAGTATGGAAATCGCTGAAGTCCGTGAACGCGGGGTCGTCGTCGTGGCGCCGGTCGGGCGTATCGACAGCACGACGTCCGATCGGCTCGAGCAGCATCTTCTCAAGCTGGTGGCCGCGGGGGACCGCAAGGTCGTCGTGGATTTTTCGGGCGTCGAGTACATCAGCAGCGCCGGTCTGCGCGTGATGCTCGCGCTCGCCAAGAAGATGAAGGACGCACGCGGCCTCGTCGCGCTGTGTGGGATGGGCGAGCCGGTGAAGATGGTGTTCAGCCTCGCCGGGTTCCTGCCGCTCTTTGCCGTGGACGGAACGCGCGACGCGGCCGTCGCGCGCGTGGCCGGCCCATGATCGTCCGCCTCCGCGTCGAGCCGCCTGGGGCCGATCCGTTCGTTCATGACCTGCAGAACGGCGAGGTCATCATCGGCCGGGCGAGCACGGCCGGGGTCGTCATCAACGACTCGAGCGTCTCACGGCAGCACGCGCGGTTCGTGTTCCGGCAGGACGCCTGGTGGATTGAAGATCTCGGTGCGACCAATCGCACGCAGCTGAACGGCAATACGATCGAGGGCGCGACGGCCATTCGTCCAGGCGATCGTTTGAAGATGGGCGGCACGTTCCTGCACGTGCTGGCTGATTCGCCGACGGGCCCGGTGGCAAGCGAGGCCGAGCTGGTCTCGAACGTCTACGACGCCGGGTCTCGTCAAGCCGAGCGACTGCGTACGCTCAACGAGATCCATCGCGCGCTGGCCACGGCGCTCTCGCTGCCCGAGCTGCTCCAGCTCATTCTCGATCGCTCGTTCGACGTGCTGCGGCCCGAAGAGGGCGTGATCCTGCTCCGTACGCCAGCTGGGGCCTTCGAACAGGCGGCGAGTCGCCGGTTGCCCAGCGTGAAGACGCCGATGGTGGTTTCGCGCCGGCTGATCGACGAGGTCGCGGGGAAGTCGAAGCCCGCGCTCGTGCTCGACGCGGCGATCGATGAGCGCTTCGCCGGATCGGACTCGATCATGGCGTCGGGGATTCGCAGTGTGCTGGCGGCGCCGCTCGTCGACGCCGGCGGGATCCTCGGCCTCATCGCGCTGTGCTCGCGCGCGAGCGTCCGCCGGTTCTCGGAGAACGACCTCGATCTCCTGGTCTCGCTGGCGTCGGCGGCGGCGCTCCGCGTCCGCAACGTCGAGCTCGCGGAGGAAGCCGCCGCGCGCAAGGTCTTCGAGCACGAGCTTTCGATCGCGCACGACCTGCAGATGTCGATGCTGCCGCACGATCTGCCCGCCTGTCCGGAGGTCTTGCTCGCCGCGCGCCTGCAGCCCGCGCGCTCGGTTGGCGGCGACCTCTACGATTTCGTCGAAGACGAGGGGCGGTTATGGTTCATCGTGGCGGACGTCGCCGGCAAGAGCGTCGCGGCGGCGCTGTACATGGCGGTCGCGAAGACCTTGTTCCGCGCGACGATCGCCGGCAGCGCCGGCGTCGCCGACGTCGTCTCGCGCATGAACCGCGAGCTCAGCCGCGACAACGAGCGAATGACGTTCGTGACGGCGATCGTCGGCTGCCTCGAGCTGTCATCGGGCAAGGTCGCGATCGTCGATGCCGGTCACAACCCGGCCGTGCTCATCTCACCGGCGGGCGCGATGACTGCGCCCGACCTCACCAAGTGTCCCGCGCTCGGCGTGGTCGCGGACTATCCGTACGCGGAGAGTCGCGTCGAGCTCGCGCCCGGGACGACGCTGGTGTTGTATACGGATGGCGCGACGGACGCACGAAACGCTGCCGGCGAGCAATTCGGCAGCGATCGCCTGGACCGCGCGTTCGCCTCAGCCGCCAGGATGGCGCCCGACGCGCTCGTGAGCCACGTGGCGGCCGCGGTCGAACGGTTCGAGGCAGGCGCGCCGCCCGAAGACGATCTCACGCTGCTGGCGTTGCAGTACCGGGGCAAGTAGGGATCAAGTTGGAAGTTCGAAGTTTGAAGTTCGAAGTTCGAAGTACAGAGGTGCACGCGTGATCCTCAGAACTTCGAACTTCAAACTTCGAACTTGATCCTGCCGAACCCATCGAACCCGCGCGTCTCTATCCATTGACAATATAACCACTGTGGATAGACTAGCCGGGTGAGATCCTCCGACCCCGCGCCCGACACCCTCCTCCCGCTGCCGCCGGCGACCTTTCACATCCTCATGGCCCTCGCCGATGAGGATCGACACGGCTACGCGATGATTCAGGAGGTCGCGGCGCGAACCGGCGGTCAGCTGCGCCTCAGCGCCGGCACGCTCTACCGTTCGATCCAGCGAATGCTCGATCAGGGCCTGATCGTCGAGCCGCGCGAGCGTCCGGCGGCGAAAGACGACGACGAGCGGCGACGGTATTACCGGCTGACGCCGTACGGCCGGCGCGTCGCGGAGGCGGAGATGCGGCGCCTCGACGGGCTCGTGAAGATCGCGCGGTCCGTCGGCCTGCGTCCCGAGAGGGCGTGATGCGGCTCTACCGGGCGCTCCTGCACTTATATCCAAAGTCGTTTCGCCACGAGTACGGCGGCGAGATGATCGTGATCTTCGGCGATCGCTGGCGCGACGCCGGCCTTCTGGGCCGGCTCTGGCTCTGGTGCGCCGCGGCCCTCGAAATCGGCGCCAACGCCGCGCTCGCGCACTGGGAGCTCACGCGCCAGGATCTGCGCTACGCATTTCGCTGGCTGCGCGCGTCTCCGGGCTTCACCGTCACCGCGCTCGTCATCGTCGCGCTCGGCATCGGCGCGAACACGGCCGTGTTTTCCGTCGCTGACTTCATGCTGCTTCGCCCGCTGCCGTTTCACGATCCCGGCCGGCTCGTGAACGTGCTGGAGACGACGCCCGGATACACGGGCATGGAGCTCTCGCCCGGGAACTACCGCGACTGGAAGCGCATGAACACGGTCGCGAGCGCGATGGGCACGTACACGACGTTCTCGTTGAATCAATCGGGCCACGGCGCGCCCGAGCGCGTCGAAGTCGGGCTCGTCTCCGCGGATCTCTTCGGCGTGCTCGGCGTGTCTCCGCTCATCGGCCGTGATTTCTCGCCGGCGAACGACGCACCTGCCGCGCCGGGCTCGGTGCTCTTGAGCCACGCGTATTGGCAGACGCGATTTGGCGGCGACACGAGCATCGTCGGTCAGGCGCTGACGCTCAACGACGCGCCGTACACCGTTCTCGGCGTGATGCCTCCGGATTTCCGGTTTCCGGACAGCTCCATCGACGTCTGGGTACCGCAGCGGTTCCCCGAAGAGGCCTACCTCGATCGCACCGACAACTTTCTGATTGGCGTGGCGCGGCTCCGGCCCGGCGTCGCGCTCGAGCAGGCGCAGGCCGATTTTGCTCGCGTGGCCGCGGTGCTCGAGCAGCAGTTTCCGCGCGAGAACGAACGCACGGGCGCCGTCGTCACGTGGATGCGCGACGACATCTCGTCGCAGCCGCGCTCGCTCATCCTCGCGCTCGGCGGCGCGGCGGTCTGCGTGCTGTTGATCGTGTGCGCGAATCTCGCGAATCTCTTGATCGCGCGCGCGATGGGCCGGCGCCGCGAGCTGGCCGTGCGTACCGCGCTCGGCGCCGGACGCGAGCGCATCGTCCGGCAGCTCGTCACGGAGAGTCTTGTGCTCGCGAGCGTCGGCGGCGCGCTCGGCATGGCGATCGCGATGGCCGGCGTGCCGCTCCTGACCGAGCTCGTGCCGAGCGATCTGCCCATCGCGCATCCGCCGACGATCGACGTGCGCGTGCTCGGCTTCGCCGTCGCGCTGACGATCGCGACCGGTCTCGTCTTCGGGCTGATTCCCGTCCTGCGGCTGGGCCGCGTGGACGTCGCCGGCTTGCGCGAAGGCGCGCGGGCCGGCAGTGGGGCGAGAGAGCGGGTGCGTGGCGGGCTCGTCGTCGCCGAAGTCGCGCTGTCGGTGGTCCTGCTCGTCTCGGCCGGCCTGCTGCTGCGCGCGCTCTGGACGGTGCAGCGCGTCGATCCCGGCTTCCGGACGTCGGGCGTCCTCACGCTTCGGACGGATTTACCGCGGCCGCGGTACGAAGCGACGGCGACGCGCGTGGCGTTCTACGACCGCGTCCTCGCCGGCGTGCGCGCGCTTCCGGGCGTGACCGACGCGGCCTACATCGGCGGCCTGCCGCTCGTGCGCGGCGGGGGCATCTGGCCGGTGACGTTGAAGGGTCAGGCGACGATGCGCGGCGGGGGCGACACGGCGAGTTTGCGGTTCGTCACGCCCGGGTACTTCAGGACGATGGCGATTCCGCTGCGGCGGGGGCGTGACTTCAATGCGTCGGACACCGCCGACCGGCAGGCCGCGGCGATCGTGAGCGAATCGCTCGCGCAACGGCTGTGGCCGGATACCGATCCGATTGGACACACGTTCACGTTCGCGTTCGCCGAGCGCGTCGTCATCGGTGTGGCCGCCGACGTGCACGTGCGCGGCCTCGAGCGGACGAGCGAGCCGCAGGTGTATGCGGCCTACATGCAGGTTGGCGACGGATCGCTGATTGGCTACTTCCCGAATGACCTGGCCGTGCACGTTGCGAGCGGCGACCCGTCCGCGCTTGCGCAGCCGATCCGCGAAATCATCCGCCGCATCGATCCGGAGCAGCCGATCTCCGACGTGCGGACGATCGATCAGATCGTCGCGCTCAAGACGGCGTCGCGCGGCGTGCAGCTCCGCGTGATCGCGGCTTTTGCCGTGCTGGCGCTCCTGCTTGCGGCCGTCGGCATCCACGGCCTGCTCTCGTTCACGGTGTCGCAGCGCACGCAGGAAATCGGCGTGCGCATCGCGCTGGGCGCTGCGCCGCGCGCGATTCTCGCGATGGTCACGCGCGAAGCCGCGGTCCTGGTGCTGATTGGCGTCGTGTCGGGCAGCGCGCTCGCGTACACGGCCGGTCGCGCGATGCAGGCGCTGCTCGCCGGCATCTCGCCCGGCGACGGCTGGACGTTCGCGGTCGCGATCGCCGCCGCCATCGCGTTCGAGCTGGCCGGCAGCCTCCTGCCCGCGATTCGCGCGTCGCGCGTGGATCCGGTGTCGGCGATTCGCTTGTAGCCGCGGAACCCCGGAACCGCAAGTATCCTGTAGCCGTGCGTGTTTCGCTGGTCACGCTCTTCCTCGCGTGTGCGGTCGCGGCGCCATCTTCGCAGTCCGCCTCGCCGTTCATCGGCCGCTGGGATCTCACGCTCGCGACCGCCAACGGTCCGCGCCCGTCCTGGCTCGAGATCCAAACTTCGGGTCCGCGTACGCTCGTCGGCCGATTCGTCGGGATCGTCGGCAGCGCGCGGCCGATCTCGAAGGTCGACGTCACCGGCGACACATTCAGCTTTTCGATCCCGCCGCAGTTCGAGCGCGGCGATAAGGATCTGCACGTCGAAGGAAAGATCGATGCCGATCGTCTGACCGGCTCGCTGACCGATCCGTCAGGCACGCGCGCGACGTGGACGGCGATGCGCGCGCCGTCACTGCGCAGGACGTCGCCCGTCGAATGGAGCGATCCCGTCGAGATCTTCAACGGCCGCGACACCAGTGGCTGGCACCCGCAGCAGGGCGCCAGTCAGTGGGTGGTGATCGACCACTCGCTCACGAGTCCGAAGTCCGGCGCGAATCTCGTCAGTGACCGGATGTTCACCGATTTCACACTGCACGTCGAGTTCCGCTACCCGAAGGGCTCGAACAGCGGCATCTACCTGCGCGGCCGCTACGAGGTACAGATCGAAGACAGCGCGGGTCTCGAGAGCGCGACCGATCGCCTCGGCGCGATCTTCGGCTTCCTCGCGCCGAGCGAAGACGTCGGGAAGAGCGCCGGCGACTGGCAGGCCTTCGACATCGTTCTCACCGGCCGGATGGTCACCGTGATCCTCAACGGCACCACGATCATCGCGAACCAGGAAATCCCCGGCATCACCGGCGGTGCGATCGACAGCAACGAAGCGGCGCCAGGGCCGCTGATGCTGCAAGGCGACCACGGTGCTGTGGAGTTTCGAAAGATCATCGCCAGGCCCGCGAAGTAGCGCTGGTATTCTGAGCATCCGTGTCGAGACGCGCCCTGATCGCAGTTTGTCTCTTCGGTGTGGCCTGCGGCGGAAGCCCGTCTACCGCGCCGTCGCCCGCGCCTGGCGCCCAGGCGTCGGCGGTCGTGGTCAAGTACTTGAACGACCTCGTCGACATCATGCAGGCGAACTCGGTGAACCGCCTCGTGATTGAGTGGACGAGCTTTCGGTCACAGGTCTTGAGTGCCGCCGGGTCTGCGCAGGCGATTGCCGACGCGTCGCCGGCGATTGCCGTCGCGCTGGGCCTGCTCAACGATCACCACAGCTTCTACCAGCGGCCGACTGGAGGCGGGATCTCGAATCCGCGGTTCCCGTCGGGCTGCGCCGTGCCGGCGGTCGCGGACGCGACGGTGCCTGCGGACATCGGATATCTGCGCATCGGCGCGTTCAGCGGCAACGCGGCCGCGGAAGTCGCGCTCGCGACCGATCTTCACTCGCGCATTGCCGCGCAGGACCGCGACGGGCTCGCCGGGTGGATCGTCGACTTGCGCGGCAACGGCGGCGGCGACATGTGGCCGATGCTGGCCGGCGCCGGGCCGATCCTTGGCGAGGGCACGGCCGGGTACTTCATCGCGCCTGCGTACACCACCGCCTGGGGCTACAACGGCACGGCGTCGGTCGACGGCACATTCCTCGCCGTGCAGCTCGAGAAGCCGTATCGCCTGATCGCTCAGAACCCGCGCGTCGCCGTGCTCACCAACGAAGCCGTCGCCAGCTCGGGCGAGGCCATCGTCGTCGCCTTCCGCGGCCGGCCGAACGCGCGCAGCTTCGGCGCGAGAACCTGCGGCGTGCCGACGGCCAACCGGGCGTTCGTGCTGAGCGATGGCTCGTCGCTCGTTCTCACCACCGCCGTCGACGCGGATCGCAACCGCGTGACCTACGATTCCGCGATTCCGCCCGACGAGACGTTGTCTGACCCGGACGCCACGGTCGCCCGCGCGATCGCCTGGATTCGCGGCGGGTAGCGCAGGCTCATGGGTGCCGAGGCCCCGCGTAGCGCGGCACGAGCCGACATTGGCGCATGAAATGCGAGCGGACGGAGCGAACGGTTTCTCGCGGCATCTCCGTTTGAGGCCGCGGCGACGCCGCCGCACGGGCGACGTCACTTGTACTATTCTGTCCAGCTAGTGGCGAACTACACCGCGAAAGACATCACCGTTCTCGAAGGCCTCGAGCCGGTTCGCCGCCGCCCGGGCATGTACATCGGCGGCGTCGGCTCGAGCGGGCTCCACCATCTCGTCTGGGAAATCGTCGACAACTCGGTCGATGAGGCGATGAACGGCCATGCGTCGACCCTCACGGTCACGCTCCACAAAGACGGCTCGTCGATCACGGTGGAAGACGACGGGCGCGGGATTCCGGTGGACAAGCACCCGCAGACGAGGACGAGCGCGCTCGAGGTCATCTTCACGACGCTCCACGCCGGCGGCAAGTTCGAGGCGACCAACTACAAGACGGCGGGCGGCCTGCACGGCGTCGGCGCGTCGGTCGTCAACGCGCTCTCGCGCGAGCTCATCGCGACCGTCAAACGCGAAGGCTACACCTGGGAGCAGAAGTACAAGCAGGGCGAGCCGATCGGCGGCGTGAAGAAGCTCGGCGCCGCGCGCGGCAGCGGGACGACGGTGTTCTTCCGGCCGGACCCGACGATCTTTCCGAAGGTGCAATTCGATTCGGACGTGATCCGCGAGCGGCTCGAGGTCGCGAGCTACTTGCACAAGGGCCTCAAGGTCACGTTCGAGAACGAGGCCGCGGCGGCCGGGCAGCCGAAGCGCGAGGTCTTCGAGCATCCGGAAGGCCTCGTCGAGTATCAGAAGAAGATCCTCGCCGATCGCAAGGCGCGTCCGGTGCACGACGCGCCGTTCACGCTCACGCGCGAGCACGACGAGACGGGGCTCAAGCTCGATCTGCTGCTTCAGTGGACGGAGTCGACCGACGAGCACGTGCGCAGTTACGCCAACGGCATTCCGACGGGATCGGGCGGCACGCATGAGAACGGCATGCGCGCTGGTGTCGGCAAGGCGATCCGCAACTTCATCGACACGCACAATCTCTCGCCGAAGGGCGTCACGCTTACGGCCGAGGACATCCGCGAGGGCGTCGTCGGCGTGCTCAGCATCTTTCTCAAGGAGCCGCAGTTCCAGGGCCAGACGAAAGACCGTCTGAACAACCCGGAAGTCGCGGCCATCGTCGACGGCATGGTCCGGCCCGCGCTGGAGCATTGGCTCAACCACACGAAGAGCACGGCCGAAGCGATCGTCGCGCGCATCATTCTGGCGGCGCGCGCGCGTGAAGCGAGCCGCGCGGCCCAGGCCGAGGTCACGCGCAAGAGCGCGACGTCGTCTCGCCTCACGCTTCCCGGCAAGCTCAGCGACTGCACCTCGCCCGGCCGTGGCGAGAGCGAGATCTTCATCGTCGAAGGTGATTCGGCCGGCGGATCCGCGAAGCAGGGACGCGATCGCGTGCGTCAGGCGATCTTGCCGCTCCGCGGCAAGGTGCTCAACGCTGAATCGGCGTCGATCTCGAAGGTGCTCGAGAACAAGGAGCTCTCGGATCTGGTCACCGCGCTCGGCTGCGGCATCGGCAAGGGCTTCGAGATCGCAAAGCTTCGATACGGCCGCGTCATCATCCTCGCCGACGCGGATTCCGACGGTCATCACATCGCGACGCTGCTCCTCACGTTCATCTATCGCCATATGCCGCAGCTCATCCGTGACGGCAAGGTCTACCTCGCGCAGCCGCCGCTGTATCGCATCGACGTCGGCAAGGACACGCACTGGGCGCTCGACGACGGGCACAAGGCGGCGATTTTGAAGAAGGCGGACGGGCGTGCGAAGCCGGAGATCACGCGGTTCAAGGGCCTCGGCGAGATGATGCCGAAGGTCTTGTGGGAGACGACGCTCAATCCGAAGACGCGGCGGCTCTTGCGCGTCGAGATTTCGGATCAGATCGTGACCGATCGCGTGATCAACGAGCTGATGGGGAAGGATCCGAGCGCGCGGTTCAGGTTCATCATGGAGCGCGCGGAGGAGGCGGAAGAGCTGGACGTGTAGACATCGGGCTATTGGGTTATTGGGTCATTGGGCTATTGGCCGGGCGCGCTGGGACGAACAACTTTGCCGCCGCGCCGAGGTGTAGAGTGACCCTGTCATGCCTGGCCTGGATCGGCACGCGGCGCCACCGCGACACGCGCGCTTCGTGCGCGTCACGCACTGGCTCACCGCGATTGCGTTTGTCGCGCTGCTCGTGAGCGGCGTCGAAGTGCTCGTCTCCCATCCGCGTTTCTACTGGGGTGAAGTGGGCAACGTCAACACGGCCCCGCTCTTCTCCATTCCCGTGCCCTCGTCGCGCGGGTCGGTGCCCACGGGCTACACGTTCGTCCTGCCGGACCAGAACGGGTGGAGTCGCTACCTCCACTTCCAGGCCGCGTGGCTCGCGCTCCTGACGGGCCTCGCGTACCTGATCGCGGGTCTTCGCACCGGTCACTTCCGGCGGAATCTCGTGCCCGCGAGGCCGGATCGGTCCTGGCGCGCGATCGGCTCGAGCCTCGTCGAGCACGCGCGCCTGACGAGGTCCGCGTTCGGTGATCCCGCGTCGTACAACGCGTTGCAGCGCCTCTCGTACCTGATCGTCGTGTTCGTGCTGTTTCCACTCGTCATCTGGACGGGCCTCGCGATGGCGCCGGCCTTCACCGCCGTGTTTCCGTGGAGCGTGACGAGCCTCGGCGGGCGCCAATCGGCGCGAACGCTGCACTTCTTCGTCACGATCGCGCTCGTGCTCTTCACACTCGTTCATGTCCTGATGGTCATCCTCGCGGGATTCCGCCCGCGCGTCCGCGCCATGATCACCGGCGCCGCGGAGACGCCACCATGAAGACGATCACCCGTCGCTCGCTGTTGCTCGGCGGCCTCGTCGCCGGCACCGGGGTCGCCGGCGCGGCGCTCGCCGCGGCCGGCCGCCGCTTCGGCTTGATCCCGCCCGACTGGCGCAACATCTACGGCCCGGGCGAGACGCTGTCCTACGCGGCGCATCGCCTGTTCGGCCGCAACGCGCTCGCGCGCGAGTTTCCGCGCAGCATGATCTCGGCGAAGCCGTTCGCGAACGGCATCTCCAAGCCGACCGAGGCATTCACACGCCATCACGCCGAGAACTTCGTGAACTGGCGGCTCGATGTGGACGGTCACGTGGCGCGCAAGACCTCGCTCTCGCTCGTCGAGCTGCGCGCGATGGAGCGGCGGTCGCAAGTCACCGAAGTGGTTTGCGAGGAAGGCTGGTCGTACGTCGCGGAGTGGACCGGCACGCCGCTCGCCACGGTGCTCAATTCGATCGGCGTGCGCCCGACGGCGCGCTGGGTCGTCTACTACTCGTCCGATCCCGACTGGTGGGAGAGCATCGACCTCGACGAAGCGATGCATCCTCAGACGCTGCTCGCCTGGGAAATGAACGGCGCCGACCTGCCCGTGCCGTTCGGCGGCCCGCTGCGCCTGCGCGTCCCGCGCCAGCTCGGCTACAAGAGCGTGAAGTTCGTCGACCGGATGGTCGTGACGGATTCGCTCGATGGATTTGGCGACGGGAGCGGGCAGTCAGAGGCGAACGCTGGGTACGCGTGGTACGCGGGGATCTAGAGCGGCGGATCGGCGCGGGTGGCGACGCCAGGAGTTGTTCGGGGGCGCCGAGCCATCGGATGTGCTGCCTGACAAGCGCGGTCGTTAGGCAGCGAGGATGATCTGAATGGATGTCGTGCAGGTTGGTCGAAGTTACGCGGTCGGTTGGGGCACTTTGGCCCTAATCAACGCCGGCCTCGCTCAGTCGAAGGGCCGCAGCCGGATGGCGTGGTTCCTGGCGTCGCTTTTCTTCGGACCGATCGCAACCTTCATCATTGTCGTCACAGACGATCCAGCGCCAACGCTACCAAGCGATCAACCGGGCGCTGTTGGTTCCAGCCGGGATGCACATTCTCGCCACGAGGCAGGCTAACAAGCGTTGGCACCCCTTCTCGCCACCAAGGAGAGACGATATGAAGCGCTTCCTACCAGGTCGAGCATTCTTGGCGGTCATCATGGCCGGACGGCCATGAGACCCAAGGAATCGAGAAGCACATCGAGGATCTCAAGGCGATGTTCGTGTACGCGCCCGACATCACCATCAAGGCTCATCCCATTCGATTTGGATCGGGTTCATGGACGACAGCGACTGGCGTCATGACGGGTACCTTCACCAAGCCGATGCCCCTCCCCGACGGGACGTCCATCCCGCCCTCGGGCAAGCGATTCGCCGTGGCCATGGCCACCATCGGCTACTGGAAGGGCGGCACGATGGATCACGAGTGGTTGTTCTGGGATAGTCAGGACTTCATGAGGCAGCTTGGTCTGGCCAAGTAGCGTCAACGCTGCCTAACCAGCGCTTGCAGCTGCCGGCGCGAGCGTTATGCTCTCAGTGAACATCACGCGCCGCGGCTGAAGCCGCACGTTAGCCAGTCGTTGGGTGGGGCGGGAAGCTACGCGGGAAGGAAGGGAGCCCTATGGCCCTCCACGAAGACTTCAATCGATCAGCCTTCTCCCATTTTCTCAACAGCTCCGCGGGTCGGGTCTTCCGCGTCGCGGCAGGCGGCGCGTTCCTCATCGTCGGATACTTCTTGCGGGCTCATCCCCTCGGCGTGCTCTCGATGTTTTGGAGCATCCTACCGCTCACTGCCGGCGGCCTCGACGTCTGTTACATCAGCGCCGTACTCGGAGGCCCGCTGTCTGGAAGGACTATTCGCGAGCGATACAGGGGCGGCCAAACATCACAAGCGGCTGGCTGACTGGGCGCTGCAGTCGACGATCGGCTCGGGCGCCGACGTGAGTGACGGTAGATTCGCCGCGCGGGGCTGAGCGGCAAGTCGTTAGGCAAACACAATGTGAGCATCGTCGGGACTTGGTTCGGATACCGCCACTGGGGGGTTCGCACTGATCGGGTTCGTCCTGCTGATATTTGCAGCGGTAGGCGTGGCGCACGTTGTGAACCCTGACCGGTTCAACGCCCGGTCCGGAGTCCGGAAGGCCGGCGAGCTGCTCACGGCTTGGTATCGATTTGGATTTCGAGTCGTCGGGACAATCTTCGCGGGTGTCGCGTTCTACCTTCTCGCCCGTTCCGCGGCTATCGCGGCTGCCTAACCGGCGTTTGCAGCCGGCGGCGCGCGCGTCTATCTTCTCCGTGAGCGGCTCGCTCCTCGGCTGAAACGGACGTTAGCCCGGCCAAGCTACTTCGCGGACCATTGGGAGTGGTTCTCAAGTTAACGGAGGCTGATCAATGCCGTTCGCGTACGTCATCCTGGCGCTGTTTAGCTTCTCTACTGGCGGGCCGTGGCTCGGCTGGACGCTGTTCGTCCCCGCGGTGTTGAGCGCGGTTGCTCACGCGCGGTTACCTGCTCGCGTGAAGCCAAGCAAGGTTGTCGCTGGAGCGCTGTTTCTGACCGCGCTCGTTGGCCTCGGAGCGGCGTGGTACGGCTTGCACTTGCAGGTTCTCGGTGTTTGGCTCGGCGGACTGGCGCTGATTGTCGGTGTGGACGGGGTCTTCAGCTTCCAGTCGTGGCGGAGTTGGCAAGGGCACTCGACTTCGACGTCGCTACGTGCGGGCCAAAAAGCGCTTGCAGCCGACGGCGCGGATATCACCTTGTGAAAGATCTCAGGAACGAGCGCGCCGCGGCTGAAGCGCGGGCGTTAGCCAGAGGCCAAGTCAATTCGAATGGATGAACGCGATCAGATCGCATCTGCCAAAGAGGCATCTGGCCGTGGCGATTTTGCTGCGGCAGTTGGGCTGTTGCGGCCACTGGCGCAAGCCGGCAGCGTCGAAGCGGCGTACGACCTTGGATACCTCGCTCTCACGGAATGCGAGCTGGTGTCGGGGAAAGAGGCCTTCGCGTGCTTCCAGGCCGCCGCCCGCCACGGCCATGCTGCCGCGATGTATCATCTGGCAACATTTCCTGAGTTCGTCACCGAAGGGTTTTCATCGCCGCTGTCGACAGACGCGCGCTGGAAGCTGTTAATCGCAGCTGCCGAAGCCGGCAATGTTCCAGCCCAGCGCGACGCGGGCTCGCATCTTGCGACAGGCGACTGGGAGCCGGGGTCGAGTCCGGACCTGCCTGCCGCGGTCGGCTGGTACACCAAAGCCGCCGCGGCAGGTAATGCAGATGCGCAGTTCAATCTGGCGACGATGCTGTTGGCAGGCGAAGGCTGCGAGCGCAACGTGCCAGATGGGTTGCTGTGGTTAGAGACGGCGGCTGCGCATGGGCATTCGGAGGCCGTTCAATTCCTCGAGCACATCCGCGACATCGGCGTGGAGAGAATCTAGGACGAATGCGACGCCCCGGCTAACAAGCGCTTGCAGCCGACGGCGCGCGCGTCATCTTCCGAAAGATCTAGGGAAGGAACGTGCCGCGGCTGAAACGCGGACGTTAGACGGACTCAAGTGATACCGGATGCCGAACTGCCTATCGAAGCTCACAAGAGGTGAGCAAGCCCGGCTCCTTGAGGAGCTGAACTATATGAACCTCGATGAGATTCGAGGTTTCTGCGTCCCACGGGGCATTCCGTACAGGATCGTTGCTGAGTACTCGAGCGGAAAGGTAAAGGCCACAAAGGACACCGACCGAAAGCCGATCGTGTTGGCCCGTGTCCGCCGCTACCTTACAACGGGCGAGGTCGGTCAGGCCTCGTGCATCCCCGTGGAAATCGTACGAGAGGAGAAACCACCGACGCGGCTTGGGTCTTGCGATCGTCTCTACTATCGTTGGTACGCCAAGGAGCACGAGGGAGTCATTCGGTTGCTTCGCGACCTGACCGGCGGCCGGTTCCGTGACGGCGCCGTCGCCCGCGTGGTCGCAATGGCGTTCTGGACGCGAGGAGAGGCACCGACGTTCGATGAGTTCGCCAGGTCGTGGATGAAGGCCAAAGCCGAGGAGGATCGGTTGCTCACGCCCGAGTACGCTTACCTCACGGACATCAAGCATCGGCGCGTCGACGACAATTGGAAAGCTCTGCGCACGGCTAAAGCAAAATCGGCTCTGACGACGCTGGCGAGAATTGCTCCGCAGGCAGCAGGAGCGGGGCGGCGGGCTCGGTGATCGATTTCATCAGTCGGGATCAGGGCGCCTTCGCCATGCCGACTAACCAGCGCTTGCAGCCGACGGCGCGCGTATCATGTGGTGACAGCTCTCAGGAGCGAGCGGCATGTGGACGGTCGTCAGCCCGAGCCGTTGGCGTTGCAGCCTGTTCGTGGTTGCACTCGCGGTGCTTTCTTGCGGCCCGACTGTTGATCGGTTCATCGTGACGGTGACTCCCATTGACGTCGGCGTTGGCCCCGATGGTCTGTGCGTAGCGGTGGACCCAAAGGACCAGCATGGCCTTTGGTGGTGGGAGCCCGCACACGGAGTCTGTTCGAGTCGGTCGTCTGGTCCTGGCCTCTTCCACGCAGAGGATGCGATCGTTTCGCAAGCGGACAAACCTGGGCCGGTCGCGCTGAGCTTCCGCCTTGGCACACACTCCCAAGCGCGCCCATTCGTGGATGTGCGTCTGACTGTGGATGAACGCGAGATGCGGTCCATGGACACGGGCTCACATGTCCCGGTCAAGCGGCGCACTGCTCTCGACATACCCGGCGTGAAGGGGCCGTCATGAGTACAATTACGCTGGCGATCAAGGACTTCTTCGATCAGTACGCCAGAAGCCGGAGCGTCCAGGACATCGATCTCATCGCGGCGCAATATCCCGATGCGTTCATGACCGCCGGGCCGAACGGTGCCCGAGTGGCCCAGAAGTCGGCCGTTGTTGCGGGATTTCCGAAAGGCCAGGCATTCCTCAAGTCGCTCGGGCACGAGTCGACTGAGGTCCTGTCCTTGAACGAAACCAGAATAGACGAGCACTATCTGGTCGTTCGCGCGATTGTCGTTTGGCGCTTTCGCCCGGCGTCCATGCCGCCCAGAGAGGCGAAGGTGGACTCGACGTTCATTCTGTACATGAACAAGGACGCGCCCACGATTGTCTTTCAGCACGAGCACGAAGACTTTCAGCAGGTCCTGCGAGCGAGTGGCGTGCTGCCAGCACAGCCCTAGCCTCCGCGACCGCCTGTGACACTGCAAGAGTCGATCGAGCGTGCGAGCCGCCACGCGAAACGCTGGTGGGATAGTCCACCATGGTGGTACGGGTTTATTGTCACGCCGTGGGTCCTCCTCGCCGCAATTTCACTTTATGAGTCGCGGAACGATCGCTCGATTGCCACACGCGAGCAGACCGCGCCAGGAACGATCGTGGCCCACGAGCCCCGAAATCACGATAGATACGGCTACGCATTCACCGTAGGCGGCAAGTCCTACACGGGCTGGGACGGCCCCACCGGAAGCGAGCAGCCGACGATCGGTCAGGCAGTGACGGTCTACTATGACCCCAGCGACCCGAACACCAGTGCGCTCGTCGACTTCCGTGAGTTAGCACTCCGAAACGCCGGTCCGGTTCCATTTGCGATCGGAGGCAGTGGGCTTGTCGTGCTGTTCATTCTGACGCGCAGATACTTGACGGCAGTCAGGAAGTGACGTCGAAGGCTGGGCACCGCCATGCGATCGTTGTGTTCTCGATGACTGCAGACCGAGGCTTTGTCGTGGTCCCCGGCGTCCTGGCCGACGCTGAGATTGAGGTGCTTCGCTTGGACCTGGCATCCATGCCGCGCGGGCGCGCTGGCGTTCGCCACGTGCTCGGCCATCCCGCCATCCGTGCACTCTCTGAGGACCCCCGGCTTGTTCAGCTCGCAACCCGGTTCCTTGGTGCGCCGCCGCAGGCCTTCAAGGCCACGCTGTTCGATAAGTCACCAGCCTCGAACTGGCTCGTCGCGTGGCATCAGGATCTTGCGCTCCCGGTTCGCAGCCGAGTGGACGCGCCAGGCTGGGGACCATGGACCGACAAAGGCGGTCGCTTGCACGCCATCGCGCCGGCAGAGGCGCTGAGTCGCGTGGTGGCGCTGCGTGTGCACCTCGACGACAGTGGTCCCGACAACGGGCCTCTCCGCGTGGTACCGGGGTCTCATCGGTTCGGTCGCTTGTCGACGGCGCGCATCAATGAACTCGTTGGTGAAGTTGCTCCAATCGAATGCACGGTCGGGGCCGGTGGGATCGTCGTCATGCGTCCGCTGGCTCTGCATGCGTCATCGAAGTCAATCAGCAGACGGCCGCGCAGGGTGTTGCACGTCGAATACGCGACGGACCTCGTCGTCGGTCCAGGCATCGAGCTGGCCGTTGCCTAAGGGGCGCTTGCCGCCGTCGGCGGCTGGTGCGATCCTGAGCCGACGCGGCTGAAGCGTGACGTCAGGCCGACGAGACGACATTCAAGGCCGACTCGCGTACTGAGTCGGATGTGAACGCTCTCTATGCCAGGACTGCGACTAGCGATGCAGACTCGTTCCCGTCTCAACCCGCTATTCCTGCTCGTGTTGTTCGGCGTTGCGCCGGCTGTGGACGCGCAGGTTAATCCAGAGCTCGCCAGGCGCTATTTCGAGGAAGCCACGAAGCTCTGCGAGCGAGACGCCGGCCGGCTGTGGGGTGTATCGCTCTGTGGTCCGATGGTGATCGTTGACCAGGCGACCGGAACGCGCGCGACGAGCCAGCCGGAACCGGAGGGGCCGCCACCCCGCTTTCCTGGTTTCGTGGACGGCCCAGTCACCTGGGGCGGGTTGCGGTGGTTCAGCTTTCCCTTGTATATGCTCCCGGCGAACGATGCCGATGTACGCCAGCAATTGATGCTTCACGGGTTGTTCCATCGCATTCAGCCCGGGCTGGGGTTCATGCAGGGCGTGCAGGACGACGGCGCGAACGAGCATCTCGATACGCTCGAAGGGCGCGTCTGGATGCAGCTCGAATGGCGGGCGCTCCGCCGTGCGGTGGAGTCGACCGGGAGCGACCGGGCCGAGGCGGTCGCCGACGCGCTGGCTTTCAGACTCGAACGCCGCCGCCGGTTTCCCGGCGCGGCCGACAACGAACGGCGCGACGAGATTCGCGAAGGGCTTGCCTCCTACACCGGCATCGCGGCCTGGGCCAATTCGCCCGCGGATGCGCGCCGTGCCGCAGCGGCCGCAACCTCCGGAGGCGAATTGCAGACGTCCTTCGTTGGAAATTTCGAAGCCGCGTCCGGACCCGCCTACGGTGTGCTGCTGGACGATCTTCTGCCGGGATGGCGTCGACAACTGCGTGGCACCTCGGACCTTGGCGACTTGCTCGCCTCCGCAAGCAACAGGCCACCGACGACGGATCTCGCCGTGGCAGCGGTGCGCTACGACGGGGCGGCGCTGCGAACGGCGGAGGAGGCGCGCGATCGGGCGCAGCAGGTCCGCGTCGCCGAGTTGCGTCGACGCTTCGTTGATGGGCCGGTGCTGACGATGCCTGCCGGGGGCAGCGGAACCAGCGACACCACCGACTCCGTAGGCATTCCCGGGATCGGTACCGTCTTTTTTCGCAATTTCACCCTTTCCGCTCGATGGGGCCGTCTCAACGCCAACGGCGGCGTCTTGCGCTCTGCCGATGGGACCACACTGTCCGTACCAGTGACCGGACGGCTCGAAGGGACCACCCTGCAGGGGGATGGCTGGAGCGCCACGCTGAACTCCGGGTGGGTGGTGCGGCCGGCGGCGCGACCTGGTTCATTTGTGATCGTTCGCGAGAATTCGTCCGCGTTGCAGATGGCTGGCGCAGACACGCAACGCTCGCTGCCGGGTTATCCGCTGATCGATGTCCTCGTGTTCGGAGCGGATCTGAAGATCGTCGGAATCGTGGTTGGCGCTGCTGCGGGCCCAAGTCTGATGAGCCTGTGGCGGTCGGTGACCTCGACCACGTGATCCCCGGCCGTGTTGTCGCGATTGTGAACCTGAAGGCGCCGCCGCTCGTGGAAACTCCTCGGCTCGTGCTATCGGCACCCGTTGCTGCGGATGCTGAAGCCGTATTCCGGCGGTACGCCAGTGACGCTGACGTGACAAGGTACCTCGGATGGCCTACGCATCGAACAGTCGCCGACACGCAGGGGTTCCTGGCATTCAGCGCCGTTCAGTGGGAACGTGAGGGGGCTGGGCCCTACCTCATTTGGGCGCGCGCCGATGGTCAATTGCTGGGTAGCACAGGTCTCGGCCTGGAGCCGGGTGGGCAAGCGATCACAGGTTACGTGCTGGCGACGGACGCCTGGGGAAAGGGTTACGCAACGGAGGCGCTGACCGCCGTGGTCGAAGTCGCGACCGACATTAGCGTGAGGCGACTCTATGGTCTCTGTCACCCCCAGCACCGAGCATCATGGCGCGTCTTGGAGAAGTGCGGCTTCGAACGGGATCGGAGTTGGAACCGACAAGTGGAGTTCCCTAATATCGCGGCCGGCATCCCGCAAGATGTCCTCTGCTACCGCCGGGGGCTTCACCGGCACGCCGGCTAGCGTACAAATGGAGCCGACGCGTCCATCGCCTCGTGCCACGTGAAGGGGCCGTCATGAGCACAATCACGCCGGCGATCAAGGATTTCTTCGATCGGTACGCCAGAAGTCGGAGCGTTCAGGCGCCCAGAGAGGCGAGGGTGGACTCGACGTTCACGCCACACTCGTAAACCATGCGACCCCTTCGATATTCCATCAACGTCACGCTGGATGGGTGCTGCGACCATCGGGTGATGATCGCGGACGAAGACCTCCATCGTCACGCAGCCGAGAAGATCGCCCAAGCCGACGCCCTCATCTTTGGCCGGGTGACGTACCAAATGATGGAGGCCGCGTGGCGGCTGTCGACGCGGACGGTGACGATGCCCGAGTGGACGGAACCGTTCGCCCGGACGATCGACGCGGCCAAGAAATACGTCGTGTCGAGCACCCTGGCACAGGTCGATTGGAACGCGGAGCTGGTGCACGGAGACCTGGGGAAGGCCGTGCAGCAGCTCAAGCGGGAGCCGGGTCGGGGACTGTTCGTCGGAGGCGTGAAGCTCGCGCTGGCGTTGACGGAGCTGGGATTGATCGATGAGTACGAGTTCGTCGTGCACCCCAGGCTCGCGGGCCATGGACCGACGTTGTTCGCGGGGCTCTCGAAGCTTGTCGACTTGAAGCTCGTGAGCCGGCGCGAGTTCGGCTCAGGGGCGGTGGCGATGCGGTATGAGCGGCGTGCACGTCACGGGGTTTGAGACGAGTCCCTTCGGGATCGAGTGGATGCGCTTCGAGCCGCATTGCCAGGTGCCCGAGATCGTCAGGCGAGTGCGCCCTCGCCGGTGACTCACGCCGTTCACCGCTTCTGGTACGGGTGAAAAATGTAGTCCTTGGCCTTCACTGCCACATGGCAGCTCTGTCCGCAGTCGGCCTTGGCCGCGTCGGCCGTCATTCTGCCGGTCGCGGCGTCGTGATTGAAGACCGCGTATCCCCAGCCGCCGGTCGCCGCCGGAAACCGCTTGCTGTCCTTCTCCATGAGGAACGCTTGCGTGGGCGCGGCCGGTACATCCACGTCGAAGGGCGCCTCAGTACTCTTCTTGAACGTCCACTGCAGCTTTGCGATCTTGGCGCCGTCGGGGAACACCTTGCCGCCGCCCGGCACGCCGGCCTTGAACGCCTGGATCATCGCCGGGTTCGCGACGATGATCTTGAGCTCTTTATCGGTGCGCGCGGAGGACACCACCGCCCAATCCTCGTAGCCCCTGAAGTCGGAGAAGGCGATGCCGTCCGGCGACTTCAGCGTGTACTTGTCGAAGGTAACCTGCGCGTGCGTCGCGACGCCGAGCGCCGCGAGCAGTGCCGCCGCCGTTGCGAGCGTCACGATGTTCCAACGTCTCATGGGTGATCCCTTTAGCTGAACAGTCCGCGTTCTGGGGAGGATCGGTTATACCACTTACGCTGGGTCCGGGCTGACCGCTTGTCACGGCCGAACGGCGGATGCCACGCTGTCCGGTTCACAACAGATGATGTCCCGCAGTGACTTCGACGCGATGGCCCTCTACGACGCTGGCTGGGCGAGCCCGAGAGCGCGTTCATCGACGTCTCGGAGTGGTAGCGCGTTACTTGTCGCCGAAGCCCGAGCTTGGCTGAGGCTACTTCGAGAGTCCCTTGACATCGTCGTACGTCTTGATCGTGCCCGCGGCGTACGCGGCGAGAAACGCTTTCATCGGCGCCAGCAGCTCATCGGCGTCGGCCGACGCCTGGCTGCTCGGTGACGCGGCTGCGGACATCCGAACCGTCGGCTTGTCGAACGCCCTGATGAACATGCTCGTGTCGTCGAGCGGCAGCGTGGCGACGCTGTCGTAGAACGCCTTCCACTTGTTATCTCGGAAGAGATACTGCTCGACATTCGAGCAATAGAACGCCGTCACCGTCAGGTGGCGGCTGGCAAGGTACTCGCCCACGGCCCGAATCGCTTTGGGACCCGCGAAATCTCCGACGACCGGGATGATGAGGTTGCGTTCCTCGAGGCTCTTGACGAAGAGAAAGTTGTCTTCGGACGCGAGGTAACTTTGCTGCCGTCCATCGGCATCGGTGGCCGAGAGCAGCGTGGCCATGGTGGCCCAGCCGCGGCGGCCCGGATCCACGACCGCCGGTCTGGGCCCCGCGTAGGTCAAGAGTGGCCCGCCTTCAAAGAACGTCGAGTAGAGGTGTTTGAGCGTGTTGTCGTCTTTGCTCGTCAACACGCCCGGGAACCGCGCGTGCAACTGTGAAATCGCCGCCTCTTCGTGACTTGTCCGGAGCGGCTTGCTGGGCTCGATCGCGAGGTACGCTCTCAGAAGCGCCGTGACGTTGGTGTTCGTGTCGAGATTCGGAGGCCGCGGGCGCGAGAAGATGTACGAGAGGAAATCCGCCCGCGTGGCGGCCGTTTCGAAGGCCGCCTTGTACATGAGGTGTTCGAGCATGTTCTGCCGGCGAATGTCGATGATGAACACGACGGCGGGACGCACGGCATTGATGAACGTGAAATTCTGCTCGGGGCCGACACCGATGTAGACACCGCCGGGCCTGACGTGATCACGAAGCCGGGGGACGACCACCTGGAAGGTGCGTTCGTTCGAGACGAAATTCTCGACCGGGAATGCGCCGCCTTCCTCAGAGAGCCGCGGGATGAGCGCAGCAAATGCCTCATCGCTGAGGCGGTCGGTCGCCGATTGCGCGGCTCCCGAGAGCCAGACGAGCGCGAACATCCAGCCGACGAGGACTGGGCGGAATCGCATGGCAGCGCCCTATGATACGCGCCGGTGCGCTCTCTGGACGTGGAGTCGGGCGCCAGGGCATCACTGAGGCCTGATCTGCGTTAGCATGCGGCCGGCTATCCTGGCCGAGAGGGGCGGTTGGGGGTGATGTTGATTTTTTCAAGCGCCGGTTCAGTGACCCTCCGACAGCAGGGTCAATGAACCAGCGGGCGCGGAGAGGGGTCATCCGAATGAGCCTCCGCCTGTCTTCCCGCCATCGCCGGTCCATGTGGCTCGCGTTGGGACTCGTGGCCGCGACCAGCGGCCACATCGGCCCGCCCGCGCACGCCCAGCCACCTGTTCCACGCCCGCGGATCGTCCAAAGCGGCGATGACAACTGGCGGTTCAGCCACGGTGACTTCGCCAGCGCCGCGATGCCCGCGTTCGATGACGCGAAATGGGGCCGCGTCGACCTGCCGCACGACTGGAGCGCGGACGGTCCGTTCAGCGCCGACTTCGGCAGCGGCAACGGCTACGCGCCCGGGGGCATCGGCTGGTACCGGAAGCACTTCACGCTGCCGCCTGCATTGAAGGACAAGATCGGCGCGATCGAATTCGACGGCGTCTACGACTACGCCGAAGTCTGGGTCAACGGACACCTGGTCGGCGGGCGGCCCTACGGCTACTCGAGCTTCGAATGTCCGCTGACGCCGTTCGTGAAGTTCGACGGCACGGACAACGTCGTCGCCGTGCGCGTGGACCACTCGCGATATGCCGACTCGCGGTGGTACACGGGCTCAGGCATCTACCGGCATGTCCGCCTGCGGTTCACCGACCCCCTCCGCATCGCGCACTGGGGCACGTCGGTGACCACGCCGATCGCGACCGCGTCATCCGCGACGGTCAGAATCGAGACCACGATCGACAACGCGTCGCCCGCCGCGCGCGACTTCTCGCTCGAGTCCGAGGTCGTTCTGCGCGGAACCGTCGTCGCCCGATCTGCCTCGTCTGCCACGATCGACGGGCGTCACGGGCAGACGCTGGTGCAGAGCATCGCCGTCGCGCGGCCCGAGCGATGGTCGACGGAGTCGCCAACGATGTACGTCGTGCGCCAGCGAATTCGCGCGAGCGGCATCGTCACCGACGAACTCGAGACCACGGTCGGGATTCGATCGATCAGGTTCGATCCGAACGACGGGTTCTTCCTCAACGAACAACCGCTCAAGCTCAAGGGCGTGTGCCTCCATCACGATGCCGGCAGCGTCGGAGCGGCGGTGCCGGAGGCGGTCTGGGAGCGCCGCCTTCGAACATTGAAGGAGCTGGGCGTGAACGCCATCCGCACCAGCCACAATCCGCCGGCACCCGAGTTCCTGGATCTCTGCGACCGCCTGGGCCTGCTCGTGAAAGACGAAGCGTTCGACGAGTTCACGCCGGCCAAGAACAAATGGGTCAGCGGGTGGAACGCGGGCGTGCCGAGCCGGTTCGGTTACGCGGAGATGTTCGATCGCTGGTCGGTGATGGACGTCCAGGACATGGTCAAGCGCGACCGCAACCATCCCTCGATCGTGATGTGGAGCATCGGCAACGAGGTGGACTACCCGAACGACCCGTTCTCGCATCCGGTCCTCGAGCGAAGCTATCGGCCCGCGAATCCCGCGGCCGAGAATCTCGTCACGCTCGCGCGGCCGCTGATTGACGCCGTCAAGGCGCTCGATCCGACCAGGCCGGTGACGATGGCGCTGGCGAGCGCGGCGATGTCGGATGCGGTCGGCCTGGGCGAGATGCTCGACATCGTCGGCTACAACTATCAGGAGCCGCGCTACGCCGGCGACCACACGAAGTATCCGCGGCGTGTGATCTTCGGCAGCGAGACCAGTCACGCATTCGACAACTGGGCGGTCGTCCGCGACCATCCGTACGTCGCGGGGCAGTTTCTCTGGACGGGCATCGACTACCTCGGCGAGGCGCGCGCGTTTCCGAATCGCGCCAATGGCGCGGGGTTGCTCGACCTGGCCGGGTTCAAGAAGCCGGCGGCGTGGCTTCGTCAGAGCCTGTGGAGCAGCGCGCCGATGGTGTACCTCGCGTCGGCTCCTGTCGCCGAGGCTGGCAGTGCCGCGCCTGGGCGTAGCGCGAGGCTCGAGGAGCGCTGGACCTGGCCGGCCGGTTCTACGGTCACAGTCTCCGCTTACACGAACGCGGCGGAGGTCGATCTGTCGCTCAACGGCCGCTCGCTCGGCACGAAGCGTCTCACCGAGGCTGTGGCCGGAGTCCTGAGCTGGACCGTGCCATACGCGCCGGGCGTGCTGAAGGCGGTGGCGACGACGGGCGACAAGGCGGTGGCGGACTTTGCGCTTCGCACGGCCGGCGCCGCCCGCGCCATCGAGCTGGTGACGGACGAATCGGCGGTGCTCCCTGACAGCCGGATGACGAAGCAGATCGAATTCCGGATCGTCGACGAGGCGGGCGTGCGAGTGCCGGACGCCGACGCGGTCGTGACGTTCCAGATCGAGGGTCCCGCGCGGATCCTCGGAATCGGCAACGGCGATTTGAACAGCATCGAGACCGGGAACGTGGCCCACCGTACGTCTCAGGGACGCGGTCTCATCATTGTCCGGGTCACGGATCCGGCCGCAACCGTCACCATCAAGGCGTCGTCTCCGGGCCTCGGAGGCGCGACCGCGGTGTTATCGCCGCGATGAAGATCAACAAGTCAGCGCTGTTCATCGTGATGATGTCCGTCACCCCGGTCACGCAGGGCCAGGGCCCGTACGTCCTCGGACAGAACGTGCAGGTGACCCTGTCGTTCCCCGATGTCCAGCACTACGAGACGCAGATCGCCGCCGATCCCGATGACGCTTCGCATCTCCTCGTCGGCGCGTACATCGTCAATCTGGATCAGTCTGTCGACAACGTGTTCTATGTCTCGTTCGATCGAGGAGCGACGTGGACAAGGACGCTACGCGTTGCCGTTGGCACCGATCCCGCCGTCGCGGTCGGTCATCGTGGCACCGCGTTCGCCGCGACCATCCATGACGTTCCGCGGGCCGACGGGAACACTGACTCGTCTCTCGTCGTCCACCGCTCGAGCGACGGTGGCCGTACCTGGCAAGAGGCCTCTGTCGGGACTGATTCTCGAAGCGTGGATCGGAACTACATCACGATCGACGACGACCACCGCCGGGTGTATGTGCACGGCTACTTGCAGGAGCCCAGAGACGCGGCCGGCAACCGGGCGCCTTCGACGTTCGTGCTCTACACCTCCCCGGACGGCGGGCGGACATTCAACACGCGCGTGAGTCAGCAGGCGGCGACGCCGGGAACGCCGAAGTACGTGCCCGCCAATGCCGTCATCAATCTTGACGGTACCTTCGTCGCCCTCGCGGCCCTGCTCGATGCAGCGAAGCTCAACATGTTCAAGGGTCGGTCCGATGCCGAGTCCGCGCCCGATCTCGATGGCGTGCTTGGCGTGATGCGATCGTCTGACGAGGGCAAGACGCTCCAGCCGATGGCGCCGATTGCCGACGTGTACTACGACTGGCGGGTGCCCCAATTGTCGATGGCGGCACTGGCCGTCGACCGAAGCGGCGGGCCGTTTCGTGGGCGGCTGTACGCGGTCTGGCCTGATGCGCGCTTTGATCGACGGACACAGATTCTTCTCGCTTCCTCATCCGACGGTGGCCGCACGTGGAGTGCGCCGCGCGTCGTGAGCGACGACGGGCCGGCATTGCGGGCGGGCGATCGGCCGAACCATTTCATGCCCATGGTGGCGGTGAATCGCGGTGGAGTTGTCGCGGTGTCCTGGTACGACCGTCGCGACAATCCCGACAACCTCGGCTACTGGCCGCGGTTCTCGGCATCCCTCGATGGAGGCGCCACCTGGCTGCCGAGCGTGCGCGTGTCCACGTCGGCCAACCTCGTGCGCGACGATAAAGAAACGCGTTTCAACGGCGGCGACACTGCTGGCCTCGCGGCGGATGCCGGCGGCACGTTTCACCCGGTGTGGATTGACAACCGCACTGGAACGCACCAGGTCTGGACTGCGTCTGTCGGCGTGCGCGGTGCCGCGCACAAGTGAATGAGGGTACGCCACATGCCGTCCCCGCCCATCAGCCAGGCTGAGATCGACGCGCGCATTGCTGACCACATCGACGAGTTGCTGGAGTTGTGGTGGGCCGAGCAAGGCGCCTCGAAACCAAGAGACCTCGAGCTCATCGCGTTGGCGATGCCATTTCCGCGCGGCGAGGCCATTCGCGCCCTGGATCTCTGTTGTGGTCCCGGCGATGTGGGCCGAGCCATCCGGCAGATCTACCCGAAGGCGCACGTCGACTGCATCGATCGAGACCTATTCCTCGCGTCGATTTGCAGAGCCGCGAATCATCTGGCTGGCATTCCGGGAACGTTCGTTGTGCGAGACCTGAAGGACGATGGCTGGCTGGACGAGCTCCCGGGCAACTACGATGTCGTGGCGACGGTCAATGCGATTCATTGGTTTGCCCTCCCGATGCCAATCGGATCGGCGACAGCATGTCGGTCGCTGGCTGGACGCGTCTGCTCGAACGAGCCGGCTTCGAGTACATCGACGTGCTGCTGAGAGACGCTGATCAAGTCGTGATCGGTGCACTGAAGTCCATCTCTGGCGAACGAAGACGGCCTAACATCCAAACGGAGCCGATGGGCTAATTTAGTAGACCGCTGAGCCGAGCTCACTTGCCGGAGGGCAGATGAATCGTCGACTCGCTCCAGTCGTCGCAGTGATGGTGAGCGTGGCAAGCTGCGGCGGCAACGCGACACCAACTTCGCCGTCGACGACATCGTCCGCGGTATCGCCGGCTGGCAACTGGTCGGGGTCGATCAGCGACCCCATCTCAGGCGACGGCACCGCGCAGCTGTCGCTCAGCGATCAGGCGCCGAATTCGCTGACCGGGACGTGGTCCGCGACCTTCAAGAACGGCGACAGCTTCTCTGGTCCGGCGGTGGCGGGCCTGTTCGTTCCGAGCGGCTACGGAATCATGCTGTACGTTCAGCCGCCGCCCTGCGCGACCGGGTCGGGGCCCGGTGGGTCCACTCTCCTCAGTTACACGCTGATCAACGTCGTCGTCACGTCGAGCCAGCTGACCGCCGCATCAGGGCGGCTTTCGTGTTCCGGCACCAGTTTCGGCACGGTCAATCTGACAAAGCAGTAGAAACGCGTCCGAACCTGGCAGGGTCCAACAACGGTTGGAGCCGTTGGCGCGAGTATCATCGTGCGAAAGAACCAAGGAATCCAGTCACGCTAGCCGACGTTCATCATGGTGTTTACGAAACGTCTTATTGCGCCGATTCGCTTCCACTACCTGCCGCCAGGCGCCTGGGATGTGCAGCGCACCTCGTGGAGCCTACCCATGAAACCCAAAGACGCGCCGCCGCCCGATGTCGCGCGGCTCCTGGAAACGATTCCCCCGGACGTCCGTGTCCTCGTCGCGCGCGTGCGCAGGCTGCTCCTGGCAGCGGATGGCGCCGCCACTGAAGCGCAAGTCGTCCGGCGGACACGAGGCGCATGACCACGCGCCAAATCATCGTGGTGAGCTGCGCGTACGCGGTTGTGCTTGCGGCCGTCATCTACTTCACGCGCGCCACGTCGCGCCGCGTCGCGGGGGCGCTCGCCGGCGGCGCCGCGGCGGGATGTTGGGGTCTGGGCGCAATCATCGCAGGGGAGGCGATCGGCCTCTGGCGGGATTTCTTGCCCTCGGCGCACAGCCTGTGGGTGCTCTTCTACCTCGGGCTCGCGATCTCGTTGTCGCCGATCTATCTCATCACGTGGCGGGCAGCTCGCAGGTTTGGGTGGCGCGGATTGGGAGTGTGTCTCATCGTTGCGGGAGTCGTTGGTCCGCCGCGGGACTACCTGTATGTCGCGACGTACCCGGCGTGGGGCGCGTTCGCGCAGGGCGTGGCTCCGGTCCTGGCCGATGCCGCGACGTATGTCGGCCTCGTGGCACTGGGGCATGCGGTCATGCGGCTGGTCAGCGGTCCCGCGTTCGGCAGTCGGCTGGCGCGCCAGCCTTCGGCCGCCTAGCTTGAGGAGTATTCCAGTGGCTGCAAAGAAAGTGTGGCTCGTCACCGGCGCTGGTCGAGGCTTGGGAGTCGACATCGCCAAGGCCGCACCTCAACAGATGTTTGAGCGATTTCAGAAATGGCTGGAGAGGAACCTATGACACTCGTCGTCGGGGCAACCGGGATGGTCGGCTCAGAAATCTGCCGCCTGATCGCCGAGACCGGCAAGCCGGTCAAGGCGCTCGTGCGTACCTCATCCAACGCGGCGAAAGTGGAGAACCTCAAGCGCCTCGGCGCAACCGTGGTCCAAGGCGATCTGCGCGACCGCAACTCGCTCAAAGCCGCGTGCGCCGGCGTGGAGGCCGTCGTCAGCACTGCATCGGCTATGCCCTTCGCCTATGCGCCGGGCGAGAACACTCCGCAGCGCACTGACCAGGATGGATGCTCGAGCCTCGTCGATGTGGCTCGCGAGGCAGGTGTACGTCACTTCGTGTACATCTCCTTCCCGCCGATGGGGTGCGCGTTCCCACTGCAAGATGCCAAGCGCGCCGTGGAAGCGCGCCTGCGCGACAGCGGGCTGATGCACACGATCCTGCGGCCGACCTACTTCACCGAGGTCTGGCTGAGCCCGGCGGTGGGATTCGATCACGCTCACGGCAAGGCGGCGCTCTACGGCGCGGGCGACAACGCCATCAGTTGGATTTCATTCCTGGACGTCGCTCAGTTCGCCGTCGCTAGCCTGAACACTGCGGCTGCCCGGAACGCCACGCTGGAGCTCGGCGGGCCAGAAGGCCTCAGTCCCCGCAACGTGGTCAAGATCTTCGAGAAGATCGGCGCCCGCGACTTCGACGTGACACACGTCCCGGTCGAGGCATTGCAAGGACAACTAGCTGGAGCGACGGATCCGATGCAGAAATCGTTTGTTGGGCTGATGCTCGGCTATGCCAGTGCGACGCCGATTGACATGAGCGCCACGCTGAAGACGTTCCCTCTGACGCTGCGCACCGTCGAATCGTATGCGCGGAGCGTGATGGCCTAGCGCCAAGGCGCCGCCGATGCCTGATCTCGCCGCTCCGGCGACCAGAGGTCCAAGCACACTCGGTGCGCTGTGGAGGGGCCACGTCTTTCTCTTTGATAAGAAGCGCGAGCCCGCAACCTTCGGAGATGCCGCGGGTGTTCGCCTGCTGCTGATTGTCGCGGGGCTCGAAGTTCTCCGGCGAGCCCGCAATCAGTTGCCGTTGTCGTTCTTGCCCTTCTGGCTCGAAGTGTCCATTTATCTCGCGCTGGCGCTGGCTGGCGTGCGTTTCGTGGCCAGAGTCGGGTGGGGCCAGATTGGGTTCAGCCGATGGGATCGGTGGAACCTCACGGAGAAGTCCTACTTCATTCAAGTCCTGATCCTTGTCAATGTCGTCTTCCTGATCCTCTTTGGCGCCAGGCTTCGCGCGGCGCTGGCCGATCCATCGGCCCTCTGGACCGTATTTGTTCCGTACCTGGTTTACGGTTTCTACCAGGAAGTGTTGTATCGAGGCATGTTGCAGACGGAGCTCGTCCGGCGCTGGGGCCCGCTGACGGGAATGCTCGTCAGCAATCTGCTCTACACGTTCGGCCCGCTGCACTATTACTACTTGTTCTCGAAGGCGTCGCTCGCGGTACCGATGTTCGCATCCATCTTTGCTGTCGGTTTGCTGTTCGCGATAGTGTTTCACCGCACGGGCAATCTGTGGATTGTCGCGACCATGCACGCATTCGGAAACGCATACGCCGTCGGCACGTTCGGTCCCGGCCGATAGGTTCTGCCCGCGCACCGTTGGCGTGGTGAAGAAGGGGGTCATGTATTCCTGCCCTCCCTGCCGGCGCGGTGGCGGAAATCATTGCAGGCGTGACGCCTGACAGGTCATCTCCCGTGAAGGTTTCGATTCTCGACGACTACTTCGACACACTTCGTACCCTCCCGTGTTTTCGCAAGCTCGACGGATACGAGGTAGTGGTCTGGAACGATCACATTCAGGATGTCGACGCGCTCGGGGCGCGTCTTCAGGACACTGAGGTTCTCGTGCTGATTCGCGAACGTACGCAAATCCGCGAACCGCTCCTCGAGCGCCTGGACGCCCTACGGCTCATCAGCCAACGCAGCGTGTACCCACATATCGACATCGACACTTGTACACGTCGCGGGGTCATCGTCTCGTCCGATCAGCATGCCGACAGCCCATCGTACGCCGCCGCGGAGCTGACCTGGGGCCTGATCATCGCGGCCATGCGTCAGATTCCTCAGCAGATGTTCGCCCTTCGGGCCGGCACGTGGCAGATCGGGGTGGGCAACAGCCTGCGCGGCAAGACGCTGGGGATTTACGGATACGGAAGAATTGGTCGCACCGTCGCTGGCTATGGAAGCGCCTTCGGCATGAATGTTCTGATCTGGGCGCGCGAGCCATCGCTGGAGCGAGCGCGCAGCGACGGCTATCCCGTGGCAGAGAACAAGCGCGCGTTCTTTGAATCCTGTGATGTGATCTCCCTGCATCTGCGACTGGTGCAAGACACCCGGGGAATCGTCACCGGAGATGATCTGTCGTGCATGAAACCGACGGCGTTGCTGGTCAACACCAGCCGGGCGGCACTGATTGAGGCCGGTGCCCTTGTCGATGCATTGCGGCAGGGCCGGCCAGGGATGGCCGCCATTGATGTGTACGAAGACGAACCGTTGCGAGACCCCCGCCACCCGCTACTGACGATGGACAACGTCGTATCCACACCGCACATCGGATACGTGACGCGGGACGAGTACGAACTTCAGTTCTCGGAGATCTTCGATCAAATCAACGCCTACGTGGCGGGCCATCCCATCAACGTCGTGAATCCGCAAGTGTTCGACGTCTTGAAGGGCCGATAGTATCGTCGGAAGAGGCAACACATGATCGTGCGTGTGAGTCGTTCCCTCGCTGCGTTGCTCCTGACCCTGGCCCTCGCTGGTGGGGCGCAGAGACCGACGGCGCGAGAGGATCGCATCGCGATCGGCAGCGCTGAATCGCTCGACGCATGGATCGATGCCGCGCGGCGGCAACACAACATTCCGGCCATGGGCGCGATCGTGTTTCGCGCCGATGTGGTGCTCGCGCGGGGACTCGCCGGCGTGCGACGCGCCAACGCGACCGCGCCGGTCGAGAAGCACGATCGGTTTCAGCTTGGATCGAACACGAAAGCGATCACGGCCACGTTGGTGGCCACACTCGTGGAGCAGGGCAAGCTGGCGTGGACGACGACGCTCGCGGAGGTGTTCCCCGAGTGGCGTGACTCGATGTCGGCAGACTTTCGCGCGGTCACCGTCGATCTCCTCCTCTCTCATCACGCCGGTGTTTCCGCCTTCGAGGACACGGACGACAGCGACTTCAAGAGCATTCCACGTCTGTCCGGCACACCCACCGAGCGAAGAGCCGCATTTGCCCGGTGGGTGTTACACCGTCAACCGGCCGGTCCCGTCGGAACGGGCCTGTATTCAAACGGTGGGTACGCGATCGCCGGAGCGATCGCCGAACGCGTCACGGGCGAGAGCTGGGAGTCGCTCGTGCGCGCACGAATCTTCACGCCGCTTGGACTCAGCGGAGCATTTGCCTGGTCCGATGCCCCGGACCTGGATCAGCCGTGGGGCCATCACGAGACGCGCGGCGGGGCGCGACCCGTCGATCCGCGCGATCCGGGTGAGCGACTGCCACCGTTCATCTGGCCGGCGGGTTCGGTCGAGCTCTCGCTGGAGGACTACGCGCAGTTCCTTCAGGTCCATCTGCGCGGCCTGCAGAGCCGCGATACCTCGCTGCTCAAGGCCGCGACGATCAAGCATCTGCACACGTCGCCGGTCTCCCCGCCAGACAAGTACGGACTGGGCTGGGGGTTGCAGGATTTCGACGGAACGGCGGCGAGCGTGCACGTGGGCAGCGCCGGTGCGTTCTACGCGATCACGATCATTCAACCGTCGCGCGATCTCGGCGTCGCTGTCTTCGCAAACGCGGGTGGTGAACGAGCGGCGGCAGCGGCGACGGATGCGGCCAAGGCACTCATTCGGCGATTCGCGAAGGTCGCGGGCAAAGAGGATGTGACTCAGCGAGTGCCCGGCGCGGTCCTCGGGGTGGCTGGCGCGTTCGCTCGACACTGAACGCCGCTATCATCGTGGCCGCACGTTAGGGCGGCTCGGAACTACACACAGGAGTGGCATGACGATGGTCGTGACCGTGCTCGAAGCCTATGTTGCGACGAACCGTGCGGCGGATCTTCAAGCCGCGTATGCCGAGGCGGCGGGGGGGCCGTTCCCGCCCGGACTGCTCCGAAGCACCTTGTTGCGAGACTCGAGCGATTCAACAAAGTGGCGCATTGAGACCGTGTGGGAGTCGCACGACACCCTTGCCGCGATGCGTGCTGGCGGCAAACCCCGAGGGGTGCGGATTTTCGAGGCGGCAGGTGCTACCCCGTCGCTCACCGTGTTTGACGCGATTGCGGACCTTGCGCCGCCGAAAGGCGCATAACGTGGAGAACCGGATCATCGGCGTGGCCCACGCGATTCGTTCGGCCCGGTATCCGGATGCCAGCGCGATCTTCGCCGCGGGCTCGATCGTCCGTGGTGAAGGGACGGCGACGTCAGACCTGGACCTTGTCGTCGTTTATGCCAGCCTGCCATCCGCTTATCGAGAATCATTCCGGTTCGGCGGCGTTCCCGTGGAAGCGTTCGTCCACGATCCAGAGACCCTTGAGTACTTCTTCGTCGATGTAGACAGAGCGAGCGGAGTCCCAGCCCTGCCGCAAATGGTGGTGGAGGGCATCGAGATTCCGGCACCGAACGAGATATCACGCGAACTGAAGCGGCTCGCGGCATCAGTGATCGAAAGTGGTCCTCCGGTACTGGATGCCCAGGCCGAGCAACGATTGCGCTACTTCGTCTCGGATCTCCTTGACGACCTGCGGGCGCCCAGGTCCCGGGATGAGCTTATCGGCGCTGGAGCGCGATTGTACGAGCAGCTCGCGGACTACCACCTGCGGCGCCAGGGCCTCTGGTCTGCGAAGGGGAAGGCGATTCCGCGAGTGCTTCGCCAGGTCGACCCAGCGCTGTGCGAGAAATACTGTCAGAGCTTCACCACGCTGTTCACGCACGGCGACGCGTCGGACGTTGTCCGCTTGGCCGAGGAACTTCTGCGGCCGGCCGGAGGTCCCTTGTTCGATGGCTATCGGGCAGACGCGCCTTCTACTTGGAGGAAGGCAGCGACCTAGATTCTGGGGGCAAATCAGTGGTCCAGTGGGCAGCGCGCGCCTTGAAGTCGTTCTGGCTCGGCACGAAGCTCGGCGCGCGGTCGAGCAGCGAGAGGTCGATTGGATCTCGGTCGGGTGTCTCTTGCCGCACCGGTCATCCTTCTTCTGCTCATCATCGACAGGCGGCGAAACGATGGCACACGCTGATTCACGCGTCACGATTCACATGGTGGCGAGCCTCGACGGCTTCATCGCCAGAAGGGACGGAAGCGTCGACTGGCTCGAGACCTCAGACGAATTCGCAGCCGGAGACACGATGGACCCGCAGTTCGTTCAGGAGTTCCTCAAGACGATCGACTGCTACGTCATGGGCTCGCGCACCTACGAGACCGCCCTGGGCTTCGAGGCCAAAGGCTTTGGTTGGTCCTACGGCGACAAACCGACGTTCGTTCTGACTCGTCGCGAGTTGCCACGGACTCGGGACACCGTCGAGTTCTACTCCGGCGACCTCGGGCACCTGGTGCAGAAGCGGCTGAAACCGGCCTTCCGCAGCATCTGGTTTGTCGGAGGCGGTGCCGTCTCGGGTGAATGCCTCCGGCTCGGACTGGCCGACGAAGTGCGCTATTCGATCATGCCCATCCTGATCGGTGAGGGCATTCCGTTCTTCGGGGGGCTCAACAAGGATGTCGCCCTGCACCTCGTGGAAGTGAAAGCGTACACGAGCGGAATGGTCGCGCTTCGCCACACCGTGCGGAAGTAAGAAGGCCGAAATCCGGCTACCGCTCTGACGCAGTGATTCGAATCGGGTTGGAAGAAGCTGGCGGCAGCCACAGATCCCAGGCGCCTCCCACCTGAGCCACGACCGGATCCCAACGATCGATCAGCCCGCCCTCGAGATAGGCCCCGAGAGGAGTACCGCGTTGATGACCGGGGGCACCTTCGATCCCGATCAGGATCGATGGCGCGTCCTGCTGGAGTGGCTCGAACGTCGTCTTCGGTGCGCTGGGTGAGTCGGGGATCCGAGTAGCGTTCGTAGATGTCGTGGGCATTCGCGATCATCGGCCGCTGGACGAATATACCCACGAGGGAACGAAAGGTTACGGCAACGCCTATAATCGGCTGCCTTGCCTCTCGCCCCGGGTACTCGTCTTGGACCGTATGAGGTCGTCAGCCTCCTCGGCGCCGGAGGCATGGGCGAGGTCTATCGCGCGAGAGACACGAAGCTCAATCGCGACGTCGCCCTGAAGATCCTGCCCGAATCGTTCACTGTCGATCCCGACCGGCTCGCGCGGTTCCGCCGCGAAGCGCAGGTGCTGGCCTCGCTCAATCACCCGAACATCGCGGCGATCTACGGCTTCGAAGACTCGGGCGCCACGCACGCGCTGGTGATGGAATTCGTCGACGGTCTCACGGTCGCGGAACTCATCGACGCGGCTGGCGACCATGCGCCGGGTCTGTCGTTGGCCGACGTCCTTCCGATCGCCCGCCAGATCGCCGAGGCGCTCGAAGCCGCGCATGAAACCGGAATCATCCATCGCGACCTGAAGCCCGCGAACGTCAAGGTCCGCACCGATGGCACCGTGAAGGTGCTCGACTTCGGCCTCGCCAAAGCGATCGATCCCGCCGGGTCGTCTCCGTCCGCAATGGCGAACTCGCCGACGCTGACCGCCCGGGCGACGCAGCTCGGCATGATCCTCGGGACAGCTGCCTACATGGCGCCCGAGCAGGCGCGAGGCCGCGCGGTCGATCGCCGCGCCGACATCTGGGCGTTCGGCGTCGTCGTCTACGAGATGCTCTCGGGGCGGCGCGCCTTCGACGGCGACGACATCTCCATCACGCTCGCCAGCGTGCTCAAGGAAGACGTGCGCTGGGATGCGCTGCCGGCCGATCTGCCGTTGCCGCTTCAGCGATTGCTGCGACGCTGCCTGGAGAAAGATCCCAAACGGCGCCTGAGCTGGATCGGCGAAGCGAGACTGATCCTCGAAGATCCCGCCTCCCTCAATCGCGATGTCGCGATTTCGTCCATCGCGGGCGCGCCGCCGCTTCCTCTTTGGCGTCGAGCGATTCCGTGGACGGTCGCCGCGCTTGGACTCGCCGCGGCGCTGGTCTCGATCGCCCTGTGGGCGCCGTGGCGTACGACGCCTGTGCCCACGCCGCGCAAACTGCTCGTCGGCATCGGCGTAGATGCCTCGATGGAGACAATATTGTTTGGTGCGCCGGTGATCCTGTCGCCTGACGGGACAACGCTGGCGGTTGTCGCGCAAGTCACTGGCGGCCAAACGCAGTTGTTCATTCGCAAGCTCGATCAGCTGCAAGCGGCGCCGCTCGCCGGGACCGAGGGCGCCTCGAGCCCGTTCTTCTCTCCGGACGGCCAATGGATCGCGTTCTTCGCCGGCAGCAAGCTCAAGAAGGTGCAAGTCACGGGCGGTGCGCCGGCCATTTTGTGCGATGCGGAGTCCGGCCGAGGGGGCACGTTCGTTGACGACGACACGATCATCTTCACGCCGAGCAGCTCGCCCTCCGTCAAGTTGCTCCGCGTCTCCGCCTCTGGCGGCACGCCGGCTGTGTTCGGGACGCTCGGCGAGGGCGCGACCACGCAGCGATGGCCGCAGGCGCTGCCTGGTGGCAAGGCGGTACTGTACACCGAGCACAGCGCCGGGAATGGGTTTGACAACGCGAACCTCGTGGTGGCGCCGCTCGCCGGCGGCGCGCCGAAGATCGTGATGCGCGGCGCGTACTACGGGCGCTACGTGCCGAGCGGCCTTGGCACGCTGAAGCGCGACGAGCGCGGAGGCGGCCACTTGCTCTACATGCAGCAGGGCACGCTCTTCGCGGTCCCGTTCAATCTCGATCGTCTCGAGACGGCGGGCCAGGCCGTGCCGGCGATTGACGGACTCTCGGCCAACCCGGGCGTCGGCGGCGCCACTGTGGCGTTCTCCGGCGATGGCACGCTCGTGTACGTGCCGGGGTCGACGCAGTCGAATGTGAACTCGATCGATTGGATGACCCGCGACGGCAAGACGTCAACACTTCGCGCCGCGAAGGCCGGCTGGGCGAATCCGAGATTCTCGCCCGACGGCCAGAAGCTCGCGATGGAGATCACGGACGGCAAGCAGCGCGATATCTGGGTGTACGACTGGGCGCGCGACACGCTCACGCAACTGACGTTCGATGCGGCGAACGATCGATTCCCCGTGTGGACGCCGGATGGCAAGCGGATCGTGTTCGGCTCAGATCGGGCGAAGCCGGGCGTCATCAATCTCTACTGGGTCAACGCGGACGGCACAGGCGAGCCGACACGACTGACCGACAGCCCGAACCAACAGCAGCCGGTGTCGTGGCATCCCAACGGCAGGTTCCTGGCGTTTCACGAAAATCGCGGCGGCTCGACCGCAATTGATCTGATGATGCTGCCGATGGAAGGCGACGCGGTCCGCGGATGGACGCCGGGCGCGCCTACGGTGTTTCTCGCAACGCCGGCCGTCGAAGTGCTGCCGACGTTCTCACCCGACGGGCGTTGGCTGGCCTATCAGTCGAACGAGCTCGGCAGCTTTGAGATTTTCGTGCGCGCCTTTCCGGGTCCGGGCAGCAAGTGGCGTATCTCGACCGACGGCGGAGTCTGGCCGGCCTGGTCGCCGGCATCGCGCGAACTCTTGTTCCTCAATCAGTTCAAGGTCATGGTCGCACCGTACACGGTGGAGGGCGACTCCTTCAAAGCCGACAAGCCGCAGCTCTGGTCGCCGGTCGGCTACCAAAGCGTGGGCGGCGTCGGGTTCGGCCCGTACGCCCTCAATCCGGACGGCAAGCGTCTGGCGCTCGCCGCCGCGGATCCGACCGCGCCCGGAGCGATCCAGGACAAGGTCGTGCTCGTCTCGAACTTCTTCGACTACTTGAACAAGATTGCGCCCGCGAAGAAGTGAGGACGACGGTCAGGTTCCTCATTGACGCGCTCCGGCAGCTGGGATGAGATGAGCGGCATGCCTTGGCGCGCGGGCCTCATCTCGCTGGTCACGATCCTGGCGTCGGGCAAGCCCGGTGCGACGACCGTGGCCGGCGTGGGTGGAAGCGTCGAGGCCGAGTCCGTCGAAGTGCCGCGCGTCGAGTTCGCGCTCGGCGGTCAGCCGGTGGTATTGACACAGGTGTCCGTCCTGCTGCACCCCACTACGGCAGACACGAGACGCCATTTCGGCAACGTCGGGCTCGATGTGCTCAATCAAGCCAGGCAGACCGTCATCAGCTTCGAGTCGATGTCGCTGACGCTCGTGCGCCGATGATGGATGAACGTGAGCTTCGGGTCTCCGCGCTCGAGGCGTTTTTCGACCTCGTGTTCGTCTTCACAATCACGCAGCTCACGGCGCTCATCGAACACGACCTGTCGCTCCGTGGAGTCGCCCGCGCCGGATTGGTCTTCGTGGTCTTGTACTGGATGTACGCCGCGTATGTATGGCTGACGAACCAGGTCCCGCCGACGACCACGCCACGCCGATTGCTGCTCGTCTGTGGCATGGCGGCGTTTCTGATCTGCGCCCTGGCGATTCCTCGGGCGTTCGATCGGTCCGCGCTCGCTTTTGGGGTTGGGGTCGTCCTCGTCGTCGTCGTCCACTCGGGCCTGTACGCCGAGACCCATGGCGCCTCGGTCTGGCGGTTCGTTCCGCTGAACTTCGTCGGCGCCGGTTGTCTGGTCGCTGCCGCTTTCGTGACCGGATGGGCGCGGTACGGTCTCTGGGCGGTGACGCTGGTGCTGCAGTACGCGACCGCGCGACTGGCCGGACGCGTGCGTGAATCGCAAAGCGCCGGATACTCCGTGCGCGCAGACCATTTCGTCGAACGTCACGGGCTCCTGTTGCTCATCGCCTTCGGCGAGTCCATCGTCGCGATCGGGATCGCGCTGACGGAGGCGGAGCTGACGCGCGAAATCTACGGGGCGGCGATCCTCGGCCTCGCGCTTGCCGCCGCGCTCTGGTGGGTGCACTTCATCACCGATCCGGATCGCTCAGAGAAGGCGCTCGTCGCGGCGCCCCTCGCGGCACGCGTGCGCCTGGCGATCGCGGGCTATTTCTACGCGTACATCCCCATCCTCTTCGGCATCGTGGTGCTTGCGGCCGGGCTCGGCCACGCGTTGCGCCACATCGAGGCGCCGCTGTCGTTGGAGTACGCGATTCTTCTCGGCGCGGGGACCGCTCTCTACCTGCTGGGAACGATGGTGTTCCGGCTCGTGTTCGGGATCCGGCCGGTGACCACGCGGCTGGTTGCTGCCGCCGCCGCCGCGGCGACGGCGTTTGCCGGTGTGGCCGTGTCGGCGTTCCTTCAGGTCGGCCTGTTGATCGCGACGGTCGTCGGGTTGCTTGCGGTGGAGTCGCGAGCGAGCATCGAGGGGCACTGAACCTGTGGCACTCGTCGTCCTGCTGAGAGGCGTCAACGTCGGCGGTCACCGGATCTTCCGGCCGGCCGCGCTCGCCAAACAACTCCGGCACCTCGACGTCGTCAACATTGGCGCGGCGGGGACGTTCGTGGTTCGGCGGCCGGTCACGCGGTCGCAACTTCGCACCGAGCTGGTCCCGAAGCTTCCCGCCGGGACCGAGATCATCGTCTGCGAAGGCCGCGAGATTCTCAGGCTGATGGCTGCCGGCCACTTCGCGAATCAGCCCAGGCGGCGAGACATCGTGCGGTTCGTGACGGTCCTGTCCAGGCGTCAGCGCGCCGTTTCGTCGATGCCCATGACATTTCCTGACAGCGGCATGTGGCTGATGAAGATCCTCACGAGGGACCGCCAGTTCGTCCTGGGGATGTACCGGCGCCACATGAAAGTGATCGGCTATCTCGGCAAGATCGACCGGCTCTTCGGCGTCCCGGTGACCACGCGCAACTGGAATACGATGACCGCGATCGCGAAGGTCCTGGAGCATCGATGATGGCTGCGCCCGTGACCCGCGTCCGACTGACGTACGTCGCGCTCGCGCTGGCCACGATCGCCGTCGGGTTGCTCGTCCAGGAGCAGGGCGCGGCCCTTGGACCGATCGCGCGTGACGTGCTCAGCGATGCGCTGTGGGCCGGGATGATCGTGTGGTGGGTGGGGGCGCTCGTTCCACGGGCGCGGGTCGCCGTGCGTAGCGCCGCCGCCTACGCGATCTGCGCGGGCGTCGAGGTGAGCCAGCTGTACCACACGCCCGCGCTCGACGCGATCCGCGCGACCGGAGCGGGGCAGCTCGTCCTGGGGAGCGGCTTCGACTCGCGCGACTTCGCGTCGTACGCGTTCGGCGTCGCGGCCGCGGCGCTGCTCGAGGCCGCCGTCGGTGCCAGAAGGAAGCGACCAGTGCCATGACAATGAAGGCCGCCGTCTGCACTCGCTGGGGCCCGCCCGAGGTGTTGCGCGTGCTCGACGTCGAGCGGCCTGCACCTCGTCAGGGCGAGGTCCGCATACGGATCGTGGCGACGGCCGTGACGGTGAGCGATTGCATCATGAGAGGGCTGAAGGCGCCCCGACGATATCGGATCATTGGCAGGTTGGTGCTGGGAATCCGGGGACCGCGCCGGCCCATTTTCGGGATGGTGGTCGCGGGAGACATCGAGTCCGTCGGGCGGAACGTGACGTCCTTCCAGCCGGGCGATCAGGTGTTCGGCATGTCGCGCTGGAAGGCCGGCGGCTACGCGGAGTACGTCTGTTGGTCCGTCAAGATTCCACTTACGATACGGCCGGCAAATCTGAGCTACGAGGAGGCCGCGGCGCTGCCCTACGGCGGCCTGCTCGCGCTCCATCTCATGAGAAAGGCGGCGATCCAACCGGGGCAGCGCGTCCTGGTGTATGGCGCGTCTGGCGCGATCGGGACCGCAACGGTCCAGCTCGCCCGGCACTTCGGCGCGAGAGTGACCGGCGTCTGCAGCACGACGAATCTGGCCCTGGTCGAGTCGCTCGGCGCCGAGTCGGTGGTGGACTACACGCGCGAGGACTTCACGAAGCGGGGCGAACGCTACGATGTCATCATCGACGCCGTTGGCAAGCGCAAGAGCGCGGCGGCGATGCTCCACGCGGGAGACGCGCTCGGTCCAGGCGGAAAGTCCATGTCGATCGACGACGACTTTCCGAAGCAACACGCTGGAGATTTGTCGCTGCTCAAGCAGTTGGCCGAGTCGGGGGAGTTGAAGCCGGTCATCGATCGCCGTTATCCGCTGGAGGAAATCGTCGAGGCCCACCGGTATGTCGAGCTGGGACACAAGAAAGGCAACGTAATCGTGATTGTCGGACCGCGCACCTGACTGCGCGCGGTCAGTCGGGTTGGAGGCAACGATGAAATCTGCTTGGTGGCTCTCTGCGATGCTCGTATTCACCCTCGCCGATCAGACGACGGAGCAGTGGTTTGCGACCGGCCAGCCTGAGCTGCTCGCGTCGGCCGAAGGCCTGACGCCTTTGATGACCTGGTCTGACTATGCCGCGTTGACGAAGAATCTCACCGGGCCGCGGCAAGTGGTGCTCGCCGAGCGTCCAGCCCTGTCCGAACGGGCGCGCTTCGCGGTCAATTTCGTGCTCGGAGGCAAGAACCGCGCGCTCGCCGTCGATGGCAGCGACGACCTCGGATATCGGTTCTACGCCGACACGAACGGTGATGGACGGTTGACCGACGACGAGATGCTGCCCATGACACGCGTCGCCGGAAAGTACACCGTCCGGTTCCAGTCGAGCGTGACCGAATCGCTCAGCGGTGTGACCGAAACGTATCCCGTCGAGATGACGTTCACGATCGATACGGCGATTCCTCCCGGCGGGACCGCTCCTGTTCCGGTCATTCGCCGGGCAGGCACGACGGTTCGGCGCGGAGTCGTGCAGCTGTCGGGCGCGAGTGTCCCGTTCGCGCTTTTTGGGCACGCCGGCATCTATGACCAGCCGTCGAGCGAGGTGGTGTTCGACTTGCGTGGTCGCGGGCTCGACCTTCTCGACGACCGGTCGCCTGATCGATTTCTGGTCCGTGACGGGAAGGTCACGATTGCGGGTGCGACCTATGCGTTCCGCGTCGATCGCTACGGTCGCGGATTGGCTCTGGTGACCACAGACAAGGCGATGCCGCCTCGTCCGACGTTGGATATTGGCAGCCTGGCGCCCGACTTTGCGTTTGTCGACCTGGACGGCGGCCGGCATCGGCTCGCGGATTTTCGCGGACGTGTGGTGCTGCTCGTCTTCTGGGCGACGTGGTGTGGCCCGTGCCGCGCCGAGGCACCGACGATCGCGGAGGTCTACGAGCGGTACAGGAACCAGGGGCTCGTCGTCATCGGCATGAACCCGAACGATCCGCTTCCGGACGTGCGACGGTTCATCGACCAGTTTCACGTCGGCGGCTTGACCACTCGCGAGCCGCTCGACGGATCGGCGCACACGGTCTTCCGCGTGACTGGGTGGCCCGCGCATTTCCTGATTGGGAAAGATGGCCGCATTCTGGCCAATGACATCGATGCGTCGCGACTGAATGACGCGGTCGCCGCCGCGATTCGCTCGCGCTAGAGCCGCGCCGCTTGGATCACACTGAACGGCGAGTGGGTGGGAATGACGCGCTCCAGCCCGAAACCGCTCCCGGTCAGCAGGTCGCGGTATTCCGCCTCCGTCCGTTCCCGTCCCGTCAGCATCACCATCATGTTCAGGTCCATGGCTTGTGCCATGCCAGGCCCATTGTCAGCAGGAATCACCATCTCCACCAACAGGAGCGAGCCGTGTGGCGCGAGTGCGCGGTGGCACGCCTGAAGAATGCGCCGGCACTCCTCATCGCTCCAGTCATGGATGATTTGCTTCAAGATGTGGAGATCGGCGCCGGCCGGGACGGTCGTGAAGAAGTCGCCGCCGACGACCACGGCGCGCTCGGCGACACCCTGTGCCTCGAGCGACTGTGTCGCTGACGCTGTCACGTGAGGGAGGTCGAAGAGAATTCCATGCAACTTCGGATGCGCTCTCAGAATGGCGCCGAGCAGAATGCCGTGCGCCCCGCCGATGTCGGCCACACGCTTATGCCTTGAGAAGTCGTAGACGCGCGTCACCTCTCCAGCGACCCCCGCTGACAGGTTGCCCATCGCCGCTGTGAAGTAAGCCGCCTCGTGCGGGTTCTGTGAATACCAATCCCAGAGTTCCGTGCCAAGCGCATCCTTCGTCTGGCTCTTGCCCGTCTTGACTACGGCGGCCATCCTGCCCCAGGGCTCCCAGTGCCCGTATGCGGTCTCAGCGGCGGCGAAGTCTTTCACCGAACCGGGAACGCCGGAGCGAAGGGTGTCGCCGAGTGGCGTGAGCCCGAAGCGCCCATCGCCGTCCATGGTGAAGACGCCGATGCTGGCCAGCATGCGCATGAGTCGGAAGGTCGCCAACGGATCGGCGCCGACCGCACGTGCCACCTCATCGCTCTTCCGCGGACCGCTCGCCAATTCGTCGGCGACGCCAAGTCGGGCGGCCGTCCCGACGGCCTGACTCGTCCAATAGGCTGTGACGATCTGCATCATCTGCGCCGGCGGCGGAAGTGTGTCCTTCATGAGGTCTCCTGTGACGTCAGAGCGCGAAGCCCACGGTCCCACTGATTGTCAGAGCCCGCATGATACCGCCCGACCCCCAGGCGTCAAGTTTCTGTGGACCTGTTAACGGCACGGTCTCTTTGCCGTAATACCAGTCGTGGGTGCCCTGGCGCCAGGCAGAGCCGATGTCGCTGCGGCTGTTTGCGCCGGAGTGTTCGTGGTCATTCTCGCGGTGGCCGCGTACTGGGATCCAGCCATTCGCGTCCTGCACATTTTCGAGTCAGTCCCGTATCTGCTCGCCGCTGGATTTTGTCTTCGCCGCAACACGTTCGGCTACGCGCTCGGCCTCGTTGGCGGCGTGTTCTGGATCTGGATGGCAGGATTCCTGAGCACGTTCATTCGCAACGGGTTCGAGCGGCTCGAGATGCTCTTTCGGACCGGCGCCGTTGACCGTCCGGACGTGCTCATCGCCGTGCCCGCGGCCATGGCCACCGCCGGCCTGGCGCTGTGCTGCGTCCTCGGCTACGCGCGCCGTCCGAACAAGTCGTGGCGCGATGCCGCCGTCCTTGGCGCCGCCGTGCTCGCGATCCCCGCGTTCTTCCTCGGGATTTTCGCGGCATTCATGCCGCAGTACCTTCGATTGTTCAGCGGTCTGCTGAACAAGTAGTATTCCTGGCATCTGACCTTTGCGATTAAAGCCCATGTGAGCGAGGCCCGCGCGAAGACGTTCGCGTTCCGCGCGCAAAAGACCATGTACGGCGGCAAGCGGATTGCCTCTGGCGACACGATCTTCGTCTTTGCAAGCGAGAACGAAGGCGGGTCAGGGCTCATCGCGAGTGGCGTCGTGACCTCGGCCGAAGCGACTCCGAGGAAACGCGGGATCGCCCGGCAGACGCCTCGCGTGAGCATCACGGTCAAACCCACCGCGCTCGCGAAGCGCCGGCTCGGGCGGAGCCAGCTCAAGCCGTTTGCCGAGTGGAACGACGGCCGGCCTGAGACTGAGCTCAATTTCAAGTTCTATCGTCAGGCCACGAACAAGATCGTCGGCATCTCCGACGAAGCGGCCGCGTTCCTCAATGGGTTCTTTTGACTCGACGTCCGCCCGGATATCCTGTCGTCATCGGAGGCGAAGTATGAGCGTGAAGCATGTCGCGAACGCCAGATTCGCGATCAAGGGCTGGGACGAGAAGCCCTACAGTGAAGGTCAGGACCTGCCAAAAATGACGCGTGCCGCTGTCACGAAAACGCTCACCGGCGACATCGCGGGTGAGGGCCACGTCGAGTATCTGATGATGTATCGCAGTGACGGCTCGGCCACGTTCATCGGCTTCGAGCGGATCGTCGGGCGTCTTGCGGGGCGGGCCGGCAGCTTCGTGCTCCAGCGCACGGGAGTGTTCGAGAACGGCATGGCGAAGGAGTCTTATGCCGTCGTCTCTGGCTCCGGCACGGGAGAGCTTCAGGGTTTGCGCGGCGAAGGCGCGACGGCCGTCGGGCACGGGATGGAGCATCCGTTCACGCTGACCTACGAGCTCGACTAGCCGGACGACGATCGACCCGAAACTCCCAATCCATGCTGAGATCGAGCGACCGCGATGATTCTCTTCCATCCGCTGCGTTTCGCCGGCAAGTCATCACGGGTGGTCAACATCCGTCGTGGGGTATGGCCGAGGTGCAGCGGCTGCTCGCGGCGTTGGCGCTCTGCTTCATCGCGATACTTCGATGACGCGTCCCGGTGAGATTCGTCGGCTGCTCAGTGGTGGCGATCGGCGCTCGATTGCGAAGTCCAATCGCGTGCGCCAGTTGATCGATCAGAACCCGTCGCTGGTGGCCGACCTGGCCGCGCTCACCGCGGACCAGGATTGGCTCGTCACGCAGCGCGCGCTCGATCTCCTGGAGAAGCTCGCGCGCGACCACCCGGAGTGGATCGCTCCGCACAAGACGATCTTCATCGGTCCGCTCGCCGAGAGCGACAAGTGGGAAATCCGGCTGCAAATCGTTCGAGCGCTGCCGTTGTTTCGGTGGAGTCCGGCACAAGCCCGCCGCGTCGAGGACATTCTGCTCGAGAACGTGACGTTTCCACAGATCTTCGTCCGGGCGTGGGCGCTCGACGGTCTGGCCACACTCGCGGAGCAGAGGGCGGCGCTCGCGCCTATCGTGCGCAAGCATCTCCGCGACTTCGAGGCGTCGCCGAGCAAGGCGCTTCAGGCGAGGGCGAAGCACATCCGGGCACGCCTCGGGGGACCGAGCGTCAGTGCCGAGCCGAGGAGGAAGAGATGAGCCGTCGCACCGTTGCACGTTTCAGCGTTTTGCTTTTCGTCGTGCTTACTTCGGGGTTCACGTCCGGCGCCGCCGGCAAGGTCGAAGGCACGTTCGTCGTCGCGGGCAAGGATGCGCAGCTGAAATTCGTGCGCGCGGTCCGCACGAAACTCGATGAAAAGGGACGGATGGGATTTGCTTTGCTGCTTTCGGCGCGAACCGCCACCGGCGACATCTCCCCGTGGCGAACGGCCCAGCCTTCCGAGCGCGGCAGCTTCATCTTCCTGATCCTGGAGCCGACCGGCGACGTCTGGGTCGCGGAGCTCGGCCACGCCTCCGCGAAGAGCGGCCGCTTCGGCGTGGTCAGCGAGGTGAAGACGTCGGGTTTCCACGTTCAAGGCGACCAGCTCGTCGTCACCGTGCGGACCGACGGCGAACAGCAGTTCACGGACGATCGCTTCAACGTCAATCTCAAGGTTGAAGCGACGATCGAACAGTAGACGGGACCAGGCAGAGTCGCCCGTCCTTTTCTGGCTGGGAGTCGTCAGATATCTCGCGTTCGGGCCGTTGTTCGCGGGTGTTGGCGCGGTGATGGCCGCGTCGTGGTGGCTGGCGCGCTCGTGACTGCTCGATCGAATCGCCATGTTGAGATCCCATGGCTTCTGGTTCTTCGTCCTGCTCTCGACCTGCATCGTCGGTCCATACGCCCTCGGCGTGCGGCCACGGACGCGTCGAGACTGGTTGTTCATTGCGCTGACCATTGCATTCGTCAGCTGGATGCTGCTCATGGCGCCGCTGCGCTCCTGACGAAGGGGGAAGTGAGCGCACAGGCTTCAGAGTCCTAGAGGAACACCATGCTCTATCTCGTCGTCGAACATTTCAACGGCGATCCGGTCTCGGTGTACCGCCGATTCAGAGATCAGGGTCGGATGGCGCCCGACGGCCTTCGCTACGTCCAGAGTTGGGTGACCGCGGACTTCGAACGCTGCTTTCAGATCATGGAGTGCGATGATCCCGCGATCATGAGTCAGTGGATGGATCGCTGGCGAGACCTCGTAACCTTTGAAGTCTTGCCGGTCATGACCTCGGCTGACGCCGTCGCCAGGATCGCGCCGCAACTTTGAGCAGCCAGCTGTCCTGGCCAAGCTATCATTTGGCAACCGGTAAGTAGCTGGAGACGAGACATGAATGACATCCGCTACGCCATCCGCACGCTGAGACGAAGCGCGGGCCTGACGCTCTTGATCGTCGCGTCGCTCGCGATCGGGATCGGCGCCAACACCGCAATCTTCAGCGTGGTCAACGCGCTGCTGCTGAAGCCGCTGCCATATCCGGACGCCGATCGCCTGGTCGTGTTATGGCTGCGGTCGCCGGGGATCAACATCCCGCAGGACTGGCCGTCGCCCGGACAGTACCTCGACGTCCAGCAGCAGAATCGGTCGTTTGCGGAGATGGCGATCTCGCACGGCCGCGTCGGCGCACTCCTCGCCGGCGCTGGAGATGCGTCGGGAACCCAGGACGGGCCGCAGCGGGTCGAAGGGCTCGAGACGTCGTCGAGCCTGTTTCATTTGTTGGGCGCGACGCCGCTGTACGGACGGCTTCTTCGTCCGGAAGAGGACTCGTTGGGACACGCGCCCGTCGTCGTCCTCAGTCACGCCTTCTGGCGCCGTGCGTTCGGCGCCGATCCGAACGTCGTAGGCAAGGTCATCACATTGAACGGATTCCAGAATCCGGACATCCCGGGCAACCAGTACGAAGTCGTCGGCGTGCTCGGGCCAGACTTCCTGCTGAACGGCGAGATCATGCCGACCGTCGCCGGCATCCGGCAGATGGACGTGTTTCTGTCGTTGCCCTTCGGCCCGGAGACACAGGTCAAGCGGCGCGGCGACGAAAACTTCAACATCATGGCGCGCCTGAAGCCGGGCGTGACGCCGGAATTAGCGAAGAGCGACGTCGCGGCGATCGCGAGCCGGATTCGTGACAAAGACCAGCGCGATCGCACGTTCACGATCGACGTCGTGCCGCTCGTCGAGTCTGTCGTCGGCAGCGTGCGCCTCGCGGTGCTGGTCGTGATGGGCTCGGTCACGCTCGTCCTGCTCATCGCGTGCGCGAACGTCGCCAACCTGTTGCTGACGCGCGCGACAGGCCGACAGAAAGAAGTCGCGGTGCGCACGGCGCTCGGCGCGAGCTGGCAGCGGCTCGTGCGGCAGCTGCTCACCGAGAGCCTGCTGCTCGGTCTGCTCGGCGGTGCCGCGGGTCTGCTCGTCGCGCGCGCCGCGCTGCGCGTCGTGCGGACGATCAATCCCGGCAACATCCCCAGGCTCGAGGCCATCGGCCTGGATGGCAGCGTGCTGTTCTTCACCTTCGCCATCTCGGTCATCACCGGTCTTTTGTTCGGCCTGGCGCCCGCGCTCCGCGCGGCACGCGTGGATCTCAGCTCGTCGATGAAGGCCGGCGGCAGAAACACGCAGGGCGAGGGCGGCTTCGGCAGTTCCCGCCGCCGTCTGCGCAGCCTCCTCGTCGTCGCCGAGGTCGCCATCTCGCTGATGCTGCTCGTCGGTGCCGGGCTCCTCATCCGGAGCTTCGTCCGGTTGCAGCACGTGTCCCCAGGCTTCGAGCCGGCGGGCGTCATCTCGATGCGCCTCGGCCCGAGCGCGCGTTCGTTCCAGAACCGGGAGGAGGCGCTGGCGTTCTATCGTCCGTACAACGATGCTCTGGCCGCCGTGCCCGGCGTGTCGATGCGCGGCGCCGTGTCGTCGCTGCCGTTCACGGCCTCGGTCGGCTGGGGCGGCATCAACGTCGAAGGCTGGACGCCCGAGCCGGGGCAGGAGTTGCAGGTCGATCAACGCGGTGCGACGCCCGACTACTTCCGGACGATGGCGATTCCGCTCGTCAAGGGCCGGTTCTTTGCTGATATGGACCTCGCGCAAAATGCCGCGCCCGTGTGCATCATCGACGAGAAGTTCTCGCAGCGCTTCTGGCCGAACGGCGACGCGGTCGGCAAGCATGTCTGGAATGGCGACGCGAACGCTCCCAAGGTGACGATCGTTGGAGTTGTCGGCACCGTGAAACAGTACGGCCTCGACATCGACGGCCGCATCGTCGTCTACCGCCCGAGTCCCAACTCCGGATGGCACGTCGCGAGGACGTCAGGCGATCCCGCCACGGTCGGCGCCGCGCTGGTCCGCAAGATTCACGAGCTGGATCCGACGGTCACCGTGGTCGACGTGCAGACGATGACGGAGCGGATGGGCGGATCGATGGCGCGCCAGCGCTTTTCGGCGGTCATGCTCGGCGCGTTTGCGATGTTCGCGTTGATTCTCGCGGTGGTCGGCGTCTACGGCGTCATGTCGCACCTGGTCACTCAAGGTGCGCACGACATCGGCGTGCGCATGGCGCTTGGCGCCGAGCGCAGCCGCATCCTCCTGATGGTGCTGCGCCAGGGCCTCGAGCTGACAGCCGCCGGCGTCGTGGTGGGGCTCGCCGGCGCGGCGGCGTTGACGCGCCTGATGGCGAGCCTGCTGTTCGGTGTGACCGCCACCGACGTCGTCACGTTCTCGACGGTGCCCCTGGTCTTGATCGCGACGGCGGTGATCGCGATCTCGGTTCCGGCGCTGCGCGCGACACGCGTGAATCCCGTGGTCGCGTTGCGTGAGGAATGAAGTCCGGGCTCCGGTCGATGACGCACGAATCCCTCATCGGAGGACTCTGTGGGCCACGCAACCGACGTCAAGAGTACGGCGGATCAGATCATCAGCCTCGAGCGCGCCGCACTCGATCGCTGGTGCGACGGCGATCCGGGCGGGTTCCTCGATCTCTACGGCGCCGACGTCAGCTACTTCGATCCTCTGACGGCCGCGCGCATCGACGGGCACGACGCGATGGCGGATTATTACCGTCCGTGGATCGGCAAGATCTACGTCGCGCGGTACGAGATGCTCAACCCGCACGTCGTGGTCGACGGGACGATGGCGCTCTTGACCTACAACCTCGTGAACTACGTGCGCGACGAGAATGCCGGCGAGTCCGTCGGTAGCAGCTGGAACTCGACGGTGGTCTATCAGCAGCGCGGCGGCACGTGGCGGACGATCCATTCGCACTGGTCGTTCACCCGCCACGAGGCGTTTCAGAACGTGACGGCGCAAGCCACAGAGGGGCTGGAATGAAGGCCACGCTCGAGAAAGCGTTCGGGTATCGAGGCAACCCGATGAACCTGCCGGTGCCGGATCTTGCGGCCGCGCTTCCGTTCTACGAAAGCGTGTTGGGGTTTCGCGTGCTTTCGACGCAGGACGCGCCGCACAAGGGCGCAGTCCTCGTGCGCGATCGGATCCAGATGGGACTCGCGGAAAACGGCGGCGATCCTGCCCAGGACGGATGCGCGTTTCACGTAGCCCATCTCGATGCCCTGTTCGCCGAGTTCACGGCCAAGGGCCTCAGCAGACAGCTGTCGAAGATCAGCGTCGAGCAACGCAAGGACGGTGCGTGGAACGTGTTCTACGTCGTCGCCCCCGATGGTTTGTGCTACTGGTTCGGCGAGCGTCAGGCAGTGTGAGCCGGCGGCGCGCCTACGACGAGGTCGATTACGAAGTGCGCAGCAAGCTGGATACCGGACGAAAGGCTTGAGCATGAAGCTCCCTGAAATCGTGTGGATCTCGATGCTCGTGGCCGTCGGCGCGCAGGATCCGCTGTACTTTCCTCCGCCCGATCGCGTCAGCGTGCCTGTGATGAGCGAGCTCTCGCCGATTGATTTGGCGCCTGGCGTGCACGTGCGCACCGTTGTCGGCGCCACCGGGTCGGTGTCGATCGGCGAATTCGAGCCCGGCTCATCGGCGGTGCTTCATCACCACACGAGAGAGCAGGCCGACGTCGGGATCACCGGCACGTTCGACATGACGATCGGCACCCATGTCGAAAAGCTCGGGCCCGACATGGGCGTTATCGTGAAGTCGAACGTGGCGCATTCGATCGCGAACAAGGGCACGGGTGTGATGACCGTGGTTGAGTTCCACACAGTGCCTCGCCCGGATCTGGTGCCGCCGCGCCCGGCGATGACGTTTCCCTCCAGCCCCGAGCCAGTCCCCATCCCCGACAACCGGACGCTCGTCATCAGGCTCGACCAGCCAGACGCAATACAGGCGCAAACGATCACCGGGCAGACGTGCACGATGACGTGGCGTCGGCTCGCCCGAGGTGCGAAGCCGGCCGATGTGCAGGCCGCGGGCACCGAGCTCCTGATTTACGTCCTCCGCGGCACGTTGCAGCTGGAGGCCACGGGCTCACCGCAGCGCGTGATGGCAGGCAGCGTGATCATCATTCCTGCGCACCAGCGCTTGCGCTTGCAGTCGGCGGATACCGAGGTGGCACTCGTCGAATTCAGCCCCGAGCGCCGGTAATCTTGTGGATGCGCTGAGCAAAGTTGGCTTCGGCATCATGGTCGCGGGACTGGCGATGCTGTTGACGCAGCGCCTCGTGTTGTCCCCCTCGGTGTCGGTGATCGTCCTGCAGTTGGCGGCAGTGGCGCTGATGGTCTGGGCGCGATTGACTTTTGGTCGCCGCAGCTTCCACGCGACCGCGTCGCCGACTCGAGGCGGGATCGTGAGGACGGGACCGTACCGCTGGCTCCGGCATCCGATCTACACCGCGGCGACGCTCTTCGGCTGGGCCTGTTGGCTGGGCCACCCGTCATGGTTCAGCGCGAGCATGGCTGGTCTCATGACGGCCGGCGCCGTGCTGCGCATGCTCGTCGAGGAATCGCTGCTCGTGGCGCGCTATCCAGAGTACGCAGACTACGCGCGCACGACCAGACGGATGGTCCCGTTCTTGTTTTGAGCGACTGGATGCACACCCGGCGCGCTGTTGGCGGTGACGAACCGACGCTGCGCGATCTCCGCATTCAAGCGCTGACCGATGCTCCAGAGGCGTTCGGATCGACGCTCGAGCGCGAGCTCGCGCGGACGGCTGAAGACTGGCGGCGCTGGCTCTCGCCAGGTCCGACGTTCATCCTCGAGATTGCCGGCCAGCCGCGCGGCCTCGTGGCCGCGAGACGCGACGACGACGTCCCCGGGATTGTGCATCTGATGGCGATGTGGGTACATCCGGACGGTCGCGGCGCCGGCGGCGCCGACGCGCTGGTCAACGAGGTTGCCGCCTGGGCCCGGGCCGAGGGCGCGGATGTGATTCAATTGCGCGTCATCGACAGCAATCGTCTGGCGCAGCGCGTCTACGAACGGAACGGCTTCCGATCCACGGGCCGGACGCACGTGCGCGAGCGAGACCAGGCGATTGAGCTGGAGATGGAACGACGACCATGACGACCGCCGACATTCGCGCGCTGTTCCCCGGCCTCGCCGACACGATCTACATGAACACCGCCACGATGTCCGTGGGGTGCACGCCCGCGCGCGAAGCCTACGAACGTGCAGTGGAGCGCTGGTCCGCGGGCCGGTTCGACTGGGTCGAGACCGAACGAGCGGGGGAGGATGCCCGCGCCTTGTTCGCCGAGATCGTTGGGGCGTCACCGGAATGTGTCGCGATCGTTCCGTCCGTGAGCGCCGGCGCCGGCATCGTCGCGTCCAATCTGCCGCCCGCCACACACGGCGAGAACGTCGTCGTCGCCGAGAACGAGTTCAGCTCGAACTATTTTCCGTGGCTGATGTTGCGAGCGCGCGGCTTCGACGTGCGCGCGGTCAGACCCGTCGGCGACGGTATCACGGCCGAGACGATCGCCGAGCGTGTCGACGGAGGCACGCGCCTGATCGCCGTCAGTGCGGTGCACTCGCCGAACGGCTATCGCGCGGATCTGGGTGCGATCCGCCAGGTCGCGAATCGATCAGGCGCGTGGCTCTTCGTGGACGCGTGTCAGGCAGCAGGCGCCGTACCCGTCGACGTGATGCGCGATGAGATCGATTTCCTCGCCGCGTCGAGTCACAAGTTCTTGCTCGGCGCGCGGGGCATGGGCTACCTGTACGTGCGTCGCGAGCTCCTCGATCGCATCAGCCCGGTATGTCCAGGCTGGAAGGCCGGCCGCAAACCGATGGAGAGCTTCTACGGTCCGGGGATGGACCTCTCGCCGACGGCGTCGAAGCTCGACAGCTCCTTGATTTGGTTTGCAGCGCTGGCCGAGCAAGCGTCCCTCGGCGTGTTTCGTCAGCTCGGGATCAAGGCCGTCCTCGATCGCAACGCGCAGCTCTCACGCCGGCTCAACGATACGCTGGCCGCACGTTGTCCTGGTTTTCGCCCGTTCCCTGAGCGCCACCGCTCGACCATCGTCTCGGTCCCGATCGAAGACGCTGACGCGGTGATGAAACGTCTCACTGCGGCCAACGTCGTGGCCGCCGTGCGTGCTGGCCGCGTGCGTCTGTCCGTGCACTTCTACAATCTCGAAGAAGAGATCGACCGCGTCGGCGCCATCGTCGGGGCTCAGGCGTGAGATCGGCGTGAAGAACGTCCTGATCGGCGCGCTGACGTTTCTGCTCGCCGCGTTCGCGCCGGGCATGGTGCTTTCCCTCGGCGCGATGTTGTCGTCGCCCGTCGCGTCACAGCGTCCGGATCCGACCGGTGACTTGCTGATGGTCCTGATCTATTACGGCGCGACGAACGGCCTCCGGACGGTCGGCTTCGCCATTCCAATCGCGTTGAGCCAGGCGTGGCGGCGCTGGTCGACGAAGCGCGTCTTCATCACCGCGGCCGTGCTCGGCTTCACGTCGCCCGTCACCTCGCTGCTGGGCCTGGCGCTGATCGTGAAGGGAGTGCTGCCGATGTTCCATTGGGCCCCGTGGCTGGCCACGGGTCTCTCGTCGGGCGTCCCGGGGTTGCTCCTGGGACTGTTCGCTATTGGGATTGTCGTGATCTGGCCAGAAACGAAACCGAAATAGGCGTCTTCTCGTCCTAGAATCACAGTCCCAGGAGCATTCATGGCCACCTTCATGCAGGACCTGCGCTATGCCGTGCGCAGCCTTCTCAAAGCCCCGGCGTTTCCTCTCGCGGCGATTGCCACGCTCGCGTTGGGGATCGGCGCGACGACCGCGATCTTCAGCACGCTGAACGCGGTTCTACTCAAGCCGCTCCCATATCCGAACGCGGAGGATCTCTACAGCCTGCGGACGGCGTTGACGGACGGCCGCGTCACGACGGGGCTGCTCTCCGGCGGCGAGATCTACCGACTGAACGATCCGAAGCTCTCGATCGCGCGCGCCGCGGCGTTTCAGCCCGCGGATTTGACGCTGCTTCGCGAGGACGGCACGCCGCAGCACGTCAGGGTCTATGGCGTGACCGAGGGCTATTTCGAGATGTTCGGCCTGCCGATGACGAAGGGCGGCTTCACGCACGACGACTTCACGCCGCCTCCGCCTCCACCACCTCAGGCGCCGGGTGCGCCGCCGCAACAGCAGCCGCCACCGCCACCTCCGCCGACGGTCGTCATCTCGTACCAAATCTGGAGGAGCCTGTACAACGGCGACGAGCAGATCGTCGGCAAGCCGATCCGTTTCGCCGAGGTCGCCACGACGATCGCGGGCGTCGCGCACCGCGATTTCGACACACCGCACGGTGCGGATTTCTTCTTTGCGCAGCGGGTGCCGCCCAACGACGTCAATCACGGGCAGGAAGGCTTCATGCGCCTCAAGCCGGGCACCACCCTCGCCCGTGCGAAGAGCGAGATGCAGACCGTGATGGACGGCCTCGCGAAAGAGTTCCCCGCCTCGGATCGCAACCGCGTCTACGTGCCGAAGCCGATCGTCGAATCGATCGTCGGCGATCTCGGTCCGATCCTCGTGATCGTGATGTCGGCGACGGGGCTGCTGCTCCTGCTGGCGTGTGTGAACGTGACGAACCTGCTGCTGGCGCGGGGATCGGCGCGGGCGCGTGAGATGGCCGTGCGCGTGTCGCTCGGCGCTCAACGCGGGCGGATCGTGCGCCAGCTTCTGACCGAGTCCGTGCTGCTCTCCACGGCCGGCGCCGTGCTCGGCGTCGCCGTTGCGTATGCGGGCGTGCGCGCGCTGCTGGCGCTGGGCGCGTCCAGGCTGCCTCGGCTCGAGTCGGTGACGTTCGACGCGCGCGTGCTGCTCTTCGCGCTCGCCGCGCTCGTCATCACGGGTCTGGTCGTCGGATTCGCGCCGGCGATCCGGCTCGCGCGCACGGACGTGCGCACGCTGCTCAACGAAACGGGACGATCGAACAGCGGCGGCCGCGCCACCGCGCGCTGGCTGAGCGCGATGACGGTCGCCGAGATCGCGCTCGCGATCATGCTCGTGGCCGGCGCCGGCTGGCTGGTCCGGACGTTCTCGAATCTCCGCACCATCGACGCGGGCTTTATCGCGGAGAAGCGGCTGATCTTCGACGTCGCGTTTCAGGGCCAGCGATACCCGAACGGCGACGCCGTCCACGCGGCGCGAAACGACTTGATCGAAAAGCTGCGCGCGATTCGCGGCGTCACCGCCGTGGGGGCGACGTCCGCCTATCCGTTGCGCGGCGCGCTGGAAAACTCGCTCATCCTGGCGCTGCACGGCGAGTCGGTCGATCAAACGAACCCGATGGGATCGCGACAGCGTTTCGTCACGCCCGGGCTGTTTGCGGCGATGGGCTCGAAGCTCGAGCAGGGCCGCGACTTCGGCCCGGAGGACCTGCCGAACACGCAGCCGAATGTCATCGTGAACCGGACGTTCGCGAAGCGGTATCTCTCCGGCCGCGACCCGATCGGCGTGAAGTTCTCAGCAGGATATCCCCAGCCCAATCCCGCCAACGAGGTCACCATCGTCGGCGTCGTCAACGATATCCGCCAGAAGTCACTCGAGCTCGAGGCCGAGCCCGCGTTCTACTCGCCGCTGACACAGATCCCGGTCCGGCGCATGACGATGGTCGTGTCGACCTCGCTCGCGGACGTCGGCCCGCTGCAGGGTGCGGTTCGTGACGAGCTGCGCAAGCTCGATCCGCAGATGGCGATCGACTTCGAGCTCGCCACCGACGTCGTCAACGCGACGACGAGCCGTCAGGAGCTCGGCATGACGCTGATGCTGATCTTCGGCGCGGTCGCGGTCGTGCTCGCCGCTGTCGGCATCTACGGCGTCGTTGCCTACGCGGCGGCACAACGGCGCGACGAGCTGGCGACGCGCCTCGCGCTTGGCGCGACCCCGGGCGGCGTGTTCTGGCTCGTGATGAGACAGGGCGGGATGCTCGCGCTCATCGGCACCGCGATCGGGCTCGCGACGGCGTACTTGTCCGGCCGCATCGTGTCCAGTCAGATCTACGCGATTCGCGCCTCGGATCCGCTCATGCTTTCTTCGGCCATCCTGCTCGTCGTCCTCATCGCCACATTTGCGACGATGATTCCGGCCTGGCGCGCGTCGAGACTGAGTCCGGCGAGAGTGCTGCATCCGGAGTAGGCGAACGCCCGGGTGAGCGCACGCCTCGAGATCGTCGCCTACGACCCGCGATGGCCTGAGTTGTTCGAGGCGGAGGCCGGGCGTATCCGCCGGGCCCTCGGACCGCTGGCCGTACGGATTGATCATCACGGCTCGACGGCCGTGCCAGGTCTTGCTGCAAAGGCGATCATCGACATTCAGGTGTCGGTGCCAAGTCTTCAACCGCTCGACGCGTTCGGCCCGCCGCTCGAAGCGATCGGCTATCTGCACGTGCCGCATGCCGACGACGCGTTCTGTCCGTTTTTCCACCGGCCGGCCGACTGGCCGCACACGCACCACGTGCACGTCGTCGAATCTGGTGGCGGGGAGGAGCGGCGCACGCTGGCGTTTCGGGACTATCTCCGCGCGCACGCCGACGCGGCGCGCGAGTACGAGCGGCTGAAGCGCACGCTGGCCGCGCACTCGATCGCGACCGATCGTGAATCGCGCGAGGCTTACGCTCGTGCGAAAGCCGATTTCATCGGGCGGATTGTCGCGACGGCGCTCAGCGAGCGAGGCAGGACGCCGGCGCTCTCGCTCGTCGAGGAGGGTGGCGTGCGCGTCGTCGAGGGCGCGCCGAACGAGCCCCTGATGACCCGCGTGGATGATGCGAGTCGCGTGATCGAAGCGTGCTTTTCACACCGCGCGCGGCTGGCGTTGCTCTACGCCTCGAATCTGACGGAGCGCTTCTTTGATCTGAGCTCGGGCGACGCCGGCGCGATCCTGCAGAAGCTGCGGAACTACGGCGTACGCCTCGCCGTTGTGTGCCCACCAGGATCCGTCCAGTTCAGCAGTCGCTTCGGGGAGATGCTCGCCGAAGAGCATCGGCGACGGGACTTTCGTGTGTTCGAAACGCGTGCAGCCGCGCTGGAGTGGCTGTCGCAATCGTAGAATCGGGTGGACAACATGTCTCTCCGACAGATACGTCCGGCGTGGCTCTTGCCGTTTCTGTCTGCCATGCTGTGCGCTCAGGTTGCGCCCACGCCCGCGCCGCTCCCTCCGCCGGGCAAGCTCATCGATGTCGGCGGCTGGCGGCTGCATCTCAATTGCACGGGCGAGGCTCGCGCGTCGCAGCCGACGGTGATTCTCGAAGCGGGGATGGGCGATTTCTCGGTGGAGTGGAGCCTCGTCCAGCCAGGCGTCAGCAGCTTCGCGCGCGTGTGCTCGTACGATCGGGCCGGCGACGGATGGAGCGACCTCGGCCCGCATCCGCGGACGATGCATCAGATCGTCTACGAGCTGCATACGCTGCTGGAAAACGCTGGCGTCAAGCCGCCGCTGCTGCTCGTGGGCCACTCCTATGGCGGCTGGCTCGTGCGTCTCTATGCCTCGAGCTATCCTGCCGATGTGACCGGCATGGTGCTCGTCGAAGCCGGCGCCGACGATCCCGTACGCATGTTGCCGGACGGTACGCTCACGCACTCGTCCAATCTCGCAACGGACAGACCTGTTCCGTCGATCAAAACGGCGAATCCTCTGCGCATCAGCGACATTCCTCCCGCCGCGCTGGCGCAGATGACGGCTGGTCTGCAGCAAGCCGCCGCGAGTGCGAATGCCCCGCCGCGCGATAAGCTCCCGCCCGATGCGCAGCGAATGAGAACATGGGCGCTCGGCCAGTTGGGGCACGTGGCCGCGGCGGTGAACCCGTTCGAGAACGAGGAGCTCGCCGGCCTGCGCGCGGAGCGAGCGAAGCGCGAGTACCCGCTGGGCGACCTGCCGCTGATCGTGCTGACGCGCGGTCTCCCTGAAGAAAACGGTCCCGATGCGAAGGCACTGGAGGCGGAGCACCGTCGTGACCACGAGGCTGTCGCCGCGCTGTCGCGACGAGGGAAGCTCGTCGTGGCCACGCACAGTGGTCATCACGTGCAGCTCGATGAACCCGAACTCGTGATCCAAGCAATTCGTGACGTCCTCGGGGCATCGAAAGGCACTCTGCGCGCTCGTGCTAGCATCTCGCGCTAATCAGGAGGCGGGATGCGAGCACTGGCGATTGTGTGTGTCGTCGGGTTGGCGTTGGTGAGCGCGTGCGCGGCCCCGCCGTTGGCCGTGGACATGCAGAAGGAAGAGCGGGCGATTCGCGCGCTTGACGCGGACTGGAACGCGGCGATCGCGAAGAAAGACCTGGACGCCATCGTCAACCTCTACGCGGCTGACGGTGCGACGATGTGGCCGGATGCGCCGCCATCGAAAGGCACCGCGGCGATTCGCGCGGCCTGGGTCGAGCTGATGAAAACGCCCGGCATCACCGGGACCATTGTCGCGGATCGCATTCAGGTCGCGCAGTCTGGTGACCTGGCGTTCGACGAAGGCCACGTCGACCTTGAAGTCGACACGCCGCAGGGCCGCGAGAAGGAAACCGTCAAGTATCTCGTCGGCTGGAAGAAGGTTGGCGGCGCGTGGAAGGTCGCGTACGACATGTACAACGCAAACGCTCCCGCGCCTCAGCCGCCCCCACCCGCGCCGGCGAAAGGCAAGGGGAAGTGATGAGGTGAGCCGATGCGAATCCTGTTGCTGGCGCCAATCGTCGCGGCGCTGCTCAGCAGTACGTCGCCGCCGGTCTCGCCGATCCGCATTGGCGCCACCGGCAGTTTCCTGACCGATGACGACGTCGCGCAGATCAGGAAACTGGCGGAAGATACCGGCCGTAAGGCATGGGTGATTGTGGGCGATCCGGTTCCGCAGATCCCCGGCACGTGGTTCGTCAGCGTCTACCTCGAGCCGGATGGATCGAACCGCGACGTCCGGCGCGGAGTCCTGGTGAGGGTCCAGGCGCCGCTCGATGGGCCTGCGGCCTACAAGAAGTCGAAGATCTGGACGCGCGTTTCGTCCGGCGAGTTCGCGCAGGCCGCGGTGCCGGGGCGGAACCCGGACGAAGTGCTGGGCAGCAGCGATCCCAGCCGCCCGTTTGTCGTCTCGGGCACGATGGCGGATGACACGCTCAAGAGCCTCGTTGCGTTCATCCGGACGAGCCCCAAGGTGACCGCGCCGCCAGTCGATCCGCAAGGCAAACCGCTGGGTTATCCGTTCGAGCAGGTTGAGGGGTTGTGGCCAATCGACTCGATCACGGAGAAGAGCGACGGCGTGCAGGTGTCGCTGGTCGATTATCACCAGGGAAGAGCCGGCCAGCTCGTCGTTCTGCTCTCAAACGGTCCGTCGTGGATCGTGGAGCGGATTTCGACGTGGGACGTGAATTGAAACGCGCCGCAGTCGCGCTGTTCGCCAGCGGCGTCGTGCCGTTTGTCCGGCTCGTCGAGCCGGAGCAGCTCACGGACTCCCTGTTTCATCGACCGCCCGCGGCGTCGGGCGAGGGCTTTCAGCGGCCGGACGGGTATTCCAGGCCGGATCTCCATGACACAGCGCAAAGCTGATCAGGTGCCGTTTCGGAACCGCAGCCCCTATGGCTGGTGGATTGCGACGTACCTCGAGCGATTCGAGTACGACGATGAGAACAAGCGCAATTCGGGCCGTCGGTGTCTCGCTTGGGAAAACACGGTCCTAATTCGCGCCAAGACGCGCGGGCAGGCGTACCGGAAGGCCGTGGCCGTTGGCAGGCGGGCCGACGGCATGGAAGGATGGCATTCGGAGACGAAGCGACGAGGAAGGTGGTTGTTCGAAGGTCTGACCGACCTTTTGCCGATTTACGAGAGACTCGAACACGGTTCAGAGATCCTTTGGAAGGTCCACGAGAACCGAACTGTCCGCAGCATCAAGTGTCTGATCAGCAGGAAGGAAGATCTGGCGGTGTTTGATGACCGCCCGCTATCGCGCAGGGGCGACCGCCGCGTCGTGCGTTGATCAGCAACGGAAGCGGCCGCAGAGCCGTGCTAGCATCGCGGCGATCTTTATCATTCGGGATTGACCGCCTGTCCATGAACACACGCCGCCAATTCCTCATTCGCGCGCCGCTCGGCGTTCTCGTCGCGGCGGCTGCCTGTAGCAAAGAAACACCGCCCGCATCGGCGCCGCCCACGCAAGCGACGCCGACAACCGCGGGCGCGCCGCCGGCGTTTGCGACCGCTCCCGGCGCCGGACCGGCCATCACGGCCACGACCTTCAGCGAAGCCGAGAAACTGATGCAGGTCACGATGGCGCCGGCCGAGCGCCAGCAGGCCGTGGACTCGTGGCGCAGCGCGATGGCGCCCTACCTCGAACGCCGCACGGGCCCGAGGAAAGTGGCGATCGCCGCGACCGACGCGCCGGCCACCCTCTGGAATCCGATGCTGCCGGGCGTTCCGGCCGGATCGGCGCGCGATCGACTTGTCCGATCGAAGCCCGACGCCTCGCCGCTCCCGGCATCAGACGATGCGATCGCCTTCGCTCCGGTGACGCAGCTATCGCGCTGGATCGAGTCGAAGAAGCTCACGTCCGCGCGGCTCACGGCGATCTATCTCGAGCGAATCGCGCGGCTCGACCCGAAGATCCGCGCCGTCATCACGATCCCCCAGGACTACGCGCTCGCGCGTGCGAAGCAGGCCGACGCCGAAATCGCACAGGGCAAGTACCGCGGCCCGCTCCACGGCGTGCCGTACGGCGTGAAGGATCTGCTCGACACGAAAGACATCCTGACGACGTACGGCGCCGAGCCGTTCCGCAATCGCGTGCCGGCCGCGGACTCGGCCGTCGTGAAGAGATTGAACGACGCAGGCGCGGTGCTGGTCGCGAAGCTCTCGCTCGGCGCGCTGGCGCTCAACGACATCTGGTTCGGTGGTCAGACGATGAACCCGTGGGTGCTCGAGGAGGGGGCGTCGGGATCGAGCGCCGGCCCGGGCGCCGCCACGGCCGCGGCGCTCGTCGCCTTTTCAGTTGGCAGCGAAACCGGCGGCTCGATCGTCGCGCCAGCGATGCGGTGCGGCGTGACCGGCTTGCGGCCGACGTTCGGCCGCGTGCCGCGCACGGGCGCGATGACGCTGTGCTGGTCGCTCGACAAGCTCGGGCCGATGACACGGTCCGTCGAAGACGCGATGCTCGTCCTCCAGGCGATCGCGGGCCCGGACGCCGGCGATGCGTCGAGCGTGCCGAGCCATCTCGATTTCGACGCCACGGCGCCGGTCAAAGGTCTCAAGGTTGGCTACATCGCGCCATGGATGAAAGACAACCCGGCGACCGATATCGATCGCGCCGCGATGGAGACGATGAAGTCGCTCGGCATGGAGCTGAAAGAAGTCACGCTCCCGGATTGGCCGTACGGCTCGCTCATGCCGATCTTGTTCGCCGAGGGCGCGGCGTCGTTCGAAGATCTCGCGCTCAACAATCTGCTCGGCTCGCTGAAGGTCCAGGTCAAGGACGCGTGGCCGAACATGTTTCGAATGACGCGATTTCTGTCCGCGGTCGATTTCGTCCAGGCCGATCGCCTGCGCCGCAAGGTCGCGCTCGAGATGGCGCGCATCTTCAAGGATGTCGACGTCCTGCTCGTGCCGTCCCTTCGGGACGAGCAGCTCACCATCACGAACTTCACGGGGCATCCGTCGCTCACGTTGCGCGCCGGATTCGTGCAGGTCGCCGAGGCACGCAGTGACTGGGCGCCCGACCCGGACAACCCGCTGCCGAAATTCAACCCTCCACGCCGCGTGCCGCACGGGATCACCATCCTCGGCAGGTTGTTCGATGACGGGTTGATTGGGCAGGTGGGCGTCGCGCTGGAGAAGGCGTTCGGCGTCGTTGGCGAACGCCCGCCAGGATTCTGAACGGATTGCCCGTCCATGGCAACGATTGCCGTCGGTGACGTCCACGGTTATCTCGCGCCGCTTGACGACCTGCTCGCCGCGATAACGCCAAACATCGCGGTCGGCGACACCGTCGTCTTTCTCGGCGACATCATCGATCGTGGTCCCGACTCCAAGGGGTGCGTCGATCGCATCCTTCAGTTCCGCGAACAGACTCCAGCCGACGTCGTCGCGCTCTGCGGCAATCACGAACAGTGGATGCTGCGATCGAAAGCAGATCCGACGCGGCACTCGTGGCTGTTGGGAATGGTGCTGTTCGAGACTATCGGGAGCTACTCGATCGACGCGTCGGCGCGGATTCGCGAGGCGATGGCGACAGCAGGTAGCCGGCTGTTCCTAGAGCGGGTCGCGCTGCCATACGACCTTTTTTTTGACGCGTTTCCGCCCGCACATCTCCAGTTCTTCGAGGAGCTGCGGATGTACTACCGTGGCGCTGATGGAGTGTGTGTCCATGGTGGCGTTGATCCCCGGGTGACTTGCCTGGAGGAGCAAACGACTGACGCGCTGATATGGGGTGCGAAAACATTCCCGGAGGCATACGACGGCAGGGAGCTCGTCGTCTACGGCCATCACAACAACGCCGAAGTCGATGCACGCGGATGGCCGCATCCAAATATCGCCGGTGCGACGATTGGCATCGACACGATCGCGCATGGCGTGCTGACCGCAATTCGGCTCCAGGATCGTCGTGTTTTTCAAAGCGCGATGTTTCAGAATGCAAAACGCGGGGAAGACTGAGACGATGGCGCCTCGCCGGGCGGCTGGCCAAGCGCCTCGGGCCTGATCTGGTCCTGGGTCGCAGGAGGCGACATGCGTATTCCCGAGTTGTTCGTGGTTCTCCTGATTGGCGTGGTCTGGATTATTCCAATTGCGGCGGCGGTGTGGGCGCTCGTCACGCTCTATCGCATTCGCGCGACCCAGGAAGACATGCGGCAGAAGCTCGACACACTGGCGCGGCTCATGCAATCCGGGCGCACGCCGTAACGCGCTGTGTAAGGGCATGACGTCGTCCATCGAGCCCTCCAAAGGTGTCTATCTCCTCGTCGTCGACGGCTTCGCGGATTGGGAGCCGGCGCACGCGGTGGCCGAGCTTCGACGCAACGGCGGATACCGCGTCGAAACCGTCGGTCTGACGGCGAACCCGGTACGCTCGATGGGCGGCGTCACGGTGTTGCCATCGACGACCATCTCGAGTGTCGACACGGCGGACGTCGCCGTCTTCATTCTTCCGGGTGGCGACCGGTGGGAGACCGCGCCGGTCGAGCCCGAACTCGGCGCGTTACTCGAGCGGCTCGACGCCAGCGAGGTGCCGATCGCCGCCATTTGTGCGGCGACGGTGGCGATCGCGCGCGTCGGCCTTCTCAGGGGACGGCGCCACACGAGCAACGGTCTCGAGTACCTGCTTGCGCTCGTCCCCGGCTACGCGGACGCGGATGCCGAGCGCTACGTCGACGCGCCCGCAGTCCGAGACCGGCACCTCATCACCGCGAGCGGATTGGCCGATATCGAGTTCACCCGCGAGCTGTTCGAGGAGCTCGGCGTGCTGTCGCCCGAGGATCGGGCGCTGTGGGCATCGATGTTCCGCAGTGCGACGCTGCCGCGGGAATCCGTATGATCATATGCAGGTCTCTCGTCGCCGTCGCAGTCGCTTCGACCTTTGTGCTCGCGTGTTCAGAGCCCGACGTCACCAGGCTGACCGGTGACCCGCTCAATCCCGAGCTCCATCGCGCGGAGCTCGTCGCGATCGACGCTGTCCTCTTCGAGGACGGCCCGTTGAGCGATGAGGGCCGCACCCAGGTCGCCGACTCGCTCGAAGCGCTCGCGAAAGTCGCGGAGGCTGACGGCACCAACACGATCGCCAACGTGTACGCGAAGGAAATGCGCACGCTGGGGTCGCGCGTGACGCGCAGCAGCGTGGGGACACCGCTGGCGAACTCCGACCTCCGGACGCAGTGGCTGAGGATCCGCGGCAGCCTCTTCAACGACGCGGCCTGGTTCCGCCGAAGCTCGGCGGATCCGATCGAACCGGTCGTGCCTGGTCCCGCGCCGCCTGGCGGGCTGCGTCCCGCGACCGCGGACGAGCGCCGCCGCCTGGACGACGTGTTGATCTCGCTGACCGACTTGCTCAGTCGCGCCAAGGACGACCTGCCGAATGCGAGTGACAGCGAGGAGCGCCGGCGCCTGTCGACGGATCTGCAGCGCGAGCTCACGCTGGACGTCGAGCGGCTGGGCCCGCTCCCGGGCGTGTTCGACATCGACAACTTCTACCGGGGCGCGCAGCTCTCGGCGACGGGTGCGATTGGGAACCTGCGCGCGCTCGCCGGCCTGGATGCCCGCGCGCCCAGAACCAGCCGTGAATACTTGATTCAGAAGGCCGAAGAGCAGCTGGACAAGGCGCGCGAAGACGTGAAACACCTGCTGCCGTTGAGGTAAACGAAATGCTCGAGCTCCGACCGACCTGCGAGAACTGCAACACGCCGCTGCCGCCCGACTCGCTCGAGGCGCGCATCTGCACCTACGAGTGCACGTTCTGCGCGCCCTGTGTGAACAACGTGCTCGACAATGTGTGCCCGAACTGCGGCGGCGGGTTCGTGCCGCGCCCGATCCGGCCGTCGCGCAACTGGAAGGGCGACAACTACCTCGGCAAAGATCCCGCGAGCACGAAGGTGAAGCACCGGCCCGTCGATCCGGCCGCACACGCGAAGTTCGCGGCAACGATCAAGACGATCCCGCCCCACAAGCGATAGAGTGTTCGGGGAGGACCCATGCGCCCTGGACATTGGTTTGCTGTTTCCATGATCGTGCCGCTCGCCGCGACGCCCATGGCCGCGCAAGACCGCGGTGGACAACGCGGTGCTCAACCGGCCGCGACGGCCACGCCCGCGATGACGCTGATGATCTCCGGGTTTCCCGACGGCGGCGTGATTCCCGTCAAGTTCAGCCAGGCCGCGGAAGGCGCCGCGCCCGGCGAGGGCACGTCGCCCGCGATGAGCTGGGCCAACGTGCCCGCCGGCACGCAGACCTTCTTCCTCCACATGCACGACCTCGACGTCGTCCGCAACAAGACGACGGACGATCAGGCGCATTGGGTGTTCTGGAACATTCCCGGAACGATGACGGGTCTGCCGGAAGGCGTGCCCAAAGGTTTGCAGCGGCCGGACGGCAGCTTCCAGATGAGCGCGACGGGTCCGGTTTATCGCGGGCCCGGCGCCGCCGCGACCGGTCCGCTCCATCACTATGTGTTTGAACTCTACGCGCTGGACACGAAGCTCGACGTGCAGCCGGGCGCCGACGCGTTCGAGACGCGCGCGGTGATCATGAAAGCGATCCAGGGACACATTCTCGCGAAGGCGGTCTACGGAGGGCTGTTCAAGCGGCCGCAGTAGTGCGCTCGCTCTTCTCATGATTTCCGCGTCGGAAGCTCTCGAACGTCTACGGCAAGGCAATCGGCGATTTGTGGCGGAACGGGCCCGGCGAGGCTCCGGCCAGACCGCCGGGCGCCGCGCGGAAATCGCTGACGGCCAGGAGCCGTTCGCGATCATCCTCGGCTGCTCGGACTCCCGCGTCCCGGCCGAGCTCGTGTTCGATCAAGGTCTCGGCGATCTCTTCGTCATCCGCGTCGCCGGCAACATCGTCGCGCCCTCGCTGGTCGGCAGCGTCGAGTTCGCCGCCGAGCAGTTTCACACCCGGCTGGTCGTGGTGCTCGGGCACACGCAGTGCGGCGCCGTGACCGCGACGCTGGAGCAACTGCGGCGCCCGGCGAGCGGCCAATCGAAGAACCTCAAGTCCATCGTCGACCTGATTCGCCCCGCCGTGAAGGATTTGGTCAACCCGGACGGCACGCCGTACGACGAATCGATGGTCTCACGCGCGGTTCGGGCGAACGTGCGCGCGTCGGCCGATCACCTGCGTCACGGATCGCCCGTGCTCGAGCAGCTCATCCAGACGAGCGGGCTGCTGGTCGTCGGCGCGGAGTACTCGCTCGAGACTGGCGTCGTCGATTTCTTCGATGGTGCGCCTGGCGCCTCGCGTTAGTCGGCGCGCCTGGCGGCTTTGATGAAGTAGATTCCCCAACTGACGGCCAGCAACTGCGCAGAGATGTAACTCGCCGCCTGCAACGGGCCAACGGCGGAGTGCACGGACCCGGTCACGACGGTGACGTACTCGATCGCGAACAGCACGCAGACGATCGCGCCCAAGACTTTCACCCAGATTGGAAACAGCCGGCAGAACGTGATGAGGATTTGAGCGGGGATCATCAAGAGCACCGCAGCGACGGCCATGCGGACATCGATGTGCTCGATCACGATCGCGGCGAAGTACACGCCGTACACAATGCCAAGCATCGTGAAACCCGCGGCCGCGAGGTCTTCGCCTCGTCTGGCCAGCCAGATGCCCGCGATGACGTTGGCAAAAATGGCGCCGCCCGAGCCGATCTGCCAGCTTACGGCTTGACCGAACGATTCAGCCGGCATCCTGTCGCCGACCACACCGCATACCAGGTAGAGCAGGTACCCGCCGAATGAGAAGTACGGCGCGTATCGATTTGATGGATCTTCCGCCGGCGCCATCGACTAGAGTCGGCCCGCGGCGGCCTTGAGCAGCGCGATGACCTGATCCTTCTGCAGGCGCGCGTTCGGTCCCTCGAGCTCGACGGACAGGAACACGCCTTTCGCGAGCGTCTTCGCGTTGACGCGGGTCGGCTGGTCGGACTCGAACGTGGCCGCGTCGCCGATGCCGGGCACCTCGCCGGCGACGCCGCCGGCCTTCACCCGCGCCGCCATCGCCTGTTTGATCAGGGCGGTGCTCAGGCCGGGGAACGCCTTGGACGCGTCGGTGGCGAGGACGTTCAGCTGATACTGGCCCGTCGCCGAGTAGTTCGCCGGGCCCCACGTGTAGGTGCAGCTGACGGAGCCCAGCGCCGCGACCTTGCCCGGCGTGCCGTCTTTGACCAGGGTGCCAGCCATCTCTTGAATTTCCGCGACCGTGAGGAGCGCACACGCGTCCTTGGGCATCGCTGAGGTCTGGCCCCCTGCGCTGGCGGCGGCCCCGGCGAACATGGCCAGCCCGATGACGAGAGCGTTCTTGCTCATGACTCCTCCTGGTGGAAGGATAGCGCCATGAAGGCCGCGCCCAAAAGCATTAACGCCTATCTTGGTCGACTCGACCGCGACAAGCGCGCCGCCCTCCAGAAGCTGCGCAAGGACATCCGCGCGGCCGCTCCGCGCGCCGAAGAGTGCATCAGTTACCAGGTGCCGGGGTTTCGCCTCGATGGCAAGATGCTCGTCTGGTTTGGCGCGGCGGCACATCACTGTTCCTTCTTTCCTGGCGCGACGGTGAGTGCGTTCAAGAACGATCTCAAGGCCTACAAGACGAGCAAGGGCACGATTCGATTCGATCCGGCTCACCCGCTGCCGGCGACGCTCGTACGCAAAATCGTGAAAGCGCGAATCAAGGCGCGCGGGTAATACAAGGGAGCATCCCGATGCACGTCGCCGACGCTCAACGAGAGGGACGAGGGATCTTCATCGGCGGGTTCGTCGGGCAGGTGGTGTCGGGTGGGCTGTGGCTGGTGTCCGCGGCGTTCGCGACGTGGATGTCGCCCAAAGCCGGGATCATCGCGATCGTGCTCGGCGGCCCGCTGATCTTTCCGCTCACGCAGGCCATCTTGCGCGCGAGCGGGCGGCCCGCGACGCTCAGTGCCGGCAATCCATTCGGCCAGCTCGCCATGCAGGTGGCGTTCACGATCCCCGCGACGCTGCCGGTGGTCGCCGGCGCGGCGCTCTACCGGCTGAACTGGTTCTATCCGGCGTGCATGATCGTGGTCGGCGCGCACTACTTTCCGTTCGTGTTTCTCTACGGCATGTGGCAGTTCTGGATCCTCGGCGGTCTGATGGTCGCGGGCGGCGTGATGATCGCCCTGTACGCGTCGAGCTCGTTCAGGCTCGGCGCCTGGGTGACCGTGGTGTTGCTGCTGGCGTTTGCGTTCGTCGGGCGGAGCGTGGCGCAAAAGGAGTTCTCAATCTAGGATGGTCGGCGGCGGGGAGGTGCTATGAGCCGATTCACAGCCGTTGCTGCAGCGCTGGTGTTCGTCGCGAGCACGACCGGCCTCGCGGCCAGCGGTCCCATTGGCGTCTACGGGATCGTCGAAAAGGTCGTCTTTGAGCCGAGCGCGGCTGCGGCCGAGCGGATTCAAGTGTGGGGCGCGTTCGCGTACGCGGACATCGGTGGCGGTCCAATCGCGTTTTCGTCGGCGAAGCGCGGCTACATGTACTTCCGACTGCCCGCGGGCGCGACGGCGGCGACGATCGAGACGATCAAGAAAGAGTGGGCGGACCTGCAGTCGGTCGCGGGCACCGGTCAGGCGATCGCGTTTGGCAAATGGGGCTACATCGGCGGGTTTGGCGGGCTGCAGCCGGACGCGCGCAGCCCGAGGCCGCCGTACATCCTCGAGAGCTCGCCCGGCAATCCGCAGACGGACCTGCGCGTGCGGCCGGCGTCCGAGGCGCCGGTTGGCCCGGCGCAGTATCAGACGAACGCCGGGATCGTGAAGCTCACGGAGACGGGCAGTCACGCGGCGATCGTTCAGCAGCTCAAGGACGCACTCAAGCGGTAAGGTTCTCGATGGACGGAATCGAACAACTGATCGCGCCGGTTTCTGACGCCGACTATCAGGATCTCGCGCGGCTGCTGGTCGATGCCGTGGACTCCGGCGCGTCGGTGAGTTTTCTCGCACCGCTCACGCTCGATCGAGCGGAAGCGTGGTGGCGCGACACCGTCGCGTCCGCGCGCGAGGGGGCCGTGTTTCTCGTCGCGCGCGATGACGAGGGCATTGTCGGGTCCGTGCAGATGCATCCAGCGTGGGCCCCGAATCAACCGCATCGCGCGGACATTGCCAAGCTCATCGTGCACCGGCGTGGCCGACGGCAGGGACTGGCGACGCAGCTGATGACGGCGGTCGAGGAAGCGTCGCGCGCGGGCGGCTACACGCTGTTGACGCTCGACACGGTGCCGGAGACGCCCGCCGATACGCTGTATCGTCAGCTCGGATGGACGGCGGTCGGACGGATTCCAGACTACGCGCTCGATCCGGCCGGCGTCATGACCGACACGATGGTGTTCTACAAGAAGATTGCACCTGACCGGACGAGGTAGCCGGAATCTATGGTCAAAACCACGACGATCTTCGTGTTGCTCGGCGCGCTCCTGGGGATTGTCGCGGCGTCCTACATCGTGCCCCCCGCGTTGTCGTGGTACACCGAGCCCGGCGGATTGCCACACGGCGCCGACGTGCAGTCGCTCGTGCAGGTGCCGGCGGTCATCAAATACGCGACGCAGAAGCTGATGTTTGGCCAGCTCGTTGGCGCGGCGATTGGCGCGATCGTGGGTCTCGTGCTCGGCATTCTTTTCGTGCGCCGTGGCCGTCAGCAACCGGGCCAACCCGCATGATTCTCGTGAGCGACGCCGGCGTCCTGAAGATCAGCGATCGTGCCGAGGAGGCGCGCCGGCTCGGCGACGTATTGCGCGCCTTCGATGGCGTGGCGGTGGTTCGTCCGGCCGACGTCATCGATCGCGCAGTGCTGATGGAACGGCTGCGGCCGGGCCATTCGGCCGCGGAGCTGGTGGCTCACGGGCGCGACGACGAGGCAACCGCCGTCGTCGCGGACGTCATTCGACGGATGTCGCCGCGAAGGCCACCTGACGGCACGCCGACCGTTCTGGATCTCGCGAGCGCGTTTCGTGCCTACCGGTCGACCGGCGATGCACGGATCTCCAGCGGCCAGGTCGACGATGCCGAGCGGGTGTACGTCGAGTTGTGCGACTCGCAGCGCGACGTCCGCCTGCTTCACGGCGACCTCCATCAGGGCAACATCCTTCGCGGCGACGTCCGCGGCTGGGTCGCGATCGATCCGAAGGGCGTCGTCGGCGAGGTCGCCTACGAGGTCGGTGCGAGCCTTCGCAATCCGGTCGAGCACCCCGGGATCGTCGCGTCGGCGACAAACGTCAAACGCCGGCTGCAGATTCTCGAGGCGGCGCTCGGGCTGGACGCGACGCGCATGATTCGGTGGGCGTACGCTCAGGCGGTTCTGGCCGCGATCTGGCTGGTCGAAGACGAGGGTGTCGTCGATGCCTGTCATCCGTTCCTCGCATTTGCCGCCACGTCCCGAACGCTCTTCCGATGAGTCGCGACTCGTCGCGGCGCGCAAAGCGCGAGCATTCGCAACATGATGCGCGCAGGGCTCGCGGTGGCGTACCATCGACCGACATTCATGCCATGACTGCAGACCAGTGGACGCTCGTTGACCGATACATCGAGGATCTCTTCATCGGCGCCGACCCGGCGCTGGAGGCTGCGCTCGCGGCGAGCACGGCCGCAGGCCTGCCAGCGATCGCCGTCTCGCCCTCGCAAGGCAAGCTGCTCCAGATTCTCGCGACAGCGATCGGCGCGAGGCGCATTCTCGAGATCGGCACGCTCGGCGGCTACAGTACGATTTGGCTGGCGCGCGCGTTGCCGCCTGACGGCCGCCTGATCACGCTCGAGCTCGAACAGAAGCACGCGGACGTCGCGCGCGCCAACCTCGCACGCGCGGGTGTCTCGCATCTCGTCGACGTGCGTGTCGGGCCGGCGCTCGACCAGCTGCCGCCGCTTCGCGGCGACGGCCCGTTCGACCTGATCTTCATCGACGCGGACAAGGGCGGCTACACCGAGTATCTGTCGTGGGCGATCCGGCTGTCGCGCGCCGGGACGCTGATCATCGCAGACAACGTCGTACGCGACGGAAAGATCACCGACGCGGCTTCCGCCGACGCCAACGTCCAGGGCATTCGCCGGTTCAACGATGCGCTGGCGAAAGAACGCCGCGTGACCGCGACCGAAATCCAGACCGTCGGCGTGAAAGGCTACGATGGCTTCGCGGCGATCGTGGTGACGGGATGATTCACCCCGCTCCGATCGCGCTCGAAGGCCACGGCGTGCAGCTCGAGCCCCTGACCGCCGCGCACGAGCCCGCACTCCGCGCCGCCGTGGCCGACGGCGAGCTCTGGACGCTCTGGTTCACGACGGTGCCCGAGCCGGGCAAAGTCGGCGCGTACATCTCGACCGCGCTCGACGGCCAGAAGCAGGGCCACATGCTTCCGTGGGCGGTCCGCGAGGTCACGAGCGGCGCGATCGTCGGCAGCACGCGCTACCACGACATCGTGGTTGACATCGACCGCGTCGAGATCGGCTACACCTTCTACGCGAAGCAGTGGCAGCGCACGCACGTGAACACGGCGTGCAAGCTCCTGCTGTTCCAACACGCGTTCGAGATGCTCGGGTGTGGGGTCGTCGGGTTACGCACCGACAACTTCAACTTCGCGTCCCAGCGCGCGATTGAGCACCTCGGCGCGAAGAAAGACGGCGTGCTTCGCCGCCACCAGCGGCGCCGCGACGGCACCGTGCGCGACAGCGTGATGTACAGCGTGCTCAAAGAGGAGTGGCCGGACGTGAAGCGTCACCTCGAGTTGAGACTCCAGCGCCGTTCGACGAATCCCGCTCGGTGAGGCGCAATGGATTCGCCAGGGCGCGGGTTTGTTGAGAATCCCACCGCCAAGCTGCTCGCCTTGCTGGTGGTGTTCGTTGTCGCCTTCGTCCTGGCGGACCCCGTCGCGCGATCCAGCCACGTCTTTCGGTCACAGTCGATTGCCGGCGAGTTTCTGGAGTTTCCGGTTGGCTCGCCGGCTGGAATGCTGGTCGGCTTCAGTCTTCGCTCGGTCATGACGGCGGCCCTGGCCGGGTGGCTCATGTATCTGGTGTTGGCGGCGGCCATCGTCCGCTCCACCCGACGTGGCGTCGTGATCGGCGGGATCAGCGTGTTGATTGCGCTGCTCGCGCTGAACGTCCTCATGGTCTTCGTGGTGGCGGGCCTGAGCAGCCTGCGCTGAGGAGAGCCGAATCCCATGGGCTTGTTCCATGATCGACTGATTAATCGATACACCGTCGATCGCCTGGCTGAAGAGATCAGGCGGTCCGCGCAGGCGATCGCCGAGAGTGCCGTTTTCGTCGACACGCCGCCGGCAGGCGCGTATGAGGTGAGCACGAATCCGATGGAATGCGATGCCATGAGGCAGGAGTCGGCGCATCGCACCAGCGTTCCGGCTGACGTCAACCTCCGTTTGGCCGAGTAGGACGCGACGGTGCCGCGACGCTCGTTGCTCGCGTTCTTCGTTTTCACGTTCCTCGTGAGCTGGACGTGCTTCATCGGCGGAGCCGCGATTGCCGACGAGACGTCGCCCGCCTGGACCGCCGTCGGCTACCTCGTCTATTTGATTGGCGTGTTCGGACCGGCGTTCGTCGCGATGGCGCTCACGTATCGCGCTGACGGACGCGCCGGTGTGCACGCGCTCCTGAGCGGCATCCTCCGATGGCCAGGGCGAGCGCGATGGTGGATCTTTGCGCTCAGCTACATGGTGGTCATCCGGCTCACCGCGGCGGCGATTCATCGCCTCGCCCTCGGCGCATGGCCGGTGTTTGGCCGGGAGATCTGGCTCGTGATGATTCCGGCGACGATTTTGTCGACACCTGTGCAGTCCGGCGAGGAGGTCGGCTGGCGCGGCTATGCGCTGCCGGGTCTCGCGGCGCGTCTGGGCCTCGCGCCCGCCAGCCTCGTCCTCGGTGCGATCTGGGCGTGCTGGCACCTGCCGTTCTTCTTCATCCAGGGCGTGGACAAGACCGGCCAGTCATTTCCGTTGTACTTTCTCGGCGTCGTTGCGCTCTCGGTGACAATGGCCTGGCTGTACTGGCGCACGAACGGCAGCCTGTTGCTGACGATGCTGCTGCACGCGGCGGCGAACAACACGAAGGACATCGTCCCGGTGGCGACGCCTGGCGCCACGAACCCCTGGACATTGAGTGCGCTGCCGATTGCGTGGATCGTGATCACGCTCTACTGGGTGGGCGGGGTCTACTTTCTCGTGCGGATGCGCGGGAAGGTGCTCGAGTGGACCAGCCGGCTGCAAAATAGCGCAATAGCGCAATAGCGCAATAGCCCAATAGCCCAATAGCCAATGGCCCGATACTTCACCGCATGCGGCCCGTCCTGGTTCTGATTGCCGGCGTGCTGTCGCTCGCCGGCTGGTTACCGCAGGCCGGGCCGCCGCCTGCGCGCGCGGATTTTCCGCCGTCGAATCCCACGCGTGACATCGCCGCCGCGCTGAGTCAGGCAAGAAGGGACCACAAGTATGTGCTCCTCGACTTCGGCGCCGACTGGTGCGTCGACTGCCGCGTGCTCGAGGAGGCGTTTCGCGATCCCGCCATCGCCCCGTTCATGAAACGCAACTTTCACGTCGTGCGCATCGACCTCGGCGAGTTCTTCATGGGCGGCGACGCGTTCAAGAACCGGAACGTCGCGCTCCGCTACGGCGTCACGGATCCCAGCGACACCGGTGTGCCCGTGCTCGTGACGCTCGACCCCGATGGCCAGGTCGTCTACGGCACGTCACGAGTGCACTGGGCGAACGCGCGGCACTTCAACCTGGCTGACGTATTGCTCTACCTTCGAAAGACGCTGCCGCCAGCCACGGTCTCCCGCCTCGAGACCTTCACCGAACACGGCGTGCGCGTCGAGATCACATTCGATCATGATGTCTTCGGTTTGAACTGGCTCTCAGCGAGGTTCACGCCGACCGAGACGGGACTTCAGCTCTACGGATCGAACCTGGCCAGCGGCGGCATCGATGGCGTCGGCCGGCCAACGCGCTTCGAGCTGACGTCACCCGGCGGAGTGCGCGCGCGAGGCCAGACGTTCGAAAGCGTGGAGGCCACGCCGGAACGCGTCGAGATTCTGAAACAGACGTTCCCGATGTATCCCGCCGGGCCGGTCGTCATGCGCATTCCGGTCACGCGTCCCGAGCCGTCGGCGACGCCGACCGAGGTATCGGTTACGTACATGGCGTGCGGTCCGACAGGATGTCTGCCACCGGTCGAAGACAAGCGGGTGAAATTCACGCTGAAGAACCCCCAATAGCCCAATAACCCAATAGCCCAATAGCCCAATGTTCAGCGCTTCCGCCGAGTTCTACGACCTCATCTACTCGACGTTCAAGGACTACCGCGCCGAAGGCGAGCAAATCGCGCAGCTGTTGCGCGGGCTGAATCCTGCGTGCGAGTCGGTGCTCGACGTCGGGTGCGGGACGGGCGAGCACGCGCGTTTGCTCGCGGCGCAGGGGTTCCGGGTCGACGGGCTCGATCTGGATCCCGCGTTCGTGCAGATCGCGCGCCACAAGCATCCCGCCGGTCGATTCTTCGAGGGCGACATGTGCGCGTTTTCGCTCCCGCACCGCTACGATGCAGTGGTGTGCCTGTTCAGCGCGATCGGCTACGTCCGCACGCTCGATCGCATGCGGGCGGCGCTGGGATGTTTTCGCGAGCATCTCGCGCCCGGGGGCGTGATCGTCGTCGAGCCGTGGTTCGCGCCTGGCGGGCTCGACACGTCGCGCGTCGTCAAGAACATCGGTGAAGGCGAGGGGTTGCGCGTGACGAGGACGAGCCAGGTCGCCGTCGACGGACGGATGTCGCGGCTGTTCTTCGAGTACGAGATCGAGAACGCCGACGGCGTCCGCCACGCGAGCGAAGTGCACGAGCTCGGGCTTTTCACGACCGGCGAGATGATCGACGCCTTCTGGCGGGCGGGGCTCGACGTCGACCACGATCCCAAGGGACTGTCCGACCGCGGCCTGTTCGTCGCCCGTGTGGTGGTCCCGTGAGCTTTCGCGATCCGAACGCTGCGCGCGCGGGTGGATACGTACTCATGGTGGCGACGATGCTCGTTGCGATCGGGCTCGTGTTTCATCCGGTGCCGGCCGGCGGCTTCGAAGAACGGCCGTCGGTTCTGGCCAGCACGCCGTGGTGGGGCCCCATCCACATCGCGATTGCCGCGGGCTTCGTGCTGATCGTCCTCGGCAGCCTGCTGATGCTGGTCGCGGGCACGCAACTCACGTCGGCACGGTTGGCCACGTTCGTCGCGCTGTGCTGGGGCGCGATGACCGTCGGCATGATCTTCTTCACTGGCGTGGCGCTCGTGAACGGCTGGGTCATGCACTTTCTCACCGCGCACGGCGCGCCAAGCACGGAGCCGCTTCTCTACGACGCGTTCAACCGATTGCTCATCGGCTACGGCTGGCTCGGTAACCCGCTGTTTCTCGTGGGACTGACCGGAATCGCGGCTGTTGAAGTGCGGACGCGATCGACCGGCATGCCGGCGGGGCTCGCCTGGGGCGGACTCGTCGTCGCCATGTTGTCGTGGGGACGAGGCATCGGATCGGCGACGGGGCTTTTCTTTCTCGAGCCGCTGATCTACGCGAACGTCCCCGCGTTTCTGTGGCTGGGTTACTACGGCGTGCTGAGCGCCCGGCGCGCCCGCTGAAAAATCAGCGCACCGACCGAACTTGGAACGCGCTTGCGGCGTCTAACAATCACCTGTCTGCCAAGCCTGCTTCGTCCCCTGCGCTGACATGCACACGTGGCCTCTCAGCATCCTGGCGCTCTGCTTGTTGGCAAGCGCTCCTGATAGTCGACCGCAACAGCTCGTCTCGATCCCCGCGCCGTCCGGCGGCCCGATTCAGGCGGACACGTACGGCAAAGGCGATCGAGCCGTCGTGCTCGCGCACGGTGGCCGCTTCGACAAGTCGAACTGGCAGACGCAGGCGCGGGCTTTGGCGAATGCGGGATTCCGCGTGCTGGCCATCGACTTTCGCGCCGCCGTCCAGGCGCGAAACGGCCCCGAGCCGCCGTGTCTCTACGACGAGACGTGCCTCTCGACGGACGTGCTCGCCGCGGTGAGGTACTTGAAGGGCGCGGGCGCGAAGACGGTCTCCGTCGTCGGCGCCAGTCTGGGCGGTGGGGCGGCGGCGCAGGCGAGCGTTGACGCGAAGGACGGCGAGATCGATCGACTCGTGCTGCTGGCGCACACGCCGATCGCGGCGCCCGAGAAAATGAAAGGGCGCAAGCTCTTCATCGTCAGTCGCGGGGATCTCGGATCCGGCGACATCCCGCGCCTCGCCGGCATCCGCGATCAATATGACAAGGCGCCCGGACCGAAGGAGTTGATCGTGCTCGAGGGGTCCGCGCACGCGCAGTTCATCTTCGACACGCCGGAAGGGGATCGGCTCATGCGAGAGATCCTTCGATTTCTCACGGCGCGATAGTATTTCAGGTGAACGGCGCGCGAATGTCAGCGCAGTCACGCCGTTTCCGACCGGCCACGCGGCCATCGACGAGCTGCGGCGGCGTTACGGCGCCCCTCTCAGTTAGGGGGCGCCAGTCATGGCAGAATCCGAGCGTGGACATCTGGGGTCTCACCGATCTCGCGACCCCCTGGTGCGTGCATGTCGTCGTGACCCTCAAAGTCGCCGAGCATCTTGCGGCGGGGAAGAACAACATCGAGGAGTTGGCGAAGGCCGTGGGCGCCGATCCGGACGCGCTCGCGCGCGTGCTGCGTCATCTCGCGAGCAGAGGCCTGTTCGAGGAAACGTCGCCGGGCCGGTTCGCGCTCAACGACGACGCGCGGGCGCTGCTCGAGCCGAGCGCGCGATTCGGTTTCAATCTCGACGGGTTTGGCGGACGAATGGCGCACTCGTGGAGTCATCTGTTGGAGGCCGTCCGGACCGGGGCGTCCGGCTATGAGGAAATTTTCGGGCGCCCCTTCTGGGATGATCTGGCGGCGCATCCTGAGATCGCGCGCGACTTCGACGCGCTCATGGGACCGGGCCACGGCACGCCCGATCCCGCGATCCTGCCTGACGGTGACTGGTCGTCCGTACGGACGGTCGTCGATGTCGGCGGCGGCACCGGATCGCAGCTCGCCGAGATCCTGCGCGCGCATCCAGGCGTTCGCGGAACGCTCGTCGATCTTCCGCAGACGATCGCGCGTGCCGGCGACGTGTTCGAGGCCGCCGGCGTCGCGAATCGCGTGTCCGCGGTCGGGCAGAGCTTCTTCGATCCGCTGCCAGCCGGTGCGGATCTGTACGTGATGAAGAGCGTGCTCAGCGACTGGCCGGACGCCGACGCGGTGCGCCTGCTTCGCCGATGCGCGGAGGCCGCAGAGCCGAACGGTCGCGTGGTGATCGTCGGCGGCGTGTCGCTGGACGCGACGGTCGCTGCGCCATCGCTCTTGATGCTCGTGCTCGTGGGCGGCAAGGATCGGACGCTCGACGAGTTCCACGCGTTGGCCCGCGGCGTGGGCCTCGAAGTCGCGGCCACCGGACGTCAGAAGAGCGGCAAGACGCTCGTCGTTTGCCGGAGATCACATGCCTAGCCTGTTCGACCCCAGAGTGCGCGACGTGATTCTCGGGCGGATCGCTCGTCTTTCGTCGGATCGCGCGCCCCTCTGGGGGCGATTCAGCGCGCCGGAGATGGTGTGCCATGTCTCGAGCGCGCTGCGTCAGAGCCTGAGCGAGCTCGACGCGGGCCTGCCCGCCGGGCCGTTCGTGCGCCCGCCGATGAACTGGCTCGTCATTCACGTCCTGCCGTGGCCGAAGGGCAAGGGCAAGAGCCCGCAAGAGTTTCTCGCGACCAAGCCGACGACGTGGCAGACGGATGTGCACGCCTTGAAGGAGCTGGTGCGCCGCTTCGCCGCCCGCGGCCCGAATGCCGAGTGGCCTCAGAGCCGCGCGTTCGGCAAGATCTCAGGACGCAGCTGGGGTGTGCTGCAGCACAAGCATCTCGATCACCATCTGCGGCAGTTTGGGGTATGAAGGTAGCGATGCCATATCAACTGGCCCAAGCGAACATCGCGCGGGTGCGCGCGCCGCTCGACGATCCCTCGATGCAGGAGTTCGTCGCGCAGCTTAGCGCCGTGAACGCGGTGGCGGACCGGAGCGCCGGGTTCGTCTGGCGCCTCGAGACCGAGGCCGGCGATGCGACCGGGATCCGCGCGTACGCCGACGACCGCATCCTGTTCAACATGTCGGTGTGGGAGTCGCTCGACGCGCTCCACGACTACGTCTACCAGTCCGAGCATCTCCGCCCGCTGCGCGCGCGGCGCCAGTGGTTCGACCCGATGCCCGGGCCGTCGCTGGTGCTGTGGTGGGTACCGGCGGGACACGTGCCGTCGATCGAGGAAGCGAAAGCGCGCTTCGCGCTGCTCGAGGCGAACGGGCCGTGTCCCGATGCGTTCACCTTCCGGCAGCCGTTTCCTCCGCCGGGGCAGGCGCTCCAGGCCCGGCCGGAGGTCGACGCCGAATTTTGCGAGCCGCATCGGCCGGAGTCGCCGCTCTTGCGCGCGTCAACGCTCGCCGCGCTGCTGCTCGTCATCGCGACGACGATCGGCTGCGATCGCGTCACCAAGCACGTCGCCGAGACGACGCTCGTGGGCCAGCCGATCCAGTCCTACTTCGCCGACACGGTTCGGCTCCAATGGACGCAGAACCCCGGCGCGTTTCTCGGGCTCGGCGCCGACTGGCCGGAGGGCCTTCGCACGGCGCTCTTCACCGGGGGCAACGCGGTGCTCCTGACGGTGCTCATCGTGGCGGCGGTGCGGCTGCGGTGGTCGGGGCCGGCACTGCTCGGCCTCGCGTTCTTCGTAGCGGGCGGCGGGTCGAATCTGGCCGATCGACTGGTGCGCGGCACCGTCACCGACTTCATCAACGTCGGCGTCGGCCCGCTCAGGACCGGGATCTTCAATGTCGCCGACGTCGCGATCATGCTGGGGGCGGTGCTGGTCGCATTCGGCAGCTTCCGGTCACGCGACCATCACTAGGCGAGCGATCGTTACCGCCGGTACGAAAAGTAATCGCCCACTTCCTTGGCGACGAGCCCGATTGCGTTTTCGAGTGTTTCTCCCGACCCGTAGTGATCGCCGGTGAAGATCGAGAGAATGATCGTCCGGCCTTGCGCTTCGAGCATGCCCACGTCGTCGCCAACGAACGGCAGGAAGTCGCCGGTCTTGTGCGGGATGCGATAGCCCGTGAGGTACCGCGGGATGCGCGTGCGATAGAGCTGCCCGCGCATGATCTGCAGCATGAGATCGGATGACGGCTTGTCGACGAGCGTGCCGCGCTCCATCATCTCGAGCAGCTTGCCCATCTCACGCGGTGTCGAGAGGCCGAACGGCGTCTTCTTCGATCGATAGAACGCTTCGCTCGAGGGCGCAGCCTGGAGCGCCGCGAACCAGTCCTTGCCGATCGTCATGGCGCGCGTTTCAGTGAGGCCGAGCGTCCTCATCCGCGCGTTGACCGTATCCGGACCACCGACCATCCGGTAGAGCGCGTCGGTGGCCGTGTTGTCCGAGACGATGATCATCAGCGTCAGCAGATCTTTCACGGTCAGCACGGCCCCGGGATCGAGCCGCTGGATGATCCCCGTGCCGGGGCGGATGTCGTCGCGCGCGAGCGTGTACTTGTCGCTGAGCGCGAACTTGCCGTCCTTGATCTGCTGGAGCGCTTCCACCATCAACGGAATCTTGATGGTGCTCATCGTCTCCATCTGCCGGTCGGCGTCGAGTGCCAGCTCTTCGCTGGTGTCGAGCGCCTTCACGTAGATGCCCCACGTTGCGTTCACGCTCTTGGTCACGCGCTCGACGGCCGCGCGCAGCCGATCGATCGGCGGAGCCTGTGCGCCGCCCTGGGCGGCCGCAACCGCGGACGACATCACGAGCGCGAACGCGACGATGGGGAGTTTCATGTACCTGACGCCTGGTGCCTGGTACCTACTTCGGGATCGAGTACGTGCCCGTGCAATCGAAGTCAGCCGTCCCATCCGGATTGCCCTTCGCCTTGCACGTGCCCTTGCCCGTGATGCCCTTGAGCTTCCCGGTCCCGCCTGTCGCCGTCCAGGTGTCGGTGCCTGACACGAACTGGTTGTTGTTCATCGTGCCCTTGGACTGGTACGCGACCGTGAGCTTGTCGCCGTTGGCCAGCGTCTCGACGAAGACTCCGTGGCCTGTGGAGGCATTGCCGGTCACTTCAGCGAACTCGGTGGCGACGCCATCCTTTTCCTTGATGCCGCCAATCTCGCCCTTGGTCGCCGTGCACGTGGCCTGATCGAGGCCATACGCGTGGTTGGCCTTGTCGGGGACGGGAATGTTGTAGGCCGGACTCGGCGCTGTGCAGTGCCAGGAGGCATTCAGCGCGCCGGTGGTCGCCGCCGTGCCTGTCTGGGCCATGACGGATGGAGCAACGAGACACACGACGATCGCGGGGAGCAAGAGTTTACGCATGGTTCTCTCCTTCAAGAGGGTCACGACGCGTGAACCCTACTCCTCTCCGACGCGGTTGACAAGGTCAGCCGCCAACGCGCGTCCACACCAGTGGCTCGAACTTCCGAAAGTTGACGATGGCCGTGGCTTTCTTGTCCGCTCCCATGATGAACAGCCATTCGCCGAGCGAGCCCTCGCGCACGAACGCGAGCGGCGTCAGCGGAATCATGCGCTTGAGGTCGTTCGGATCGCGGCCGCCGACGAGTTGGCCGTTGCGCAGCTCGACGTGAAACGTCCACCCGTCGGGCTTGATTTGATACGCGCCGACGAGCCCGGGCCAGTCCGCAGTCGATACTGGTTGCGCCGGCGGGTCGGCCGTGACGACCGACGCATGCGACGCGATCATCTTCCACGCGCTGCTGACGCGGCGGAACGTGTCGGTCATGCGGTACTTTGTCGTGAGCCGCTGGCCGAAGACCGTTTCCCACTCGTCGGCAAGAAAGCGGACGACCGCGACGTCCTCAAAGTCCTCGACGGTCAGATCCTTCACCTCGATCCCGCCCGCCAATCCGGCCGGCAGCGGCCGGAGGGCTTTGAGGAACTCGGCCTTCGTCAGGACTTCGCCCTCCTCGGTCGTCAGCACGCAGCGATCGTCGAGCGTGGCATTCCATGGCGCGCGGTCGCCGACGGCGACCGCGTTCATCAGCGACTGTTCGGTCGTCTGGAACCACGCGCGTGACGCGCTGGCTCCCTGCCCGGGAGAGAAAGCGACCGCCGCGACCGTCGCGAGGACGACCCAGGTCGATCGTAAGCTGACCATTTGGGTCGAGGGTATCATCGTTCCGGCCCCGCGTGCCGCCCCGGCATGAGCACCACTGCGCGCGATGCGTTCGTCGACGCCATCCTGGCGTTCCTCTCGAGTCAGGATCATTTTCCGATCGCGGAAATGCGCGCGGCGCTCGAGCGCGAGATCGACGAGGCAGGACCCGAGGCGCTCGATGCGCTCAAGCGGCAGCTCACTCCGTCGGAGGGCGATTGGGACTACTACCCCGCCGATCGGCTCGCGCGGCGCATTCATCACGTCCTGGCCGATCGACTGCTGCACCCCGACTCCGCGTTGTTCGGGATTGAGCACGTTCAGACCGTGGCGGGGAAGCCCGTCGTGGTGTTCGCGAATCACCTCTCCTACGCGGACGCCAACCTTCTCGAGATCCTGCTGCAACGATCGGGTGGACAGTCGCTTGCCGATCGATTGACCGCGCTCGCGGGCCCCAAAGTCTTCACGAGCCGCAAGCGACGCTTCTCGAGTTTGTGCTTTGGCACCGTCAAAGTGCCGCAAAACAGCGGCCTATCATCGGAAGAGGCGGTCATGAGTGCGAGAGACGTCGCCCGCGCGGCGAGACGATCGATCGACCTCGCGTGCGAGCGGCTGCGCCTGGGCGACGCGCTCCTGCTCTTCGGCGAAGGCACGCGAAGTCGCACGCATGAGATGCAGCCGATGCTGATCGGCGTCGCCCGCTACCTGGAGGACGATGCGACGTGTGTGCTGCCGATCGGGATCGTCGGCACCGAGACGCTGTTTCCGATCGATGACGAGGTGCTGCACCCGAGCCGCATCATCGCGCGCGTCGGACCGCCGATGACCGTTGGTGCGCTGCGGTCGCGTGCCGGCGGCGATCGCCGTGTCATGCTCGACGCGATTGGCCGCGCGATTGCCACACTGCTGCCGCCGGAGTACCGTGGCGTCTATGGGACAGGCCAAGAACCCAATGGCCCAATAGCTCAATAGCCCAATAGCCCAATAGCCCAATGAAGGAGCCCCCATGGGCCTCGATCTCGCTGTTCTGCTCGCCATCGCCGTGCTCGGTCAGTCCACGTTTGCGGTGTTCGAAATCGAGACGCCGGCCTGGCGCAAGATTCTCAAGTGGGGCATCGTCATCGGACTCACGCTGGCACTGGCGGAGTTCGTCGGGCACTGGGCGCTCGTCCTGCCGCTCGCCGGTGGAGTCGCCGGTGTCGTCGGCCACACGATCTGGTGCCGCAAGCACGGCATCGATCCGCTGCGCGCGACGCCTCGGCGCCGATACTACGATTTGAGACGGTGGACATGGCAGGAGTGAAGGTCGTCGTGATCGCGGCGGCGCTGAGCCTGGCCGCCGCGCAGGATCTGCCGCACGCTTTTCCGCGCGACGGTGCGAGGCAGGTGCTCGACAATCCCTGGGCGACGGCATGGGACGTCACGTGGGCGCCGCACGTGCAGACGCCGTTGCACCGTCACGCCTTCGACTACGTCGGCGTCGAGCTCGTGGACTCGACGTTCAACGTCACGCCGCCGGGCGGTGATCCGCGGCAGACCTCGAAGAAGAAGGGCGACGCGTACTTCCTGCCGAAGGGGACGACGCACAGCGAGGAAGGCATCTCGGATCAGCCGCCGCGTCATGCGGTGCTGATCGATCTCAAGCCGCAGCACTCACCGAGCGTCGCGAACAACACGCAATATCGCGCGGTGTTTCCCGACGGCGTCGCGAAGAAGGTCGTGGACAACCCGCGCGTCGTGATGTGGGACATGACGTGGACGGCGGGGCAGCCGGCGCAGACCTACTTCTACACGCGCAACACGTTCGTCGTGTACGTCGATGGCGGCGAGCTTCGGTCGAGCGAGGCTGGCGGTGTCGAGGCGCTGCGGCAGCTTGCCGCGGGTCAAGTCACGTTCGTGCCGGCTGGCCGCGCGCGATTGGATCAAGCGACGGCCGCCCCAGTTCGCGCGATTGTCGTGGAGCTCAAATGATGGCAGGTACCAGGCATCGAGCACTGGGCACTAGCTTGTTGCTTGTGACCCTTGTCGCATCCGTCCTCGCGCAGCAAGCACCTGCGCCGGCACCCAACGTGTTGCGGCCGCTCGATCCGGAAGTGCACGAAGACGGCACGGTGCTGTTCCGGCTGCAGGCACCGACTGCCACGCGCGTCGGTGTGTATGTCGACACGATGGCGAATCAGCCCACCGCGAACATGACGAAGGACGCGCGCGGCATCTGGACCGGCACGCTGGGGCCGCTCGAGGCCGATATCTACACGTTTGCGTTCATGATCGACGGCGTCTCGGTGAATGCCGGGCAGGTCGAGGTCGTCGGCCGCACGCCCGAAGCGTGGCATCCGCAGAAAGTGCCGCACGGTACCGTGCATGTCCAGTGGTACGACGCGAAGGCGCTCGGCATGCTCCGCAGTGTCTACGTCTACACGCCGCCGGGTTACGAGCGATCGAACGCGACGCTGCCGGTGCTCTACCTCCTGCACGGCAGCGGCGGGGCCGAGGACGTGTGGACGTCGATCGGCGCGGCCAACGTCATCCTCGACAATCTGATCGCCGCCGGCAAGGCCAAGCCAATGATCGTCGTGATGCCGTTCGGCCATCCCGAGCCGAGTCCGATCGTCGGCCACCCGGCGCCATTTGCGGCGCGCGATGGGGCGGCGTTCGCGCGCGATCTAATCGACGAGATCATGCCGCTCGTCCAGCGGACCTACCGCGCGTCGTCGCAGGCCGACCAGCGGGCGGTCGCTGGCTTCTCGATGGGCGGTGGACAGGCGCTCTCCATCGGCCTGAGCCGCCTCGATCTCTTCCACGCGATCGGCGCCTTCAGTGGATCGATCAGCGTCGTCGGCGGCGAACTGACGGCCGCCGCGATCGACGCGCAGTACGGCGCGATCCTCGACGACGGCGTCGCCAATGACGCGCTGCGGCTCGTGTGGCTCGCCTGCGGCAAGGACGAGACTCGCCTCGTGACGTCCAATAAACTGCTGGCCGACGTCCTCGCCAGGCATGGGGTGAAGAACATGAACACCGTCGTTCCCGGCGGCCACACGTGGCACGTGTGGCGCCGGAACTTACGCGACATGGCGCCGCTGCTGTTTCAGAAGTAGCGCGGCGGTCAGCCGCGGATCGTGTCGGGCGTGATCGGCAGGGCGCGGATCCGCTTGCCGGTCGCCGCAAAGACGGCGTTCGCCACCGCCGGCGCGACCGGCGGCACCGGATGCTCGCCGTATCCGCCCGGCATCGCGCGGCTGTCGAGGATCTGGATGTCGAGCGCGGGCATCTGATTCATCCGCAGCACGCGAAAGTCCTGATACGTGCTCTGCACCGCCGCACCCGATCTGAAGTCGATCTTGCCCAGAAGCGTGGCCGAGAGCCCCCACGCGATCCCGCTCTCCGTCTGTCCTTCGACACCGAGCGGATTGAGCGCGATGCCGCAGTCGACCGTCGCGGTGATGCGCTCGACGCGGAGATCGGACCCGTCCGCCGCGACCGAGACTTCCGCGACCATCGCGACATAGCTGCCGGCGTGATAGACGTTGGCAGCGACGCCACGGCCGCGGCGCCGGCCGTCCGATGTCGGCAACGGCCGGGCCCAGCCCGATCGATCGCGCACCGATTCGAGCACGCGTGCGAGGCGGCCGCGATCGATCGCGTACTCGCCGACGGTCTTCAGATTGCGTGGCAGGAGCGCCAGACGAAACGCGATTGGATCCGCGCCGGCGGTGTACGCGAGCTCGTCGAGGAACGACTCGCGGCCGAACACGGTGGACGGGTACTCGACAGCGCGCCACGGCCCGACTGGCACGGGGCTTGTCGCATCGGCGCAGTCCACGCGAAGGTTCAGAATCTCGTACGGGTTGTCGTACGCACCCCAGACGTCAGGATCGATCTCCCGGTTCGTCAGCGGGTTCGTCCAGATGTTCCGGCCCTGGTGCATGTCGTAGATCGTGAGCGCCGCGTTCTGCGTCTTGTGCTGCAGCGCCACCAGCGCGCCGCTCGCGTCGAGCCCACCCTTGAACCAATTCGCCGTCGCCGGCTGGAAGTAACCGTGGCGCATGTCGTCCTGGCGCGTCCAGAGCAGCTGCACGGGCTCGCCGACGGCTTTCGAGATCTCCGCCGCTTCGGCGACGAAATCCGCGAACAGACGCCGGCCGAAACCGCCGCCGGCGAGCTGGCAGTGCACGCGGATCTTCTCCGGTGCCAGCGCCGTGACCTTCGCCGCCTGCTGGAGCGTTCGTACGTCGGTCTGCGTCGGCACCCAGAACTCCGCTGAGTCCGCCCGCACGTCGGCCGTGCAGTTCATCGTTTCGAGCGTGGCGTGCGCCTGGAAGGGAAAGACATACGACGCCTCGATCTGTCGCGCCGACGACGCCATCGCCGCTGCGGCATCGCCTTCGCGCCGGACCGGGTAGGTCGCGCGATCGAACGCGGCGTGTTGAAGCCCATCGAGAAACTGATCCGAGTTGAATGAGGAAAAAGCTCCAGGCCGCCAGTCGATCCGCAGGGCGCGCCGACCCTTGAGCGCGGTCCACGTGTCGGTTGCGACGACCGCGACGCCCGGATGAATACCGCGCGTCACCGCGACGACGTGCCTGACGCCGGGGATCTTGAGTGCGGCGGTCGCGTCGAATTGTCCGAGCGTGGCGCTGAGCGTGGGCGCGTGTTCGATCGTCGCGAACAGCATGCCGGGCACGCGCACGTCCGCGCCGTACGCGGCCTTGCCGGTGACGATCGCCGGGCCGTCGACGCGTTTGACTGGCGTGCCGAGCAATCGAAACGCGGCGACGTCTTTCAGCGCCGGCGACTTGGGCACCGGGAGCGCCGCCGCGGCGGCTGCAAGCTGTCCGTACGTTTGCCGGCGTCCGCTCCCCGTGTGGGTGACGACCCCTCGCCTCGTCTGGCACGAGCTCGCGTCGACGTTCCAGGCCTGAGCGGCGGCGGCCACGAGCATCTCGCGCGCGGCGGCGCCGGCAACCCGCAGCGTTCGGAACTGCGACGCGCTGCTGTCGCTGCCGCTCGTGTGGAGTTCGATGCCCGCGAATCGGCCGCCGGGCGACGGCTGCTCGATGCGGACGCGCGACCAGTCGACGTCGAGCTCCTCGGCGATCATCATCGGCAGCAGTGTGCGCACGCCCTGGCCCATCTCGAGCTTGGACGCCCAGAGCGTCACGCGATCGTCCGGCGTGATCCGCAAGTACGCGTTCGGCTCGAACGCTTGCGTCGAGGTCTGCTCGAGCGATGCCGGCATCCGGAAGGCGAGCGTGAGGCCGGCGACCGCGGTGGTCGACTGGAGGAATTCGCGGCGGGACGGCTTGACGGGCGTCATCGCGTGCTCGAGAGGGTCGCGGCGCGATGCACGGCCCGCCGCAGGCGCGTGTACGTGCCGCATCGACAGACGTGCGTGCTGAACGTGTCGTCGATTTGCGCGTCGGTCGGCGCCGGCGCGGTCTTGAGGAGCGCCGCCGCTTCCATGATCATGCCGGGCTGACAGAATCCGCACTGCGCGACGTCTTCGTCGATCCACGCGCGCTGGCACGGGTGCGTGCCGGTGGCGGAGAGCCCTTCGATCGTCGTGTATGCGTGGCCGGCAGTCGCGGCCATCGTCACTGTGCAGGATCGGACAGCGTGGCCGTCTTCGTGCACGGTGCAGGCGCCGCATACGCCGACGCCGCAGCCGTACTTGGTGCCAAGCAAGCCGAGCCGATCGCGCAGCACCCAAAGCAGCGGCATGTCCGGGTCGGCCGTGACACGGCTCGCGCGTCCGTTAACGGTCACGGTGAAAACAGGCATGATGTCTGTTAGACGAGAGTCCCGCGAAAAAGTCCGGCTGTAGGTCCGGTCGACGGACTGCGATACCCTGTGCCCACTATCGAATCCAAGGAGGCTGCGATGCCTGGCACCGTGAGTCGTCGCGAGATGCTGCAAGGACTGCTGGCGGCCGGCGTCGCGCTTGGCGCGGAGTGGCAGGCGCTGGCCCAGGGCGAAGAGGTCGTGCCGTTCACCGATCTGCCGGCGCCCGCGGCGGGCCGCGTGCCGCCGTCGCTGCAGAACTTCTTCACGCCGAGTGAAGAGTTCTTCGCGGTGCAGCATTACGCGGTCCCGCCTCCGATCAATCCGGCGACCTACGTGCTGCGCCTAACTGGCCTCGTCGACCGTCCGTTGCAGATCACCCTCGCCGACTTGAAGAAGCGCCCGCGAGTGGAGCAGATCGTCGGCTTCGAGTGCTCCGGCAACAACAACGTACGCGGGAACCCGCTCATTGGCAACGCGCGATGGGCCGGCACGAGCCTGGCGCCGCTGCTCAAAGAGAGCGGCCTCAAGGCGACCGCGCGCGAGATCGTCTTCTTCAGCGTCGACAAGGGCACGGAAGAAATCACGCACGGCGGCGCGCCAGAAACCGTCGAGCAGCACTTCGCGCGCAGTCTGGCGATCGAGGACGCGATGCGCCCCGAAGTGATGCTGGCCTACGAGATGGACGCGTCGCCGCTGCCGCATCCCCACGGCGCGCCGGTGCGGTTGATCGTGCCCGGCTGGTACGGCGTCGCCAACGTGAAGTGGCTCGACCACATCCACGCGCAGGAGAGCCGGTTCATGGGCCGGTTCATGGCCCGCGACTACGTCACGCTCCGCGGCGACGACGCGGGCGGCGAGACGGTGTGGAATGAGACGTCGGTCAGCCGCACGCGTCTGAAGTCGGCGATTGGCCGGATTACCCGTACCGGCGCGACGCTGAAGGCGACGGGCTTTGCTCTGACCGACGGCACGCCGCTCAAGACGGTCGAGGTCAGCGTCGACGGCGGACCGTGGAAGGCCGCCGCGCTCGACAAGCGCAACGCGCCGTACTCCTGGCAGCTGTTCACGTGCGAGTGGACGGGCGCCGCCGCGGGCGAGCACACGATCGTCTCGCGCGCGACCGACGCGCGCGGCGTCGTGCAGCCGACTGACGCGGAGCTCCTGGCCAAGAAAACGCGCTGGGAGAACAACGCGCAGTTCGTGCGGAAGTTCAAGATCGGGTAGCGCGAGATTTCGTGGTGATGTCCCTCCGCATCTGGCTGCTGTTCTGTGCGACGGATACGGTGTTGTGTCTGACGCCGGGTCCGGCGGTGCTGCTCGTCGTCTCGCAGGCGATGTCGCGCGGGATGTGGTCGGGGCTGGCCGCGAGCCTCGGCATCCTTGCGATGAACGCCGTCTACTTCGCGCTGTCCGCGACGGGCGTCGGCGCGCTCCTCGTCGGCTCGTCGCGCGTGTTCATCGTCGTCAAGTGGCTCGGGGCGGTGTATCTCGTCTGGATGGGCGCGCGGATGATTCTCGCCAAGCGGGCTGCCGTCCAGCGGCCCGAGACCGCGCCGGAGACCTCGACGCGCAGCGCCTTCTCGCTTGGCGTGGTCACGCAGGGCGCCAATCCGAAAGCGATCGTGTTCTTCACGGCGATCCTGCCGCAGTTCGTCGATCCGTCGGCGGCGATCGTGCCGCAGATCGTGATCCTCGGGATCACGTCGATTGCGATCGAGCTGGGCGTCCTCAGTGCCTACGTCGCGACGTGCCACGCGGCGCGCGGGCTCGTCGGCGAGACGCGGTTCGCGCGTCGACTCCAGCGGCTCGGCGGCGCGTTCTTGATCGCTGCCGGCGCCAGGCTGGCCGTCAGCCGGTAGCCATGAGCCATGGATCCGATCCGCCTCTGGACCATCGGACATTCGACGCGGACGTTCGATGACTTTCTCGCGCTGTTGCAGCGCGCCGACATCGAGGCGCTCGCCGATGTGCGCCGCTTTCCCGGCTCCCGGCGGCTGCCGCATTTCGGGCAGGACGCGCTGTCGCGGGCGCTCGCCCAGGCCGGCGTCGTCTATGAGCACGTCGCTGAGTTGGGCGGCCGGCGCCAGGCGCGCAAGGATTCGCCGAATACCGCGTGGCGCGATCCGGCCTTCCGCGGCTACGCGGACTACATGATGACGGACGCGTTTCGAGCGGGCATCGCGCGGCTGCTCGGCCTGGCGGAACAGAAACGCACGGCGATCATGTGCGCGGAAGCGCTCTGGTGGCAGTGTCACCGCGGGCTGATCGCCGATCATCTGAAGGCCGGCGGCCATGAAGTCTGGCACATCTTGGGGCCAGGAAAGATCGAGCCGCATCCCTTTACGTCTGCGGCCAGGATCGTCGACGAGGCGCTCTCGTACGCGTCGCCCGAGGGCGACCTCTTCGGGCGCTGACATGCGGCTGTTTCTCCGCAGCCTGTTCTGGACCGTCGTGATGCCCGGGGTGGTCGCCGGCTACCTCCCGTGGCGGTTCTTCGGGCTTCGCGACGCCCGGCTCGACTGGTCCGATCCGCGGCACTGGATCGCGGTCGTCGTCATCGGCCTTGGTGCCGCCCTTCTCGCCGCCTGCATCGTCGAGTTTGCCCGCCGCGGGCGAGGCACGCTGTCACCGATCGATCCGCCGCGGCAGTTAGTCGTCCGCGGCCTGTATCGGTACGTTCGCAACCCGATGTATCTCGCGGTCACGACGATCTTGCTGGGCGAGGCGTTCTTGCTCAGATCGAGCGATCTCGTGATTTACTGGGCGGGGTTTTTCCTGGCCGCCAATCTGTTCGTCATCGGGTACGAGGAACCGTATCTGCGGCGTCAATTCGGCGCGTCGTACACCGAGTACACGCGTCGGGTCGGGCGCTGGTTTCCTCGCGCGGCCCGACCAGAGAAAGGGCAGCCCTCATGATCAACGGCGCACACTCGATCATCTACAGCGCGAAGGCCGACGCCGACCGCGCGTTCTTCCGCGACGTGTTGGGTTTGACATACGTCGACGTTGGCGGCGGCTGGCTGATCTTTGGTCTGCCGCCCTCGGAGGTCGCCGTCCATCCGGCCGACGGGGACGGCAAACACGAGCTGTACCTGATGTGCGACGACATCGAGGCGTTCGTCGGCAAGATGAAGGCTCGTCAGATCGCGTGCACTCCCGTGAGCAACAAGGGGTGGGGACTGCTGACCGAGCTCACGCTGCCCGGTGGCGGGTCGATCGGCGTCTATCAGCCGCGGCACGCGCGGCCAGGCGCGATGTCCGCGTCGAAGCCGCCGCGCCGCAAGGCCGCGAAAGCGAAGAAAGCCGCGAAGCGGCCGGCGCCCCGTAGGAAGGCCCGGGCGACGAAGACGAAAAGAGGCTGATGTTCGATTCCGCCGGCGCGGCGAAGTGGATCGCCCAGATCGCGTTCTGGTGGCTCGTCATCGTGGGCTGGCGCGAGCTCGGCGCGGGCCGAGGCATCGTCTTCATCGGTCTTTGGCTGCTGGGTCTCGTGTGCCGCGACTATGTGCCGTACGGTCCGGCGATCTTCACGGCGTACGTTTCGGTCCTTGCGGTCGCGCTGGTCTTGCTGATCTACAAGCGCGACATTCCGCTCTATTGAGGGTCCTCGTGCCGCTCCGATTGGTGCGAGGCCGCGTTGTCGATCTTCTCCGCCGCGTGTGCCCGCGCGAAGCGATACTTCCGAGTGCCGAGCTCATGACCAGATGACGACCGAGCGGCAGACCGATCGCATTCATCGGCTGGTCCAGGAGGACGTGGCGATCGCGGCCTACGATCCCGAATGGCCGCGCGCGTTCGCAGCCGAAAAGGCTCGTTTGCTGGCGTTGCGGCCGGCCGATCTCATTCGGCGCGTCGAGCACTTCGGCAGCACCGCCGTGCCCGGGCTCGCCGCCAAGCCGATCGTCGACATGCTCGTCGAGGTGACCGATCTTGATGCGTGCAAAGCGCGCATCGCCCCAATTCTGGAAGGTCAAGGCTACGAGTACCTCTGGCGGCCAACGCACGGCGAGGACGGCCCGCCGTTCTACGCATGGTTCATCAAGAGGGACGCCGTGACCGGCGTGCGCACGCATCACATCCACATGGTCGAAGCGAGCTTTGCCGAGCACTGGCGCCGATTGATCTTTCGCGACGTTCTCATCGCGCACCCAGACGTCGCGCGCGAGTACGAGGCGCTCAAGCGCCGGCTGGCGGCGGATCATCCGAACGATCGCGTCGCCTACACGCGCGGCAAGACGACGTTCATCGAGTTGGTGATGGCGCGAACGGCGCGGGACGGTGTCCGTGTCTGAAGCGCTTGGCTTCTTCGCCTATATCGTCGTCAAGTACGCGGCGTACACGGGATGGTGCTACACCGGCCTGGTGTGGCTGGCGCCCGATCGGCCCAATCCCGCCAGGAAAGCGGCGGTGCCGGTCCGCGTGCTTGAATGGACCGTGCTGCACGTGTTCGTCGCCAGAAGATTTCAATGGCCGGGATCGGTAGGCTGGATCCTGGGCGGGGTGATCGTTTCCTGCCTCGCGGACGTTCCGCTTGGCATGATGAATGGCGGCGTCGTGCCGGTCGGCCGGCCTTTCTGCTGAGGAGTCCCGACGCCTGTGACGACATCGACGAGCGACGAAGGAATTGACGCGCTGTACGCGGCCTGGGCCGACGCCTTTCGGCGCAAGGATGTCGGCGCCATCTTGAGATTGCTCACGCCGGACTACATCCTGTTGAGGCCGGGCGCTCCCGGGATGACGGCGGAAGCCATCCGGCCGGCGCTCGAGGCGGCGTTCGCGTCCGTCGACATCGACATGACCTTCGAGCGTGAGGAACAAATCGTCTCCGGCGACCTGGCGTTCGAGCAGGGATGGGACGTGCAGACGCTCCGACCTCATGGCGGTGGGGACGGGCGGACACAGCGTCAGCACGTCGCGCTGGTGCTCCGGCGCGGGACCGATGGCGCCTGGCGATTCGCGCGCGGGATGATCGTGTGACGCGCGCCGTGAGGCTGCGGACGGGGGAGCTCGACGAGTTCGAGACGGAGAGGCTTCGCGCGGAGCGCCTTCAGCTCCATCACTTCGATGAGCTGCGCCGGATGCACTGCGACGCCGCGGTGATGACGCACCTCGGCGGCGTCCGCAGCGAGGAACAGACCGCGTCGTACCTCGAGAAAAACCTGAAGCACTGGGCCGACTACGGTTTCGGTCTGTGGATCCTGCGCGAGCGAGGCGGCGTCGAGTTCATCGGCCGCGGCCTCCTGCGGCACTTGAAGGTTGGCGGCGTCGACAACGAGGTCGAGACGGGCTATGCGTTCTACGAGCCGTTCTGGGGCCGCGGGCTCGCGACGGAGATCACGGCCGGGTGCCTGACGATCGCGCGAGAGCGGCTCGGCCTCGACACAGTCGTCGCCGTGACGAGCCCGGACAACGTCAAGTCACAGCACGTGCTCAGGAAGAATGGCCTCGCGTTCGATCGCGCCTTCATGCACGAAGGCGCCGAGGCGTCTCTGTTCAGAGTTCGCTGGACGCCGCGCTCCAGCGGTGAATGAGAGGAGGACACATGCTGCAGGCTCGCGTCATGCTGACGGTCGCGATCGGCATCAGTCTCGCTTCCGCATGCGCATATGGCGTCGCCGGACCACCTGAGCAGCCGCCAGGCTCGTACTCGGCGGCGACCTTTCAGATCGCAGATGCCGACAAGACGATGTCCGTGAACGGCGCCTCGATCTCCGAGGACTTCCTGTCGACGACGAAACTCCGCCCGATGCTGGGACGGCTGTTTGTCACGGAGGACTATCAGGGGCGCGGGACACCGGTCGTCCTGCTCGGGTACGACCTTTGGCAGCGCGTGTTTGGTGGTGCCCCGGCGATCGTCGGCCGCGTGATTCAGATCGACAACCGCCAACGGACCGTCGTTGGCATCATGCCGAAAGGCTTTTCGTTCCCGAAAGGCGCGGAACTCTGGCTGCCCCAGTAGCCTGCTAGTTCTTGTCCTTGGCCGCCGCCTTCGCCTTCCGCTCGGCGATGAGCTTGTCGAGCTCCGGCTGATCGAGATACGTCACATCGACCCACGCGTGCGCCATCTCGTCGACGGTGCGGTCGCCCCATCCGACCCACTGTCGCGGATCGGGGTTGTTGGGGTTGTTGACGGTGTTGTCGTGCCACGCGGTGAACACGAGCACCGTGCCCTTCGGCAGGAGCGGCGCGGTCTCGTCGGCGTAGATGTAGTTGACGTGCCAGCGCCACTGGAAGTTGTTGACGCTGCTGAGGACCTCGCGCTTGCCGTCCGGGTAGATGGCCTCCATCGACATCGCCTTGCCGCGCATGTGCATGTGCGGCTGGAAGTTCTCGATGCGCGCGGGTGCCTGCAGCACGAAGAAGTTCTGCGTCATCGAGGTCGAGTTGGGCGGAATGTCGAGGTCTTCACCGCGGCTCACGTCGAACATCCGCAGCACCGTGCGATGCGGCGGGACGGTGCCCTTGGGATAGAAATAGATCCCCAGCTCGACCTGGCTGTCCTTGATCTCCTGGCCGATGGCGAACATGTGAATCTCCCAGTGGATCTTCGATCCCGGGAGCATGAGCTTGCCGGCGTCGGTGTTGTAGAGCTCGCCGGTTTTGCCGACGGCCCACTCCATGAAGAGGCCGGCCGTCATCTGCATCTCGTGTGCGCTCGACGCGAGGTTGGTGATGCCGCCCTCCTCATGCTGCTCGAGCATCGTCAGCACGTGGTGGATGATCTTGCGGCCGTCGAGGTTGGCCGGGCGGATTTCGATCGCGCGCACCCAACGCGGCTCGGTGAGTCCCGTGTCGGTGACCGGACGGAACCACTTGTCCTGCGTGCGCGCCGCCAGCGTATACGGCGGCGATTTCAGCACGAGATCGGGCTCGCCGTACTGCTTCGCGAATTGCCAGCCGCCTTGATCCGGGAACGTCACCGGCGGTGGCAGATCTTTCGGGTCGCCCATCGGCGTGCCCTGATCGACCCACTTGACGATCGTGTCGATCTCGGCGTCCGAAAGGCTTCGATCGTTCTTGAACTTCTGGATGCCGACGGACTTGTCCATGTACCACGGCGGCATCAGGCGATCGCTCACCTTGTTCTTGATGCCGCGCGCGTACTTCTTCGCGTCGTCATAGGTGAGCAGCGACATCGGCGCGATCGAATTCGGCGAGTGGCACACCTGGCATTTCTGCTGCAGGATCGGCGCGACGTTCTTCGCGTACGTCACCGGCTCCTGTCCGGACGGCGCGGCCATCACGCGCCCGCGCATCGCTACCGTCACGCTCAGCGCCGCGACGCCCGCCGCGCTGACCCACATCCATCGCGACCATGTTTTCGCCGTCATGACCTGGCTCCTCTGGTGCTAGCGATTGACCGTGATCTTCACGAATCCGTTCGTCCAGCAGCACTGCGCGTGCCCCGCGCCCGCGACGCCCGACGCGTCATTCGCGCGGACTCGGACGATGTAGTCGCCCGGTTCGCTGAAGGTGGCCGTCGTCGAGGTCGATCCGCCGGTCACCGGTACGCGCGCGGTTGGCGGCGTGAACTTCACGGTGCCCGGGCCTTGATGCTTGAACCACGTGAGCGTCACCGGCACGGCGCCTCGTCCGGCGCTCGCCACGCTGCCTGAGGCTTTGCCGTCGTCCTTCGCCCAGACCGTGATCGTGACGGGCTTACCTACGCTCGCCGTGATCGGTCCGCCCACGATACCGCCCGGCCCCGCGCCCTCAGGTCCCGTTTCGCTCCACTTGAGCACAGGCGGCGTGTTGCCCGATCCCGCTTCGCCTTCGAGCGCGTCGATCTGCCAGTTCGGGTGCAGATTGCCGGGGATCGCGTTGCTCTGGCCGTGGACCTTGAGCGTCCACAGCACTTCCTTCTTGCCGAAATCTGCCGGCACCTTCACCGCGAACACGCCCCAATGACGTTTCGGCTCGAAGTGCGAGGGCTGTCCTTGATTCGGCTCGCCAGGTCCGATCGTGTTGTCCGGCCCGATCGGCACCTCGATCGCCTCTTCGGAATTCCGATTGAAGTAGCCGAACGAAATCGAAAACGTCCCGTCCTTGTTGGGGTACCAACCTTCGAACACGGGCGTGACGATCGCGCCGGTGCGAGGCGCCGGAGAGAGCGGGAGCTGTTGGCCGGTGATCGGAGCACTGGCCGCCAACGCGAACGTAATACCCGCAGCGAGCATGACGAGGCGCGATCTCGACATCTGAGGCCCTGGGAATAGTGCGGCGTCGATAGGCTACCATGCTTCCCGTCCGGGCATGAGTCGGCCGCACCCCGCACCGCGATCGGTCTCCAACGCGTTCGACGAGGTCTGCGCGCAGCTCGAAACCGCGCTCAACGGGCCGGTCCGGCGGCACATCGTCGGCGAGGTTGCGAAGGCCCGGGATGCCACCCGGGCGATGGAGCGGCTCCGCGACTGCATGCGGTCGGACGTCTGGGAGGCCGGCAAGACGCGGGTCGATCTCGCCGGCGGGATCGCGGCCTTCGACACACGCGCGCGCCAGGGCGGCTTTCACGCGATTCACGACTGGGATGGGAAGGCTGAACGCGTCAACGACGACACGATCGCGATCGACATCCTCAACTACGCGATCGAACGGCGTGGCACGGGCGCGCCCGACCCGGCCGTGCTCGCCATGCTCGTCGACTACTACTTTCTGTACGTGCTGGCGCTGCTCACGCTGAACGTCTGGGACGACGGCCGCGCGGACGAGCAGCTCGATCGCCTCGAACATCTGCTGAACGCGCTGCAGGGCCCGCACGGCAGCGGCCAGCGCTTCGCCGGCGACGCCGCCACGCTGATGCTCCTTGCGACCTCGCACTACGAGTCGGACGACCACGCCTACGACCGGCTGCTCGAGCGGGTGCGCACGCTTGGCCGCTCGCATCGCGCGAAGATCGCGCGCATCCACGCGTTGTGCCTCGGCGGGCATCTGCGATTCGGCATCGAGTCCACCTACGGCCAGGATTTCAGGCTGATGCGCGATGACAACGGCGTGGACTATCGCTGGCTGTGCTTCGCGCTGGCGATCGTGATGGAGGACTATGCCAGGCTGTGCGAGGCCGGACAGCTCGGCCCGGAGCGCGACATCGCGGTGGAAGCGCTCATCAACGGCCTCTCCGCCGACGTCGACGCATTCGCGACCGATCGGCGGCCGTCCTCGCTCGACGAGCGGTCCGAGGAATGGCGCACGGTCCATGACGGACTCCAGACCCACCGCCGCGACCTCGTCGAGGCATTCGGGCCGTTCCGGCCGCCGGACGAGGGGTACTCGCCGATCGCGCTGTTCTTCAACTTCTCGCAGAACGTGCTCAAAGGTATCGTCGCGGACGCGCTGCTCTGGGGCGAGCCGCGGCCGATCGGGCTGAACGAGCTCCTGACCAGTGTCGGGCCCAGCGCGGGCTCGAATATCGCCAAGGCCACCCTGGCGCGCACGCTCATGAGCTACGCGCGCGCAAAGCCGGATAGAATCCGTGGCTTGTTGGCCCCGGCGATCGTCTACGATCCACGCGCGGGCCGGCGGGCGTTTGCGGCGACGATCCGCGCGCTCTCGCCGGCGACGCAGGAGACCTGACATGAGGCCAGCACGATTGGCTCACATGGTGATCGCGGCTGCGGTCGTTGCGGCCGCGTGGCACGCCGCGCCGATGCGCGCGCAGAACGCCGCGCCACCGGCGCCCGGCGGGCCGGGGACGATCGACGAGACCGTGCCGCCCGGCGAGAACTACGACAAGGCCGAGTTCCGGCTGTGGGTGCCCAAGGGCGCCGCGACGCTCGACGCCACACTCGTGCTCGTGCCCGGCTCGAACAGCGACGGCCGGCCGATGGCCGACGAGGCGTTCTGGCAGGAGTTCGCGACGAAGCACAAGCTCGCGATTGTTGCCTGCCGCTTCACCGACAAGCCGCACGACCAGTCGTTCATCGAAGAGTACGTGAACGTTTCGAAGGGCAGCGGCCAAGCGCTGCTCACGGCGCTCGCGTCGTTCGCGAAGCGCGCGAATCACCCGGAGATCGCCGGCGCGCCCTTGCTCTTCTGGGGCATGTCGGCCGGCGGCGAGTACAACTACGAGTTCGCCGCGTGGAAGCCCGAGCGCGTCATCGCGTTCATCGTCAACAAGGGCAACATCTATTACAGCGCGCTCGTCCCGCGCGAGACGCGGCGCGTGCCGGCGATCCTCTTCGTCGGCGAAAAAGATCTGGAGTTCCGCACCAGCACGATCGCGGGCCTGTTCGCGGTGAATCGCCGATCGGGCGCGCTGTGGGCGTTCGTGCAGGAGCCGGACACCGCGCACGCCGTCGGCCGCTCGCGCGATCTGGGCGCGATGTTTTTCGAGGACGTGCTGCCGCTGCGGCTCGACGGGCCGTCGCTCAAGCCCATCGACGAGAAGAGCGGCTTCATCGGCGACGCGAAAACGCAATCGTACAAGCCGATCGCTGCGGCCGGCGCGCAGAACGCGCCCTCGTCCTGGCTGCCCACCGAGCGCACGGCGCGCGCGTGGCGAGCCGTCATCAGCGGCAAGCCTTTCGAGTTCTGAGATGATGCGCCTCGGAGGTGCCTTGTGATCGTGCGCTTCTGGCATGGACGCGTGCCGACCCCGCGCGCCCAGCCGTACCGGGAGTTCCTCAATCGCCGCGCCGTGCCCGACTACCGGTCCGTGCCCGGCAATCTGAGCGTGCACATTCTCGAGCGCTCCGACGGCGACATCACGCACTTCGTGACGATGAGCTTCTGGGAGAGCTTCGACGCGATCAAAGGCTTCGCCGGCAACGACGTCAACACCGCGAAGTACTATCCCGAAGACAAGGACTACCTGCTCGAATTCGAACCGCACGTCGTCCACTACGAAGTGGTCGGTATTGGGTAGCGTGAAGGGCATGAAGGACATGAAGAAACCGCAATCCACCATGAAGTCATGAAGGCTCATGAAGGCGGGCATCGTCGGGGAGCGCCGTCGATCTGACGGCTGCCGCAACGCGGCCCCGGCGATTGGCGAGGCCGGCCAGAAAACAAGAGCGGCGGCATTGATCTCCAGCTCTTGTTTTCTGACCGGCCTCGCCAATCGCGCCCGGCTTTGCCGGGCAGTCAGATCGACGGCGTTGGCTCCGTCCAATCTTCATGGCCCTTCATGAGTCTCCATGTCTTCATGGTGGATTCCGACCTTTCTGTCCTTCATTCCCTTGATGCCATTGCCCTGTCCGAGATCGACCACGGCATTGTTCCTGACCGCTCAATCACCGATGATGGATTTCCGTCTTCGTTGATCGAGGAGTCCCGCTAATGAACGACCTGCGCTACACGTTCCGCATGCTCCGCAAGACGCCGCTCTTCACCGCGGCCGTCGTGCTGACCGTCGCGCTGGGCATCGGTGCGACCACCGCGATTTTCACCGTCGTCAACGCCGTGATGCTGCGGCCGCTGCCGTATGCGAATCCGGATCGGCTCGTCTGGGTCGCGGAGCGCAACGACCGGCTGAATCTCGCGACGTTCTCCGCGTCGGTGCTCAACTACTTGTCGTGGAAAGAGCAGGCGCACTCGTTCGATGCGCTGGGCGCCGTCGGATTCGCGAGCTTCAATCTCACCGGACAAGGTGAGCCCGAGCAGCTGACCGGCGGCACGTTGACGCCGTCGATTTTTCCGCTGCTGGGCGTGGCGCCCGTGGCGGGCCGCAGCTTCGTGGACGGCGAGGACAAGCCGGGCGCCGAGCCGGTCGCGATGATCAGCGAGTCGCTGTGGCGGCGGCGCTTCGGCGCGGATCCGAAGCTCGTCGGCGGCCAAGTCACGCTCAACGGCGCGAATCGCACCGTTGTCGGCATCGTGCCGTCCGCGGTGGCGCTCCTGTCCCCCGGCGATGTCTGGGTGCCGCTCTCGGTGGATCCCGCGCGCCAGAACCGGCTGAACCACGTGATTCTCGCCGTCGGCCGGATGAAACCGAACGTGACGCTCGCGCAGGCGCAGTCGGACATGGACGCCGTCTCGCGCGCGGTCGGGTCGCAGTATCCCGAGGTCAAGGACTGGGGCATCCGGCTCGTCACGTTCTACCGGTTGTTCGTGGGCACGCAGCTGCAGACGTCGCTGCTCGTGCTCCTCGGCGGCGTCGCGTGCGTGCTGCTGATCGCCTGCGCCAACGTCGCCAATCTGCTGCTCAGCCGCGCGATCGCGCGCGAGCGGGAGATGGCCGTGCGCACCGCGCTCGGCGCGAGCCGCGGTCGCTTGCTGAAGCAGCTCCTCGTCGAGAGCCTCGTGCTGGCGTCGATCGGCGGCCTCCTCGGGCTCGGCGTCGCGGCGTTGGCCGTGCGGCTGATCAACGTCGGCCTGCCTCCCGGCGTGTTGCCGTTTCCGACCGTCAACATGGATGCCGCCGTCGTGCTGTTCGCGCTTGGCGTCACCGTGCTGACGGGACTGCTGTTCGGACTCGCGCCTGCGTGGTCGATGGCGAAGACCGAGCTGACGCGGTCGCTCAAACAGGCGGATCGCTCATCGGCCGGCAAGGGCCGCGCGTTCGTGCGCAACGGCCTCGCCGCCGCCGAGCTCGCGCTCGCGACGATGCTGCTCGTTGGCGCGGGATTGCTGGGCCGATCGCTCCTCGCGCTGCAGCGCGTGGACATCGGATTCCGGCCGGATCACATGCTCACGTTCCAGCTCTCACCGCCCGTGTCGAAATACCCGCTCGACGGCAAGGCGTCGCTCTTCTACCAGTCGCTGCTCGAGTCGATCAAGACGATCCCGGGCGTGCGCGACGCCGCGATCTCGAGCGGCGTGCCGTTCGGCCAGGGCAACTACACGACCACGCCGTTCACGGCGATTGGCCAGTCGCCGCTGCCGCCCGACACGCCAGTGCCGATCGATTGGCGCATCGTCAGTCCGGACTTCTTCAAGACGATGGGCGTGCCGGTGCTGCGCGGACGCATCTTCACCGATGGCGACGTGCCGACCGGGCCGTCGATTGCCATCGTGAGCCACGCGACGGCGGTGCGGTTCTTCGGCGACGACAACCCGATCGGCCGGGTGATTCGCCGCGTGGCGGACGCCAGGGAGCTGACGATCGTCGGCGAAGTCGGTGACGTGAAGAACTTCGCCCTCAGCCAGGAGACGCCCGCGATGTACTACCCGCTCGCGAGCCGCGTCTGGCCGCGCATGGATGTGATCGTGAAGACGGTGAGCGAGCCGGTGTCCGTGCTTGCGAGCGTGCGCGAGAAAGTGCGGGAGCTCGATCGCGACGTGCCGGTCTCGACGGTGCGGACCGAAGAGGAGTGGGTCTCCGGCAGCGCCGCGCAGCCGAGGCTCAATGCCGTGCTCCTCGGCGCCTTTGCCGGGGCCGCGCTCATCGTCGCGGCCATCGGCGTGTACGGCGTGCTCGCATACTCGGTCACGCAGCGGACGCGCGAGATCGGCCTGCGCATGGCGCTCGGCGCTCAGCGGATCGGCGTGCTGCGGCTCGTCGTGCGCGAGGGCATGATCGTGGGCGCGATCGGTATCGCCTTGGGCGCCGTCGGCGCGCTGGCGCTCGGCCGGGTGCTCGCCAATCTCGTGTTTGGCGTGCCGGTGCGCGACCCGATGACGTTTGGCGTCGTCGCGGGTATCCTGACGATCGTCGCGCTGGCTGCCTGCGTGCTCCCCGCCAGGAAGGCCTCCCGCGTGGATCCGCTGGTGGCACTTCGCACCGAGTAAGGAGCACGGCCATGGCTCGTTCCCCCCGCACGTTCCTTGTCGTGGTGTCGGCTGGTTTGGCGTTGTCGAGCGCCGGCGCCATCGCCCAGAAGAAGCCGGCGACTCAGGCGCCGACGCACAAGCACTACGAAGCGTCCGCGGCCTTCGATCAGCCGGGTCCGGCCGGTGAGATCGCGCCGCGGCTCCAGAGTCTCGGCACGCACACGTTCACGGTCTCGACGACCAACGCGCAGGCGCAGCAGTTCTTCAACCAGGGGTTCAATCTGTCGTACGCCTTCAATCACGCGGAGGCCGGGCGCGCGTTCCGCGAAGCCGCGCGGCTCGATCCGAATCTGGCGATGGCCTACTGGGGCCAGGCGCTCGTGCTCGGCCCGAACATCAATGCCGCGATGGAGCCGGGCGACGAGCCGCCGGCGCTGACCGCGATCAAGAAGGCGATCGAGCTCAAGCCGAACGCGTCGGAGCGCGAGCGCGCGTACATCGACGCGTTGGCCGAGCGTTACAACGGCGATCCCAACGATCGCGTCGCGCGCGACAAGGTTTACTCCGCGGCGATGAAGAAGGTGCACGAGCGGTATCCAGACGATCTGGATGCGGCGGTGCTGTACGTCGAATCGGTGATGGACTTGCGGCCGTGGGGCTACTGGATGCGGGACGGGCAGCCGTACGAGGGCGTGGCCGAGGCGGTGTCCGTCGTCGAGAGTGTGATTGCGCGCGCGCCGAATCATCCGGGCGCGCTGCACATGTACATCCACTTGATGGAGGCCAATCAGCCGAAGAAGGCGGAGGCGGCGGCCGATCGACTGCAGCCGCTCATGCCGGCTGCCGGCCATATCGTCCACATGCCCGCGCATATCTATCAGCGCGTCGGCCGGTACGCCGATTCGATCAAGAGCAACGAGCTCGCGATCGCGGCCGACGAGGACTACATCCGCCAGTGCCGCGCGCAGGGGCTGTACCCGCTCGGGTACTACCCGCACAACCTGCACTTCCTCTGGTTTTCGGCGACGTACGACGGCCAGAGCCAGGTCGCGATCGACGCCGCACGCAAGACCGCGTCGAAGGTCGACGCCGAGACACTGAGCAAGATGCCGATGACCAGCGGGTTCCGCGTGCTCCCGTACTACGCACTCACGAGGTTCGGGCACTGGGACGAGATGCTGCGCGAGCCCGAGCCGACGAACGAGAACGCGTACCTCTACGGGACGTATCAGTACGCGCGCGGGCTGGCACTGGTGGCGAAAGGCCAGCTGACGGAAGCGGAGAAGGCGCTCGCGATCGTCAAGCAGCAGCAGGCGGACAAGTCCATGGAATCGCCGTTGTTCTCGCCGAATCTCTCGGGACAGGTGTACGCGATCGCGCCCGAGATGCTCGCCGGCGAGATCGCGCTCGCGCGCAAGCAGTACGACGCGGCGATCAATCACTTCGAGCATGCCGTTCGTCTCGAGGACGGCCTCGTCTACACCGAGCCGTACGAGTGGCACTACCCACCGCGCCACGCGCTCGGCGCCGCGCTGCTCGACGCGGGCCGCGCGATGGAGGCCGAGACGGTCTACTGGGAGGACCTCAAGCGGAATCCCGAGAACGGCTGGGCCCTGTTTGGGCTCGCCCAGGCCCTGCGCGCACAGAAGAAGACGGACGATGCGGCGATCGTCGAGGCGAGATTCAAGAAGGCATGGGCGCGCGCGGACGTCACGCTTCAGGCGTCGAGATTCGCGAAATGACCCTCGCCGCCGTTGTCCTCGACATGGACGGCTTACTGATCGACACCGAGCCGCTCTACAAGGAGGCGTGGCAGCGGGCGGCGCGTGAGAGCGGGTTCGATCTGACCGACGACGTGTACTCGCGCTTCGTTGGCCGGAGCAACGTCGAGAGCGAAGCCGAGATTGCCTGGCTGTTCGGCCCGACGTTTCCGATTCAGGTCTTCCGTGCCCGCTGGCCCGAGCTGTGGCAACAGCGCGCGCTCGAGTCCGGATTGCCGCCGAAGCCTGGCGTGCTCGAGCTGCTCGAATTTCTCGATGAGCAGCGCGTGCCGGCCGCGGTCGCGACGTCGAGCGATCTGGCGTTCACGAAGTTCAGCCTGGCGGCGGCGAAGCTGATCGATCGCTTCAAATATCTTGTGACCGGTGACGAAGTGGAGATGGGGAAGCCCGCGCCGGACATCTATCTCGAAGCCGCGCGCCGCCTGAAGGTCGACGCCGCGGACTGCGTGGCGTTCGAGGACTCGGAAGCGGGCACGCTGGCGGCGTCGGCCGCGGGCATGCGGGTCGTGCTGGTGCCGGACATTCAGGCGGCGTCAGAGGCTGCGCGCGCTGCTGCGACGGCCGTGGTCGCCTCGCTCTATGACGCCCTTCCGCTGCTGACGACGTGGCTCGGCCGCTGAACGCTGTCGTCATCGGCGGCGGCATCGCGGGGCTCACGACGGCGATTGCGCTCGACCGGGCAGGCATCGGTGTCGAGGTGTACGAGCGGGTCGACACGCTCGGCGAAATCGGCGCGGGCATCTCAATCTGGCTGAACGCCATCCGCGCGTTCGGCGAAATCGGCCTCGCGGACGCCATCAAATCCTTCAGCGTGCCGGCAGGCGAGGCGGGCCTGCGCACGTGGGACGGGCGCCTGCTCGTCGGCCCGCGGCACACGTCGCTGGCGCGCCGTCTCGAGGACGTTGCGGTCGTCATGCACCGCGCCGATCTGCAAGGCGTGCTGCTCGATGCGCTCGGGCGCGATCGCGTGAGACTCGGCAACGCGTGCGTCAGCGTCGCCCAGGACGAACGCGGGATCGCGGCGACGTTCGCGGACGGCCACGTCGTGCGCGGCGATGTGCTCATCGGCGCGGATGGTTTGCACTCGGTCGTGCGGACCACGCTCCACGGCGACCGGCCGCCGCGGTACTCCGGCTACTCGGCCTGGCGCGGCGTCGTCTCGTTCGATCACGCGAAGTTGATGCCAGGCGAGTCGTGGGGGCCGGCCCGGCGCTTCGGCCAGATTCCGATGAGCCAGGGCCGCGTGTATTGGTTTGCGACCGACAACGTGCCCGCTGGCCGCCGCGCGGGAGCTGGCGAAAAGGCCGAGCTGCTGCGGCTGTTCACTGGCTGGCACGCGCCGATCGAGGCGCTCGTCGACGCGACCGGCGATCGCGCCATCCTCCGCAACGACATCTACGATCGTCCACCGCTCGCCCGGTGGGGCGATCGCCGCATCACGCTCGCCGGCGACGCCGCGCATCCGATGACGCCAAATCTTGGCCAAGGCGCGTGTCAGGCGATCGAGGACGCCGTCGCGCTTGCGCGGTGTCTCACAGGCACTGGCGACGTCGTCGCCGCCCTTCGTGCGTACGAAACGGCGCGCCTTCCTCGCGCCAACGCGATCGTCGAGGCCTCGCGGAGGGTCGGACTCATCGGTCAACTCCAGAACCGCTGGGCCATCACCGCGCGTGATGCGTTCGTCCGGCTGATCGGCGGCCGCATGCAGGCGCGCGCGATTGCGAAAATCATCGGTGCATGAGATCAGGCATTAGGCACCAGGCATCAGGCACCGGCGTTGCACGCGCGCACTCGCCAGTGCCTAGTGCCCTGCCCTTCTTGCCTAGTGCCCGACTGTGGCGTGCTAAGCTCCCGTCCTCCCCGGCGATTCCAAGGAGACGACCATGGCCACCAACTGTGCGCCCGCGGTCTGTGAACCCGAACGTACGCAAGGCATCATCGCGCCGGCAGCACCCGGTACGCACATGCTCGTGACCCTGAAAGGCCCAGGCGTGTTCGTCGGCTCGGAATGTGTGAAGCAGGGCGGTCAGACGAACCTGACGTTCGTCGTGCTCGACATCGACGGCCGCAACGTGACGAACATCTCGTACGCCGCGGCCGAGAACGGCGGCCTCACGCAGCAGAATCCGTTCGGCCTCGTGCTGCTGCACTCGACCGCTCTGCGCAACCTGACGATCGGGTTCGCGGCGCCGCTCCGCTACGAGCGGGAGCTCAAGCTCTCAGTCGTCGTCAACGAACCGGGAGTGGTGCAGATACTTGCCAACGTGATCCATGGCAAATAGGCACTAGGCAGAAGAACACGGAGGCACTAGGCGCTAGCGAGTGCCCGCGCGCAATGCTAGTGCCTAATGCCTTGCTTTTCTTGCCTAGTGCCTGAGACCTTCTTTTCGGGGAACAACGTGACCTCAACATAGTTGTTCGTGTTGAGGTAGGCCTTCGCGGCCTCCTGAATCATCGCGGGCGTGATGGCGTTGTAGACCGCAGGCAGGTTGAAGAACTCCTTCAGGTCCTCCTGGTACTGGTAGCGCAGCGAGATCTGGCCGAGCAGATAGGCGTTGGTCTTGCTGCGCGTCTCGAACTCGCGGACGAGGCCGGCGCGCACGTCGCGCAACTGGGCCTCGCTGACGCCGCCGTTCTTCACCGCGTCGATTTCCTGGAAGACGCGCTTGACGAGGTCGCTCGTCCGGTCCGGATCGCACCCGAACTCGACGACGATTGTGTACTGCTCGACCGGGATCTTCGACGAGTTGTCGTTGGTGGTCACGCTGTAGGTGCCGCCGAGCTGCTCGCGCAGCGCCTCGCGCAGCCGGCCCTCGAGGACGAGCGTCGCGGCGTGGAGCGCGACGCGATGCGCCTGATCGAACTGGAACGGTCCGTTGAAGATGATCGCCGCTTCGCTCTTCGGCTCGATCCCCTTCTCCACGCGCTTCTCGACGACGCCGGTGGGCGCGCGCATGCCGACATCCTTCCACGTCTCACGCCGGTGCAGCGCCGGCAGGCCGCCGAGGTAGCGCTCCGCCAGCGGCTTCATCGCGGCGAGATCCATGCTGCCGACGAACACGAACGTGAAGTCGCTCGCGTCGGCAAACCGGTCTCGGTAGAACGCGAGCGACTTGTCGAGGTTCATCTCGTCGATGCGATCGGCCGTGAGCGGCCGTGCGCGGAGGTGGTTCTGCGTCAGTGCCGACGTCAGCGCCTCGGCGAACGCAAAGCCGGGCAGCGCCTGCTGGCGGGCCATCAGCGACTTGCTGGTGGACGTCAGCACCTTGAACGCCTCGGGATCGGCGCGCGGCGCCGTGAATGTCAGGTAGATCAACTGGAACAGCGTCTCGATATCCTTCGGTGAGCCGACGCCCGTGAGTCCCTCGTCGGTCTCGCCGATGATCGGCTGCACGCTCGCGACCTTGCCGGCGAGCTGCTTCCGCAAATCCACCGCGCTGAACTTGCCGAGCCCGCCGGCGCTCACGACCTGCATCGCGGTCTGTGCCGCGACGTAGTCCGCGTCGCTCGCGAGCGACGTGCCGCCCGGGCTGAACGCGCGAAACACCAGCTCGTCATCTTTGAACGACGTCGGCTTGAGGACGACCTTCACGCCGTTCGAGAGCTCCCACTCCGTGATGCCATACGCCTCCTTCGTGGTGATCTTGGCGACCGTGCCCGGGGTGGGTGGCGTTTCGACGAGCGGCGCGGACGTGACGGCGTCGACGTACGCGTTCAAGTTCTTCGCCGAAGCGGCCTTGATCACGGCGGCGAGCTTCGTCGAATCGGGCACACCGAGGCCCGGCTTTTCCGGCGCGTTCACGACCACGACACGGTTCTTGTCGGAGGCCCAGTTCTTGGCGAGCTTGTTGACCTCGGCGAGCGTGATCTCCGGCAGGAAGCGCTGATGGAGCTGCGACTCGTAGACGATGCCGGGGATCGGCTCGTCGGTCGTGAAGTTGCGGATGAACTCCTCCGCGAAGGATCGGGACTCCTGCTGGTCTTTCTCGACGACGGCGCGCTCGAACCCGCGCTCGAGCAACTGCTTCTGGCGCGTCAGTTCGGTGGCGGTGAAGCCGTACCGTGCGACGCGGTCCGTCTCGGTGAACAGGGCGTCGAGACCCTTTTCGATGCCGTCTTCCTTGACGACCGCTGTGAGCGTCGTCGCTTCGCGGGTGCGCACGAACCGCCCGTTGCTGGCGCCGGCCGCGATGAACGGCGCGTCCGGCTTCTGCGAGATCTCCGAGTAGCGGGCCGACAACATACCGTAGTACAGGTTCTTGACGATCTGCTGCCGGTACGCGCCGACCTTCGCCTGATCCGGCGCGGGCGCCATGTCGTACACGCGCACGCTCGTCGCCGTCGCTTCCTTGTCGGTGGCGATCGTGTAGAGCGTGCCTGCGTGGTCGGGCACGTTGTACGTCGGGCGCGGCCGCGGGTTGGGCGGATTCTTCATCGCCGCGAAGTGCTGTTTCACCAGCGGCTCGACCGTCGCCTTGTCGAAGTCGCCGACCGCGACCACGGCCATGAGGTCCGGCCGGTACCAATCGTTGTAGAACTTCTTCAACAGCGTGGGATCGAACTTCGCGATGTTGTCGGTGTCGCCAATCGGCAGCCGGTCCGCGTAGCGCGAGCCGGCGAGCAGCACCGGAAATTGCTTGTCGGTCATCCTCGCCGCGGCGCCGCGGCCGCGCCGCCATTCCTCGGTGATGACCTGGCGCTCCTTGTCGATGGCCGTCGGATCGAACGCGACGTTGTGCGCCCAGTCCTCGAGGATGAGCATCGCCTTGTCCATGATGTCCGGCCGGTCGGTCGGAATCTGGAGCTGGTAGACCGTCTCGTCGAAGCTCGTGAACGCGTTGATGCTCGGACCGAACTGCATCCCAATCGACTGCATGAACGCGATGATCTGCTGGCGCGGATAGTGCTGCGTGCCGTTGAACGCCATGTGCTCGACGAAGTGCGCGAGCCCGCGCTGGTTGTCGTCCTCGAGCACGGATCCGGCGTTGACGACGAGCCGCAGCTCCGCGTGCTTCTCCGGCTTGCGATTCGTCTTGAGGTAGTAGCGAAGGCCGTTCGGGAGCTTGCCGACGGTGATCTGCGGATCAAGCGGCACCGGCTGGTTGAGACCGACGGTCTTCGCTGCTGAAGGGACGGCAGGCGCGGGCGCCTGCGTCGTCGTCGGGGTCTGCGCGGCGAGATACACCGCGGCACCGCACACGGCCGCAAACACCAAACCCTGAATGGGCGTCCGAATTGTCATCAATGTTTCCTCAGCGGCCCGGATCGGCCTGGTGCCGGAAAGATCGATTATCCGCCCGCAAACTGAACACGGTCAAGGCAGGCCTATACTGCGGTGATGTCACGAATGTGGCTGCTTCTCGCGCTGGCCGGCGTCGTGACAGTTTCGAATGCCACGACGGCCGCCGTCGATCGCTTCGATGCGAACGGCGTCGGTCTGTACTACGGTGTTCAGGGGACGGGCGAGCCCGTCGTGTTGCTCCACGGTCTCTATTCCAGTGCACGACGCAGTTGGGAGCTGCCCGGCACGGTGATGCAGCTCGCCGCCGATCATCAGGTCATCACGCTCGATCTCCCGGGGCACGGTCAGTCGGACAAGCCCGATCGCGCTGACGCGTACGGCACCGCGATGGTCGACGACGTCGTGCTGCTGCTCGATCACTTGAAGATCAAGAAGGCGCACGTCGTCGGCTACTCGATGGGCGGGATGATCGTCATGAAACTCCTGGCCACGCATCCCGACCGCGTGATGTCGGCCGTCGTCGGCGGCATGGGCTGGATGCCGGAAGGGACGCTGCTCGCTGAGGTCTTCGGGCGGCTGCAGGGCGGTGCGCGAGGCCAGACGCCCGCCGCGTGCGTGCAGAGCCTCGGCAAGCTCGCGATCTCGCTCCCCGATCTGAAGGGCATCAAAACACCCGTCACGATCATCATCGGCGCCGACGATCCGGTCAGGCAGCTGTTCGTCGAGCCGCTCCGCCAGGTGCGGCCGGACTGGCCGGTTGTCGAGATCCCGGACGCGAATCATTCCCAGGTGCCGCAGCGCCTGGAGTTCAAGCGCGCGGTCGCCGACGCGCTGAGGCGCGGTTTGACAGGTTGGCCTGCGGGCACTACGTTGCCCATATGGCGACCAGCGGACTGGACGGCGTCGTTGCAGCATCCACACAACTGAGCCTCGTCGACGGCGAGCGCGGCGAGCTTGTGATCGGCGGGTTCCGTGTCGACGAGCTGGCCGAGCACGCCACGTTCGAAGAGACGACCTGGCTGTTGTGGCACGGCGACTTGCCGTCGGCCGGACAGCTCGATCGGTTCCGTGCCGCGCTCGCGGCCGAACGGGTGCTTCCCGACACGGCGCTCGCCGTGCTTCGCGCGTGCGCCGATCGCAAGGTCGATGCGATGGACGCGCTGCGCATGGCCGCGGGGACCATCTCGCTCGTCACCTCCGAGGCTCCGGGCATCGTCGCGCGGATGCCGACGATCGTCGCGGCCTACTCTCGCCTGAGGCACGGCCAGGCGCCGATCGCGCCGCGGAGCGACCTTGGCCACGCGGCGAATTTCCTGTACATGCTGAGCGGCGAGACGCCGGATCCGGAGCGCGTGCGAGGCCTCGAGACCTACCTCAACACCGTGGTCGACCACGGGCTGAACGCCTCGACGTTCACCGCGCGCGTCATTACGTCCACCGGATCGGATCTGGTCTCGGCCGTCGTCGGCGCCCTCGGGGCGCTGAAGGGGCCGCTGCACGGCGGCGCGCCGGGGCCGGCGCTCGACATGGTGTTCGAGATCGGCGACGCGTCACGGGCCGAGGCCGTGCTGCGCAGGAAGATCGAGGCCGGCGAGAAGCTGATGGGCTTCGGGCACCGCGTGTACAAGGTGCGCGATCCGCGGGCCGACGTGCTCGCCAAAGGCGCCGAGCGGATGTACACGCGCGCAGGCGACATGTCGCTCTACACGCTCGCGCGCGCGGTGGAGGCGCAGGCGCTCCGCCTGCTCGAGGAATACAAGCCCGGCCGCCGGCTGCAGACGAACGTGGAGTTCTACACCGCACTGCTCCTGCACGGGCTCGGGTTCGACGTCGATCTGTTCACGCCGACGTTCGCGGTGAGCCGCGTCAGCGGCTGGATCGCCCACGCCTTCGAGCAGCGGCGCGCCAACCGCATCATTCGCCCGCAATCCGAGTACGTCGGGCCGCTCGGAAGAACGTGGGTACCCGCGTCCCAGCGGTCCGAGTCGATCCCTCGCGAAGCGTGATCAGGTGAGCCGCTTCCGGAACGTCTCCTGCCGTTTGACCCAGCCGTAGCCTTCCCGGCGATAGAACGCGTGCGCGCGCTCGCGGGTCACGTTGGTGCGGACGGTGATGGTGTCGCAGCCGCGCTCGCGGGCCCACGCCTCGCCGGCGCGCACGAGCGCCGCGCCGACGCCGCGCGATCGGCACGACTCGTCGACGACGAGCCCGCTGATTTCGGCGTGGCCGTCGGTTTCGACGGTGCGGAAGATATAGAGGCCGATCCAGCCGACGATCCGGCCGTCGAGCTCGGCGACGTAGACGCCGTACTGATCCGGATCCCGCATGCGGTCGAGACGCGCGCCGACGTCACGCCCGCTGCCCGCGTAGCCCAGCTGGCCTGCCAGCTCGGCGATCCGATCGTCGTCGTGTGGCTGCCGCGACCGGATACGCACGCCCGGGTGAGCTGCTCGAGTCGTCACGTTGTCATCTATCGGTCAGCGACAGCGCGTAGACCACCCGCGGGGCCCATCCAGCAGAAGCCGGACGGCCGAGGATCACGGGTGCGGCGTTCAACGAGTCGCGCTGCCGCCGTTGTGGCGTGCGAACAGCACGATCAGGCTCCGGCTCGCCGCGTAGGCCGCCATTCCGCGGCGCTCGCCCTGCGATCGCAGATACGTGTCATTGACCGCCTCGCTCAGCACGGCGGCGCGACCCTCGTACTGGCGCCAGAATGCGCGGATGAAGGCGACGTCGCGTTCGACGCCCTTCAGCCGCAGACCGACAAGCTGCCGTGCGCGCGGCAGGTCGCGCCGCGCCAGTTCGCCGAGCAGCTGCTGGTGGCCGAACAGGTATCCCGAATAGCGCAGGTATGGATCGTCGCTGACGATGCAGGCGATGTATCCGACGAAATTGGCTTCGTCTTCGAGCGCGATGCCGCGCTGATGCGCTTTCTCGTGGGCGACGGCATTCGGCAGATCCGGCCCAGGCACCAGCCGGTTGTAGTTCGCCTCGCCGGTCCACGGAAAGTAGAAGCCGCCGAGCCGGAGATGATTCATGAGCAGGCTGGTGAGAAGCGGCTTCGCGGGGCCACGGCCGTCCGCCACACCGGGCTCCAGGCCGAGTCGCGCCGGCACGCTCGCGTACGCTGCTTCGAGCGTGGCATCCAGCGTCGCGGCCGTGCCGGACCGTTCGCTCGGCCGGCCCAGATCGTCCGTGCCGAGCGCCTCGCGATACGCCTGATTCGTCGCCTCGATGAGCTGTGACGCGAGCGTCGCGATCTCGTCCGTTTGCTGCCGCGCTTCCTCCTCGCTGGCCGGTCGGTCGATCGGGGTCCAGCCGAGTCGCGCCGCCAACGGCGCCCGCGCGTAGTTCAGCCCCCAGAGCAGATAGAACATCGAGAGGATGATCATCGCGGCCGTCGCGGCACGCAGGCCGCCTGACAGCACGACATTGACGATCGATCGCTCTCGACGGATGAGGTGAATCGTCACGACGGAGATCGCGACCAGCGCGTAGGTCGCTAGGCTCGCGAGGGCGATCTCCGCCAAGCTTGCCGGGACGAGTCCCGAGACGATCGACAGCGCCCGTCCGAGCTGAAACGACATCCGCCTCGCATAAGCGTCTTCGACGAACGCCGGCGATCGAGACAGCGCCCAGAGCGCGCCCAGCACGGTCGCGCACGCGAGCATCGTGGGTCCGCGCCGCTTGAGCCTCAGCGGCTTGTCTCGGGGAAAGGACCTCGGGAGTCGTTTCAAAAGAAAAGGGAAACTTCAGTTTCCCATCGCAACCATGCAAACTCAAGTTTCCGCCTCGCTCCGAAACGACTCCCGAGGTCCTACTGGTATAATTCCGCTCTTCCAGATGACCCTCGCTCCCGGCACGACGGCGCGCGCCACTTGGCGCACGGCGGCCAGCCTGCGTCTGATCGCGCTGTTCGAGGCCGCGAAGGCCGTTTTGGTCCTGGCCGCCGGATCAGGGCTGCTGTTTCTCCTGCACCGCGACGTGCAGGATGTCGCGGACCGCATCGTCGAACACTTTCATCTCGATCCCGCGAGCCGCGAATCGCGCATTCTCTATCGTGCCGCAGTGGACGCGACGCCGGGCCGACTGCGTTGGCTGGCCGCGGCGGCTGTGGCGTACGCGGCGTTCCGGCTCATCGAAGCGTGGGGGTTGTGGCGTGCTCAGCGTTGGGCCGAGTGGCTCGGCGCCGTGACCGGTCTCGTCTACGTGCCGTTCGAGATCGTGTCGTTTCTGCGCCACCCGCGGCCAGTGCCGCTCGTGGCACTGGCGGTGAACTTGCTGATCGTGTACGTGCTCGCGCGGCGAATCCGAAATCCTGATTTCGCTCCCTCCTCCTATCGACGATAGCAGTCGTGGTATAACGCCACCGGGAGCGCCTGCATGCGCGCTCCAGGAGATCTCGAATGTCCCGCAACAGATTGGCCTACGCCGGATTCGTCGCGCTAGCTCTCGTCGCCGTCCACGCCCAGACGCCCACGCGTCCGGCGCCGGTGATGATGTCGAGCGTCGATCCCTCGCTCTTCAAGGGGATGCAGTATCGGCTCGTCGGCCCGTCGCGCGGTGGACGCGTGACGACGGTGACGGGCGTGCCGTCGCAGCCGCGCACCTTCTATATGGGCGTCGCGAGCGGCGGACTGTTCCGGACGACCGACAGCGGCGCGACGTGGGCGCCGATCACCGACGGCAAGGTGCCGGTCGGATCGACGGGCGCGGTCGCGGTGGCCGACTCCGATCCGAACGTGATCTACCTCGGCACGGGATCGGACGACGTGCGCAGCAACGTCTCGACGGGACGCGGGATCTACAAAACGACCGACGGCGGCGAGACGTGGAAGTTCATGGGTCTCTACGACACCGGGCAGATCGGCGCCGTGGCGATCCATCCGACCAATCCGAACATCGTCTGGGTCGCCGCGCAGGGCGACACGTTCAAGGCGAACAGCGAGCGTGGCATCTTCAAGACGACCGACGGCGGCGCGACGTGGAAGAAGGTGCTCTTCGTCTCCGACAAGATCGGCGCGATGGATGTCGACCTGCAGCCTGGTCACCCGGACGTCGTCTATGCCTGGATGTCGCGGCTCGAGCGCAAGCCGTGGACGATCATCAGCGGCGGTCCGGCCGCGGACGGCGCGGGGTTCTACAAGAGCACGGACGGCGGCGAGCACTTCACCAAGATCGTCGGCGGCCTGCCGAACGAGCTCATTGGCAAAGCCAACCTCGCCGTGACGGCGGCGAACCCGAATCGCATCTACGCGCTCGTCGAGGCGAAGCCTGGCGGGGCGCTGTATCGATCGGATGATGCGGGCCAGTCGTGGACGGCGACGAACTCGCCGGCCGGGATGATCCAGCGGCCGTTCTACTACGTCGCGCTCGGCGCCGACCCGACCAACGCGGACGTCGTCTACGGCGGCGCGGAGGGCTTCTACAAGTCCACCGACGGCGGCAAGACGTTCCAGGGCATGCAGACGCCGCACGGCGACAACCACGACATCTGGATCAGCCCGAAAGACGGCAACATCATGATCCAGTCGAACGACGGTGGCGCGAACGTCTCGACCAACGGCGGGCGCACGTGGTCCACGCTCATGAATCAGCCGACGGGCGAGTTCTACGGCGTGTGGCTCGACGAGCAGTTCCCGTACAAGCTCTACGGCGCGCAGCAGGACGACGACACGGTGATCATCTCGATGAACGCGTCGCCGTACAACCTCGCCGACTGGCAGCGTGGCCCCGGCTGTGAGACGGGCCCGATCATGCCGTATCCCGGCAATCCGGAGATCGTGTACGGATCCTGCAAGGGTCAGTACGGCGTGATGGACTTGAAGACTGGCCAGGAGAGGCCGTACTGGGTGGGCGCGCAGTCGCTCTACGGCAATCCCGCGAGCGATCTGATCTATCGCTTCCAGCGCGTCTCGCCGATGGCGACGTCCCCGCATGATCCGTCGGTCCTTTATTACGGCTCGCAGTACCTGCATCGCACGCGCGACAAAGGCGTGACGTGGGAGAAGATCTCGCCGGACCTCACCGCGCACCCGGCGTGCTGTCAGGGCGTGAGCGGCGAGCCGATCACGCGCGACGTGACGGGCGAAGAGTTCTACAGCACGCTCTACGCGATTGCCGAGTCGCCGGTTGAGAAGGGCGTGATCTGGACCGGCTCGAACGACGGTCCGTTCTTCGTCACGCGTGATGACGGCAAGATCTGGACGAACGTGACACCGAAGGATCTGCCGGAGGGCGGACGCGTGCAGTACATCGACGCCTCGCCGATTCGGAAGGGATCGGCGTACTTCGCGGTGTATCGCTACCTGCTCGGAGACTACCAGCCGTACGCGTATCGCACGGACGACTATGGCAAGACGTGGACGCGGCTCACGACCGGCAAGAACGGCGTGCCCGCCGACTGGCCGACGCGCGTCGTGCGCGAAGATCCGAATCGCGAGGGCTTGCTCTACCTCGGCACCGAGTTCGGGATGTTCATCTCGTTCGACAACGGCGCGCACTGGCAGCCGTTCCAGCTCAACCTGCCGACCACGCCGATCACGGACATCAAGATTCATCACAAAGATCTCGTCGTCTCGACCCAGGGCCGCGCGTTCTGGATTCTCGACAACATCTCAGCGCTCGAGCAGCTCACGCCGACCGTGACGCCGACGTCGCCGCATCTCTTCAAGCCGCGCGACGGCTATCGCACGCGCGTGAGCCCGAATCTGCTCGGGCCGACGGTTGATTACTTTCTGCCGGCGGAGCCGTCGGGCCGTGTGACGCTCGACATCCTCGACGCGAAGGGCACGGTCGTCAATTCGTACAACTCCGATGCGCCCCCGGCCGGCGGCCGAGGTGGACGCGGCGGGCGTGGCGGCGGCGGTGCCGGCGCCGGAGCTGGCGGCGGCGCGCCCGCCGGCGATCAGCCTGAAGCCGGCGCGGGCGGCGGCGGATTCGGACGCGGCGGCGGGGGTGTCGTCACGCGCGTGACCAAGAACGTGGGCATGAACCGCGTCGTCTGGGACGGGCGCGGTCAGAGCGGGCTCGCGATGCCGCCGGGCGCGTATCAGGCGCGGCTGACAATGGACGGCGCGACGCAAACGCAGCCGCTCACGGTACTGATCGATCCACGGATCGCGGCGGAAGGCATCACGAACGCGGATCTCGTCGAGCAGTACGAGCACAACGTGAAGATGCGCGAGCTGCAGGCCGCGGTGACGCAGCTGGTCTCTCGCGCGCGCGAGGCGCGCGGGCGCCTCCAGAACGCGACCGGCGCCGACGCCGAGAAGGCGAAGCAGGTTCAGGCGATCTACGACAAGCTCGTCAACACCCCCGAAGGGATCCGCTACAACAAGCCGGGCCTGCAGGAGCACGTGCAGTACCTCGCCGGCATGACCGCGAACACCGACCAGAAGATCGCCCGCGACGCGATCTCGCGGTATGCGGAGCTCAAGAAAGAGTTCGACGGGCTGAAGGCGGAGCTGGACAAAGTGATTGGGCCGGGCCACTAGTCAGGCCCACGGCGATAGGCCCAAGGCCCCAGCGGCAGAGAGGATGCTCAGCCGGGGCCTGAGGCCTATGGCCTGGGGCCTAGTGCCGGCGTTTTGGTGCACAATCCCCCTGGAGAGTGCCCTATGGACACTTACCGGAGGATTTCCGGCGCGGTGTTTGCGCTCGTCGCGATCGGGCACGGTGGGCGCGCGGCCGCCGGCATACCGATCACGATCGGCAACACCTCCGTGCCGATCTGGATTTCCTGGGTGTTTTGTCTCGGATCCGCCGCGCTCAGCCTCTGGGCGCTGCGCGCGCGGAAGTAGCGACGCGAGGCCGCGATGCGCCGCAGCGCGTCTCTCCTCATGGCCGCGATGCTCGCGGGCGTGTCGTTGATCGCCGCGCCCCAAGGCCAGCGCGGCGCACCGCCGCCCGCAACCTCTCCGCAGCAACAGCCCAAAGGCACAAGCGTCATCGCCGGGCAGGTGATCGACGCCGGCACGAATCTGCCGATTGGCGGCGCCACAGTGATGATGGGCCCGCGTTTTGCCGCCGTGCGCGCGGGCGGGCCCGCTCCGGTGGTGGCCGGACCGATCCGGTTGATCACCGGCGCGGACGGACGCTTCGTTATCCATGATCTGCCGAAGGGCAGCTACATCATCAACGCGAATGCCGATGGCTACCTCGGCGGCACGAGCGGTCAGACGCGGCCCGGCGCGACCTCCGAGCCCATCGACGTCGGCGACGGCGAGCGCGTGACGAACGTCCGCATCCGGCTGTGGAAGAACGCGGTCGTCACCGGGACGGTCGTTGACGAAGCGGGCGAGCCCGCTGTCGTCACGCCCGTGCGCGTCTACCGGAGGATCGCGGTGGCCGGGCGCGTGCGCTACACACCGACCGTCTACGCCACGACCGATGATCGCGGGGTCTACCGGGCCAGCGGCCTCTCACCCGGCGACTACATCGTCGCCGTGCCACAGACGCAGGCGACGATGCCGAGCGCGATCATGGACTCGATGCTGCAGGGCATCGCCGGCGGCGGATCGCCGATCACTGGCGCGCTGATGGATGTCATGTCGTCGGGCAGCGCGATTCGAGGCGCCGGCGTGCGCGTCGGCGATCTGATGCTGTCGTCGGAGGCCGGCGCCGCTGCGCCGTCGAGCGACGGCCGCATCTTCGCGTATCAGACCGTCCTCTATCCCGCAGCCGTATCGCTTTCGCAGGCGAGCCTCATCTCGCTGAAGTCCGGCGACGAGCGATCGGGCATCGACTTGCAGCTGAGGCTCGCGCCGACGTTTCGTGTGTCCGGCAACGTGTCGTTTCCCGGCGGCACCGCTGGGCTGCTGACCGTCCGCCTCACGCCGGCGGCCGACGATGGTACCGGCGATTTGGGATTCGATGTGGCGACGGCCGCGACGCGGCAGGATGGCACGTTCACGTTCCTCGGCGTGCCGCCTGGACAGTTCTTCGTGCGCGTCATCAAGCCGCCGCGCCCGCAGATTCCGCCCGAGCTCGCGAACAACCCGATGGTGCAGATGGCCCTGGGTGGCGGTTCAGCGCAAGCGCTGTATGGCGAGGCGCCGATCACGGTCGGCAGCTCGGACATCACCGACATCGCGATCGTCTTGAACGAAGGTGCGAAGCTGGCCGGCCGGCTGGTGTTCGACGGCGCGCTGGCGCCGCCGCAAGGGCCGCAGCTGCGCTCGCTCGCCATCTCGCTGCAGGCCGCCGACGGACGCAGCGCCGGCGCGGTAGCCGGGTTTCAGCAGACCACGATCGATCAGGACGCAACGTTCAAGACGCCCAACTATCCGGCCGGCAAGTATCTGATCAACGCGCCCGTCGGTCAGGGCTGGATCGTCCGCTCGATCGTCGCTGACGGCCGCGACGTGACCAACGAGCCGTTCGAGCTGCGCGACGCCGACATCACGAACGTCGTGATCACGTATACCGACAAGGTCGCGCAGGTAAGCGGGACCGTTCACGTCTCGTCGGGCGGGACCGTGGCGTCCGGCTCGACCGTGTTCATGTTTCCGGCGGACTATCGCGCGCGCATCGCCAACGCTGATGGTCGACGGTTCCGCAACGCGGCCGTCTCCAAGACCGGTACCTACACGTTCGCCTTGCTGACGCCTGGCGAGTATCTCGTCGCAGCCCTTGATGTCGACGATGTACCGGAGAACCGGGACACGCCCTTCTTCGACGCGCTCTCGCGCGTGGCGACGCGCGTCACGATCGGCGAGGGCGACAAGAAGACGCAGGACCTTCAGTTCGTGAAGGTGGCGCGATGAGACGCCGGCTCGCGCTCATGATCGTGGCGTCGCTCGCCGTGCTCGGCCTCAGGCCTCAGGCCTTGGGCCCCGGGCCGCAGGCTGCAGGCTCTGCACAAATCCAACGCGATGCAGTCGCCGCGCCGACCGGCACCGGTGTCATCGCGGGCACGGTGTTCACCGACGAAGCGACACCGCGCCCCGTGCGCCGCGCGTCCGTCATGCTCGCCTCGGGTGAGCTGAAATTCCCGCAAACGGTCGTCACCGACGACGCCGGTCGATTCGTGTTCGCGAGTCTCGCGGCCGGCAACTACACGCTCGTCGCGACGAAACCGGGTTACGTGTCTGCAAGTTACGGCGCGAAGCGTCCCGGCCGCGGCGCCGGCGTGCCGATCGCGGTGCTCGATGGACAGAAGGTCACCGACATCTCGCTGAAGATGCTTCACGGCGGCGTCATCACGGGTACGGTGCGATCGGTGACGGGCCAGCCGGTGCCGAATCTGGGCGTGCAGGTGTACCAGGTGGACTCGTTTGGAGGGGCGCGGCATCTGTCGATGGCGGCCCCGGGCAACACCACGACGGACGACCGCGGAATTTATCGTGCGTTTGGTCTCGCGCCTGGGGACTACGTCGTGCAGATCACGGTGTCACCGGGGTCGAGTGGCATGTTCGGGGGAGACTCGCGCCTGGTCACACCGGCGGAAGTGCAGTGGGCCGCGCCGTCCGGCGCGCCGGGTGCGCCGGGAATCACGGGCGTCGCGGCGCTTGGCCCCGCGCCGGCCCAGGGTCAGACGGTCGCGTACGCGTCATTGTATTTTCCAGGGACCGCGGACACGAACGCGGCGTCGGTGATCACACTCGGTCCCGAGGAAACACGGACGGGGATCGATCTCACGATGGCGTTCGTGCCGACGGCGCGGATTGCGGGCACCGTGCTCGATCAGGACGGGCGGCCGATGCCCGGCGCGCAGATTTCGTTGACGCCCGCGGGCAGCTCGTCGGATTTCGCACGGTTGATCGAGGGCATCGCCCGCTCGATGTCGCGGACGGGCGCCGACGGCTCGTTCACGATCACGGGTGTGACGCCCGGGCAGTACGCGATCAACGCTCGCGCGGCAGCGCGCGACGCGTCCGGCCGAAGCCAGGGGCCGGGCGCCGGGGCGCTCATCTCCGTGGCGGGGCTGATGGGCATGCCGGGGAGCGCGTCCTTCTGGGCGAGCGCGGATCTGAACGTGAACGGCGTCGACATCACCGACGTGGTGCTGCGTCTGCAGCCGGGCATGAACGTCTCGGGCAAGATCGTGTTCGACGGATCGTCGGCGCCGCCGGCGGACGTCACGAAGACACGCGTCTCGCTGACACCGCCCCCGACCGGGTCGTCGCCGATTGAGCTGGCCGCATCGATGATGATCGGCGGCACGCTGGCGACGGTGTCTGCTGACGGCACGTTCGTGGTGAAAGGCGTCGCGCCGAGTAAGTACCGCCTCACGGTCACCGGTCAGGGCATCTTCATGGGACAGGCGCTGCCGGGATCGGCCTGGACGCTGAAGTCCGCGATGTTCAACGGCCGCGACGTCTCGGATCTGCCGTTCGAACTGCGACCGAACGAAGACGTCGGTGGAATGATCGTGACCCTGACCGATCGCCCCACGGAGATCTCCGGATCGGTCGTCGATCGCGCGGGCCGTCCGGCGCCGGGGTTTCCGATCGTCGTGTTCTCGACCGACCGCGCGTACTGGACGGTCGGCTCGCGCCGGATCCAGCAGGTGCGCCCGTCGAGCGACGGCAAGTACAAGTTGTCGGGCCTGCCGGCGGGTGAGTACTACGTGTGCGCGGTCACCGATCTCGATCAAGGCCAGCTGTACGATCCGTCCGCGCTCGCCGCGCTCGCCGCAGGCTCGTTCAAGATCACACTGGCCGACGGCGAGAAGAAGGTGCAGGACTTGAGGCTCGCGGGCGGTCACTGACGTGTCGCGTCTCTGGGCTCTGGTGTTGATGACGCCGGGAGTAGTTTTCGTCGTCGCGCCGGAAATTCGCGCGGTACCACCTTTGCAGGCGGCAACCGCAGTTTACGGCTATGAAGTCGTCCACACGTATCCCCACGATCCCGAAGCGTTCACGCAAGGCCTGATTTACCTGGACGGCTTTCTCTACGAGAGCACCGGGCTCAACGGCAAGTCGAGCTTACGGAAGGTCAAGCTCGAGACCGGCGAGGTGCTGCAGCGCCGCGATGTGGGCGCGCGTTACTTCGCGGAAGGCATGACGGACTGGCAGGGCACGCTCGTGCAGCTCACGTGGCAGACGCGCATCGGCTTCGTCTATGACCTCGCGACGTTCGCGCCGAAGCGGACGTTTGGCTATCTGGGCGAGGGCTGGGGCCTGACGCACGACGCGACGCGGCTCATCATGAGCGACGGCACCGCGGCCCTGCGTTTTCTCGATCCGGCGACGCTCACCGAGACAGGCCGCGTCACGGTGACCGATCGCAATCAGCCGGTCACGCGCCTCAACGAGCTCGAGTTCGTCAAGGGCGAAGTCTACGCGAACGTGTGGGGCACGGACTCGATCGTCAGCATCGCGCCCGAGACCGGTCACGTCACCGGCTGGATCAATCTCGGGGGCATTCTGCCGGCCGCGGACCGCACACCGAGCGCGGACGTGCTCAACGGCATCGCCTATGATGCCGCCGGCGACCGGCTGTTCGTCACGGGCAAGCAGTGGCCGAAATTGTTTGAAGTGCGCCTGATACGACGGGGTTCCTAAGAGCGCGTTTCAAAACACCCTCCGCGGAGCTTTGAGGTAGTTCCAGCAGATCAAGACACACCCGAGGCTGAGGAAGGCCTGATGGACATCGGCGCGGCGTTCGTAGCGGACG